>ERZ860508.5-NODE-5-length-222718-cov-9.942182_pt1 | contig 222718 bp, 201 predicted proteins | sample MGYA00509976_ERZ860508 | MGnify/ENA primary metagenome ERZ860508 (study PRJEB30046, sample SAMN00715242) | human gut metagenome | study: EMG produced TPA metagenomics assembly of the A metagenome-wide association study of gut microbiota in type 2...
TTTTTGAGTTTGTCAAGTACTTTTTTCAACTTTTTTCAAATTCTTTTTCGATGTGTCCCTCAAGCTTTTTAGCTCTCGGTTTGTTTGTCTCTCTCGGAGAGAGCTTTTATATCATATCATATACAACTGCTCTTGTCAAGCCTTTTTTTTGCTTTTGGATAACTGCACAGCGTCATAGCATTTCTTGTCGAATTTTAGTGGCTATTTTGCACAATACCCAGGCTCTTTATATACCCTGTCAGCTGTTCTGCTGCTTTTTGATGTGTTCTGACTGTAGGGTGATAGTCTGCACCATACCCATCTTCCTCTGACTGATAATCAAACTTCATGGCATGGATATGCCCATCACTGTTATCTTCGGAATAATCCCCGACCGCCTGCTCTATCTGCCCGAATAGCTCCGCACCCATTATTCCCATGGTGCATATTATCTCGCTGTCGGGATTTTTCTCCCTTATATGCCCTATAAAATCATAGTACGCCCTGTAAAATTCGTCCTGCAATCCCTCGTTCCTGCCCGTATAGCTATAATCGTTGGTGCCAAGGTTTATGACAATGATATCGCTGCCGCCGTCAAAATCCCACGGGGTAAGCGGCTCTATGCCACGCCTCTGCTCAAAATTCGCATCTGCATAGTCATAGATATCCCCTGCCAGCAGATAGTCCTCCTTGACCCCCACCGTATCGGTATAGTCGGAAATAAGCCCCATGCCGCTGATGCTCACCATGCTCCAGTCAGCGTCAAGCGCCTGTGCCGTGTAGAAGCCATATGTGGCAGCGCCGTTCTGATAGTCCGTGTCAAAGCGCTCGGAAGGTCCATCAGCCTCATTGCCGTAGCCGCAGGTTATGGAATCCCCGATAAATTCGATGGAAATATCCCTGTCCGCCGCCCTCGCCAGCTTTTTTGCATTGCAGGTAATGCTTTTTATGCCCGTGCAGCTCATCTGGTTCTCGCTGAGCTTGATGATAGTTACCTCCGCATTTTCCAACTCGCCCTCATAAAGCACATAGCTCTGCTCGCCGTCCTCCAGCCTGATGCGGTTCATAAGCTCGCCGTTTATCATCACCCCAAGCCACCCCTGCTGACGATTGGTATAAACCCCGCCGTTGGAGACCAGCTCCGCCGTGATCTTATCCCCCGTCATGACAAAGCTCACCGCCGAGCAGGTATAACTCAGCCAGCATATGTCATTGTAGCGGATATACCTGCCGTCAAAGCGCACCTTGTCCTCTGCGGGTATAAAAGTACATTCGCTGTTTTCATCGGCATAGAAAAAGGGCAGCCCATCAGCCCCATGCTCCGCAGCCATAGGGTCAATGTCATGGACTGCGTTTACCTTCTCCGTTTCGGAAACAGATGTGTCGGAGGCGGTCATCTCCGTCATCTGCGGCAGCTCATTTTTTCCGCAGCCTGCGGCGAAAAATGCCGTATAAACTGCCAGAGCAGCCATAGCTATATTGTATTTTCTGTTCATATGACTGCTCCTTTTCGCAGCTTTTATTTTTTCATGTGCAGGTCACGCTGAATGACCGCCAGCTCGTCGCAGCGCTCATTCTCAGGGTGCCCCGCATGACCCTTTACCCATCTAAGCTCCACCTGATGAGTGTCCAGCAGATCAAGGCACTTTTCCCACAGGTCGGCATTGAGTGCGGGCTTTTTGTCCGCCTTTACCCAGCCACGCTTTTTCCAGCCTGCCGCCCAACCCTTTGATATGCTGTCGCAGACATATTTGCTGTCGGTGGTGAGGATAACGTGACAGGGCTGCTTGAGGGCGGAAAGCGCCATAATAACGGCTGTCAGCTCCATGCGGTTGTTGGTTGTGGCACATTCGCCCCCCGAAAGCTCCTTGTAATGCTCACCCATTCGCAGGATAGCTCCCCAGCCGCCGGGGCCCGGATTTCCCGAACAGGCTCCATCGGTGAATATTTCTACTGTGTGCATAAGCTCTCCTTTTTACTCGGCATAAAGCACGGAATCTATGTTTGCTACGCTGATGATTGTTCCTCTGCCCACAGTCACCCAGTCTCGGTCGTTCTCTTCGGAAAATAGCGTGTCATACTCAATTTCCGACACATCTGTGCCATTTGTCTTATAATATGTTTCAAAATTGTACGTGTCATCATCGGCAGGAACAGGTTCCTCACCCTTTTCAGCAGTCAGAACGCATTTGAGAGCATTGCCCTCAAACCGATAAAAGCTGTCATAGGTTATACCCATTCCCGAATATTCGCTTTTAAGATGACCGTCACTGCTCACATCTGCCAGACCATAGGAACCAAAAGCCGAGTTATCTTCCGAAAGGTCGCAAAGAACGCCGTCTGCAAATGTATATGCAAACACGCCCATTGCATGAACATCGCCATAGGATATAAACAGCTCGGGTATGCCGTCACCGTTCATGTCAAAAAGGTCAAAGGCAGGTGTAATGGCATCTTCGCTGTTCAGCACTTCAAGGAGCTTTGCTTTGTATGTCTCTCTGTAATCCGCTGCCTGTTCATCGGCAGTCGCAGCTGTTGTTTCGGAAGCTGCCGAAGTTACCTCGGAAGCGGTTTCGCTTTCCGTCTCAGTTGTCTCGGTAAGGGCTTCCGAATGGATCTCAGAGGTCGTTTCGCTCTCGGAGACCGTTATTTCAGATGTATCGGAAATATAGGTCAGCTCATTATCGCTTCCGCAGGCAGTGAGCATCAGCGCCGCCGAAAGGGCAGCACATATTTTAACCTTCATACAGTCCCTCCGTGCTTCTGCATATCTCATCATACACCTCATAAACGTGAGGGTGGGTCTTTTTTATCCTTACGGGGCGCATATCCATATCCACAAAGCAGTGAGTAGTCTTTCCCGAAGCGTGGAGCACGCCCTCATTGTCATAGACCTCATAGGTCACGGAAAACCTTGCCCCGCCGAAATCGGGGATATATGCCTTTACAATAAAATCATCACCGAACCTGAACGGCAGCTTGTAGGTACATTCCGCACTGAGCACGGGGGTCATAAGCCCCTGAGCTTCCACTGTTTCAAAGGGCAGTCCCGCCTGCTCGATAAGGTCAACTCTCGCCTCCTCGAACCAGCGGATATAGTTGGAATGGTGCACTATGCCCATCTTATCAGTCTCATAATAGTAAACACGTCTTGAATATGGTCTGAGCTTCATATTTTACCTCCGCATCAGTCAAACAGCGTCCTGAAATCCTCGTTTTCCGCCGCCTCAAAGCACATTTCTACCTGCTCTCTTGTATTTTTGGCACTGCACAGCTCGGGAAGCTCATCTAACGAGAAAAATCCGCATTCCACAGTCTCACTGTTGGGAGCAAACTCGCCGCCCTCAAGCCTGCAAAGCACAAATACCTTGCATATTTTCCAGGCATATTCGGGCTTGTTGTGCCTGTCCCTGTCCTGGACTGCAATTATCCGCAGAGGGGTCACGTCCATGCCCGACTCCTCCTTTGTTTCCTTTATGGCATTTTCACCTACCGAGAGCCATGGGTCGCACCAGCCGCCCGGGAGAGACCACTCGCCGTTATTTTCCTTCACAAGGAGAATTTTCCCCTCCCTGAAAACGGCAGAACGGGTGTCTATCTTAGGTGTCTGATACCCCTTATCCGTGCAGAAAAGGTCTTTCACCTTTTCTATAGGCTCGCCGCTTATCATGCTCATAAGCTCAGCGGAAAGCTCCCGCAGGCGGGTATAGCGCTCCATGTCATATACGTCCTTGACATAGGCAAGTCCATTCTGAGCTATGCTCTGAAGCTCTTCGGCAATGTCAAGGAGCCTGTTTTCGCTTCTCAAATGCAGTCCTCCTAAAAATACAGGGAGCGAAAAAGTTCCGCTCCCTGAGAGTCACAAAATCAAGTTATGAAATATGGTTATCTTGCCTTGGAAACATTCTCCTCAACGATCTTGGAAATAACATCGTTCAGAGGTGAAGCACCCATGTCGCCGTCCTTTCTGGAACGGAGAGAAACAGTGTTGTCCTCAACCTCCTTGTCGCCAACGATAAAGAAGTAAGGTATCTTTTCAAGCTGTGCCTGACGGATCTTGTAGCCTATCTTCTCGTTTCTGTTATCAACAGTTACACGGATACCCATGTTTGTGAGCTTGTCCGCAATGCTCTCGCCGTATTCCTTTGCACGGTCGGTAACAGGAAGGATACGTACCTGCTCGGGTGAGAGCCAGAGAGGAAGTGCGCCTGCATACTTTTCAAGCAGATATGCAAGTGTTCTCTCATAGCAGCCAAGGCTTGTACGGTGAATGATATAAGGATTCTTCTTAGTGCCGTCAACATCAACATATTCCATGCCAAAGCGCTGTGCAAGGAGCATATCTATCTGGATCGTTACCAGAGTATCTTCCTTGCCGAATACGTTCTTGTACTGGATATCGAGCTTAGGACCATAGAATGCAGCCTCGTCGATACCGATGGTATATTCAATGCCAAGGTCCTCAAGGATAGTCTTCATGGCAGCCTGAGCGTGTTCCCACTGCTCGGGAGTACCCTCGTACTTGTTCTTGGGGTTAGCGGGATCCCACTGGGAGAATCTGAATGTGCAGTCCTCAAGAAGTCCTACAGTGCCAAGGAAGTACTTTGCAAGCTCCAGGCAGCCTCTGAACTCGTCCTCCAGCTGCTCGGGACGAACAATGTAGTGACCCTCGGAAATGGTGAACTGTCTTACTCTGATAAGGCCGTGCATCTCACCGCTGTCCTCGTTTCTGAACAGTGTGGAGGTCTCGGTCAGTCTCATGGGCAGGTCACGGTAGGAACGCTGACGGTTCAGAAATACCTGATACTGGAAGGGGCAGGTCATGGGACGGAGTGCGAAGCATTCCTTTTCCTCATCGTTGGGGTCGCCCAGAACGAACATACCGTCAAGGTAGTGATCCCAGTGGCCGGAAATTTTGTAAAGCTCTCTCTTAGCCATGTAAGGAGTCTTGGTGAGCTGGCAGCCCTTGGAAGCCTCAACGTCCTCTACCCATCTCTGCATCAGCTGGATAACCTTTGCACCCTTGGGGAGGAGTATAGGCAGACCCTGACCGATATAATCAACAGTTGTAAAATATTCAAGCTCACGACCGATCTTGTTGTGGTCACGGTTCTTAGCCTCTTCTACCTGCTTGAGATAAGCCTCAAGCTCGGAAGCCTTGGGGAATGCAGTACCGTAAATTCTGCAAAGCTGCTTGCCCTTGGAGTCGCCTCTCCAGTAAGCGCCTGTGCAGTTGGTGAGCTTGAATGCCTTTACGGGTGCAACGGACATAAGGTGGGGTCCTGCGCACAGGTCAATGAACTCGCCCTGCTTGTAGAAGCTTATCTTTTCACCCTTGTCGCTGTGCTCCTTGCAAAGCTCCACCTTGTAAGGCTCGCCCATTTCGGTAAGCTTTGCAACAGCCTCGTCGGGAGTAAGCTCAAAGCGAGAAAGCTCCAGACCCTCCTTGACGATCTTCTTCATCTCAGCCTCGAACTTAGCCAGGTCATCGGAGGTAAAGGGGTGGTCTGTGTCAAAATCATAGTAAAATCCGTTTTCGATAGAGGGGCCGATAGAAAGCTTTACCTCAGGGTAAACTCTCTTTACAGCCTGAGCAAGAATGTGGGAAGCAGTGTGCCAGAAGGTCTTCTTGCCGTCCTCGGAATCAAAGGTGCATACCTCAAAGGTGCAGTCCTTTTCAACGGGAGTGCGCAGGTCGCATACAACGCCGTCCAGCTTTACGCAGCAGGCAGCCTTGTACAGTCCCATGCCGATGCCCTTGATTATTTCAGCAGCGGAAACTCCGCTCTCGGCTTCTCTTACGGAGCCGTCTTTTAAAGTAAGCTTTACCATAATAAATATCTCCTTATATATATTTTTTTGCATGATTTACAGAAATTCAACGGCATTTGCCGCAGGTGCGGTATGCCGCTCCTTTGAAAAATTTTTACTTGTCATCGGAGCAAACACCCCCTTTTATCTTCACTTTCTGTGATTTTTTGTATATAAGATCCAGAGCCTTTGATATCAAAAGCTCAAAGAGCTTTGCCAATATGATTATTACCAGCGTCCAAGCAAAAAGGTCGGCAGTTTCAAGATAAATTTTCGCCCGATAAAGCATATCGCCCATGGTAAGATCGGGCTGACCTATCACCTCTGCCGCAGTTCCGCTTTTGAAAGCCAGCGCCGCTCCCGTCCTGCACGCCGCAGAAAGGAATGGCATAACAGCGGGGAAATACAGATATCTCAGCTTTTTTGCACCGCTGAGACCGAATATCTCTGCCGCTTCCCGCAGCTGCCTGTCAGTGCTTTCCGCGCCCTCCAGCACCGCCTCATATATCACAGGCAGTACCATAAGAAAGGATATCAGCACCGAAAGCTCTCTGCTTTTCATAAAAAACAGTGCAAATATGATGAACGATGCCACAGGCACCGCCTTAACCGCCGTCATAAGGGGCGATATCAGGGTGCGCATGAGCTTGTATCCTGCGGAAAGCGCCGCAAGCACCGTTCCCATGATAAGCGCCAGCATAAATCCGCCGCCTATCCTGAGGAATGAGTTTAGCACCGTCCGCCGGAAATCCGCCTGCGGGATAAGCTCAAAAAGCCTTTTCACCGCCGCAACAGGAGTTACCAGTATAATGCTTTTGTTGAGTGCCATTGCCCCCGCCTGCCACAAAGCGAGCCAGAACAATATGCTCAGCATCTTTTGAAAAAAGTCCTTTTTGTCAGACTTATTCATTTATCATTTCCATATAAAAAGCGCCGTCATCAGGGAGCGTGCCGCCAACAGCCTTGGGGTCTGCCTCGAAAAGCACATTCCAGTAGCCGCTTACAGCGCTTCTCATATCCTCGCCCCTCAGCAGGGTGATGTTGCAGTATGGAAGAGCCTTTTTGGCAACAGGCGCTTTTACAATATCATAGCCGCCGATAAGCTCTGCGGCTTCATCGGTATTTTCATTCACGAAATCCACCGAAGCCTGATATTCGCCAAGGAAATCATCAAATGCAGCAGTGTTCTCTTCTATAACGCTTTTCTGCGCCACGGTAACGCCCGTAATAAGAGGAGTATCGCACACCTTTTCCCACTCGTCCGTAAGGCTGAGAGCTATCTTTATGTTCTCGTTCTGGAGCTGTGCCGCAGTAACATAAGGCTGTGGGAGAACTGCTATCGCATTTTCGCTTTCAGCCATAACGGCAGCACATTCGCTTGCCTCGGACTTATATTCAATAGTAACGTCCGTCTGCGGCTCAAGACCGTTCTGACGGAGAATGTAATTGAAAACATACTCGGGAGTGGTGCCCTTGCCTGTGGAATAAACCACCTTGCCTTTAAGGTCGGCAACAGAGTTTATCTCCTCGCCGCTTGTTACCACGTAAAGCACGCCGAGAGTATTAACGGCGGCAACATCTATTGCCCCCTCGGTCTTGTTGTAAAGCACAGCCGCCAGATTTGCGGGAACATTTGCAATATCTGTGCTTCCGCTGACAACTCCCGCAACTATCTCATCGGCAGTGCCGAAAATCGACACATTATATTTATTTGCGGTAAGATCGTTTTCGCTGTCGGACATAAGCTTTGCCATACCCATTGTGGTAGGGCCTTTAAGGGAAGATATGTTATATTCGGCAGGAGATACGGCATTATCAATATCAGATGCTTCAGTTTCAGTAGCATCTTCCGACTGAGTTTCCTCAGCGATTTCCGATGTTTCCTGTGTTTCAGCCTCATCTATCACAACAGGCTTACCGTCTGTCATCGGCAGTGTCACAGCATTATTTTCGGCAGTGCCGTTGTCGCTGTTTGTACAGGCAGAAAGTGCCATAACGGATAACAGGCCTATTACAGTTAAAAAACTTTTTTTCATATCATTTTCCTTATTCATTGTCGGAGGGCTCTTCCGCCTTGAGCATTTCAACGAAATGACGTGCAGCACGTCCGCTTCTGCCGCTTCTGCGGAGAGCATACGCCTCAGCCTTGGTGAACAGCTCGTCCTTATCCATTTCAATTCCGTACTGACCTGCAAGGTACTCAACTATCTTCAGATATGTGTCCTTGTCAGGCTTCAGGAACGTTACCTTCAAGCCGAAGCGCTCGGAAAGTGAAGCCAGCTCCTCACGGGTATCTCTTGCATGGATATCGTCACCGTCACGGTCGGCAAAGCTTTCCTTGACAAGGTGGCGGCGGTTGCTGGTGGCGTAGATGACAGCATTTGATGCCTTGGAGGCAATGGAGCCTTCAAGCACAGCTTTCAGCGCACCGAAATCCGCATCGTCCGACGAGAATGACAGGTCGTCGATGAAAATGATGAATTTAAGGGGATTATCCGCAATAGCGTCCATAACGTCGGGCAGCTCGTGGAGCTGGGATTTTTTCAGTTCTATGAGCCTCAGTCCCCTGTCCGCAAACTCGTTTACCACAGCCTTTACAGTGGAGGATTTGCCAGTGCCCGCATCGCCGTAAAGCAGGCAGTTTGCCGCAGGCTTGCCCTTGATGAGAGCAAGTGTGTTGTCAATGACCTTTTTCCTCTGGGTCTCATAAGCGGGAAGCTGAGAGAGCCTCTGGGGGTCGGGAGTGAGAACAGGCTCGATAACGTGGTCTTTGAGCATAAATGCGGTGTATTTTGCAAAAATGCCGTAGCCCTTGGTAAAAAGCTGGTCAAGGCGCTCAGCGTAAAGGGCATGGAAATCGTAATGAGTATTCTCCCACTCGGGCAGATAACCCATGTAGCCCATAGCTGTGCGGACATTTTCCGTGGTCAGCATGGAAATTTCCTCAAAAAGCCCCAGTTCACGGCGGACAGCGTTCTCCATTACGGGAGAAACATTGTCACGGCGTGCTTTTCTCAGCAGATAAGCGTTTTCGTCCTCGGTAACAGCCTTTATCACATAGTCGGAAAGGTTGGTGCCGTGCCTGTAAAGGGAGTGGACGAACTCGCCGCAGGCCTCGGGGGACTGTTCCTTGAGCATTGTCAGCAGCCGTCCCATGGTTTTGAGCTTCAGCACGTTGCGGAACACCGCAATGCTTGAAAGCCTTACATACAGATCGTTTAATGTGTTCATCTTAAAATCTTCCTTATAAAAAATAAAAACGTCCCGAAGCCGAAGCCTCGGGACGATATTTTACCGTGATTCCACCCGTTTTCGCACTTGCACCGCCTCATTGCAGGCTGCAAATGCCTCATATGCTCTGTAACGGGAGCGCCGCTGCCTATTAAGCAGGCTCAGAAGACGGTTCCCGTTCATGCGCAGCCCCGCCCGATCCCAGCCTACCGTCGGACAGTCTCTGAAAACCGCAATGCGTGAAAAGGATTCTTCATCAACACTTTAAAAATATTTTTTCTTATGATTATCATATCACTAAACCGCATTCCTGTCAACTGTATTTTTATACAGCAAAACCACAAATTTCTTATTGAATAGTGTTAAATTATATAAAATTCCTTGACAAGCGGGGAAAATTATATTACAATAAAAATGTGTTTGCAGTATATAAATCAATGCACTCCGCAAAGCCCGCTGACACAGTGTCAGGAAGCTGCGGCGTGTTATAAAATAAAACTGCTTTTACATTTGTCGCTTCTATAGGTATTTTGTGTATAGAAGATTTTCATATACATTCGGGCAGCAAATGCCCGTCAGGCTTAATATTCTGAATGTGTTCTTATTTTAAATGGAGAAAGCATATGCAATAAGACCAAAGCAAACCATAAAGTAGGACTGCGCTCGCCGTATTATAACTTAATGTTCTTAATATCCGCATAACAAAAAGAAAACTGCGGATAACGAAAATCAATCAAATACCAACTGCCTCCGAAGCGATTATCATAATCAGTTTGAATGAAGGAGGTAATAAATTTGCAGTACGTGATCTATATTGCAATATTTGTGGCAACGGCGGCCGTAGCGGGATTTGTATTTTTCCGTGCAGGCATAAAGTACCGCAAATCCCAGGCAGAAGCAGCGATAGGCTCTGCCGAAAAGGAAGCCGAAAGAATCATTGAAGCAGCAAAGGAAGAGGCTGACAGCAAGAAGAAGATAGCGCTGGTCGAGGCTAAGGACGAGATCCACAAGAGCCGCACAGAGCTTGAAAAGGAGATCAAGGAGCGCAGGAACGAGCTTACCCGTCAGGAACGCCGTATCCAGCAGAAGGAAGAAAACCTTGACAAGAAGAATGACGCCCTTGAAAAGAAGGACGATCAGCTCCAGAAAAAGCTGAAAGCAGCCGATGAAAAGCTTGAAGAGGCTGACAAGATCAAGAAATCCCAGATGGAAATGCTGGAAAAGATATCCCAGCTCACCATGGATCAGGCAAAGGAGCATCTGCTTTCAATGCTGGAAAATGACCTTGTCCACGAAAAGGCTCTCAAGATCCAGCAGTACGAGCAGCAGCTCAAGGATACCTGCGAGGAAAAGGCAAGAGACCTTATCTCGCTGGCAATATCCAAGTGTGCAGCAGATCAGGTAGCTGAGACCGCAGTCTCGGTAGTTCCCCTTCCCAACGATGAGATGAAGGGAAGAATAATAGGTAGAGAGGGAAGAAACATCAGAACTCTCGAAACACTTACAGGCGTCGAGCTTATCATCGACGATACTCCCGAAGCGATCACACTTTCCTGCTTCGACCCTGCCCGCCGTGAGGTAGCAAGGATCGCACTTGAAAAGCTTATCGCCGACGGCAGAATCCACCCCGCAAGAATAGAGGAAATGGTGGATAAGGCAAAGCGTGAGGTCGAGCATAAGATCAAGCAGGAGGGCGAAAGAGCTATCCTGGAAACAAATGTTCACGGAATCAATCACGAGCTGGTACGCCTTATCGGCCGTCTCAGATACAGAACCTCCTACCGTCAGAACGTGCTCAACCATTCTATCGAGGTCGCACATCTGGCAGGCATAATGGCTTCCGAGCTTGGTGTTGACGCAAACCTTGCAAGACGTGCAGGTCTGCTCCACGATATCGGCAAGGCGCTGAGCTATGAGATCGAAGGTTCTCACGTTCAGATAGGCGTTGACGTGTGCCGCAAGTACAAGGAAAGCCCCGAGGTAATCCACGCTATCGAGGCTCACCACGGCGATGTTGAGACCAAGACCGTTATCGCCGCTTTGGTCCAGGCAGCAGATGCGATTTCCGCTGCAAGACCCGGCGCAAGAAACGAAAATTACGAAAACTACATCAAGCGTCTCCAGAAGCTTGAGGAAATATGCACCTCCTACGAGGGCGTTGAGAAATCCTACGCTATCCAGGCAGGCCGTGAAGTCCGCATAATGGTAGTTCCCGAGCAGGTAAACGACGAAAAGATGGTACTCGTTGCAAGAGAAATTGCTCAGAGGATCGAAAACGAGATGGATTATCCCGGACAGATCAAGGTACATCTTATCAGAGAGAGCCGTGCAATCGAATACGCAAAGTAAAAAATATGCCGCACCCCCAAAAAGGTGCGGCATTGCTGTATCTTATCGCCTGAGCTTGAAAAATATTCAGGATTTGAAAAATGGTTAAGCGTCTGCAAGGACTGGGATACCTCCGCTGGGGAATAAAAGTTAAGATATCCTATCTCACATAATAGCAAATCGACATTTTGTACAAATTAGCTGAAAATGAGCCTGCAAATTCTTATGATAAATCACCGTAATATTTCGGCAATTCTCTTGTAGAAGCTGTAAAAATATAGTATAATGGTTTCAAAGGGATTTTTGATACAGCACAAGCGAAAGTTCAGATATCAACACTCATTACCCTTTAATACGAGAGAGATAGGTGCACCGATGCTTAAACTGAGCGACGATGATTTTTACCGTGTGGTTAATTTTATAAAAACCAACTACGGTATCAACCTTGAAAAAAAACGAATACTTATAGAAAGCCGCCTGACAGGCATTGCCGCCGCAAGAGGATATGATAATTTCACCGACTATCTTGACCACGCCCTGAACGACAGCGGCAGGGAAAAGATACGCCTGATAAACAGCCTTACCACCAACCATACCTCATTTATGCGTGAGCCTGACCATTTCAGGTTCCTTGAAACGGATATCCTGCCCTATATCGAGAATACCGTGACCGACCACGATATGCGTATATGGTGCGCAGCTTCATCGACAGGTCAGGAGGCATATACCCTTGCAATGACAATCGACCACTACTTCGGCAGCCGCAAGGAGCTGTGGGACACCCATATCCTTGCTACCGACCTTGATACCGAGGTTCTTCGGACAGCCAAGGCAGGCATCTATACCGCCGATATGCTGGAGGGTCTCCCACCCGAATGGGTAAGGAGCTACTTTGTGCGCATGGAAAAGGGCGTATATCAGGTGGCAGACAGGATACGCAACCAGGTCATATTCAAGAAATTCAACCTTATGGACGACATAAAGTACAAAAAGCCCTTTGACCTTATAAGCTGCCGGAATGTTATGATATATTTTGACGCACCCACCAGAGATGCCCTTGCGGAGCGTTTTTATAACGTGACCAAGCAGGGGGGATATCTGTTTATCGGTCATGCGGAGTCCCTTTCCCGTGATACCAAGTACAAATATATCAAACCTGCAGTTTACAGAAAAATGTAAAAGCTCCGCCAATCGACGGAGCTTTGTTTATTCTTATTTATGATATTTTCCATTCGCCGAAATGCTCATAGCACGGTAAAGCTGTTCCAGCAGCATCACCCTTGCCAGCTGATGAGGAAATGTCATGGGCGACATTGAAAGTCTCAGGTGCGCCGCACTCTTCACCCTGTCCGAAAGCCCGTATGAGCTGCCGATTATCAGGTTCACAGTGCTTTTGCCCTCCAGCGCAAAGCCCTCCAGCTTGTGCGAAAAGTCCTCGGAGGACATCATCTTGCCCTCGATGCACATGGCTATGACTGCACTCTGAGGTGTGATCTTTTTCAGTATCATGTCCGCCTCGTTTTCAAGGGCGTTTGCTATCTCTTTCTGAGAGGGCGAGTCGGGCAGACGGCTTTCAGCCAGCTCTATGACCTTTATGGTGCTGTATGCCCCCAGCCGCTTTTCATATTCGGCGCAGGCATCTCTCAGGTAGCTTTCCTTGAGCTTGCCCACGGTTATAACGTTTATGTTCAGCATTTTTATTACCTATATTACTGTTTGTATTTTTCTACAAGATAATACACTTTGTTATCAACAAGAGCGTCAATGAGAGTGCCCTCCACTGTGTATTCTTCGGAGAATATCTTGCCCTCGTCACGGATAACATTCAGCAGATTTCCCTTGTCATATGGGATAACAAAGCTGCCACGCACCGATGTTTCGGGAAGATTTGCCGCTATACATTCAAGGAGACGGTCAAAGCCGATCTTCTCCTTGGCGGATATTTTAACGGTGTTGCCGTCCTCGGGGATATTCTCCCAGCCTGCAAGCATATCGCACTTGTTGAGCACGTTTATTCTCGGGATACCCTCGCAGCCCAGCTCGTTCAGCAGCTCCTCAGTGACCTGAGCCTGTCCGTATGCGTCATCGGAGCTGATGTCTATGATGTTAAGGATAATATCCGCATTGGCAGCCTCTTCAAGAGTGCTCTTGAACGCCTCAACCAGATTGTGGGGCAGCCGCCTGATAAGCCCTACAGTATCCGCCAGAAGAACGCTTCTGCCGTCGGGCAGCTCTATCGCACGGGAAGTTACGTCCAGGGTTGCAAAGAGCTTGTTTTCAGCCAGAACTCCCGCATCGGTAAGGGCGTTGAGCAGCGTGGACTTGCCCACGTTGGTGTAACCCACAATGGCAGCCGTGATAACATTATCCTTTTTGCGCCTGTTTCTGATAAGGTCACGGCGCTTTCGTATCTCTTTAAGGTCGCCCTCAAGTATTTCTATCCTGCGGCGGATATGGCGCCTGTCCGTTTCAAGCTTTGATTCTCCGGGACCTCTTGTTCCGATACCGCCGCCCAGTCGTGACAGCGATACGCCCTTTCCTGCCAGATGAGCAAGGCGGTATTTCTGCTGTGCAAGCTCGACCTGTATGCGTCCCTCTGCGGAAAGCGCCCTCTGTGCAAATATATCGAGGATAAGGGTGGTGCGGTCGATAACACGCACATCTGTCACCGCTTCGATATTTTTCGTCTGATTTGCGGTAAGCTCGCAGTCGAATATGAGCAGGTCTGCGCCCAGTGCTTCTATCTGAGGAACAAGCTCCTCAAGCCTGCCCGAGCCGATATATGTGGCAGTGTCGGGAGAGGGCCTTTTCTGGAGCACGCTTCCCACAACCTCCGCACCTGCGGTATGGGCAAGCTCTTCAAGCTCCCCCAGTGAAAGATCTGCATCAAATTCACCCGTATCAACGGTAACGATTATCGCCTTAACGGGCTGCTCGTCATAGGTTGGTGTAAGTTCTGCCATAAATTATGTTCCTTTCATGTTGTGCTGCTTTATAAAATCAAGGAATTTGCCCTCGCTCAGGGGTCTGGAGTAATAATAGCCCTGCAGATAGTTTACCCCGTCGGCAATAAGCTCATTCGCCATTTCCTCGTTCTCAACGCCCTCAGCCGCAACGCCGATGCCAAGCTGGCGTATCATGCCGATAAGGCTCTCCAGGATAATGCCCGCCTTTTTGTTGCTTCTGTCAAGACTTGGCTGAACAAGGCTCTTATCCAGCTTGATAACGTCAAAGCCGCTGTCGGATATCTTTGAAAGACCCGAGCCAACCTTGCCGAAATCCTCCAGAGAAAAGCCGCTTCCGCCGCTTCTTATCCTGTGGATATTTACCGTGGTATGCTCTGAGGACTCGACCGTCTCAGGCATTTCAAAATTAAGGAAATGTGCAGGCACATTGTGCTCGCTCAGTGCCGAAAGAATATCATCGGGGAGATTGCTGTTGACTATCTGCACCCCCGAAAGATTTATCTCCACATACTTGATGCCCAGCTCGTTTATCCTGTTTCCGCTTATAAAACGGCAGACCTTTTTCAGCACGATGCTGTCAATATCAGTCATAAGTCCGTTCTTTTCAGCCACGGGGATAAACTCGTCGGGGCTTACCTGACCGAAGCTGCCTGTGTCGTTCAGGCGGACAAGCGCTTCGGCAGCGGTGAATTTCTCCTCTTCAAGATTGTATATCGGCTGATAATATACATCAAAGCCGTCATTTTCGACAGCGCTTTTCAGCAGAGCCACCAGCTCCGCCTCATGCTTGAAGCCGTCAGCGCACTTTTTGTCGATAACATTTACAAGCTTGCCCTTTTCAACGTGCTCACCCGCATATTTGAGGATATCGTTGACCTCTGCGCAGTTGTGGGCAAAATCGGGAAATCTCAGCACATCTGCATGAGTGCGTACCTCCACGGGCATTCCCTGGAGCACCCATGTGCCGCCGAGCCTTTTCTCAACAGCGCAGCAGATAGTCTCTGTTGTGCCCTCATTGTCGGAAAAGAAAGCAAAGCAGTCATCACGGTAAACGTAAACGTTTTTATTTGAAAGAGAAGTAAGGAAATCAGCCATTTCCCTCATAAGGCGGTGGGACTCGGCATATCCGAAGCGGGTGATGACCGAATCAAGCTCGTCAACAACAACGCTTATGATGTCAAAGGGCTTTTCGGAGTGCATCTTTTCGTTGAGCACGCTGTCAAAGGCATATCTGTTGTAGCACCCTGTCTGGTGGTCGATATACTCCGCAGGATTTTCAAAAGCCAGATACACAAGCAGCAGCATTATGGAAATTCCCAGTCCCGTAAGCAGGAGATTGGGCACAAAATACTGGATTATGCAGACGGTTATCCATATTCCCACGCCGCAGAGTATCATTATCTTGTTTTCGGCGGGTATCCTTATCCTTACAGTGGTGCTGATGATTATAAGCAGCAGTATTCCCACGAAGAAGAACATCGCCACCACCGCAGCGCCCTGTGAGTAGGCGTATTTTTCATTGTCGCACACAAAGTATATTTTCAGGAACAGCGCACTTGCCACCGCCGCCGCAAAGGGCAGATTGCACAGCGCCGATACTATCTTGTTTTCCATGCCCTTGTCGCTGTCAAGAGCGCATATGTACTTGTAGAAGCTCTGCACAACGGCAGCAATGGATATGTAAAGCGCCCTGTGGGCTATTTTGTTTACTGTGTCGGGAACGGTGTCCATATGAGTGATGGTGTAAACAGTAGTTATGTCACAGAACAGGTTGATAACAGTGCAGATTATTACCACACGGAATTTCTTGTTGGCAACGGTAGGTATCTTTTTTGACCTGAGAAAATCAAAAAGTATTACCGCAACAAATATCAGTGCCGCCAACTGAAAGCGGATGTTAAGCTCGAACAAGCTGCTGCCTCCTATCACTTTGCAGGATTTTACCCGTGAGCAAAGCTCACAAGCGCAATATATAATAATTATACGTTAGTCACGCATGGGATTTCTACATTTTTTTATTTCCTTTTCATATATTTTTTAAAGTTTTACGCTTTAGTTTTGCGCCGTGATACCGTGGCAGTGTGAAAATGCTGCTGCGCTTGTTTGTGATGATATTTTTGATATGCTAAAATCAAAAACTGCCGCAGCCATTTTCGCTGCAGCAGCTTTTTTCATTATTATTGCCACATTTCCGTGTTGGTATGTGACTTCACATCATATTTCAGCTTGTGAGGATACTTATCCACAGGCTCATTGTGCTTGTATGACCATGCCTCCGCAGCAGCAGTCATAAGGCCGTCAGTCTCGCCCTCCCACTTGCCGTCATGGTCATAGATATGATCGTCGGAAAGCTTTTCCCTGTGACCGATTATCTTGCTGTAATGCTCCATTCCGTCTGCCACAGCCGCATATCTGGCGCTGAGGAACTTATCCTCGGAAAAAGGCTCGCTGCCGAAAAGCTCGTCAGCCCAGCTCTTGCCGTCCAATGCGTGCACCAGCTCGGAAAGCTTGTCATCAAAGGCAAATATATATTCGTCCTCGCACTTTTTCAGGTGGCGTATAAGGGAAGATACAACTGCCTCGCTGTCACCCTTGTATTCGTGATCTATAGTATGTATAAGTTCCCAGAATTCTTCATCTGTAAGTGTTTTGCTGTGCTGATGGCTGCGGACAAAAAGATCCATTATTATGCTCAAATTACTTCCCCCTTGTTCTTTGCATATACATCTATATGTTTTACATTATAAAATTATAACATATTTTCCAATAAAATCAAGTGCTGATGCCAAAAAATCAGCAGAATTTCACAAAAACATCACCTTGCACAAAAGGCGGCGGAATGTTATATACAATACGCATATAATCTTCCGCCGCCAATGCTTATTTCAAAGGATCATCTCAGTCAAGGTCGTTTCTTACGATATCTTCAAGATTTTCTCTCTTTACAACCACCCTGCTCTTTCCGCCGCTTACCATAACAACAGCGGGCTTGGGGATACGGTTGTAGTTGGAGGACATGGAGTAGTTATATGCGCCTGTTGCAAGGACTGCAAGGATATCGCCCGGTTCAACGGGCTGAATGGGCATACCCTCGCCGATAAGGTCGCCTGTTTCACAGCACTTGCCCGCAACGGTAACGACTTCGCTCTTGGGCAGGTCTGCCTTGTTTGCAACTTCAACGTCATACTTGGACTGATAAAGCGCATATCTGGGATTATCGCCCATACCGCCGTCAACGGAAACATATGTTCTGATGTTAGGGATAACCTTCTTTCCGCCCACAGTGTAAAGTGTTATGCCCGCAGGAGCGGCAATAGATCTGCCGGGTTCGATAAGGATAAAGGGCTGTGTGAGCTTCTGCTCTGCGCAAACCTCCGCAACCTTTGCGGAAACCTTTTCCATGTACTTTTCATATGCAACGGGAGCGTCCTCCTCGGTGTACTTGATACCGAAGCCGCCGCCCAGATTAAGCTCCTTTACCTCGAAGCCAAGCTCGTTCTTTATCTTTGCAATGAATGTGAGCATTACCTCAGCAGCCTTTACAAAGGGGTCGATATCGAATATCTGGCTGCCGATGTGGCAGTGAAGTCCCACAAGGTTGATGTGGCTTGCGGAGATCGCCTTCTTCACAGCCTCATAAGCCTCGCCTGTTTCAAGGGCAAAACCGAACTTGCTGTCGATCTGACCTGTCATGATGAAGTTATGGGTGTGAGCGTCGATACCGGGCTTTATTCTGTACATGATGTTTGCGGTCTTGCCTGTTTTCTCGGCAAGAGCGTTCAGGCGGTCAAGCTCGAAGATATTATCAACGATGATTCTTCCAACGCCCTGCTCCAGCGCATAGGAAAGCTCATGGTCGGTCTTGTTGTTGCCGTGGAAGCAAAGCTTTTCGGCAGGGAAGCCGACGCTGAGAGCTGTGTAAAGCTCACCCTCGGAAACAACGTCCAGTCCCAGTCCCTCTTCAAGCATTATCCTGCACATAGCCTTGCAGCAGAACGCCTTGCTTGCGTAGCATACAAGACCCTTTCCGCCGTAATACTTATCCATAGACTGCTTGAAGCTGCGGCAGTGCTCACGGATAAGGTCCTCGTCCATTACATAAAGAGGCGTGCCGTATTCATGTGCAAGCTCCACAGTGTCTATTCCGCCTACGGTAAGGTGTCCTTCACCGTTCACAGCAAGATTTTTCGATACTAACATCCCAGATCAGATCCTTTCGGTTTATTTTTCTGCGCCGACCATTTGTCAGGTCAGCCTATATCGTCATTTCCGCTTTCGGCAAGCTCGCAGATGATATTTCTTATCTTATCCGCTCCCTCGCCGTTCTCGGCGGAAAACTCAACGTATTCAATGTCGGAGAAATAGGGTATTTCCTGCGCAAAGCCTGCCATACGCTCCTCCCTCTGGCGCTTTGAGAGCTTGTCCGCCTTGGTGAAGATTATCACAAAGGGTATCTCGCTTTCAATGAGGAAGTTTATCATCTGCATATCATCGGCAGTGGGCGGGTGACGCATATCTATAAGCTGGAAGATAAGCCCCAGATTTCTGTCATCATGAAGATACCCCTCGATAAGCCCCGACCAGCGCACCTTGTCGGACTTTGCCACCTTTGCATATCCATATCCGGGAAGATCCACCAGATAGATGTTCTCCAGCGAATAATAGTTTATTGTGGCGGTCTTTCCGGGAACTGCCGATACACGGGCAAGATTTTTCCTGTTGAATATCTTGTTTATAAGCGATGATTTTCCCACATTTGACCGCCCCGCAAAAGCAAGCTCCAGCCTGTCGGAAGGGGGCAGCTGGGAATATTCTCCGTATGACCTGACAAATTCTGCCTTGTTAAAGTTCATCTGTTCCTCCTTGGGTTCAGGTTGTTGTCATAAGCTCCGACTTTTCGGCTTTTTCGGGCTTTTCGGTAAGAGCAGCGTCCAGCACATCGGTTATCTTCTCGGCAAATACAAAGCTGATGCCAGATTTTACCACATCGTCCACATCATCAAGGTCGCCCTTGTTGCCTGCGGGAATGATAACGGTCCTGAGCCCCTCCTTGTATGCCGCCATAGTCTTTTCACGAAGTCCGCCGATGGGAAGCACCTTTCCGTGGAGAGTTATTTCGCCTGTCATTGCCACGTCGCAGCGGACAGGTATTCCCGACAGTGCCGAAACAAGGGCAGTCGTCATGGTAACGCCTGCGGAGGGACCGTCCTTGGGAGTAGCCCCCTCGGGAGCGTGGATATGTATATCCTTCTCCTTGTAGAAGTTGCGGTTGATGCCGTAATCATCGGCAATGGAGCGCACATAGCTTACAGCAAGCTTGGAGCTTTCCTTCATAACGTCACCCAGTGAGCCTGTGGCTTCAACTGTGCCCTTGCCGTCCATTACAAGAACTTCGAGAGGCATTATAACACCGCCTGCGGAAGTCCATGCCAGTCCGTTTACAACGCCAACCTCATCAGTCTTGGAAACTTCATCGCCCAAGAACTTCTGATGTCCCAGGAATTCTTCCAGATTTTTGAGTGTGACAGTCACCTTTCCGGCCTTGCCGTTTTCAGCCATACCCTCCGCAATTATTCTTGCAGCCTTTCTGCATATCTTTGCGATAAGGCGTTCCAGACCTCTTACGCCTGCTTCTCTGGTGTAGCTGTCAATGATCTCATAAAGGGCCTTATCATCTATTTTAAGCATAGATGCTTTAAGGCCGTGCTTTTTCAGCTGCTTGTGGATAAGATGCTCCTTTGCAATGTGGAACTTCTCTTCACGGGTGTAGCTTGAAAGCTCTATTATCTCCATACGGTCCCTCAGAGGAGGGTCGATGGTGCTTATATCGTTTGCTGTGGTAATGAAAAGCACATTGCTCAGGTCAAAGGGCAGCTCGATGTAATGGTCACGGAATGTGCTGTTCTGCTCGCTGTCAAGAACTTCCAGCAGCGCAGATGAGGGGTCGCCCTTGTAGTCCCCCGATATCTTGTCTATCTCGTCCAGCAGGATAAGGGGATTGTTGCTTCCCGCCCTTGTGAGAGCGTCAATTATACGTCCGGGCATTGCGCCCACATAGGTCTTTCTGTGACCTCTGATATCGGATTCGTCCCTTACGCCGCCCAGTGAGATACGCTCATATTTCCTGCCCAGTGCCTTTGCGATGGACTTGGCAATAGAGGTCTTGCCCACTCCCGGAGGGCCGTAAAGGCATATTATCTGACCCTTGATATCGGGAGCCAGCTGCCTTACGGCAATGGTCTCCAGTATCCTGTCCTTTACCTTGTCAAGGCCGTAGTGATCCTTATCCAGAACAGCCTTGGTGCGTGCAAGGTCGGTCTTGTCCTTTGTGGATTTGTTCCACGGCAGGTCAAGGCAGGTGTCAAGGTAGTTCCTTATAACATAAGCTTCCTGAGATGCGGAAGCTGTTCTTGCCAGCCTGTCCGCCTCTTTAAGCAGCTTTTCGGTTATCTCGGGAGCAAGCTTCAGAGCGTTTATCTTCTCCATATATTCGTAGGCTTCGTCCTGAACGGACTCGTCCTCGCCCAGCTCCTGAGAGATAGCCCTCATCTGTTCCCTCAGGTAATATTCCTTCTGGGACTCGTCTATCTGTAATTTAACCTTGTCCTGTATCTCACGCTCGATGCCCATGACCTCCGCTTCGTGCGAAAGCAGTGCCAGCAGCATGCTGAGCTTGTTGTGCAGTCCGTTTGCTTCAAGAAGCTGCTGCTTCTCGGGCACGGGCAATGGCATACTTACGGCAATGTTATCAAACACAGTCTTGGGGTCATCGCTGCCCAGTATGGACTCTATGTATTCCTTGGGCATACGGGGCATATTGGCGCTGTACGCCATAAATTCGTCCTTGACTGCCCTTACAAGAGCTTCCATCTCCATGGGGTCGATCTTGGGCGCACGCTCGGGAGCTTTCTTCACCGTGCAGATGAAATAAGGCTCTTCGCTGATAACATCAACACGCTTTGCCCTGTACAGACCCTCAGCCATAACACGGGTGATCCCCCCCGGGACTTTGAGCATCTGCTTTACCTCGGCAACAACGCCTGTGGTATATATCTTATCTGCGCCCACATCATCGGTATAATCGCTCTGAGCGGCAAGAAATATAAGCTTGCTGCCATTTGCAGCGGCAGTAAGCGCTTTAACGGATTTCTCCCTGGCAACGTCAAAATGTATTATCACTTTCGGGAAAACAACAAGTCCCCGCAAAGCAAGCATGGGCAGCTCCTGAGGTGCCGCAGCCGCCTTTTTCGCTTCAGTTTTCATAGTATAAAAGCCATCCTTTACAAAAATTTGCAGTGAGCAGGTTCAAAAAATTCATTTTGCACGATCTGTTCTCTGCAAAGCAAACGCAAACAGCACCCCTGAACGCCTCTGACAAAAGTCCGATAAATTACGCCTGCATATATATTATAATATAAAAACCCCTTTTTGACAAGTAACAATTTCTATATTTTTAGTTTCATAACAATGCCTTAAACAGTGCATAATATTGCATTTTCAGTCCTATTCAGCCCCAAAAGACAAAAAACCGCACAAAGCAGCCATGTCGGCGGCTCTGTGCGGCATTGCATTTGTTATACTCCGAGACGTCTCTCGTCGCAGTATTCGCATTCAAGCATATCGCCGACGCCTCTGAAGGACTTAGGCAGATAATTTTCCTTGTGAGTTATGCAGTTGGGATTTGTGCAGCAAACTCCGGGAATGACCTCTCCTGTAAGCAGGGGGCGGGACTCATTGGGGCTGTTCAGCACCGTGAGGATTATCGCCATACGTGCATACATACCGTACTTAGCCTGCTTGAAGTACATGGCTCTGGGGTCATCGTCCACGTCCATGGTTATCTCATCAACTCTGGGCAGGGGGTGGAGCACGATGCAGTCGCTCTTTGCCTTATTGAGCTTTGCCTTGTCAAGGATATAAGCGTCCTTAAGTGCATAATATTCTTCCTCGGAAGCAAAGCGCTCCTTCTGAACTCTTGTCATGTAGAGCATATCAAGTCCGCCGATAGCGTCCTCCAGAGAGGGATTTTCGACAAACTCGCAGTTCTTTGCTCTCAGTATATCCTTGATGTACTCGGGCATACCAAGCTGAGGAGTGGAGATGAACACGAACTTTATTCCCTTGAAGCTTGAAAGTGCCTTGCACATTGAGTGAACGGTCCTGCCGTTTTTCAGGTCGCCGCACAGACCGATAGTCAGGTCTTCAAGTCTGCCCTTTTCCTTGTAAAGAGTGAGCATATCAAGCAGTGTCTGAGAGGGGTGAAGATGGCTTCCGTCGCCTGCGTTGATGATAGGGCAGTCGGCAGTAAGGGCCGCAGCCTTTGCAGCGCCCTCGGAGGGGTGGCGCATAACCATGATATCAGCGTAGGAGGATACTATCTTTGTGGTATCCTTCAGGTTCTCGCCCTTTGCAACGGAAGAGGTTGCAGGGTTATCGAAGCCGATGATAGTACCGCCGAGGCGGAGCATTGCAGTCTGGAAAGACATCTGAGTACGGGTAGAAGGCTCATAGAACAGGGTAGCCATGATCTTGCCCTCGCAAGCCTTGGCATATTTTGCGGGATTATCGCAGATATCGGCGCCGAGCTTTACAACGTTCAGCCACCAGTCGCTGCTCATGTCATTTAAGTCAATAAGATTGGTGAAACGTGAATTTACCATAATTAACCATTCCTTTCAGACAGCAATAGCCATAAATTTGCATTATTTTTATAATAGCACACCCGCTAAAAATAATCAACTGTTTTTTGTGAATAATGCACTGCACCGATGATGAAAAAAAGTAAAAAGCCACGGTTATGACGGTTATTTCCCCAATTCACAAATATTGCTTGAAATCCGCAGAACATTATGCTATAATACTCGGGTATTGTATCCATAATTGTATTGTATCCCTTTCGGGAATAATAACAAGGAGGATTTTTTATGAAAAAGTACGACACAAAGAAACTGGTGCTCCTGGCTCTTCTGACAGGACTGCTGGTGCTGATGGCATTCACACCCATCGGCTATCTCAACATTGGCCCGCTGAGTATCACCTTCAATATGATACCCGTAGCCATCGGAGCCGTTGCTCTCGGCCCGACAGGCAGCGCAGTTCTGGGACTGGTATTCGGCGTAACAAGCTTTGCACAGTGCTTCGGAATAAGCGCATTCGGCACCGTTCTCTGCGGTATCAGCCCTCTGCTCACGCTCATCGTGACCATTGGCTCAAGAACACTGGCAGGCTACCTCACAGGAGTTGTGTCCTCTCTGCTCAGAAAGGCACCCGCTCCCGTGAACTTTGCGGTCACAGGCCTTGCAGGCGCAGTTCTCAACACTCTCTTCTTCATGACTCTTCTTATGGTATGCTTCGGTTCTTCCGACTACATCATGAGCATGAGGGGCGAGCTGAATGTTCTTGCATTCGTTGCCGCATTCGTGGGAATAAACGCTGTGGTCGAGGCTGTTGTCTCCACCGTTCTCACTCTTGCAGTGTCTATGGGACTTAAAAGCGCAAAGCTTATCGGCAACAAGGGCAGCGAATCATCTAAGGCTTGATGAAAGGACTCGGATAAAATGATCTTTGCAGTTGATATCGGCAACACTAATATTGTTATCGGCGGCGCAGAGCGGCAGGGAAAGATATGCTTCACCGAGCGCATCTCCACTGACCACAAGGCTACCGACTTTGAGTATGCCGTTTCCTTCAAAAGCATTTTTGAGATCCACAACGTCAGCCCCCATGATATCGAGGGCGCAATAATCTCGTCGGTAGTTCCCTTTGTGACCAACACCGTGAAGTCCGCCGTGAAAAAGATCATAGGGATAACCCCCATGGTGGTAGGTCCCGGGATAAAAACGGGACTGAGCATCAAGATCGACAACCCCGCTCAGCTGGGCAGCGACCTTGTTGTGGGAGCAGTTGCGGGAATAAACGAGTACCCCTGCCCGCTGGCTGTCATCGACATGGGAACAGCCACTACATTTTCCGTTATCGACAGGAGCAAAAGCTACATCGGCGGCATGATAATGCCGGGCTTAAAGGTATCCATGGAAGCGCTTACCGAGCGCACCTCCCAGCTCCCGAAGATAGGCTTTGAGCCGCCCAAAAAGCTTATCGGCTCAAACACCGTGGAGTGCATGAAAAGCGGCTTTCTTTACGGAAGCGCATCAAGCATTGACGGAATGCTGGAGCGCATAGCAGGCGAGCTTGGCGAAGAGCCTTTTGCGGTTGCCACAGGCGGTCTTGCATCGGTGGTCATACCCCTTTGCAGAAAAAAGATCGTTCGTGATGATGACCTTATGCTTAAAGGTCTTATGCTCATATATTCTAAAAACAAGTGATTTAATTTTGAGATACAATACAAACTAAAAATCCGCTGCGGCACAAACCGCAGCGGATTTTACTATACTCAGAATTTCCTTTTGCACTCGATAACCTTACCGAAGATACGCACTCTTGCGCACTCCTCGCCCTCAAATATCCTCGGCGGATAATATGGGTTCTCGCTCCTCAGCTCAATTCGTCCCTTGGACATATATATCTTCTTGACCACGCCGTCCTCATTGTCTATTATGACCACTGCATATGTGCCGCTGTCAACGATATCCTGGCATCTTACAAGGATAAGGTCATCTTCAAGTATAAGGGGAGACATGGAATCGCCCTTTACCCTGAGATAGACATAATTCTCATCGGGGTTGATATCCTCCGCAGGTGCATATTCATAGCCCTCAATATCCATATCCGCATGGCAGGCAAGACCTGCGGCGACACGGCCGATAACCGGTATTCGCACATTTTCGCTCATATCGGCGGGATATGCGTTGGCAGGCATATTAGCTATCTCGTCCGCACCGCCCGTTATCCACGAATAGCTTACCCCCAGAGCGGAGGCGATAGCTTTCAGGACGGGTATTTTGGGTCTTGCGATAGAGCCTGCCTCATACCTTTGAATTGTAGAGGGGGCAACGCCTATCATATTTGCTATTTCCGACAATGTAAGCTCCAGCTCCAGTCGGCGTGATTTAATGCGGTTGCCCGCAAGAACTTTGTTGAATTTCTCCATAACGGTACTCCATTTTCAGATTATGATACTATTATAGCCTATTTTTTTGCGGAATGCAATAGGAATGCAGCAAAAAAGGACTGTTGCAGACGCAGCAGTCCTTTTTGTTACCGTTATTTTGAATATCTGTCCAGCATGATGATCTTTGCCAGCACTGTTTTTTCTGCCGAAAGTCCGCTGATAAGCTTCTCCGCCGCAGTGCGGTACTGTTTTGCAGACACCGCCGCATCTTTTGCACTGACGCTGCCGTTCTGACCGAACCTTGCCCGCAGTGCCGCAGACACAATATCGCCGCATTCAATGCCGAAGTCCGTTTTCAGCTGTTCGGGAAGCTTTTCAGCCGATACACAAATGCCCTGCATAGCCGCCAGCCGTGCAAGCATTCGGTATATCTCCGCAGCTGCCTTTTCGGGGGCATTTTCAGCCAGCTTCTTTCTGCGCATAAGCTCTGCATATCGCAGTGCAAAAACAGCGCCTACGATAATGGCCGCCCACAAAAGCACCGTAAGCAGTATCTTCACAGCCTTTGGCATAGGCTTCTTTTCAGCCTGTTGTATTTCTCCGTCAGATGATGTTGTTTCCTCAGTGCTGTCGTCGGAGCTGATGCCAACGCCGTTTATATCATACTCGCTTTGTATGCTGCCCTCGCCTGTCTGCTCCTCGCCTGCAACGTCCGTGTTGCCGCCGTTTCCGTCACCGTTATCGCCTGTGCCGTGAGGGGAAGTTCCGTTATTGCCGTTGTTATCTCCGTCCTGAGAAGACGTATTATCAGCATTTTCACTGCCGTTCTCGGAGGATTCCAGCGATGTTGCCGATGTTCCCTCCTGAGCGGGAGCAGTGTCCGAACCCTCTATCATCTGCACAGTTTCGGTAGCTGTGGTAAGGTCGGGATTTTCTGTAAACACGGGAGCCTGAGTGGTTACGGAGGTTATCTCGGAGACTTCCTCGGGGTTGGCATAATCCTCTACATTTTCGCTGAACACCATATTTCCGTAGCCGGGAGTAGTCTCGAAAACTATCCAGCCGAAGCCGTCCGCATATATCTCCACCCATGCGTGGGCACGGCTGTCGGGAACGCTGACGGTGGTATATCTGCCCTCGGAGGGGAACATGGCAATGTCGCTGCCCTTGATGACAAAGCCCTCGCAATACCTTGCAGGAATGCTCATATATCGGCAGAGAAGCGCCGCCGCCGATGCAAAGTGAGTACAGCTGCCCTTTTTGTTTTCCGTCAAAAACCACTGAACAAAGTCCGTGCCGAAAGGCTTCTTTCCCGATTCCAGGTCATATTCGCAGGTGTCCGCAAGCTTTTTGCGGATAAATTCCAGCGTATCCCATGTGCTGCCGCCCTCAAAGTCGGCAAAAAAGTCCTCTGCGGCAGTAAATGTGTCGGGAACGTCAAGGCAGTGGGCATAAGCATAGTTCCTCATGCGCTCCTGATCTCTTGCCATTTTGTCGTTAAGGCTTATGCTGTCGGGATTGTCGATGATATACTTGCCATTGTTATAATACGCTCTGTTCTGGGGAAAATACACGCCGAACCTGCGGCGAATGCCGTTTGTCTCCAGCAGACCTGCGCTGTTATTTGGCAGATATTTCACCGTGTCGGAGGAATCCGATGTCCTGACGATAACATCTCTCAGCTCCAGATCGCCCAGACCATCTACATATTTAAGGGCACGTCCGCTGAAAAATTCGGGGGAGGTGAGCTTTGTCTCCAGCTGTGGGAGAGCAGGCCCCGCATTCCACCGTGAGCCTGTGTAATCGGTGGCGGTGAAGCCCTTGAGATAAAGCTCTGCCGCATCGGAGGGCAGCGTTACCTCAAGCACATTTTCGCCTGTGAACTCCACCTTGTCGGTGTTGCCCAGCCTGCCGTCATGGGTAACGTTCTTGCTCTTCACGGGGATAAGCGCATCATGCACATCGTCCGAAAGCTTTTCCCAGCTGAAATTCTTCATATATATCGAAAACCGGTCTCTGAACTCGTCCGCCTTGTCGGGACGGGTATAGCCGGTGGCTTTCATGTAAAGTTCCGCTCCGCCGAAGCACAAGGTCAGTATTATCATGCCGCACAAAGCGCTCTGAGCCGCAGTTCTGGCGCAAAGCCTTTCCGCCGACTGCTCCCACATGGAGAGCCGTGCTATCTCCGCCGCCATAGCTCCGCACTGTGCGGCTATCAGCACCGCAAAGGGCACTGTATCGGGTACCAGCCCGAAGTACAGGCACAGCTCGGGCAATGGCACCGTTGCCAGCAGAAAAAGTATGATGTTTGGTCTTTTAACGCTCCTGCACACCAGCAGGCTTATTATGGATACTGTCACCGCAAGGGCGCTGTCAAGGCACTTGAGCCGCATATTCTCATATATTTCATTTGGAGCAAAGATGGGCGCTTCCGCAAACTTTTTGAAAAGGCTGCCCATAAAGTCATTGACGGCGTACATATATCCCGCAATGACCATATCACGGTTGAAAAGCACATAAAAGAATATAACAAGGCTCGATGCCAGAAGCAGCGACCTTGAAAGCATGGGCTTTCTGTCCCACATTCCGAAGATAAATGAGAACACCCACCATGACGCAAGGGTCGATATAATGGCAACAGCAGGGCTGAAGCTCATGAAATATCCGCAGGAAGTGAGGAATGTGAACACCGAGCCATATATGCCGCAAAGGGCCAAAGCGCTCATAATAAAGCGGTATATGGGCGATGCCTCACCCGAGGGAACGTTCACGCCCACGGTTATCTTGGCGGGAGAATAAGGCTTTGCCATCACTCAGCCTCCTTTCCCACGTCGCACATAATGAAGCCGTATGCCTCGGGAATGCCCTCGAAGCTGCTTTCGCAAAGCACTTCCGCCAAAGCAAAGTAAGAAGCATCGTCAGAATACTGCGCCGCAAGTCCGTTTTCGGTGTAAATGCCATCGCACTGCGAATGGGCAGGCACAGCGGCATATACCTCCGCTCCCCCTGCATTCAGATAATATGCGCAGCTCATGAGCCTGCACAGCACCTCGTCACGGACAGTCAGGTCGCCGTGAGAAAGGTCTGCGGTAAGCAGATATTTGCTGCTGTTGTTAACGCTCAGCACCTTTACGATATCCTTGTCAAATCGTGCGCTGAGCTTGTAGTGCATAAGTGAAAGCCTGTCGCCCGGGGCAAACTCACGGAAGCCGCACACATCGCCGGGAGTGCCGTTTTTAGGCTTCTCGCCGCTTTCGCCCTCTGCCTCGCCCCCAAGTGAAAGAAAATATTCCGCCAGAGCAGAAAACCTCTCCGAGATCCTTGGAATGATATGCACAGCGGCGGACAGCTTTTTCCTGTAAAGTGTCCATGAAAAAAGCCCCATAATGTCGCTGACCCTGATGTATTCCACGAAAATATCCGTCCTGCCGCAGTGCTCGGAGGAAACATTCACCGAAACACATTCGCTGCTGCGTGCAGGCACAGGCACCGTTACCGTGTGAAAGCTCACCTCGCCCGTGGGCATAAACACCGTCCTGAGCCTTATCTTTACGCAGGAAAGAGGGAATATCGAGCGGTTTATGAGCCTTATGCCCACCTCTCCCTCGCTGTTTCTGAACACGGTAACATGGTCATTTTCATTTTCCGCACTGAACATACGCACCGTTACCGCCAGCTGAGCCGCCAGCAGAATGGGCAGTATGATAAGCGCTGCCAGAAGCAGGAACGCAACATCGCCCTTGTAAAGCGGCCAGAAAAGTGCGGCAGCCGCAAGCAGAATAAGATATAACAGCTTTATCACAGCGGCTCCTTTCCGCAGAAATTTACTGCATTATCGCAAAAATCCCCCGTTTGATAATAATACAATCGGGGGAATGGATTTGTTTCATTTATACCGCACGCCGAGCAAAAAATGCAAATTACCGGCAGTGGGTATCTCGTACTGATCATATTTTCGGCGGAGTTACCCCTCTGCAAATGTCGCAAAGAATTTCCCTTACCTCGATGTCGGAGGGAAGCTTGCCCTTGACCCTTGCGGGGATTATCCTGTGGGCGCACACATCGGTGTAAACAAAGGTAACGTCCTCGGGGATAACAAAGTTCCTGCCCTTGAACATGGCGGCGCACTTTGCCATTGCCGCAGCCGCCAGCGAGCCTCTTGTGCTGACGCCAAGCTCCAGCCGCCTGTCGGAGCGGGTAGCCCCCGAAAGCCTTGCGATATAGTCATATATCTCGTCGCTTACAAAAACATCCTCGGCAGCGCTTCTTATCTCGATAAGGTCCTGCGCCGTCATTATGGGTTCAACCTGGGGAGCAGCCTTTTTGGAGGACTTTGCCTTTAATATCTCAGTCTCCTCGCCTACAGTGGGATATCCCATGGAAAGCCTTATCATAAAGCGGTCAAGCTGGGATTCGGGGAGCAGCTGAGTTCCCGCAGAGCCTGAGGGGTTCTGTGTCGCAAGGACGATAAAGGGGTCGGGCAGCTTTCTTGTAACGCTATCCACGGTAACAGCCCCCTCCTCCATAGCTTCAAGAAGGGCAGACTGGGTCTTGCTGGAGGTTCGGTTTATCTCGTCCGCCAGGAACAGGTTGCAGAACACCGCACCGGGCTTGAAATCAAACTCGCCCGTGGCACGGTTGGGCATATAAAAGCCCGTAACGTCCGCAGGCATAACATCGGAGGTAAACTGCATTCTGTTGTATTTCAGCGACAGTGCCTTTGAGAAAGCCACAGCCATAGTGGTCTTTCCCACGCCGGGGATATCCTCCAGCAGGATATGTCCGCCTGCGCAGGCTGTCATCAGTATTTTTATAATGATATCGTCCTTGCCGATAACGGTCTTTTTTATCTCGTCCGCCGACCTTTTCAGCAAAACTATCAGCCGCTTGTCAATTTCCATGCAAAAGTCCTCCGTAAAAATATGCGGCGAAGCTGTGCCCCGCCGCATGATAATTATTTGATCAGCAAATCAGCTCATTGCGAGTATTGCCATATCGCCGTTTGTTGCAAGACCTTCCTTGACGTTTGCGTCAACTATTCTCTTTACCACGTTGCCCTTGATCTCTCTGAGAGAGGTGTCAAACGCCTTTATTGCGGTAAGGAACGCCTCGTCCTTGTCCTCTCTGTCAAAGGTATAGCAGGTAAGCATTACCTTGATGGTGTTGAAGAGTGTGTTGAAGAATACGAAGTTATCCCACAGAGGAATGGAGAAGTCAGCGTAAGGCATACAATATGTCCATACGTAATTTACCATTATGTGCTCGATGTAATGCTCTCTGCCCTTGAGGAAGTCCTCATAATAAGCCTTCTTCATGGGAATATACTTGCTTTCATCGAACTTGAAGTCTCTCATGCTCTGGTCGCAGCCCACGTTCTTGAAAACGGTGAAGCGGACCTTGTCAAGTGCCTCGTTGGAGGGCATTGTGCGCAGGAAGGAAAGGCCGTCGCAAAGGCTGTAAGCAAAGTTGGGCTTTACAGACTCGAAGTACTTTATTACCTCGTCATGCTCCGGCGTTTTAAGGAACTCGCCCACAAATGCGGGGATAAGATGACCCTTGGACTTGTCCATCATGCCCTGAACGGTCTTGTAAGCAAAGTTAAGGAGAAGCATTCTCTTCTCGAAAACGTAGTTTCTGTTCTGGAGAATGTTCATGGTAAGGGTCTTGAGGATCCAGTAGTTCTGGAGAACAGGGTTCTGCTTTATCATTTCCTGACCCTTTTTCTCATACTCAGCCTCATGCTCGGGCTTGAGGCTTGTCATTTTATACTGAAGCACGTCGGGAGTGTTCATAAGAGTCTTGATAACTCTGTCCTGATTAAGGGGGAATACGTATTCGATGGACGAAGGAGTTACGAGAACATTATAAACAACACCCTCATTTTCAGGGTTAGTCTTGTCAGAAAGGTCTGCATAGAACGCAGGGGTAATAATAGGGTATGGCATTATATTTCCTCCATATCCGCACCACGGGACAACTGCCGCCGTCTGCGGTAAATTTACAAAATAAACCTTGCCATATAAGTATATCACACAATCAACAAAAAATCAATGGTAAACCCAAAAATATTGTATTTTGCACTAAAACTATTCTCATAAATTGGTAAGTCCGTAGGATAAAAGCATAAGGCTGTCGCCCAGATGAACGTTTTCAACCACAATATCCTTGTATCTTTCGGTCAGGTCAAGGTGAGAGAAATTCCAGAAAGCCTTTATGCCGCACTCCACCAGCAGGTCGGCGCACTCAGCCGCTGCAGACTTGGGAATGCACAGCACGGCTATCTCGGGGCGCATAACTGCGGTAAAATCCGACACGCTGTCCATACTGCTTATCTTTATGCCGCCAACAGTCATGCCTATCTTGTTTTCGTCCGTGTCGAAAATGCCGCACAGCTCCATGCCGTATTTCTCGAAATTTATGTGAATGGCAAGCGCCCTGCCCAGGTTTCCCGCACCTATGAGGATTACCTCTTTTCTGCGGTCAAGCCCCAGTATCTTGCCTATCTGCGTCCGAAGCTCCGCCAGATTGTAGCCGTAGCCCTGCTGACCGAAACCGCCGAAGCAGTTAAGGTCCTGCCTTATCTGGGAAGCGGTAAGGGACATTTCCTTTGCAAGCTCCGCCGAGGAAGCTCTCACCGTTCCCTGCTTTATAAGCTCGCCTATAAAGCGGTAATATCTTGGCAGACGCTTTATCACGGTCGCAGAGATCTCATCTTTCTTTGCCATGCCGTTCTCCTTGATATTATCGGCATAAAAAGCAAAAGGGCATAACGCCCTTTGCTCAGTATGTTGATCGATAAATATTATGGGGTTCTCTAAAAGCCGTGAAGGAGGTCTTTAGAGGTTCCCTTATTATAACTCTTCCTTGAGTCTCTTCTCTATCTCCTTGAGGAATGTTTCGGTATCTACCTTCTTCTTGTTCTCAATAGAGGAAAGAGCAGCCAGGTCGCCTGTCATAACGCCCTCTTCGATAGTTCTGATAGTAGCCTTTTCCAGAGCATCCGCATAGTGGATAAGCTCGGGAAGGTTGTCCATCTCGCCTCTCTTGCGGAATGCGCCTGTCCATGCAAACAAAGTTGCAACGGAGTTTGTGGAGGTGCTTTCGCCCTTGAGGTACTTGTAGTAGTGACGCTGAACGGTTCCGTGAGCAGCCTCATACTCATATACTCCGTCGGGAGATACGAGAACGGAGGTCATCATTGCAAGGCTTCCGTAAGCGGTAGCAACCATGTCGGACATAACGTCGCCGTCGTAGTTCTTGCAAGCCCAGATGTATCCGCCGTTGGAACGGATAACTCTTGCTACAGCGTCGTCGATAAGGGTGTAGAAATATTCGATGCCTGCGGCTTCAAACTTCTCCTTGTAGTCCTTCTCGTAGATCTCAGCGAAGATATCCTTGAAACGGTGGTCATACTTCTTGGAGATAGTGTCCTTGGTAGCGAACCATACGTCCTGCTTGGTATCGAGCGCAAAGTTGAAGCAGCTTCTTGCAAAGCTCTCAATGGACTTGTCCTTGTTGTGAAGTCCCTGGATAATGCCTGCGCTGTCCTTGAAATCATAGATAAGGGAGCGTGTTTCCTTGCCGTCCTTGTCGGTGCATACCAGCTCGCACTTGCTGCCCTGAGCTACCTGCATCTCGGTGTTCTTGTAAACATCGCCGTAAGCGTGACGGGCAATGGTGATAGGCTTTGTCCATGTGGGGATATAGGGGGTGATGCCCTTTACGATGATAGGTGTACGGAAAACGGTACCGTCAAGGATAGCACGGATAGTGCCGTTGGGGGACTTCCACATTTCCTTCAGGTTGTACTCGGTCATTCTTGCGGCATTGGGGGTGATGGTTGCGCACTTTACAGCAACGCCGTACTTCTTTGTAGCCTCTGCGGAGTCGATAGTTACCTGGTCGTTGGTCTCGTTTCTGTGCTCAAGTCCAAGGTCATAGTATTCGGTCTTGAGGTCAACGTAAGGGGTGATAAGGATATCCTTAATCATCTTCCAGATAACTCTGGTCATTTCATCTCCGTCCATCTCGACGAGAGGTGTTTTCATCTGAATTTTATCTGCCATTTTATCTTACCTCCTGAAATTTTATACTAATCTTTAATCGTTCTATAGACAAAGCCGGCAGATGAAATAAGACCAGTCTGGGAAAGCGACTGCAGGCGGGCTTGTCGCCCGGCAAGGGAGCTTGACGAAGAATGGGCTTATTTCAGCCGAGGATTTGTCTATAGGTTGATTGAGAATCAGTATTATTGCCGTGCAGCTTTATAAGCCTGCTCTTGCGATCATATAGACCACAGTACCGACTGCACATGAGGAAACGACTGCTATGGAGCTTCTCTTTTCCTTTTCCATTTGTGGGAATTTGCTTTTCAGCACGCTATCCGCCACAATGCCGACCACCAGTACAGCAATAAATGCAGCCGTTCCGGCAGGCGTGTCGAAGCCCTTATGACTGCCGCCCGTTCTTCGGATAAAGTATAAAAAGCTGTCCACTGTCATTCCTCCGTATGCGTGTCCCGTATCGGTATTACTTTAAGGATTCTCTTGTGTAGTCAAGCAGACCGCCTGCAAGGATAATGTCCTTGGTTCTGCCGGAAAGCTCGCAGAGAACGTGGATCTCCTTGCCGTTTGTCTTGTTTACAACGGTAAGCTGGGTCTTGCCCTCGGAAACAGCCTTTCTTACATCAGCAAGAACAAGCTCGTCGCCCTGAGCAATATTGTCATAATCAGCCTCGTTCACGAATGTGAGGGGCAGAATGCCTGCATTGATAAGGTTTGCTCTGTGGATACGTGCAAAGCTCTTTACCAGAACTGCCTTTACGCCAAGGTACAGAGGTGCAAGGGCTGCGTGCTCACGGGAGGAGCCCTGTCCGTAGTTGGAACCGCCTACGATAATGCTCTTGCCCATGGACTTTGCTCTCTCGGGGAACTTCTCATCGCATACAGTGAAGCAGAAGTTGGAGATAGCGGGGATATTGGAACGAAGAGGAAGTATCTTTGCGCCTGCGGGCATGATATGGTCTGTGGTAATGTTGTCGCCGACCTTGAGGGAGCAGCCGCAGTCAATAGTCTCTGCAAGAGGTGCAGTCTCGGGGAAAGGCTTGATGTTGGGGCCTCTGAGGATAGTTACGGAATCCATCTCAGCTTCGGTTGCGGGGGGAACGATCATATTGTCGTTGATATCGAAATGAGCGGGCATCTCGAACTTGAACTCGCTGTCGATAGTTCTGGGGTCGGTGAATACGCCTGTGAGAGCGGAAATTGCAGCAGTTTCGGGAGAAACCAGATAAACCTGAGCGTCTCTTGTGCCGCTTCTGCCCTCAAAGTTACGGTTGAAGGTTCTGAGGGATACACCCTTGGAGTTAGGTGACTGACCCATACCGATGCAGGGACCGCAGGCAGATTCAAGGATACGTGCGCCTGCGTCGATCATAACAGCAAGAGCGCCGTTCTTTGCCAGCATATTGAGAACCTGCTTGGAACCGGGAGCGATGGAAAGGGAAACATCGGGGTTGACGGTCTTACCCTTTAAGATGTGTGCTACCTTCATCATATCCATAAGCGAGCTGTTTGTGCAGGAACCAATGCAGACCTGATCTATCTTCATGCCGCTGAACTCTTCGATAGTCTTGACATTATCGGGAGAATGGGGACAAGCAGCCAGAGGAACAAGCTTGGAAAGGTCGATCTCAACAAGCTCATCATAAACAGCGTCGGGGTCAGCGGAAAGGGGAACATAAACGTCTTCTCTGCCCTGAGCCTTGAGGAACTCTCTTGTGGTCTCGTCGGAGGGGAAGATAGAAGTGGTAGCGCCCAGCTCTGCGCCCATGTTGGTGATGGTAGCTCTCTCGGGAACGGAAAGTGTCTTTACGCCCTCGCCGCAGTACTCGATGACCTTGCCTACGCCGCCCTTAACGGAAAGGCGCTTGAGGACTTCAAGGATAACGTCCTTTGCGGATACCCAGGGAGAAAGCTTGCCTGTAAGCTCTACCTTTACTACCTTGGGGTATGTAATATAATATGCGCCGCCGCCCATTGCAACCGCAACATCAAGTCCGCCTGCGCCGATAGCGATCATACCGATACCGCCGCCTGTGGGGGTATGGCTGTCGGAACCGATGAGGGTCTTGCCGGGAGCGCCGAATCTTTCAAGATGTACCTGGTGGCAGATACCGTTGCCGGGACGGGAGAAGTAAATGCCGTGCTTCTTGGCAACGGAGCCGATGAAGCGGTGGTCGTCCGCATTTTCAAAGCCTGACTGGAGGGTGTTGTGGTCGATATAAGCAACTGAACGCTCTGTCTTTACTCTGGGCACACCCATAGCCTCAAATTCGAGGTAAGCCATAGTGCCTGTAGCGTCCTGTGTAAGGGTCTGGTCGATCCTGATGCCGATCTCATTGCCCTTGACAAATTCGCCGTCAACGACATGAGCCTTGAGTATCTTTTCAGTTAAAGTAAGTCCCATATATTTCAATCCTTCCTGCGGTAATTAAGAGAATATCTCATAATACATTATACTTTAATCAGATGAAATTGTCAATGTAAAATTGCGTAAAGAGGCGGATTTTGCGTGCTCCGGAGGCAAAGTTGCATATTTTGCACAAAAACCCATATTCAAAATATAAGATTTTTTATTCTCAGAAGTATTGACAACAGCAAGATACCGTGCTATAATATAAATCGTCACTTGAACGGTTTGCAAGAACGATCAGTGAATGCGGGTGTAGTTCAATGGTAGAACTCCAGCCTTCCAAGCTGGTCGCGTGGGTTCGATTCCCATCACCCGCTCCAGATATGCGTCTTTAACTCAGCTGGATAGAGTAACTGCCTTCTAAGCAGTAAGCCACTGGTTCGAATCCAGTAAGACGCGCCAATTTTTTCTTAGGCGAAAGCCTTTTGCGACGGTCAGATTCCTTAGAATCCCTGTCGGTCTTGCTCCCATGCTTCTGCGTTCGGGAGCGTATTTATATTGTAACGCTCCGTAAGAACGTTACATAAATATGGTGGGTGTAGCTTAGCTGGTTAAAGCGTCGGATTGTGGTCCCGAAGATCGTGGGTTCGAATCCCATCTCCCACCCCACTGAATTGCCGTACATTGTACGGCAATTTTTTTATGCCCAAAACAGATCACAAGATCTCAGACTTAATGGCTGTTCGGGATAAAAGGAAATGCGGCTGAATGGGCTCATAAAAAAAGGAACGTTTCCAAAGAAACATATGCCGAAAGCTTAAGGCACAACCGCATTCATTATGCAAACAAAAAGCCCCACAAACAACGTACAAACGTTATTTGTGGGGTTCAGCTTGGTGCCGCTGACCGGACTTGAACCGGTACGGATGTTACTCCGAGGGATTTTAAGTCCCTTGTGTCTGCCGATTTCACCACAGCGGCGCATATTTAAGCTTACATATTATATCATATAACAGAGAGAATGTCAATGCTTTTTTCTTTAAACTTTGCGCACTTTGGCAATAATTGCTCCATGATGTCAAAAAATCGGAGCGATGCACTGTACTATTTATAAATAATGCTTGAAATTTATAAATATTTGCGGTATAATACACACATATGAACGGAGGTGCCGCTATGCTGACTGACCCCGATATCAGCCATGTTGCCGATGATGAGCTTGACCGTGCCATTGCCGAAAGAAACGAGGAAATGAAAGCCCAAGCCGACCTGTCGGAAATATCTGCCGATGACAAGCGAAAAAAATCCGCCCTCGGTCACAGGGACAGGGTAAGGGAACGCTTTCTGAACACGGGACTGGAGGGCTTTGCAGACCACGAGATACTGGAGCTGCTGCTATTTTACACCATTCCCAGGCAGGACACCAAGCAGATCGCCCACGAGCTTATCGACCGCTTTGACAGCGTGGCGGGAGTATTTGACGCTGACATTGAGGAGCTTTGCAAAACAAAGGGTATAACACAAAATTCTGCGGTGCTGTTCAAGCTTATTCCGCAGCTTATAGGCGTTTATTACAGCGGCAAGGACGAAAAGAAGTCATACACCAACTCCGATATGCTGGCAGAGCTTTTCAAGCCCATGTTTGTGGGCGAAAGCACCGAAAAGTTCATGCTTGCCTGCTTCGACAGCCGCCTGCGCAGGCTCTCCGTTACCGAAATAAGCCGTGGCTTGTCCTCCTGCACCACCATTGATATGCGGAAAATAATGAGCGAGGTCACAAAAAACGGCTGCACCATGGCCGCCATTGCCCATAACCACCCCAAGGGCGCTCCCCGTCCATCCGACGAGGACGTTGCTGTTACCAGGCGGATAAACGAGATATTCCGTGCTGTGGGCGTAACTCTCATGGATCACATAATCGTCGGCGAAAGCAGGACATATTCCCTGCGTGACGGCGGCGAGCTTAGTATATTTGATTAAAGATCAGTATTAAAGGTCACTGCAATTTCTGAAAGGATAATTTCTGATGCCTATTGACAAGATAGTTATTAAAGGTGCAAGAGAGCACAATCTGAAAAACATCGACCTGGAGCTGCCCCGTGACAAGCTCATTGTCATGACGGGTCTTTCAGGCTCGGGTAAATCCTCCCTTGCCTTTGACACCATATATGCCGACGGTCAGCGCAGATACGTGGAAAGTCTGTCCTCCTATGCCAGAATGTTTCTGGGTCAGATGGACAAGCCCGATGTGGATTCCATTGAGGGACTTTCCCCTGCCATCTCCATCGACCAGAAGACAACTTCAAAGAACCCACGCTCCACTGTGGGAACCGTTACCGAGATATACGACTACTTCCGTCTGCTTTTCGCAAGGATAGGCGTTCCCCACTGCCCCGTCTGCGGCAGGGAGATAAAGCAGCAGACCGTTGACCAGATAGTTGACAAGATATCCTCTCTCCCTCAGGGCACAAAGATACAGATACTTGCCCCCGTTGTCCGTGGACGAAAGGGCGAGCACACAAAGGAGCTTGAAGCCGCAGGCAAATCAGGCTATGTGCGTGTGCGCATCGACGGCATAGTATATGACCTGTCGGAAGAGATAAAGCTGGAGAAAAACAAGAAGCATACTATTGAAATAGTTGTTGACCGCCTTGTGGTAAAGCCCGAAATGGGCACACGCCTTGCGGACAGCATCGAGACCGCCGCAGGCATTTCGGGCGGAATTGTAATATGCAGCGTGGTTGACGGCGAGGACATCATGTTCTCCCAGAACTACGCCTGCCCCGAGCACGGCGTTTCCATGGAAGAACTTTCCCCCAGAATGTTCTCCTTCAACAATCCCTACGGAGCCTGCGAAAAATGTACGGGCCTGGGCGTTTACAAGAAGATAGACCCCGACCTTATCATCGCAAATCCCGACCTTTCCATTATGGAGGGCGCTGTAAAGGCAAGCGGCTGGTCAACCACCGATGATAATTCCATCGCAATGATGTATTTCAAGGGCGTTGCCCAGCATTACGGCTGTTCCGTCAAGGATCCGCTTTCAAAATGGAGCGACGAGGCTGTTCACGCCCTGCTTTACGGCACGGGTGATATCAAGCTGAAGCTCCACCGCACCACAGCCTACGGCGGCGGCATTTATTATCAGCCTTTTGAGGGAATAGTCAACAACCTTGAGCGCAGATACCGTGAAAGCAACTCCGAATGGAGCAAGGCGGATATCGAGCAGTATATGTCCGAGGAAAACTGCCCCGAATGTCACGGCAAGCGCCTTAAAAAGGAAATTCTCGGTGTTACCGTGGGCGGAAAGAACATTGCAGAGGTAACGGATATGTCCGTGGTGCAGTGCTATGACTTTTTCGACAAGCTCACCCTCACCGAGCGTGAAAGCTTCATCGCCGAGCGCATAGTCAAGGAGATAAAGGACAGGCTGGGCTTCCTTAAAAGCGTGGGTCTGGAATATCTTACACTGTCCCGCTCCGCAGGAACGCTTTCGGGCGGCGAGTCCCAGAGAATACGTCTGGCAACTCAGATAGGCTCTTCACTGGTGGGCGTGCTTTATATCCTTGATGAGCCGTCTATCGGTCTTCATCAGAGGGATAATGACAAGCTTATCGCAACGCTGAAGCGTCTGCGTGATCTGGGCAACACACTTATCGTAGTTGAGCATGACGAGGATACCATGAGAGCGGCGGATTTCATCGTTGACGTAGGCCCATATGCAGGCGTTCACGGCGGCGAGATAATCTGCGCAGGCACAGTGCAGGACGTTATGAACTGCGAACGATCCATAACAGGCGCATATCTCAGCGGCAGGAGAAAAGTCCCCGTTCCCGAAACAAGAAGAGCGGGAAGCGGCAAGCTGCTCACCGTTCACGGTGCAAAGGAAAATAACCTTAAAGGCATCGACGTTTCAATACCTCTGGGCACATTCACCTGCGTAACGGGTGTCAGCGGCTCGGGCAAATCATCGCTGGTAAACCAGATAATCTACAAGTATCTGGCGGCAAAGCTCAACAGGGCAAGGACCCGCCCCGGAGCTTTTGACTCTATCGAGGGAGACGAGTATCTTGATAAGATAATAGCCATCGACCAGTCGCCTATCGGCAGAACTCCCCGTTCAAACCCCGCCACATACACAGGCGTTTTCAACGATATAAGAGACCTTTTTGCCGAGACCAACGACGCAAAAATGCACGGCTATACCTCAGGCAGATTTTCATTTAACGTCAAGGGCGGCCGCTGCGAAGCCTGCGAGGGCGACGGCATAATCAAGATAGAAATGCACTTCCTGCCCGATGTGTATGTCCCCTGCGAGGTCTGCAAGGGCAAGCGCTATAACCGTGAAACTCTGGAAGTAAAGTACAAGGGCAAGAACATTTACGATGTGCTTGAAATGACAGTTGACGAGGGCGTGGAGTTTTTCTCAAACCACCCCAAAATATACCGCAAGCTGCTGACGCTGCAGGAAGTGGGACTGGGCTACGTGAAAATAGGTCAGCCCGCAACAACGCTTTCGGGCGGAGAAGCTCAGCGTGTAAAGCTGGCTGCGGAGCTTTCAAAGCGCTCCACAGGCAAGACGATATATGTGCTTGACGAGCCTACCACAGGCCTCCACACAGCAGATGTACACAAGCTGCTGGAGGTGCTGGAACGCCTTACCGACGGCGGAAACACCGTGCTTGTCATAGAGCATAACCTTGACGTGATAAAAACAGCGGATTATCTTATCGACCTTGGCCCCGAGGGCGGCGACAAGGGCGGAACGCTGGTATGCTGCGGAACTCCCGAGGAAGTGGCAGCCTGCGATAAGAGCTATACAGGCAGATATCTGAAACCAATGTTAAGCAAATAATGTTAAGCAAATAAGGGGGAGCATGATGGTTCATTTCGGCAACGAATGGGACGAGATAATGGCAGGGGAGTTTGACCTGCCCTACTACAAGCAGCTGAGGGAATTTTTAAAGCAGGAGTATTTCACGAAAGAGATATATCCTGATATGAACAACATCTTCAACGCAATGAAGCACGCTTCATACAGCGATATAAAGGCAGTGATACTGGGGCAGGATCCATATCACGAGCCCGGGCAGGCACACGGCCTCTGCTTTTCCGTTCAGAAGGGCTGCCCCATTCCGCCGTCGCTCCAGAACATATATAAGGAGCTGAACGCAGACCTGGGAATACCACCCGCACCTCATGGGGAGCTGTACAAGTGGGCGGATAACGGTGTGCTGCTTTTAAACACAGTCCTCACCGTCCGCAGGGGACAGGCAAATTCACATAAAGGCAAGGGCTGGGAGATATTCACCGATGACGTTATAAAGAAGCTCAACAAGCGTGAGAAGCCCATGGTATTCTTATTATGGGGAGCAAATGCACGTTCAAAAAAGCAGTTCATCACAAATCCCAATCATCTTGTGCTTGAAGCGGCTCACCCGTCGCCATTGTCAGCATACAACGGATTTTTCGGGTGCAGGCATTTTTCCAAGTGTAATGCTTTTCTGGAAGCACACGACATAGAGCCTGTGGACTGGAGGATAGAATAATAGATAAGCAAAGAAAAAAGTCCGCACAAGCACACTCTTAATGTAATTGCACCTGAGTTATCGCACGACCGTTCATGCTACACCTTTTTTCATAATAGCATTGATTTAAAAAGATAAATATGGTATAATAACGTCAGCACCGCACATATCCTTGTGGTGCTGACTATTTTTTGCAAAGGAGCGGTAAGATGACAAAACAATATACCTCAGACCCCAAGGGACGAAAATTTTTATCAGCTGCCGCTTTTCTGCTGACTTTGGTCATCATCTTTGCCCTTAATATACTCAGGCAATATGTCAAAGAAAAATTTCCACAGTATCTACCCGATACCACCAGCCTCCCCGAAAAGCTCATAATCGTGCTGATGATAATTTTTGCGGCGATATATGTGGTGTTTATCGTTATTTTCCTGCCAATGTGGTACAAAACCATACGGTACATTATGAAGGATAACGAGATAATCTCATGCAGCGGTCTTATATCCAAGACCTACAGGATAATGAAGCTCTCTGCCATTCAGCACGCTTCAAGAATATCCCTGCCCTTTTCAAAATACACCTGCTTTAATTTTATTTCGCTGAACGCCCTGGGCGGCTCCATGCTGCTGATGTTCCTCTCCGCCGGGGACTGCCGTGAGATACTGGATATATTTGAGCGCTCTATCACTGCAAAAAAAGAGCCGAAAGCTAAGACACAGCCCACTCCCAAGGGGAAATATTCCCTTTCCCAGTCGGACGGCTCTGCCGATTATGTTTATACCGACAATTCCTCTCTTTTAAGCTCCGAGGAGATATCGGACGTGCTTGACGGCTACAGCAGCTTCAGGCAGCTGAGCTTTGACGATATCCCCGACTCGCAGCTCACATTCACCGACACGGACAGTGGGGAGGACAGAAAGTGAAAAGACAGCACCCTCTCGCCATCATAGGATACACCTCAAAGAACTTCTGGCTGCTGCTTATCCCTCTCATACGTGGTCTCGTGGCGCTGAAATTCGACTTCTACAACTGGGCATCGGGCGCACAGTGGGATATTCTGGCTGTAACGGTAATGATAGCCGCCGCATATATGAGGTGGTACTGCACCTCATATGAAGTGACCGACGATTCCGTGCATATAAAAACGGGAGTTATCGTCCGCCGTGACACGGATATCCCCTTTAAGTGCATAAGCGCCGTTACCAGCGAAGAAAACCCCATTTACGGCAAATTCGGGGCGATACGGCTTTATATCGACACCGACGCTGTTACAGGCAGCCGCAAGCAGGCGGACGTAAACATAATGACCGACCGCATGACCAGAGCGCAGCTTTTCAATCTTCTTTCCGCCGCCTTTACCGAGGACGAGCCTAAAAAGATAAACTACACCTACAAGGTGTCCAAGCGAAGCCTTGTGGCGTTTTCATTCCTGTTCTCATCAGCGCTGTCGGGCGTTGCCCTGCTGATAACCGCCTTTTCGGGAAGTACGGACATCATCGGCGACCAGCTGGAAAGAGATTTCCTCACCGTGGTCAATGACCTTTCGGACGTTGTGGCAAGCCGGCTGGGACGGCTCATCAAGGGCATCTCCCCTGCGGGCATAGCCGTTTCAATAATCATCGGCGTGGGCTTTCTCATATCCTTTGCGGAAAATATCCTGCGGCATATAAACTTCACCGCAGGGCGCAGGGGAAAGTGCATAATCATCTCCGCAGGACTTATCGTCAAGCGAATGTACTGCATCAACAGCCGCAGGGTGAACATCGCCGATATGCGCCAGAACCTGCTGATGAAATTCTTCGGCATAACCTCGGTACACGTAAACTGCACAGGTTACGGCAAGCGTAAGAACGAGTTTCCCGTGTTCGTGCCCATATGCTCAATCAGGCGTATAAACGACGGAAAAAGCGTGCGTAAGCTTTCCAGCGTCATGGAAATGCTGCTGCCCGATTTCTCGGGGGCGGAAAGCTACATCAACCCCAGAACCACCTATATAATGCGATTTATAATGCCCCCTGCGCTGGCGGTCTATGGCATACTGCTGTTGGGAATGGTGCTTATGATAATGTTTCCACACTGGTACAGCCTGATATGGTTTATGTCCATACTGCTTGAGATACCCGCAATATGGCTTGTATTCGTAAAAGCCTGCGCATACTGCACCAACGGCATAAACATCACCGACAAGAGCGTGTGCGCAAAATACAGCGTGTGGTACTCATTCCACACCATCACCGTTCCTCTGGAGCGTGTGGCGGAGATACGCATTACTCAGACGATTTTCCAGCGCATGAACAGATCCTGCGATGTGATAATATACACAAACTCCGAGTACATAGGCAGCCACAGGATAACAGGTCTGCCCATAACGGAAGTACAGGAGCTTATCAGGGAGAGATTCAAATGAGACCATTCTGCAAAAAATGCTTTTTCAGCGAGCTTGACCCGGGCGGCGTTTATAACGAGATAAAGGACATGATAGCCGCTCTGCCCGAGGAAAAGCGGGCAGACGATGACACATACCGCCATCGGCTGGACATCTGCGGCAGCTGCGAAAGTCTGGGCAGCGGCATATGCGGAAAATGCGGCTGCTTTGTGGAGCTGAGAGCCGCAAAAAAAGATATGTACTGCCCAAGTGAAGATAAGAAATGGTAAACAAAAAAAATCCCGATGCAAGCGCATCGGGATCTTCGTTTTTTATGCAGTTTTATCAGATGGTGAGGTCGTGGGAAGCATACTGCTGTGCAAGGCCCTCACTGATAACGGTATAAGTAGAATCTACCTGAATGTTACCGATAAGCATTCCTGCAAAGAATGCAAGGATAACTGCTGCAACCAGTGCGACAATGGGGATATCCATAATGGTAACTGCCGATTCGCTGAATGTGTTGTCCTTGAGGGACTTGTTAAGTATTCGGCAAACAACGACAAGCACCGCTGTGATAACAATGATTGCTGCAAGTATCACCAGATACTGACCGTAGCTTGTGGTACGGTAAACCATTTTGGGGTCATCGGGCTTGTAGTAAATGGAATATCTCTGACCAAGCTCTGCATCGCCGTTGAGGACGATACCGGTTGCAAACACTTCCTGATCGTATGCGATATACTTGCCGTCAACCACGGTCTGAGTACCTATGTAATCAAAGTGATCTTCATCGGTAATATCATATACCTTTGATACGAAAAGGTCGGTGTTGAGCCTTGTTTCAAGGTCACTTCCCGAAGTTGCCATCCAAGTCTTTGAAGTAACACTGTTAAGCTTTGCGTAGCGTGAAAGACCCATTTCCACGTAGAATGTAGCAATGCCCAGCAGAAGTGCGGCTACACACATAAGTATGCACGCAACATAATAGCGCTTTTTGATTTTCAATCTGCATTCCTCCCGTTTATTCTCTTGCCGTATCCTGACAAAACAGTCACAGAATCACAGCATTTTTATACAATAAATTATACCATCTTAATTTTATTTTGTCAAGTATATTTGTATATTATTAACGAACCGTAATGAGTATCATAATTCGTGCATATTTCCACGTTTCGAGCTTTTTCTTATATCCTTTTTATTATAATTGTTATCACAACATTCTTCGGAACAAAAGATAAACAAAAGAAAGGACGATACTCATGCAGACAAAAACACTATCACCATCGGAAGTACAGACAAAAAAGCCACGGATACATACAGCGCCGAATATATGCGCAGTCATCGCCTCGGCGGCGGCAGGCTTTCTTATCACCAACGTAAAAATAGGGGGAACACTGTCACCGTTCCTCACCTCGCTCATATCGGCACTCACGCCGCTGTACGGCACAGCGGCGCTTTTCGGCGGTATATGCTCGGCACTTGTCACGGGGTCGGTGTGGAAGTGCATCGCAGAGCTTTCGGCGGCAGTCCTGACCGTAATTTACTGCAAGATCTTCAGCAGGCAGAAGGGCAGCGGGATAAAAGCCATTGCCGCAGGACTTATCTACTTCATATGCGCCAGTGCGGTAAGCGCAGGCAGCGGTGACTGGGTGCTTTTTGCCGCAGTTTTTTTCAGAGGACTTATGTGCTCCGCTGCCTCATATTGTATGTGCGAGACAAAAAGGCTTGCACGGAAAGGGTGCAGTGACAATGGGAACGCCAAAATGAACAGCGTATTCTATGCGGGCATCGTTTATATGATAATCATTGCCGCCCTTTGCTCAAAAACGGTGTGGATAATCAACGCAGGCCGCATTGCCGCAGGCTTCTGCACCGCTGCCGCCGCAAGGAAGTTCGGAGTAAGGGGAGGAGGGGCTGTGGGAGTTCTCTCCGCCTCGGCTTTTCTTCTGGCGGAGCAGTCCCTTGGTCGGTGCGGAGCAATGCTTGCCTTTGCAGGGCTTGCTTCGGGACTATATCACATCAGGGGCAAATATGCGGTGAACATCTGCTTTATCTGCTCGGCATTCGGCATAACCGCAGCGGCGGGAATGCCCTCGGGCACGCCCGAATTTATTGCGGACATGGGCATAGCCGCCGCCCTGTACTGCCTTATCCCCGAAAGGCTTTATATGCCAAAGCTCAACGGCATATGCTCCGTCAGGTCAAAGGGGGAGGATATCCGTTCGGACAGGCTTGGCTTTGCGGCGCAGGTACTTGAGGAGGTGGGAAACGATGTGGAAACAGCTTCGGATATGCTCAGCAGATGCACGGAAGCTCCCGATGAAAAGATCAGCGATATTGTCAGGAACACCGTATGCGGCAAATACTGCTCTCAGCGCAAGTGTACGGCGGTTTTCTGCGCTGTGTCGGACAAGACTGCCGATGATTGCTTCAAAGCCGCTGAAGCTCTGGCGGAAAGCAAGGGTTCGGTTACTTGCGGCGAGCTGCCGACGGGCTTCGACGGCTGCCGTGCGAAAGCTCAGGTCGCTTATGCCTGCACTCACGCAATGGAGCTCAGAGCGCTGCAGAGCCGAAAGAGCGCATTCGTGCGGAGATTTTTAGAGGGCGCTTCCGAGCAGCTTTCCGCCTCCTGCGGCATCATAATGTCCATGGCGGAGGAGCTTGACCCACGCTTTAAAGAGGATTTCTCCCTTTCCGAATCAGCCGCAAGGATACTGGCGGACTGCGGCATAGAAGCAAAGTCGGTGAGCGTTGCCTTTGACAGCGACCTGCACCCATTTGCGGAAGCATACATATGCCGTGAGAAAAAGATACCCGAGCCTGACATGGCGGAGATGACCGAGCGCCTTGGTCTGCTTTTGGGATATGAGCTTTCAAGGCCTGCCATAATATGCTGCGGCGAGGGCGATAAGCGCATCATGCGGATACGCTGGCGCACGGAAGCAAGCTATACCCCCGACTGCCGCATACTTGCCTTTGCAGCCGAAAGCGGCGTGAGCGGCGACAGCCACGGCTGCTTTGAGGACGGCAGGGGCAATTACTACATTATTCTGGCGGACGGCATGGGCAAGGGCGCAAGAGCTGCGGCGGAAAGCAGCATGGCGGTGAATATGCTGAGGCGGCTCATTCTTTCGGGAGCAGGGCTGGAAAGCGCCATAAGAACGCTTAACGTGTTAATGACCGCAGCCTCCCCCGATGAGACATTTACCACTGCGGATATTATGGAAATAAACCTGTACAGCGGCGCCACACGGCTCATCAAAATGGGTGCAGCCCCCACTGTAGTTATGCTGAGGGACGGGGAAACAGCCTACACAGAGGTGTATTCCGACTGCTCCGCTCCCCTTGGCATAATCGCTTCCGCCAAGATAACCGAGGAGCATTTCACCCTTGACAGCCGCTCACGGCTGGTAATGACCACCGACGGCATAGGCCCCGAGCATATGGGCTATATCACGGCTCTTCTGGAAAATGAAACTCTCACCTGCGAGCAGATATGCGACAAGATAATGGCAGCATCGGACGAAAATGAGCTGTCATCGGAAGAAAAAATGCGCCGCAGGGACGACAAGACCGTTGCTGCTGTAAGACTTTACAAAATATAAACATTTTTATTTTAATGCCGATTTTGAAACTGTTGAAATCTGTTGTGAATATATACAAGGCGCTTGTAAAAAATACGTGAGATTTGTAAAACTTTTACAATACCCCTTGTAATTTAATGCACAATCTGTTAAAATATTTATATACGAAAGCTTGGAAAAGTGTGCAAATTCACCGCATACCGTTTCCATGTGTATTTTGTACCAAAAGGTGGGTTTTATATAGAGATGAACGACAACAAAAATACTGTAGAAAACTACGAATTTCCGCTGTTTGTGTTCCATGAGGGAAACAACTGCGAAGCTTTTAACTTTTTCGGTGCCCATAAGGCGGTAAAGGACGGCGTGGAGGGCGCATATTTCAGAGTATGGGCTCCCAAGGCAAAGTCCGTTTCACTTATCGGCGATTTCAACGGCTGGGACAGGTCAAAAAATCCCATGTACCGTCTGGACGACCCCACCGTGTGGGAAGTGTTCGTTGAGGGCGTGGAGGATTATTTCACCTACAAGTACAGCGTGGAAACCTCTCACTACAGCATCGTTGAAAAGGCAGACCCCTACGGCTGCCATATGGAGCTGAGACCCAACACTGCGTCAAAGTTCTTTGATATTGACAATTACCAGTGGCACGACCAGAAATGGTATCAGCAGAAGGCTAAGACCAACGTTTATAAAAGCCCCATGAACATCTACGAGGCTCACCTCGGCTCATGGAGGCAGTATAAGGACGGCTCTCCCTTCGATTATATCAAGTTCGCACATGAAATGTCCGACTACCTCAAGGAAATGGGCTACACCCACCTTGAGCTTATGCCTCTGGCGGAATATCCCTTTGACGGCTCATGGGGATATCAGGTAATTGGCTATTATGCCCCCACCTCCCGCTATGGTACTCCCGCTCAGTTCATGGAAATGATAGACATTTTCCATCAGAACGGCATTTCCGTTATCCTCGACTGGGTACCTGCCCACTTTCCAAAGGATTCCGCAGGTCTTTTCGAGTTTGACGGCGACTGCTGCTATGAATATTCCGATCCTCTGAAAAAGGAGCACACCGCATGGGGAACAAGAGTTTTCGACTACGGCAAGGGCGAGGTCCGCTCGTTCCTTATTTCAAATGCTATATACTGGATAGAAAAATTCCATCTGGACGGTCTCAGAGTTGACGCTGTTGCTTCAATGCTCTACCTTGACTACGACAGACGTGAATGGCGTCCCAACAAGAACGGCGGCCACGAAAATCTTGAGGCTATCGAGTTTTTGCAGAAGCTCAACACCGTTGTGTTTGCAAGAAATCCCGATGTGCTCATGATCGCTGAGGAGTCCACCGCATGGCCTATGGTAACAAAGCCTGCCGATATCGGCGGTCTTGGCTTCAACTTCAAGTGGAACATGGGCTGGATGAACGATACGCTGGACTATATGCGCACCGACCCCATCTACCGTGCGGGCAACCACGGAAAGCTTACCTTCTCTTTCTTCTACGCTTTCAGCGAGAACTACATACTGCCTATCTCACACGATGAGGTAGTTCACGGAAAGGCATCGCTGTTCAGCAAAATGAGCTCCGGCACGATGGAGGGCAAATTTGCTTCCATGAGGGCGTTCATCGCATATATGTACGCTCACCCCGGAAAGAAGCTCAACTTCATGGGAACAGAGCTTGCACAGGTCATCGAGTGGAACTATGAAGAGGAACTCGACTGGCTGCTGCTGGGCTTTGAGACCCACCTTAAAATGCACGAATTCTTCAAGGATATAAATCACCTCTATCTGGAGTCGAAGCCCCTGTGGCACGATGACGATTCATGGGACGGATTCAAGTGGATATGCGCGGACGATTACACCCAGAGTGTTATCTCTTTCCGCAGGATAAACACATCCGAACAGGGTAAGCATGATGAGATCATCATTGTCTGCAACTTCGTTCCCGTAACACGCACCGATTACAAGATCGGCGTTCCTTACGAGGGCACATATGAGCAGATACTCTCCACAGACGACCTGAAATACGGCGGCTCGGGCGAGGTGGATAACGGCAGGATCAAAGCGGAGGAATATTCCATGCACGGCTATGATTACTCCATATCCCTGACGATTCCGGGACTTTCCGCAATGTACTTCAGATATGTACCTCCCAAGAAGCGTGCAAAGAAGTCCGACACTGTTATCGACGTGACCGAGACCGCTGAGGTTAAGACACGCAAGACAGCCAAGGCTCCCGCAAAGAAGAAGCCTTCAGCGAAGGCAACTTCAGCGAAGGCAACTTCGGCAAAGGCTGCCGCAACAGAAGAAACATCTTCTGAGAATACATCAGCAAAAACTGCGGACAAGTCCGAAAATACAGCATCAACAGCAAAAACAGCTTCGGCAGAGGCTGCTTCCAAAAGAGGACGCAAGCCCAAGACCGAAAAAACTGCCGAATAAGCAGGCAGTATATATCGAAAGGAAGGATTTTCAAGATGTACACTAAAAAAGAATGCGTCGCAATGCTTCTGGCAGGCGGACAGGGCAGCCGTTTGTATGCCCTCACTCAGGATATGGCAAAGCCTGCCGTTCCATACGGAGGAAAATACAGGATCATCGACTTTCCTCTTTCCAACTGCGTAAACTCAGGTATTGATACAGTAGGTGTCCTCACCCAGTATCAGCCTCTCGTACTTAACGACTACATCGGCAACGGTCAGCCCTGGGACCTTGATAAGCAGTACGGCGGCGCTCACTGCCTGCCTCCTTATCAGACCGCTCTGGGCGCTGAGTGGTACAAGGGTACCGCAAACGCTATCTACCAGAACATTGCTTTCGTTGACAGATACAACCCCGAGTATGTTGTGGTCCTTTCAGGCGACCACATCTACAAGATGGACTATAACGAGATGCTCAGCTATCACAAGGAAAAGAACGCTGCTGCTACCATCGCCGTTCTGGACGTTCCCATGGAGGAAGCTTCCCGTTTCGGCATCATGATAACCGATGACGACGGAAACATCGTTGACTTCGAGGAGAAGCCCAAGCACCCCCGTTCCACCCTTGCTTCCATGGGTATCTACATCTTCACATGGAGCAAGCTGAGGCAGTACCTTATCGACAACGAGAACAACCCCGATGAAGATAAGGACTTCGGTAAGGCTATTATCCCCAACATGATGAACGCAGGCGAAAAGCTTGTTGCTTACACCTTTGACGGCTACTGGAAGGACGTTGGAACCCTTGATTCCCTGTGGGAAGCAAACATGGACCTCCTCAATCCCAATATCCCCATCGACCTTTATGACCCTGACTGGAAGATGTACTCCAGAAACCCCGTTCTTCCTCCTCAGTACATAGGCGAGAACGCAAATGTTGAAAACTCCATGATCGCAGAGGGCTGCATCATCGACGGCAACATCGACTTCTCCGTAATCTACGAGGGCGTTACCATCGAAAAGGGCGCAACCGTAACAGATTCAATCATCATGCCCGGCTCCGTTATCAAGGAGGGCGCAACTGTAGAGTACGCTATCGTAGGCGAAAATTCCATTATCGAAAAGGGCGCACACATCGGCGCTCGTCCCGAAACCGTTGAAAACCGAGACGACTGGGGCATTGCCGTTATCGGCAACAAGATCACGATCGCTGAAAATCAGGTCGTAGGTCCCAAGCAGATGGTTCCCGATATCAAGAAGAAGTAAGAGTTTTCACGGAAGGAAGGTTATTTCAAATGAGCTTAAATAAAAAAATTCTTGGCATAATCTTTGCCAATATGCACGAGAACGTAGTTCCCGAACTTACAAGACAGAGAACAATGGGTTCCGTTATGTTCGGCGGACGCTACAGACTTATCGACTTCACCCTCTCCAACATGGCTAATTCAGGCGTTGATGAGGTTGGTATCATCACAAAGTCCAACTACCAGTCACTGCTCGACCACCTGGGCAGCGGCCGTGAGTGGGATATGGCAAGAAAGAACGGCGGACTTCACCTGCTGCCTCCTTTCAGCAACCTGACCAGCGGTATGTACAGAGGTCGTCTTGAGGCTCTCTACGGCATTTCCGATTTCATCAAGTGCTCCGACGCTGACTATGTTATCATGTCCGACTGCGACGTTGTAACAAGCCTTGACTACAACAAGGTATTTGACGCTCACATCAAGAGCGGCGCCGATATCACTGCTGTTTATTCCACCGCAAACCTTGACCTTGAGGCTGCTGAGCACAGCAACATTCTTGGCATCGACGAAACAGGAAGAGTAAACAACGTTCTTATCGACCCCCAGATCAGCGGCGAGTGCAACGTTTGCCTGAATACATACATCATCTCCAAGGATCTGCTCATGAGCATGGTAGCCGACGGTGCTGCAAAGGGCATCTACAGCTTTGCAAAGAGCATTCTCCAGGCAAGATGCAATGAGTACAAGATCATGGCTTATAAGCACGAGGGCTACTTCTCCAAGATCACTGACATCAAGTCCTATTACGACGCTAATATGGCTCTTCTTGATACCGACAAGAGACAGAAGCTGTTCCCCGACAATGCTCCTGTTTACACCAAGGTAAGAGATAATCCTCCCGCAAAGTTCGCTATCGGCGCAAAGGTAAAGAACTCCCTTATCGCTGACGGCTGCATCATCGAGGGTACTGTTGAGAACTCTATTCTGTTCAGAGGTGCAAAGGTAGGCAAGGGCTCTGTTGTTAAGGACAGCATCATCATGCAGGATACCGTTATCGGCAAGAACTGCGTTGTTGACTGCGTTATCACAGATAAGATCGTTAAGATCACCGACCGCAAGATACTTACAGGCTCTGCAAACTACCCCATCTACATCGGCAAGGGTGCTGAGATCTGATAAAAACTGACCGATCGGCTTGCCTTGGGATATGCTCAGGGCAGGCCGATTTTTATGAAAGGAAACCACACCATATGAGAATACTTTATACAGCTTCGGAGGCTCTTCCATATGCAGCTTCGGGCGGACTTGCCGATGTTGCAGGCTCACTTCCTGCGGCTTTGTGCAAGGCAGGCCATGACTGCCGTGTAGTTCTGCCCCTTTATAAAAGCATAAAGCCCGAGCTTCGCAAGGACCTGAGATTCCTTATGAACTTCACCGTTGACGTTGGCTGGAGAAAGCAGTACTGCGGCATTTTCGAGGGTCATGCAAACAACGTGACATATTATCTGCTGGATAACGAATATTACTACGCAAGAGACGGTCTTTACGGTTTCTATGATGACTGCGAGCGCTTTGTTTTCCTCTCCCGTGCGGTAATGGAGCTTATCAGGCACATCGACTGGAAGCCTCAGATAATAAACTGCAACGACTGGCAGACCGCCCTTGTTCCCGTTTATTATCAGACCTACTACAAATATCAGCACGGCTATGAGGATATCAAGACCGTGTTCACTATCCACAATATCCAGTATCAGGGCAAGTACGGCATGGACGTACTCAACGAGGTAATGGGCATTCCCATGTACCACGCAAATCTGCTGGAATATGACGGCTGCATCAATATGATGAAGGGCGCTTTCGAGACAGCGGATAAGATAACCACCGTTTCCCCCAGCTACGCATGGGAAATACTTGACCCATGGTACGCTCACGGCCTTGACCGTGCCCTTGCAAACAAGCAGTATAAGCTCTGCGGCTTCCTTAACGGCATAGACACAAAGCTCTATGACCCCGAAAAGGATCCCCTGATCCCCGCTCACTTCTCCGCCGATGATATCTCAGGCAAGGAAAAGTGCAAGGAAGCTCTTGAAAAGGAGCTGAAGCTTGCAAAGAACGGCGAGCCTATCATCGGAATTGTTACAAGATTTGTTTCCCACAAGGGAATCGACCTTATCAAGTACGTTTTCGAGGAAATGGTGAATATGGGCTGCCGCTTTGCTATCCTGGGTTCGGGCGAGAAGATATTCGAGGATTTCTTCAAGGAAATGGCATGGCGCTATCCCGACAGAGTAAGTGCCACCATCGGCTTCGTTCCCGACCTCGCCCGCCGCATATATGCAGGTGCGGATATGTTCCTGATGCCCTCACAGAGTGAGCCTTGCGGACTGGCACAGATGATATCCATGCGCTACGGAACTATACCCATTGTCCGTGAAACAGGCGGACTTAGGGACAGCGTAAGAGACGCAGGCGGTGAAAACGGCAACGGCTTCACATTCAAGACCTATAACGCTCACGATATGCTCAACGCCGTATGCAGAGCATATGAATACTACAAGAACAAGCCTGCCTGGGCAAAGCTTGTTTCCGATGCAATGAAAAATGACTTCAGCTGGGACAGCTCCGCAAAGCTCTATATCGGGCTTTACAAAGAGCTTGCCGGGGAGGAATAATAAAAGTGGCTGCTGCACGAGATGCGGCAGCCTTTTTTAGTAAGCGTTAAAGCAAGGAATTTGCTGATTTGTCCGTACCTGCGCCTTACGGCGGAAACCAAAATCGTCGTTCCTGACGGAACGGCTCTTGGTTTCAAGCCGCCTGCATGAAATTGTTTCTGATTTGTTCGAAATGAAACTTTTATTTTGCTTGATTTTAAATTTACAGTGCAGGCGGCTTTGGAAATTTATAATTTGTCGGCTTTGGGTTTTATCATTTTAGCCGCTCGCAAATGGATTTCGTCCTCTGCGGAGGACGACCAGATGGCTCTGCCCTCTGGACACCCGCAAGCCTTTCGGGAAAAAGGCTTGACCTAAACCCTTTGCCTTGTGCTTATTTGTGCGGATTTCTTTATTCTCTCCCGCACTGCATTATAATAAAAAATGGCTGCCACAGCTAAATACTGCGGCAGCCCATTTTTATGCCCTTATCCAATCCTCATATCACTTATCTTTTTTATTCCTGATATATTTCCTCAGCAGGAAAAAGGGAAGCGCTGTAACGCTGATGTCCGACAGGCACAGCAGCACCAGCCATTTGCAGGGCGAAAGCACGCCTGCCAGAATACAGAAAACAAATGCCACACCCGGAAATCCCGATACGTGCTTCCCACTTTTGCGGCTTTGTATAGGAGCAACAACATATGTCAGTATCCAAAAGAACAAAGCAACTGCCCACGAGAATACAGGAAAGCCCCATACAGTAAAAAATTCAATCATCTGTCTGCTCATATTATCCCCCATTACAATGTCATACTTTAAAGAAAAGCCATAGTATCTCTGAAATTGCATCAGAAATACTATGGCTTAAATTTTTTAAGTCGTATTATTCAAGCAAAATTACTTGAGAACTATGAGGTAAGGACCGCCCTGGTCAACTGTGAATGTGCAGGAACCGTTGGACTGAACCTTGGTCTTGTAAACAGCCTTGAGAGACTTGCTGTCGGGGTTGTAGCGGTAAACTACAGCTGTGAGATCAGCACGCTTCTTGTTGAACTTAACTGTTACGCTTGCAGTGGTTCCGAAGTCATTGAAGCTGGTGGAAACACCGATCTGAGCCTTGGAAACAGCACCGTTGGAAGCCTTCTTAACGAGGGAAGCGGGGATGTAGTCAATGTTGTACTCAGTGTAGATGGTAACGTCCTGAGGAGTATCAACGTTCTTGCCGTTAACAGTCCACTTAACACCGTTGTCGAGAACGAATGTTACGCTTACGTTTCTGCCGTCAAGTGCGTCAAATACTCTCTTGTCAACAACGGAGCAGCCGTTCATATCAACCTTGATGTTAGCGCCCTTCTTAGCATTGTTGATGAACTTAACAATGGTCTTCCAGCCTGCATAGTTCTTGTTGCCGTAGAGGTAAGGCTCGCCGTCCTCAGCTGCATCGGTCTTGCTTGTGGAAGTAGAAGTGGAGAAAGGATCCTTTCTGAACATGAGGTAAGGATCGGTAAGATAGCCGTAGCCATAGTTATAGCCATAGCCGTAGTTGTAGTGCTTGCCGTAGTAGTTGTAAGGAACATAGGAAATATCTACGCCGAGAGCGGTTCCGCCAGCTGCAATAGCTGCGTTAAGGCTGCCGTAGTATGTTCCGTTGTAGTAGTAATAGTACTTTACATCGCCTGTGCTGCCTGCGGGAGCATAGTAGATATCAACGCCGAGAGCAGTTCCGCCTGCTGCGATAGCTGCATCGAGGGAAGAATATGCAACACCGTTGTAGTAATATCTGTAGATAGAGCTTGCATTTCCGTCATATCTGCCGCTTACGTAGGTTACGAAAGCGCTGTTGTTGTTGGAAGCTGCAAGAGCCTCGGAATAGGTTCTGTAGGTCTTGCCAGTGTAAGAGCTGTAGTAATATCCGCCGTAGTAGTTGTTGCCAACGTATGTTACATATGCAGCATTGCCGTTGGAATCTGCAAGAGCTGCGCTGTATGTAGAATAGTACTGACGTGTGTAAGAGCTGTAGTAATAACCGTAATTGCCGTTTCCATAGTAGTTGGGAACGTAGGTTACGAAAGCACTGTTATTATTGGAAGCTGCAAGAGCCTCGGAGTAGGTTCTGTAGGTCTTGCCTGTGTAGGAGCTGTAGTAAGCGCCGTAGGTGTTGGAGTAGTTGCCATAGTAAGCACCGATATAAACAACATGAGGATTCTCTATGCCTGCGTCCTCAGCTGCCTTCTTTGTATCGTAGTACTTGTTGGGGAATCTGGGGTCAATGTACTTTTCGGTAGCACCGGCGGGAACTCTGCTTGTAGGAACGGCTTCGTAAGTTCCTGCTACGCCTGATGCAGTATCAGCATCTACAGGGTAGGAATAGTAAACGCCGTTGTAGTAATAATAATATCCACCATTATTTTCAATAGCAGAAGCATTGAACGCAAACATCTGAGAAGCCATCAGGGCTGCGCATGCAATAGAAGCGATGGACTTAGTCAATTTCTTGCTCATTGTAAAATCTCCTTTGTTTATTTATTTTTTCATACGGAACAAATATCGGGTTTGTATTATAAGGTTAGTACAGCTTTGGTATTGCTCCCTATTTGTTCTTATTATAACATATATTTTTCCAAATGCCAATAGTAATTACAACAAAATTTATTACAGTTTAATTACATAATATCAACAAAAAAACAACGTGCCGACTGAATAAAAAATCACGGGGAACAAATACTATGATTTGTGAAATATGAACCGCATAAAAATATACCGATTTGGTATATTGACAAATCCTCGGAAGTATAGTATAATAAAATCATACAATAACAGTATATTTTATAAGGAGGCCTATATGGAAACTATTGCTTTTTATGACACCAAGCCCTATGACAAGGACAGCTTCGACCGCCACAACAACGGCAGATACAAGCTCCGCTACTTTGAAGATAAGCTCACCTGTGATACCGCCGCACTGGCAAAGGGCTGCAAAGCCGTATGCGCCTTTGTGAATGATAATATCGACAGATGCGTTATCGACGCACTGAATGAGATCGGCGTGGAGCTGGTGCTGCTGCGCTGCGCAGGCTATAACAACGTTGACCTGAAATATGCCGCAGGCAGGATAAGAGTGCTGAGAGTTCCCGCCTACTCCCCTTACGCCGTTGCCGAGCACGCAATGGCGCTGATACTGCTCCTTAACCGCAAGATACACAAATCATACCTGCGCACAAGAGACTATAATTTCAGCATAAACGGTCTTACAGGCTTTGACCTTCACGGCAAGACCGCAGGCATCATAGGCACAGGAAAAATAGGTCAGGTTTTCGGAGATATATGCAAGGGCTTCGGAATGGATATCCTGGCATATGACCCTTACCCCTCGGAAGAATTTGCGGCAAAGGGCGCAAAATACGTCAGCCCCAAGGAGCTTTTTGAAAAGAGCGACATCATCTCTCTCCACTGCCCGCTGACACATGATACAAAGTACATCGTGAACGAAAACTCATTGAAGCTTATGAAGCCCTCCGCATTCGTCATAAACACTTCAAGAGGAAAGCTTATCGACAGCCACGCTCTTCTTACCGCACTGCGTGAAAAGCGTATCGCAGCAGCGGGACTGGACGTTTACGAGGAAGAGGCGGACGTTTTCTACGAGGACCGTTCGGGAGATATCATAGACGACGAAACACTTTCGCTGCTGGTATCAATGCCGAATGTAATAATCACATCTCATCAGGCGTTCCTGACAGCGGAAGCGCTCAGTGCTATCGCAACAACAACGCTTTCCAATGCGGATAATTTCTTTGCGGGAAATGCCGCAGAAAACGGACTTTTTGCAAATGAGGTAACAAAATAACAAACGTAATAACCAAAGGTGCTGCTGCAAAACCGCAATAGCACCTTTTATTTTATATTATTTCCCAATGTATCTGCTCAGAACGCTTATTATCTTTCGAGCGTCAAGGGGCTTGGATATCCGGTCATTCATGCCCGCTTCCTTGTTGCGCTTAACATCGTCAGCAAAGGCATTTGCCGTCAAAACGCCTTACTGCGCCGAAGTTGAAGCTGATATCCCCGTTCATTCCGCTTATCTCACGGATAATATCCTCCGTGGGGATACTCATGCCCGCACTCTGCACCACATTAGGCTCATTGTCAAGGAACAAGTATGCCGTCTATCCTCCGGTCTTATATTTTTCCAACGCAATGCTAAGCCCATCAGATGTGCTTTTTGTAAACTAATTATAAAATCTTAACTTTAGGTTATATTTGTAGAACACAATGTTACCTATTATTCACAAAAAATTTTTGACATCTGTTAAAAGGCAACTTGCAAAGATGATATAATAAAATGAACAAATCCAACAGGGCAAAATCACGGATTTTTCATCGTAAACACAAATTACAAGCAGGGCAAATATATGGATAGATTTCATGAAGTGACTAAAAAACGAATATGGAACGATAATCTCAGAACTCTTATCACTCTGGCAGTGGTTTTTGTGCTTGTGCTGGTAAGTATGCTGGGCACATATAAGGTGCTGCTCATAAATTCACGCAAGATGGGGCATGAGCTTATACAAAGCTATGCTTCCGACGAGGAGCGGAGCATTGCCGTTTACAACACCATCATAAAAATGGGTATGTCGTCTATGGAAAGCTCGGAGGAAAGCGGCTCCCCTGAGGAAATAAGCATAAAAATGCAGGATTTCTTCAAAAAGGCTGCAGATGCCTCAGGCGATCCTGACCTGCAGTGCTTTGCTATCATAAAAGGCAGGCTCGTATCCACCGAGCCTATAGAGGGACTGGATAAGTACGACTTTGAAAATACAGGCTGGTACCGCAATGTGCTGGCTGCTGACGGTCAGGTAATATTCACAGACATCAATGACGAAAGCGGAGCAAAGCTCACCGTTGCCGCAGCAGGCGAACCCGATACTGACTGCGCAGTGTTTATAAATCTCAGAAAGCAGGACTTTATATCCGAACACAGCGGACTGAACCTTCCCGAAAAAGGCGCATATTACCTTTTTGATACAGACGGTCATCTGCTTTATTACACTGCCCCATTTGAGGTAGATGAAGCTTCACTTGAAGAATATGCCATGGGGCTATGCGCCGATATACATAACGGAAAAATATCCAACGAAGGCGATGATATCATCGACCTGAACGGCGAGGTAAGGGGAATATACTATAACCAAGTCAATAACGGCTGGCTGTGCATAATGACTATCCCCCACTCTGTTCTGCTGACAGGCTTCAACAATATAATCATTATCTATGTTTCGGTATTTGCCGTATTCATGCTCATAATAATATTTATGTTCGTGCATGATATACATATGGGCCAAACCATAATCCGCACCGGTGCCATAATCCGTGCCCTGTGCAACTCCTATTATGCAATTTACCGCATTGACCTGAAAAAAGGCACGTATGATATGATAAAAGGCTCCGACGAGATGCAGAAGCTTATCCCACGAAAAGGCGAATTCAATGCAATGATGGACGGCTTTGCATCTGTAGTAGATGAAGATACGGCGGCGGAAATGCGCTCCTCATTCTCCCTTGAACACCTGAGAGAGCTGGCTTCCAAGCAGATAAAGGATTTCGGCGGCGATTTCCTCAGAAAGATGAACGGCGATGACAAGTGGGTAAATATGGCATTTATCATTGATGAGTCGCTGACAAAGGAAGAGGGCATACTGGTATTCCGCCAGATAGATACGGAAAAACAGCAGCAGATACGCCACACAAAGCTGCTGGAAAGCGCCCTTGCCTCCGCAGATGCCAGCGAGAAATCACAGAAATATTTCTTCTCCAAAATGAGCCACGAAATGCGCACGCCCCTTAACATAATTCTCGGCATGAACGAGCTTGCCATGAGCCCCGACTGCCCTGAAAATAAGAGGCTGGATTATCTGAAAAAGATAGAATATTCAGGCAAGGATATGCTGGGACTTATCAATAACATTCTGGAAATATCCCGAATAGAGGACGGTCTGATGCCCATTGACCGCAAGGTGATAAACCTGCGTGAGGAATTTACAAACATCGTGCAGCCGTTCCGTGAGCAGGCTGTAGCACAGGGAAAACGCTGCGAGATAAAGATCGACATCTCAAAGGACATGGTAATGGGCGACGTGCTGAAGCTGTCCCAGATAATGAACAATCTGCTTTCAAACGCAGTCCGCTTTACACGAAGCGGAGACAGCATGACCGTAACCATGCGTCAGGCAGCTCCAGACAGCAGCAACTACATTTTCACCGTGGAAGACACGGGAATAGGAATGTCCGAAGCGTTCCTGCCGAAGCTTTTCACCCCATATTCTCAGGAAAACAGATTCGGCAACCGCTCCGAAACAGGCGGCGGTCTGGGAATGGCGATAGTAAAGAGCCTTGTTACCCAGAAGGGCGGTCAGATAGATGTTTCCAGCACCGCAGGCAAGGGAACCAAAGTGGTAGTAACGCTTCCCTTTGCGCCTGTCCCCACAGAAGAAACGGCAGTGCAGGCAAATGACGACTGCATAAAGAACCTTAATATGCTGGTGGTAGATGACAATGAGCTTAACCGTGAGCTTATGTCCGACCTGCTCACAGAACACGGCGTAAAGGTAACGCCTGCCTGCGACGGCAAAGAAGCGCTGGAGATATTCAAGCGCTCGGAGCTTTTCAGCTGCGATGTTATCATAATGGATATGCAGATGCCCGTAATGGACGGCTGCGCTTCGGCAGCGGCTATCAGAGCACTTGACAGACCCGATGCAAATTGGGTAATAATAATCGCCCTCACGGCAAATTCATTTTCGGAGGACGTTATAAGAACGGTAAAGGCAGGAATGAATGCACATCTGGCAAAGCCTGCGGATATGAAAGTATTGCAGGAGACTATAAAGAAGCTGCTTTCCGAGCGTTCCGGCGGTATAATGCAGTAAAATAAAACAGAAAATCAAAACGCCACTGACAGTAACTAAGTCAGTGGCGTTTTACGTTAAGACCCGCACAAATAAGCACAAAGGTAAAGGGTTTATAAACTACGTTTACCTACGAAATCCGTTTGCAAGCAACTTTGATAAAATATTAGCGACTGACGAAAAAAACTAACGTATAACGGACAATATAGCCAATTCCAACCGCAGAGCCAAGCAAAACAAACAGCAGATACTCGATATAACCCGTAAAATCCAATAATAAGGCAAAGGACATTCTTATAAAATTGCTCTCAAATTAACAAAAAAACAGCAAATAAAAGAACGGAATGAAGCCCAAACCTGAAAACATAGCTATAGAAAAGGGTACAAACAGATGAATGGGGTTCGGTCTCCGGCGGCAAGCAAAATGTAGGAGGATAAAAAACGGTAGGGAATAGGGGTTCAAGGAAGAGATGAGTGCTTGCCTTTTGCAAGGCATGGAGAAACCATCAGGGGGAAGGGGAATGCCGTTTTTTGCCCTTGCTTTAGTTTCCTCTTCCCCCTGGTGGTGTCTCCTTTGCATGGTACTAACTTTATAAAAATGAAAAGTGAATTTGTCCGTATCTGCGGCTTCAGCGACCTGATGGCTCTGCCCTCAGTGGACTTCCTAACCCCTTTACCTTTGTGCTTATTTTTGCGGATTTTTAAACAAAACTTTTTACCTTGTTCTTATTTGTGCAGATTTTAAACAAAACGCCCCTGACGATATATCATCAGGGGCATTATCATTTTACTTTACTTCAGATACAACAGGTTCGAATTCAAGACGTACTGTGGGGAGCTTCTCCATAGTGTAGTAGTAGTTCTCTGCCCAGTCATCGCCCTGAGAAGGATCGTTCTCGCCGCTTGCGGGAGGTGCAAATATCTTGAGTGTCATATCGCACTCGCCCTCCAGAGGCTTCTCAAAGAATGCGCTCATAAGGTCAATGGTCTTTGCCTTGGGAGACTTGTAGAACCATGTGCCGTTAAGCTCCATCATATAGTTGCCGTCGTCCTCAAAGGTAACTTCGCAGAAATGAGGATTCTTCTCGAAATGGAGAGGAATTGCCACGCCGTCTGCGTCCTCTGCGCCGCCCCATCTGAGCTTTACGGGTGCGGAAACGTCTGCCTTTGTTTCGGTTATCTCAGGCATGAACCAAGGGGAGTGGATTATCTCCTTGTATGTCTTGAGAACCGGCTGCTCGATGCCCACATCTGCATTGTTGGGATCCTCGATCTCCAGTCCCAGGCGGCCTCTGTCTCTGAACTGATACATTGTGAAGCCTGAGAACCAGTCAGCCTTTTCGTTTACCAGGATATCGCAGAATTCCTTTACCATTGCTGCCTGATCGTATGCGCCCGTAACATCGCCGTCGGCGTTGAACTCGCTCATTACCATGGGCTTGCCCTCGCCGCCGTTAAGGAACTTGTAGCGCTCAAAGCTTGCCTTGGTCTTTTCATAGGTCTCTCTTACGCTGCTTCTGGAGTGGGTGGAACCGCCCTTTACCGCAACGTCATAAGGCCAGCCCCAGTGGAGTGCCATGTACTTGTCAACAGACCAGATATCTGCGGAGGGGATAGTTGCCTTGAACTCCTCTTCCTTTTCCATCTCGGTCTTGTTAAGGTCCTCGATGCCGCCGATGCAGATAATAGTCTTTACATTGGGTGCATACTCGTGGATAATATCGGTGAAGTGAACGAAGAAATCGCCGATCTCCTTGTAGGTAGCTCTCTTGGTGAAGCTGAACCAGTTGCCTGTAGCCTCGTGGTTGATTCTGAGCATCATTCTGCCGAAAGGACGGAGATCCTTTGCAATGGCGATAAGCTGCTCATCGGTGCAGTGGGGGTCAACTGTAAGTGTGAGGGTAACGTCCTGACCGTGGCGGCGGACATCTCTCATGCAGGTGAAAGGCTCGTCATCGGTAGTTCCGCCGATACCGCCCTTGTAGGTGAAGTAATCGTCATAAGGGTAGTCCCACTGGAAGGAAACGTTTGCATCCTTCATTACCTCGGATATTCTTCCGGGCCACTGCTTGTCAAAGGGGTAATAGCAGTACATCAGGCTGATGCTTCTGTGAGGTCTGCCCATCTTGTGGAGTATGTAGTCCTGGTTTACATACTCGCCTCTTTCGGAGCCGTCGCCCAGGTCAACGGCGCACTTTGCCTTGCCCATGTGGACATTGTAAAGGTTTTCATTCATGGATATAGTCCTCCCATAATTATTTATTCACATTTAGATATTTTATCGGACAGGCATAACGCCTGTCCATATCATTTTAAGCTTGCTAATGTTATCTCTGCTGATTTGGGATATTGGGGTTCTGCTGAGGGATATTGGGGTTTGAGGTGCGGGGCATCTTGATAGAGCCTTTTGTTCTCTTTACGGAAGTAAGGCTCTCTGCCAGAGTTTCCTCTGTCTTGGTGAGAATGTCGATGATATACTCATCGGCAGCGTTCTTTACGGCTCTTGCCTTGATAAGTGCGTTCTTCTCTATCTCAGCAGCTTTTGCCTGAGCAGCCTTGGTTATCTCGCTGTTTTCCACCATTGCGCTGGCACGGGCCTCCGCACGGGTGATGATCTCCTCAGCCTGCTTCTTGGCATCGTCCATAAGGGACTTGCGGTCCTGAACAATGCTCTTGGCATTCTTTATCTCATCGGGGGTGTACATTCTTATATGGTCGATACATTCTCTCAGCTGATCCACATCGACCACGCTCTTCTTGGAGGAAAAAGGGATAGCCTGAGCTTTATCGAGGATCTCGTCCATTGCGTCAAGATAATCTTCAAAAAGTGCCATTTTACTTCTCCTTACTGTTCGGGTTTAAGTCTTGCTTCAATATCCTTGAGTATGCACCTTGGAACAAATCGGCTGATGTCGCCACCGTAATAAGCCACCTGCTTTACAACGCTGGAGCTGAGGTACATATTTTCAGAGCTGGTGGTGAGGAACACAGTTTCCGCACCGTCATAGATATTCCTGTTGACCAGTGCCATCTGGAATTCGTACTCAAAGTCGGTAACGGCTCTGAGACCCTTTACTATAGCCACCGCTCCCACTTCACGGACATAATCGGAAATAAGGCCGTAGCAGACATCTACTTCAACATTTTCAAAATCCGCTGTGACCTTTTTTATCATTTCCACTCTCTCTTCGGGAGTAAAAACGGGAGTTTTCATCTTATTTATCGCCACAAGGACAATTACCTTGTCGAAAAGCACGGAAGCCCTGTGGATAATATCCCTGTGACCGAAAGTAACAGGGTCAAAGCTTCCGGGGCATACAGCTATTCTCAACCGTATCAATTCCTTTCGGATATCATTCTTCATCATCGACAGGCAGAGGAACACGGTAAACAGTTACCTCTATCTTGCCGTATCTGTAGGTCTTTTTCTTTTCAAGCTTACCCACATTGTCGGGAAGCACCAGACCCTTTTCATGCTCGCAGACAACAATGCCCCTGTCGGACATTTTGCTTTCCAGAAGAGGGAGCGCCTGCCCGATAAGACCGTGCCTGTACGGAGGGTCGAGAAATGCAATATCAAAAGTCATTCTCACGCCACGTACAAAGTCGATGCTGTCCATAACGGAAACTGCGCTGTCACGAACAAAGCCGCAGGCAGTTACATTCTGACGTGTTATCTCCGCCGATGCCTGACTTTTGTCAACAAATCGGCAGTATTTTGCCCCTCTTGAAAGGGCTTCTATTCCAAGCTGACCCGAGCCGCTGAAAAGATCCAGCACCACTGAGCCTTCTATATCAAACTGAATTACGGAAAAAATAGCTTCCTTCACCATATCGGTGGTAGGGCGAACGTCCTCCCCCTCAAGGGTAACGAGCTTTCTTCCTCTTGCCAGACCGGTTATTACCCGCATATTATCTCCAATCCTTTCCGATGTGTACAATAACATGGACATCGGAACTGTCAAAAATTACAAAACGATTACACGATACTATTTCTATTATAACCCAAAACAAAAGCTTTGTCTATAAGATAAAATGAATTTTCAGAGAGAATTTTGCACAAATTCATACACATCATTTGCTACACTTTGACTTATGCCGCCTGCCTGAGCGATCTCCTCAACGGTGGCTTTTTTCAGATTTTCCACAGTCTTGAAGTGGGTCAGCAGCTTCATCGCCTTTTTCTCGCCGATGCCCTTGACGTTTGTTATGCCAAGCTCAAAGGTGGATTTTCTGTGCTTATTCCGCTGATATGTGATAGCAAAGCGGTGAACTTCGTCCTGGATACGTGTTACCAGCAGGAAAGCGGACTTTGTTTCGGAAATGCCTATCTCACCGCCGTCGCTGGTGATAGCTCTTGTGCGGTGGTTATTGTCCTTTACCATGCCGAAAACAGGTACGGTTATATCCAGTTCCCACAGCACTTCATTGACCGCAGCCAGCTGATTTTTGCCGCCGTCCAGCAGGATAAGGTCGGGGAGACGCTTGAAGCCCTCGTCCGTTTCCTCGGGGTCAAGGTAATGCTTAAAGCGCCTGCGCAGGACTTCCTGCATACAGGCAAGGTCGTTCTGGATAACATTTTCCTTGATGGAAAATTTCTTGTACATCTTCTTGCAGGGGCGGCCGTTCTCGAAAACTATCATGCCCGCAACCATGTCCGATGAACCAAGGTTGGAAATATCGTAGGACTCGATATAAAGGGGCGGCTTTTTAAGCCCCAGCATTCTTGCCAGCTCTTCAAGGGCGGATATCTCACGGGCAGTTCTGCCCACCTTTATAGAAAGATACTCCTCTGCATTGGACTTTGCTATCTCCGCCAGGCGCATATATCGTCCCCTCTGGGGGCTCATAACATCAACAGCATGACCCGAACGCTCCCTGAAAAATCTCTCCACGTCCTCGGGGCTTTCAACATCAGTACCAAGGACGATATTTCGGGGTATCTCCCGTCCGCTGCCGTAATACTGGGTGATGAAATCTTCCATCATAACAGTCTCGCTGTCCTCTTCGCCAAGGAACACCTCTTCACGGTCAAACAGCCTGCCGTTCCGGTACATGATGACCGCAGCGCAGGCTTCTCCGCTGTTTCGTGCAATGGCAACGGCGTCGGTGTCGGGAAGCCTTTCGGCAATGATGTTCTGGCTGTCCGCCGCTCTTGAAACGGCACTTATGCGGTCACGGAGCTTTGCGGCAAGCTCAAAATCAAGCCGCTCCGCCGCCTCGTTCATCTGGGCAGTCATGCGCTCCACGGAAGCCTCCGAGCCGTTTTTGATGTAATCTACAGCCTCGTCGATTATCTTTGCATATTCCTCTTCGGAAATATTGCCCATGCACACGCCCATGCACCGCTTGATGTGATGATTAAGGCAAGGCCGACCCTTGCCGATGTCACGGGGAAACTGCCTTTTGCAGGTGGGGAGCATGAACACACGGCTGACCTCTGCCGCCGCTTGCTTTGCCACAAAGGAGCTGGTGTAGGGGCCCATTATCTCGCCTGTTTTGGGCTTCTGCATCTCCGCCGTAATGCGTGAATAAGGGGGCGGGGAAATGCGGATATAGCTGTAGCCCTTGTCATCTTTCAGCAGGATATTGTACTTTGGGGTATGCTGCTTTATCATTGAGCATTCCAGCACCAGTGCTTCATACTCGGAGGTGGTCACGATAAAGTCATAGTCATAGACATTCTCCACCATTTTTGCCACCTTGGGCGTGTGGTTGGGTGTCTTTGCAAAATATGATGACACACGGTTGCGCAGATTTTTCGCCTTGCCGATATAAATTATATGCCCTGTTTTATCCTTCATCTGGTACACCCCGGGGGCGGTGGTGAGCAGATAGGTTTTTTCTCTCAGATAATCGAGACGCTCGTTCATAGCAATGCCCTTCATTTGATTTAATAATAATATTATTCTATCACAGCCCGCAGATTATGTCAATCACACAACATAGCCCACCATGAATCTGTCTTTGAATTTTCCGTCACAAAGGGCAGCTTCCGTTGAGGGGTACAGCACGGAATGGGCATGATTCCCGTAGCGGTTGAATGTCCGCATATTGCCGCCCTCGCTTACCGCCGCAAAGGTGTGTATCCCCAGATACAGCCCCATAACAGGCCAGCGGTAGCATATTATCCCCGCCCTGCTGCGGGAAAGCGCATCATCAAAGCTGTCCTTCGGGTCTATCTTTACAAAGGGCACATTAAATGCTTCAAGGCAGCTGCCCACCTTGTACGGGTCGCTGCCCCATGTGCCTTTGGGCGCAAGCCCCAGTATCCTTACGGCTGCGTTCATCTCAAACTCGACCGCAAGCTTGAAAAAGTCAGGCTCTTCACCTGCAAGGGTCAGGGCATTGTAAGCCGCCATGACCTCGCAGCACACGCCCGACATCTTTACCCGACAGAATTTCAGCTTTGGAAAATTTCCGCCGCTCTGATTTATGAGCAGCTCATATCCGTTGTAAATTTCTTTTGACGAGCTGTCAAGCCCGATGTTTACATTGGCAAAATAATTCCTGAGGGGCTTTCTCGGCACTTTTGTCTTTTCAAAGCCCATGTGATTGAGATATGCTTCACTGAAGCGTATCCAGCCCTTTGGGGACACAAGCTTTGCTGCCGTATCTCCGCCTGCGGAAAGCACTCCCGCTCCGCACCTTAGCATAAGGTGTCTTCCATTGCAGGGGACTATTTCCCATATCTGATTTTCGCTTTCCGAAAAGCTTTCAAGCCCTGCGGAGCCTTCAGAAAGGGTCAATGCTCTGCCGTCATTTAATGAGCAGATCTTATATCCGCCGCCTAAGCGCATGAACCTGAAAGGCTGATCTTCAAACGCCTTTCCGCCTATGATAATGCGCATTATTTCATTGTGCAGTGCGTTTGCGTCCATTTCCACATTCCTTTTCCGTCTTTGATATCATTATGAGCAAAAGTATAAAGAAGAAAGCGATATATACAGGCATTATCTTCAGGCTGATATGGTTTGCCAGGAGTCCGAAAAGGGGAGGCATAAAGGTGGAGCCCACATATGCGCTTGCCATCTGGATACCGATTATGCCCTGGGAATTTTCTGCACCGAAATTATTTGGCGTGGAGTGGATAATGCAGGGATATACAGGCGCACAGCCAAGACCTATGACCACAAAGCCGATCTCGGAGACAATGCTCACAGGAATTGCGATAAGTGCCGCACCCACCAGCGCCAGGGAAGTTCCCAGCCTTATCATTTTATTGTCCCCGAGCTTGTCGGAAATAAAACCCGAAAGAAATCTTCCTGCGGTTATGCCAATAAAGAAAAGCGAGCCGAATGCGGCAGCCTCGTCCTTTGAAACGCCTCTTGCGCCCTCAAGATAGCTGCTCGCCCAGAGCATCGTGGTGGCTTCCGCCGCACAATATGACATAAAGCCTATCAGCAGATAGGGAACTCCCTTTATTTTGAACGCACCCTTTATGCCCAGCGGCTTTGCGGAGCTTTCAGCCTCGGAAGCAGTCTTGTTTATCTTCCATAATGGCCACGCCAGCACCAGTATCAGCGTGATGCCGAACTGGATATACGATACCGTGCGGTAGCCGTTTGTCCAGCCGGAATGGGTCAAAGCATAGCTCATTATATAGGGGCTGACGATAGTTCCAACGCCCCAGAAGCAGTGGAGCCAGCTCATGTGGCGGGAATTGTAGTGAAGCGCCACATAATTGTTCAGCGCCGCATCAATAGCACCTGCGCCCAGTCCGTAGGGGATACCCCACAGGCAGAGCTGATAAAACTCCGTTGATGTGGAAAAGCCGAACATAGCCGCAGCGGTGAGGAACACGCTTATAGTCGTCACTGTCCTTGTGCCAAGCTTTTTGGTCAGTCTTTCGGACATAAGCCCCGAAATGATAGTTCCGCCTGAGATTATCATGGAAACAAAGCCCATGTATGACAATGGTATGCCATACTCGGCATGAATAGTGGGCCACGCAGAACCCAGCAGAGAGTCGGGGAGACCCAGACTTATAAATGCGATGTATATCACCGCCAGCAGAAGCAGATACATATTATCCCTCTTTCATTTATTGACCGTCACAAGTGCCGTAAATATTTTTCCGAACTCATATGCCCTTTGCAGATGCGGTGTTTTTTCAATGCAGGGACGCCCGCTGGTATCTCCGCAGCCGCCTGCAAGCAAAGTTCCCTTATCGTTGAAACCGATGTAGTTCACAAGAGCAAAATTATAGTACGATACCGCCTGCTCAAAGGTCCGGAAAAATCATCGGCAGAGGTCATGAGCAATGCACTGTCCTTGACGGGGTATTTTTCATATCTTCCAAGCGGGGGATCATTGTCCTCCTCGGCAAGGCAGTAGAAGCGCTCAATAAAGGCTTTCAGCTCCGAAGATATCGTCCAGAAATACAGCAGAGACGCAAAAACAATGCAGTCTGCCGCCTTTATCTTTGGCACAAGCTCATTAAAGCCGCCCTTTTGCACACATGGCTTGCCGTGCCGACAGGCGTTGCAGCCCATACAGCCTCCCACATTGTATTTTGCAAGGGAGATAAGCTCAACATTATGCCCGTTTTCCACAGCGCCCTTTGCAAAGCTTTCCGCCAGCTGAGCGGTGTTTCCTCCGGGTCGGCCGCCGCCCGCACAACAAGGATATTCTTTCCCATATATTCCTCCGAAACATTTTTCGTCCATTATAGCACAGGGCATTTAAAAAGTAAAGCCGGATTTTTATTAAATTTTTATTTCATCATTTCTTTTCCGCAGGCAATAATTCCCTTTTCTGCGGTCGGCAGATGAGATGAAAGAGCCTGTTCTTCTCCCACCATGATCCCGAGACCGTAAAGTGGTTCATGAGCATAGTATAATACTAATCACCAATAAAACTATAGACAAAAAATCATCGCATAATCCATATACGCAAGATTATGCTCAATTTTTTGTATAGTTTTTAATTGGTGCTTAGTATAAGCAAAAGCATTACAATGCCCAAACCGATCCCCCACAAAAAAAACAAAACACCCCGTATCAAATGATACGGGGTGAAATTTGTTTATTGAGAAGTCAGAATTACTTCTGAGCTTCCTTGATTGCAGCCTGAGCAGCAGCCAGTCTTGCGATAGGCACACGGAAAGGTGAGCAAGATACATAGTCGAGGCCAATTTCGTGGCAGAACTCAACAGATGTAGGATCGCCGCCGTGCTCGCCGCAGATACCGATGTGGAGCTTGGGGTTAACAGGCTTGCCGAGCTGGATAGCCATCTTCATGAGCTTGCCAACGCCAACCTGGTCGAGCTTTGCAAAAGGATCGTTCTCGAAGATCTTGGTGTCATAGTAAGCGTTGAGGAACTTACCTGCATCGTCTCTGGAGAAGCCGAATGTCATCTGAGTAAGGTCGTTAGTACCGAAGCAGAAGAAGTCAGCGTCCTTAGCGATATCGTCAGCTGTGAGAGCTGCACGAGGAATCTCGATCATAGTACCAACCTCGTACTTGAGATCGGAACCTGCTGCTGCGATGATCTCATCAGCAGTCTTTACAACGATGTTCTTAACGAACTTGAGCTCCTTATCCTCACCAACGAGGGGGATCATGATCTCAGGAACGATAGTCCAGTCGGGGTGCTTTGCCTTAACATTGATAGCAGCCTTGATAACAGCTTCAGTCTGCATCTTAGCGATCTCAGGATATGTTACAGCAAGACGGCAGCCTCTGTGGCCCATCATGGGGTTGAACTCGTGGAGAGAAGCAATGATGTTCTTGATAGTCTCAACGGACTTGCCCTGAGCCTTTGCAAGAGCCTCAATGTCAGCTTCCTCAGTAGGAACGAATTCGTGAAGAGGAGGATCGAGGAATCTGATAGTAACAGGGTTGCCCTCGAGTGCCTCGTAGAGAGCCTCGAAATCGCCCTGCTGCATGGGTTCGATCTTAGCAAGAGCTGCTTCTCTCTCTTCAACTGTATCGGAGCAGATCATCTCTCTGAATGCTGCGATTCTGTCAGCCTCAAAGAACATGTGCTCTGTACGGCAAAGGCCGATACCTTCAGCGCCGAGCTCTCTTGCCTTCTTAGCGTCAGCAGGAGTATCAGCATTGGTTCTAACCTTAAGTCTTCTGTACTTGTCAGCCCAAGCCATTACACGGCCGAACTCACCGGCGATCTGAGCATCAACGGTAGGAATGATCTCGCCGTAGATGTTACCGGTTGTACCGTCGATGGAGATGTAGTCGCCCTCGTGGAAGGTCTTTCCGCCGAGCTCGAACTTCTTGTTCTCTTCATCCATCTTGATATCGCCGCAGCCGGATACGCAGCAGGTACCCATACCACGTGCAACAACGGCAGCGTGAGAGGTCATACCGCCACGAACTGTGAGGATACCCTGGGAAGCCTTCATACCGGTGATATCTTCGGGAGAAGTCTCAAGACGAACGAGAACTACCTTTTCGCCCTTAGCGTTCCAAGCCTCTGCATCATCAGCAGTGAATACGACCTTACCGCAAGCAGCTCCGGGAGAAGCGCCGAGGCCCTTTCCAAGAGGAGTAGCAGCCTTCAGAGCCTTAGCATCGAACTGAGGGTGAAGAAGAGTATCGAGGTTTCTGGGGTCGATCATAAGAACAGCTTCCTGCTCGGTCTTGTGACCTTCGTCAACGAGGTCGCAAGCGATCTTCAGAGCAGCCTGAGCGGTTCTCTTACCGTTACGGCACTGGAGCATGAAGAGCTTGCCGTTCTCAACGGTGAACTCCATGTCCTGCATATCGTGATAGTGGTTCTCAAGGATATCGCAAACCTTGATGAAATCAGCATAAGCTTCGGGGAACTTCTCTGCCATCTGAGCAATAGGCATAGGAGTACGAACGCCTGCAACAACGTCCTCGCCCTGTGCGTTGGTAAGGAACTCACCCATGAGCTTCTTCTCACCTGTAGCAGGATCTCTTGTGAAGGCAACGCCTGTACCGGAGTTGTCGTTCAGGTTACCGAATACCATGGGCATTACGTTAACTGCAGTACCCCAGGAATAAGGGATATCGTTGTCACGACGGTAAACATTTGCACGGGGGTTGTCCCAAGAACGGAATACAGCCTCGATAGCGAGCTTGAGCTGCTCAACAGGATCGGAGGGGAAGTCAGAGCCGAGCTGCTTCTTGTACTCTGCCTTGAACTGCTCAGCAAGTGTCTTGAGGTCAGCAGCGGTGAGCTCTACATCGTAATGTACGCCCTTTTCTTCCTTCATCTTGTCGATGAGCTGCTCAAAGTACTTCTTGCCGACTTCCATAACAACGTCGGAGAACATCTGGATAAATCTTCTGTAAGAGTCGTAAACGAATCTCTCGAACTTAGGATCGGGGTTGCCTGCGATCATAGCAGCAACAACGTCGTCGTTAAGACCGAGGTTGAGGATCGTATCCATCATACCGGGCATGGAAGCTCTTGCGCCGGAACGAACGGAAACGAGAAGGGGATTCTTAAGATCGCCGAACTTCTTGCCATTCTCCTGCTCCATCCACTTAACGCCTTCCATAGCCTGAGCCATGATCTCGTCGTTGATCTTTCTGCCGTCCTCATAGTACTGAGTGCAGGCCTCGGTGGTGATAGTAAAGCCCTGAGGAACAGGAAGACCTATCTCGGTCATTTCAGCAAGGTTAGCGCCCTTACCGCCGAGAAGGTTACGCATAGTCATATTACCTTCTTTAAAAGTATAGACCCATTTTTTTGCCATTGGATTTTACCTCCATATAAATATAGATTTTTTCACGGCCGCAATTTGAGAATTGCAACAATTTACATCTTTTTCCCACATAATATAACAGTGCATTGTTGTGCTGCCATGAACATAACTATATTATAACAGAAATATATGTATTTTTCTACTGTTCAATAGCAGAAAAATTGAGCCCGTATCTTTGGCTATTTTGACCAAAAGATTGTGATTTTCTATAATAAAGAACAATTAAAGTAAAATGCACTTGAAATATCCATCAAACTGTGGCATAATAATATTTGAAAGGCATATTGGCAGAACGCCATATTTTTACAGCCGGTATATTGGTTTTGTGTAATATACTTTAAGTATATTTTTATCGGCGGTAGATGCAGCAGTTCAAGATACTTGATGTATAACCAAAGCTTTATAATACATAAAGTATATTATAACAAAGCAAGTGCAATTTACAATTCTTTATAATCAGGAGAATTTATACTATGAGTAATAATTCTAAAAACTGCGCCGTTATCCTTGCAGGAGGACAGGGCAAGAGAATGAAGTCAGATCTCCCCAAGCCCATGTTTGAGGTTCTGGGTCTCCCCATGCTGGACTGGGCGATAAGAGCCTGTGAGGACGCAGGCATAACAGATATCTGCGTGGTAACAGGCTTCAACCACGAGGTCATCGAAAAGCACCTGGACGGCAAGTATCACACCGTTTTCCAGCCCCAGAGAATGGGCACGGGCCATGCGGTGATGATGACCATAGACTGGCTCAAGGAGCGTGCTGACGGCAACGTGCTTATCCTTAACGGAGACGCTCCATTTATCGACAAGGATACCATACTTGGCGCACTTTCTCTTCATGAGGAGAAAAACAACGCCGTTACAGTTATAACCGCCGAGCTTGACAACCCTTACGGATACGGCAGGATACTCCGCCATGATGACGGCATTTACGGCATCGTGGAAGAAAAGGACGCCACTCCCGAACAGAAGAAGATAAAGGAAATAAACTCAGGCGCATATTGGTTCGGAGTTGAAAAGCTCATCTATGCCCTTGGTGAGATAAAGCCCAACAATTCTCAGGGAGAATATTATCTTACCGACTCGGTTTATATCCTTATCAGCGCAAAATTTCGTGCAGATGCCTATATTTCTTCAAATTCCGATGCGGTTTTAGGTGCAAATGACAGAAAAGGTCTTTTGTTATTGAATAATACCGCAAGATTTGCTATAATAGAAAGGTTGATGGACGAGGGTGTCGAATTTACCTGCACCGATGGCGTTACTATCGGCAGAGATGTAAAGGTCGGCAAGGGTACGACTATCATGCAGGGAGTTATCCTCAAAGGAAACACCGTTATCGGCGAAAACTGCAAAATAGGCCCCAACTGCATCATTGAAAACTGCACAGTAGGCGACGGTGTTACCCTTAACTCCGTTCAGGCATTCGACAGCGAGATCGAGGACAGCGCAAAGGTAGGTCCTTTCGTTCAGATACGTCCCGGAAGCAAGATCTGCAAGGGCGTTAAGATAGGCGATTTCGTTGAGATCAAAAATTCCGTTATCGGTGAAAACACCGCTGTTGCACATCTTACCTACGTTGGCGATTCCGACGTGGGAAGCGGCGTAAACTTTGGCTGCGGCGTAGTTACCGTAAACTACGACGGCGAAAAGAAGTTCCGCACTGTTATCGGCGACGATGCTTTCATCGGCTGCAACACAAACCTTGTAGCGCCCGTCAAGATAGGCAAGGGCGCATATACAGGCGCAGGCTCTACAATTACAAAGGACGTTCCCGACGGCGCACTTGCCGTTGAAAGAGGAACTGCCAAGATAATAGAGGGCTTCGGTCTGAGAAAGCTCAAGGGCAGGATAGAAAAGAACCACAGCAAATAATACCTCAAAGGCACAGGCGCTGATTGTGAGCAGCGCATAAAACAGCCCCATATTTTTGGAATTTATTTATAGAAAAGGAGAAGAAAAATGAATCTTCACGGTAAGGATATCAAAATCTTCACTGCAAACTCCAATCCCCAGGTAGCTGCCGACATCGCAAAGGCGCTGGGACTTCCCCTCGGTCAGTCCGAGGTCGTTACCTTTTCCGACGGAGAGGTAAGCGTTTCCATTAAGGAAAGCGTTAGAGGTTCCGACGTATTCGTTGTTCAGTCCACCAGCACCCCTGTAAACGACCACGTGATGGAGCTTCTCATTATGATCGACGCATTTAAGAGAGCTTCCGCAGGCCGTATCACAGCAGTTATCCCCTACATGGGATATGCACGTCAGGACAGAAAGGCTAAGGCAAGAGATCCCATCTCTGCAAAGCTTATGGCAGACCTGCTTACCGTTGCGGGCGCTGACCGTATCCTCACAATGGATCTCCACTGCGCACAGATCCAGGGCTTCTTCAACATTCCCGTTGACCACCTCCTCGGTGTGCCCATTCTGGTTCCCTACTTCGTCGAGAAGTTCAAGGACATCAAGGACAATACCATCATCGTATCTCCCGACCTTGGCTCCGTAACCAGAGCAAGAAACTTTGCCGCTAAGTTTGACGCTCCTCTTGCTATCGTTGATAAGAGACGTCAGAAGGCAAACGTATGCGAAGTTATGAACATCATCGGCGACGTTAAGGATAAGGACGTTATCCTCGTTGACGATATGATTGACACCGCAGGTACCCTCTGCAACGCTGCAAAGGCTATCATGGAAAAGGGCGGCGCAAGATCCGTTACCGCTTGTGCAACTCACGGCGTTCTTTCAGGCCCTGCTATTGAGAGGATCCAGGCAAGCGTTATCAAGGAAGTTGTTATCCTCGATACTATCGCTCTTCCTCCCGAGAAGCACATCGACAAAATAACAGTTCTCCCCGTTGCCCCCGTATTCGCTCAGGCTATCGAGAGAATTTACGCAGACAGACCTATTTCCCCTCTCTTCAACAACTGATATCATAATCAATAATATAAAGATACATAGGCGGCACTAACATCGTTAATGCCGCCTAAAGGTATTTATAAATATGAGTTACCGAGCTGCAGATAATATTGCAAGCTCCGAACTTATCAGCGAAGCGGAGACAGCGACACGCTGTGCCGCCTAAAGGTATTTATAAATATGAGTTACCGAGCCGCAGATAATAATTTGTGTAAACGGAAGGAAATAAAATGAGTATTTTTGATGTATTCGAGCAGCTCAACAAAAACAAAGTCCCCGAGCCGACAGGTCCCGTGGAATATATCATTGTAGGTCTGGGAAACCCAGGGGCACAATATGAAAACACCCGCCACAACGCAGGCTTTATGACTGTCGATACCCTGGCGGCAAAATATAAATTTGACATAAAGAAGCTGAAATTCAAGTCCCTTACAGGCGATGTTGTCATTGCAGGCAAGCGATGTCTGGTAATGAAGCCCTCCACATTTATGAACAACAGCGGAGAAGCTGTGGTGGAGGCGATGAATTTCTACAAGATACCCATCGAAAATGTGATAGTATGTTATGACGATATAAGCCTTGAGCCCGGCAAGCTGCGCATTCGCCGAAAGGGAAGCGACGGCGGCCATAACGGCATAAAGTCCATCATATATCTTACAGGCTCTCAGGATTTCCCACGCATAAAGATAGGCGTAGGCGCAAAGCCCTCCAAGGACTATGACCTGGCAAACTGGGTGCTGGGCAATTTCCCATCGGAGGATATCCCCAAGATGCACGAATCCACCGAGCACGCCTGTGAAGCCATAGAGCTTATGGTCAAGGGCGAGACCGACAAGGCAATGAACCTTTTCAACTGATAAGAAAGACAGGCGGAAAATGAACAACTCACTTTTCGGTAAAATGCAGAGCGTGCTTATGTCTCAGTCGGACATAAAGGACATCTGCGACACACTAAAACGAGGATATTACCCACTGGCTGTGTCCGGACTTTCGTCCATACACAAGGCTCAGCTGGCACTTATAATAAGCACCCTTTCGGAAGAAAGCGCCCCTCTCCTTATCATCACCGATGACGAGGCAGGGGCTAAACGTATTTGCGATGATATAAACGAAATGTATGCCGTTTCCCGGAATGAAACAGCCGCATATATCTATCCCGCAAAGGACATCACTCTGGCAAGGGTGGAAAGCGTTTCAAAGGAATACGAATACCAGCGCCTGTGCGTGCTGGCGAGGCTCATAGACGGCAGCTGCAAAATAGTCTGTGCTTCGGCGGAGGCGATAATGCAGCGCACTATCCCTCCCGATGTGCTGGCTGACCGCACAATCAAGCTGTCAAGGGACACTTCCGTGCAGCTCCCCGACCTCATAAGCCGCCTTATCGCCGCAGGCTACACCCGCTGCGACAAGGTGGAAAGCCCCTCCCAGTTTTCCGTGAGAGGTTCCATTGCGGATATCTTCCCCGTGCAGGAGAAAATGCCCGTCCGTATGGAGCTGTGGGACGATGAGATAGATTCCTTTGCATATTTTGACCCCGAGACCCAGCGCCGCACCGAGCAGATAGACGAGCTTATTATCCCCCCCGCAGGCGAGGTGCTTTTTAACAGCGCAAACGCACTTGTACAGAAGATAAACGCCCTCTCCGCAGGAGTAAGAGGAAAGCGCACCGAGCTTGTGCGCTCAAACCTTGCCAAGGACGCAGACAATGTTTCAAACGGCGTAAGCCTTGCAAATATCGACAAGTATCTGCCGCTGGCATATGACAAGCCCGCACTTATCTTCGATTACCTGAAGCCCGACAGCCCTGTGCTTTTCTGTGAGTTCCACAGCTGCTGCGAAAAGGCAAAAGCAATACAGTCCCAGTTCAATGAGGACGTGAAGATACTCCTTGAAGAGGGCGAGCTTTGCAGAGGTCTGGACGGCTATATAGCCGAGTTTGAGAGCATTTCCGAAACAGCTGTGAAATTCCCCTGCGTGCTTATGGATACGTTCCTGCGCACAAACGATATCCGCTGCAAAAAGCTCTGGACAATGACCGCCTATCAGACCGCTCCGTGGGGCGGCGAGATACGTCAGCTTTCGGAGGATCTGCGTTCATTCATCGACCGCAACTACTCCGTCATCGTGCTGGCAGGCTCTGAAAAAACTCTGCCCATAATCGCCGAGGATCTGAGAAATGACGGCATTCCCTGCGACATAATGACAGAGGAGACCACCCTTACCAAGGGCAGAGTTCTCATCACCACAGGCTGCCTGTCATCGGGCTATGATTATCCCGACATCAAGACCGCACTTATCACCCAGGCAAAGGCAATGAGCTCCAAGAGGAAGCTCAAAAAGAAGAAAAATGGCGAGGAAATAAAGTCCCTGGCGGATATCGCCCCGGGCGATCTGGTAGTTCACGCTCTCCACGGAATAGGCAGATTCGAGGGCATTCGCAAGCTGGAGCTGGAGGGCATCACCAAGGACTATATCACCATAAAATACGCAGGTACGGACGTGCTTTATGTGCCCGTTACCCAGATGGATCTTATTTCAAGATATATCGGCCCCCGTGACGATACGGGCGTAAAGCTCAACAAGCTTTCCTCCAACGAGTGGCAGAAAACACGTTCCCGTGTAAAGAAAGCCGTCAAGGATATGGCGGACGAGCTTATTGCCCTCTACGCAAAGCGCAGCAAAACAAAGGGCTTTGCATTCTCTGAGGACAACGACTGGCAGAACGACTTTGAAGCCCGCTTTGACTATACCGAGACAGATGACCAGCTCCGCTGCATAGAAGAGATAAAGCAGGATATGATGAAGCCCACCCCCATGGACAGACTTCTCTGCGGAGACGTGGGCTTCGGAAAAACAGAGGTTGCTTTCCGTGCCGCATTCAAATGTATGCTGGACGGCAAGCAGTGCGCAGTGCTTGTGCCCACAACCGTCCTTGCATGGCAGCATTACCAGAGCGCACTGAAAAGATTTGAGCATTTCCCGTTTAAAATAGAGCTTTTGTCCCGCTTCCGCACCAAAAAGCAGCAGGAAGAGATACTCAAACAGGTGGCTCTGGGCACTGTGGATATGGTCATAGGCACTCACCGCCTTGTGCAGAAGGACGTTAAGTTCAAGGATCTGGGCCTTGCCATAATCGACGAGGAACAGCGTTTCGGCGTTGCCCACAAGGAGCGCTTCAAGGAAGCGTTTACGGGCGTTGACGTGTTGACCCTTTCCGCAACACCTATCCCACGAACCCTCAACATGGCAATGAGCGGCATAAGAGATATGAGCGTCATAGAAGAGCCGCCCGTTGACAGATATCCCGTGCAGACCTATGTTATCGAGCACAATATGGGCGTTATAATCCAGGCGATAAACAAGGAGCTGAGGCGTGGCGGTCAGGTTTATTATATCCATAACCGTGTGGAGACCATCGACCTGTGCGCCGCAAAAATAGCCGAGCTTATCCCCGACGCACGTATCGCCGTGGCTCACGGTCAGCTTTCCGAGGAAAGGCTCTCGGATATCTGGACGGAGCTGGTTGACCACGAGATAGACATACTTGTCTGCACCACCATCATCGAAACAGGCGTTGACGTGCCTAACGTAAACACACTTATCATCGAGGACGCAGACAATCTGGGACTTTCCCAGCTCTATCAGCTGAGAGGCCGTGTGGGACGTTCCAACAGGCGTGCCTTTGCGTATTTCACTTTCAGGCGTGGCAAAGTGCTTACCGAAATAGCCTCCAAGCGCCTTGACGCAATAAGGGAGTTCACCCAGTTCGGCAGCGGCTTCCGTGTGGCAATGCGTGACCTGGAGATAAGAGGCGCAGGCTCAATTCTGGGCGGCCGCCAGCACGGTCATATGGAGGCAGTAGGATACGATATGTATCTGCAGCTGCTGAACGAAGCTATCGCCGAGGAAACGGGACAGACACCTCCCCGCACTCCCGAGGAATGCCTTATCGACCTGCAGATCGAGGCGCATATCCCCGATGATTATATCGAAAGCCTTGCAGGCAGACTGGACGCTTACCGAAAGATAGCAGCAGTCTCCACCAAGGAAGAGAGCATCGACCTGCTGGACGAGTTCATCGACCGCTACGGCGACCCTCCAAAGGCAATACAGGGGCTTGTCACCGTTGCCCTTACCAGAAATATGGCAGGCAAGGCGGGCATCACCGAGATAACCCAGCGCAGCAATGCACTGCTCATATATGTAAAGACAGCGGGCATGGAGCAAGTTCAGGCGCTTGTAAAGGCATTTGGCGGCAGAGTATCGGTAAACGGCTCTGCGGATAAGCCGTACATTGCCATAAAGCTTACCAAGACTGACAGACCTGTTGAGATAATGCAGACGGCAGTAGAGACATTTTATGAGGCAGGGGAACAGGCAAAGAAAACCAAATAATATAAGGGAACCTCTCCTTTTCGGCATGAAACGGAGAGGTTTTTTGCGTGCAGAGTCAGTTTTCGTGTTCATAATATGTTCTTGATTATTATTTCACAAAATGCTATAATATATGGTGAGTAGCTATAGCTATTCTATCTACTGATAATGAAAGATGGTATTTATTTGATAAAAAAATGGCAGATCGGCACACCCGACCCTGCGGCTGCGAATATTCTTTCCCAACAGGGAGGGCTTTCCGTTCTCACCGCCAAAGCACTTGCCTCGAGGGGCATTGATACAATAGAAAAGGCTGCCGATTTCTTCGGTCAGAATGATGATGAGCAGTATTCCGACCCGTTCCTTATCCGTGATATGGACAAGGCCTGCGACGCTGTTTCCGAAGCGGTGGAGAACGGCACGCTCATCTGCATATACGGCGATTACGACTGCGACGGCGTTACCGCCACAGCTGTATTGTCAGGCTATCTTACCGATATCGGCGGAAACGTGATGACTTACATCAACGAGCGTGAAGAGGGCTACGGAATGAACAGCGGAGCTGTCAGGAAGCTGGCAGAGCAGGGCGTGGGGCTTATCGTCACCGTGGATAACGGCATTGCCGCCGTTGCCGAAGCGGAACTTTGCAAGGAGCTTGGCATAGCCCTTGTTATAACCGACCACCATCAGCCCGGGGAGACTTTGCCCGATGCTCTTGCAGTGGTTGACCCCCACAGAGCCGACTGCCCCTCGATATATAAGGGCCTTTGCGGCTGCGGTCTTGCACTGAAGCTCATTGCAGCCATGGAGGGCGGCGATATGGACTGCGCTGTTGAGCAGTTTTCCGACCTTGCCGCCGTTGCCACGGTCGCCGATGTTGTTCCTCTCACGGGCGAGAACAGGGCGCTTGTGCGGGACGGTCTCCATTACCTTGAAAATACCGAAAATATGGGGCTTCGTGCCCTTATCGGAAAAGCAGGGCTGAAAGCCCCCTACACCTCCGCATCGGCAGCCTTCGGGCTTGCCCCAAGAATAAATGCGGCAGGCAGGATAGGCTCTCCATCGGACGCTCTTTCGCTGCTTACGGAGGAAGACCATGACGAAGCGGAAGCTCTGGCGGAAAAGATATGCGAGCTTAATGCAGAGCGCAAAAATTACGAAAACGCAGTTCTTGCGGATATCTACGAAAAAATAAAGGAAAATCCCGCAGTGCTGGACAAGCGTGTGATTGTTTTCAGCGGCGTTGACTGGCACCACGGCGTTGTGGGAATAGTTGCGGCACGGTGCATGGAAAAATTCGGCAGACCCGTTTTTCTCATGTCACGCAACAGGGGAGACACGGAGGTGCGTGGCTCCGCCCGTTCATTCGGCGGCTTCAGCATCTTCAAGGCACTGAGCTTTGCAGCAGATACCCTTACCAAATTCGGCGGACATTCGGGCGCAGGCGGCTTTTCTCTGACTGAGGAAAATATCCCGCTGTTTGATGAAAAACTGCAGGAATTTGCGCATGGTCTTGCCTGCGACGGCGTTTCATTCTCACCTGCGGTGACAGTCTGCGGAGCGGTAACTCCCGGTGAGCTTACGGCTGAAAACATCGAGGGACTGAACGTCCTCGAACCCTTCGGAGAAGCAAATCCCCGTCCCGTTTTCCTTATTTCCGACTGTGTGATATCAGACATTATCCCCCTTACGGGCGGAGCGCACACCAAGCTCACGCTCACAGGCGGGAACACAAAATTTGCGGCGCTTATGTTCGGCACAAAAACTGCTGAATTTCCATATAAAAAGGGAGATGTGGTGAACGTCATCGCTTCTCCCGAGATAAACACCTTCGGCGGCAGAAAAAGCGTTAATCTGCGCATCGCCGATATAAGAAAAAAAGGCATAAATCAGTCAAAGCTCATTGCAGCCGAGGAAGCATATTATGCCTTTAAGCGAGGTGAGCGTATCGACAGGCGGCTCATTCCCCACATAACCCCCGAAAGAGCCGACCTGGCGGCAGTGTATAAGGCTCTCGGGAAAGACACTATTTCTCCTTTCGGACTGTTCCAGAGGGTTGGCGGAGATATGAACTACTGCAAATTTCTCATCTGCCTTGACGTATTCGCCCAGTCGGGGCTTATGGCTTACGATAAGGGCGCAGACAGGATATCTGTCATTCAGGGCGCACCAAAAGCCGACACGGAGAAGGCTCCCATAATGGAAGCTCTCAGGCGGCTGGCGGCACAGTGATCACATACTTTAGGAGGCGGCGCATATGCTCAACAAATCCGAGACTGTATATACAATAGATTCGCTTATTCAGAAAATACTTGACGATGAAAAGCAGTATGACCTGAGCAAGATAATTTCCGCATATGAATTTGCGGCAAAGGCTCATGCAAATCAGGTGCGCTCATCGGGCGAGCCGTACATCACCCACCCCGTAGCAGTGGCATATATCCTGCTGGAGCTGGGTATGGATACGGATACTATCTGTGCCGCTCTTCTCCACGACGTTGTGGAGGATACGGACACCACCCTTGAAGAGCTGAGAAAGCTTTTCGGTCAGGACGTGGCAATGCTGGTTGACGGCGTTACAAAGCTGGGCAAGATACCCCTTTTCACCAAAGAGGAACAGCAGGCAGAGAACGTAAGAAAAATCCTCCTTGCCATGTCGCAGGATATCAGAGTTATCATAATAAAGCTCTGCGACCGCCTCCACAATATGAGAACGCTCCAGTTCCGTCCCGCATACAAGCAGAGGAACACGGCCCTGGAGACCATGAACATCTATGCGCCCATAGCTCACCGTCTCGGTATCAGGACTATCAAGGACGAGATAGAAGATCTGGCGTTCAGGTACCTTGACCCCTACGCATATGCCGAAATAGAGCAGATGCTTAAAATACGCAGTGACGAGCGTCAGGCATTCATCAACTCCATCAAGGAGCAGATCGCAAAGCGCTTTGTGGAAATGGGTCTGCCCGAGCCTCAGATGTCGGGACGTGTAAAATCGGTTTACGGCATTTACCGAAAAGCGTTCATCAAGGGCAAGGGTCTTGATGAAGTGTATGATATTTACGCCGTGCGCATTATAGTCAACACTGTAAACGAGTGCTACAATGCGCTGGGTATAATCCACGATATGTTCAAGCCCATACCCAACCGCTTCAAAGACTACATCGCAACGCCCAAGGCAAATATGTATCAGTCCCTGCACACCACCGTTATCGGCAGAGAGGGTATCCCCTTTGAGGTGCAGATAAGAACTGTTGATATGAACTACACCGCTGAATACGGTATCGCAGCCCACTGGAAATACAAGGAGGGCATAAAGGGGAAGGATAAGCTGGAGGACAGACTGGCATGGATACGCCAGATAATTGAAGCCCAGCAGGAAACCGACGATGTTGAGGAAATTGTCCGCACCATCAAGAGCGACCTTGCTCCCGAGGATATTTTCGCATTCACTCCCAAGGGCGATATCATAACCCTGCCTGCAGGCGCAACCATAATCGACTTTGCCTACGCAATCCACACCCAGGTCGGCAACAGAATGAAGGGCGCAAAGGTCGATGGAAAGCTTGTTTCCCTTGATTATCAGCTCCAGACGGGCGAGATAGTTGAGATACTTACCTCTCAGGCTCCCGACCACGGTCCCAACCGTGCATGGCTGGATATATGCAAGACCAACGAAGCCAAGTCCAAGATACGCTCATGGTTCAAGAAAGAACGCCGTGAGGAAAATATCGCCAAGGGCAAGGAGGATCTGGAACACGAGTTCAAGCGTAACGGCATAAACGTCCCCCCCGAGGATATGGAAAAGTTCCTTGCAGACGATATGAAGCGCCACAACTGCGCAACGCTGGACGATTTCTATGCGGCTGTGGGCTACGGCGGCATCATTCTTTCAAGAATACTCCAGAGGCTCAAGGACAGCTACGCAAAGCAGTACTCCGCTCCCAACGCCGCAAAGCCCGCTCCCTTTGTTCCCAAGAAGAGCAACACCGGCATCATTGTCGGCGGCGAGAGCAACATAGACGTAAAGCTTTCCAAGTGCTGCAACCCTCTCCCCGGAGAAGATATCATCGGCTTTATCACCAAGGGCCACGGCGTTTCCGTTCACCGCAAGGACTGCTCCAAGTATATTGAAGCAATGAAGAACGGTATCGAGACCGACCGCTGGGTAGAAGTCACATGGGCAGAAAATGCAGCCAAGAACGACAATCCTATATTCAAGGCAACGCTGGACGTTGTTTCCTACGACAATATCTCTCTGCTGGCAAACGTTACCGCAGTCACAGCGGAAATGCGCATACCCGTCTCCGAGCTGACCACAAAGATGCTCAAAAACGGCAACGCAAATCTTATCATGACCTGCAGCATCGCAGGAGTTCAGCAGCTCAATATGCTTATCTCCAAGCTGAGAAAGGTGCAGGACGTTATCAGCGTGGAACGTATCGTAAACTGATACTGATAATATACCTCGGAAAGGCGGTAATAATATGAACGTGCTCAATCTTCCCCCTCTTAGCCAGTTCGGGGTAAACTCGTACCTTATCTGGGACGAGAACATGAACGGTGCTCTTATAGATGCTCCCTACGGCGGCGATTATATATTGAAGCAGATAGCCGAAAAGGGTGTAAAGCTGAAAAAAATCCTCCTCACCCACGGCCACTGCGACCACATTGCCTCAGCGGCATATGTGTCCTACAAAACAGGTGCGGAAATAGTTATCCATTCCGCCGACAGGGAAAAGCTCACAAACGGAAAGACAAATCTCACGGAATATTTCGGTCTCCCTCCCGTTGACCCCATTGGCGAAGCAACGGAGATACAGGACGGAGATATCGTAACCGTAGGGGAGCTGGAATTTGAAGTCCTCCATACCCCGGGCCACACAAGCGGCTCCGTGTGCTATATCCTGGGTGACAATATGTACTGCGGAGATACCCTTTTCAAAAACAGCATGGGCAGGACTGACATGACCGACGGCAGCGAAAAGGCAATGTACGAGTCTCTGGCAATGCTTTATGATTTTGATACCAAGACCGACTACAAGCTTTTCTCGGGTCACGGTGAAAACTCCACCATGTTTGAGGAAAGGGCGCACAACCCTTATATGAAATACGCATGGGAGCATTTTGCGGGTGAGGAATAAAAAAACATAGCGAATAATCAAAACGAAAGGAGCGCAGCTGGGTGAAGTATTACACCATTATCGGCGGAGTAAACGGAGTTGGCAAAAGCAGTCTGACAGGCGTATTGAAAAAGCAGCGTACTGATATGGGTATGATAATCGACACGGATATGCTGAACGCCAAGTACAACGGCGACCGGATAAAAGGCGGAAAAGAAGCTGTCCGTCTTATAAACGACTGCCTTTCAAAAGGCATAGATTTCACACAGGAAACCACGCTTTCTGGAAAGAAGACCCTGAAAACAATAATCGCCGCCCGTGAAAAAGATTACTGCATACGTTTGTTTTATGTTGCTGTAAGCTCATCGGAAGAAAGCATACGGCGCATTGCAAACCGTGTTGCCAAGGGCGGGCACAATATCTCCGATGACGACGTTAAAAGGCGCTATGCCAACCGTTTTGATGACCTGCTTGCCGTTCTTCCGTACTGCAACGAAGCGCATTTCTATGACAATGAAAACGGCTTTGAAGAAGTGGGCGAATACCGCAACGGGGACATACTCTTTACCAGCGAAGCTCCCCCTACATGGCTTAAAGAAATAAAACATCGGCTGACAGAATAAGACTGCTTTCCTGCCGCCCGCAAAATAAAAAGCACTACGGGAAGCATGAAAAATACTTTCCCCCATAAGAAAAGTGAGATAATACAATGACCGTATATTTTGAAAACAACACATACAAATACGAGACGGAAGCGGTGCTGAAGCTCTTCTGTCCGCTGGAAAGCTTTGAGTTTGAATATGATAAGCCCGCTCCCGACGAAGGGGACAGGATAGTTGTATCCGTATCGGATAAGTTATACATACTCGCCTGCCTGCACGGAAAGACCTGCGAGAGATCTCTCCCGCTGCCCGAGGAAAGCGAGTATGAGATATCCTTGTGCAGGATGCTTTACAAGGCGCTTTCCGAAATCACGGGAGTAACGCCCAAATGGGGCTGCCTTACGGGAATACGCCCCGTAAAAAAGGTGAACGCACTTATTGAAGAGGGACTTTCCAAGGAAGAGATATTTGAAAAGCTGAAAGAAAAATATTATATCTCTCCCGAAAAATTTGAGCTTTCCTACCGCACCGCCGTGACACAGAAAAATGCGCTGGATACCCTTGACCCAAAGAGCTATTCGCTTTATGTGTCAATCCCATTCTGTCCGTCAAGATGCTCATACTGCTCATTTGTTTCCCACTCGATACAGTCAAAGGGAGCAAAGGAGCTTATACCCCGGTATGTGGATATGCTCTGCCGTGAGATAGAGGAAACGGGAAATATCCTCCGTGGCAAGAACACTTTCTGCGACACTGTATATATCGGCGGAGGAACGCCCACATCACTTTCCGCACAGGAAATCGAAAAAATAATGCAGGCAATAGCCAAAAACATTGACATTTCTAAAATTCGTGAATATACTGTAGAAGCAGGCCGTGCAGATACCATCACCGAAGATAAGCTTATCGCCATAAGGGATAACGGAGCCACAAGAATTTCCGTAAATCCCCAGACCATGATAGACAGCGTCCTGAAAGCTGTGGGAAGAAAGCACACAGCAGCTCAGGTGGAAAAATGCTTTGCCCTTGCAAGGAGCCTTGGCTTCAAAAACATCAATATGGACACCATTGCAGGGCTGCCTACGGACACCACAGATGGCTTTAAGGAGACCATAGACCGCCTTACCGCACTTGACCCCGAAAGCATCACCGTTCACACCCTTACGGTAAAGCGTTCCGCCGATCTGTTCAAAAGCTCCGATGATCTGAAAAAGAATTATCTTACGGATAACTCCATCTCGGAAATGGTGGACTTCGCCTTTGCGGAGCTTACCGGAAAAGGCTATGACCCATATTATCTTTACCGCCAGAAGAACACGGTGGGCAATCTGGAGAATGTGGGCTACGCAAAGAAAGGCTATGAGAGCCTTTACAACATCTACATCATGGAAGAGGCTCAGAACATCATTGCCTGCGGCGCAGGCGGCTCCACAAAGCTTATTGACCACTCCACAGGCAAGATAACACGGCATTTCAACTACAAGTTCCCCTACGAGTACATTTCACGCTACGAAAAAATGACGGCTTACAAGCCGCAGCTGGAGGAGTTCCTTTCTCAGCTGTAACCAAGAGGAGGAAATTTTTATGAAATACGGTTTTGATGACATTGTTGCAATTTCCAAGGACGCTGTTGACAAGATAACAGGCAAGGCAAATGAGGCTGTCAACGTATCAAAGGCATATGTTGAGCGTGCACAGCTGAGGGTTAAGCTCAAAGAGCGCTACTATGAGCTGGGCAAGGTATGCTATTCCATGCACAAGGACAGCACCGACGAAACAGGCAACATGAAGCGCCTTATCAAGGAAATAAAAATGCTGGAAGCTCAGCTGGAATTTGCTGAGGACGCCAGCGGCAAGCCTCACGTATGCGAGTTCTGCGGCGCAAAGAACGCTCCCGACAACACCTACTGCTGCAAGTGCGGCGAGAGATTATAAAATCATAATATAAACTCCCAAATGGAAGGAATGAACATCACAATAAAAAAGAATGATATTATCACGCTTGAAATAACGGATATTACCGCCGAGGGCAGCGGAGTTGGGCATGAAAACGGCATGGCTGTTTTCGTGCCCTCTGCCGCAAAGGGCGATATTATCTCGTGCAGGATAGTCAAGGTGCTGAAAAATCTGTGCTACGGCATAGTTGAGGAAATAATCACTCCCTCGCCCGACAGGCAGGACAGAGGGTGCGATGTCAAGAAAGCCTGCGGCGGCTGCGTTTTCCGCCACATATCATATGAGTCGGAGCTGGATATCAAAAACAACATCGTAAAGAACGCCTTTATCCGCCTGGGTAAATTTGAGGACAGCGGGATATTTCTGCCTCCGCTTGGCTGCGATGAAACGGACAAATACCGCAACAAAGCGCAGTATCCCGTTACCACAGACAAGGACGGCAGGCTCACCTGCGGCTTTTATGCCCAGCGCAGCCACAGGGTAGTGCCATGCACCGACTGCCTTCTCCAGCCCGATATTTTCGGAAAAATACTCCGTGACATACTGGAGATTGCAAACAAAAGAAAAATATCCGCCTATGACGAAGCAAGCGGAAAGGGTCTGCTCAGGCACATATATCTGCGCAGAGGATATCACAGCGGAGAGATAATGGTCTGTTTCGTATCATCAAAGCCCGACCCGAAATTTCAGTCCATTGCAGATATACTTATGAAAAATCACGCCGATATAAAGTCGGTGATACTTAACATAAACAGCAAGAACACAAACGTTATCATGGGCAGCAGGTGCATAACTCTCGGCGGAAGCGACACCATAACCGACATTATGTGCGGAAACAGAATATCTTTGTCGCCGCTGTCATTTTATCAGGTGAACACCGCTCAGGCGGAAAAGCTTTACGGCATAGCTGCGGAGTTTGCGGCGCTGACAGGCGATGAGGACGTGCTCGACCTTTACTGCGGCGCAGGAACCATAGGGCTTTCCATGGCAGGAAAAGCAAAGCACATAACAGGTGCGGAGATAATCCCTCAGGCGGTGGAAAACGCCAAGCTCAACGCCCGTGAGAACGGCATAGAGAACGCCGACTTCATCTGCGCCGATGCGGGACAGGCGGCAAAGCTCCTGTGCGACAAGGGCAGAGCTCCCGATGTTATAATCACCGACCCTCCGAGAAAGGGCTGCGACGCTCTCACCCTGGACAGCATTGTGAAGATGTCTCCCAAGCGTGTTGTAATGGTCTCCTGCAATCCCGCCACCGCCGCCCGTGATTGCCGCTGGCTTGCGGACAAGGGGTATAAGCTTCAAAAGGTAAGGGCTGTTGATCTGTTTCCCGGTACGGGGCATGTGGAGTGTGTTTGTTTGATGGAGAGAGGAATAATATGAACACTAACACAAACAATGAGGGAAAGGGCAGATATGAAATATGAATGATGCTGATAAATTATTAAAAGTATTATTTATAGCAGCGTTTTTTCTTACCGCTTTAATTGTTACATTACTTGTTACCTCTTTTATCTCATCCGTGGTAAAGAAAAAACAAATAAAACTCCAACAAGCAGAAAACCAAAGAAAGGTTGAAAACGCCCATGCTATTGCCACTGCTGTTGCCAAAGCTATCGTTATAAGTACAGATTACATAAATATCCGTGACGAATTTATGGAAAATGTTTTTGGAACAACAAAATATGTTCAATCGCTAAACGTTTCCTCAACACTTGTAAATAATTTTAACAGTATAAAGCAACTTGATTATCTGGTAAAATACTTTAAAATGCGCATAGACGAAAACACCCTCGAATACCTCATCAAATTGGAAAACACGACCAAAAAGATGTATGATTCTGCTGATAAAAATGAGCTGCCATATAAATATTTTTACAAATATATTCCAAGGTTCGTTATGAAATATACATCAGCTGCGGGACGTTCTTCTTACAAAAGCCGTGTAATTCTTGACCCTGAAACGATTGCAGAATTCAGAACCAAAATTGAAGAACTTGTCAATAAGCAAAGCACATCTAACCATCAAAGGCGGCTTATGACACCTGCATTACGTAAGCAAATAATGCAAAGAGACAATTATACATGTCAATGCTGTGGAAACAGCATCTATAATGAGCCAAATTTATTGCTGGAAGTTGACCACATCGTCCCTGTAAGCAGAGGCGGCAAAACAATACCAAGCAATTTGCAGACATTGTGCTGGAAGTGCAACAGAAATAAATCTGACAGGCTGTAAAAAGAAAGCAAAAATCTCATGATTGACACCCCAGCACGCTGGTGATATAATAGAAAGAAAAAAAGAAAGCAGGCAAAAAAATGACAGGACTTGTACTTGAGGGCGGAACCTTCAGAGGAACATTCTCCGCCGGGTTCATGGACGCTCTTATTGAAGAAAACATCGAATTTCCGTACATAGTGGGAGTTTCTGCGGGAATATCCAACGCCGCCTCCTACGTGTCAAAGCAGTTCGGACGAAATCTTGAGATATTCAAAAAATACCGCAACGACAAGCGGTATGTGGGCGCAGGGAATTATATGCGCTGCAAAAGCTACTTCGGACTGGACTTCGTTTATGACGAGATACCCAACAAGCTTGTGCCCTTTGACTACGAGGAATATCACAAATACAAGGGCCGCTTCCTTGTGGGCGTGACCAATGCCGAAACGGGCAAGTTTGAGTGCTTTGACGGCATCAGGGACACCGACAAGTGGCAGTATCTCAGGGCGTCATGCGCTATTCCCGGCTATTTTCCGCCCATAATGATAAACGGCAAACCCTATTTTGACGGCGGACTTGCTTCTCCCATCTGCGTAAAGCAGGCGCTTAAAGACGGCTGCTCAAAGACGGTTATAATCCTCACCCAGCCCAAGGGCTTTGTAAAAAAATGCGGCAAGGGCAATATTGTCATGAGCCAGCTCATAAAGTCAAAATACCCCGCAATGGAGATGCCGCTCCTTGCCCGCCACAAGCTTTACAACAATCAGATACAGTTCTGCGAGGAACTGGAAAGACGTGGCAAGGCGCTGATATTCCGTCCCTCCGAGGCGCTGGACAGCTTCCAGAAAAACACCTCAGAGCTGGAGCGCTACTGGAAAATGGGCTATGACCTTGCCAAGGCAAACGCCGACCGCATAAGAGATTTTATGAACTGATATATTCTGCTTTCATGTGCATAATAATGTTAACGCCGCACGATGTACGGCATATGCAATGAAAGGAATGTATATTATGGAAAAAAACGGACTTAACGCCCTTTTAAATTCAAACAGACAGGCAAAGACATTTTTCGGCTCGCTGCCCGATTATGTTCAGGGCGGTATAATGCTCCGCTCGGAAGAGATAACCTCCGAAGAGGAGCTTCACAAATGCGCCGACAGCATCTTTGCGGAGTTTGAATAAGGGCACTCTGAAAGGAAAATCAAAATGCTGCCAAACGACCCCATCATGCTTATGAGCGTGGTAAACACCAAGCTCAGGGACATTTATCCCTCTCTTGAACGTCTCTGTGACGATCTTGACATCTCCGAAAAGGAGCTTACGGACAAGCTCAGTGCCGCAGGCTTCACCTATGACCCTGAGCAGAATCAGTTCAAATAATAAAGAATGGCTGTATCGAAGAAATACTTTCGATACAGCCATTCTTTATAAACATATAGCGCTTCTTGCCTTGTTCACGATAGTCTTGTCGTTTTCATAGGTGAGCATCTGGACGGCGTGACCGATATCCACCCATCTTATCTCGGCGATCTCGTCCTCCTGAGGGACGTAATCAAAGGTCTTTGCCTTGGCTATGAAATAGACCACTACCTTCTGGGTGTCCTTTCTTGGGAAATAGGTCACCGTTTCACGGAATGTTGGGTCGATGAGGACATCAAGCGATGTTTCCTCTTTTATCTCACGCAGAGCCGTCTCGACCTCTGTCTCGCCCTGCTCAACGTGCCCCTTTGGAAAAGACCAGTGACCGCTGTTAATGTGTTTTATAAGCAGTATTTCCGTGTTCCCGTGGTGCTTGCGATAGACTATTGCGCCGCAGGACTTTTCATAGGTCATATATGTAGCACATCTCCCTTTCCGAATAGAATTTTAAATTAGTATAATTATACCATAAAAAAATCGTTTTGTCTGCACTTTTTATAAAAAACATAAAAAAATTACGTTTTATTTTTTGTGACTTAATTTTTGGCGGCATGTTGCCGCTGCCGCCTCGTTGATTCATTTTGTACAGGCATATCATTTGCAGCTCGGTAACTTTCGTTTGTACAGGGATAGAATCCTGTCATTTACATCATGCCCTGCCGTTCCGACATATATGCTTTAAAGTTTGATATCGGCATTTTATATTACTATAAGTATAATTACAGTAATATTATACTATAATCAATCAAAGATTAAAATCAGATTACAACTCGCCGAGATACCTTGACAGGCGAAGTATCTAATATTATAATAATAGCATAGGAAATAAACGGAAAGAAGGTGCGTGATGTCAGTTGCATCCGACCTTATACGAGGTCACACGGACACAATAATACTTTCCCTTCTTATCATCGGGGACAGCTACGGATATAAGATAAACAAGGACATAATGCGTCTCACGGGGAACCGCTTTGAGTTCAAGGAAGCCACGCTTTACAGCGCTTTCAGGCGGCTGGAGCAGGCAGGTCTCATCGTTTCCTACTGGGGCGAAGAGGCTGTGGGCGCACGGCGCAAATACTACACCATCACCGATGCGGGACGGAAGCAGTACAAGGAAAACATTGCCGACTGGGAACGCACAAGGGCGGTAGTGGATAACCTGCTTTATGCGCCCAGGAACGAGGGGAAAGAAAATGGCACTGAATAAGCAAGACCTGATAAACGGCTTTTGCAAGGCAGGGATAAACAAAGGGGACGAGATAGAAGTCCACAGCTCCCTGAGCAGCTTCGGATATGTTGACGGCGGAGCAGAGAACGTTATCTCCGCCCTGAAAGAGGCTGTGGGAGATAACGGCAGCATTTTTATGCCCGCTCTGCGGCTCAGTCCCGAGCTTCCTCTTACAGAAGAGGACAAAAAAGCAGGCATCACCTCAAAGATAAAAATTCTCCCCGAAAACAGGACGCACAGCGCCATGGGCATAATTGCCGACACCTTCTGAATGATGCCCGACACTGTCACGGGCGACGGGATATTTGCAGTATCGGGCTGGGGACGAAACGCCAATGAAGCAGGCGAGCCGCCCGTAAAGCCATGGTATTCCATTCAGGCTCAGGCATATGAAAAGGGGCTTATCCGAGAGGGATACATAGGCAGCTGCAAATATATGTGCTTTGGCATATGGGACGTTGTAGGTCTGTACAGGCAGGCACTTGAGACCGACCCGCCGGGGCTGTACGGTCTGAGATAATGAAAGGAATGAGATTCGATGAAAAATTCACTTAAAGCATATGTTGACGGATTGTTTGCGGACGCTGTTCCAAGCCCTGCGCTGGAAGAGCTTCACGATGAGATACTTTCCAATCTTTCCGAGCGATATGACGACTGCATAAAAGCGGGAATGTCTCCCCAGAGAGCATTTACCGCAGTTATCGGCACCATGGGCGACGTAAGCGGACTTATCGCACAGGTAAGCGGTTCGGGAGTACATGAGGTTGGCATATTTGAAAAAATATCCCCCAAGAGCAGACTTTTTGAGAAATACGCATATGTATTTACAGAGGATAACCTTAAATCAATAAAGGGCGCAGTTATATCTGTGATGTGGCTGGCAATAGTCATCATTTACTTCCTTGTAAGCTTCCTCTATGGCGGCTGGACAGTCACATGGCTCATTTTTGTCGTAGGCGCTGCGCTGACGGTGGCAGTGAACACCGCCTCAAAGATCATGAAATACAGCAGGGCAGGCGACGACCCCGAAAGCAGGATAAAGCTTCTTTCCACAGTCGAGGGCGGCGTTACCTCTATCATGTGGCTTGCCATTGTGATAGTGTACTTTATCGGCAGCTTCGCTTCACGCAGATGGGAAATTTCATGGCTCATATTCGTTGTGGGCGCTGCGGCGCAGATAATCATCAGCCTTGTTTTCAAAATTCAGAAAAGCAGATTTAATACTAATCACCAATAAAACTATAGACAAAAAAATCATCGCATAATCCATATACGCAAGATCATGCTCAATTTTTTGTATAGTTTTTAATTGGTGCTTAGTATAAATTCGGAAAGGAAATCATTATGAAAGGACTAAGGCGCAGGGATATTGCGGTAATGGTCATCGTTTTTTCGGTGGCGGTATGGCTGGCGGGAATGATGCGCTCGTTCCTGCTGAGTGAGATTGCTGAAAGGCTTCTTCCCCATGTGATATCGCAGGCTGCGGAAAGCTCTGACGGCAATGAAGCACAGCTCTCGCTCAAAGCAGGCGATACAGTTTTGCGCATATACACAAGTCCCGACAACAAACTGCACATCTTCCGACAGGAGCATCAGAACTGTCAGGAAAAACAATAAATCGGTGCAGTGTAACATGAAAGGAACAATCAATGAACACCCCCATAAAGGATTTTACTGATAATTACGCAAAGAGCGGGATAATTCGTGCCCATATGCCGGGGCACAAAGGGAAATTTCCCCTCACCAAGTTTGATATAACCGAGATAAAGGGCGCTGACAGTCTTTTCGATGCGGACGGCATCATTGCCGAAAGCGAGAAAAACACCTCGGAGATATTTCACTCCTACAAAACACTTTACTCCGCAGGCGGCTCTACTCTCTGCATTTTCACAATGCTTGCCATGTGCCTTATGAACGGCAAAAACCGCCGTGTGGCTGCCGTGCGCAACTGCCACAGGTCTTTTCTCAATGCCTGCGTGTTCCTTGACGCAGAGGTGGAATGGATATATCCCGAATATGAAAACACCCTTGTTTCGGGAAAAATCACTCCCGAAGCAGTGGAAAGGGCCATAGAAAAGTCCTCCCCAGCCTGCGTATATCTCACCTCGCCCGATTATCTGGGGCATATGACCGAGATAGACGGGATCGCAGATATCTGCCATAAACACGGCGTAATGCTGCTGGTGGATAACGCTCACGGGGCATATCTTAATTTCATAGGCGAGCCGCCCATGCACCCCAATTACCACGGTGCCGATATGTGCTGCGACAGCGCCCACAAAACTCTCCCTGCCCTGACGGGCGGGGCATATCTGCATATAAACAACCCAAAGGCGGAGAAGTACGAGGGCTATGCCAAGGAGATAATGTCCATGTTCGGCTCCACAAGCCCCTCATATCTTATCATGCGCTCCCTGGACGAATGTGCCGATTTTATGGACACAAGGGCAGGCAAATATTTTAACGAGATGAAGCTTGCGGCGGATAAGGTAAAGTCTCTCCTTTCCCCCGTGTGGCACATTGAGGACACGGAAGCTGGCAAGCTCACTTTATTCACCCCGCCCTGTGGATATACGGGCACGGAGCTTGCGGACATTTTACGTGAATATAAGATAGAATGCGAATACGCCGACCACACCCACATCGTGCTTATGCTGACAGGTCTTTCGGCAGATGAGATAACATACATAGGCAAGGTGATATCAAACCTCCCACAGCCGAGGATATTTGTCCCAACGCCGAAGATAAAAAGCTTTTCGCCCCTTGAAAAGGCTATGAGCATTCGTGAAGCGGCATTTTCAGACAGCGTGGAAATATCCGTATCCGATGCGGCAGGCAGAATATGCGCCAGAGCCGTTTCCTGCTGCCCTCCAGGGATTGCGGCAGTTGTGGGCGGAGAAAAATTTTCCCGGGAAAGCATAAATATTTTGAAAAACTATAGCATTTTTAAAGTAAATGTGGTAAAATGATAATGTATAGCTGTACCATTGCTATACTGTAAGATTTGATTTTATGCAAAGGAAATGATCCTATGAAGCTGATATTTGCGGTCATCAACAACGACGACAGCCACGAGGTCTCAACCGAGCTTACAAAGAACGGTTTTTCCGCTACAAAGCTTGCTTCCACAGGCGGATTTCTCATGTCGGGAAATAGCACTTTCCTTATATGCACCGACGAACAGCGTGTCGATGAGGTAATAGACATTATCAGGAACTGCTCCAGAAGAAGGAAGCAGTTCGTTCCCACAACTCCCTCGGGCCGTGCGGAGGCTACTGCTTCCTTCCCTGCGGAGGTATCCGTAGGCGGCGCCACTGTGTTCGTAACGGACATCGAGCGCTTCGAGAAGCTCTGATATGAAGCTGTATTCAAAGGAATGTATCGAGCGGCCTGTAAGCGCCATGGCAAAAAGCGGGCGCTTTGTTCACTCGTATATCATCACAGGCGAAAAGGGCACGGGCAAAAAGGTGGCTGCAAAGTACATCGCAATGCAGCTGCTGTGCGATAATCACAATGCCTGCGGGCAGTGCCGTCAGTGCAGGCGTGTGCTGAACGGTCAGCACCCTGACTTCATCACCGTGGAAAAAAGCGGACGCATCTACACCATAAACGATATGCGCACCAAGGTGGTAGATGACAGCTACACCGCTCCCAACGACTGCGAGAGAAAGGTGTATTTTCTCCCCGACTGCGAGGGCTGGATGGACGCCGCTCAGGACGCTCTGCTGAAAATTACGGAAGATCCCCCCGACACGGCGTATTTCATCTTCACAGCCGTTAATAAGAACAGCTTTCTGCCCACGCTCATCTCCCGCTCAATGACGCTGGAGGTCCCCGAAGCCACCCGTGAAAACTGTGCGCAGGCGCTGAGGGACACAGGCAAATACACCGAGGAGCAGATAAGCGAGGCTGTAGGCTCATTCGGCGGAAACATAGGCAGGTGCATGGATTTTCTGGACGGCGACGCTGACCTGAAAAAATCCGCAGATGCTGTAAAAAAAGCAGTGGAAGCCATGATAACAGGCGACGAATATTCCCTGGCAGTGACGCTGAACAGCGCCGCATCAAGCCGTGAGGAAATGAGAAGCGTTCTTGAGATGCTCTCCCGTGTTGTCCGTGACGCCGCTGCCGCAAGGTATGGCTCAAAGACATTTCTCGGCTGCTCCGCAGGCGGTGCGATGAGAATGTCCGAAAGGATATCGTCGGGCAGGCTGATAGCAATGTACGACGCAATCTGCGAGGCTTCATACAGATGTACCCGAAACTGCAACGCCCAGGTGGCTGCGGCAGTTCTCAGCGGAAAGCTTTGCAGATAAATTTGAAAGGACTGGTCATAGAAGTGACTGAAATAATAGGAGTCAGATTTAAGCGCACCGGCAAGACCTACTACTTTGCTCCCGGCAGCCCCGCTCCCGAGGTGGGAATGCAGGTCATCGTGGAAACAGCCCGAGGCGTGGAATGCGGCGAGGTGGTCATGGGCAGCCGCATGGTGGAGGACGACAAGATAATCCCCCCCTTAAAGCCCATAATCCGTATTGCAACGGAAAAAGACCTGAAAATAGTCGAGCAGAACAGAGCCAAGGAGCAGACTGCCGCAAAGATATGCCAGGAGAAAATAGCGGCTCACAAGCTGGATATGAAGCTGGTAGATGTGGAGTGCACCTTTGACAACAACAAGCTCCTGTTCTACTTCACCGCCGATAACCGAGTGGATTTCCGTGAGCTGGTAAAGGATCTGGCTGCGGTGTTCCGCACAAGGATAGAGCTTCGCCAGATAGGCGTAAGAGACGAGGCAAAAATGCTGGGCGGTCTGGGCATATGCGGAAGGCCCTTCTGCTGCAAGACATTTCTCAGCGAATTCCAGCCTGTATCCATCAAAATGGCAAAGGAGCAGGGACTTTCCCTGAACCCCACAAAAATATCGGGGACCTGCGGCAGACTTATGTGCTGCCTGAAATACGAGCAGGATTTCTACGAGGAGCAGATGAAGGTAACGCCCAAGATCGGTGCATACGTCAAAACTCCCGATTTCAAGGGCTATGTGGAGGAGGTAAATCTTCTCACAGGAAAGCTCAGAGTAAAGCCCGAAAAATCCGACGACCCCTCCGTGGTATTTGACAAGGAGGACGTTAAGGTAATAAAAGACGGCCGTGTAAAGATCGACCGTGATGAAATAAAAGCTCTCAAGCAGCTTGAAGACAAATAATTATTGGAGGTATTTATTATGGAAAAGACAAACAAGGGACTTTCTATCGCAAGAGAGATCATTCTGGGAACCACATTCTTCCTTACACTGGCAAATGTCGTTCTCATGATAGTTCAGCTGGCTCTGGCTGCAAAGCAGAACAGAGGATACATCAAGATAAAGGACAATGACGAGCTTCCTTTCTGAGGAACGCTCACAACAGGAAAGGTTTGGGTAGTGTAAATGAGTGACGTTATTGACGTTAAGACAGGTTCAAAGGCAGGCAAGATAGTCGCTGCCGTAATAGTGCTGCTGATAGTCGTTATTATCGGCTGCGGCGCTTTTACCACGGTAAGGGCAGGCCACACGGGAGTTGTGGTAACATTCGGAAAGGTATCTTCAAGCGTGCTGGGAGAGGGACTTCATCTTAAAATACCCTTTATCCAGCAGGTAGTACAGATAGATAACCGTGTACAGAAGGCAGAGGTGGACTGCTCATCAGCGTCCAAGGACCTGCAGACAGTCACAAGCACCATTGCCCTGAACTACAAGGTGAGAAATTCCGCTTCGGCTGACATCTATCAGAATGTAGGCCCCGACTTCGAGTCCATCATCGTTTCTCCCGCAATTCAGGAGTGCGTTAAGGCTGTGACCGCAAAATACACCGCAGAGCAGCTCATCACCGAGCGCCAGAGCATCGGCGACCAGATGAAAGACCTGCTGGGCGAAAAAATAAACAGCTACGGCATTGATATCGAGATATTCAATATCATCACCTTTGAATTTACCGATGAATACAACGCTGCCATTGAAGCAAAGCAGACGGCACAGCAGAATGCGCTGAAAGCCGAGCAGGATCTCCAGCGTATCAAGGTAGAGGCAGAGCAGACCGTTGCCAAGGCTCAGGCAGAGGCAGAGGCTTACCGCCTTAAATCCGAACAGATAACCCCTCAGATGATAGCAATGGAATACATAGACAAGTGGGACGGCAAGCTCCCCGCTGTAGCAGGCGGCGACAGCAGCTCCATGCTCATTGATATTTCACAGATAATCGCTCAGATGGAGGAAACTGCGGGCAACGGCAATACTTCTCAGTCTGCTGCTCAGCCCCCCGTGCAGTCCGTTCAGGACGGTCAGGACACATTTGCGGACGATGAAGCTGCGGAATAAAACAGAATAAAATCTCGGCTCCATGTAATATTTGCATGGGGCTGATTTTTTTACACAAACAAGGTATGTATGTGATCTTAAAGTTATACAGATAGTATAACTATACTAAAAGTAACATTATTTCATCAAATTGTAAACCCCGCTTTTATTGCCTTTGTCATTGCTATATGCTATAATGATGAAAAACATCGGAGGGGGTATTGATACTAACCGCCAATTTTCTAATTGGTTCTTAGTATAACACGATGAAAAGACACAATATTTTAAGCATATTATGTGCGGCAGTAATTTTAACAGGCTGTCAGCAGGTATCTGAGGAATATGTTCCTGCCGAGGCTATCATAACATCGGCTGAGACTACAGCTGCCGAAACCACAGCTGCCACTACTGAGATCACCACAGAAACGGAGCCTGTAATCACAGAAAAGACCGTTTCATTCACGGCTCTGGGGGATAATCTCATACACTCATCTATCTACAAGCAGGCGGCAAGGCGTGGGGCGGAAAGCGGCAAGGACTATGATTTTGAATACGCATATGCAGGGGTCGCCGATCTGCTTGACACGGCGGACATAACCGTGCTCAATCAGGAAACGCTTATCTGCAACGATATGATAGAGCCTTCCACATATCCCTGCTTCAACAGCCCCAAGGCCCTGGGGGACTATATGGCGGAGCTGGGGGTAGATGTGTTCACCATCGCCAACAACCACACCCTTGACCAGGGCACAAAGGGACTTACATATTGCCTGGCATATTATGACGAAAACAAGCTCATGCGTGTGGGCGCTTACCGTGACCATGCAGACAGGGAAAATATACGGGTAATGGAAAAAAACGGCGTTAAAGTGTCGTTCCTTGCATATACCGAAAGCCTGAACGGTCTTTCTCTCCCTGCCGATACTCCGCTGGAGATAGGCAGGACGGACATGGACGTGATGAAGAGCGAGATAGCCGCCGCAAAGGAGATATCGGACATCTGCGTGATATCTCTCCACTGGGGCACGGAAAACAGCAGCGTGGTGGAGGACTATCAGCGCACGGAGGCAAGGGAGCTGGCGGAAGCAGGTGCGGACGTTATCATCGGCAACCACCCTCACGTTCTCCGTGAGATAGAGATATTTGAAAACAGCGACGGCGGAGACACCATATGCGCATATTCGCTGGGCAACTTTATCTCCGCACAGTCGGTAGGCACGAACCTTATCGGCGGCGTGCTGGATTTTGATGTTTCCGTTGACGAGGGCAGGGAGCCTGAAATAAGCGGCTACACCTTTATCCCCATAGTTACCCATTACGACCATAACTACTCAAATATAAGGCTTTATAAGCTTTCCGACTACACTCCCGAGCTGGCATCTGCTCACGGTGTAAAGGCAAATTCCCGCTTTGATTATGATTATATCATTGAGTATCTTACGGACAAGGGGCTTTATGAGGCGGAATGATAACCCCACAAAAAACGGCTGCCATTTTAAAATGGCAGCCGTTTTACTTTTAGTATATATCCGCTTAATTTTACCCAAAGTTTATTCTTCAGTAAAATAAACCACCTTAGAAGCGAAATCGCCGTGAATGCTTACGTTGATACCGCAGTTCATAAGAGCAGCTCCGCTGTGAACCTCTCCTGTCTCGTGATCCTTGTAGCGCTTTACGGGGTCAAGTCCCTTGAGCTTTATGCGTCTGCTGCGGTAGTTGGGTCTGCCGAGAACCTGAACAAAGGTGAATACTGCCTCGCTCTTGTCCTTTGCAACAAACATCCATGCGTCCCACATATTGTCCTCGAACACATTGCCGATGCGGTACTGGTCGCCTGTGCGGATAAGGGGATTATACTTCTTGAACATCTCTATCTGACCGGGTATCTCGTTCCTGTCAGCCTCGGGTATTCTTGTAACATCAAGCTCGTAGCCGAAGGTTCCCACCATTGCAACATTTCCTCTTGTGGAGAAAGGTGTGGTTCTGCCTACGGTATGGTTGGGGCAGTCGGAAACGTGTGCGCCCATTGCGGAAGCAGGGTAGCAGATAGATGTGCCGTGCTGTATCTTCAGTCTCTCGATAGCATCGGTATCGTCGGAAGTCCATATCTGAGGAGAATAGAACAGCATACCCGCATCAAATCTTGCGCCGCCGCCTGAGCAGTTTTCAAGGAGCAGGTGAGGATAATCGGTGATAAGTCTTTCCATAACGTCATAAACGCCCAGAACATATCTGTGCCACAGCTCTCTCTGACGGTCGGAAGCAAGAGCGTTGGAGCCAACCTCGGTAAGCTGTCTGTTCATATCCCACTTGATGTACTCGATGTTTGCGCTGTCAAGTATCTTCTTCATCTGACCGTAAATGCAGTCACGCACTTCCTTGCGGCTGTAGTCAAGAACATACTGCTGACGGCTCTGGGTCATGGGCATACCCTCTATCCGGATAGCCCAGTCGGGGTGAGCCTTGAAAAGCTCGCTGTCGGGGGATATCATCTCAGGCTCGAACCAGATGCCGAACTTCATGCCCAGCTTGTTTACCTCGTCAACCAGGTGCTTTAAACCGCCGTCTATCTTCTTTTCATATACGAACCAGTCGCCGAGAGAGCTGTTGTCGCTGTCTCTGTGACCGAACCAGCCGTCGTCCATTACCAGCATTTCAATGCCCAGCTGAGAAGCCTGCTTTGCGATGTCGATAAGCTTTTCGGTGTTGAAATTGAAGTAGGTCGCTTCCCAGTTGTTGATGAGGATAGGACGGCGCTTGTCCTTGTATTCGCCTCTGATAATGTGCTGTCTATACAGGTCATGGAATGTGCGGGACATCTCGCCGATACCCTTGTCGGAGTAAACCATAACGACCTCGGGAGCGGTAAATTCCTGAGCAGGCTCCAGCTTCCAGGAGAAGTCAAAGTGGTTGATACCCATAACGAAGCGTGTTTTCTTGTGCTGAGTTACCTCTGCCTGGGCAAAGAAGTTTCCGCTGTAAACAAGGTTGAAGCCGTAAGCCTCGCCCATATCCTCGTCCGCATTGTGGGAAACAAGTGCGGCAAAGGGGTTATTCTGGTGGGAGGACTCACCCTTTACGGAGTCGATGCTCTGCTTGCCGTGATGAAGTCTGCATCTTTCCATAACTCTCTCTCTTGCCCAAGAGCCGTTGAGAGTGATGAAATCATACTGATCCGAATCAAAATCAACACAGGCGGAAAGAGCACGGGTAAGCTTGAAAGCCTTGTCGCCGCCGTTTATAAACTTTACGCTTCTTGTAATGGCGTTAAGGTCAGCAAAAACAGTGTAGTAAAGGATAGCTGTAAGACCCGAATGAGCGTCCTTCATGGTGATAGCCAGTGTCTGAGCCTCGTCCTTAGCCGCAAAGGTAGCGGGGAGACGGACAGTGCAGTCCTCCAGCTGCTGATACAGCTCGGGCTTGCCGTCGATCATCTCGTAGGAAACAAAACGCAGGTCAAGAGCGGTCATTCCCTTTTCGTCCATAATGGAAACAGCAGGCTCCCTGTAGTCGCCGATGCCGTGACAGGGATATTCAAAGGGAGTGGTGTCCATAAAGGTACCCATATCTCTCTCGTTTACCTTGGGAACAAAGGGATTTTCGTTCAGTCTCATAAGGTAGGAAAGATCCTCGTCATCAGCTCTCTTACCGTAGTAGATGTGTGCAAGATGACCGCTTTCCAGAGCTGCAAGAGCATATGTAACGTTCTTGCCTGTAAGGGTAAATATGGTCATTTCCTCTGTAAAGGTCTCATTGGCATTTATCTGCCATTTCCAGTAGGTGTATTCCTTTTTGATCTTTTTTGCGGTGATAAGGTCCATGTATTTGCTTCCTTTCATTTATCAGTATCGGCGCCCGGTTCGTGCGCTTCTTCAAAAGCTTCCGAGACTGAGCCGCTGTACTGTTTGCTTTATGATTTATTCAAGAGGGATATACCCCGTCTTTTCAATAAGCTCCTGCCCCTGCCTGCCCTGCATAAATTCGGCAAGACGTGGAACATTTTCATTGTCATTATCTTCAAGATATATGGCGTAAAGGCTTGTGGTCATGGGGTATTCTCCGCTCCTTATGGTATCGGGATCGGGATATACTCCGTCAAGGGAGAGGAATTTTATGCCGCTCTCTTCACCGTCGGCTGCCATTCCCGAAGCATAGTAGCGGAATGAATATCCGATAGATGAAAGCTTGTTCTGATATTCCGCCACAGCGGTTATCACGCCCACCATTGACATTTCAAATTCCACCTTTAGCGGCTCCTTTAATGCCACATCTCCCATAAAATGCTCCATCATTGTCTGGGAGCCTGAGTTTTTCGGCCGCTGAAATGCAAGAATGGGAACATTATCCCCTCCGAGCTTTTTCCAGCTGCGTATTTTTCCCGAATAAATGCCCCGTATCTGCTCCGAAGTGAGGGAATCAACGGGATTTTCGCTGCTTACGAAAAAAACAAAGGCTTCCTTGCCGATAGGTGTCATCACAAGCGACTTTCCGTTATCCTCCGCCAGCTTTTTCTGCGCTTCAGAGGGCATTGCTCCGAAGAAAATATCTGTTTCGCCCGAAATAAGACTTTCGTATGCTTTTACGGTATTGGTGAAGCGTATGGGCATTGGCGGTTCATTTCCGCTTTCCTTTGCTGCCGACTGTATCTCGCCGATATTTTCATAGCAAGCGTTTGCGATCGCAGAATAAACGGGATATGCTGCCTCTGCACCGTCAAGCACAGGCATTTTTTCGGGGGCTGTTATCACAAGCTCTGACGGCTCGGTAAGAAGCGCCAGCTTATTTTTGGGATTTTCAACGTAGTATGGCCTCAGTGGAACGCTTGACAGACCATGTTCATAGGGAAAACCATAGCCCTCGGAGGTCGGTGCAGGGTCGTCTGCCATCATAATATATTGATCGTAATCTGCCACGTCAATATCTACGGTGGAAAGGCTGTGGTAATATTTTGCATATTCCCCGCCTGCGGCAAGAGCCGCAATGACCATTACCGCAGAAACGGCAAGCTTAATGCCGGGGAGCGGCCTGTCAATGCCATTAACCTTTACAGCTCTGCGCTCGCCAACAGCGAAGCATATTATTCCCGCTGCATTTATCAATATAAAGGCAGCAAGCCCCTTTTCAACAAGGAATGTCTGAAAAAAGTTAAGGTACGCAAACAGCTCTGCGACAGCGCCTTTATATATTTTATGTAAGCCGTCAGATTGTATCTTTGAAAATGAATTTACAACAAGCCCTGCCGCAAACGGCACAAGAGCAGGCAGATACACTGCCCACGGCTTTTCGGGTGCTTTCATCAGCCTTGCTGCGGTGAGGTATCTTCCCGCAAGAAAGCAAACTGCCGAATATATCACTGCCGCAGCCGCCAATATGGGTATATGCAAAATCATACAAAGGATAACGCCAAGACTTGAAAAAGCGATAATAAAAACGGGGACTGATATAAAATAAGCGGCAGAAAGTCGTTTCATATCAATGCTCCTTTTAAATAATGTCATGCGCAGCAGCTATTCTCTCACAATATCATCGGATTTCTCCTCGATATAATGCTCGGTAACTGTGCCGAAGCCCCTGGTGATAAGCCCTGTGAGCCAGTAGAATATCACGCCCGAAATGTTGGTATATATCGCCTCGGGAATGAAAATGCTCCTGAACACCGCTCCCGATGGGTCATATCTCCATATCCGATAGAAAAACAGATAATGGAGCAGCGACTGTATGACGATGACGCACAGGTCGAGCCACAGAAAGTTCAGTATATGCCGCCTTAGAACGTAATGGAACAGCAAAGATATAAACAAGCTTGCCCACATAAGAATAATGGCATTGAAGCCCGTAAGCGTGCCCGATGCGGAGTCAAGGAGAAGTCCGCACACGCAACCGAAAAGAGCGCTGTTGAACGGCGACTCACGGACAGCATAGCACACGGCGCATGGGATAAGCAGCACAGGCAAGGGGCTTCCCGTATTCACCGTGGAGATGAACACGTATGAAAAGGACATCAGAAGCACCTGTATAAGCTGCCTGATGATATAATTGCGCTGCTCTTTTTTCTTTTTCAGCTCAATGTTCATCGGAAGCCTCCGCAGTCTGATCTTCCCCGTTCTGCTCCGAAACAACTTCCGAAGCGGCTTCCGAAACAGTGTCCGGAACGGAAGAGGTCACCGCCTCCTCCTGACCTGTCTTTATGGCAGTTACCTCGTCCAACTCGTAGTTTATTATAACAAACACGCTTGTTATGGTGTTGGGATCCTCTGCGGGAATTACAACAGCGCACTTGGAAAGTCCGCTTGCTTCCATTTCAACAGATTCAACAGTGCCGATAAGCTGACCTGCGGGATAGTTGGTGCTTCCCGAGGTAACGATAACGTCGCCCACGGCGATATCGCTTTCCTTGCTTATGTAGCTCATGCGTATCCTGCCCCTTTTAGCCAGGTCATAGCCGCCCTCAACAATGCCCTCGGACTTTGTTCTTACAGTGTAAACGCCCACGGCGGTCTTTGGGGAATAAAGCGTCCTGACCTTGCAGGTGGAGTGGGAAACCTCATAGCACACGCCCACGATTCCGCTTTCAGTGACCACGGGATCGCCGGGCTTTATGCCGTCATTCTCGCCCTTGTCAACGGTAAAGGAAGCGTAGGGGTCGTTGGTGGTTCGTGCAATAACTGTGCATGGGGGAGAAAACTCAAAGTCGCTGTACTCCTCTTTAAGCCCCAGCATAACACGCAGCTCACGGTTTTCCTCCAGCACCTTGTCGTAGTCGATAACATCGTTGTAAAGGCTGTTGAGCTGTTCTTTCAGCTGAATGTTCTCGTTGTAGTATTTTTCCGCATTTATGAGCATATCCAGCGATGTGGATACCTTTTCGGATATCTTCGAGGACAAGCTGCGGACAGGCTCGAACACGGTCTCAAAAATATAGGAGCTGCCCGATGAGTAGCCCCCCGTTGTGACGGAATAGATCATTGCTCCCAGCAATACAGCCATAAGGGCGACTATTATTTTGAATTTTACGCTGTGAAAAAATTCTTTCAAGCCGCCTGCTCCTTTCAAGCTCCGTCAGATATTGTATCTTAATAGTATTTAGCGTCGTCGTTCAGAACATCGTGAAGCTTTTCGATATCCTCCAGCACCTTTCCTGCGCCTGTTGCAACGCAGTCAAGAGGGGATTCGGCAATGTTCACAGGCATACCCGTCTCACGGTTGATGAGCTTGTCAAGGCCCTTGATAAGCGCACCGCCGCCTGCCAGTGTTATTCCCTGGTCAATGATATCGGCAGCCAGCTCAGGGGGAGTTTTCTCCAGAGTGGTCTTGATAGCCTCAATAACATGAGTGAGAGGCTCAGCCAGAGCTTCTCTTATCTCAACGCTTGTTACGGTGATGTTCTCGGGGAGACCGTTGAGAAGATTTCTTCCCTTTATCTCCATTTCCTCCTCGCCGTCCTGCCTGTCGGGAGGGAAAGCGGAGCCGATGGCGATCTTCACATTTTCGGCTGTGCGCTCGCCTATGAGCAGATTGTATTTTTTCTTGATGTAGTTGATGATAGCGTTGTCGAAAGCGTCTCCCGCAATTCTTACGCTGCGTGAGGTAACTATGCCGCCAAGCGAGATAACAGCCACCTCGCTGGTTCCGCCGCCGATATCGACTATCATTGAACCCGCAGGCTCGGAAACGGGCAGACCTGCGCCTATTGCCGCAGCCATAGGCTCCTCAATGATGTTTACTCGCCTTGCGCCCGCATTCTCCGCAGCTTCCTTTACGGCTCTGCGCTCAACGGCAGTAACGCCCGAGGGAATGCAGATGATAACGTTTGCTCTGGTAAAGAAAAAGCTTCCCTTGAGAGCTTTCTGTATAAATTCGTTGAGCATGGCGGAGGTTATCTCAAAATCTGCGATAACGCCGTCCTTCAAAGGTCTTACGGCGGTAATGGAGCCGGGAGTTCTTCCGATAACTTCCTTTGCCTCCTGACCCACATATTTAGGCTCTTCAGTGCGTGAATCCACAGCCACCACCGAAGGCTCCCTTATGATTATGCCCTTGCCCTTCATATACACAAGGGTGTTGGCAGTACCAAGATCTATTCCTATTTCCTTAGTAAAAAGCATTCTGATTCTCCTCGTTTAGAACCTGTCTTCATAAGAAATGTGTGCGGATTTTCGAGCATAATTTTGTTGCAGAGTAGGCAAAAATCCGCAGGCGGGCTTTCGCCCGGCAAGGATTTTTAACGCAGTCTGCGGCAAAATTTGCCGAAAAGACGTGCGCATATGCTTGTGAAGACGGGTTCTTATATTTGTCTGCCTCTTTTTGCCTGTGCCGCCATTTATATTTCTTCTGCGGCAGTTCTGCAAATACGGATAACTGATTTAATTATATCATATATTTTTTTTAGCTACAACACTTTTTTCTAAAATTAACCGATTTGTTATTTGTTACAGATTGTAAATTTCGTGATTAGCCCAATGCAACGTATTGCAAAAAAATATTACTTGTGGTAATATTATAGGAAACACTGTAAGAATGATTTAACTTTTCATAAAGTGAGGCATATTATGACAGATTTTCTTGTTAAGCACTTTGTAAAAAACTACACCGACACCGAAGATATAAAGGTGCGTGAGAATTACGGCACAATGGCGGGGATAACGGGCATTGTGTGCAATATTTTTCTGTTCGTGCTGAAATTTGCCGTGGGAACGCTTTCAGGCTCCATATCCGTGCTGTCGGACGCATTCAACAACCTGTCGGACAGCGCCAGCTGCGTGGTGACGCTTTTCGGCTGCAAAATGGCTGCAAAGCCTGCGGATAAGGATCACCCGTTCGGTCACGGCAGAGCGGAATATCTCACTTCCCTTATCATCGCCGTTATCATAATTCTGGTGGGCTTTGAGCTGCTCAGGTCATCGGCAGGGAAGATAGTCTCTCCCGATGAGGTGAAATTCAGTGCCGCAGCGCTTATCTCCCTTTTTGCGTCCATAGGCGTAAAGCTGTGGATGTCCGTTTTCAACACAAAGCTGGGCAAGCGCATAAACTCCCCCGTGATGATGGCAACAGCGCAGGACAGCAGGAGCGACGTTATCGCCACATCTGCCGCTGTTATCGGTCTTACCGCCTCCCTTTTCACCACTCTCCCCATAGACGGTGCAATGGGCATAGTGGTATCAATATTCATCATCAAGGGCGGCTTCGGCATCGTCAAGGACACTGTAGATGACCTTATCGGCAAGCCCGCCGACCATGAGCTTATCAAAAAGATAGAGGATATCGTCACCGCTCCCGACAAGATAATCGGCGTGCATGACCTGGTAGTCCACGACTACGGCCCCGGAAAGAAGCTGGCAAGCTGCCATGCGGAGGTGCGCAGCGATGAGAATTTCGTCGCCGCCCACGACGTGATAGACAGCATTGAGCGTGATATTTTCAAAAAGCTTGGCATTATGATGACCATACATATGGACCCTGTTGATGTGGATAACGAGCAGACCAACGCCTGCCGCAAGGCTGTCGAGGAATATGCGGCGCAGCTTGACCCACGGCTCAGGATACACGACTTCCGCCTTGTCCCCGGCGACACCCACACAAACCTTGTTTTTGACATTGTTGTCCCCTACGACTGCAAATATTCAGAAAGCGAGCTGAAAGAGAAGCTTTCCCAGCTTATGAACGCCTCGGAGGACACCAGATATTACCTTGTTATAACCATCGACCGTGACTTCGGCGAGGAGTAATGCCCTTTGCATAAACAGGCCGTTTACCTACTGTAAAATCTGCACAAAATCAGTATCTAATATTTTCTTTTTTCAATCGTTTACGACCCTTGACATTATTCCCTGCCTGTGTTATAATCATACTTGCAACAAAGTAATTGATGCGGCCGGATTGAACTGCATCTTATATTGTGACAGCGCAGCAGATGATACTCAGTGTATAACTTCTTGTTTGCAGTACATTTTGTATAATGAATATTGCACTAAATTGTGCATTCATACGAAAATGTAAAAGTTGTTATATAGATATTGACTAAAGCGCATATGTGAGTTATAATATATATGATGTTAAGTTCTTATATTTCAATGTTAACATCCGTTTTGTTGTCTCCTTTCTTTTGTTCTACACATATTATTTTATGTGATTTGATCTTGGTTAAGCAGGGCTTATGCTCTGCCTTTTTTTTTGCACGGTTATGAAAACGTATTCGTTATTAAACATAATGTGAACTCGTTCAGGAAGCGTGCAGAACATACAATTTAACATGAAACTATATTGCGTTTTTAATGCAAATGTGATATAATGAAAAAAGAGTATTTTTTGTGAAAGGCATGGTCATGTTTATGGGTAAAAACATCATTCTTTACGGTCCTCCCGGTACAGGTAAAACTTACAACTCGGTCAACTATGCTCTGGCTATAATTTATAACATTCCTGTTGAAGCTGTTATGAAAAAAGATTACAACGCCATGCTCGACCGCTACAACGAGCTGAAAAACAATTTCGGTCAGATAGAATTCACCACCTTCCACCAGTCTATGGGATACGAGGAATTCATCGAGGGTATCAAGCCCGTTTTCCTCGAAACTATGAACGAGCGTGGTGAGCGTACACGTAAAAAGGAAATGGTCTATGTCGTTGACAAGGGTATCTTCCGTGAGTTCTGCCAGAAAGCCGCAGAGCACCCCGACGAAAGATACGTTTTCATCATAGATGAGATCAACCGTGGTAATATCTCCAAGATCTTCGGTGAGCTTATCACCGTTATCGAGCCTTCAAAGCGCCTCGGTATGCCCGAAGAAGTAAAGGTAAGGCTGGCATATTCCCAGGAGCCTTTCGGCGTTCCCAACAACGTTTATATCGTCGGAACCATGAATACCGCCGACCGCTCCATCGCCCTGCTGGATACTGCTATACGCCGTCGTTTCGACTTCGTCGAGATGCTCCCTCAGCCCGAGCTTTTCCACGACACCTATGTCGAGGGCGTAAGCATAGAGCAGCTGCTCACAATTATCAACAAGCGTGTTGAGATACTCTGCGACAGAGAGCACACTATCGGACATGCCTACTTCATGTCACTGAAGGAAGACCCCTCTATCCAGCGTCTCGGCTCTATCTTCAAGAACTCTATCGTTCCTCTGCTCCAGGAGTATTTCTACGGCGATTACCAGAAGATACGCTGGGTTCTGGGCGACTACAACAAGGAGCCTGAGGAGCAGTTTGTAAAGGCTCTCGCCATCGACTACAAAAAGACCTTCGGCGAAAACGTTGAGCTTTTCCTCGATGTTGATGATACATACGAAATAAACGAAGCCGCTTTCTGGAACATAAACGCTTACAGCAAGCTGCTGTAATTTGGAGGGCTTCCGCAAATGGGAAAAAGAGACCGTTACAAGCTGCGTGAAACGCAGTTCTTCACCATAGAGGGCTCTTCGGAACGGGAGGGCGGTATCCCGCTGCCTGAGCATATTTTTGATATGCTTGAAGGCTTTGTGCTGGAAAAGAAAATGCCCGACCCAAGGGGCATAAACAGCTATATCCTCACCGCTGAGGGAGAGGGAAGCGAACGTATCCTCCGTGCAGGCGGATATGTAGGTGCTATGGTCTTCAAGGACGGAACTCAGGTAGAGATCCTGCCCATGCTTGCCGCAAGGAACCGCAAGGGCGAATATCTTTCAAACAAAAGAGTTCTGCTCAATATGCTCAAATCAATGAAAGCCCTGCCTCTTACAAACTACAATCTTAACACCCGTGCAGCCGAAAATCTGAATATATTCGAAACTTTCATACTTGCCTTTATTAACGAGGTTCAGGCGATAGTTCACAACGGTCTGAAGCAGTGCTATGCTCCTCACATCGAAAATGAACGCTTCCTGAAAGGAAAGGTAATATATTCTCTCCACGCCACCAAAAACTTTGCCCACAAGGACAAATTCTACGTTCAGTACGATGTTTTCACCGTTGACCGCCCCGAAAACAGGCTTATAAAGTCAACGCTGAAATATCTGCGGAACATAACCTCCTCCGCCCGAAGCAGAAACAAGCTGGAGGCGCTTATAGCAAACTTTGACGGCGTTGAGTATTCCCAGAATTACGAAAGGGACTTTTCCGCTTCCGTAATCGACCGCAGTATGCAGGGCTATGCAAATGCGCTGCGCTGGGCGGAAATATTCCTGCTCAGCCGATATGTCACCGTGACAAAGGGCAGAAACATGGCATATGCCGTTATCTTCCCCACAGGCGAGCTTTTCGACAGCTACACCGTGTATAATCTGGGAAGAATGCTGGATAATCAGCGCTTCCGTGCTGAAATTCAGAAAAAGCGCTATCCGATGCTCAACAGGCCAATGCCAAAGGACAGCTCACAGGCGCTGGCTGTTATGACCTGCCGTGAAAACGGTATGAGAGTTGTTTTTGACTCAAAGTGGCAGGAGCTTAACGCAGATGATGAAAACTGCGGTATTCTCCAGACTGATATTTACGATTTGTATAATCTTCTTGAAATATACAAATCGAACAGTGTCTGCTACATATACCCCCTCACAAGAGAAATGCGTGAGGACAGGCGTGAGATATGCTTCAAAAACGAGGACGGTATCCTTGGAAGAGTATGCTTCGTGGATATCGGCGACATGGAGGGCAGCCTTTCGGCAGTCCTCGAACACATCTTCGGTCAGAAGATATCCGCAGATACCGCAGTATAAATACCATAATATAACACATCAAAATCCCGATATTCCGAAACATAGCGAAATATCGGGATTTTTTTATTGATTATAATACTAATCACCAATAAAACTATAGACAAAAAATCATCGCACAATCCATATACGCAAGATTATGCTCAATTTTTTGTATAGTTTTTAATTGGTGCTTAGTATAAGATGATTATAATTAAATTAAAGAGATTGAAGATTTATTCACAATATGATATAATACAAGCATAAGATATATATGGGGTGATATTTTGCTTTTTTTCAACAATATCCGCTTCCAGATAGCAGCTGCCGCAGTGCTTATAATAATCATTTTCGATTACCTGCGCAACCCGCACCTGAAGCTGATGTCAACAAGCGCATTCCGTGCAATGCTTATATGCACTGTCTGCAACCTTATGCTTGATATTTCGACAGTTTATACAGTGACGCATCTTGATACAGTCCCCCCGCAGCTCAACAGGTTTCTGCACCAGCTGTTCATCGCCAGCGTTATAATGGTGCTGTTCTTCAACTTCCTGTATGTGCTTATCCTGAACAGAAACCAGGAAAGGCTTACAAAGCGCACTTTCGGGGCTGTGATAGCTCCGCTGGCAATATCTGCCGCAGTGATCATCGCAGGCAAGCTCGAATTTTTCGCCTCCGACAAGGGCGCATATTCCTATGGTCCCATGGCGGATATGGTCTATGTATGCGGTCTTATCTACCTTGTGATGACCTTCGGTATAATCTACAGCAAAAAATGCACATTGTCATCATATCAGAAAATATCCGTTCAGGTAGGTATGTTCATATGGCTGGGCAGCCTGGTAGTGCAGAGAATATTCCCTACGGCGCTGCTTTCGGGACTGGGCTGCGTGCTGATGGTGCTGTGCGTATATTTCTCCTTTGAGAACCAGAGGGAGAATTACGACGCTGAGACCATGTGCTTCAACCGAAACGCATTTCACCGCCAGATGGCTGAATATTACGCCAACCGCAAGCCCCTGAGCATAGTGAACGTTACGCTGGAAAATTACGAGCGCATCAACACAATGTACGGCCATGAGTACGGCAGAAAAGCCATGCTGTGCGCCAAGGAAATGATAGACGGAGTTCTGGGCGGAAGCGTTTTCCACTCCCGCAGCAACACGTTCACCGTTTTCTACAGCGACTGCGAGGTAGATTGCCGCAAGCTGGAATCGCTGCGCCACGCACTCTGCTCCCACTGCTTCCCCGACGCTCAGCTGGAATTCAGGATAAGCGTTATCGACCTGCGGAAATATTCCAACGGCACCGACGAGGCATATGAGCTTATGCGCTTTATGAAAGAATACGGCAAAAGCTCCGACGAGGTAATATGCAGGCTGGACGACAGCATTATCGAAAAGAAGTTCCGCCGTGACAAGATAGATAAGCTCCTTACCGAAGCCGTGCAGAACGACGGATTTGAGATGGTATATCAGCCCATCTACAGCACCGAACAGGGCAGGTTCAGGTCTGCGGAAGCGCTTGTGCGAATGAAAAACACAGGCGACCTGGGCTTTATCTCGCCCGAGGAGTTTATTCCCATTGCCGAGGAAAAGGGGCTTATAATGGATATAGGCGACATTACCCTGCGCCTTGTGGCGGACTTTGCCAAGCGCCGCACACTTACCGACAAGCTGGAATATATCGAGGTGAACCTTTCGGGAATACAGGCGTGCGCCCCCGAGCTGGAGGGCAGGCTCACAAAGATACTGGCTGAATATGATATCCCGCCCGCATTCATCAATCTGGAGATAACCGAGACCGCCGCACTTGATTCGGGCGAGGCATTCGATACAAACGTGTCCGCCCTCAGGGAAAGCGGATTCAGCTTTTCAATGGACGATTTCGGCACAGGCTACTCCAATCTTTCACAGATGAACCAGATGCGTTATGACCTGGTAAAAATGGATAAGAGCATAATCTGGGACGCATTCGGCAAGGGGAATGAAAAGTCCGAGCGTCTGCTTGCTTCGGTTATTCGACTGCTGAAAGCCATAAATGTAAAGATAGTAGCCGAGGGCGTTGAAACCAAGGAAATGACCGATTATCTCACCGAAAGGGGAGTTGATTATTTGCAGGGATATTATTTCTCAAAGCCTGTAAATGAAGATAAGTTCCTTGAAGTTATATCGGCATAAATACAAACAAAAGCACCCTGCACTGACTGTGCAGGGTATTTTTGTGGGTGCTGACAAACTACGTTTGCTTGCGGCTAACGCAATTAAGCATATTGCGTACAATATAACTAATCCCCACCGCAGAGCTAAACAAAACTAACAGCAGATACTCGATATCTAAACGCCAGACCGAAAATGAGCGGGGCGGCGGTAAAAGAGGTTAAACAAAGCCAGATAAAGGAGCTGAAAAAAAAGATTATGCACAACGGTAAAAGCGGGCTTGGTTGGGGAGAGAGGGTAGGGAAGAGAAGTGCAGAGGAGAAACCGTAGGGGAGAGGGGGGAATGCCCGCTTTTGTAGGGTTTTACTTTCCCCCCTCTCCCATTAGGTGTCTCCTTTGCATGGTACGGACTTTATAAAAATGAAAAGTATATTTGACCGTACCTGCGCCTTACGGCGGAAACCAAGAGACATTCCTAACGGAATGTCTCTTGGTTTCAAGCCGCCTGCATGAAATAGTTTTGGGTTCATTTGAGAAATTATATTTGTTTGAGCGTTTTTGAAACCATGGTGCAGGCGGCTTTGGGGATTTTTAGTCAGTCGGCTGTTGCTTTAATTATTTAAGCCGCTCGCAAAAGGATTTCGCTGTCTGCGGACAGCGACCAGATGGCTCTGCCCTCTTGACCCCCGCAAGCCTTTCGGGAAAAAGGCTTGACCTAAACCCTTTGCCTTGTGCTTATTTGTGCTGACTTTTTCATTTGCTTCACATCCTTTGGGACGAAAAAAAGGCTGATGCGTTTGCACCAGCCTTTTTTTATATAAAGCTTATTCTTACTTGGTAAGCTTCCAGATGTTCTTTGCGTACTCGTCAACAGCACGGTCAGCAGAGAACACACCTGCACCTGCAATGTTGTAAAGGGACATATTGTTCCACTTTGCAGGATCCTTGTAGCACTCGGAAACATACTGCTGTGCGGACTGATATGCGTCAAAATCAGCCAGAACCATGTAGGGATCCCTGTACTTGAGGGTGTTTGCCACCTCTTCAAATGTGCAGCCGTTGATGCCTCTGTACATCTTGTTGAGAGCCTTGCGGATAACCTCGTTGTTGTTTACGTACTCTTCGGGACGGTAGCCCTGTGCCTTCTTTGCAAGAACTTCTTCTGTGGTCATACCGAAGATGAAGATGTTGTTCTTGCCTACCTGCTCCTTGATCTCAACGTTTGCGCCGTCAAGTGTACCAAGGGTAAGAGCACCGTTGAGCATGAGCTTCATGTTACCTGTACCCGATGCCTCTGTACCTGCCAGAGAGATCTGCTCGGAAACCTCTGCTGCGGGCATGAGCAGCTCGGAAAGTGTTACACGGTAATCTTCAAGGAAGAATACCTGAAGCTTCTTGCTGATAACAGGGTTCTTCTTGATCTCCTCGCCCAGTGCCCAGATCATCTTGATGATCTGCTTTGCAAGATAGTAGCCGGGAGCTGCCTTAGCTGCAAATACGTAGGTCTTGGGCTGGAACTCCATGTTGGGGTCCTCCAGGAGAGCGTTGTACTCTGCAATGATATTGAGAGCGTTGAGGTTCTGTCTCTTATATTCGTGGAGACGCTTTACCTGAACGTCAAAGATTGCATCGGTGTTAAGAACAGTACCGTAGTTCTGCTTAACAAACTTTGCAAATCTCTTCTTGTTTTCCAGCTTGATCTTAGCCAGCTGCTCAAGTACCTGCTTGTCGCTGTCGTACTTGGCAAACTTGGAAAGCTCCGCTGCGTTCTTCTTGAAGCCGGGGCCGATGGTATCGGTAAGGAGCTGGGTAAGTCCGGGGTTGGACTGGAGAAGCCATCTTCTGTATGCGATACCGTTGGTAACGTTCTGGAACTTATGAGGAGTGTAGCTGTACTCGTTCTTGAATACATCTTCCTTGATGATCTCGGAGTGAAGCTTGGAAACGCCGTTTACACAGTGAGAAGCGCATACGCACAGGAGTGCCATGTGGATCTGGTTGTTCTGGATAATGGACATTCTGGAAACCTTGTTTCCGTCGCCAAGGCGCTCCATAAGCTCTTCGCAGTAGCGGCGGTTGATCTCGCAGATAATGTCGAAGATACGGGGAGTGATCTGGCGGACAAGGTTAACGTCCCACTTCTCCAGAGCCTCAGCCATAACGGTGTGGTTGGTGTAAGCAAAGGTGTTGGTAACGATGTACCAGCTCTTGTCCCAGCTGTAGCCGCAGTCATCGAGAAGCACACGCATAAGCTCGGGGATAGCAAGAGTGGGGTGAGTATCGTTGATGTGGATAGCTACCTTCTCGTGGAGATTATCGAGGGTGCCGTAAACGCTCATATGGCGGTTTACGATATCGCCGATGGAAGCTGCGCACATAAAGTACTGCTGACGGTATCTGAGGCTCTTGCCCTCGAGGTGGTTATCGTTGGGGTAAAGTACCTTGGAGATAGCCTGTGCAACAGTGTTCTGGCTGAGAGCCTTAGCGTAGTCGCCCTGATTGAACATAGCCATATCAAAGGAAGGAGCCTTCGCCTTCCACAGTCTCAGAACGGAAACGCCATCGCTGTCGTAGCCGGGAACATACATATCGTAAGGAACAGCAACAACGGTGCTGTAGTTCTTGTAGGAAACGTGGTGGTACTGCTGATCCCAGTATTCCTGAAGCTCGCCGTCGAAATGAACTTCGATGGACTTATCGGTCTTGGGAACAAGCCAGCTCTCGCCGCCGGGAAGCCAGTTATCGGGAAGCTCTGTCTGCCAGCCGTCCTCTATCTTCTGCTTGAAGATACCGTACTCGTAGCAGATGGAGTAGCCCATTGCAGGATAGCCGTCGGTAGCAAGACCGTCAAGGTAGCAGGCAGCAAGTCTGCCCAGACCGCCGTTTCCGAGACCTGCATCAGGCTCGTAATCGTAGATACGGTCAATGTTAACGTCCCACTTCTTGAGGATATCCGTTACCATATCGTTTATTTCAAGGTTATAAAGGCTTGTCTTGAGAGAACGTCCCATAAGGAACTCCATGGAAAGGTAGTATATTTCCTTCTTTCCTGCGGAATGTACCTGATTGCTGAACTTTCTTCTCTTTTCTCTCAGCAGTCCTACAACGACTGCGGAAAGTGCCTTGTAGATCTGATTATCGGAAGCGTCGATAGGAGTGACATTTGCTTCGTTCTGAAGTTCCTGACGGAGTCTCTCCTCAAAATCTTCCTTATTGATTATTGGCGTCATGATTTTTTCCCCTTCTTTTGAATAATTTTCAGCAGCCTTGAATGAATGTATATCAGGTGATATACACCGGCCGCCATAACTGCTCAGAAACAATGCTGCACAGAAAGAATACCCACAGATGCCTGCGCAGCCCGTATGCGTATCCACGCAAGGAAAAATAAGCAAAATATGCCTATCTAAATTATAAAATACAGATGAACTTTTTTCAATAGGTATTATATACAAATATTTTCTACCGCCGCAACGATAACTTGATTAAACGTTTAATCTTACCGCATATGACTGAAAAAAGCCGGACAGAAGCGATATCCTGCCCGGCTTTGTAAGTTATTCCGTTACGTTTGCGGCTGTGTCGGAGATGTCGGTATCCTCTTCATACTCGGCATATTCATCGGGCAGAGGCTCGGGGTCGGGAACAGCTTCAAGCTCCAGACCATCTGCACGGTGCTCGGAAAGGAAATTGCGCCAGAAATCAACGGCATAGTCAAAATTAGTCTGCATCTTCTCTTCGCTCATGCCCATGGTCTTTACAGGCTTTCTGAAAGAAACATACAGGTCGGTGTCGTCAACAGTATCGCAGCCAAGCAGCTCCATAAAATCGGTGCCTGCAAGGCGGTAGCCTATCTCCTCGGCATAAGGGTCATCGGGGAACAGCTCACGGCAGTCCGCAAAAACGCCGTCCAGTATGTCAAGCTCCTGATATGACTCCTTGTCGCCTATGACCATGACCATATTGCCCGACTGGAACTCGCCGATAAGCTTTGTGCGGTCGCTCTGGGCAAGATAAGCCGTTGCCACGTCATTATCCTCATAGCCTGCGGGGATATAGTACAGGCGGACAAGCTTTTCGCCGTTGCCGTTAACGTCCTCGCCGTACTGGCTCCACAGGGGAGTGAGCTGACCCGAATAATAGCTCATATCATAATCGGAAGCGATGTACATGGCGGAAATATCGGGGCGCTCACGGGTAACAAGGTCCTGTATAAGGAACGCCGCCAGACCGATGAAAAGCGCTCCCACAATAAGATATGCCTTGTTGTGATAGATAAAGTTCGTGAACTTTTCCCATGCGGAGTATTTCTTCTCGGGAACTTTTTCCTCGGGGATATCCTCCTCGGAGATAATTCCCTGTTTCAGCTTTATAAGCTCCAACCTTTCCTTTCGGAGCTTTTCCTCATATGCCTTGCGGCGCTGCTCCTCGCGCTTTGCACGTTCCTCATTCTGACGTGCTTCCTCTTCAAGCTCTTTGCGTCTTTCCTCTGCGTCTATCTCACGGACAGTCTGCATAAAGGACTTGGGCTTCTGCTTTTTGCCGCTTGCTTCTTTGTTTTCGGCTTCTGCGCCGTTCAGCTCATTTTCTTTTTTTTCGTTATCCATCTTATCACCCTGTAAATTTTATAAAAGACTTTATAAATTTTATAAAAAAGGGGACAGCAAACACACTGTCCCCTTATGTTCTTTTATTCTATTATAAGCCTTTGCAAGAGATGTGTCAAGGGTGATTTTGTAAACAGTAATATATTAAAGTCCCTCGGGATTGTTCTTGATAAATCTCCAGCTGTCCTCGCACATTTCATCAATGCCTCTCTCAGCTCTCCAGCCAAGCTCCTTTGCTGCCTTTTCGGGGTCTGCATAGCACTCGGCGATATCGCCTGCACGTCTGGGCTTGATAACATAGGGAATGTTTACGCCGCTTGCCTTGATGAACGCATTGACAACATCAAGAACGGAATATCCCTTGCCTGTGCCAAGGTTCCAGATTCCCACGCCTGTCATTGAGCGAACCTTCTGTATAGCCTTTACATGACCAAGCGCCAGGTCAACAACATGGATATAGTCTCTTACGCCAGTGCCGTCGTGGGTGGGATAATCGTTGCCGAATACGCCAAGCTCAGGAAGCTTGCCCACTGCCACCTGCTGGATATAGGGCATAAGGTTGTTGGGGATACCGTTGGGGTTCTCGCCAAGCTTGCCGCTCTTGTGGGCGCCGATGGGGTTAAAGTATCTGAGGAGAGCTATGCTCCACTCGTTGTCGGAGGTGTAGATATCCTTTAAAATGCCCTCTATCATAAGCTTTGTGGAGCCGTAGGGGTTAGTGGTGGAAAGAGGGAAGTCCTCTCTGATAGGCACGCTCTTTGGGGAGCCGTAAACAGTTGCGGAGGAGCTGAAAACTATTCTCTTGCAGCCGTGGTTCCTCATAACATCGCAGAGGATAAGTGTGCCTGTAATGTTGTTGTGATAATATTCGATAGGCTTTCTTACGGACTCGCCTACTGCCTTGAGGCCCGCAAAATGGATAACGGAATCTATCTTGTTTTCCTCAAACACCTTTTCAACAGCAGCTCGGTCAAGAAGGTCTGCATTGTATGACTTGAAATCCTTGCCTGTAAGCTCCTTTACGATCTCAAGAGCCCTGGGTTTTGAGTTGCAGAAGTTATCGAGGACAACTATCTCCTCGCCTGCATTGAGAAGCTCCACACAGGTGTGTGAGCCGATATATCCTGCGCCGCCTGTTACCAGAATTGCCATAATAAAACTTCCTTTCTGTATTGGTGGTTTTCGCTTTTGTTATCTTGTAACCTCATTATATCATCATAAGCCGCCGATTGCAATAAAAAATAATATCATTTATATGGATTATAGTATCATTTTTTAGACTGCCTGTATTCCGAGGGAGATATGCCCACGGCTTTTCGGAATGCTCTGGAAAAATACATTCCGTCCTCATATCCTGCGGAGCGTGCCACTGCACCTATGGAAAGGTCTGTGGAAGCAAGCAGATTTTTTGCTCTGCTCATACGGCAGCGGATAAGGTATTCCGCAGGAGTTATGCCCAGCTCCGACTTAAAGAGCCTGAAAAGGGTTATTCGGGTGATATCCGCCGCATCGGCGATATCGTCCGCAGAAATGGACAGAGGATAATTTGTCTCGATAAACGCCTTTGCCGCCTCCAGCCTGCGCAGATTCCTGTTCTCACGCAGCTGCGCCGAGGTGGATTTCTTTATGAGCAGCGATAAGAGAATATAAAGCCTGCCCGTAAGCTCCACGTTCTCAAAAAGCTCCTTTGCCGGGCAGGACAGGATATTCTCCATAGCCGCAGCCACGTCCGCACCGCAGCCGTGCATAACGGGAGACGAAGCGGAAAAGTCCGTTTTGCCAAGGATAGCGTCAGCATCGGAGCCGCCGAAATTTACCCAGTAATATTCCCACGGGTCGTCATTGTCCGCAAAATATTCTATCTCGGTAAGGGGACGGATAAGGAAAACATCGCCTGCGGAAAGGGAAAAGCTGCCCTCGGAAGTGATGTAAGTGCCCTTTCCCGAAACGATGAAATGAAGTATGAACTGCTCTCTTACACCCTTGCCCCACCGCTGGGAGGGTTCGCATTTCTGATGTCCCGAGTATGTGACTGCCAATGAGATGCTTTCCCCGGGGACTGCCCTCACGGTATGCTTGAACGCTCCCGACATATTACCGCTCCTTTCCGTTTGGTTAGGATTATTATAACATACTCCGCCGTATTTTACAAGCGGCGGTACCATCTTCCGAAGTCAAAAGCCGTTTTTCTTGATTTGCAGCTCCCGTTATGCTATAATAGCTCATAGAAAGAGGTGCGGCTTATGCAGAAAATGCTTGGATATATGAGAAAGACTATTCAGGAGTTTGACATGATACAGGACGGCGACAGGATCGCCGTGGGCGTTTCGGGCGGCAAGGACAGCCTTGTGCTGCTTAAAGGGCTTATCGAGCTGAGGCGGTTCATCGGCATCGATTACGATGTGGTCGCCATTACCCTTGACCCACGCTTCGGCGGCGTGGAGGGGGACTACAGCAGCGTGGCTCAGATGTGCAGCGAGGCGGGAGTTGAATACCGCCTTATCCCCACGGACATCGGGCAGATAGTTTTTGATATCCGCAAAGAGCTGAACCCCTGCAGCCTGTGCGCAAAGCTCCGCCGGGGCGCTCTCCATAACGCCGCTAAGGACGCAGGCTGCAACAAGATAGCGCTGGGTCATCACTTTGACGATGCGGTGGAGACCTTTATGATGAACCTGCTTAACGAGGGCCGTATAGGCTGCTTTTCTCCCGTTACTCACCTTGCCCGCTGCGGACTGGTGCAGATACGCCCTATGGTCATGGCTCCCGAAAAGGAGGTAATACGTGCAGCAAGGCGGCTTGACCTTAATGTGGTAAAATCAAAATGTCCCGCTGACGGTCACACCTCCCGCCAGAGAACAAAGGAGCTTCTGGCAGAGCTTGAAAAGACCAACAAGGGCGTTACCGAGCGCATTTTCGGTGCCATGCGCCGTGGAAAGATAGACGGCTGGGCAGGAAAAAGCTTTGAAAATTACGAGAATAATATAAAGGATAAGGAGTGATGATATGTACCTCGCCACCCCCTCACAAATGAAAGCCGCCGAGGCAAATGCCGTTGCCGCAGGCGAGACCTACATCGGGCTGATGGAAAATGCAGGCGCCGCCGCTGTCCAAGAGCTTTGCAGGTGTGTTGATATAAATGCTGACAGCCGTGTGCTCATAATATGCGGCAGAGGCAACAACGGCGGTGACGGCTTTGTTATGGCACGTCTCATTGCTAATATGGGCGCCCGGGTTTTTGTTACCCTGCCCTGCGGCGCTCCCAAAAGCGGAATTGCGCTGGAGGAATACGCCAAGATAGCCCACAGCAAAATAACATTCCTCGACACGGACGATGAACGGATATCCGACAGATATGACGCTGTTGTTGACGCAGTTTTCGGCACAGGCTTCCACGGAGAGCTATCAGCCGATATTATCAGCCTGTTTTCAAGAATATCAAAGGACAGCTTTATCCTTGCGGCAGATATCCCCTCGGGGGCTGACAGCGTAACGGGAAAAGTATCGGCAGGAACGCTTATGTGTGACCTTACCGTCACATTCGGCGCTCCCAAGATAGGCATGACCCTTTTGCCCGCACAAATAAACTGCGGTAAAATAATTGTCCGTGAGATAGGCATTACCGAAAGCTGCTTTGAAAATACGGGCGCTCCCATTATGATGACCGATGCTATGGCGGAGAAATGCGTTCCCGCAAGGGGACAAAGCTGCCACAAGGGAACTTTCGGCATGCTGCTTATAATCGCAGGCTCGGAAAATATGAGCGGTGCGGCTGCCATGAACCTGAAAGCTGCCCTCAGGAGCGGTGCGGGACTGGTAAAGCTGGCTTCCGTCCCCGCTGTTATCGACCGTGCAGCGGCAGGAATATACGAAGCCACTTTCTGCACTCTTTCGGCAAACGAAAGCGGAGCCATATCCTCGGACGGGCTGACAAAATTATGCTCAGCTGCCGAAAATATGACCGTCATTGCCATGGGCAGCGGTCTTTCCTGCTGCGATGACACCAAAGAGCTGGTACGTGGAATGATAAGCTTCTGCGGCGAAAAAAATATTCCCCTCATTCTTGATGCCGATGGTCTAAACTGCATCGCCGACAGCATAGATATTATCAGAAATGCAAACTGCAAAGCTGTGCTTACTCCGCACGTCGGCGAGCTTGCCCGCCTGCTGGGTATGACTGCTGCCGAGGTAATGGCAGACAGGCTTTCTGCCGCTGCGGCTCTCAGTGAGAAAACAGGCGCTGTGGTAGTTGCCAAGGGCGTTCCCACATATATCGTCTCCCCCCAAAAGCGCTGCGCTTCCTACAGCGGCAACGGCGGACTTTCCAGAGGAGGCAGCGGAGATGTTCTCACGGGCATCATCTCAGGCATATGCTCCATGAACCGTGGGGAAAGGCTGTATGAGTGCGTGTGCGCCGCAGTGCATATTTTCGGCATTGCCGCCGATATGGCTGCCGAAAAGCTTTCCATGAGCGGAATGCTGCCCACGGACGTTATCGCACAGCTTCCTTTTGCGTTCAAGCAAATACGTCCCGAAAAAATGTGCCGATTCAGTGCCGAATACCGCAGGTAGCGAGCAGCGATACGTATCACGGCTCGGAAGGGGACGAAATCCAACCGTGAAAGGAATGGGTATATGAAAAAGCTCATGGGTATGATAACTGTTATGATGTGCGTTACAGCCACAGGCTGTTCGGCAGCGGAGGTGCTTTCCTCGCCACCGCAGCCGCAGATAACAGGCGGCTTCACCGCCGACTGCTCTGTGACTGCCTACATAATCCCCCCGGGGGAGAATGCGGAAAGCGAAACGGAATTTACCTTTTCGGGGCAGACAAAGCGGCTGGGAAGCGGCTTCTGGAGCATGGAGATAACCTCTCCCGAGACCATAGCGGGGCTTACCGTATCTTCGGCGGACGATGTTCTCACCTCGCATCTGGGCGATCTTACTTTTGATGTGCAGACCTCATCTCTGCCCGATTCATCTCCCCTGACGGCTTTTTTCTCCGCCATGGACAATGCGGCGGCTCAGCTTGAAAGCACTTCTCTTTCAGCGGGGGAGGACGGCGGCTGGGTATATTCGGGTGACGGCTGCACTATCATTTTTGACAGCTGCGGAGTTCCCGTATCGCTGGCAACAGGTCAGCCCAAAATGACCGTAAGCTTCTCAAATTTCACAGCAGGGGAGATATCCGAGACTCCTTCGTCTGAGTTCACATCGGAAACAACTCCAGCAACAATCAGTGAAACGGAAGTTCAAACAACGACTGAGACAGTGGCTGAAACAACTGCCGTTACAACAGCTATCACAACATCTGTATCAACAGAACTTTCAACAACTGCTGTTGAAAGTGTCACGGAAGCCACCGTTTCAACTGCGCATACAATTCATACCGAGGCACATGAACCTGCTGAGACTACTGTTCCCACATCGGCTGAAACAAGCGTGAATACATAAAATTCTTTCTTGTGCTTGTGACTTATGTTGATTTGTCCGTACCTGCGCCTTACGGCGGAAACCAAAATCGCCGTTCCTGACGGAACGTCTCTTGGTTTCAAGCCGCCTGCACTTTAATAGTTTTTTTGCTTATATTGATAGAAAATATTTATTTGCAGGGCTTTGAACTCAATGCGCAGGCGGCTTATTAGAATTTATAATTTGCACGCTATAGCTTAATTGCTTTTACCGTTAACGAACGGATTTCGTCCTCTGCGGAGGACGACCAGATGGCTCTGCCCTCTGGACACCCGCAAGCCTTTCGGGAAAAAGGCTTGACCCAAACCCTTTACCTTTGCGCTTATTTGTGCGGATTTGCCATTATACTGCACTATATAAAAAATGAGCTGCTGCATCTTTGTGCAACAGCTCATTTTGCTTATTCAATTATCTCATCATCTGGATCGGTGATAGGCTCGGGGCTTTTTTCCTCGGGCTTTTTCTTTGACTTTACAGCCACGACTGCAATAACTGCGATTATAACGACAACTGCCGCCGCAGTTCCCGCAATGAGAGGAATATTTACCTCCTGCGATACCGCAGAGCAAACTGTCTCGGCGCAGGGGCTTATTTCAAAGGTTATCACGCCGTCATCGCCCACAGTTCCGCCTGTGCAGGACTTAACCTTGCCGGGGAGCTTCATTGTGAAGCCGATTTTGAACATTGAGTTTGCCATTTCCTCATACTGAGCTGCGTCCTCGCCCTCTTCTGCCATTTCCTCGCCAAGCAGGTTTGCAAACACGCCGTTAAAGGTATAGGTGCGCACAAAGGGATTGCCGCTCTTTACAACGGAGAACTCATTGAAAATGGTGTCTCCCTGCTCGCTGGGATTGGTCATATCCTCGGCAAGCTCGCCGTATGTGGCATAATCGCTGGTATATTCATAGCCCAGATACTCGTCGCCGTCGATGGTAAAGGTCTGTATTTCGTGCTCGGTACCTTCAAACATCTCATCGCTGTAATAATCCTTCTGAACGGCATATCTGCCCACCGCATTTGCTGTTCCGTCGGGATTTACCGTAATGTCGATGCCGATGTGCATACAGCCTGTCATAAACAGCGCCATTGCTGCGGAGCATACTGCCGCCGCTGCTTTTTTAAATGATCTTTTCATATTTACCCCCATATTTTTCTCTTAAAAGATTGATAATCTTATAACAACATTTTATCATATATTGTTACAGGTTTCAACATTTATTTCGAATTTAACATTTTGTTTATATATCTTCCAGACTGAGCGTTGCTATGGCATTAAGGCTCTCGTCACCACGCTTACCTGCCATATAATCATAATAGCCCTGACAGGATATCATTGCGCCGTTGTCGCCGCAAAGGTAAAGGGGAGGCATATAAACGGAAAATCCACGCTTTTTGCACTCCTTTTCCAGCAGTCCTCTTACGCCCGAGTTTGCGGAAACTCCGCCTGCAAGGGCAACTGTCTTATAGCCCAGCGCCTTTGCCGCTGCGATAGTCCTGCTGACAAGCATTTCGGAAGCCGTTTTCTGGAATGATGCCGCAAGACTGTTCTTGTCAAGCTCCTCGCCCTTTTGCTCGGCATTGTGGGCAAGGTTTATGACAGCTGTTTTTAGTCCGCTGAACGAAAAATCAAACTCGCTGCCCGTTACCCTTGGTATTGGCAGATGATATTTGTTGGGGTCGCCCAGCTGTGCTGCCTTATCCACATGAACTCCGCCGGGGTACGGATATCCCAGAACTCTTGCGCACTTATCAAACGCCTCTCCTGCCGCATCGTCTCTTGTCCTGCCTATTACCCTGAACTTGGTATAGCTCAGCACCTCGACTATATGGGAATGACCGCCGCTTGCCACAAGGCACAGATATGGCGGCTCCAACTCGGGGTGGGCGATGTAGTTTGTGGCAATATGCCCTGCAATATGATGAACGGGGATAAGGGGCTTGTCAAGCGCCATTGCCAGTCCCTTTGCAAAGCTTGTTCCCACCAGCAGCGCTCCGATAAGTCCCGGGGCATATGTTACCGCAATGCCGTCAAGGTCATCAAGGGTGCAGTGAGCCTCGTCCAGCGCCATGCGCACCGTGTCAAGGATATTTTCGCAGTGCCGCCTTGAAGCTATCTCGGGCACAACTCCGCCGAACTTTTTGTGCTCTTCCACCTGTGAAGCCACGATATTTGAAAGAATAGTGCGTCCATTCAGCGAAACGGAAGCGGCTGTTTCGTCGCATGAGGACTCTATTCCTAAGATCTTAACACTCATCCTGATCCCTCTCTATCCTGCGTATCATAACGATTCCGTTCTCCTTGGGGTCGGAGTAGAAATTCTTCCTGATACCAACGCTTTCAAAGCCGTTTTTCTCGTATATTGCAATGGCGGGGGCGTTGGACTCACGCACTTCCAGCGCTATCTCCTCCGCCGTGTCGGGCAAAGCGCATATGAACGCTTCAAGCAGACTGTCTCCGATGCCCTTTCTGCGCATTTGGGGGCTTACGGCAAAATTTTCGATATAGCCCTGATATCCGTCACAGTTGCCGATGATATATCCCGCAATTTTTCCGTTCTCCTCAGCGGCAAGGATGATCTCCGCCTGTGAACCGACAGAGCTTTCAAACGCCGCCTCCGACCATGGGTCAGTGAAGCATTCCTTTTCGATTTCCGCCATCTGACCGATATACTTTTTTTCAGCTCTGATAATGTTCATATTACCATTTCCTTTTTTACTGCATGAAGATATGTGAGCCGTGTGCCGATATTTTCAAAAGCAGAAATTGTTCTGCAAGAACATATCAGCAAATACCTTCTGCTTTGCGAATTTCTTCAATAAGTGCTTTTAAGTCTGCAAGGGAAGCAAGACTGCCGCATCGGCTGCGATAGGAAGCCGCTCCCTTTATGCCCTTGAGATAGAAGGCACATTCCCGTCGGGCTTCCGCCATGGCAGTATGCTCACCCTTGAAGCTCACCGCAAGCTCCGTCTGATGATACATAGCTTCCAGACGTTCTTCCAGCGTAGGCTCGGGGGGGATAATGCCATTTTCAAAATAGTTTTCTATCTGGGAAAATATCCACGGATTGCCGTAGCTTCCCCTGCCAACCATTACAAGGTCGCAGCCTGTCCGGCGGTACATATCGGCAGCACTTTCGGCGCAGTCGATATCGCCGTTGCCGATAACGGGAATTTTTACAGCCGCCTTGACCTGCCTTATAATATCACGGTCGGCTTTGCCGTGGTACATCTGAGTTTTTGTCCTGCCGTGAACGGTAAGCCCCATTGCCCCCGCCGCTTCCATAGCCTTTGCAAACTCGGGAGCGTTTATGGAATTTTCGTCCCAGCCCGAGCGGAACTTCACCGTAACAGGCACATTGCTTGCGGCAACAACTGCCTTTGTAATGGCATATGCCCTGTCAATATCCTTCATAAGGGCGCTTCCGCTGCCGTTTCCTGCAATTTTGGGAACAGGACAGCCCATATTGATATCAAGGATATCGGGCTTGTATTTCATAAGCATCGCCGCCGCTCTGGCGCAGAAATCAGGCTCCTCGCCGAATATCTGCAAGGCATACGGGCGTTCCCTGTCGTCAACGGTGCAAAGCTCTTCGGTCTTGCGGTCACTGTAGCAAAGCCCCTTGGCGGATATCATTTCGGAGACCATGTATGCCGCTCCGTGCTCCTTGCACACCAGCCGATAAGCCCTGTCCGCCACCGATGCCATTGGCGCAAGTGCGGCAGTCTGCTTTATCTCCACGTCTCCTATTTTAATGGTCTTTATTTCCATGACAAAACTCTTTCAACACAAAATCATTTATTTTCTGACATTCCTGCCTGCAAATTGCGGGCAAGGTAAGCCTTTGTCACAAGGGTCTCGTTACCGTCGGCAAACAGTGTTATCTGCCTGCCGTTGGAGATAAGGATACCCTCATCGCACAGGGAGTAGTCAAGCACGCCCTTTTTCAGCACGGTCTCGGTGCCGTCAGCCTCACGCTTCACAAGCACTCGGCTCAGGGGCATAAAGCCCGAAAGCTCGCCGTCCTTTGCGTCCTCAGCCTTGGCTATCTCCTTGGCTTTTATAACATTTCCGTCGATGATGATGTCCTTGGCGCTGCGTTCCTTTGTCTTTTCATTGTTCGGCAGACCCGAGCCGCCGCTTTTCAGCGGTTCGCCGCCCCATATGGTGCACATAAAGTTCAGCCAGCCGAAAAGTCCTTTCAGCAGCCTTACGGGGAAGAAAAGCACGTCGGTGAACTTGATACCGTCCCTGCTCTTTTCGCCGCCGTAGGGCTGGCGTATGTAGTAGATATTGCCGTATTTATCATCTTTTATCTTGTAATAGTCATACTTTGGGTCGGTGAGAAACTCCTCCATCTCACGGGTAACAGTGTCAAGATATGCTCCGCTTCTGGGAGAAATGCCGCCGATAACGCCGTTTGCATCTCTGCCATAGCCTGCTGTGGAAAAGTATATCCTGCCCTTGTATGCACGGCTCCAGCAGGGGTCCTCCTCTATGGTATCGCCGTCGGTGAACTCCTCATATGCAGCGGAGGGCGGCTCCATGACGCTGATGTGCAGGTGGGATGACGAGCTGCCTATGCAGACCGCAAGCTTTCCGTCAAGGAAATCAAATGCGCCAAAGCACATATTGCACGAAAGTATAAGCCCCTCGTTCATGTCCGTGCGGTCGGTGCTGCGGCGGTAAAGGGAAGAAGAGCCGTCCAGCTGAATGCCGTAGATAAGCCCTCCGTCTTTGTCGCCGCAGCAGGCAAGCCCCGTTATTCTCGCAGGCATTTCGATAGTCTCCGCTTTCATTGCAGTGCCTGTGAACATTGCACCCGAACCTGTGGTCTTCCACTCGCTTCTCCTGCGAATACTGTCAAGGGTCTCCTTGTATTTTATAACACGTCCGCAGGGAATTTCGGTCTTGTTTGAGTTTTCAAAGCTGTAAATTTTGTTTTCAGAGGTGTAGATGATATTCATATCGGTCAGCCTTTCCGCAAAGTATTCTGTCTGATAAGCAATTATTTTACAAAGGAAGCCGCAGCCCAGCCGCCCGATTCCCTAAGCTCTGTGCGCTTGAAGCCTGCCTTTTCCATAGCAGCCATTACCTCGTCGCAGCGCTCGATGATGATTCCCGAAATGATCACGGTTCCCATGGGAACCAGGAAGTCGCCGAACAGGGGAGCCATGGCAATAAGCACGTCCGCAACGATATTTGCAGTGATAAGGTTATATCCGCCGCCTATCTTTTTGCGAAGCTCCTCATCGCCGATAATGTTGCCCGCATAGGTAACGTACTTATCGGGAGTGATGTGGTTCTTTTCCGCATTCTGCTTTGCGATCTTCACGCTGTTAAGGTCGATATCAACAGCGCAGGCATTGTCCGCACCAAGCAGAAGAGCTGCAATGGAAAGGATACCGCTTCCGCAGCCAAGGTCAAGCACCTTGTCATTTTCATGAAGCGTCTCTTCAAGAAGCTCAAGGCAAAGCTGAGTTGTGTTGTGCTGACCTGTTCCGAAGGAGGACTCGGGATCTATTTCAAGAACAGTCCTGTCGGTCTCCTCCAGAGGCTCCCAGGAGGGCTTTACAACAAGCTTATCGCCCACTTTAAGGGGCTTGAAATACTGCTTCCAGTTGTTAGCCCAGTCCTCTTCACGGACGTTGGAAAGCTCACAGACAAGGCGGCCGAACTTCTTTTCGGTATCAAGAGCGGCAAGCTCAGCCATCTCGCTCCTTACCATAGCCAGCATATCTGCCCCCTGAGAATTATCCGCAAGATAGAATGTTACGCAGGTCTCGCAGTTTTTCAGGTTCATAAGGTCATCGTCGATATAATCCCAGTTGCCTGTTTTGTCGTTGAGGAAGTCCTCAAAATCCTTAGCATCCTTTATAGCAAAGCCTGTAACGCCTACGCCAAGCAGTCTGCCGCAGACAGGCTCGATACCTTCGGTGGTGGTATAAACATTTACTTCTGTCCAGTTCATATTAAATTCCTCCGTGTATTTATTTACGCATTGCTCCTTTTATTATAGTACAAATCCGACTTTTTTGCAATAGAAAGTGAAAAATAAACATATGCTATAATACTAATCACCAATAAAACTATAGACAAAAAATCATCGCATAATCCATATACGCAAGATTATGCTCGATTTTTTGTATAGTTTTTAATTGGTTCTTAGTATAAAAAATAATACAAAAGAGCTGCTGCATCTTGTGCAACAGCTCTTTCGGATATGCTGTGATCATTTATCAGCTTCTTATCTCAGCGCCCAGCTCGGAGAGCTTCTTCAGCGCCTTCTTGAGAGCTGCGTCAGCCTGTTCGTCGGTAAGAGTACCGTCGTGAGAACGCATTACAATGCTGAATGCGGCGGACTTCTTGCCGTCGGCTATCTGCTTGCCCTTGTAGATATCAAAGAGCTTTACGCTTTCGAGTATCTTGCCAACGCCCTCGGAAATTGCCTTTTCAAGGTGAGCAACGGGGATATCCTCATCGCATACAACTGCAAGGTCACGGGTGGTAGCGGGGTACTTGGGCAGGGGCTTATATACCTTCTGCACGGAAGCTGCCATCATCTCGGGGAGATTGAGCTTTGCGGCATATGCCTTTACGCCGATGCCGTAGTTTTCGAGAGTTTCGGGGTGAAGCTCGCCAAAGATACCGATGGCAACGCCGTCCTTGAATACCTCTGCGCATCTGCCGGGGTGGAATGCGGGAGCTTCGCCGAAGTTCTCGGAGGTTCCCTTGCAAGGCTCATACTCAGCGCCTACGATTCCCAGTGTGTCAAGGAGCTTTTCGATAATGCCCTTCATGCTGTAGAAATCGTACTGTGCGCCGTACATACCGAAGCACATTCTTGCAGGCTCCTCAGGCAGTTCGCCGCCCTTGGGGAGATATTCGTTGCCCATTTCAAAGAGGCAAACGCTTGCGTTTCTGTTATTGTAGTTGGAAGCCATTATCTCGCACATGGAGGGCAGGAGAGATGTTCTCATAACAGAGGTATCCTCGCCCAGAGGGTTTGTGATAACAACAGTGTTTCTAAGCTTGCTGTCCTTGGGAAGTCTTATCTTGTCGAAATACTTGGGGGAGATAAAGGAGAATGTGGTTATCTCGTAAGCGCCCAGAGCAACGGCAGTATTCATTGCCTTTCTGGTGAACTTCTGTGCAGGGGTCAGCTCACCGCTGGCAATACCTCTGATAATGGTCTGAGGGATATTGTTGTAGCCGTAAAGACGTGCTATCTCTTCTGCAAGGTCGTTCTTGCACTCGATATCTATTCTGTAAGCGGGAGCATATGCCCAGCCGTCCTTAACTTCAATTTCAAGCTTCTTGAGGTATTTTATCATATCCTCCTCGGAAATATCTGTGCCAAGGAAGTTGTTTATCCACTTTGCGTCAAAAGGAGCCTTTTTCTGAGTGTCCTTGTGGGTATCGCAGTCAATAAGCTCGGTAACGACCTCGCCGCAGCCCAGCTCTTCAACCAGCTCCAGCGCTCTCTTGATGGCAGGCATACACATTCTGGGGTCAAGACCCTTTTCAAAACGTGAGGAAGCGTCTGTTCTCATGCCCAGAGCCTTTGCAGTGGTTCTTACGCTTGCGCCGTCAAAGCACGCAGCCTCGAATACAACGTCAGTTGTGTCGTCCATGATCCCGCTGTATTCGCCGCCCATAACGCCTGCAACGGCAACGGGCTTCTTGCTGTCGGCAATTACCAGCATCTTGGGGGAAAGCTCTCTCTCAACGCCGTCAAGAGTGGTTATCTTCTCGCCCTCTGCGGCATTTCTGATGTTGATGGAGCCGCCCTCGATGTAGCGGATATCAAATGCGTGCATGGGGTGACCGTATTCCAGCATTACAAAGTTTGTGATATCAACAAAGTTGTTGATGGGGCGAACGCCGCTGGCACGAAGTCTTTCTCTCATCCACAGGGGAGAGGGGCCTATCTTTACGTTCTTTACAACGCCTGCGATATAGCGTGAGCAAAGCTCGGTGTTCTCGATATTTACTTTGAGATAATCGGCAGCAGTTCCGCCGATGCCCTTTATCTCAGGCTCCTTGATGTTAAGGGGAAGATCAAAGGTAGCGGCAGTCTCTCTTGCAAGGCCCAGAACGGACATACAGTCGGGGCGGTTTGAGGTTATCTCAAACTCAACTGTGGTATCGCCGAAGTCGATAGCCTCGTGGATATCCATACCGGGATAAAGAGCCTTTTCGGTCTCCTGCTTTAAGATGAAAATGCCGTCAGCAATGGCATAGGGGAAGTCGTGGGTAGTAAGACCCAGCTCGCCCAGTGAGCAGAGCATACCGTTGGAAGCAACGCCTCTCAGCTTGCCCTTCTTTATCTTAACGCCGCCGGGAAGTGTAGAACCGTCCAGCGCAGCGGGAACGAAATCGCCTACGTTATTTTCTCTGATATTGGGTGCGCCTGTAACGATCTGAACAGGCTCAGCCTCGCCCACATCTACCTGGCATACAACAAGGTGGTCGGAATTTTCGTGGGGCTTAACGTCCAGTATCTTTCCCACAACGACCTTGGATATCTCGCTGCCCTCCGTTTCGTAGCATTCTACCTTGGAGCCGCTCATTGTGATGCCCTGGCAGAAATCCTTTATGCTCATGTCTCCGATATCAACATAATCGGAGAGCCATTTCATTGAAAGATCCATTTATATATTTCCTCCTCATTTTTTTCTGATAACGATAATGCTTCCTGCCTTTAAAGTATTATAATACTCTTCCATATCCGCTTTCTGATAATTCACACGGAATTTAAGCTCCGCATTGGGGCATTTCTCTGAAAGCAGCTTATAAAAGCTTTCGTCCATATTTCCCAGTCCCACGGGAACATATATCCTGCCGAAGCTTCTTGTTCTGAAAGTCATATTTGTGGCAGAGGGCGAACCGACATAGGTGTTTGTGATGATCTCCATTATCTCGTAGTAGGGAAGTATAAGCCCCTCCTTTGAGAAGAGATATTCTGAGGTCAGTGCGAAAACTCTGTACCACTCACAACGTTCAAGCTCTGCTGCAATTTTTTCGGCAGATGCTTCCGATATCGCTTCAAGCTGTCTTTTCATCGACCTGCTCTGAATAAAATTCATCGTGATAAGAGCCACGGTGGTCACAACGGAAATTATCCGCCATACCACGCTGTAATCCCTGCCGTCAAGGAACCTGAGCAGCGGGATAAGTATAAGCGTATAGACTATGCTCAGAATATTCCACAAACGCTGCTTAAATTTAAAGCGCTTTTTGTACTGCCCGAACAGGCTGTTTTTGTCGGCACTGTCCATTTTATCAGAACTGAGACAAAAATCTCATATCATTCTCGTAAAGAAGTCTCATATCGTTGATATTGTATCTGCCCATAGTAATTCTTTCAAGACCGATGCCGAATGCAAAGCCGCTGTAAACCTCGGGGTCGATGCCGCAGCGTCTGAGAACTTCGGGGCGTACCATGCCTGAGCCCAGAAGCTCAACATATCCATCGCCCTTGCACATTGAGCAGCCCTTTCCGCCGCAGTTGAAGCAAACAAGGTCAACCTCTGCGGAGGGTTCGGTGTAGGGGAAGTGGTGGGGACGGAGACGTATCTTGGCGTCCTTGCCGTAAAGCTTCTTCATAAGCAGGTCAAGTGTGCCGTACAGGTCGCCGAGAGTTACGCCCTTGTCGATAACAAGTCCCTCTATCTGGTGGAAAAGAGGAGAATGTGTAGCGTCAACTGCGTCGGAACGGTAAACACGGCCGGGGGAGATTATTCTGATAGGAGGCTTTCTCTGCTCCATGGTACGTATCTGTACGCTGGAGGTCTGAGTTCTGAGAAGCACATTGTCGTTAATGTAGAAAGTATCCTGTGTATCTCTTGCAGGGTGATGCTTAGGCATATTGAGCGCCTCAAAGCAGTAATGGTCGGTCTCGACCTCGGGGCCGTCAACAATATCAAAGCCCATGCCAAGGAATATTTCCTTTACTTCTTCAAGCACTGCTGTGAGGGGGTGAAGTCTGCCAATTTCGGGAGCCTTGCCGGGGAGAGTAACGTCGATGGTCTCCGCAGCCATTTTATTTGCAGCTGCCTCAGATCTGAGAGCCTCTGCCTTTTCTGTGATCTTAGCCTCGATCTCGCTTCTTACCTTGTTTGCAAGCTGACCGATAACGGGTCTTTCCTCTGCGGAAAGTCCGCCCATCTGCTTGAGTAGGGCGGTAAGCTCGCCCTTTTTGCCGAGAAACTTAACTCTCAGCTCTTCCATTACCTTAAGGTCGCCGCATTCGGACAGCTCTTTCTGAGCTGATGCCAGAATCTGCTCTAACTGCTGTTTCATTCAGTTCGATCCTTTCTTTTTATATGATTTTAATTGTTTTGCTGTACTTTTTTGCTGCTTTAACAACAAAAAATCCCGTCCTGCATTGCCGCAAAGGCTTATGACAGGACGGGATATATTATCCCAAACCACCCGTACATAATAAGGACAAGCATCCTCTCCGCCGTAACGGGGCTTTTCCGTCCGCTCCTACTGTGATTTCAGAGCAGCCACTCACGGATGAAATTCATCGGAAGCAAACGCAAAGGAAGCTTTCAGCCAAAGGCTCCCATTCTCTGAAAATGCGTACGCAGACCTTGTAAAAGGCTCTGCAAGCTGCCGCTTACTGTGTCCGGTCGGCGTGTTTTGTGTACAGCTATTCAAATACATCTTTATTATACACGTATTTTTCCCAAATTGCAAGGGCTTTTTGAGATTTTTACAATTTTATTTTTCATCATCAAAGACTGCCTTTTGCAGCTCCTTTATATGCTCAATGGGAAAGGGCGGCTCTGCAATGGGGCGCATGGCTATTGACATCAGCTTCACGGGATTGTCGTCAGCGGCAATTCGGTTGGAGCTGAGCTTTCCGCAGCGGCGGCAGCGATGTATCAGCGCCCACTCGCCGTTTTTGCGCACCCACACTCCCACTGCGTCCATTATACCTCCGCAGTCGGAGGCTCTGTCTCCGGGCTCGTCATCGACGTGCAGACTGGAAAGGCAGTTGGGGCAGTGGTTGCGGTGGTCGGTTCCCGCTCCCTGAGGGGAGCATATCCAGCCGCATACCTTGCAGGTAAAGGTATCATTGCAGGCTTCGTGTCGGTAGTCCTTGTGATTTTTAGAATTATGCTTCATATTTCCTCCAAAAGATTATCCTTTGGGAGGCGTATGACGTATGCTGTTAAGTAACAGTTCTGAGATTTACAGTCAAGCCTCCCGGCCTGCTGCTATATCCATTGTAATATTCGTCAAACAAATTTCCTTTCTATTCGGCATAATGCCGTTTGATTTTAGTCAAGAGGATAATTCTGAAGGTCGGGCAGCTCATCAAGAGTAAGGACTCTTTCGTGGTTGTATGCCTTTGTGAGCAGCTCGACTGTGGTGTATTCATCGTTGATAACAACGCCCAGCTTCATGGTAAAAGGATCGCTCCAAGTGCCCCAGAAAAGCCATCTTGCATTGTCGTTGAACACCTTGTCGGGATCCATTACGCAGCCGTTTTCGGTGAGGGCGATAAGCTTGGTCTTGGTTCCGTAGTTTGTTGCCATATCGTCAAAGCGTCCGCTCTGGGAGGAGTCAACATGGTTGCCTGCGTAAATATCCCAGCCGTTGATATCAACAGTTTCATCACCCGGGTACCATGCAGGGTCCTGACCGTTCCATACCCAGATAAGGTTTGTAAGGTTATGCTCGTTGGTCATCTTGTCGTACATTACGTTCCAGAGCTTCTTGTAGCTCTCAGGCTCGCAGTTGCCCCACCAGAACCAGCCGCCTGCCGCCTCGTGGAGAGGTCTCCAGAGAACGGGAACGCCTGCGTCACGGAGACGTGCCAGCTCGTTTGCCATGTTGTCGATATCGTCCATAAGCAGCTGATATGCAGCGTCGTCCTCGCCGTTCATTATCTTGTCAAGGTCAAGCTTGGAGCCTTCCTTGTAGAAAGAGCTGTACCAGGGCTGATCGCCTGCATTTACGGCATAGTCCTCGGGAGTGGTCCAGTGCCAGCAGAGCTGAACTATTCCGCCTGCGTTCTTGTACCAGTCGTATGCGTATTCAACGGTCTTTGACTCAGCGTCGTGAGCCTTGCTTCCAAGGCTGTAGTTGCCCATGTCAAGTCCCAGAACAGCAAAGGTCTTGCCTGTCTTTGCGGTTATCTTTTCATACTCGGAGGAAGCACGTCCCTCATCGGCATACTGTCCCGCAAGGGAATATTTGCCGTAGATATCGCAGAGGAACTTGTAAAGTCTCTTTGTGTTTTCATCGGCATTGGGATTTACAAGAGTGGGTTCAACCTTGTATGTATCCTCGGTAATGGGAGTTGCCGCAGCGGTGAGGATAAGGCAGTCGATATCCACATATCCCCAGCTGGGAGTTATGGTTATCTCGTGAGTACCCTTATCAAGATAGATGTAGCTCAGAAGTGTGTCGCCGAACTCAGCAGGGGAATTGGTAGTGATATCGCCCACCTTCATGCCGTCAACAAGAACGTTGTTTACTCTGCCCTCGCTGCCCATGGTAAGGAAGTTCATATCATAAAATCCGCTGTACTCGATATCGGCAGTCATGGTGAGAGCATCGCCCTCAACATTTACGCCATTGACGTATGCGCCGCCAGATGCGTCGGGGAAGTCATTTGCCTTGGCATTTCCCTCCAGCTTTCCGCTCTCAGCCTCAACGGTCAGAGAGAAGTCAGCAGGAACGTCCGACTTGGTAAGAGGATAGTCGGAAAGGTCAAGGTCAGTGTTATATTCCGTTCTTATCTCGCCGAAAACAGCCTTTATGCCATCGTCGTTTGAGGCTGCATCGGACACGGAAACTGCCGATGTTTCAGCCTCAGCACTTGTATTTTCAGTATTTTCTCCGTTCTGTGCATCTCCGCAGGCAGCGAGAGAGCAGGCGCACATCGTCACAGCCGATATGAGCGCAACGGTCCTTTTAAGCTTGGTCATATTTTATTTCCTTTCAAAAACAACTTTTCCGTTTATCATGGTCATGCACACATTGGTCATTATCTCAAATGGATCGCCGTCCAGCAGGATAAGGTCAGCGTCCTTGCCAACGGTAACAGAGCCTGTTCTGTCAGCAAATCCGCCCAGCTCTGCAGCGGTTATGGTCAGCCCTTTGAGAGCCTCATTTTTAGGCATACCGTACTTGCAGCAGTAAGCCGCACCTGAGGTAAGGAAGTTGATAGGCGTTTCGGGGTGGTCTGTGCAGATAGCGGTCTTTACCCCGGCAGCGCACAATTTTCCTGCATTTTCAAGGCTTGCATGGGCAAGCTCGGGCTTTCCACGGTCGCAGATGATAGGCCCCACCACAGCCTCCGCATGAGCTTCGCCCAGCAGGTCTGCTATAAGATGACCCTCGGTGCAGTGAATGAGCAGCGGTTTCAAGCCGAACTCCTTGCATATCCTGAGAGCGGTCATGATATCGTCCGCACGGTGGCAGTGGATATGTGCCTTGACTTCTCCCTTTAATAATGGTATAAGAGCTTCGCACTTGATATCATAATCGGGCAGATCCTCAGGCTCCTCTGCACGCTCGGTGAGCACCATATATCTGCGTGCCTTTTCCAGCGCCTCACGGATAAGAGCGGCTGTTGCCATTCTTGTCTGGGGAGCGTCGTCACGCTCGGTGTAATAGGACTTGGGGTTCTCACCCAGAGCAAATTTTATGCCCACTGTGCCTATGAGTGCTTCATCAAGGCACCTTGCGGCAGTTTTGAGCGCAACCATATCTCCACCTACGGGATTAAGGGAGCCAACGCCTGTTACAACGCTTGTAACGCCTGCGCTGACCGCATCGGCAAAATAGCCGTCCATGAAATTAAGTCCATCAACAGCTCTCAGCTGGGGCATAACAGGGTCGCTACCCTCGTTTACGTCAATGCCCTCTTCCCCTGCGCCGTCGCCGATAAAGCCCATATGGGTGTGGATATCAATAAAACCGGGCATAAGGAGCTTTCCCTCTGCGTCGATATCGGACTTTCTGACGTGCTGCGGCATACCCTTGCCTACTTCGGCGATCTTGCCGTTTTCCACAAGAACATATCCGCAGCCGATCTCGTCCCCGTCCATGGGGAGAATACGGGCGTTATAAATATACATACTCATCAGCTCAGTCCGCACTCGTCATAATCCTTCCAGCGCTCGTTGTAATTCCTGTTGCTTATCATTCTGTAAGCAATATATCCTGCGGAAACAAGGAACAGGAACAGTGCAGCCACCACAGGAGCGGCAGTGCGTATCATTATACGGGCATTATCAAGTCTGGGATCCTTTTTCTTATCCATAATGAAGTCTCCTTATATTTATATTGTAATAGTATATCTGCGGGTGTCATACCTGCGGGTATGCAAAATGCAGCAATACATCATGATACTATTATATACTGTTGCGGAATTTTTTTCAAGTAAATATACTGATTTTTTTGCTCAAAAGCCCTTACAGAGCCATACAGAGCCAAAATCAGCACATTGCACAAAAACTTATTTATCATCTGGCGCATTTGTGCGTTTTGTTGAATATCAGTCGCAGATACGGTATATAAATATGCACAAAGTGATTAACAAACGTGATATTGTTCACTAAAGTACCCTTATACTTGGCGTATTATAGCCATTTTGAAATGCAAATTCTTTGATTTATGATAAATGCCCAAAAAATCGGGTCAAATGTTCATGTTACAACAAAAGAAGCTTGAAAAATCGAGGTTTGTGTGAATATTTTCTACAATTATTAAGCAAACTGCACAAATCAGCGCTTTGATTTTACTTTGACACTTTCAAGAAATTACGCTATAATTACAAGTGTAATCGGTTTTGTAACCGTTTTGAAACTTTTTGAAAGTATGATATGTTTAATCAGTCGGGAAATTCCGTGCAGTCAGTCCAGCGGATAGAGAGTTTTAAACTTTCCGTAAAGTCCGACTTGAAATCTCACAAAGGTGGTAATCTTCGGCGCCCGGCAAGCGCCAGTATTAAGGAGCTTTTTTATGAACGATAATTCTAAGATAACAGCGGAAAGACAGACAAAGATAAGATCTTCCGTAAAGAAATATATAGCAGCAGGCATGACCGCAGCAGTATTTGCACTCTGTACCGTTATCGGCGCAGCAGGAGCAGACGAGCCTGAGACCGTTGATTTTGAAACAGATATTATCCCCACAGAAACAGTTGCAGCTCAGACTGAGATCGCTGACGAGCCTGCTGAGGATATTGAGGTTTCCGAGACACTTACCGCTCAGGTAGCGGCTTTCCCCTCGGAAAAGAATATTAGCACAGATGAAGATGCAGTAAGCACATCGGCAGATGAATCTACCGAAATTGCTTCCGGTGAAGTTGATTCTGACATAGCAGAGACCGAGGCAGTTACCACTTCCGAAGAAACTGCTGACACAGATTCCGATGATCTTGATGAAGAGATATTTGATGATGAGGACTCGGAAGCTCCCACAGGCTCTTTTGTTTCCACAGAGGGCGCAAAGGCAAGCGTTCCGGCAGTTTCCGCAAAGTCAAGCCCCAAGTCCCATAAGGCTGACAAGGCAGAGGTAAAGATAGTAGTTCCCGAAATGTCCTCCGAAGCTCCTATCCAGCCCGAAACCGAAGCTGTTACAACAGTTTCCGAAGATATCGCAGTTACAGAGGAAGCCTTTGCAGATGCTCCCGCAGCAGTAAATGCAGTTTCCAGATTTGAAGTTCCCGACTGGCTCACACTGGACGAAAACGGTGTTCCCACTGAGTATGTTGATACCATCAGCGGAAAGTCCTGCGCATACACCGCAGACCCCGGAGCGCTTATGTCCACAGGCAAGGCAGTTTTCCAGGGCTATGTGGCAGTTGACCCCAACATTATCCCCTACGGCTCCGAGCTTTACATAGTTGCGGACGACGGCGAGGTTTACGGCTACGCCATCGCAGCAGACACAGGCTATTCCGTAAGACAGGGTCACATAGTCGTTGACCTATTCATGGACGAGTACAACGACTGCATTCAGTGGGGCGCAAAGAACGTTACCATTTATGTTCTCAAGTAAAAATACATACCGCATTCCGCAAGGTCTGCGGTATTTTTATAGAAGATAAATATACTTATAGTATTATTGTAAGCATATTATACTAAATTATAATTTGTATAATCAAGCAATCTCAATACATACAGTATATTATACAAACAATTATATATTACATCTTTTATCCGATTTGTATATTAACCTTTATCCGCATATATGGTATTGTGCAAAACAAACAATTTAAACGTTTAAATATCTAAATCCAACGCCTGCCCTTTTCCCAAAAGCCTGTAGAAATATTTTAAAAGTTATGCTATAATGTTTCATATAAGTATTTCGGGAATGGAGGGATAATATGCGTACAGACGATATGTCGGAGCTTTTCTGCACCTATCGCCGCACAGGTGACAAGGCAGTGCGCAACGAAATTGTTATGCAAAGTATGCACATTGTGCGGTATGCAGTTATCTCCACCAGAAATATGTTCCTGCGCTTCACGGACGAGGATGATATATCAAATGAAGCGGTGCTGGCGCTCATATCCGCCGCCGAGTCATTTGTGCCCGAAAAGAATGTTCGGTTTGAGACCTATGCCTCCATCAAGGTGAGGGGGGCTATAATAGACTATATCCGCCGCATGGACAGCGTGCCCAGAGGGGTGCGCCGCTTTGCAAAGGAATATGACAATGCCTTTTCCCTGCTCTACGTTCAGCTTGACCGTGAGCCTACAAGGGAAGAACTGGCGCATCATATGGGAATGACAGTGGAAAAGCTGGACAGCTATGCGCTGAAGGCTGCCGCCTCCCATACACTTTCCTTTGAAGAGCTGCTGTTCAGCGGCTTTGAAGCTCCGAATGACCAAAAGGACGGTTTCAGCGAGGCCGAACGCCGACTTATGCTGGAGGAGCGCAGAAAGCTCCTTGCTCAGGCAATAGAACAGCTGAGCGACAAGGAGCGGACAGTCATAACACTTTATTATTACGAAAAACTGAGGTACTCGGAAATAGCGGACGTGCTTAATATATCGGAATCAAGAGTCTGCCAGATACATTCAAAGGCTGTTGAAAAGCTGAGAAAAAGTATGGCGGAATATCTGGAGCAATAACAAAACTTATAACGCAAAAGGTGGTGCAGGTAATGGTCAACGTTGGCATAGCAGATCTGAATGTGGTGAAATATCCCGATGTGCTGGCTACCTATGCCCTTGGCTCCTGCGTTGGCATCTGCCTTTATGACCACAAGGCGAAAATTGCGGGAATGGCTCACATAATGCTCCCCAGCAGCGCCGAGTCTCAGACGGAAAATGACAATATGCGCCGATATGCCGACACGGGCGTTGCGGAGCTTATCAGGAAAATGTGCAGCTACGGGGCAAAAAAGCGCCGCATCACCGCAAAAATAGCAGGCGGGGCTCAGATGTTCAGCGGCGACTCAGATGTTTTCAGCGTCGGCGAACGGAATGTTGCGGCAGTAAAGCAGGCGCTCCAAAGCAGCAAGATACCCATTGTGGCAGAGCAGACGGGTCTTGACTTCGGACGGACGGTCTTTTTCTACTCCGAGGACGGCACTATGGAAGTAAGAGCGCCCTCCCGCCCTGCAATAAAGGTTTGACAAGGGGGCATTTGAATGAAAATAGGCTCCATAGGATATAACTATTCCCACAGCGATAACTTTGTCATGGACCGCCCCGGCGGAAACGGCTGTCGGCTATTTCTGCTCATCAAGAAGCCGTCCATTTTCATCATAGACGGCACCGAGCACAAGGTCAAGGAAAATTCCTTTGTAATGTTTTCCCCTGCCGTGCCGTGCAGATATTACGGTCAGGGCAGCATTTACACCGATGACTGGATATATTTCGATTTTGAAGAGGGGGACGAGGAGCGCTTTTCGGAGCTTGGCATTGTCCCCGACAAAATATTCTACCTTGGAAATATTGAGGAGCTGTCTCAGCTTGTGCGGCTGATGGCATATGAGCATTACTCCCACGAGCCGTATCACGAGGAGATAGAACGCAGATTTACGGAAATATTCCTGCTGAAGCTTGGCAGGCTCATAAGCACCTCCAACCGCCACTCACAGATATATGCGGACAAGAGCAGCAGCTTTATCCGCCTGAGAAGCCGCCTTTACTCCATGCCCGACATTGCCGACGACGTGGATAAAATGGCTGCGGAGATGAACATGAGCCGCTCGGGCTTCCAGCACGCCTACAAGAAGATATTCGGCGTGGGCGTAAAGCAGGACATAATAAACGGCAGGCTGGAGCTGGCAAAGCGCCTGCTCATATCCACCACCCTCAGCGTAAAGGAAATAGCCGAGCGGTGCGGATATTCCAGCGAATACAGCTTTATGCGCCAGTTCAAGGAGCGCTGCGGTCAGACTCCCACTCAGTTCAGGAGCTGTCTGTGACGTTTTGTTGGCAGATCCCGAATTTTGCGGTAAAAAATTCACACCGACCCATTTTTCGCCTTGACAGGACAACCATTATTGGGTATAATAATATATGGTTTCCTGTCCGTAGCTCAACTGGATAGAGCGTCAGACTCCGACTCTGAAGGCTGTGGGTTCGACCCCCGTCGGGCAGACCACGTATTATAGCCGTTTGCGAGCATTCGCAGGCGGCTATTATTTTTTGCAAAGCGGAAATTGTGCGCCATTTGTGCGCCATTCATATTTTTTTAAGAGAAAACAGCTCCCAAATCCGTATGAATTTGAGAGCTGTTTTTTATGCTTTTCTGAGTATGGCATTGGCAATACATTCCGATGAACGCTTGTCAGCTTCCTTGATGATGTGGCTGTAAATATCGCTGGTGGTACTTGTCTTGCTGTGTCCGAGTCTGCTTGATATGCTTACGCTGTCTGCACCGTTAAAATACAGCACAGAAGCCATAGTATGGCGGAAGGCATGAGGATTGATATGCGGCAGTCCGTAGCGTTTGGAAAACTCCGAGCATTTTCTCGTTATGCTGTCGGGGCGAATAGGATATCCCATTTTATTACCCTGTGTCTGTACAAACAAATACTCTGCCTTAACGCTCTTTTTGTTTCCGCTCCCGTCAGAGATCTCAACAAAGTTATTCCAATGGGAGCCGCAGGAGCTGCGGAGCTGTGTCCAGTAGCTGTAGTATTCCCTGAGAAGCTGCATAGTCTCCGTAGGCACCTGAATATATCTGTCAGACATCTCTGTCTTTGGCGTGTCCTCATATATGCCTATGTCAGTGCGGTTAAGCAGGTTCACGCCTATGTGTATCCTGCTGTTATCCCAGTCTATGGCAGACCATTTCAACCCTGCTATCTCGCCTCTGCGTGCGCCTGTTATCAGAAGAAGATGTATTATCACACGCCACTTTATAGGCTCATGCTCCAGAGCTTCCAGAATAGCTGCTATTTCACCCGGCTGAAAATAATTGGGCTGTGACTTTCCCTTTTTGGGCGGTGTGGCTTTAGAGGCAGGGTTATAGGCTATAAGCATTTCCTTTTCTGCCTGACCGAGTATTGCGGATATACAACGGTGATATCCCGATATAGTGGACTGAGAAAGGGGAGCGGTATCCTCCGCTGTGTTGAAAACTGTCTTTATAGGTCTGTTCAGAGCTTTTGCAACCTTGTTTGCCGTTTCGACCGACACAAATTCACCGTTGCAGCAGCTTCTCAGAGTACCCTCCGAGATACCCGCCGCCTTTACAAAAGCAGCATGGGTAATATGCTCCGCCTTTAATATCCTGCGTATATCGACCTTACAGCGTGCTCTTGTGCCGTTCTCACGCAGCCCCTTAGAGGAAAGCTGTTCATAGAAGGCATTAAGGTGCTGCGGGCGTATCTCCGAAAGCTTCAGATGACCTATACCCGCATTTATGCGTTCAAGCTGTGACTTATACCAGTAAACAACAGAATGCTTGACCCCTGAACGCTCTTTAAGAGATACCACATAATCGGCATACTGCGCAAAGGTCTGTTTGTTATCGAGAGCATAACCGTTCTTTATCTGCTCTTCAAACTGGACTGCCTGCCTGTTAAGCTCCTTTTCTATCTGCCTTGCTGTCATATTGGGAGCGGGCTTATAGTTCATTGTATAGGGTCTGAGCCGCTTTCCCGCTTCATCGTAGCCGTGATACACACGTATTGTGTAGGAGGTTATAACGCCGTCTTTGTTTTTATGTTTCAGTATGTTTGCCATTAAAAAAACTCCCCATTATCGTTTTTTTCCTTATTCAATACCTCTTGATATTCTTCTTGATATTCTTTAGAAAAACATTCTTGATATAAGGGCTCACTGATAATTTTTTCATATAAATCATTATTTTTTTCACAATCGCAAAAATCTATTATTTCCTCTGTTTGTTTTATTATTGTGTATTTTTGATAGTCTTTTTCACCGAAATTTAAATGCGGATAATGTACTTTTAAATCATCACTTTCAAGATCCTTATGCTCTCCAAATACAGCTCTTGCTGTATCTAATGCTAATTTAATCAACTTATCTATTACAACGAATACAACATCATCTTTCAAAAGTTCATTAAGCACAAGGAAATATACAGGTGACAAAAACTCAGCATCTTTTTGTGAATATATGCCATTATAAACCGCTTGTTCATAGTGATACACAAAATTGTCTATTGCTTCACAGGACAACTTAGTGTATTCAACTGCTTTGGCAGCATCAGCGTCACGGTTTTTGGCATTAGAAGCTCCTGACAAATAATCAGATGAAACATTGAAAAACTTAGCCAATTTAGCCGTTGTAAGAATATCGGGTAAACTATCACCCTTTACCCATTTACCTACACCCTGACGTGTTACGCCCACAGCCTGAGCAACAATATCATGAGTATAGCTGTATTCTTTAATTAGCTCTGAAAGCCTTTGTGCAAAAATATTTTTGGTGTTAGTATCAGTTTCCTTTTTCATTAGCAAGCGCCCCTTTGTAAAACATAGTTGCATACGCACGCAAAGACGAAAAAATAGTTGACTTTGCTTTTCTTTCGTGCTATACTCAAATTATAGCAAATATAATTGCAACCGTCAAGAGAAAAGAAAAATAAATTAACAGGAGGTATATTCTTATGATTGACGTTACTACAGTCTCACCCGAAGAACGAAAAATAATTGAAGCAAGAAGAGAGTATAAACGTAAGTGGCGAGAAGCCAATAAGGACAAGGTAAAGCAGCACAACAACACATTTTATGCCAAGCTCGCAAAACAGGAAGAGAACGGAGGCACAGAACACAATGAATAACGCTGAAATTGCAGTCAACTGCACACCCGCTCCCATTGAAATAAGCCGCAGAGTGCCTCACATGGCAACGATAAAGGAAACCGCAAAGCTTTTCGGGCTTGCAGAGCATTTCATCAGACAGCTTGCCATAAAGGGCGAGATCGTAGCGGTAAAGGCAGGGTGCAAGTATCTTGTAAACGTGGACAAGCTTGCGGAATATCTTGACACCAATACCCTTAAAACAGAACAGGCGGGAGCGGAGCGCTGCGGAATACGCCCCATTCCTGCCGATCTGCGGCAATGAGCCGCTCCCGAAAATAAAAAAAGTGCCTCCTGCTGACCTTTGGCGAGCGAAGCAGGAGGCACAAACGCAATAAAAAATTGCCTGTTCCTATTATACCATACTTTCGGAGCAGGCGCAAGGTATAAAGGAGACTGATCATGAAAATTTCATATAAAAACGAGTACGGTATGAACGTTGCATCTGTCGAAGAGGCTGACGTATATTCACCCGAAACCGAGAAGGAACGCAAGATAACTCTTGAAGCCCTGAGAGCGGAAGCCTGCCGCATTTCCTTAAAGGCTGAGAGGGAGCGGAACACCCAGCGCCGAGAGGAGCTTACAGAAGAGCTGAACGCTGCCAATGAGCTTATAGGCATATACACCACCGGGAACGAGTTCAGAGTTATACCCATATACAGAGATATTCTTACATCTGCGCTCAGGCATGAGAAGAAGCACCGCAAAGCGGCTATGCGTGCGCTCAGGAATATAAATGATGTAATACCCTTTTCAAAAATTGAAATCGGCGGCTCATTTGACATAAGCGGCTTATTTGACTTTGACCGCATATAACCAATGACAAGGTACAAAAAAAAGACCCTTTCGGGAGCGGTCTGCGAAATAGAAGTGTATAACGTACCTGAACGCCGTTCCTTCAAGCTGAAACCCGCTCCCGAAAAGATACGCACGGCGGAAGAACGGGCAGAATACAACCGTAAAAAATCCGAAAAGCACTTTGTAAGGCTTGTAAATACCAATTACACCCACAACGACTATTTTGTTACCGCAACCTATAGTAATGATAAGCTCCCCGGAACCTATGACGAGGCAGATCATAACCTTAACAACTATATCCGCCGCCTGCGCCGAACCAATCCCTATGCCCGTATAATGGGCGTAACGGGCTACGGACGGCGGAGCGGCAGACTGCACCATCATCTTATCATATCGGGCATATCGGAAAGCGACATCATAGGCAAATGGAATGACGGGAACATAATCAGAGCGGAGAAGCTGCGGGAAAGCAATTACTACAATGGAATAGACTGCGGAGAGGATTTTACCGCTCTTGCAATATATCTTCACTCCCATACACCCGATAACGTAAAGGGCAGGCGCTGGAGACAGACCAAGACCATACAGCAGCCCATAGAAGAAAAGCCCACAGAAATAAAGCGTGTTTACTCCGAGAGCAAGCCTCCCAAAGCTCCGGAAGGCTTTATGTACATACCGCAGGCATTTCAGACCAATGAATACTATGGGAGCGGATATATGCGCTTCAAGTATGTACGCATTACCGAACCCAAGCTTGACATTAACATATTTAAAAACCGAGCCGAAAATAAAAAATCAGCAGTTCTTAACTGCTGAAAAATTTTGGAGCTTTAAGCTCTTTAAGGACTTGAAATATAGTTCAGTTTTACGACCATCACAAAAGAAGGAGGGATAAGCATATGAATTTTTCACCCGACTGCACTACACACAAGCCGGACCACAATACACTGAGCCTTTCCGATGAGGCACGCTCTAAAATAATGCGATGTCTGAACTGCGGGGAAAACCCCTACACAATACTTGCATATGCAGCCGACTGCATCGGGAAGCTCTCAGGTGATACATCATTCGGGGAGCGGTGCAGGAAAACAATAGGCGCAGTATATGTGGAAGGGCTTGCAGATCCTTGTGCGGCAGAAATAAAAAGGCAGGAGCTTGCAGACAGGAAAGAGCAAATAAAGTCTGCTGTATGGAACACATCAGACAGCGATACAAGGGAGCGGCTTATAAACTCTGTACGCCACATTGATACAGAGCTGAATAAGCTTGATACGATAATCAGGCAGAAATAAAACGCTCTTTTGCAGTCAGCTGCAATATACACTTAAACAGAAAGAGGGATAATTCTTTGACACTTACCGACGAACAGCTTATAGGCTTTATAAAGCAGGGCGGAAATGATGAGCTTATCCCCGTTCTCTGGGAGCGTGTCAAGAAGCTCCTGTATTTGCTTGCAGGGCGTTATTACCGCTTATATGCCGAGTTCTGCTCTGTATGCGGTGTAGAACTCGCAGACCTCAGACAAGCTGCATATATAGCGTATATAAAGAGCCTGAGCGCCTTTGAGCCTGAATGTGGCTGCAAGTACAGCACTTATCTAAAATACCCTTACAAAGCCGAAATAAAGGCGCTATTTGACCGTACAGAGCCTTTGAACTGTTCAGACAGTCTAAATGCGCCAGCATTTGACACAGAGGGAGCGGATATTGAAAGAGGGGAGCTTATCCCTGACATATCAGCAGAAGAACAGCTCAGATCAATAGAGGAACGCAGCGAGAGCGAGTATATGCGCCGCTCCCTGCGTGAGTGCATTGCTATGCTTGAACCTATACAGAGGCAAGTGATACATCTGCATTATTACCGCAATCTCTCTATGACAGAAACTGCAAGAAGATTGAACATAAGCAGAAGCCGAGCGGAAACGGCGGAGCATCATGCTCTTACACGTCTGAGAGGCTTTAAAAAGATACGTGAAATAGGTAACAATCTGGGCTATTCTTCCTCAAAAATGTATGAAAATAGCTATAAAACATTCATTGAGCGAGGCTTAACGGGAGCGGAATACATTGCCATATCACGAGCCGACATAACAATGAATATGAAATAAAGCGGAAAACAACGTCAAAAAAGCCCTATTCTGCCCTGATTTTTAGCTTTTTTCAGCATATACCCCCCCCGCCTGTTATGCCCTCAAACCCGCTTGCAGTTTAGACCAACGATAGCCCTTCATTCACCAAAAATCCCTAAAATGAAATTTTCGCCTTGATTTGCCAACAGACAAAGGAAAAGGAGCGGCTTTATGCTTCCGCTCCCTCAATTTCTTCAAGTGTCCGCTGTGCTGACAGCATATAATCAATGACCGCTACCAGCATTTGGTGAATATCGTGCCTGCTTTCCTGAAAGAAATATTTGTGTTCTTCTGTCGCATCTTCAAGATACAGCATCAAGCAGGCTCTTGCGATCGACAAACCTGTGTCAAGGTCTGCACAAGCATCTGATATTTCAGGATTAGCGACGAGTGGCAATGCCGTCATACATTACACAGCTCCTTTCCTGTATGCTTGTCCTGCTTCTTCCTGCGGGCTCTCTCTGCCCTTATGCCGTCTGTATATCCGATATGATAAATAGAAGCATACAGAAGTAAATTACTTTTATCGGGTGAAAAGGTTTGAAAATACTCTATAAAATTTTCTATCCTGTCAAATATGGAGCACGGGTAACAGCCTTTTAATCTCTGCCGCTGGTCACTTGTGGCTGCTGTGAGATATTCGATATTTGCCTTATGCTTTCGCATGGCTACTCTAAACATAGCCCATACAAATTCAGAGTAATCTTTCCCGCAGGGGGTATCTTTGTAAAATTCGGATATAGCAGCAAGCTCAGAGGCGGTTAAGGCATTATCATCACCGAGAAAAAAGCCACAGAAACGCTGGATAAACAGCTCGAACGGCTCCGATATCCTGCCGCACCTTGCGGGGTAACCGCATATGCGGCTTGCTGTATAATCAATAGATTTGCTTGCTGTTTCGTTTCTGTCAACATAAATCTGTACAGCGGTATCGAGTATGCACCGCCTTATATCGTTATTGTTCATAATTTTTACTTCCTCTCTTGACAAAATTACTCGGGAGCGGTATAATGTAACTGTCTTTTAATTGGCACCGCTCCCGGGCGGCAAGTCCCTGCAAGGCTGCAACCTTGTAAGGGGCTTTTCTTATATCCTGACCATGACCCGTGCGCCGTAGTTCACGTACTCACAGAAGCCGCCGACCACTGCAAAGCCCTTGATACAAAGCTCCCTGCCCTTATCCATAAGCGGAGCAAGGACGTATGCGGCGGCTTTTGCAAGATAGCCTATGAAATATACTCTCCTGTCGGGAGCGGCTGCATATACGGCTACAGCGTTCTTATCGTGGCTGTTGTGAGGCTCTCTGCGAAGCTGCACGGTTATTTTATCAGGTGAATATACTGACAGCTTTTCAAGCTCTGACTGCCTGTGCGCCGTGCCTCTGACCCTTATACGCAGAGTGGAAGCCTTTGCAAGCGCCCACGCCTTTATCATTGCAAGAGAGCGGCGCATACCGCCTTTCACAAGCCTGTTGGCTGCTGTCATTACCTTTGACCTGATATCATTCATATTGTGCTTACCTCCTTTTTTTTGCTCATCTCTGAGCTTGATTATATTATATCACTAATATTAGAGATATTCAATACACAAAAGTCACAAATTATAGTGATACTTTATGTACATTTTATCACTTGTAATAGTGATAAAATGTATGTATAATAATTATGGAAGGTGATATTATGCCAATTAAGTATGATAAGCTTATAAATTTAATGCACGAAAAAGGAATAACAAGTTACACGATAAAGCGGGACAAAGTAATAGGTCAAGCAACATATAAGAAAATAATTGAGGGCGGTGATATTGACACAAGGACTATTGCAAAGCTCTGCAAGCTTCTCAACTGTCAGCCCGGAGACATTCTTGAATATTCGGAAGATGCTCCCGCTCCCGAGAGCAGCGAAGAGGCAAAGGAGGGATAATATGAGCGTAAAGAACATAAAAAGCGTAATTCATGCCAAAGATACGGATATAGCCGTTATTTCCGCCATAGGGCAGGACGATTATATTTCCCTTACCGATATTGCACGGTATCGCAGTGATGAACCTAAGGACGTTATAAAGAACTGGCTTCGTTCCAAAGCCACTATTGAATTTTTAGGCTTATGGGAAGAATTAAACAATCCGAATTTTAAAGGGGTCGAATTCGACTCCTTTAGAAACGAGGCAGGAGCAAACGCCTTTACTCTTTCCCCGCAAAAATGGATAGATGCCACAAATGCAATAGGAATAATATCCAGATCGGGAAGATACGGCGGTACATATGCACATAAGGACATAGCTTTTGAGTTCGCCTCATGGGTATCTCCCGAATTCAAGCTGTATATCATCAAGGACTATCAGCGGCTTAAATCCGATGAAGCTCACAGGCTCGCTCTGGACTGGAATGTAAAAAGGCTGTTATCCAAAGCCAATTATAAGCTTCATACGGAAGCCATAAAGCAAAATCTTATTCCTCCGGAGATAACGGCAGACAAGCAGGGCTTTATATATGCCAATGAAGCAGACGTGCTGAACGTTGCTCTGTTTGGAATGACCGCCGCCCAGTGGCGCAAGGATAACCCCGAGCTTAGTGGAAATATGAGAGATCATGCGACTATAGAGCAGCTTCTTGTGCTTGCAAACCTTGAAAACGCAAATGCAATGTACATTGAAGAGGGCAAGAGCAGGGGAGAGCGGGCTATACTGCTCAATAAGCTTGCCATATCCCAGCTCAGAACGCTTGCCGATACCGCAAGCATAGCCCATCTCACCTCATTGCAGGATAACAAAGAGCTTACAGATAAAGCCGCTCCCAAAGTCGGAGAGAAAAGAGAGTGAATATATGGATAAGATAACCGAACTGAAAAACAAGCTTTCCTCTCTGCGACCCCTTAATGAAGGGGAGCTGAAACGCCTGCGGGAAGAGTTCATAATAAACAACACCTATAATTCCAATGCGATAGAAGGCTCCACGCTTACCCTGCGTGAAACGGCACTTATACTTGCAGAGGGCGTGACCATTGCCGAGAAGCCCATAAAAGAGCATCTGGAAGCCATAGGACACAAGGACGCATTTGAGTATATAACCGAGCTTGCAGGCGCTGAAACGGCGCTCTCAGAGCGTGTAATAAAGGATATACATTCTCTTGTACTTATGAATGACCGTGAAAACAGGGGCGTATATCGCAGTGTTCCTGTTATGATAATGGGAGCGGAACACACACCGCCCCAGCCTTATCTTGTTCCAAAGCTCATGGAGCAGCTTATAATTGATTACAATACTATGCTTACCGAAAAAAGCATTATAGAGGCTGTCTCAGAGCTTCACCTGCGCTTTGAGTGCATACACCCCTTTATTGACGGAAACGGACGTACAGGGCGGCTTATACTTAATCTGGAGCTTATGAAGGCGGGACTGCTGCCTGTGAACATCAAGTTTGCGGACAGGGCAAAGTATTACAACGCCTTTGACGAATATTCCCGCAGCGGAAGCAGTGCGGTTCTTGCTCAGATGATAAGGGATTATGAGTGCTCAGAGCTGGAGAGATATATTAGCATTATTGAAGCCGCTCCCGAACAAAACATCTGATAAATGGGAGCGGAAAATCTGACGGTTTTGGTGCGCTATTTGTGCGCCATTGGTGCGCCATTTCTATGATTATGCGCTAAAAGAGGCAATAAGCCGCAACAAGCAAGAGTGCCACAAAGCACGCATTATAGCCATTTGTGAGTATTTGTAAAAATCTGCAAAAAGCTGAAATCTCATCTCCGACTCTGAAGGCTGTGGGTTCGACCCCCGTCGGGCAGACCACGTATTATAGCCGTTTGTGAGCATTCGCAGACGGCTATTTTTTATCAGCGTACAACATTTGTACAACAATATGCTGCATTTTACGGTTTGGGTGTTATCATTTCAATAGCTTATCATATGCAATATACCTGCCCAATGCTGTATCTGATAATTGTAATATCGTCTTTTGCAGCTTATTGGTTGAAATCTCAGAACAGGCATAGTATAATAAATGTAACCATATAAAGGGGGGATAACAATGATGCTTTGTATTTACACATCTCCATGCAAGGAATGACGAATTGCATGGAGGAATGATCCGCCGTCATGCCTTGCATCTGACTGAAATAAATCAGAAAAAGGAGCAAGGTAATATGAAAACCTTAAAGGAACTTAAAAATTTTATAATTCTCTGGCTCACTCAGTCGTTTTCGGCGCTGGGAAGCTCTATGACAAGCTTTGCGCTTGTGATATGGCTTTACAGCGACAGCGGTTCGGCGCTGACCACCTCGCTGCTGACGGTATGCTCATATGCGCCGTATGTTTTGATGAGCATTTTTGCAGGTGCGGTAAGCGACAAATGGAACAAGAAAGCGATCATGCTTATCTGCGACAGCTTTGCTGCGGTCTGCACTGTCATAATTCTTATACTGCTGAAAACGGGAAGCCTTGCCGTATGGCACCTGTACATTCTCAACGCCCTGAACGGCTTGATGAATTCGATCCAATCACCGGCTTCGGACGTGGCTGTCACGCTGCTCACACCCGAAAAGCATTATCAGAAAACAAGTGGTATGCGCTCATTTTCAAACTCGCTTGTGTCCATTCTTACGCCTGTTCTGGCAGCTGCTGTGATGTCGTTTGCAGGAATTGAAGCTGTCATCGCCTTTGACCTTACCACCTTTGCCGCAGCATTTTTTGTCCTGATGTTTTTTATCAGAATACCGCAGGTCGCCCGGGACTCCGACAGCAAGGAAACGATTTTGCAGTCGGCAAAAAGCGGACTTTCCTATTTGAAAGGAAATCAGGGTATCCTCTGGCTTATCCTGTTTTTATCGGCGATCAACCTGATAGCATCAATGTACAGTGCGGCACTTCCTGCGCTTATTATTTCAAAAGCAGGCGAGACGGCATACGGTATCGTAAACAGCTGTGTCGGCGTGGCAACACTTCTCGGAAGCGTTGCGGCAACCGTATTTCCAAAGCCAAAGAGCAGGATCAATGTTATCTGCAACTGCCTGCTCATCTCCATGAGCACGGAAAATTTCCTGCTTGCTTTCGGAGATAACACCGTCATATGGTGTATCGGTGCATTTCTCGGCTGGGGCATTATCCCGCTGATGAGCGCAAATTATGACGTTATTTTCAGGAGCAATGTGCCTAAGCAAATGCAGGGGCGGGTCTATTCTGTCAGAAATACTCTGCAGTTTTTCACCATTCCCATCGGTTATTTCCTTGGCGGCTTTCTGGTGGATAATGTCTTTGAGCCGCTTATGGAAAATACGCAAAGCGGCTTGCTCAAAGGCATTTTCGGCAGTGAAAAAGGCTCGGGTGCGGCAATGCTGTTTTTCTTTATGGCTGTATCGGGTGTTATTGTTTGCCTGATTTTCCGCAGGATAAAGGCACTGAGGGAGCTTGAATAAGTTTATTTACATATACCCCGCCACAAAAAGCACAAAAAGTCGGGCATCACATTCCCTCACGATGTATAATATCATCAGAGGATAAGGAGGAGACATCATGAACACATGGGAAGGGATACAGACTGCCATAAGGTACATCGAGGACAATCTCACCGAGGAGCTTGACATCGCCGATATCGCCGCAAGGGCGAACATATCAGCCTTTCACTTTCAGCGGATATTCTCCGTGCTGTGCGGCTTTACGGTGGGGGAATATATCCGCAGCCGCAGGCTCACGCTGGCGGCGCAGGAGCTTTCCGCCACCGACATAAAGGTGATAGACGCTGCGGTGAAGTACGGCTATGACTCTCCCGACAGCTTTGCCCGTGCGTTCACACGTTTCCACGGCATATCTCCATCCTCTGCAAAAGAAAAGGGAGCAAGGCTCAGGTCCTTTGCTCCGCTGAAGATCATTCTTACATTGGAGGGCGGTACTATGACAGAGTACAAAATCGTTGAAAAAGCAGCATTTACGGTAATCGGAAAGAAGCGCAGGTTCAGTATGGAAGGCTCCTACAGTGAGATACCGAAGTTCTGGCAGGAGCATATGTCGGACAGCGGCTTTGTCATCGGTGACCCCCGGCAGGAAGTCCCCGAGGGATACGAGACAAGGCAGATACCCGCACCCAAGGCACTCCGGGACGTGAACACAAGGATATGGAACGAATGGCTCCCCAACTGCACCGAGTACAGGCTGGGCGGCAATTACGACATTGAAATGCACACCGCTCCCACGGAAGGCCCTGCCAAGACCTACAGCGAAATATGGATACCTGTTGTTAAGGCATAAGAATACCCCCTGTTTCTCTTTTGAAGCAGGGGGTATTTATTTTAGGGATAATTCATTCTGCGCACTGCACTGTCAAACAAATTATTTTCTTACCGCACCGACTATTGCCTTTCTGATAAGGTCAACGGGGATAATGGAAACCGCCATCACAAGCACTACTATCCACTCGGTAAGGTTAAGCCCATAGCAATCCAGCACCGCTCCGCCAAGGTATGTCATAAGCACCTGCACCACGGTGATGATGCCAAGAATTTTAAGGAAGCCCTTGTTTCTGCCGATGTTATCCATAAGGTTCATTTTCTCCGTTCTTGCGTTGAAAGCGTTGAACACCGCCGCAAAGATAAAGAAGCAGAAATAGCCTGTGAGGAGATATTTTGTGCTGTCCTCAGCATCTCCCGCTGTGTATTCACGGAAGAGGTTTGCCATAAATCCGTCTGTTCTGAATGTGTCATTTGAGGGGTCAATGCCGGTTATGAGCATCACAAGGCTCAGGGCGAATATCCACAGCGCACCTGTGATTATCTCAGACCACATATACTTGTTTACGATAGGTTCCTTTCGGGACTTGGGCTTTTCAGCCATATAACGGTGAAGTGCAGGCTCGCCTCCGAATGCCAGAGCTGCCAATGTATCCATTACAAGGTTTATCCAGAGTATCTGAGTGATCGAAAGGGGATTTTCCATGCCGAGCAGGGGACAGATAAAGGAAATAACCACCGCTGCAACGTTGATGGTCAGCTGGAAGATGATAAACTTTCTTATTGAGTTGAAGATAGTTCTGCCGTAAAGGATAGCCTTGTCAATGGAGTTGAAATTGTCGTCCAGGATAACAATGTCGGAGGCTTCCTTTGCGACCTCGGTGCCGCCGCCCATTGCAAAGCCAACGTCAGCCTTTTTAAGTGCAGGGGAGTCGTTTACGCCGTCGCCTGTCATACCTGCAACAAGGTCAAGCTCCTGAGCTATGCGCACAAGCCTTGACTTATCGGAGGGCAGTGCTCTTGCAATTACACGGATATTTTTCAGCTTGTCCTTGACCTCATCATCGGTGAGCTTTGCCAGTTCGTCGGAGGTAAGCACAATGTCTGTCTTTTCATTGGTAAGCAGTCCTGCGTCCTTGGCAATAGCCACCGCAGTATCCTTTCTGTCGCCTGTTATCATGACAACCTGAACGCCTGCGCCCTGAACTTCCTTGATGGCTGTAACGGACTCGGGGCGTACCTCGTCTCTTATGCCCAGTATTCCCACCAGAGTCCAGCTGCCCTCGGGAAGCCTGTCGCTGTCAGGCTCGATGCTGTCATCGGATATTGCCAGCGCCAGCACACGTATAGCACGGGAAGCCAGCTCGTTTATAGCTTCCTCCACGGCAGTGCTGCCTGCAAGCTCTATCCTGCTTCCGTCGGGAGCAAGGTAGTATGTGCATTTTGCAAGGAGCTTTTCAGGTGCGCCCTTTATAAGAGTGCCCTTGAAATCGTCGCTCTCAACAGTTGCGGCGGAGTATTTATTGTCGCTGTTAAAGGGGATAGAAGCATACTTTGTCATTCCGCAGGAGGGTGCTCCCGCAGCAAATGCCAGCACAGCTCTTTCGGTGGCGTTTCCGCCGATGACCCTTGCGTCGCTGCCTGTGCCGTTTATCATGGCTGTGGTATTTTCGGTAATGCAGGCTGTAAGCATCTGACCCAGCTTGTCGGGGACTTCTGCGCAGGTCTTGTATCTTCTGCCCTTGCCGTCAACGAACACAACAGCTTCCAGCTGACCTTTTGTAATAGTACCGGTCTTGTCGCTGAAAAGAATGTTAAGGCTTCCTGCTGTTTCAATTCCCGCTATCTTGCGGACAAGCACGTTATCTTTGAGCATCTTGCCCATATTAAGCGCCGAAACAATGGCTATCATAAGGGGCAGACCCTCGGGAACTGCCATTACGATGATTATTACCGCAAGGATAAGTGCGTCCAGCAGGTCGGTGATGATGCTTGCGGCACCTGTTGCAAAATATGCGCCGAAGCTGCCTGCAAGGACTATTCTGTGGATAAGGAGTGCAACGGCAATGGCAATGCCGCCGATATATCCGAATTTGGAAATGCCGTTTGCCAGGTCGCCCAACTTTACTTTAAGAGGCGACTCTCTGTCGTCCTCCTGCTGAAGCTCGCCTGCGATCTTGCCGTAAACGGTCTTATCGCCGACGGTGGTGGCTTTCATTACGGCGTTGCCAGAACATACAACAGTTCCCCTGAACACCTTGTATTCGTTGAGAAAGTCCAGCGCCTCGCCCTCAGGCTCGGTGTAATCCTCGGGCTGGGTTATTTTCTTAGCTTCCGCAGCCTCGCCGTTGATAACGGACTGATCTACCTTGATATCGCCGTCGGCAAGGATACCGTCAGCAGGTATCTTGTCGCCTGACTGAAGCATGATAAGGTCGCCCGCAACGATATCGTCAATGGGTATCTCTTCCACGCTGCCGTTTCTGTAAACCTTGCAAAGTATCTTTGAAGCCTCTTCCTGAAGCTTCTGGAAAGCGTTCTCGTTTCTGTACTCGGAGAATGTGGATACCAGCGTTGCAATGACTATCGCCGCCGTAATGCCGATAGGCTCGTACCATTCCACCTCAGCTTCAACCACGCCCATTTTTCCGAGAATGAAAATAATGACGTTGATGCCAAGTGCCACACAGAGAATTTTTATCATGGGGTCGCCGAAATTTGCCTTGAGCTTGTCCCAGAAGGTCTCAGTCTCCACTTCCGAAAGGCGGTTGCTGCCGTTCAGCTTTCTGGATTCCTCGACTTCCTTGTCGGTAAGTCCGTTGAATTTCATAACATATCTCCTTGTTTTAGACGTTATTATATTATATAAGTAAACAGGAACCTCCGAAATGAAGATCCCTGTAATTTTCTGTGCTGAATGTGGTAATTATACCATTTTATAATTTTTATGTCAATAACTTTTCCCTTTTTCTAACCTTATTTTAACCTTTGAATGGCAAAAAAATACGGACGGCTTTTACACCGTCCGTTTGCTGTTTTTTATCAGAATACAAATGTATCCGCAACGGTCATATCATCAAGATCAACAGAGACCATTCGTCCGCTGCCGATGATATAAAGCACTCCGTCAGTAACAACAGCTCTTTCAAAAGTGTAGCTGTCGTCAATGTCGTTGTACTCGAAAACGCCCTTCTGAGTGAAGCTGTTCTCATCGTATCCGAAGACGAAGTACTGGTTCTTCACGCCGAACTCGTTGACGCTGGAAACAGGGATACCGACTATTTTGTTGTCGGTATCGATAAGCATCGCCTTCTTGTCGCTTAGGGCAGGGGACTGCACCTTGGGGAACCGGGCAAATACTGTTTCGCTTATCTTCTCGCCGCTGTCTGCGCTGTAAAGCTCCAGCCTGAGACCGTTATATCCGCCGTTTTCGTCCTCACAGGCGGTTATGCCTGCCATAAGTCCGTCGGAAAGCTTGCTGACATAGGGTGCGATGAAGCACTTTGTCTCAGCATTTTCCACAGGAGCACTCTGGTCAAGGTCAACCACGAGAGAAGCATCTGTGCGGTTATTTTCAATAAGACTTGCATAATTGCCGTCAAACTTGACGGAGCCGATTATCACACCTGGGAGAAGTCCCTCTGCCTTGGAGATCACTGCAAGTGAGCTGTCAAGCGTGTAGATATCGGTAACTGCCATTCCGTTTTCGTCAAAGCTGCGGCAGGCGATCCTGAAACCGCCCTCGCTCTCTGCCATGCTGTACCTGCTGATAAGCTCGCCCTCAACAGTTCCCGAAGCTTTGTAGGAAAGACCGCTTTCGGAAATTGCAAAGGAGGTAACAGCTGTGTAGGACTTGCCGTCCTTAGTGCCCGAAAATGCCACATAAAGGGTATCATCGGAGCAGAAAGCATTTGCATTGCTGCCCAGAACAGCCTTTACGGAAATGTTCACAGGCTCGCTGCACTTGACGGAGGAAATGATAGTGTAATCGGTATTGTTCGCTCCCTGGGGAACTGTGATATCTTCGGCGGCAACGTAGTGCTTTTCGCCATCGATATAGTAGCCGGGAACGTAATTATCAAGGTCAGCATTCTCGTCAAGGGGCGCTCCTCTGTAGTTGGAGTATCCCGTTACGAGGTACAGAACGCCGTTATCATCTATCCTTGCGGAGTTGTATTCGCCGTTCTGCTTATATGTTTTGATATGAGTAAGCGAGTCGGAGGAAATTGTGTATATATCTATGACCACATTTGTATGGTCTCTGCCGTCCTCAGACTTGTCACCGGAAGCTTTTTCTTCGCTTACAAGCACAAGAGAATTACCTCTTACATACATCTCAAAGGGAGGATTTTCGGTGGTTATCTCCTGTTTTACCGCCATATTGTCCTTTGAAACAACGTAGAGAGTTCCGCCGCAGATATAGTAGATAGAGCTGTCATCGCTCTTCACGATATCGGCATCTGAAAAATCAGAGCACACGGCATCAATATTCTTGCGTGAGGTATCCTCAGCGGGCGCTTCCGTAATAGCGGGAGTTGTTTCGGTGGCAGCGGGCACATCGGTGATTGCAGTGTCATCGGTGATAATTTCCACACCGTCGCCATTCTCGGCAGCGGCAGTTTCGCTGTTGGCTTCCGAATTAAGGTAAATTCCCGTGTAAATGCTGTACAGTTCATCATAAGACTGTACCTGAACAGCCTCGTAGTTGATCTCGCTTTCGATATCAACAGGCTTTGCGGTCTGCTGGCGAACAGCGGCAAATCCGCCTGCCAGAGCTATGCACGCAGCAGCTGCGGCGATAGTACGCATAATAATAGTACGGTTTGTTTTCTTTGCCGTGATCTTTTCGGAACGGTCAATGTCTGCGCTTGTATTTTTCTGTGCGCTGCGGTCTGCGTTCCTGAGCATTGCTTCAATATTCACGGGCAGCAGTTCCTCGGGAATATCAATGCTTTCAACGGCTTTTCTGAGATCCTTTTCAAAGCTCATGCTTCCGGCCTCCTTTCTTCAAAAAATCTAAGTCAGCAGCTGTTTCAGTCTGGCTTTCGCCCTTGCTACCTTTGAACGAACGGTGTTTGCATTTGTTCCGAACATTCTGGCAATCTCTTCGCTTTTATAGCCTGAAACAACACTGAGTGACAGCACCATACGTTCCTCTTCGCTGAGCTGCTTAAAGCCTTCCATTACCTCTATGCTGCCGAAATCTATTTCTTTACTTACAGCAGCCTCTTCGGCATCGCTGAGATCGTCCACATCTTCCCGGAAATTGTTTATCTCTTTATATTCCTTGCGCTTGTTTTTTATCTTTACCGTAAGGATCTTTATTATCCAGGCTTTGAATGCTTTTTCGTCCCTCAGCTTTGATATGGAGGTGTAAGCTTCCAGCACCGTGTCGCTAACCACATCGGAAGCATCGTGTTGATTGTTCAGGTTCAGCAGAGCGATCCGGTACAGATCCTTGTAAACAAGGGAATAAAGTTCGGCAAACGCTCCGGCATCTCCCGCCTGTGCACGTCTTACAGAGGCGGTAAAGTCCAAGCTCATTGTATTGAATCACCTCGCACCCGCTTTTGCAGCAAAGCGGATTGATATGATCTCGTACCGAGTTTATATATATGCTCGCTCTTCTGAGCCCTGTCATATATATAGTGCAGATCTGCGTGCGTTTTGTTGCAGAGAATTTTTATGTTTGGATATTTTCACAATCCATCACTGCATCAGATTTGATTTTTACCACACTTTGCACAATTTCGGCAGAGATCCGACAGATTTTTGCTTATTGGAAATATATCTTAGGCAAATAATGATCTTCATTTATGATCTGCGGCGATGCTATAAAAGCCGCAGAAACCGACCCGTTATACTTGGGCAATATATAGTTTATTTTACCCCAGATACGCTGTTATGTCAATATATATGATGTAAATTATTTGGAAGATGATGGAAATAGGGAGCATTGACGGATTTTGCCGAAAATGGTATAATTATTTTGCTGCCTTGCTCCTATCCGCTTAACCGCTGAGAGGCGGTGATAGCGGTGGACATATTCACTTTTACTATTTCGTTTCTTATTTCCGTTGGAGCAGGTGTTGTCGGCAATTATTTGTATGACAGCATCGGCAAGTGGCTGAACGGTCGGAAGAAGTAAAACACAAGGCAGTCAGCACAAAAGAACGCCCTCGGAGGTCGCAACTCCGAGGGCGTTCGATTTGTGATCCGAATGGAACACTCATTTCTTTTCGTGATAATTATACCACGTACATATATTTTTTTCAAGCAATAAAAAATTATTCCGCAGGCAAAGCAAACAAAAAACCGCTTCAACTATTGTCGAAACGGTTGTTGGTTGCGGAGGCAGGATTTGAACCTACGACCTTCGGGTTATGAGCCCGACGAGCTACCGAGCTGCTCCACTCCGCGATATTTTAAGCACTTTATCTGAGTGCTTAATTATTATAGCACAATAATGCTCACTTGTCAATACCTTTTTGAAAAAATTTTTTTCAACGCAAAAAATACCATATACTATATAAATATGCGCCCTGTCTGACCTTATATCTCAGCCGCCATAGCAGATATGTTCGCTGCGGTCTATCCTGTGTTCTATGCTCATTTCTCCGAAGCCGAAAAGGGCATAAAAGGGCTTGATGTTCTCGCCGCCGCTTACGATGCCGTTTTCCACGCCCAGGTCGGATATCCATGTGCAGTCCACATAATACCACTGACCGTCCAGCGCAACAGCGTTCCATGTGTGATTTGCGGGAGCTTCCGCCAGCTGCGCTCTGCTGTAGCCCTCGCTGGAGGAGCCGCCTTTAAGGTAAAGGCAATATATCCCCTGGCTGTGGCACAGCGCCGAATAAAAATTGGCAAAGCCGCCGCAGGTGGTTTTCATTCCGTTGTTCAGTATGGCCTCAAGAGATATTATGCTCAGATCTGCGGAATTATGCGCCGCATCATGATCATATGCGATATTCTGCCCCGTCCACATCGCAAGGGCATATGCCTTGCTGTAATCATCGGTGCAGCCGTCGCATACGGAATCGGATATGGCTTTTATCTGCATCATTATCTCAGCCGCAGTTTCATCATCGCCGCTTTCGGTGATATAGAGCCTGCAAAGCTCGGGGTCGGGGACTGTGGGGTTAAGGGTAAGGTACTCGTTTATGTCGATAACGCTCTCGATAAGCTCAAAAGTGCCGTATGGCGTGGTATATTCGCTTTTGTCGTTTATGACCTGAGCAGGAGCATATGCCGCAAAGCACTTTTCCTTTGCCCTTGTCTGCTTTGCCTCATAGACCGCTTCACGGTCGGAAGGATACACCTCGGGGGTTCTGTTTACATAAACAATGGCAGCAGAAATGGCTGCAGCTGTGAGAAGCAGCGCAATAACAGCAATTATTAAGTTAAGATCGCTTTTTTTGATCTGCTTCATTTTTCAGCCTTTCTGCATAATTTCATTTGCTATACTAAGAATCTGTCATAAGTTGCAATAATTTTTGATAAATACCTATGATTATTCTACACGGCAAATATTATTTCAATATGAATATGCTGAGTAGTTTTTGGAAAATTAAGCTTAACAAGCCTATTTCCTGCGCTGTTGCACAAAATATCATCTTTCAGGAACAAATAAGCTATTGTACATATATGCTTTTTAAGTTATAATTATAGCAATGTAAATTTTCTTCCGCACCCCTTGACTTAAAGTCGGCTTTAAGTATTACAATGTTATACAAGGGCATGATATATCGTGCTGTACTATAATAATGTAATTTAAACAGGAGGAAAATTTATGCTGCTTGAAAAGATCAACAAACCTTCGGATATCAAAACCTTTACCGCTGACGAGCTTAACATCCTTGCGGGCGAGATGAGAGATGCACTTCTCTTCAAACTCAGCAAGCACGGCGGTCACTGCGGCCCCAATCTGGGCATGGTGGAAGCTGTAATTGCTCTGCACTATGTTTTCGACTCACCTGTTGATAAAATGGTTTTCGATGTGTCTCACCAGAGCTATTGCCACAAGATGCTCACAGGAAGAAAGGACGCTTTTCTTTACGCTGACCATCTGGACGATGTTTCGGGATATACCGAGCCTTCCGAGAGCGAGCACGACTTCTTTACCATCGGTCACACCTCCACTTCCATAAGCCTGGCAAGCGGTCTTGCAAAAGCCCGTGACCTTAAAGGTGAAAAGGGCAATGTTATCGCAGTTATCGGCGACGGCTCACTCAGCGGCGGAGAGGCTATGGAAGGTCTCGACTTTGCAGGCGAGATGAAGGGCAATTTCATCATCGTTGTAAATGACAATGATATGTCCATTGCCGAAAATCACGGCGGTATCTACAAAAACCTCAGGCTGCTGAGAGAAACCAAGGGAAAGAGCGAATGCAATCTTTTCCGTGCAATGGGTCTTGACTATGTTTTCGTTGAGAACGGCAATGACATTCCCTCGCTTATTGATGCGTTCAGATGCGTTAAGGACAGCACAATTCCTGTTGTAGTCCACATCGTTACCGAAAAGGGCAGAGGATACGCTCCCGCTGTGGCAAACAAGGAGCAGTGGCACTGGTGTATGCCCTTTGACCCCGAGACAGGCAAGCCCCTTTTCACCGCTGACGGTGAGGATTACGGCACAATAACCGCTGACTTCCTTATGAAGAAGATGAAAGCGGACAAGTCCGTATGCGCCATAACCTCGGGCACTCCCATGGTAATGGGCTTTGATGCCCAAAAGCGCAAAGAGGCAGGCAGCCAGTTCATCGACGTGGGCATCGCCGAGGAGCACGCTGTTGCTCTTGCATCGGGCATCGCCGCAAACGGCGGAAAGCCTTTCTACGGCGTTTACAGCTCATTCGTTCAGCGCACCTATGACCAGATGTCCCAGGACCTCTGCATCAACAACAATCCCGCTGCTATTGCAGTGTTTGCTGCTTCCGTTTACGGAATGAACGATGTAACTCACCTTGGAATTTTTGATATCCCAATGCTGTCAAATATCCCGAACCTTGTATATCTTGCTCCCGTTACCAAGGAAGATTATCTTGTCATGATAGACTGGGCTGTTGAACAGAACGAACACCCCGTTGCGGTCCGTGTTCCCGCAAGCGTTATCTCCGACGGAAAGCCTGTAGCAAAGAATTTCAGCAAGCTCAACAAGTATGAAGTCACCGAGCAGGGCAGCAGTGTGGCAATAATCGCACTGGGCAGCTTCTACGGTCTCGGTCAGCAGGCAGCAAAGGCTATTGAGAGCAGAACAGGCAAAAAGCCCACTCTCATAAATCCCTATTTTATCACAGGCACAGACGATGAACTGCTGGAAAAGCTGGAAGCAGACCACTCCGTTGTTATCACACTGGAGGACGGTATCCTGAACGGCGGCTTCGGCGAGAAGATCGCACGCTTCTACGGCAATTCCGATATGAAGGTGCTGTGCTACGGTCTCAGGAAAGAATTTCTCGACAGATATGACGCAGATGAGGTGCTGAAAGCAAACCGCCTCACTCCCGATCAGATCGCCGAGGACGTTATAAATACACTTTAAAATTCAGTATGGCGGAGTAACCGTCCTGCTGACGAAAGGACGGTTTCTTATGTCAAATCCATACCTTCCCAAGTGGGAATATATCCCCGACGGCGAGCCGAGAGTTTTCGGCGACAGAATTTACGTTTACGGCTCCCACGACAACGCAGGCTCGGACAGCTTTTGCGACTATGTGCTCAAATGCTGGAGCGCTCCCCTTAACGATCTGTCAAAATGGACATGCCACGGCGAGATATTCCGCACAAAAGCCGAGAAAGGCCGTCCTGCCAATACCGACTGGACAGGGGAGAACAATCAGCTTTTTGCTCCCGATGTCGTGGAAAAGGACGGCAAGTACTATTTATATGCCTATATCATCAACGCCACAGGCTGCGTAGGCGTAAGCGACCGTCCTGAGGGGCCTTTCAAGCTCCTGAGCAAATATAAATACACCGTTCCCGATGAGATATGCTGTAACGGCTGGTTCATCGACCCGGGCGTGCTTGTTGACGACGACGGCAGAGTATATATCTACTGCGGCTTTGAACGCTCCTTTATGGCGGAAGTTTCCCAGAATATGTACGAGATAAGCGGCGATACAGTTATCGAGCACATTATCCCCATAGTTCCCGACAAGGAGCATGGCTTTGCGGAAAAGGAAAGCCTGTTCTTTGAGGCCTGCTCGCCGAGAAAAATAAACGGCACATATTATCTCATCTATTCACCAAAGCAGGGAAGCCGCCTTGCATATGCCACCTCCGATAAACCCACAGGCCCGTTCACATACCGTGGCTATATCGTGGATAACGGCGTTGACTACCCGGGCGGAAACGACCACGGCTCCGTTGCCTGCATAAACGGTCAGTGGTATGTGTTCTACCACAGAATGACCAACGGCACAATAATGTCAAGGCGTGGCTGCGTGGAAAGAATCGAAATTCTCCCCGACGGCACTATCCCGCCCGTGGAAATGACCTCTCTCGGATTTGAAGAGACACTCAATCCTTATGAGATAACTCCCGCTGATATTGCCTGCGTACTTAAAGGCGGCGCAACCATCATCGAAAAGAATGTGTTTGAGAGGGTCATAATCAATATCACAGACGGCTGCGAAATAGGCTACAAATATTATGATTTCGGCGATGACTTTACGGGAAAAAATATGGAATTTTCAGCTGATATCATCGGCTGCGGCTGTGACTGCACCGTTCACATCTTTGCGGACGATGAGGAGATAGGCTCCTTTGATGTGGGCAGAAACGGCGGAATCATCACATGCCCCGTAAAATGCGTAACGGGAAGGCACGCTGTATATTTAAAGGTATCATCACCCTACAGCGGCTGGACAGGGGAGTATTTCAAGGCAAGAGATCTGTTCAATCTCCGCTCATTTGTGTTTATGAAGTAAAAGCTCAGCAGACTATTAAAAGAGCCGGCACAAACAAACACAAAGGTAAAAAGTTTAGTCCACCTTTTCAAAGGTGGCAGGGGTCAAGGGGGCGGCGCCACCTTGTCGCCCTTGCCGCAGTGGTAAACTACGTTTACCTACGAAATCCGTTCGTTTGCGGTAAGAATAATCAAACCGACAGCGGACAAATAAGAAAATCCATAAAGCCGCCTGCACCGAAAATTCAAAGTCCCACAAATGATAATAATATCTCAAATAAACTAAAAACTTTATCATGCAGGCGGCTTGAAACTGAGAGATGTTCCGTCAGGAACGGCGATTTCAGTTTCCGCCGATAGGCGCAGGTACGGACATATCTGCATACCATTTTAATCTGTCCGTACCTAATGCAAAGGAGACACCACCAGGTGGGAAGTATTAACCAAAGGTTAATTAAACTAAAGCAAGGGCAAAAAACGGCTTTCCCCTTCCCCCTGATGGTTTCTCCATGCCTTGCAAAAGGCAAGCACTCATCTCTTCCTTACACCCCTATTCCCATCCGTTTTTTATCCCCCTACATTTTGCTTGCCGCCGTGTCCGAACCCCGCTCAACTATTTGCACTCACTTATATAGCCACGTTTACGGGCTTTGCTTCACCCCGTTCTTTTATTTGCTGTTCTTTTTTTATATGAGAGCAATTTTATAAATGTGTGCTTTTACCGCCGTGTATTTCATTTGTGGATTGGCTGACAGTTTTTTCTCAACATCGACCTAAAGATATACTATATAAAATACAAAATAACATGACATGAAAAAATTCCCGTGGATTTTGTCCCACAAGCGGGGGAAAATTTGAAAAAAGGGCTTGACAAAACGATTTCTATATGTTATGATAAAAATACCTCTTTATGGGGTTTATTTTTTTGCGCTTATTTTTTGGCGCACCCCCATGGACGGGCTCATTCCGTCAGAGAGGGAGGCAGTGGAAAGAATTTGTCTTTCCTAAACAGTATTAACAGGAGGTGCCGATATGAGAGTAAAGGTAACATTGGCTTGCACAGAGTGCAAACAGCGCAACTACAACACAAAGAAAAACAAGAAGAACGATCCCGACAGACTTGAGATGAACAAGTACTGCAAGTTCTGCAAGAAGCATACTCTTCACAGAGAAACTAAGTAAGGGGCTGATTTGAATGGCAGATAAGAAGTCCGCAGCAAAAGCAGAAACCAAGCCTGCCAAGAAGCCTCAGGCAAAAACAGTCAAAAAGCCTAACAAAGTTGTAAAGTACTTTAAGGATCTCAAGAGTGAGTTCAAGAAGGTCGTTTGGCCTTCCAAGAAAACTGTCGTTAACAACACCTCAGTCGTTCTTGTTGCAATGATATTCAGCGGTCTGGCTATCTGGGGAATCGACTCAGCATTCGCAGCCGCACTCAAGGGTCTTCTTAATCTGGTAGGCTGATTTTCTGAAAACGGTTTTCAAAAATACTACAAAGGATGGTTGAAAATATGTCAGAGGCAGCAAAATGGTACGTTATTCACACCTACTCGGGATACGAAAACAAGGTTGCTCAGACGATCCTTAAGGTTGTGGAAAACCGTAAGCTTCACGATCTCATTCCCGAAGTCAGAGTTCCTACCGAAATGGTAATGGAAAAGAATGACAAGGACGAAATGCGTGAGGTAGAGCGCAAAATTTTCCCCGGCTATGTTCTGGTGAAAATGATCCTTACCGATGACAGCTGGTATGTTGTAAGAAATACACGAGGCGTTACGGGCTTTGTCGGCCCCGGAAGCAAGCCTGTTCCTCTCAGCGAGAAAGAGGTTGCGGCTCTCGGCGTAGATCACGGCGTAAAGGCTGCAGAGGCAGATTTCAAGATCGGAGACAGGGTGAAGATCACCACGGGTCCTATGGAGGGCTTTATCGGAGAGGTAAAGGCTATCAGCTCCGAGGACAACACCGTAGATGTTTCCGTTTCAATGTTCGGAAGAGAAACTCTTGCTACACTGGATATTTCCCAGGTCAGGGTTTCGGACGAATTCTAATTTAAAAGTTCTGGTCCGTATGGATATCATGCGGCATACGATTTATGGAGGTGTGCATTATGGCACAGAAAGTAGTTGGCTTAATCAAGCTTCAGATCGCAGCAGGTAAGGCTACACCTGCTCCCCCTGTTGGCCCTGCACTCGGTCAGCACGGTGTAAATATCATGGCATTCACCAAGGAATTCAATGAGAGAACCAAGAACGATATCGGTCTTATCATTCCTGTAGTTATCACAGTTTATGCAGACCGTTCCTTCTCCTTCATCACTAAGACTCCTCCGGCTGCTGTTCTTATCAAGAAGGCAATCAACCTTCAGAGCGGTTCCGGCGTTCCCAACAAGACCAAGGTCGGCAAGATCACCAAGGAGCAGATCAGAAAGATCGCTGAGACCAAGATGCCCGACCTCAACGCTGCTAACATTGACAGCGCAATGAGCATGATCGCAGGTACTGCACGCTCCATGGGCGTAGAGGTTGTTGACTGAGTTAAGCTTGAGTAAAGTGGGAGGATATTTCCGATTGACCACTGATAGGAGGAAAATAAATAATGAAACACGGTAAGAAATATATTGAAAGCGCAAAGCTTGTTGACAGAAACAAGCTCTACGAAAGCAATGAAGCTCTTGACCTCGCTTGCAAGGCAGCCAAGGCTAAGTTCGACGAGACCATCGAAGTTCACGTTCGTCTCGGCGTTGACTCCCGTCACGCTGACCAGCAGGTAAGAGGCGCAGTTGTTCTTCCCAACGGTACCGGTAAGAAAGTAAGAGTATGCGTATTCTGCAAGGAAGACAAGTACGAGGCTGCTAAGGCTGCAGGTGCAGAGTTCGTTGGCGGTCAGGATCTCGTTGATAAGATCATGAAGGAAAACTGGATGGACTTTGATGTTGTTATTGCATCTCCCGATATGATGGGTCTTGTAGGCCGTCTCGGTAAGGTTCTCGGTCCCCGTGGTCTCATGCCTAACCCCAAGGCAGGTACAGTTGCTCCCGACGTTGCAAAGGCTGTAACTGAGGCTAAGGCAGGTAAGATCGAGTATCGTCTCGACAAGACCAACATTATCCACTGCCCCATCGGCAAGGCATCTTTCGGTGCTGAGAAGCTCACCGAAAACTTTGAAACACTTCTTGAAGCTATCGTTAAGGCTAAGCCCGCTGCTGCAAAGGGTACTTACATCAAGTCCTGCACAGTTGCTTCCACTATGGGCGTAGGCGTTCCCGTTTCTACTTCCAAGTATGGTGTCTGATTTATTCAGAAAATAATTTCAAAAGCCGTCTGATTTTTTCAGGCGGCTTTTTTACTGCCCTTTTCACGGAAATAACATTCATTTTATACTAAGAACCAATAAAACTATAGACAAAAAATCATCGCATAATCCATATACGCAAGATTATGCTCAATTTTTTGTATAGTTTTTAATTGGTGCTTAGTATTTTTTAAAAGGCGGAGCCTGAAAGGGTTTCGCCTTATCTTTAATAATAAAGAGGAAAACATGAAAAACAAATTAAAGGAAATAATGCCCGTTAGGACAGTAGGCATAAAGAAGTTTTCGGACAAACATTGTAAGACAGGTACAGCAAGCTGAAAAAATCCAATATGTAAATCATTGAATTTTATAAACTATTCGTTGACAAAATGTCATCAAAGTGGTATACTATGTGTGACACTTGTACCATATATATTGTTAAGGCAGTAGCATATACTTAATTTAGGATATTCAATATATTAACATACAAAATTCTGTGTTTGCTTTGTAGGAATGTTTTATTTGATGCTATACGAAAGGAGAATCTACATGAAGAAACAAGCAATTGCAGCTTTTCTGGTGCTGCTGGCTATTCCTTTGATGAACGGATGCGGGAAGCAGAGTGAGCTGTCAAACTCTGCTACAGAAGAGAGTGTGCTTTCCCAGAATTCTGAAGAGATTGGGCAGGAAGATACACTTACTGTTGAGGCACTGACAGAGGATCCACTCGGCCTTGAGATTAATGGTATTGCGCTCACATTCCCATTCCGGGTAGAAGAACTCAGCGAAGAGCTCATACTAATGCCGAAACTGTACAGCGAACCTGATAATTATACCCTATGTGATCTAAGTACCACATACAACACAGTAATCTGTTCTGTATTCGTGCAGGGCAAAGAACCCGAACGCATGGACAGTGAGATTATTGGCATCATCGTGGATGATATGAATGACGGCATTTCCTTTTGTGGTCTGAACGATGATACGATGACTTCTTACATCGAACAGTACGGAGAGCCGAACGATCAGAGCGATACCTTTATTGAGTACACCTGGGAATCGATTAATTTCCTGGTGACGTTCGATGACGCATCTCACAAGGCAGATTATGTGAATCTGTTAGTCATCCAGGGGAATTGATACCATCTTTGGCTGTGCAGTAGTGGAATTGTCAAGAAATGTGCAGTCGGGGAATACCCAAAATCATGGATAGGCAGGAGTCAGGCGGTGTGATGCGAGAGCTGCTTTGAAGTTCTGGTTGTGATTTTTGAAATGTGTCTCACGTTATGACTTAATACGACGGCACAACCGCTTAATATGAAAATGACAAGATATTTGCTGAGGGGGACAAGGCACTTATCATCATCAGCTACAGGGACAGCGAGATACTCTCCGCTGCAATGATAGACCACTACAGGCTCAATTATGAGATAATTCTTGCTGTGATATTTGGCGCACTGCTCATAATCACCGCAGGAAAAACAGGCTTCCGCTCCCTGCTTTCCTTTATAATCACTATACTTGCAGTGTGGAAAGCAGTTGTTCCATTGTATCTCAAAGGCATTGACCCCATAGTCAGCGGTGCGGTGTTCATCACACTGCTTTCAGTAATAATAATCGCCATGGTCTATGGCTTTGACAGGCGGTGCTTTGCGGCAACTGCGGGAGTAATGTCGGGCGTGATGGTCGCGCTGGTATTCGGTGCAGTGTTCACCAACATTTTCAAGATACACGGCGCAGTAATGTCAATGTCCGAAAGTCTGCTGTACTGCGGATACGGCAATCTGAACCTCACAAGCATCTTTACCGCCAGCATTTTCATCGGCTCCTCGGGAGCTATGATGGATCTTGCTGTGGATATAACCTCGGCTATGTACGAGATAACTCAGAAAAAGCCCGACATAACCGCCAAGGAGCTTATCCTTTCGGGTATGAACATAGGCAGGGCTGCCATGGGAACTATAAGCACAACCCTGCTGCTGGCTTACACGGGGAGCTGCATTGCTATGCTCATGGTATTTATGGCGCAGGGCACTCCTCTTGTGAATATCCTCAACTACAAATACGTTGCGGCTGAGATAGTCCACACCGTTGCAGGAAGCATTGGTCTTACGGCAGTTGCTCCCCTTACGGCAGTGCTTGGCGGAACTGTTCTGACCTACGGAACAAAAGCTGCAAAAAGCGAATAGAAAAAATGCTTCCTTATCAGACGATAGGGAAGCATTTTGTTATACTTTATATTCCGACAGCCTGAGGCAGTCGCTTATAAGTGCGATAAGCTCGGAATTGGTGGGCTTGTCGCCGTCAAAGCTTATCTTACAGTGAAGCTTGTCCTCAATGAACTTGCTGTCTCCGTTCTGCCTGTCCCATGCGGTGGTTATGGCATGGCGTATGGCTCTCTCCACACGGGTGGGTGTGGTCTGATTGGTCTGGGCAACGGTAGGGTAGAGCCTCTTTGTTATGCTGTCAAGGACGGTCATATCCTCGGTAGCGAGCATTACTGCCGAACGCAGATATCTGTAACCCTTTACATTGGGTGGTACTCCCATTTTCTGGATTATCTCCGTAACTGTTCTTTCAAGGCCGCTTTGGCTGCCTGTCCACAAAGAAGTCTTTTCAGTGTAAGATGCCGTTCTGTGGCCAAAATATTTCTGCAAAAGCTCTTCAAATTCCCATTCCCTGCGGCAGCAATGGACAAAGCCAAATTCGTCAAATGCAGAAGGTTCAGATGTGATAATAAAACATGGCGCATAATGCTCGATGTTCTTGAAAAAGCAGAATACCTTTAAAAGTTCAGCCTTTCCTATTGATCCGGTATCTGCTGCAAATGCTGAAAGGTCAGAGTTGAGCATCGCTGACGTTATCGAGACAGCGTCAGGTCGGGTACGGACGCAGCTGTATCCAAGCTCGGTGAGAGTATCATACAGTGAACAGTATTTACTGTCGCAAACTGCTATTTTGTCAAATGAAGACATTTTATCATCCTTTCGATATTGGCTCCTTTGCCAACATATTTAATGTACATGAATATTGTCTCACTCATCCTTATAATGCGTCTCTATATGTACAATTTACGGCCGTTAATTTATGACAATATGATAACATTTATTACAATTTCTGTCAACGTGTGCACTAAGCGACAAAAGCCCCTTTTCAATGACTATGGCAGGACAAATTTATTTATTATAATAGCATTACTGATTTATATCATATAAATATTATTTTTATATAATATATTTTTAATTTAAATTCAATTTTCATATTATTTGTCTCTAAATGGCTATAATACGTCATTTAGCAAGATACGCATATATGTATCGCAGCAAAAGGCATCAGTCCCCATAAGATAAACTTTTTATAAACACAGCTGTGCAGATGTTTTTTTACCGTCAAGACATATTTTTCAAATTAACGATATCTTAACCATCAGGTTTACATTTTCTGTATTCACATTCACTTTTTGATCGATTATCTCTGCTTTTTATTTTCAGTTAAGTTACAAATACTGCTAAAGGATAAGTTTTACACTGAAATTATTAACAAGTCATTGTTTATTATATTCAAACACAAAGGTCGGAAGCTTGTTCCGACCTTTGATAATTATCTTTTGCTGCAAATGTCTCCGATAGCTCTGCACAGCATATCCGTTTCAACGGTTGTGTTGAAGCATGAGGGGGAAAACCTGATAGCGCCGTTTGGGAGCGTACCTGCCGCCTTATGGGCAAGACCCGAGCAGTGCAGTCCTCCACGGAGGGCAAAGCCCCTGTCGCTGAGCAGTGATGTTGCTTCTTCGGGCAAAATGCCGTCCAGATTGAAAAGGACTATAGGAAGATATTTTGCCCTGTCACGCCTGTATATCCGCACGCCGTCCAGCCTTTCAAGTCCTGCTATGAACCTGCTGCAAAGGGCGTTCTCGTGATCGGATATCCTGTCATGACCATACCTGTTTATAAAGTCGATGCCTGCGCCTACGGAAACTATGCCCACGGTGTTCACCGTGCCGCTTTCCAGTCCCTCGGGGAGGAATGGGGTCTGCTCCAGCTCAAGGGAAGTGCTGCCCGTTCCGCCCTCCATGATATGATAGATAGGGAACTTGCCGTCGGTTATCATAAGTCCTGTGCCGGAGATCCCGAAAAGTCCCTTGTGTCCCGGCATACAAAGGATATTTATATTATCCTCCTGCATATTTACAGGCAGCACGCCGCAGACCTGTGCGCCGTCCGCTATGAAGCATATGCCATGGCGGCGGCACATCTCTCCGATGCGCCTGAACGGAAGCAGCTGACCTGTTACGTTGCTGCCCAGAGTACAGACAACGGCAGCTGTTTTTGGCGTGATGAGCCTTTCAAAGTTCATCACGGTAACATCGTCATCGGGGTGCACCTCGGCAATGCTGTAGGTAAGCCCCCGCTTTGTCATTTCATAAACAGGGCGTGCAACGGAGTTATGCTCTAAGTTTGAGATTATTACGTGAAAATCACGCTTTTCCCTGAGAGCCTCCTCCGCAATGCCCTTGACGGCAATATTTATACTATGTGTGCAGTTTAAGGTGAATACCACGTTCTGCGGCTCTGCGCCGAACATTTGTGCTGCCTTTTCCCTTACGCTGTAAACGGCAGACGAAGCGCTTATGGACAGCTTATGTCCGCTGCGCCCGGGATTTCCGCCGTATCTTACAATGGCATCGGCAGCGGCGCTTCTTACAGAAGCAGGCTTTGGATAGGTAGTTGCGGCGCCGTCAAAATATATCACATAAGATCATTCCCTCCGGATAATATGTTTATTTAACTTCACTTACGGTCTTATAGGGGATCTTGTTATCCTCCATAAGCTTTATAAGCTCAGCTGACGGCGCATCGGTGAGGACGCTGTAGCCGCAGCCATGTGCGATATTGGCGGGTGTACGTCTTATCTCTGCGGAATGTCCCGCTTTATTCAGAACAGTCTTTGCCTTGTTTGCAAAGGTCACTGAGGCAAAGGCTATGATATGCTTCTGCACATTATCACCCTTTCGTGATCAGCTTACCGAGCCGTATATCAATGCCTATACGCAGCTCAGTATAAGTATTATATTCACCTGACGGGCGAAGTGTCACTGTGAAGCAATATCGGGATTGACCTTTTCCCGTGAATGTGATATTATAAGTATTGTCAGGTCTCTACCATTATTTTTCCCGTGTCTTCGCTTCTGAGGGCTATGACTGCCCCTCGGATAAGATAGGCGGTAGGGTCGCCTGCGGGGCTTCTGTGGAGGCAGATAACTCTCGTTCCCTCGATAAGTCCCATATCCATCAGCCTGCGGCGCATACTGCCGCTGCTGTTCATTGCCCTGACCGTGGCTGTTGTGCCCTCGGCAAGGCTGGAAAGTGTTGTATTCATAAGTACAAGACCTCTGTTATGTTAGTTATTATATGTTATACTAAGCACCAATTAAAAAATATACAAAAAATCGAGCATGATCTATGCGATGATTTTTTGTATATAGTCTTATTGGCGATTAGTATTATAATATGTTGAAATATGTTACTGTGTTAATCGGAGGAAATATGCCAAGATTTTTTATTGATGAGGACGCTCTCAGGGGCGATGAAATTGTTATCACAGGCGGTGATGCCGTTCACATCGGCAGGTCGCTTAGAATGAAAACAGGCGATGAGATAACCTTTTGCCGCATGGGGATTGAATACAAAACTGTCATCGAAAAGATGACTTCCGACGAGGTTTACTGTAAGATAACTGAGCAGTCCCACTCCTCGTCTGAGCCGAAATTAAGGCTGTCCTTATATCAGGCTTTGCCAAAGCAGGATAAGGCGGAGCTTATCATTCAGAAATGCACGGAGCTTGGTGCGGCGGAGATAGTTTTCTTTCTCTCCCGCAGATGCGTATCACGCCCCGATGAAAAATCCGCACAGAAAAAGCTTATCCGCTGGCAGAAGATCGCCGAGGAAGCCGCAAAGCAGTCCGGCAGGGGAGAGATCCCTGTTATCAGGGGCATTTTGTCCTTTGATGAAGCTGTAAACTCCTTTGCGGACAAGGATATAAGTCTTTTCTGCTATGAAAACGGCGGACAGAGGCTTTCGGAGGCTGACATATCCTCTGCCAATACCTGCGGAGTTATGATAGGCGCAGAGGGCGGCTTTGACAGGGACGAGGAAGAAAAAGCCTGTGCTGCGGGAGCAACCCCCATTTGGCTCGGCAAGCGTATTCTCCGCTGCGAGACCTGCCCCATTGCGGTGACTGCTATTATTATGAATATTGCTGGGGAAATGTGATGCTTTTGTAGTTTTTCCCTGTGTTGGAATGACACATATTTAGAGATAAACAAAACGAACGAGTGCACTTGCAAGCTTAACGCCAGACCGCAAATGAAATGCACGGGGTTCGGACACGGCGGCAAGCCCAATGTCCGCTTTTATGGGATATGGCTTCCTTTGTATCGTTTTGACACGTATTGTCGGAACGACACATATTCAGAGATAAACAAAACGAACGAGTGCACTCGCTATCTAATCGCCAGACCGCAAATGAAATGCACGGCGGTGAGAGAGGTTCAACATAGCCAACTATAGGAGCAAAAAAAAAACAAGTTAAAGCGTAACAAGTAAAGAAAAAAATAAAGCACATATTTATAAATTTGCTCTCACATTAAAAGAAGAATAGCAAATAAAAGAACGGAGTGAAGCAGAACCCGTAAACGTGGCTATAGAAGTGAGTGCAAATAAATGAATGGGGTTCGGTCACGGCGTCAGGCAAAATGTAGAGGGATAAAAAACGGATGGGAATAGGGGTTCAAGGAAGAGGAGTGCAGAGGAGAAACCATCAGGGGGAAGGGGAAAGCCGTTTTTTGCCCTTGCTTTAGTTTCCTCTTCCCCCTGGTGGTGTCTCCTTTGCATTAGGTACGGACTAATAAAATTTAGATGCAGATATGTATTTGTCCGTACCTACGCCTATCGGCGGAAACTGAAATCGCCGTTCCTAACGGAACGTCTCTCAGTTTCAAAGCCGCCTGCATATAAAAGTTTTTATATCATTTGAAATATTATATTTATTTGAAAAACTCCATATTTTCGGTGCAGGCGGCTTTTGGGATTTTTCAATTTGTCCGCTTACGCTTTAATCATTTATGCCGCAAACGAACGGATTTCGCCCTCTGTGGAGGGCGACAAGGTGGCGCCGCCCCCTTGACCCCTGCCACCTTTGAAAAGGTGGACTAAACTTTTTGCCTTGCGCTTATTTACAAGGATTTGCTTGTTTTGTCTGTTTTCCTTTTTATCCTTTTAATAAAATAACCGTCTCGGATTTTTGCCGAAACGGTTATTTTTATTATTTCACTTCTCCATATACCCTTACATAATCCACCTTGATACTGTCGGGCAGATCTTCGGGGCTTGGTGCGCCTGTCCAGCCGCCTGTTTCTGCGGAAACTATGACATACAGCGGAACCTCACAAGTCCCCCTTGCTTTCTTTGCGTCTGTACGCCAGCTTTCCTTGCCGTCGATATAATAAACATACTCATCTTCCGTCCAGAGCAGTCCGAATGTATGATAATTGCCGTCATACACATTTGCGCTGACCACCTGTCCCGATGACTTATGTGCTTTTCCGTAGCCGTCCCAATTAAGTGTATGCTGTATCTTTTTTTCATTATGGAACGGCGACTCATAAATGTCTATCTCTGTGCCGTCCTTTCCGCCGTTATTTTCGCTCAGGACGCTGTCGCCCATGAGCCAGAAGGCTGTCCAATAGCCGGGCTTTGAATTAAGAGTGCATCGCACCTCAAAATACCCGTATGCCTGCTCGAAAAGTCCCTTTGTTTCCACCGCTCCCGAATTGAAGCGGTCTGTTTCCTCGTCGTAAGACATTTCAAGGACAAGGCTGCCCTCTCCGTCAAGATATGACATTTCATCACACCAATAGTTGTTAAGGTCCTGCCGTCTCTGCTCGTCTGCCCTTTTCCACTTTGATGTATCAAGCTCTGTTCCGTCAAAGTTGTCCTCAAAGGTAATGGCATAATGCCTGCCATCGATGAACTTATCGTTTCCGTCAGTACCCAGTCCCACAACGCCTGTTACGGCGGTCTGGACGGCTGTGAGGAACGCAAGAAGCTTTGATGTCATATTATCACTCCCTATCAATTCCGCCTGTTTTTCTGAGCTTGGAGAGCCATATTATAAGCACGCTCACATCAGCAGGGGACACGCCCGAAATTCTGCTTGCCTGACCGATATTCTCAGGCTTTACCTTATTGAGCTTTTCTATCGCTTCAAGGCTCAGTCCGCCGATATCCTTGTAATCCACATTATCGGGGAGCTTTTTCTCTTCAAGCTTTCTTACATGATCTACTTCCATAAGCTGACGGGCAATGTAGCCGTCATACTCTATCCTGAGACCCACCTGCTCCTTTACCTCATATGAAAGCTCAGGGCGTTCATCGTCAAAGGGTGCAAGGTCGTCATATGATATCTGGGGGCGCTTTATAAGCTCGGACATTTTAAGTCCTGTTGAGATAGCCGCTGTGCCCTTGCTCATAAGCATTTCATTAAGCTCGGGTGAGGGGCTGACGGATTTTTTCTTTACACGCTTTATCTCCGCATCTATCTGCGCCTGCTTTTCAAGGAATTTTTCGTATCGTTCATCGGAGATAAGTCCTACCTCGTGACCGATAGGCGTAAGGCGCTCGTCGGCATTGTCCTGCCTGAGTATGAGTCTGTATTCGCTGCGGCTGGTCATCATTCTGTAGGGGTCGGTGCAGCCCTTGATAACAAGGTCATCGATAAGCGTGCCGATGTAGGAAGATGAACGGGGGAGAGATATCTGCTCTCTGCCGTGGACTGCAAGGGCGGCATTTATTCCTGCGATAAGTCCTTGTGCGGCAGCCTCTTCATAGCCCGATGTTCCGTTGAACTGACCTGCGCCGTAAAGTCCGCTTATTTTCTTGAATTCAAGGGTGTGCTTCAGGTCCTGCGGGTCGCAGCAGTCGTATTCGATGGCATATGCGTTTCGCATTACCTCAACGTGCTCCAGTCCCTTTATGGTGTGCAGAAATTTCAGCTGAACGTCCTCGGGAAGAGAGGAGGACATTCCCTGCAGATAATATTCATCGGTGGTAAGACCCATAGGCTCGATGAAAAGCTGGTGACGGGGTCTGTCGGGAAAGCGCATTATCTTATCCTCAATAGAGGGGCAATATCTGGGGCCTATGCCGTGTATCCTGCCCGAATAAAGAGGTGAACGGTGGATATTCTCACGTATAGTCTTGTGGGTCTCATCATTTGTGTAAGCCACATAGCAGGAAACTATATTTTTAAGACCCTCTCTGGGAGTTTCAAAGGAAAATGGCTGGATATCCTCATCGCCGTCCTGGCGTTCGAGAAGGTCAAAGTTAATGCTTCTCTTATGCACACGGGAGGGTGTGCCTGTCTTGAATCGCCTGAGATGAACTCCTATCTTTTCAAGGCTTGCGGAAAGATATCTTGCGGGGAGGGTGGCATCAGGCCCGCTTTCGTAGCTCACATCTCCCACATGGATAACGCCTTTGAGATATGTTCCCGTTGCGATGATGACCTTTTTCACATTGTACCTTGCGCCAAGGGCTGTGACAATGCCTGTTACGGTGCCGTTTTCCGCCAGTACCTCTGTTACCTCAGCCTGCTTTATGTACAGATCATCCTGATCCTCGCATACCTTTTTCATATACTCATGGTACTTCACCCTGTCTGCCTGAACACGCAGGCTGTGAACGGCAGGGCCTTTTCCACGGTTGAGCATTCTGCTCTGGATAAAGCATTTGTCGGCAGATTTGCCCATCTGACCGCCCAGCGCATCTATCTCACGGACAAGATGACCCTTAGCCGTTCCGCCGATAGAGGGGTTGCAGGGCATATTTGCAATGCCGTCAAGGGTGATCGTGAAAAGAGCCGTCTTTACCCCCAGACGTGCGCAGGCAAGAGCAGCTTCCACTCCCGCATGACCCGCTCCCACAACGGCAACGTCAAAATCATCTACATAGTAATTATCCATATTTATTCTTCCAATCCTAAAAATATAAACCGAATGTTTGCTTTTTTAATTGCTGAGCTGCAAATAAAACGTATATCACTGTACGCCTAAACGAGGTGGCTGTGTGCGGCATGGCGTCATTCTGACGCCTCCGCCTACTTGCCTACACAGAAATGTGAGAATACTTCATTTACAACGGATTCCGTGGTGCGCTCTCCCGTAAGTTCAGTCAAAGCATTTTCAGCTTCGTCAAGAACAATGTTAACAGCATCAAGAGTAATGCCGCCCTTAACCGCATCAAGCGCTTCGGAAATGCAGCTTATCGCCTTGTCAAGACACTGCTTCTGGCGCTCATTTACGGAAAGCTCCTCACATACATTACTATCTGTAATAAATAAATCATACAATACTTCTTGTAATTTATCTGTACCCTCACCCTTTGCGGCAGAGATTTCAACAACATTATCAAAATTGTTGAAAATCTCCTGCCTATCAAGAACGCCCTCACAATCGCTTTTGTTTATGCAGGCAATTTTCTTGGCAGAGGCATTTTTGCAGGCTCTTATAAGGCTCTTGTCATCATCATCAAGAGGAATGCTGTTGTCAAAGACAGCAATGATAAGGTCAGCGGAGGAAAGCTTTTTCACTGCCTTTTCAATGCCTGCTCCCTCAATGATGTCTTCCGTTTCACGTATTCCCGCAGTGTCGGAAAGGCGCAAGACAATGTCTCCCAGACGGACGGACTCTTCAACAATATCCCTTGTGGTGCCTGCAATATCCGTGACAATGCTCCTGTCACAGCCACTGAGCAAATTCATAAGGGTGCTTTTGCCCACGTTGGGCTTTCCTGCAATTACCGTGTCTATGCCTGCCTTTAAGATGCGGGTGTTGTCATATGCACGGCGAATTTTTTCAAGCTCGCTGAGGATATCGGAAAGCTCTGCGCACATATTATCGTCATCGACCTCGGGGATATCATCTTCGGGATAGTCTATCCATGCGCCGATCTCTCCCAGCAGATGCAACAACCTTTCGGAGCAGCCGTGTATCTTTTTGTAAAGCATTCCCTCACGGACATTGAGCGCACGTCTGTGGGAAGCATTGCCCTCGGCGGATATGATATCCATTACCGCCTCCGCCTGAGTAAGGGAAAGCTTGCCGTTTATAAAAGCTCGCTTTGTAAATTCTCCCCCGGGAGCAGGCACTGCTCCGCAGTCGTATATGGCTCTTAGCACCTTTTCGGTGATGAAAATGCCGCCGTGGCATGATATTTCAGCCACATCTTCGCCTGTGTATGACCTTGGCGCTCTGAAAATTGTGATAACTCCGTCGTCCAGCTCATCGCCATCGGAGGTGTGTATCTTGCCGTATGCGCAGGTGTAGCCCTCCATTTCTGAGGGCTTTTTCCTTGATGAAAGGGGAGTAAATATCCTGTCAGCAATTTCAAAAGCATTATCCCCCGATATCCTTATGACGGAAATTCCGCCTGCCGCACGGGGAGTTGAAACTGCGGCTACGGTGCTGTCGGAAATTATCATGCCCTGTCTTTCCTTTCTGAGGCTCTTTCTCTCAGCTTTGCACGGATATTTTCAAATTCGTTTCTGTACTTTACAGAGTGCATACTTGGGAAAGCCTTGATCATTCTTTCAACGTTCTTATCGCTGAACGCCACAAGAGCGTCATATCTTGCACGGAGCTTTTCAACAGTTTCGTCCTTCATATCGGTAATATTTTCCTTGATGTCATTTCTAAGCTCGGCAGCTTTTTCCTCGCTCTCCATCCTCTTGGCATAGATAGCGGCAGCGGCTTCACTGCCCTTGTCAACGGCAGTAAGTGCGGTATCCGCAAGAGCTTTACCAAGCTTCTGGGAGCTGTTGTACATTTTCTCCGATATTTCGGAAATCTCTTTCAGTCTCAGGTTCAGCTTATATACAGCCGCTACGGAATTGGAGCAGTCAATGATTATAAGCACGCCCATAACGCCGATGAAAACAGTTCCCGCAGTTGTGGGAATACTGTCAACCAGCCATTCTATCTGCGGCTCTGCGCAGTATTCAACGATAAGGCAGCCCATTCCCCAGAGGATACTGGTTTTAAGGCAGATATACCCCTTGAAATTAAAATGCTCGTCCGAATAATCCCACCAGACATTGTGGAATATCATCTTCATGGTAACGCCCACAAAAAGCTCAAACGCCGTACATATAAGCGACGAACAGATGAACATAAGTATCGGGATATCCATGAACGGGTGGAGCAGTATGGTTATTATCAGCACACCGAAGCCGTATATAGGGCATATGGGCATACTTAAAAATCCACGGTTTGAATACTCACCCATTTTAAGCGCATGGGCGCACACCTCTATTGCCCAGCCGATAAACGACCACACAATAAACAAAAGGCACATTTCGTACAGGCTGAAGCCTAAAATATCAATTTTCTCGTAAAACATATCACTTATTCAGCTTCTCTTTCAGTTCCTTTGCTATCTTTTCGTATTCCAGCTTGTCGATCTCCATGGCGTTTGCTACCATCATTTTCTTGGCCGCCTTGAGATTTTCGGCTGTGTATTTGGTATTCATTCTGTCTTTCCACTGCTTTTCGATTTTCTTGTCCTGCTTATTCTTTTCTTTGATAAGCTCCTTGAATGTGTTAGGTTCTTTTTTCCCGAAAAGTATTCCCATGTCGATTCTCCTGTCTGATAATATACCGAAAAGGGGTAAGAAAAACTTACCCCTTTATGAAATTATTCTTCAGTATCTTCCTGATCGTCCTCGTCATCATCGGGAGCTTCGTCAATAACGACCTCGTTCTGCTCTTCTGCGGCAGCCTCAGCCATTTCCTTTTCAAGCTCTTCCTCGGAGGGCTGCTCTATCTTTTCTGTCTCGGCGCTGTCGTCATGCTCGGCACGGGTGAATGCAACCACTCTGTCCTCGCCGCTTATTCTCATAAGCTTAACGCCCGTTGCATATCTGCCCATGATGCGGATATCGCAGGCACGTATTCTTATGATAACGCCGTCTGTTGCTATCATGATAATATCGTCTTCCTCGTCAACTATCTTTATGCCGCATACATAGCCCTTATCATCGGACACCTTGTAGTTGAGCATACCATAGCCGCCTCTGTTCTGGATACGGTAATCATCAAGCTTTACACGTCTTCCCAGACCCTTATCGGTAACGGTGAGAACGCTTGCGCCCTCTCTAACTCTTGCCATGGAAACAACATAGTCGCCGTCTCTGAGCTTTATTGCCTTTACGCCGTGAGCGGTCCTGCTCATAGGTCTCATCTGGGTCTCGTCGATTCTGATAGCGTAGCCGTTTCTGGTGGCAACTATTACCTGAGCGCTGCCGTCGGTAAGTCTTACGCCTGCTATCTCATCGCCATCGTCAAGACCAACGGCTCTCAGACCGTTCTTTCTCACATTCTTGTATGCGGAAAGGGGAGTTCTCTTTATCTTGCCGTTCTTTGTGACCATGATAAGGAACTTGCCGTCTTCATAGTCTGTGGTCTTTATCATTGCGGCGATCTTTTCATCTTCCGCAAGGGGAAGCATATTGATAACATTCACTCCTCTTGACTGCTTGGAGCCTTCTGCTATCTCGTAACATCTGAGCTTGTACATAATACCCTTGCTGGTAATGAACAGCACATCATCGTGAGTGGAGGAGATGAACATTTCCTGAATGAAGTCCTCGTCCCTCTGCTTGATGGCGGAAACGCCCTTACCGCCTCTCTTCTGGGTCTTGTACTCGCTTATGGGCTGTCTCTTGATGTAGCCGATATTTGTAAGAGTTACAACACAGTCCTCAACGGGGATAAGGTCTTCAACATCGACCTCGCCGCTGACGTTTTCGATGGAAGTTCTTCTTTCATCGCCGTATTTTCTCTTTATCTCTTCAAGCTCATTGCAGATTATTTCAAGCACTCTTTCGTGGCTTGCAAGTATCTCGGTGAGATCCTTTATCTTTGCATTAAGCTCAGCCAGCTCATCATCTATCTTCTTTCTTTCCATATTGGAAAGCTGATACATCCTCATCTGGGCAATAGCGTCTGCCTGAATTTCAGTAAGGCTGAAGCGTGCCATAAGTCTCTGCTTTATCTCGGTGATATTTTCCGAGGTGCGGCATATCCGGATAACTTCCTCGATATTTTCCGCTGCAATTACCATACCTTCCAGGATATGTGCCCTTGCCTGAGCCTTGTCAAGGTCAAACTTGGTTCTTCTGCGGATAACTTCTACCTGGAAGTCGATGTATTCTGTAAGCATCTGCTTGAGGGAAAGTATCTTAGGCTCGCCCTTAACAAGCGCCAGCATAATAACGCCCACAGTGTCCTGGAGCTGTGTATATTGATAAAGATGATTGAGCACTACCTGTGCGATAGCGTCCTTTTTCAGCTCGATAACTATACGAACATCATGATCCTTGTCGGACTCATCACGGATAGTATGGATCCCGTCGATCCTCTTATCCTTTGCAAGGTCAGCAATGTTCTCGATAAGGCGCTTTTTGTTGACCATGTAAGGAATTTCTTCGATGATGATGCAGGTACGGTTCTTTATGTCCTCTATCTTTGCACGGCCTCTGAGGGTAATGCGTCCTCTTCCTGTTGCATAGGCTGCACGAATGCCTGCACGTCCCATTATAATTCCGCCTGTGGGGAAGTCGGGTCCCTTTATGTGCTGCATAAGCTCGTCAAGAGTGCAGTCGGGGTTCTTTATAAGGGTCTGAACAGCATCGATAGTCTCGGTAAGGTTGTGGGGAGGTATATTTGTTGCCATACCTACCGCAATACCTACGGAGCCGTTTACCAGAAGGTTGGGGAAACGGGAGGGAAGCACAACAGGCTCTTTGAGTCTGTCATCATAGTTGGACATATAGTCGATGGTGTCCTTGTTGATATCCGTAAGCATATCAAGAGCCATCTTGTCCATTCTTGCCTCAGTATAACGGTAAGCAGCAGGGGGGTCGCCGTCCAGCGAACCGAAGTTTCCGTGACCGTCAACAAGGGGATATCTCATAGAGAAATCCTGGGCAAGTCTTACCATGGCATCATATACAGATGCGTCGCCGTGGGGGTGATAACGACCCAGCACTGTACCTACGGTATCGGCGCACTTTCTGTACTCCTTATCGGGAGTAAGTCCGTTTTCATACATTGTGTAAAGGATACGTCTGTGAACGGGCTTAAGACCGTCTCTTACGTCGGGCAGAGCACGGGAAACTATAACTGACATGGAATATGCAAGGAAGGACTCCCTCATTTCCTTTTCAATGTCCCTGTGGACGACTCTGTTATTGTTCAAGCTGAAATTCTCATCTGACAAATCTAACAACTCCCTCTGAAATCAGGTTATTAGCATAAGCTCTGATTTAATTTTCCTTATAGCGTACTCCCATTATATTTGAGAGCCTGTTTTTTATCTCTGTATTCTCTTCGGGCGTGAAAGCTGATTTGGGAATAACAAAAACATTTATCTTCTTGACATATACGATGTACATATCGGAGCAGTCGGTTATCTCAACGGAGCTGTTGTCAAGGTGGATAATGGTTGCGGGGGGAGTATCATCTTCCTCACCCTCAGCCTCGCTTTCTTCCTCGGCTTCCTTTTCTGCTTCTTCGCTTATATACGTATCGTGTATTGTTGATATTTTTAAACTATCTGTATAAACTTCTGCTTTATATACAGCACCCTCAAGCTCGCCAAGGCTGGAATCAAGCTTCCTGTAAACATTCTTGGGTCTCATAAGCAGATATCCGCCCAGAATCACGCAGAATACCACAAGCATCCAGGAGAACGAAACATCTCTGTCCGCTCCCATTACTATATTGACCAGCTGGGTTATTATTGCAAGCACCACAAGGGTCATCTGAACAGCAACGCTTTTATAAACATATTTCTTCTGAAATATCTTAAAGCCTCTGAGAATTTCTTCCTTGCTGCTCTTATATTCGCCCTCGGCTATAAGCTCGCTTACTTTTCTGCCGTCATAAACATCATCAATATTCAAGAGTTATCATTCCTTTAAATAAATTCCCCTGATCTTCTCCCTGCAATAATATCAGATATCAAGATTCTGAACGTACTTTGCGTTTTTCTCTATAAAATCACGTCTCGGCTCGACCTTGTCGCCCATGAGGATAGTGAATATCTCATCAGCCTTTGCAGCGTCTTCAAGCTCAACACGGAGCATTGTTCTTGTCTCGGGATTCATAGTGGTCTCCCAGAGCTGCTCGGGGTCCATCTCACCAAGACCTTTGTATCGCTGAACGTTCAGCTTGCCGTCGCCCTCGGCGGAAAGCTCGGAAATGTACATATCTCTTTCTTCATCGGAGAAAGCATACTTTGCGATCTCCCTCTTTCCCTTTTTCTTCGATACCTTGAAAAGAGGAGGCTGGGCAATGTAGATATTGCCGTTGGTGATAAGGGGACGCATATATCTGAAGAAGAATGTGAGCAGCAGTGTTCTGATGTGAGAACCATCAACATCGGCATCGGCCATAATGATTATCTTGCCGTAGCGGAGCTTTTCAATGTTGAAATCCTCGCCGATGGAGGTTCCCAGAGCCGCAACGACAGGCATGAGCTTTTCATTGCCGTAAACCTTGTCGATACGTGCCTTTTCAACGTTGAGCATTTTTCCCCAAAGAGGAAGTATCGCCTGATAACGGGCATTTCTTCCCAGCTTTGCGGAACCGCCCGCAGAATCTCCCTCGACGATGTAAAGCTCGGTAAGGGTGTTGTCCTTATCGTAGCAGTCGGAAAGCTTTCCGGGGAGGGAAGCGCTGTCCATGGCGGACTTTCTTCTTGCGGTCTCACGGGCTTTCTTTGCAGCCTCTCTTGCCTTCTGAGCGTTTACAGCCTTATCGAAAACAAGTCTTGCCTGCTCGGGATTTTCTTCCAGATAGCACATGAGCTTTTCGGTAACGATATCTTCAACAAGGGGGCGAACCTCGGGATTTCCCAGTCTGCCCTTTGTCTGTCCCTCAAACTCGCAGTTGGTGAGCTTAACGGAAATGATAGCGGTAAGGCCCTCTCTTACATCGTCGCCGATAAGCTTATCGGCATTGTCCTTTATAAGATTGAACTTCTTGCCGTACTCGTTTATTACCTTGGTAAGAGCGTTCTTGAAGCCTGTTTCATGAGTACCGCCGTCAACGGTGTGGATATTGTTTGCAAAGGAACGGATATCCTCGTTGTAGGAATCATTCCACTGGAGAGCGATCTCGGCTGTGGAATCTCCCTTTGAACCGCTTACATATATCACCTTGTCGGAAAGAGGATCAAGACCCTTTACCTTATGGATATGCTCAACAAACTGCCTGATACCTCCCTCATAGTGAAGTATCTCGGACTGGATATTTTCATCATCTCTCAGGTCGGAGAAAACTATCCTTACGCCTGCGTTAAGGAAAGCCTGCTCACGAAGTCTCTTTAAAAGCACCTCATAGTCATATACGGTGGTCTCGGTGAATATCTCGGGGTCAGCCTTGAACTTTACGCTGGTTCCCGTTTCTGTGGTGTCGCCGATTATTTTAAGAGGCTCATCGTAATGGCCGCCGTTGTGGAAGCGCTGGAAATGGATATGCTTTCCGTCCTTTACAGTAAGCTCCAGCCATTCGGACAGAGCATTTACAACAGACGCACCAACGCCGTGGAGACCGCCCGCTACCTTATATCCGCCGCCGCCGAACTTTCCGCCTGCGTGAAGAATGGTATAAACAACGGTAGCTGCGGATATGCCCTCCTTGGGGTGGATACCCGTAGGAATACCACGTCCGTTATCCGTTACCTCGATAATATCCCCCTTGAGGATATTTACGGTTATCTCCGTGCAGTAGCCTGCCAGCGCCTCATCAATAGCGTTATCAACTATCTCGTACACCAGATGATGAAGTCCTCTGGGGCCTGTGGAGCCGATGTACATTCCGGGACGCTTTCTTACAGCCTCAAGTCCTTCAAGTACCTGGATCTGGCTTTCATCATATGCGCCTGTGTTCTGCACAACATTTTCGTTCTGAATATCAGACATATTTTAGACCATTCCTTTCTGAGCTTACGTCGTTTCGTTGTTTTCAAAAACTCTTCAAGCCCGAAACATGATTATTTACATCTTTTTATAAGCGTGGCGGGGGATATGGGAGAAATATAAGTTCTTTCCCTGCCGTCCCTTGTGGAGACCACAAAGCTCTTGGGCATATCGTAGGAAACATAACAGGCGGATTTTCTCTTTCCCGATGCGGAAAGGTATTCCTTTGTGATCTTCCCTACAGAGGTATTTTCTATATCAAAAATGCCTATGATATCGCAGTCCCTTACAACGGTATCACTGCCAAGATGAACGTACATTTTATCTCCTTTCAGCCTTCGGTTATCCTGCCTCCGCTTACGGAGAATATCTTCCCCTCAGTGCCGTCAAGCACACGGCTGTCGCAGCAGGTGATGAACACCTGCATATCGTCTATATTTCTGAGGATAAACCTCTGCCTGTCACGGTCAAGCTCGCTCAGCACATCGTCAAGGAGCATCACGGGCGCTTCGCCTGTCTGGTCCCTGATTATCTTTGCCTGCGCAAGCTTCATTACAAGGGCTGTGCTTCTCTGCTGCCCCTGGGAGCCGAACTCCCTTACAGGCAAACCGTTTATTGTGGCTATTATATCATCACGGTGGATACCGCAAAGGGTATATCCCGCTCTGATATCGTCCGCCGCCGAGGCTTTTAGCTTTTTGTAATAAATATCAGCCAGCTCGCCCTCGTGGTCGGTCCTGCCGTCAAGAGACCTGTATATAGTTGACTGATAGTATAAATTTAATTTTTCTTTACTTTCAGTAATTTTACTGTATAAACTCTCTGTATATAAATTTAAATTATTACAATAAGTATCACGTATAACAGAAATATACGCACCTGTTTTGGCAAGCTGAACGTCCCAGATATCAAGGTCATCGGCGCTTCCGCTGCCTGTGAAGTTTATCTTCTTGATAAGAGCATTGCGCTGGCTGAGCAGGTTTTCGTACTTGTTAAGGGCATACACAAAGGACTTTTTCAGCTGCGATGATGACAGATCAACAAAGCTTCGCCTGTTATCGGGGGAGCCTTTGGCAATGAAAAGATCCTCGGGAGTAAACACCACGCATTTAAGGCTTCCGAAAAGCCTTGAAAGCAGCGGCACCTTTACTCCGTTGAGAGCGATATTTTTTTCACGGATATTGTTTTTTCTGACTTCAAAGGATATATCCTGACTTCTGAATGAATCCTGAAAAGAAAGACGTATAGATGCCTTTTCCTTTTCAAAGCCGATGAAATCCCTGTCCCTTGTTCCACGGAATGAGCGGCAGCCTGTCATCAGCCACACGGCTTCTATCAGGTTGGTTTTTCCCTGGGCGTTATCGCCGCAGAAAATGTTCATTCTTTCGTGGGGCCTTATATCCACATCGGAAAGGTTTTTATATCCGTCAGCAAAAACGCTTTTTATTATCACTCGCCAACGACCTCAAGTCTTATGATTATATCCTCGCCTGTGATCTCAACAAGGTCGCCGGGACGGATCTTCTTTCCTCTCATGGTGCAGACCTCACCGTTTACTTTAACGATGCCGTCAAGCACCATCTGCTTTGCTTCCGAGCCGATATCGGCAACGCCTGAGAATTTAAGGAGCTGATCCAGCTTGATAAATTCGGTTTTTATGGCTATCTTTTCAGTCTGAGTTTCCATAATACGCTCCTATGATTATTCGGATTTAAGTCTTACGGGAAGAACGAGGAAGGTATAAGCATCGCCGTCGATGGGAACTATCTTCATGGGGGAAAGTCCGCCGTTGAGGAGAAGCTTTACCTTATCGGACTCAGCAGCTTTAAGTGCGTCCAGCAGATATTTGCAGTTGAAGCCGATATCCACCTTGTTGCCTGTGATATCAACAGGGAACTCGTCGGAAAGCTTTCCGAGAGTGGTGGAACAGCTTATCTTTACCTGACCGTCGCCGAAGGAGCACTTTACGGGAGCCTTTGTCTGCTCAACGATAAGGAGTGAGCATCTTTCAAGGCTGGCAATAAGCGCCTTGGTGTTGAGAACTATCTCGGTGGAGTGGTTCTGGGGGATAGAACCCTTGTAGTTGTGGAACTCGCCCTCCAGCAGTCGGGAAATTACCATATATCCGTTGATATCAAAAACGATATGCTTTCTGGAAAGGTACATATTCACAGGATCGTCGCCGTCGTCCTTGAGAAGCTTTGATACCTCGGAAAGCGCCTTTGCCTTTACAACAAAGTGGTGCCTGTCCTCGGTGTTCAGCTTTTCTGTTCTTACAGCCAGCCTGAAGCCGTCTATTGCAACAAGATTGAAGATGCCGTTTTCAATGTCGAAAAGCTCTCCTGTAAGTATGGGCTTATTATCGGAAACAGATACGGCAAAAATTGTCTGACCTATCATATTTTTCAGCAATCCCTGAGAAATGGTGATGCTGTCGGAAGTATCATAGTCGGGCATTGAGGGATAATCGTCTGCGGAAAGAGCAAGAATGTTATACTCCGCATCTCCGCCCTTGATGGTAGCCTTCAGCTTGTCGTTTATCTCAACGGAAACATCCTCGGAGGGCATTTTTCTGATTATCTCGGCAAAAAGCTTTGCATTTACGGTAAATTCTCCGTGATCCTCGGAATCTACCTGTATCTTTGTCTGGATACCAAGCTCCAGGTCATAGCCTGTCAGCTCCAGAGTGTTTTTATCAAGGTACATCTTGATGCCTTCAAGAGCGCTTACTGGAGATTTCTGCGGAACTGCTCTTGATACGTTGTTTACCGCCTCATTGAGAACGGACTGCTTGCAGGTGAACTTCATTTATATCATTCCTTTTTATTATTATCAGTTTTACGGCTATGTATTTTATCGGTAACATTCTGAAACTAAGTTATTACAGTCAGGTTACACAGCACGTTACAAAACAAAACATATAATTACAAAATAGTAACAGTAATAGAGGTGTTGAAATTTATTAAATCGGGGTCAAAGCCTTTTGCAAGGCGGTTTTATGGGTCAACAGCAGCGTGTTGAAATATTTTTGATAGTTTTGAAAATTACAAAGCGATTACAAAACGAAAACATTTCGGTTCAAACAGTTGAATTTCTTACAGTGAAAAGTTGAAACATTTCCTAAAAAACGGTTGAATCAAAATTTCGGGGGATTTTTCACTCGTCAGTTTGTTGAATGTGGGATTTATACATTCTGTAAATCTGAAATGTAACAAGTTGTAACCATTTTGTAATTGGGCTTTTTTCACTGAACCGGCTTTTTAACATCACTTTCAACAGCCTGTTGAAAACTGTTGATATAACTTACTGTAAAATTAAACTAAAAGTATATTTTAAATTTGATTTTACAATAAGTTGTGAAATTTGGGCATCTGAAACGTTTTTTATGTTTTTCACATTCCACAAGCCCTTATTTTTCGGCATTGTTGAAAGAAAGTCAAAGGTGTTGAAAAAGTTACATTTTGTAACTATCTGTAACATTTGGTAACTTTTAGCTGGATTCCCTCAGATTTTTGATGATATCATCAATGGTTTCTTTGGTTCTGGGGTCGCTTTCCATGGACTTTACGGCGGATTTGATGTAATAGGAAGCGGTAGAGTGGTTCTTTCCGCCAAGCTCCGCACCGATGCTCTCAAGCGAAAGCTGGGTCATTTCCTTGATAACATACGCTGCAACTATTCTTGCGGTGGATATCTGGGAAGATCTCTTCATGCTCCTGATATCATCGGCGGTAACGCCATATACTGCCGCCACGTCGCTTATGATCCTGTCAACGGTAACGGGGGCGGGGGAATCATCGCTGAGTATCTCCCTGATAGCGTTCTGCGCCTGTGTCATGGTGGGTGGAGTGCCCACAAGGTGCTGATATGCTTTCAGCTTCTTGACGCAGCCCTCCAGCTGCCTGATGTTGGTCTTAAGCCTTGTGGCGATGCAGTCCACCACATCGTCGGAAAGCTTGAGATTCAGCAGGTCGGCTTTTCTTTTTATGATAGCAACTCTCGTTTCAAAGTCGGGAGTTGTGATATCCGCAATAAGGCCCCATTCAAATCTTGTTCTGATACGCTCTTCAAGGGTCTTTATATCCTTTGGTGGGCGGTCGGAGGTGAGGACTATCTGCTTGCCCTGGGAATGAAGCTCGTTGAAGGTATGGAAAAATTCCTCCTGAGTTGACTCCTTGCCCGAAATGAACTGGATATCATCAACAAGAAGCACGTCCGCACTGCGGTACTTTTTCCTGAAAGGCAGGGTGTCCTTTTCCTTGATGGCTGAGATAAGCTCGTTGGTGAACACCTCGCCTGTAACATACACGATATTTGTATCAGGCTCGGAAGCCTTGATAGCGTTGGATATGGCTGTGAGCAGGTGAGTTTTTCCCAGACCCGAGGGTCCGTGGATAAACAAAGGATTATAAGCTCCCCCTCTGTTCTTGGAGACAGCCACGCAGGCAGCGTGGGCAAATTCATTTGACCTGCCTACTATAAATGTATCGAAAGTATAGTCATATTCGGCATTGGAAAATGTAAGCTCCAGCTCTTCCCTGTCCTTTATGGGCTTATAGTCGTTTTCGTCCGAATGTTCATCGGGGACGATGACTATTTCCACCTCGAAGCCCATAACGTGCATGAAAGCTTCTTTGAGCAGCTCACTGTAGTTTTTGAGAATGATCTCCTTCTGGAAGGAGGACTGCACCTTGATATAAGCTACATTGCCGTCCAGCCTGTCGGGTATCATTGATTTGAGCCACATATCATAGGCTACTTTTGTAAGCTCGTTATTGAGCACCTTCTGATGAATGTATTCGAGGACTTTATCGAATACCTCGGCAAAAGATTTCATAGAAAACCTCTTTCCCAAGCGTGAAAAACGCTGAAAAAATAAAAGAAATGCGCAGCAGCCCGCAATTTTAGCTTCAAGAGGGCATAAACACACTATTCTAATAAATTATACCATAAACCCGCCCAAATTGCAAGGGGTACGGGCATTTTTTTCGCTGAGTTAAGGTATATTTAATAATAGAATAGGGTGAGAAGTGAAAATTGAGCTTTTCAACAGGCTTTTAAAAATTGTTGAAAGAGGATTTTGTTGTATGTAATGATGGAGAGGAAATGTTAAATGAAAAGTGAATTTGACCGTACCTGTGCCTTACGGCAGAAACTGAGAGCAATTTTTGCGAAATTGCTCTCAGTTTCAAGCCGCCTGCATTTTAATAGCTTTTATTTATTTTGAGAAATAATATTCATTTGGAATACTAATCTTCAATCAACCTACAGACAAATCCTCGGCTGAAATAAGCCCATTCTTCGTCAAGCTCCCTTGCCGGGCGACAAGCCCGCCTGCAGTCGCTTTCCCAGACTGGTCTTATTTCATCTGTCGGCTTTGCCTATAGAGCGATTGAAGATTAGTATCAGACGGCGTTTTCCTGAGGGTAGTGGGAAACAGTTCTTCCCGTAGTTGGGGAAAGAGCGGAGAGAACGGCGGAGATGTGAAAATGTCCCTCACCGACCAGACTGTTGAGGGCGATATTGTTGTTGACGAGATATCTACCCTTGATCTTGATATGAGCGGCTCTGTACTTACGGGAGCCATAAATGCCGATAATTCGGGCGGAAATATCAGCGTTTCGCTTGATGAAAACAGCACATGGAACCTCACATCGGACTGCTATATATCTTCCTTTGACGGTGATATCTCAAACATAAATGCAGGTGAATTTCATCTTTATGTAAACGGAGAAATGGTTGTGTGATAAAAAAAGTCTGAAAAATTCTGAAAATTTCAAAAAAACACTTGACAGAGGGCATTGGTTTGAGTTATACTATATCATTGATGGGGTATTCCCCGATGGCGTGTATATCTATGCGCCTTTGAATATGAAATCAAGTAATAAAAAGCGAGGAGGAAAGAATAGTGAAAAGAACATATCAGCCTAAGAAGCTCCACAGAAAAAAAGAGCACGGCTTTATGAAGAGAATGTCCACAAAGAACGGCCGCAAGGTGCTGTCCCGCAGAAGAGCAAAGGGCAGAAAGATGCTCTCTTACTGATTTACGATTATGCCTTTCTGTGAATATGACTTTACGGGACAGGTATAGCTGTAATACGGCTAAAGGTATCTTATGACCACAAATTTAACGGTTTGTGGTCATATTTTTTAGCCGTAAGAATTTTTTATGAGGCGGAGTTGCCATGCTTTTTACTGTCAGACTTAAAGATAACAAGGAATTTGTCAGGCTCTACGGCAAGGGCGCTTTCGTTTCCTGCGGAATGTGTACGGTATATTACCGCCGCAACGGCAGAAAAGAAAACAGGATAGGCATTTCCACAGGAAAGAAAATCGGAAATGCTGTCATGAGGAGCCGTGCCAGAAGAGTTATCAGGCAGGCTTACAGGGAAAATGAAGCTGATTTCCCCAAGGGTTACGATATTGTGATAACCGCAAGGCAGGGCAGCACCGAGTGCAAGTCATACCACATCAGCACATTTTTTCAAAAAAAGGTCATTCCTGCTATGAAAGACCCTCAGAGGCAGAAGAGGACTGTTAAAAAATGACCCCTCTTGACAGGCTGGAGTGGCTTTTTAAGGAGCTTTTCAAGCTTCCCATAAGATTTTACAAAAGGTTTATTTCAAAATATACCCCTGCGGTATGCAGATATTACCCCTCATGCTCCACATATTTCATGCAGGCTATAGAAAAGCATGGAGTTATAAAAGGAACTATTCTCGGAGTGTGGAGGATACTCAGGTGCAATCCCTTTGCCAGAGGCGGAGTGGATCATGTGCCGGATAAATTTGATCTGCTTTACTGCTTTAAAAAAGAAAATAACGGTGTTCATTATCGCAATCGCAGGAAATGACCCGTAATATACATCATCAATCGAAAAACGGAGGAACATTAAAAGTATGGGTTTTATTTCTGAGTTGATAGGTTATCCTCTTGGCTGGATAATGTGGGCGGTCTATGCTCTGATCAAAAACTATGGCGTAGCAATTCTTATCTTCACATTTATTGTCCGCCTTATCCTTTTCCCGCTGTCCGTAAAGCAGCAGAAATCAACCGCTGCAATGGCAGCCTTTCAGCCTAAGCTCGATAAGCTGAAAAAGCAGTATGCCAACAATCCCAACAAGCTCCAGGAAGAGCAGATGAAGCTCTATGCCGAGGAGAACATAAACCCCATGGCTTCCTGCCTGCCTATGTTTTTACAGCTGTTTTTCCTGTACGGCGTGTTCGACGTTGTATATCGTCCCCTTTATCACATTCTCCGAATCAGCAAGCAGGGCATTGAGGCTCTCAAGACTGTTGCGGCTCCCATGTTTGAGGGAGTAAATTACTTTAATTCCCGTCCCGAGCTTTATATCCTCCAGGCTGTAAAGGATAATCCTGCGGCATTTGAGGGCGCTGAGGGCGTTACTCCCGAAATGCTGGAAAAGATCTCCGAATTCAACAACAAGCTTTTCGGCATCATTGACCTTGGCGCTATCCCTAAGACTATATTTGCTGAGGGTACTGTATGGAACGCAGCTGCTATCGGTCTGCTGCTCATACCCATTATCTCAGGTGTTATCCAGCTGGCAATGACCATTTACAGCACCGCAAAGCAGAAGAAGCTTAATCCCGAGGCTTCCGCTCAGATGGGCAGCATGAACATGATGCTTTACATCATGCCCCTGTTCTCTGTATGGATCGCATTCTCCTATCCCGCAGGTATCGGTTTCTACTGGATATGCTCCTCTCTCGTTGGTCTTATCCAGATGTTCGTTCTCAACAAGATATATACTCCCGAGTATGTTGCAAAGCTGGTTGAGAAAGACAAGCTCAAAAAGAAAAATCAGAAAAAATCAGGCATTATGCAGAAATACAATGAGATGCTCCAGGAGCAGCTCAAGCAGCAGAACGGCGGCACTTCAAATAACGGCAGAATGACATCGGCTCCTGTTGTAAGAGATGAAGAAACAGGCGAAGAAATCAAGCTTTCCAAGTCTCAGGCAAAGGATTACGAGAGAAGAATTATTGCCGAGGCAAGAAGAAAACAGGCTGAAATGTACGGCGACGGCAGCGTAAGCAGCGATAACGACGATGAATAAAAATCCGATACAGAAAGGATGTTTCAATATGAAAAAGGAATTTACCGCAAATACCGTAGAAGAAGCTAAGAAGCTTGCAGCAGCAGAATTCGGCGTTGATATCAGCAAGCTTACCGTAACAGTTGTTGAGGAAGAGAAGAAGGGCTTTCTCGGAATCGGCAGAAGCGATGCAAAGATAGTTGCAGAGTATGAACCCAGCAAGGCTGAGATCGCTGCCGACTATATCAAGGAAATTCTCAAGTGCATGAACATTGACGCTGAACTGGATATCACTGAAAATGAGGACGGCGCAGTTATTGATATCAAGGGTGACACCACAGGCGCTGTTATCGGCAGAAGAGGCGAGACTCTGGACGCAATCCAGTACCTTGCTTCCATGACCGCAAACAGAGGCGACAAGGAATACTACAGAATAAGCCTTGACTCCTGCGGATACAGAGAGAAGAGAAAAGCTATTCTTGAAGAGCTTGCAAAGAAGATCGCCAAGAGCGTTCTCAGAAGCGGCAGAACCTCCACTCTGGAGCCTATGAATCCTTACGAGAGAAGAATCATTCATGCGGCTGTAAGCGAGATAGAGGGTGTTACCTCCAAGAGCATCGGTGAGGAACCTTACAGAAGAGTTGTTATTTCTTCCGTAAACGGCAGACCTGAGCGCAAGGGCAATTCTCAGAGAAGAGGAAACGGAAAGCCCCGCCAGAAAAGAGAGCCTTATTCCATGGATCTTATGAAGACCTCTTTCGAAAAGGACTACAAAAAGCCCAAGCCTGAGGACAGTATGTTCGACGGAGAGCTTTACGGTAAGATTGATCTTTAATTAAATTCAAGAAAAAGTCGGTTGCGTGCCGACTTTTTTTATAGGCATTGTTCCACGTGGAACATTTTACAGAAAATGACAAAATGGGCGAACTTTCAAAGCTTCCGAATATAGGAAAGGCAGTTGAGAAGCAGCTCAACGGTGCAGGCTTTTTTACATATGACGAACTTAAAGCGACAGGTGCGGAAAAGGCATGGCTGAAACATTCAGGAGAATGACAGCTCTGCTTGTATTCACAGACTGCTTGCTTTGGAGGGTGCGATACAATAACCGAGCTGCCGCAGGACAGAAAAGACGAGCTTAAAAAATTCTATGAGCTTCACAAATTATATTGAAAAGGAAAAACAATATGAATATTATCTCTTTTGAAGAGTTTGAAAAGATGTTTGCAGAGCAGGGCATTGAGATTAGCCAAAGTCAGTATGATATGCTTGACAAATATGCTCATATTCTGGTGGAATATAACAAGGTGATGAATCTTACGGGAATAACCGACCCTATGGGTATATCAGAAAAGCATTTTCTGGACAGTCTGCTTATTTTCAAATACTGCGATATTCCTCAGAACGGCAGGGTGATTGATGTGGGAACGGGCGCAGGCTTCCCAGGAGTGCCGATGAAGATATATCGCCATGACCTTGATGTAACTCTCCTTGACAGCCTTATGAAGCGTGTGAAGTTCCTTGAAGCAGTGGCTGCGGAGACACTTCCTATGACCTGTATCCATGCCCGTGCAGAGGACGGGGGACGGGACAAGTCACTTCGTGAGAGCTATGATGTGGCAGCTGCAAGAGCTGTGGCGGCTCTCCCTGTGCTGGCTGAATACTGCCTGCCTTTTGTTAAGGTTGATGGCAGCTTCATTGCCATGAAGGGTCCAAATGAAAATATCAGCGAGGGCAATAACGCTGTAAAGACACTGGGCGGAGAAATATCCAATGTATATGAATATGCGCTTCCGTGCGGCGACAAGAGGGTTATCGTTGAGATAAAAAAAATATCAGCCACACCGACAAAATATCCACGAGTAGGCGCTCAGATTTCAAAGAAGCATCTGTGATTTGCTGAATTAACCTTGGAATAGAATAATAAATGTCGCAGGGCGGCGAAATATTAAGCTTTATTTTAGGCATAAAGGGCATTACAATAATATCATCAACAAAAGAAAGGATGATATGTAATGCCCTTTAAAATTAACTTATTAGAAAATATAGGCGGCGTTATAATGAACGAAAAGCCTGCGGGCAAGGTTGTTGAGGTGGATATTGACAGAATATATCCTAATCCGAATCAGCCCAGAAGAAAATTTACTGAAGAGGACTTAAAAGAGCTGGCCGCAAGCATCAAGACAAACGGACTTATACAGCCTATAATCGTCCGTCGGCTTGATATTGGCTATGAACTTGTGGCAGGGGAAAGGAGACTTCGTGCAGCACGTCTCTGCGGTATGACGATGATCGCCTGCATTATTGTAGAGACTACAGAAAGAGGTTCTGCCATAATGGCTCTCACGGAGAATATGCAGCGTAAGGATCTTAACTTTTTTGAAGAAGCGGAAGCTATCAGTGTGATGATCGAACTGTTTGGCTACACTCAGGAAGATGTGGCTGTGAGGTTGGGAAAATCACAGTCAACGGTGGCAAATAAGATACGTCTGCTGAAATTTACCCGCCCTGAACGAAAAGCTATGCTTGAATACGGCTTTACTGAAAGACACGCCAGAGCTTTACTGTGCGTCAATGATGTTACTCTCAGAACTCAGCTTATTGAAGAAATATACCGCCGCAGGCTCAATGTGGAAAGTACGGAAAAGCTTATTGAAATGAGAATGAAAGAAAACAAGGAAATGGTCAGAATAAAGAAGTGCCGAGGGGCTTTCAAGGACGTGAGACTTTTTGTGAATACCATAAATCATGCTGTAGAGGTGATGAAAGCAGCAGGCATTGAAGCTGAAATGCGCAAGAGCAAGCAGAAAGAATACACTGAATATGTTGTTCGTATTCCTAACAAGAGTGCATAGCAGATATATTACATAATACAAATTGTTCCACGTGGAACATCTGATTTCAGAAATTTATTTGATTTATCATAATTGGAGAATGTTCCACGTGGAACATTCTTTTTTTATTACCTTTGCCAGTTGCAAATAGTCTCCATCAATGCTATAATATTATAGTAATGAGAAAATACTCCTGAAAAGGAAATGAATTTTGCTCAAAACAGTGGCTTTGAGATATTTTTTGCTTTATTGGAAAGGAAATTCATATAATGACTAAAATTATTGCGGTCGCCAATCAGAAAGGCGGCGTTGGCAAATCAACTACTGTGGTAAATGTGGCTGCATCTATCGGAATAAGGGGTCAGAGGGTGCTTTGCATTGACATGGACCCTCAAGGCAACACTACCAGCGGCTTTGGAATAAGAAAAAAGTCAGTCTCGGTGACTGTTTATGATATTCTTATGGGAAAAAGACGTATTACCGAGGGAATAATTGAGACAGCTTATAAGAACGTGTCTGTAATTTGCAGCACATCTGCTCTTGCAGGCGCTGATATTGAACTTGTTAATCTGGATAACCGCTCAAACCGCCTTAAAATGCAGCTGCTGACGGTGAAAAATGACTATGACTACATATTTATCGACTGTCCGCCCTCACTTTCACTGCTGACTATAAACGCACTTTGTGCATCTGACTCAGTGCTTATCCCGCTTCAGTGTGAGTATTATTCACTGGAGGGACTTTCTCAGCTGGTGGAGTCTATCAGGCGTGTAAAGCAGCATTATAATCCCAATATTGATATTGACGGCATTGTGTTCACCATGTTTGATGCGAGACTTAACCTTACAAATCAGGTAGTTGCTGAGGTCCAAAAGCATTTTCCAAAGAAAGTTTATCGCACAGTTATTCCAAGAAATGTTAAGCTTTCGGAGGCTCCCAGCTTTGGCAAGCCTGTCATTTATTATGACAAGTCATCCAGAGGTGCAGAGGCGTATGAACATCTGGCAGAGGAAATGCTCACCCGTCACGGTATTAAGGACATCACTCCAAAGCCTGTGAAGAAAAAGCTGCTTGGCGGCATAAAAGTCTGATTTTACAATGAAAGGAACGATTTAAATGGCTCTCGGCTCAGGTCTTGACGCTCTTTTTGAAGATAATGCAATAGAAAACAAGGAATCCCAGACATTACGTATGTCGGAGATCGAACCAAACAAATCCCAGCCACGTAAGGCTTTTGATGAAGAAGAGATAAGGGGATTGGCTGAATCTATCCGTGAACATGGTCTTATTCAGCCTATTGTTGTGCGCCCTATGCCAAACGGCATTACCTACCAGATAATCGCAGGCGAGCGAAGATGGCGTGCCTGCCGTGTACTGGGTCTCACAGAAGTGCCTGTTATCATTCGTGAGATGGACGACTTTGAGGCATCTCAGCTGGCTATAATCGAGAATGTTCAGCGATCTGACCTGAATCCTGTTGAAGAAGCTGCGGCTTATAAGGAACTTATTGATAAGTATGGTATGACACAGGAGTCACTTTCGAAGACAATGGGTAAATCCCGCCCATATATTGCAAACTCCATGCGTTTGTTGGCACTTCCCGATGAAGTGCTTGAAATGCTGAGAAACGGGGACATTACCACAGGTCACGCCAAGGTACTTATGTCTATCAATGATAAGATGAAGATGATAATGGCAGCCGAGACGGTTGTAAAGGACAAGCTCAGTGTTCGTGACACTGAAAAGCTGGCAGCACGTTTCAATGGCGAGGGCGATGATGATGCTGTCATCAAGACCGAGCCTAAGGACAAGCAGATGAAGAATTTCTTTACTGAAATGGAGCTTAGTTTAAAGGACAGGCTTAACCGTGGTGTTAAGATAAGCGGCAACGGAAACGGCAAGGGCAAGATCGTTCTCACTTTTGAGGACAAGGACGACCTTTGCAGGCTGACAAATGAGCTTATAAGCATTGAAAACGGCAATTATAATAGTGAAAATTAAAATACAATAGCCGCAGTGTTCCACGTGGAACATTGCGGCTATTTTTATCACATCAGTTATCACATTAAAGAAAGTATATCTTCGTTTGAAAGCTTCGGCTGTGCGGTACGGTTAATGGAAAATGCCAGCAGGTGAGCTGTCCGCTCAATGAGCTTGTCAATATCACGGGGAGTTACCATCATATTCGGCAGGTGTTTATCGGGGGCTGTGCCTGTGATGCTGTGGACGATGCTGTGCATATCAACTACGGTGGGCACGCCTATTGCAATGACAGGGATCCCCAGAGTTTCCTTTGAAAGCTCCTTGCGGCGATTCTGAACGCCTGAGCCGGGGGAGATACCTGAGTCGGTTATCTGAATCGTCGTGCCAAGGCGTGAGATATCGCTGCACGCAAGGGCATCAACTGCGATTATGCAGGTGGGGCGAACCTGTTCACACACGGCGTATATCATTTCGGAGGACTCTATTCCCGTTTGTCCCATGACACCTGTGGAGAGTACGGAAACTGAATTAAGGTGCAGTCCCGAAAACTCAGAGCCTACATTTTCCTTTGTGACATGGCGTGTGGCAATGACACGTGAGGCGGTAAGGGGACCCAGTGCATCGGGGGTTATGCTTTTATTGCCAAGTCCCACTATGAGCAGCCTTTCTCTGTCGGGGATAAGTGCTGACAGCTCATCGGAAATATTGGAGGACTGCTCTGCAAAATCCTGCGGGTGGGCAGAAAGACGGTCTGTTTCAATAGTAATGTATCTGCCCTTGCTTTTGCCTATGCGAATGCCTGCGACCATGTCATCAACGATTATTTCGGTAATGGAGCAGACGGAGCTTTTCCTCAGCTTGCGGCGTATGCCTTTTGGAAGCTGGTTTGAGTCGGGGTCAAAAAGCTCCACTGCCAGATCGGTACGTGAATACTTTGATGAAAGCATTTTTATTACACCTTTCTTGATTTATATAGCTGATTGTATTATGTACAAAATAACTAAAAATACCCGTGATGTGTATTAGAAAATTTTACATTGAATTCTATTGAAATTACTGCCGCAAGATGGTATAATATTATAGTGTCCGAAAATATTTGGCCGACAATAAATGTTTTCGAGGCAGGATTTTATAAGCGTGATTGGAACGATGTCATTACGCTCCGCAAAAGCCAGCACCGTGTCGATGGCTTTATTCACGGCTGTTAATCCGTTTACAGATAAATATGTTAATGGCTGTGGGTGTTATCATTCACAGAAAACTTTTGATGGAGGTTCAACATTATGCCTAATATTAAATCCGCTAAGAAGAGAGTAAAGGTTATCAACGCTAAGACACTTCAGAACAAGATGGTTAAGTCCAACCTCAAGACCGTTATCAAGGCTGCTGACGCTGAGAAGTCCCCTGAGGCTATCAAGCTCGCTATCAAGAAGGTTGACCAGGCTTGCGCTAAGGGCATCATGCACAAGAATCAGGCTGCAAGAAAGAAGAGCCAGCTTGCTAAGAAGCTCAACGGCTGAGTTTAAAAAGATATACTTAAAGCCATTTTCAGCAAATCACTGAAAATGGCTTTTTTATTTTGCCTAAAAATAAAATCATCTTTCAACAATATCTAAAATAATGTTGAAAGATGATTTTCATTATTATTAGGTTTAGAGTGAAACTTATTTTCACATAGAAGTATGTACATATCGAAATATGTTCCATGTGAAAATATGTTCCACATGGAACATAAAAAATCGGCTTGCTGCGAATTAACAGCAAGCCGATTGATTTTTGATTACTTGGTAGGGGTGATGATTGTCTTTCCGCCCATGTAAGGCTGGAGAGACTTGGGGATATTTACGGAGCCGTCTGCATTGAGGTTGTTTTCAAGCAGAGCGATAAGCATTCTGGGAGGTGCTGCAACGGTGTTGTTGAGGGTGTGGGCAAAATACTTTCTGCCGTCCTCTGCCTTTACTCTGATGCCAAGTCTTCTTGCCTGAGCGTCGCCAAGATTGGAGCAGCTTCCTACCTCGAAATACTTCTTCTGACGGGGGCTCCATGCCTCAACATCGTAGGACTTTACCTTAAGGTCAGCAAGGTCACCGGAGCAGCACTCGATAGTTCTTACGGGAACGTCCATGGAACGGAAAAGCTCAACGGTGTAGTGCCACATCTTGTGGAACCACTCCATGCTGTCCTCGGGCTTGGAGATAACTATCATCTCCTGCTTTTCAAACTGGTGGATACGGTAAACGCCTCTTTCCTCGATGCCGTGAGCTCCCTTTTCCTTACGGAAGCAGGGAGAGTAGCTGGTGAGGGTATGAGGGAGTGTGGATTCATCAACAACTGTATCAATGTACTTACCGATCATGGAGTGCTCACTTGTACCGATGAGGTAAAGATCCTCGCCCTCAATCTTGTACATCATAGCATCCATTTCGGCAAAGCTCATAACGCCTGTTACAACGCTTGAACGGATCATGAAAGGAGGAATACAGTAAGTAAAACCCTTGCCGATCATGAAGTCTCTTGCGTAAGCGGTAACTGCGGAGTGGAGACGTGCAATGTCGCCCATGAGATAATAGAAGCCGTTTCCTGCAACCTTTCTAGCAGCGTCAAGGTCGATGCCGTTAAGACGCTCCATGATATCAGTGTGATAGGGAACCTCGAAGTCGGGAACTACAGGCTCACCGAAACGCTCAAGCTCAACATTTTCGCTGTCGTCCTTACCAACGGGAACGGAAGGGTCGATAATGTTGGGGATAGTCATCATTATCTTCTTGATCTTTTCAGCAAGCTCGGTCTCCTGAACTTCAAGCTCAGCAAGGCGGTCGCCGAAGCGTGTTACCTGAGCCTTGACTTCTTCAGCCTCTTCCTTCTTGCCCTGACCCATAAGAGCGCCGATCTGCTTGGAAAGCTTGTTTCTCTGAGCTCTCAGCTCATCAGCCTCCTGCTTTGCAGCACGGGACTTAGCGTCCAGGTCGATTACCTCGTCAACAAGAGGAAGCTTGCTGTCCTGAAACTTCTTCTTGATATTTTCTTTTACGATGTCGGGATTTTCTCTGACAAATTTGATATCCAGCATTTTTTTCATTCCTTTTATAAATATGATATCGCATTTTGCGAAATATACAACTATATAATTATAGCAATATAAGCAAAAAAAATCAAGAGGATTTAAGTAAATATGAGGGATTTTTAATATTATTGGGGGACAAAATATAAATTTACGGCAGAATTATTGCTCAAGCTTCTTTTCATTCCTTGTCAGCCATATGAACTGGGATACGAACATGATAACTGCCGCAAGATTTCCCGATGACTGGCTCATTACGTAATCCATGGTGGTGATGTTTGGAGATATCATCTGATGGATATCGGGGACAAGCACAAGTATCAGCTGCCATGGGAGTATGTTGAACAGAAGCATTTTTCTGGGAAGAATAGTGCGGTTTGAAACTATCGAAATGAAACTGCCCAGCAGCAGAAGAGCGATGAAAGGATATGCGATAGAGGCGGCGGGCATAAATCGGCTGTAGTAGTCATCAACCAGACGTACTGCTGTTTCTCTGCCGAACTCAGCGGAAAAAACGGTCATCCAGTAGGAAAGTGTGCCGATGAAAAAGTGGAGCGCTGCGCCTGTGCATATGTATGCAAGTCCGCCGTATTTCATAACTGCACGCAGCTTGCGGCACTTGGGGTCTATTTGGTCTAACATGGCTTTTATGCCGAATGAATAGAAAAACATTCCTACCAATCCCGTTGCGAAAAGCAGCACGGGCCGCCACAGCTGATAAGAGCCGATCATGTAGGCTTCACGGACATATAGTCCCCTGTCGGATTTGTCAGAATGTATTATGCTGAGGGCGAGGTCGCCTACGACCATGAGCAGTGCACCCAATGCGCCCAGCATCAGGTCAAGCTTCATTTTTTTTGCGTTGATTTTCATATTTCTCCTCCGATAGCTTGGTTTGTTATAATTAGCATATGCTAATTATAACATTAAAAAATAGGGGTGTCAATATATGATTGACAGGCTTTTTACAGACTGTTATAATATTTACATAAGCTTTTATGGGGTGATAATATGGTTCTTTTAGTTGTAGATGCGCAGGAACTTATAACGACTGACAAGCTGTATATGGCAGACAGGTTCATTGCCAATGTAAAGCAGCTTATCGGAGAGGCAAGGGCAAATGGCGTTGAGGTCATATATGTCCGCCATGATGACGGTGAAGGGTGTGAGCTGACAAAAGGCAAAGCAGGGTATGAGATATACAGCGGCTTTGCTCCGGCTAAGGGTGAAAAGATTTTTGACAAGCGGGTGAACAGTCCGTTCAGAGACACGGGGCTGCTTGAATATCTGCATTCAAAGGGGGAGAATGATATTATCATTACGGGACTGCAAACGGATTATTGCATTGATGCGTCGGTAAAATGCGGCTTTGAACATGGTTTCAGGGTAATTGTGCCGAATTTTGCAAACTCGACTTTTGACAACGAATATATGTCCGCCGAAAACAGTTATATATATTATAATGAATTTATGTGGAATGGCAGGTATGCTGAGTGCATTTCAGTTGAAGCTACAATAAGTCTTATGAAAAAAAGCAAAAAAGGCTGAAATTTTACTGCGGTCTTACACAGCCATCATTCAGTCTTCCCAATGATATGATAATATAGAGATATAATAACATTGAGGGGGATCATAATGAATGTTGTATTGTTGGCTGTGGCATTTTATGGGGGATTTTTTCTGCTGTTTACGCTTCCCGTCATAATATTTATTGTGAAAATGCTCGGAAAAACGGCAGGCTCAATGATATCACCCAAAGTGCGGAAATAATGTGCAGGCTGGCGGATATCCTCTATCAGTAAAATAGTTTGAATTGACTTACCAATATCTGCTCTGATATAATTATGTCGGAGGGGAAATAATATGGAAAAAATCAAACCTACGCTTAACGGAGCTGCGGAAACAATGCTCCAGAGCTTTTATGCACGTGCAAAATACTCGAAAAGCAAGAACTGCAAGTTTTATGACGCAAAGGCTGTTGAAATTGTTGACAAGCTGGACTATGATTTTGATGACGCTCACAGCGACTCTACCATGGGCAACGGAGTTATTGCAAGGTCTATAGTTCTGGACGAGCTGGTGGGAGATTTTATCAAGAAAAATCCCGACTGCGTTGTTGTGAACATTGCCTGCGGACTTGATACGAGATTTTACCGCATGGATAACGGCAGGATAACATGGTACAATCTTGATCTGCCCGAGACCATTGAGGTCCGTGACCAGATATACAACGAGCATGGACGTGTTTCCACTATCGGTGCATCTGCTTTTGACCCGTCATGGCCCGAAAAGGTCACTGTAAGAGGAAAAATGCTTTTCGTAATCGAAGGTCTTTCCATGTACCTTACAGCGGAGGAAAACGCAAAGATGTTGAGCATTATCCGTGATAATTTTGACAATGCCTATGTTATTATGGAGTGCCTGGCGAAAAAGTGGGTCAACAAGGAAGAGCTCGAGAAGTCCATTCAGAAAACAGGTGCGAAATTTGTTTTCGGTGCGGATAGCTTTGATGATCTGGGTGATGTGGCAAAGGGCTTTGAAAAGGTCAAGGACGACAACATTACCCGTGGTATGGTGAAGATATATCCTATACTGAAGCCGTTCCGGAATCTGAAGTTTATCAACAAGTTTGTGCAGAAGATGCTGATTTTCAGGAAGAAGTAACAGTCGGATACGTTTGATATGATAAAAACCATTGCATGATCTTATGATCGTGCGATGGTTTTTTTTTATTTGTATGCGTATTGCATTATACGGTAGGCCCGTTTGTTGACCTAAGATATACGGACAATAGCTCGAGAGCGGTCTCTTTTTGCTGAACGGTGCAGTGGTCAAGCTGTTCCAGAAGCTCTGCCTGCTTGGCGGCAAGGTTTGGATTGTCATCGGTAAGCACTGCATCGGGGGTGATATGCAGTGCTCCGCATATTTTAAGGATAGTTTCTATTCTCATGTTAACGGTGCCACGTTCAATGTCGGCATATGTTCTGTCGGAAAGATTTGCGGCGTCGGCTACTTCACTTTGTGTAAGTCCCGCTTTCTTGCGTATTGCCAGCAGTTTATTGCCTATTGTTCTGAAATCATATACAAGCATTATCTTTCTCCTTTTAAAATTATAATAGGAATAATAGCTCATATTTAATCGTATTTTTACCTATTTATAAGAATTATACTTCCTATTTTTCTTGACAAACAGGAAGAATAATAGTATAATTATAGGAAGAATAGTTCATATTTGTATGAATTAAAATTATTATCTTCAGGGGGAAAGATGATATGAGAGCTTGTAAATGTCCCGGCTGCGGTGCTGAACTGAATATTGATGACAGCAACAGGGATTTTGCATTTTGTCAGTACTGCGGTGCAAAAATCATGCTTGATGATTACAGAAGCACGCAAAGAATTGTTGATGAAGCAAGGATAAAAGAAGATGAGACAAAACGCATGGTGCGTATGCGTGAGCTTGACATGGAAGAACAGAAAATTAAAATGATTGATGAAGACAAAAAAAGTCAAACATTAACTTCTGTCATAGTATATACAATAGCTTCTATTTTAATAATTATTGGTTTTATTTCTATAATGAATGATGACGATGCAGGAATATTATGGACTTTTATTGGGGTGATTATCGCAAGAATCCATTATGTTAAGGAACGTAAAAATAATGATAAGTTAAAAGAATTGGAAATGATACAATCGGGTATGATCAAATTTAATTGTAATAATAAAAAATTTGAAGGAAATAATTATGGTGATGTTCAGACAGAAATGAAGAAGATGGGGTTTAAAAATATTGTTGTTATCAATATGAATGATCTAACATTAGGACTTTTAAGTAAACCGGGAGCAGTTGATAGTATTATGATAGACGGTAAATATCCACAAAAAGGAGTATGGTATAGTCCAAAATCACACGTGGAAATTTTTTATCACGGATTTCCAAATGACAGATAAAATATAATTTAAAGAGGTGAGAAAAAAATGAAACAGTATAAATGTCCAAACTGCGGGTCAGAGCTGAATATTGATGATAAAAACAAAGAATTTGCTTTTTGCCAGTTTTGTGGAACAAAAATTATGCTGGACGACCATAGAAGTACATATAGAGTTATAGATGAAGCAAAAATTCATGAAACAGAAACTAAGCAAATGATACGTATGAGGGAGATGAACTTACAAAAGGAGCTTTGGGAAAAGGAGCGTGTAGAAAGAGAGATTGATAAATTTAAGACGAGTAAACTTTTTAAAATTTTACTTGTTGCTATTTTAGTATCAATAATTGTTGCATTTATAAGTTTTTCAAAATCAGAAATTTTAATAGGAGTCATTGCAGTCATTCAAACACTTCTGTTTGGAATGTCATGGCTAATAAAATTAAGAGTGATTAAAGAAAAAAAGGATAATCTACATATATTATTTATTATTATAGGCATTATTCTTTTCTTACCGCAAATAAAATTATCTGGGTTTAGTTTTGATAATTTAGATGAAAAAGATAATCTGGATTGGAGTGTGGTTTTTTTAGGTGATGAAATACCAGAGCCTAAATCCAAAAAAATAAATGTATCTGTAAATACTGAAGAAGAATTTGATGCGAGTATAAAAAAAGTATCGAAAAATGATTATTATGAATATGTTTCTGAATGTAAAAATATGGGCTTTGATAATGAAATGAAAGAGTATAGCAACAGTTTTGAAGCATATAATGATAATGGATATTATTTAACAATTTATTCCTATAGCACAAGTAATGAGATCCATTTGATATTAGAAGCTCCTACTGAAATGACAAATCTTAACTGGGATAACCATGATATAGCAAAAGTACTTCCTAAACCTGATTCTCAGCGTGGAGCGTTTGATAAAGAAAATGAAAAAAGAACAGATGTCATAGTTGGAAATACTTCTGTTGATGAATTTAAAAATTACAAGGAGTTATGTATAAATTCTGGTTTTGTAATTGATTCAAAACAAGATACAAAATCCTATGAAAGCGGAACAAATAAAGTTGCCTGATAATGGAATAGGCTCTTTGCTTCCTGTTCCTGATAAAGATTCTCTTACAGGAACAGTTGGTGTAGATTTTAATAGTTCATATTCTGTTTATATAGCTAATATGGCAACTGATGACTATAATAATTACGTAAAGAAATGTATTGATGAAGGATTTGACAAAAATGTAAGTAAAGGGGATTATAGTTATTGGGCTGATTATAATGATGATATTGATATCCATGTAACATATGAAGGATTCAATATTGTATATGTTAGCATTTCAGGCTCAACAAGCGAAGATTATTCGTCATATAAAAGATGATATTTTTATCATGATTTATATAGATAAAATGAAAGGTGGTGAATAATAATGAGCAAAAGATTTCCGAATGTTGATTGGTGGTGTGACAGGTGCGATTCAAAGCTAAATGATCAGGAGAATTTTAATGACCACAATTACACACACAAGTGTACAGAGTGTGGTCATAAAAATAGTATTTCTTCTGATAACATTTACGAATCAGAAGAGGACTTTAAGAGATGCAATAAAAGAAGAAAGTGAGGACAAAATATGAAAAAATACAAAATTCTTTTCGATGGCGAATTTGAAGATGAGGAGTTTGATTCAGAAGAAGCCGCCGATGATTATGCTCTTTATTTGGTAAGCTGCTCAAGAAGCGGAGCCGAAATCTTGAATATGTCTAATCCTGGTGATTATCCTCTTGATGATTTTGATGAGCCTGAGTATGAAATCGTTGAGGTAGATGAATAATCTGATTGTTTTCAGAAGGTAAAAATCCCCCGTCAAATCCAAACGATTTGACGGGGGATAAGTTTTTATGCAGGAAAATTACTCCTCAGGAGCCTTCCTGTTATCAATATAGAACTTGATAAGATCAGCTGCCTGTTCGGTGGTGAGCTTTTCGCTGTTGATGCACAGCTCGTAGCTGTCGCTGGCACCCCACTTGGTCTCGGCATGGTAGTTGTGGTAAGACGCTCTTGCCTTGTCCATGCGGTTGAGCTTTGCCTGAGCTTCCTTTATGGAGATGTTCTCAAGCTTTGCGGCTCTGGCTGCTCTGTATTCGGGGGAAGCGGTGATGAACACGCTTACTACATCGTAGTCGTCCTTGAGGATATAATCGGCGCATCTTCCGACGATAACGCAGGGACCGTTCTTTGCTGCTTCACGGACTGCGTTTATCTGTGCTTCGTATGCCACCAGCTCAATGGGCTTGCCCATATAGAAGCCGCCGTTCTGGGCGTTCATTACCAGTGAATACATAAGGCTGGAAGTGGGTGTCTCCTCGAAATTCTGCAAAAAGCTGTCGCACAGACCGCTCTGCTTTGCTGCTGCGGTTATCAGCTCCTTGTCATAGAAGGGAATGCCAAGCTTTTCTGCCAGGCACTTGCCTATCACTCTTCCTCCGCTGCCAAAACGTCTTCCGATAGTGATTATCTGTGTTTTTGCCATATGGACCATCCTTTCCGATGATTTATTTTAAGCGTGACCCGTTAAACTGTAATTTTAAGACAATTTTAAAAATACCAAAATAAGTTTATGGGACTGCTTTTGTTTCATTTATTTCATTTTTCTGAGGTTAATGGTAAGAAGTGTAATTGCCAGAATAAATGCCATTCCGTCTGCCACGGGACCTGCCCACAGAACGCCCTCAACTCCCATGAATGTAGGAAGTATGAACATTGCGGGGATAAGGAAAAGCACCTGACGGGAAAGGCTGAGCATTGCCGAGAACACAGGCTTGCCTATTGCCTGGAAGAATATGCCGCTTACCAGCTGGAAGCCGTTTATGCAGCAGAGCATAAGGAATGTGCGCATACATTTTACGGCAAACTCATTGTAAAGCTGCGACTCGCTTCCGAAGATGCTTACTACCGACATGGGAGCAAACTGGAAAAGCAGGAATGCGCATATGAGCACCGATTCTGCAATGATAAGGGTTATTTTCAGAGTTTTCTTTACTCTGTCGGTCTGACCGCTGCCGTAGTTGAAGCCGAATATGGGCTGTGCGCCTGTGGCAAGGCCTATTACAACGGCTATCATTATCTGGTTGACCTTCATGGTGATACCCATGGTGGTCATGGGTATCTCGGCACCGTATATGCTCATTGCGCCGTACTTTACCAGCAGGTTGTTGGAAACTGCCATTACCAGCACTATGGACATCTGGGTGATAAAGCTTGAAACGCCCATGGAGCATATCTTTTCAATGGCTTTGAGACGAGGTCTGAGATATTCTTTTTTCAGCCTGATGTGACGGAGTCTGAATATGTAATACCAAACGCACATTGCGGCGTTTACGAACTGACCCAGGATAGTTGCTATGGCTGCGCCCTTGATGCCCCACTTGAACACGAAGATGAACAGGGGGTCGCAGATGAGGTTGATGACGCTTCCTGCCAGCAGGCCTGCCATGCTGAACTTGGGGCTGCCGTCTGCACGGATAACGCCTGAATAGCCAACGCTGATACATGAGAAGGGAAGACCGATGGCAATTATCCTGCCGTAGTCCAGCGCATAGGGGAGAGTTTCGGAGGTAGCTCCGAAAAGCATACAAAGTGGCTTTGTAAAGATAAGGTATATGGCTGCCAGTATCACGCCCACTATTACCAGAAAGACGGACGCTCCGCCAACGCCCTCTGCGGCGTGTTCGGGTTCGTTTGCACCCAGCTTCAGGCTCAGATATGCGGCTGCACCGTCGCCAAGCATAAGGGCAAGCGCCAGTGCGATGACGGTCATTGGCATAATTACGTTTGTGGCACCGTTGCCAAGGTAGCCTATTCCTCTGCCGATGAATACCTGATCTACTATATTATACAGTGCATTCACCACCATACAGATTATTCCGGGGACGGAGAACTGCAAAAGCAGCTTGCCTACAGGTTCGGTACCAAGAGGATTTTTTGATTCTATTGTCTGTTCCATTTTCATTTATACGGAACTTTCCGCATTCCTTTCATCTTCTTATTTTAGGTAATTATAACATATTTTTATTTAAATTGCAAGCTGAATGTTTGGGCAGATGAAAAATCAAACTTGCAAAGATGACTTCTTGGTACCACTATTATTATAGTATATGATATCCCGATCGGGGAGTGGATATCATGGGCATGTTGCGGATATGTCCCCAAAATCAGGGATGTCACGCCGCAGAGCCGCAATATGCGGTAAATAGACGTTTTTCAAATGTTACGTCTGTTACCGTTTTGTGATAAGTTAAGAGATTTTGCGGTGAGTTTTGTGAAAATTGTGCAAGTTGCCGTGAAAATCCTCAGGAAAATTTGTTATAATAATGGTTGTAGTGCATTTTGAATTGTGCTATAATAAAACCATGCTAAAAGCACCAATTACCAATTATTAAAGAATTTGGAGGAAAACAATTATGAAGAAGTTTCTTGCCGCTCTTGCAGCTTCTGCAATGGCACTTTCTATGATGAGCATTTCCGCAATGGCTGAGGGTATCGACGGTGAAGGCGATGAGATCGATGACGACGAAGAAATCGTTGAGGAAGTAACTACCGAAGAGGTTGTTGAGGAAGTTACCGAGGCTACCGAAGAGGAAGTTCCTGCTCCCGCTCCTTCTCCTGCAACAGGCAACTCTCCCGTTGCTATGGCAGTTATCCCTGTAGCTCTTGCTGCAGCTGCTGTTGTTGCTAAGAAGGCTAAGTAATCTGAGCTTATACTCAAATCAAAAGCTTCAAAAAAGTCCGTTCCGTTTTCGGGACGGACTTTTTCTTTTGCCTTTAAGCAATCACTATTGCTTAAAAATCAGGCTTTGACTTAAACGATTACAGGTCAAATGTAATCGTTTAGCTAAAATGTACAAGGAAAATATGCGCAAATTCGGCAATATTGATATAGCTTTTTTTATGCAATAGGTGTATAATTACAATATGAATAATTAGACGGAATATCCGTCAGCAGGTCATTGTCCTGTGTTATGAAATTGGAGGAGATTATAATGAAATTCAGAAGAATTGCTTCTGTAGCTGCTGCTTCCGCTATGGCTCTTTCCGTTATGGCGGTAAGCGCATCCGCTGCTGATTACAACGCATTCCTTATGTACGCTGATAACGACTGGGCTTGGTCTCATATGTCCGAGGGCATTTCCGGTGATACTACTGTAAGCGGTTACGGTACATACACTGTTTCTGCTGACTGCGAGGCTATGCAGGGCGCAAACGCTAACGGCGCACTCGTATTCTGCGTAGATATCGTAGGCGGCGGCGCTGAGTTTACTGTTGACAACACTGTTGCTACTATCGACAGCATTCTCGTTGACGGCGTTTCTCTCGATGTTGACAACTCCAAGATCGTTTACGGCGATATCGAGGAGAACGGCAACTTCAGAATCGAGATCAAGAACGCTTACGGTCAGACCGGTGACCTCACCGATGAGCACTACTGCCCTATCGATTCCGATAAGTGCAACCCCGCTAACCTCATTGAAGTAACCTTCACACTTGCTGATCCCAACGCTGCTGCTGAGGCTCCCGCTGAGGATGAGGCTGTTGCTGAAGCTCCTGCTGAAGAGACTGTAGCTGAGACTCCCGCAGCTGACACTGCTGCTACTACTCCTGCTGCAACAGGCAACACTTCCACTGCTGCTCTTGCCGGTGTTATGGCTGTAGCTGCTGCTGCTGCGATCGCAGTTAAGAAGTCCAAGTAATCAATAACAACTCACAAATTTACTCCTTTTCTGAAAGAGTCCGTACCCGTCGGTGCGGACTCTTTTACTTTATACTAAGCACCAATTAAAAACTATACAAAAAATTGAGCATAATCTTGCGTATATGGATTATGCGATGATTTTTTGTCTATAGTTTTATTGGTGATTAGTATTATCTGCATGATACTGCAAAATAGTTGTGATTTATAAGGAATCGTCTTGGTAACAATGTAGTAACAACGTACAAAGCAATGGTTACAAAATCGTTACAATGCCTATTGAAAATCATACCGATTTGTAATATAATAAAATGTAGATAAATAGGGATAGCTGTCTCAGTGTCCCGAAAAGGTGAGGAGAAATAAAAATGAAAAAAATGAGAGTTATGACCGCAGGTGCGGCTGCACTTCTGACTGTATGCTCAGCTTCTGTAAGTGCTTATGCTCAGTCTGTAATTGATTTTGAGGACGGAAACTACAGCTTCGTATCCATGAAAACAGATGACGGCGGAGATGCTTCCGTTCTTTCTGTAGTGGATTTCAACGGCTCAAAGCAGCTGAAAGTCGATGTTCAGGACTGTGCAAACGTTCCTAAGGTAAATTTCAGTATAAATCAGCTTCTTGCTTCCGATGATTTTGACAAGGTAAAGACCATTGAAATGGAGATCACCTTTGAATCAAAGGACGGAGCTACTCCCATTGGCTGGGCAGGCGGCGCCATAGGCACTCAGGGCGGCGAAAAGTCACCTGCATGGGCACAGACTTCATGGGAATGCGGAGAATATGAAAATCCTGTTTCTGAGGTAACTGTTATCCAGAGAAAGTTCCTGCTTCCCTCCGAGAAGTTCGTGAACGGCACCGAAAACACCGATATGCTCCTTATGAGATGGGGCGCTGACGTGGCATATAATATGTATGTTGATAATATCAGATTCCTTGATGACAGCGGAAATGAGATTGAGCTTGCTATCGAAGATACGGCTGATGTTGCTCCCACTGTGACCGAGGCTGCTGAAGCTCCTGCGGAGACAGCTGCGGAAGATACTGCCGAGGAAGCTGCTCCCGAAGAAACAACTGCTTCAACAGAAAATACAGACGGTGCCGAAGTACCCAAGTCCGATGAAAAGACAACATCTACCACCACCGGAAACACCGCTGCGGCTGCGGCTGCAACTGCTGTTGTTATCTCCGGCTATGCGGTCGCTATGACAAGAAAAAAGAATAAGTGATTTTGTGCATAATCAACAAATTACCCCTTTTAACATTGTTTAAAGGGGTAGTTGTTTTTATTGTATAAAAAATGGTATAATTACGGTGTGGTTTTGTATATTTGAGACTGAGATGCTGAAAATATACGGAACAGGTACGGGCACAGGAATTATGACGGCCGTAGGCTGAGAACTGCATATCTGCGGCATACGATATGTGCGGCGGATAGGCCGGGCAAATGCAATATCTGCACGAAATGACTTTTTTCTTTGTGGAAAATTGTACATAATGTGAGACATTGGCTTGCAAATTTGTGAGATATGTATCTTGAATTTAGCCTGATGTAATGTTATAATTACTGTACAAATAAATATTTGGTACCAAAGTGTACCAAGGAGGAGATAAAATCATGAAAATGAAAAAGGCACTTGCTTCCGTTGCTGCTGTAGCAATGGCTGCATCAATGGTTTCTGCATTTTCTGTAAGCACATCTGCTATTACAGAAGGCACTAAGATCGATTTTGAGGACGGAGATTATTCTTTCGTTTATCTGAACCTCGATGACGGTTCCGATAACTCTGTACTTTCCGTTGAGGACTACGACGGTTCCAAGCAGCTGAAGGTTGACGTTCAGCAGACCGGTAAGGTTCCCAAGGTTTGGTTCGACCTCGACAAGATCACAACAAGAGATAACACAATCCAGATCTCCACTATCGAGATGGATCTTACTTTCGTTCCCAAGAGCGAAACTGAGATGGTAGGCTGGGCAGGCGGCGTTATCGCTTCCGCAGGCGGATTTGATCAGAACAACACTCAGGGTTCTCAGATCAACCCCAACTGGACTCAGACCGACTGGGCTTCCGAGGACGAGAACGCTTACACTGAGGGTATGCCCGCTAAGGTTCACGCTACCAAGAAGTTCCTTCTTCCTGCTTCCAAGTACACTGCCGAGGGTACCAATCCTTTCTTTGGTATCATGAGATGGGCTGCTGATACCAACTACGTAATGTATGTTGATAACATCGTTCTCAAGGATAAGGACGGCAATGCTCTTCCTGTTGGCGTAACTGCTGCTGCTACCGAAGAGGCTGCTACCACTGAGGAAGCTGCTGCTGCTGAGGAAACAACTGCTGCTGAGGAAACAACTGCTGCTGTTGAAGAGACCACCGCTGAAGTAACAGAGGCTGCTACTGAGGCTGAGGTTGTTGAAGACACTGCTGCTGAAGAGGTTGTTGAGGATACTGCTGCTGAGGAAGTTGCTGTTCCTGCTGAGACTGAGGCTGCTGCTGAGGTTACAGAGGCTCCCGCTGCTGATACTGCTGCTACTCCCGTAGCTGCTACAGGCAATGCTGCTGTTGCATCTATCGCTGCTGTAATGGCTGTTGCAGGCGCTGCTGCTCTCGTTTCCAAGAGAAAGTAATCCGGTAAACAGATAATAATTGACGGAACGGTTGATTGGTCTGTTCAGTAACAGATCTGATCGTTACATAAAATTTGGCTTATGCCAACAAAGGAGTAAAATATCATGAACATGAAAAAACTTATGGCTGCTTTCACCGCAGCTGCTATGGCTGTAACAATGTCTGCAGTTAGCGCATTTGCTGCTACTGTAACACTCGACGACGGTTATGTTGGTTCTTGGGGTGCAGGTGCTTGCATTCCTAAGACTGAGCTCGAGGCAATCGGCGGCGACGTTAAGGTAACTCTCGAAATCGAGACCAAGAACCTTGCTAACACTGCTGACCAGTTCCTCCTCGCTCCCATGGATTACGATAACAGCTGGACAAGAGTTACCGACCAGCTCACTTCCGATACTATGGTTGCTAAGGCTGATGGCTTCGTTGTTGTAAAGGAAAATCAGACTTCTGTAGAGTTCGTTATCACTGCTGATACCATTTCTACTCTCGGCGACAGCGGTCTGGGCTTCCAGGTTCAGAACGTAATCGTTAAGTCTGCTAACCTCGAGGCTGGTGCTCCTGAGGCTGCTTACACCATCATTGATGAGGATAAGGTTTACGACTACTGCTTCGGCACCGATGAGGCTGCTGCTGAGGACGAGGCTGCTACCGAAGAAGAGGCTGCTCCTGCAGAGGACGAAGCTGCTGCTGACGAGGCTACTGAAGAAGTAGTTGAGGACGCTGCTGCTGACGAGACTGTTGCTGATGACGCTGCTGTTGAGGAAGTTACTGAGGCTGCTGCTGAGGTTACTGAGGCTCCCGCTGCTGACACCACTACTGCTCCTGCTGCTACAGGCAACACTGCTGCTGCTTCCATCGCTATCGTAATGGTTGCTGCCGGCGCTGCTGCTCTTATCTCCAAGAGAAAGTAATTTGAGCTTGAATCTGATTTAAGCCAAACAGCTAAGTAATTAAAGCCGCTCGGATTTTCCGGGCGGCTTTTTTATATCTATTAGAGCAAAATTAAAAATTATGGTGAGATGTTACAGTAAATATAATCAGATTTTAATGAAAAAATATGTAGATTTTTTCATCACAATATGTTATAATAATTTCAACAGAAAATTTGAAAGGAAAATATCAGATGAATTTTCTTAAAAGGATATTTGCGGCGGCGCTTTCTGCTGCTGTATGTTTAAGCGGTAATTCCGTTGCGGCTGCCGTTTCGCCCGAGACGGGAAACACTGAGAGCAGTACCTATATCATCGTTCTGGTGGTTGCGGGTATTCTCATAATCGGCGCTGTGGTCGCAGGAATTATTACAAAAAAGAAAAAGTAACATTTAAGGAGGATCATTACTATGGGTCTTATTTCAGCTGCTGTTTCGTCCGTTTCAGGTGTACTTTCCGATTCCTGGAAGGAAGTTATCGAACCCGATGATATGAGCGACAGCACCCTGCTTGTAAAGGGCGTTGCTGTTAAGAAAGGTTCCAACAAGAAGGGGACTGACAACTATGTTTCCAATGGTTCTGTTATACACGTTTATCCCAACACTCTTATGCTCCTTATGGACGGTGGCAAGATCGTTGACTACAGTGCTCAGGAGGGCTACTATGAGGTAAATAACTCCTCTGCTCCTTCCATCTTCAACGGTGAGCTGAAGGATTCCGTTAAGGAAACATGGAAGAGATTCCAGTTTGGCGGAGTTCCCTCTCAGAAGCAGTATGTTTATTACATCAATACCGCTGAGATCAAGGGCATCAAGTTCGGCACACGCAACCCCGTAAACTATTTCGATAATTTCTACAATGCTGAGCTTTTCCTCCGTGCTCACGGTTCGTACTCCATCAAGATCACTGACCCTATCAAGTTCTTTACCGAATTTGCTCCCAAGGGCACTGACAGGATCGAGATAAAGGACCTTTCCGAGCAGCTCTTCAATGAGTTTATGGACGCTCTCCAGTCTGCTATCAATCAGATGTCTGTTGACGGCGTGAGAATTTCCGCTATCACATCAAAGTCCAGAGAGCTTTCAAAGTACATGGCTGACGTGCTGGACGCTGACTGGAACGACCTGAGAGGTATCGAGGTATGCTCCGTTGGTCTGGCAAGCATCTCCTATGACGATGAGTCCAAGGCTCTTATCAACATGAGAAACAAGGGCGCTATGATGAGCGACCCCACTATCAGAGAGGGATTTGTTCAGTCCTCCGTGGCTCAGGGAATGCAGGCAGCAGGCTCCAACACAAGCGGCGCTGCAAATGCTTTCATGGGTATGGGCATGGGTATGAACGCAGCGGGCGGATTTATGAGCGCTGCTTCCCAGACAAATGCGGCTCAGATGGCACAACAGCAGGCAGCTCAGCAGGCTGCACAGCAGAATCAGGCAGCTAACGGCTGGAAGTGCTCCTGCGGAACTGTAAATACAGGCAACTTCTGTTCCGGCTGCGGCTCCAAGAAGCCTGAGAACACAAGCTGGACCTGCTCCTGCGGTACGACAAATACGGGCAGATTCTGCTCCAACTGCGGCTCTCCCAAGCCTGCAGGCGAGTGGGTATGCTCCTGCGGCACAAAGAACACAGGCAACTTCTGCTCAGGCTGCGGCGCAAAGAGACAGTAACCGTAAGGCAATGCCGAATAGTATAGAAAGGGCGCCTTCGGGCGTCCTTTTTTTAGGCTTCTGATATTGAAAGGAAGGTTATAACACAAAATGGACAACTCCACCGTTTCGTACAAATGTCCTAACTGCGGCGGCGAGCTGGTGTTTGACGCTGACAGGCAGAAATTTATATGCGGTTGGTGCTGCTCGGATTTCAGCGCTGATGAGATAACGTCATGCGCTCATGCTGACGCTCAGGACAGCGAAAAGGCGGCTGCTGCGGAGCAGTTTGCACAGGATACGGACGTTTACATATGCTCCAGCTGCGGTGCGGAGATCATCTGCGACCACAACACGGCGGCAAGCTTCTGCTACTACTGCCACAATCCTGTTACTCTGAAAGGCAGGCTTGAGGGGAATTATCGTCCCGAAAAGCTTATCCCTTTCAAGATCGCCCGTGAAAAGGCAGAGGAGATATTCCAAAAGCAGTGCTCGCACAAGTGGTTTTTGCCCTTTGATTTTGTGAGCAGCGGACAGATCGAGAAGATGGTGGGACTGTATGTTCCTTTCTGGCTGGCGGACTGCGATGCAGAGGCACGTCTCACGGCTGAGGGAGTGAATGTCAGCAGCTATACAAGCGGCAGAACTACATATACTACCACAAAAATATATGACGTTGAGCGTGAGGGCAAGTTCCATTATGACGGCATTCCCGCTGACGGCTCTAAGAAGATAGACGACCAGATAATGGACGCTATCGAGCCGTTTGACTACAATGGTCTGGTGGATTTTGACATGGCATATCTGTCGGGATTTTTTTGCGACAAGTATGACGTTGGCAAGGTCGATGTGCTTCTGCGCATAAAGGAAAAGGTGGAGGCGGCTGCTGTCAACGTCTTGAGAGCTGATATAAGCGGCTATACGACGGTCAGGGTAAAGAGAAAGGTTGTAAGAATGCTTGGCACAGACTGGCATTATATGACGCTGCCTGTGTGGTTTATGAACTACAGGCACGGCGGCAAAAACTACAACTTTGCAATAAACGGCCAGACGGGCAAGGTGGCAGGCATATATCCCGTTTCGGGGGTGAAGCTTGCCGTATTTATGGCTCTTATGGCGGCCATTGTGGGCATTGCAGGCTATTTTCTGGGGGTGTATATGGGTTGGTAACGGTAAGGTATTTGGCGGCGCTTCTGCTGGCTGCTGCGGCTGTTATATTGTGTGCTCCCGCTGCTTATGGCCAGGTGCTTTTGAACGACAAGGCAGACTTGTATTCCGATGAGCAGGAGACTTCCATTATCTCAATGATGGAGGACGCTTCGGAGAAAACGGGCTGGAACTTCGGCATTGTTACGCTTAACGTTGACTACAGCTCGGGCGAGGCTGCTCGGAGCAGGGCTGAGAAGATCTATGACGAAACATTCGGACGTGATTCCTCGGGCGTATTGTTTTTGTGTGATGTGGGCTACCGTCACTTTGTTATCGCAGGTGATGCGGAAAAATACGTCAGCGGCAGACGGTTTGACAAAATGGTCAGCAGGATAAAAACGCTTTATTTTGACTATGACGACATGGGCTGCGCCAGAACGTTCGTAAATTCCGTTGTGGACTGCTACAACATGGGCGAGTTGAAGGCATCGGAAAAAATATCGGGAACGGCTGTCATAACGGCGGTGTTCATTGGTCTGGTGGCTGCGGGCGTGACGTGCTGCATTGTTATACACATATATAAGACCTACCCCAAGACGGACGCAGGCGTTTATATGGACGCAAAAAAATCAGATATTTACACGAGAAGCGACATTTTTCTGAGGCAGTTTACCACCTCCCACACCAACTCGTCCTCGGGCGGTGGAGGCGGCGGTCATCACGGAGGCGGCGGCTTCGGCGGTCACAGATAATAATACGGAAATACGGAGAGAAATGGGCTATGACGGAAATTCTTGCTTCGGAGCTGTTTTGCGGCATTGACGAAAAGGCTGCGGAGGATATTATCGGCGAGCTTGGCGCATACGAACGAGAGTATTCGCCGTGGGAACGGATATTTTCAGACGGTGACAAAACGACTGCGGCAGGCATTGTTATAAGCGGTATTGTCTGCATTGAAAATGTGGATTTCAGGGGAAATACCAACCTTATCGCACGGCTTGGCAGGGGAGATATCTTCGGCGAGGCTTTTGCTGCGGCATCAGTTCCAATGCGTGTTGATGTTACGGCGGCGGAGCAGAGCCGTATTCTTTTTGTGCCTGTAAACGGGCTGTTTTTATCGTCTGAGCTGCCCCTTATGGGCAGAATGAGAGAGAATTTCATCAGGCTGCTGGCGGAGAAAAATGTTATGCTTTCCGCAAAGCTTGAATGTATCTCCAAGCGGACTGTGCGTGAAAAGGTCATGACATTTCTTTCCATGCAGGCGGCAAGGGGCAGAGAATTTGACATTCCCTTTGACCGCCAGCAGATGGCGGACTACCTCTGCACCGACCGCAGCGCTCTTTCGGCGGAGCTTTCACGGCTGAAAAAAGAGGGCATCATCGACTTCAGGAAAAATCATTTTGTACTTATGGACGCAGAGAATAAATAATGAAAGGTTCGGGGCGTGGAAAATGGGTTATTCATCGGACAGAATGATTTTTGATCTATCTTATGCGCAGATAGATGAGGTGCGTTTTGACGGCGATGATATGATAATGCTGGTCAGCGGGGCTTCTGCCGAAAATGAGGATAATGAAAAGAAATGCGTCATTCCAAGGCTTGAAATGAGGTTCATTGGATATTCCTTCGGCAAAATCGTCAGCATCGGCAGGAAGCTGCTGAGGGACGGAAAGGTATATGAAAATAAGGACAAGTCCCTTTACCGCAGCGAGGTAGAGGATTTTAAGCATATGCTTGAAACAGAAACCGGGGAGGCGATTTCTCTCAAAGTTTCCGACGGAAAGGCTCTGGCGGAGATATTCTTTGAGGACGGGATCTCTATATATTCTGCGGAGATATTCGGCAGATTTTATGCCTGCTGGGACTGCTTCGGCGACGTGGTAAAGAAAAAGCGCAGGACACTAAGGGAGATATCCGAGCAGATAATGACAGAGATACCTGCGGCGGCACTTGCCATCGGGCACAAGGATACGCCAAGGCTTGCGAAGATAATTTGTGCGGCGGCGGTGGGCTATGCCCTGTCACCCATTGACCTTATCCCCGATTTTGTGCCTGTTATAGGGTACATTGATGATATAATCGTGCTGTGGGGACTTATATACATGGCGGTGCGGCTTATCCCCGACGATGTTATGGAGGAATGCCGTGAAAAATCACGGGGAATGTGGGATAACGGAAAGCCAAAGAAATGGTATTACGGACTGCCTGTAATAATCATCTGGCTTATAATTATCGCTCTCATAATTTCGGCAATAATCAAGTAAACTGCTGGGCGGATTTGCGGACAGGTGCTGTGCTATAATAAAATTAAGATAAGGCTTATTGAAATCATCGGGCGGATATGATATAATTATCCTTATGATATGCTTTAGGAGGAGTTACCATGGCTGAAAAGAAAAAAGAAGCTAAACAGGTGCCTGTGAGACTTGCTACCGCTGAGGAGAAGAAAAAGGCACTTGACGCTGCGATCGCACATATAGAAAAGACCTACGGAAAGGGCGCTGTAATGAAGCTGGGCAAGGCTCCCGATTACAACGTTGACGTTATCCCCACAGGCTCTATGACGCTGGATATGGCGCTGGGCATCGGCGGTGTTCCCAGAGGACGTATCGTTGAGATATACGGCCCCGAAAGCTCAGGTAAGACTACTGTTGCCCTGCACGTTGCGGCTCAGGCGCAGAAGCTTGGCGGCGAGGTGGCTTTCATCGACGTTGAGCACGCTCTTGACCCTGTATATGCAAAGGCTCTGGGCGTTGATATAGACAATCTGCTGGTATCACAGCCTGACAGCGGCGAGCAGGCTCTGGAAATTGCCGAGGCCCTGGTACGTTCGGGCGCTATCGACTGCATCGTGCTGGACTCCGTTGCGGCTATGGTAACAAAGGCTGAGATCGAGGGCGACATGGGCGACACTCATGTGGGTCTGCTGGCACGCCTTATGTCACAGGCTATGAGAAAGCTTACTTCCGTTATTTCAAAATCAAACTGCGTTGCTATCTTCATCAATCAGGTTCGTGAGAAGATAGGCGTTGTTTACGGCAACCCTGAGACCACCCCCGGCGGACGTGCACTGAAATTCTACAGCTCCGTAAGAATCGAGGTTAGAAAGGGCGAGCCTATCAAGAACGGCGCTGAGATAATCGGTGCAAGGACAAAGTGCAAGGTCGTTAAGAACAAGGTGGCTCCTCCCTTTAAGGAGTGCGAGTTCGATATGATGTTCGGTCAGGGTATCGACCGTGTGGGCGAGGTGTGCGACCTGGCTGTTGATCTTGATATCATCAAGAAGAGCGGCGCATGGTTCTCCTACAATGGTCAGAAGATCGGTCAGGGCCGTGAGAATGCCAAGGAATATCTGCGCTCCAATCCCGATATCATGAAGGAGATTGAGGAGAAGGTCAAGGAAAACAGCGCAAATATTGTTATGGTATCAAAGAAGAGCAAGAAGGCTGCTGCAAAGAATGCGGCTTCCCAGAGTGCTGCCGATAATACAGATGAGGTTGAGGCTGCTGAGGCTTCTGAGCCAACTGCGGCTATCGACATCGACATTGACGCCGATGACGATTATGAGGAGTTCACTCCCGTGGATACTGACTGATGAAAATAGTGGATATTTCCCCGTTTAAGGGGAGCACTGTCTGCATTGAGCTGAGCGGCGGCGGACTGGCGCAGAATATGAAGATATATCTGCACAGGGACATTGCCGCCGAAGTGAGCAAGGGAATGGACATCACGGAAGAGCAGGCGGATATGCTCATGCATAAAAATGACGTGCGCAAGGCCCGTGAGAGGGCGCTGTATCTTATGGAGAGCCGTGACCATTCCTACAGCGAGCTGTTTGACAAGCTGGAGCGAAATTACCCCGAGGACGTATGCTTTGAGGTGTGCTCAAAGCTTGCGGAGCTTGGCATAATAAATGACAGGCGGTATGCGGAGAAGCTGTGCAGGCAGCTTTTTGAGATAAAGAAGCTTGGGAAATACCGTGTGCGGCAGGAAATGCGCATGAAAGGTATCCCAGGCGATATAATTGACGAGACCTTAGAGGAATTTGCGGAGGAGGATGACTCCTTTGCACGCCTTGAGGAGCTGGTAGAAAAGAAGTATGAGCGTTACCTTGTTGACCGAAAGGGTGTTGATAAGGTAAAGGCTGCGCTGGCAAGGAAGGGCTATTCCTACGGCGAGATAAGAGAAGTTCTGGATCTTTATGACCTTGATTTTGAGGAGTGAGGATAACGGACAAGAAGAAAATTTTTGCGGCGGTGATAATTTGTATGCTTATCGCCGCCGTTTCCGTAACAAGCGGCATGATAGCGCAGAGGCGGGCTTACATTCCTGAGATAGAGGTAATAGACGCTGAGGAGGAGACGGCTGAAACTGTAAAGGCTGAAGTTACTGCTGCTGTGACATATACCGAAAGCATAAGTACAGCTGAGGCAAGTGCTTTAAGTGAAGCAGGCAGTGAAGTAAATATAGTAAATATAAACACGGCATCGGCAGAAGAACTTATGAGCTTGAACGGAATTGGCGAAAAGACGGCTGAGGCTATAATAGAATACAGAAAAAGCACTCCTTTTGAAAAGCCTGAGGAGATTATGAATGTTAAGGGAATAGGGGAGAAAAAGTACGAAAACATCAAAAACAGCATATGTGTTTAATACATTTGTACAATCAAGCCGCTTTTAGAGCCTGCTTGATTGTACAAATGTACAAACCGTAAAAAAGTGCTTGACAAACGAAGAAAAGTATGGTATTATAATTAAGCTGTCTCGAAGAGATGCGAAAAACCTCGAAAAGAACAGCTTGTTTCTCTATGGGAAACAAAATCACATCGAAAAAGAATTTGAAAAAAGTTGAAAAAAGTACTTGACAAACTCAAAAA
>ERZ860508.6-NODE-6-length-218737-cov-9.812184_pt1 | contig 218737 bp, 200 predicted proteins | sample MGYA00509976_ERZ860508 | MGnify/ENA primary metagenome ERZ860508 (study PRJEB30046, sample SAMN00715242) | human gut metagenome | study: EMG produced TPA metagenomics assembly of the A metagenome-wide association study of gut microbiota in type 2...
AAAGGGAAATATTGATTACAGCTATATTGAAGGTATCGTAGAATAACAAAAATTCTAATTTAGCGGGGTGCTGAGCTATAAAATGCCGGAGGTGAAATATGCTTACATTCGGAAGTGAAAACAGCGAAATAAACAAGCACAGTCGGCTTGCTCCTTTTGTGCTTTCAATAAAAGATGACCCTGACAACAGGCTGAGCATTGTAATAGCCCTGCCAAAGAACTGTCCCGCAGCAGATGATATTTCCGACCCACGGCTGAAAGATATCCTTTCGCACAGCACTCGGGTAATTGAGGACACGGAGCAGCTTTATGAAATAGCTTTCGGGTCATATGTCATTTACCAATGCAGGAATGAAAGCTACACATCATATGACCCGACGGAAGTGATGAAAGGCAAATACCTTGTCATATTTGAACGCTCTCATTTTCTTGACTATTACGAAAGCGTTATTTTTGACAAGGATACTGGCAATGAAAAGGTCTGCCGAAAGCATTACGGCATCTATGGTGAAAATCACATCATTGATGTTATCTCCAACGAGCCGCCAACTATCAGAAAGATAAACACTTAATAAATAAACCGACAGCAGATATGCTAACGGTATTTACTAAAAATAAAAATCAGAAAGGAAAATAAAAATATGTCAAACACAAGCGAGATAAGAGATCCCCAGCTTTGGGAAAGCGGAGCAAGAAAAATTCAGTGGGTAAAGCAGAATATGCCCCTGCTGAGAGGTATTGAAAAGGAATTTTCCGAGACCAAGCCCTTTGCAGGTCTTAAAATAGCCCTCTCCGTTCATCTGGAGGCAAAGACAGCATACCTTTGCAAGGTGTTGGCAGCAGGCGGTGCGGATATGTATGTTACAGGCTCCAACCCTCTCTCCACTCAGGACGATGTGGCTGCGGCTCTGGTACATGACGGTCTCAAGGTATTTGCATGGTACAATGCCACCGAAGAGGAATATCACCGCCACATCACAAGGGTAATTGAAGTAGGCCCCAACATCATCATCGACGACGGCGGCGACCTTGTTCACCTTATCCACACCGAATACAAGGAGCTTATCCCCAACGTTATCGGCGGCTGCGAGGAGACCACCACAGGCATTATCCGCCTTATCGCCATGAACAGGGCAAAGGAGCTAAAATTCCCCATGGTGCTTGTAAACAACGCTGACTGCAAGCATCTTTTCGATAACCGCTACGGCACAGGTCAGTCTGTATGGGACGGCATCAGCCGCACTACCAACCTTATCGTTGCCGGCAAGAACGTTGTTGTTGCAGGCTACGGCTGGTGCGGCAAGGGCGTTGCCATGCGTGCAAAGGGACTGGGTGCTTCCGTTATCGTCACCGAGATAGACCCCATAAAGGCAATGGAGGCTGTTATGGACGGCTTCAAGGTAATGAAGATGGAAGAGGCCGCAAAGGCGGGCGATTTCTTTGTTACCGTAACAGGCTGCGACGGCGTTATCACCGAAAAGAGCTTTATGAACATGAAGGACGGAGCTATCTGCTGCAATGCAGGTCATTTTGACTGCGAGGTAGATGTGGCATGGCTCAGGGACAACTGCGAGACCTCTTGGCTTGCCCGCAACAACATCATGGGCTACAAGCTGAAAAACGGCAGAAGCGTTTACATCATCGCCGAGGGTCGTCTTGTTAACCTTGCGGCAGGCGACGGTCATCCTGCGGAGATAATGGATATGTCCTTTGCGGTTCAGGCAATGAGCGCACTTTATCTGGTAAAGAACAAGGGCAGATTCGATGACATGGTAATCGACGTTCCCCGTGAGGTGGATATGGAGATCGCTCACAGAAAGCTCTCCGCATGGGGCATTGAGATAGACAAGCTCACCGCCGAGCAGGAAGCATATCTGAACAAGGGACTTTGATGAATACGAACAAGGGCTTCCGCATTGCCGCTGTGCCGATGATAGCTGTGCTTATTTTCGTTTTTGCCCTTATGAACAGCTATATCACAGGCACGGCGGACAACAACACGGGCTGCTTTGCGGTGAGTGCGGAAAATTTCGGCAGCTATGAAGCTATGGGCAGCGTGAAATATGTGTACTTTTTCAATGAAACGGGTGAGCTTGTAAATACCCGTGAGTTTCACATCAGGGGCGGCATCGGCATAAAAGGCAACTCGGACACCGTTACAGTAAAAGCGGAAAGCACCGTTTCATATTACGATTATTACGGCAATGAAAAGTCCGAGAACACAGGCGGTGCGGTAACAAGGGTGTATTCCGCCGCTTCATCGCCGTTTTCCGTAACAAGACACATTACTCCCTGGGGATATGAATACCTCGTCACCGAATTTAACGGCGTTTCAAAGGAAATACATCTTGACGAAAGTCTGTACATCGGCAAGCTCATAAATGCAGCATTAAGCACGGCGATATTTGTATTTGTCGCCTGCTGTATGAGGAAAGCTATGTCCTTTGTAAACCGAAAGGAAAATTTAAATGACCGAACAAAATAAAAAAGAAGAGCAGGGAAATTCCTGCCCCGTATATAAAAAATGCAGCGGCTGCCAGCTTATGAACATGACCTACGAGGAGCAGCTCCGCTTCAAGCAGATAAAGGTAGAAAGGCTCATGGGCAAGCTCTGCCGCCCCGAGCTTATCGTTGGCATGGACGACCCTGTTGGCTACCGATACAAGGTCACGGCGGTATATGACTTCAAGGGCGGAAAGTCCCTGTGCGGAGTATATCAGTCGGCAACAGGCGGAGTTATTGACGTTAAGAGCTGTGCTGCGGATAATCCCAAGGCAGACAGCATTGCAAGGCAGATACTTAAAACCGCAAATGCAATGAAGATATCCTTATGGAGCAGCTACGGCGGTCAGGGCTTCCTGCGCTATGCCATGATAAGGATCGCCAAGGGCACGGGGGAGATAATGTGCGTTATCGGCGGCACTGACAATGATTTTCCCTCAAAGAAGCATTTCACTGCGGAGCTTATGAAAAAATGTCCCGAGATAACCTCTCTTGTGTTCACGGTATGCAAGCCCGACAGGATAGCTCCGGGAACAAAATACGAGACGCTTCACGGCAAGGACTACATCGAGGACATCATCTGCGGAAAGAAATTCAGGATATCCCCCAAGTCCTTTGCGCAGATAAATCCCGTGCAGACGGAAAAGCTGTACTCTCTTGCCATAAAATATGCCGCTCTCACGGGAAAAGAGACTGTGATAGACGCATACTGCGGCATAGGCACGCTGAGCCTTATTGCGGCTGACAAGGCAAGGACGGTTTACGGCTGCGAGATAAACCGTGCAGCCATAAACGACGCTGTGATAAACGCAAAGCTCAACAAGGCAGAGAACGTGAAGTTCATCTGTGCGGACAGCGGCGAATTTCTTGAAGAATTTACCGAGGAAAAGCTTCGTGCGGACGTTGTTATAATGGACCCCGCAAGGGCAGGCGCGGACAGGAGATTTCTCTCCAACCTGGTGAAGATCGCTCCCAAGCGCATTGTATATGTTTCCTGCAATCCGGAAACCCAGTCAAGAGACGTGTTCTTCCTTATCAAGAACGGTTATAAGATAAAGAAGCTTTCTCCTGTGGATATGTTTCCTTTCACTTCGCACGTTGAGACGGTTTGTCTGCTGGTGAAAGACGAAAAATAAGAACATCACTGAAACAAAGATAGTTTTCGGTGAGCTTTATTCAAGGCTCTGCGATGCTTGGGTCAACACGTCGGATCTGACGCAAGATAATATTTTATTTTGCGTGGTATGACATGGTTTAATACTAAGAACCAATTAAAAACTATACAAAAAATTGAGCATAATCTTGCGTATATGGATTATGCGATGATTTTTTGTCTATAGTTTTATTGGTGATTAGTATAAGTTCAGAGAGTGATACAATATATAAAAAGGAAGGAGCCGAAAAATGCAGGACAGACCAATGCTTGAGCTTGAGGAATATATCCGTCAGGGTGAACCCGGACAGGCGGACAGATCTGCCGCATGGAAAACAGCTATCGGTTTGCAGGACGTTGACGGGCTGAAAACCTCCGATTATTTGCTGGAAACCGCCAAGGAGCATATTGAGGGAAAAATAGATATAAAATCGGCTCAGAAGCGTATAGAAAGCTACTATGAGGAGCGCTCGGACCGCAGGAACATCGAAGCTGACACCAAGGAAGCCGACATAGTTTCCGCCAGAATTGCCGAACTTTTATCTGAAAAGACCTTTCAGTTCTCCCCTGCTGAGCTTGCCTCCATACACAGGCGGCTTTTCAGCGGAGTTTTTAAGCACGCAGGTCAGTTCAGGACTTACAATATAACAAAAAAAGAATGGGTCCTGAACGGCAATACCGTTTTTTACGCTTCATATGACAGCATAAAGGACACTCTTGACTATGATTTCGGTCAGGAAAAAGCCTTTTCATATGAGGGGCTGGCTCCTGCTCAGGCTATAACGCATATTGCAAAATTCACAGCAGGCATCTGGCAGATACACCCGTTCTGTGAGGGCAACACCCGCACCACGGCTGTTTTTATCCTTAAATATCTGCGCACCTTCGGCTTCTCTGTCAGCAATGACGTTTTTGCCGAAAATTCATGGTATTTCAGGAATGCACTTGTAAGGGCAAATTACAATGACTTCAAAAGCAATATAAGTGCAACGGTGAAATATCTGGAGCTTTTCTTTGAAAATCTTCTGCTCGGATATCATAATGAACTGAAAAACAGATATCTTCACGTTGATTATAAACCTGACAAAAGTACAGAAGAATTTCAAAGTGTCAATAGCAATATTTCAAAGTGTCAAAATGACACTTTGAATGATACTTTGAACTGTTCATTTGAAGAAATGGCAATACTTGCCATTATAAAAAAAGACCCCTATGCCACTCAGAAGCAGATGGCACAGGAAACAGGAAAGTCGGAAAGTACCGTTAAACGCCGAACTGCCGAGCTGCAAAGCAAGGGTATTATCCGCCGTGAAAACGGCAAACGAAACGGCAAATGGGAAATCGTGACGCCATTACAAAAATAAATCCAAAGGATCGGACATGACCATGAGCCACAATAAAGAAGAAAATTTCAATATACGCCCCCTGACCACCGATGATGCAGAGCAGTACAACGCTCTGCTTCGATATGCCTTTCAGGTAACGGAGCAGGAGCTGGAGGAAACGGGCTGGAAGGACGATGAGATAAAGCAGTCAAAATTCCCCGTGCTGCAAAGGGCAGACGTGCTGGGCTGCTTTAATGAGGACGACCTTGTTGCCCAGTTTGCGGTATATCCGCTGGATATGAACATCTACGGCACAGAGTATTCCGTGGGGTTTGTCACCAGTGTATGCACCTACCCCGAATACACGGGTCACGGCATCATGAAGCGGCTTATGATACAAAGCCTCACACGAATGAGGGAAAAGCACCGCTCCTTTGCGCTTTTGTACCCCTATTCTATCCCACTTTACCGCCGCCTTGGGTGGGAGATAATCTCCAACAAGATGACATATGTGGTAAAGGACACCCAGATCCCCCGCAAAAACAAGGAGCCGGGCTATGTACGCCGTGTGGAATGGGACAATCCCGAATTTATGGCGCTCCACACCCGCTTTGCCGAGAAAACCCACGGCTGCCTTTTCCGCAATGACCTTGCCTGGGAGGAATACTGGCGCTGGGATCATGACGACACTGCCGTTGCGGTATATTACTCCGATGATGATATCCCATACGGCTACATGGTATATCTCATCAACTCGGACATCATGCACATCAAGGAAATGATATATCTTAACCGTGAGGCTCAGCTGGGGCTGTGGGAATACATATATGCTCACGATTCCATGATAGATGAAGTTCACGGCAACAACTACTACAGCGAGCCTATCGCCTTTGAGCTGGAGGACAGCGACATCAAGGAGACTATCCGTCCCTATGCCATGGGCAGGATAATCGACATTGAGCAATTTTTCGGGCATTACAGCTGCTGCACCCACAAGCCTGCGGTGTGCTTTGAATTTGTGGTAACGGACGAGCTGCTCCCATGGAACAACGGCAGCTTCAGGGTAATGTTCGAGAACGGAAAGTGCCGCATCACCGATGAAGTGCCGCAGTACAGCATGAAGATGACCATAGGCACGCTTACCACCATGCTTATGGGCTACAAGACTGCCGAAAAGCTGTACGGCATGAACAGGATAAGCTCCGCTCCCGAGGCGGTGAAGAGGCTTGATGACACGCTTCTCCACAGTATGCCGTACATTTCCGATTACATCTGATGAGGAACCGCAATGAAAGAAAAGCTTTTAAAAGTGTTTGACAAAGCGGCGGACAAAACTGCTGCCCAGAAGCCGACTTCCATAAATGTATTTTTCAGCCACGACAGCTATTACTATAACCTTATCCCCTTAAAGCGCAGTGAAAAAGCTGCAGTTGCAGCAAGGGACAATGATTTTCAGCTTGACGGCTTCCTTATCTTCCCCCTCTCCGCTGTGGAGGATATAAGAAGCAAGGGCAGAAAATACAATGAAATAATGCGTGCTGAGGGTGTATGCAATGATCTTGCCATTCCAGATATCGACATTTCATCAATGAAAAAAGTGTGCAGGCATTTTGAAAAAAGCGGAGAGTACATTTCCGTTGAGACCGACAACAGCTATTATATCGGCAGGATAACGGCGGTATCGGGCAGGCACATCTTTTTTGAATGGTTCGATGCTTACGGCAGGCTGTATGAGCCTGTGAAGATAAGGACAGATGATATCAGGCTTATAACATACCGTTCAAGATATGTTGAGGTCTTTTCAAAACACATTGAAAAAAGGTGATAATATGCAGACTACCAACTGCGAAAGCTGTGTAAATTACGTTTATGACGAGGATTACGAGTGCTACACCTGCCTTGTAAATCTGGACGAGGACGAAATGTACCGCTTTGTCAACGGCACAAATTATGCCTGTCCCTATTATCGTCTGGACGATGAATACGGCGTTGTAAAGCATCAGATGTGATATGGAGTGATGTGCCATCAGATACGGTAAAATATGCAGGGGAAAATTTATCTCCCGCCCCAACCGCTTTATTGCAAGGGTCGATATTGACGGAGAGGTTCAGACCGTTCATGTGAAGAACACGGGGCGGTGCAAGGAGCTGCTTACGAACGGCGCAGAGGTAATTCTTGAATGCTCCGACAATCCTGCACGCAAGACAAAGTATGACCTTATAGCCGTTTATAAGAACGGTATGCTCATAAATATGGACAGCCAAAGCCCCAACAAGGCGGTGGGCGAATTTATCCCACTGCTTTTTGAAAATGTGACCCTTATCCGCCCCGAGACAGTTTTCGGCAGCTCACGAATAGACTTTTACGTTGAGGCGGAGGGACGGAAAATTTTCATGGAGGTCAAGGGCTGCACGCTGGAAAATGAGGGAGTATGCAAATTTCCCGATGCTCCTACGGAGCGTGGAGTGAAGCATCTGCATGAGCTGATAAAAGCGTGCGAAAGCGGGTATGAGGCGTATATTTTCTTTGTTATCCAGATGGAAAAGGCAGAATATTTCACGCCCAACAGGGAAACTCACCCCGAATTTGCTGACGCACTGAAAACGGCTTCGGAAAAGGGCGTTAAGATACTTGCCTACACCTGCAAGGTCTCACCCGATGAAATGGTCATTGACAAGCTCTGCAAAGTAATACTATAACAGGAGTTTTTATGGAAAATCTTACAAATATAAGCGTTATAAAGGATATTTTCGAGCGCCACGGCTTTACTTTTTCTAAAGCGCTGGGTCAGAACTTTATCGTCAATCCCTCCGTGTGCCCCAAAATTGCCGAGATGGGCAACGCTAAGGCAGGCTTCGGAGTTATCGAGATAGGCACGGGCGTTGGCGTTCTCACTCACGAACTGGCTAAGCGTGCGGACAAGGTGGTCGCCGTTGAGATAGACAGCCGACTTATCCCCATACTGGACGAAACTCTGTCGGAGCATAACAACGTGAAGATCATCAATGCGGACGTTATGCAGACTGACCTGAAAAAAGTGATAGAAGAAAATTTCAGTGGTCTTGACGTGGCTGTGTGCGCAAATCTCCCCTATTACATCACCTCGCCTATTATAATGTATCTGCTGGAAAGCCGACTGCCTATAAAATCTATCACCGTAATGGTGCAGAAGGAAGCAGGCACAAGGCTTTGCGCAAAAATGGGCAGCAGAGAATGCGGCGCTGTAACGGCGGCGGTAAACTATTACGCCAAGCCCTCGCTGCTGTTCAACGTTTCCAGGGGCAGCTTTATGCCTGCGCCAAACGTTGATTCCTGCGTTATAAGGCTTGATATACTGGACACTCCCCCTGTGGAAGTATCTGACGAGAAATATTTCTTTAAGGTAGTCCGTGGAAGCTTCTCCCAGAGGAGAAAGAACCTTGCAAACTCCCTTTCCTCGGCAATGGGAATGGAAAAGGCGACGGCCATAAACGCCATAAGGGAAGCGGGACTGAGTGAAAATATCCGCCCCGAACAGCTGTCGCTTCAGCAGTTTGCGGACGTATCCAACAGGCTTATGGAGATAGAAAGGGTGTAATTATGCTGCAAATGACAAAGGGCTGCTACGTGCCTCTTGCAGATAAGCTCTGCGAGCAGTACAGCGAAAAGGACGGCTGCTTTACCGCAAACATAAACGGGGACAAAATAGAAAAGCTGATGCGTGAATACATCTCCATGCAGAAGGACAAGGTGTTCTTTATACTGGAGATCCCCGCAAGTGAAGCCGATGAAAAAAGGCTCCGCCAAAATTCCTCCGACCCTATGCACAAGGACGTTTATTACATGGATTTTCTTACAGCAAAGGAAGCAAATGAGCTGCTGGACTGCTACGGCGACCTGCTTATAAACGACGGTCTGAGCTGCTGCGGCTTCGGCTGCCATGACGATAAGTCGGAGATAATGAAAAATAAGTATAACGAGATCACCGTGTGGACAACAGAACCGCAGAAATATCACAAGCTGATGAAAAAATATGCACCTCAGGTCGAAAGCTGCAAAACTGCGTGGGAAACATTTTCCGACACCACAGCAGGCGAGTGCATAAGCATAGAGCTGGACGGAATAAGCGTATATGACCTGCCTGAAAGGCTCAGGAGCATGGGGCTGTATCTGGCAGAACAGGAGGAAGAATAAAAATGAATATGAAAAAAACATTAGCTGCCATCACTGCGGCTGTTATGCTGTTTTCCTTTTCGCCTGCTGTTTACGGTGAAGAGCTTATAAGCTTTTCTGTTGAGAAAGAGACCGCTCCTGTGGCAAATCCACACAAGGGCTGGGTGCAGTATGTGTATTCCGACTGGGACATCACAAGCCCTGAGATAGGCATAAAAAGCAATCCCACATGGAAATTTACAAACGTTGTTTATACCCGATTCCCGTGGAGCGATATCGAGACATCAAAGGGTGTGTATGACTGGTCAAAGGTGGAAAAAATGGCTGAATTTTGCGCCGAAAACGGCAAGACCTTTGCTTTTGGCATTATCCCCTGCGACTCTGGCGCTGACTGCAAAGACGGATATGTGCCACAATATGTTTATGACGAGGGCTGCAAATATGTCATTGCAAAGACATCAAGCTTCTACAGTGAGGAAGGCGTTCAGCGTGTGCCTGTGTGGTCGGACAAAATATACATCTCGGCAGTGGAGCGTCTGGCGCAGGCGGTGGCTGAGAAATATGACGGCGATCATCGCATTGAGTTCATCGACATACGCAGCCTTGGCAACTGGGGCGAATGGCACACCTATGGGCTTGAGGGAAGCGAGATGCCCTCGGTTGATGTGCAGGAGCAGTACATCAAAATATGGGCAGACGCATTTGACCACACTTTGCTTGCGCTGAATGTCAACGATGAACGTTACAGCGAGACCGCAAAATACGCCGTTTCGCTGGGTATGACACTGAGACGTGACGGACTTGTTGGCATAGAGGGCTGCGAAAAATATCTTGCTCCAGCATATGAAGCAAAGCTTCCCACCATAGGCGAGACCAGCAACGGCTACACATATATGCGTGACAACGGCAAATGGACTGACAGCAAGCTTACAAAGGCGGTAAAGGGCGGTCATCTTACATACATGGCTCTTGCGGGCGGAGTATATGACGGATACGAAATGTACAAGGAAAGGACAACCGCTGTAACCACGCTCCAGAACGAACTGGGCTACAATTTTGTTGTAAAAAGCGCTTCTGTGGCATATGATAACGGTAAGGCTGTTATCACGCTTAAAATAAAGAACGAGGGGCTTGATACCCAGCATTTCGATATGCGGCTGAAAATTGCGGCCACGGATAAAAAGGGCAGGAATGCACGTAAGATATGCGGCAAAAGCTTTTTGATCAAAAGCGGCAGCTTTGAGGCAGGCAAAACAAAGGTCTATACCTTTACAACAGATGCAGACAAAATACCCGAGGGAGCTTATCTGGCGGCGGGACTTTCCGATGAAAGCGGCTGTACTGTGCGCTTCGGCAACAAGCACACCGTTTCAAACGGCTACCTTATTCTTGGAAAAGCCAGATGAAATCGAAGAGTTATCACAAAGACAATAAATGAACAGCATAAAAATATTTTAAAATTTATTGTCATAACAAATCAATAAATTTACAGAACATTAGGCGACAAAGCAAAAATGTGTCAAAAAATTGGGTTATAATTACTATGGAAAGTAGTCAGCGGATATCGCTGCTTAATATAAAAGTTCAGCCGAAAAAGCCGAACTGAAAGGAGCTTTTCGGAATGTATAACCCACCGAAAATGATCGTTGATCTGAATGCGCAGATCCTGCCCGATATGGGCTGCGGCCCCGAAAGCTGCTCTGAAGCGGCTCAGATACTTGTAAAACTCGGCGAGCAGGGCGTAACTCACGTTGTCGCCGCACCTCGCTTTAACAGATATGATGAATCTGTCCCCCACTTTATTACAAGGCGTGGGGAAGCTATGGCAAAGTTCAGCGCTTATCTTTCTCAGAACAGAATGAGCCACGTTCCCCAGCTTGTAATGGGGGCGCTGGTAAGCTTTACCGACAATATGGCTGATGAGCCTGAGTTGGAGAGCCTTTGCATAAGCGACACAAATTATATGCTGGTGGAGCTGCCCTCCGTTCCCGCTACGGAGGAGCTTATCGGCAGCTTCAAAAAGCTTGCATGCGGCGGAAGAGTTCGTCCGCTGCTTGCACACATTGAAAAATATGCGGCTTATGCCGATGAAGAAGCCCTGGCGGAGCTTTTCTCCTCCGCTTCGGGGCAGATAAACTGCGACTCCGTTTTCAGCACCGCAGGCATAAGGTATGCGGCCCGCCTTATCAAGGGCGGAAGCATATGCGGTCTTGGCAGCGGAAGATGCAGCCTTGATGATCCTCCGAGATACTCGGAAGCACGCAAGAAGCTTTCACGAAAGCTGGGTGCGGCGCTTTTCAACGAATCTGTAAGCAGATCTGAGGCAGTGCTTAGCAACGGGGACATCATAAAACCTTGATAATCCGTCAGAAAGGAAATATGTCATGGAAAAATTTGCACGGGTCTCGTCTGTCAACAGGGAGGCTAAATGTCCCGAAAAGATAATCGAGCTGGCTGAGGACAATTACAGCGCATATATAAACGAGGCGGCTGAGATGATACTCTCATCGGGAAAGCCCGTTGTTCTGCTCTCCGGCCCCTCAGGCTCGGGCAAGACCACAGCGGCACTGCGCATAGAAGCCCGTCTCAGGGAGCTTGGCAGGACTGCCCACACACTTTCCATGGATAACTATTTTCTGCCCATATCCGATGAAAACAGGCATGAGCTTCCCCGTGACGAGGAGGGGAACATTGACCTTGAATCGCCGATGAGGCTGGATATCCCGCTTTTTACGGAGCATCTGAAAAAAATAGCCGCCTGCGAGGAATTTGAAATGCCCCGCTTTAATTTTGCGGCTCAGTCAAGAAGAGAGCCTGTTCCGTTTTTGAGAAAGCATGGGGAGATAATCATAATCGAGGGCATTCACGCCCTTAATCCCGATGTTACGGGCAATGACGAGGGCTTTGCGCTGCATATGTATATATCTGTCCGCACCTATCTTAAAGCGGCTGACGGCAGCCTTATGCACCCTGCGCAGATCCGTCTTATGAGGCGGCTCTGCCGTGACAGTCTTTTCAGAAAGCGAAGCTATGCGGATATATTCCGTATGTTCGGCAGCGTTTCCCGTGGCGAAAAGCTGTACATCACGCCCTACAAAAAGCGTTCGGATTATGACATTGACACATTTATGGCATATGAAGCCTCGGTCTATAAAAATTTTCTGTATGACAATATTCTTGCTCAGGCGCATGATGAGCTGGCTGATTTCCCCTGCTGCGCTCAGATATTGCAGTTTCTGGGTGAGCTGAACGCCATTGACCCCAAATATGTGCCGTCTGCTTCGATGATACGTGAGTTTATCGGGGGAAGTGAGCTGAAATACTGATAAACATACCATTTGACTTTTGCAAAAAAAAGGCATATAATATATAAGTACAAACAAGACTAAAACGGTCTCGATTTATATGTATGGGAAAGGATGTTTCAAATGAGCGAATGTACGCATAACTGCTCCTCCTGCGGCTCGGAATGTGCCGAGAGAAAATCTCCCCAGAGCTTTATCGAAAAGCTGGGCGAGGGCAGCAGCGTTAAAAAGGTAATAGGCATCGTAAGCGGAAAGGGCGGCGTTGGAAAGTCGCTGGTAACAGGTCTTATGGCTTCCGCTTTTGCAAAGAAGGGTCTGCACACCGCCGTGCTGGACGCTGATATCACAGGCCCCTCTATCCCCAAGATGTTCGGCATTACCGAGAGGGCTACAGGTACCGACAAGGGACTTATCCCTGTACGCAGCAAGGGCGGCGTTGATGTAATGAGCATCAACCTGCTGCTGGAAAACCCCTCCGATCCTGTTATCTGGAGAGGCCCTGTTATTGCAGGTGTTGTAAAGCAGTTCTGGAACGAGGTAATCTGGAACGATGTTGACTATATGTTCGTTGATATGCCTCCGGGAACAGGTGATGTTCCTCTGACAGTTTTCCAGTCCATTCCTGTTGACGGCGTTATCATAGTAACATCTCCTCAGGATCTGGTAAAGATGATCGTGGGCAAGGCTGTGGGCATGGCACACCTCATGAACATTCCCATTCTGGGCATTGTAGAGAACATGAGCTATGTTGAATGTCCCGACTGCGGAAAGAAGATCAATCTGTACGGCGAGAGCCACACTGCGGAAGCTGCTGCGGAATATGGTCTGAAGGTGCTGGGCAGTCTGCCTGTTGACCCTGCCATAGCGCAGAGCTGCGACAGCGGAAATATTGAGGCAGTTGAAGACAAGTGGCTTTCCGAGGCTGTAAAGGCTGTTGAGGAAGCACCTGCAAAGCCTAAGGCATAAAAAATTATCCGTCTCTCTATGAGGGGCGGATTTTTCATTTTTCCGCTTCACCCCAAAACAAAAGGAGCTGCTGCAACCTGTGCAACAGCTCCTTATACTAATCTTCAATCGCTCTATAGGCAAAGCCGACAGATGAAATAAGACCAGTCAAGGAAAGCGACCGCAGGCGGGCTTGCCGCCCGGCAAGGGAGCTTGACGAAGAATGGGCTTATTTCAGCCGAGGATCTGTCTGTAGGTTGATTGAAGATTAGTATTAATATTTTTATTAAAAGATCAATATGCCTTGCCCCAGTAAACCATGCACTTTGCAGGTTTGCCGCAACATACACACTTGTCGGAAAGATTCTCCTGCTCAAAGGGGATACATCTGGAACCTACACCTGTAACTTCCTTTACCTTATCCTCACAAGCCTCGTCGCCGCACCACATAGCCTTGATGAAACCGTCGCCGTTCTTTTCAAGCGCTTCGGTTATCTCGTCCATGGTCACGCAGGAATAGGTGCGTCTCTCACGGTTCTCAAGTGCTGCCTTGTAAAGTCCGTCATGTACCTCGGTAAGCTTGGCCTTAACGGTATCTGCGATGCCGTCCAGAGATACAAAGCTCTTCTCACGGTTGTGACGTGTTACTATTACGCACTGGTTCTGCTCGATATCCTTGGGGCCTATCTCAATTCTGAGAGGAACACCCTTCATCTCGTACTGAGCAAACTTCCAGCCGGGAGAGTTGTCGCTGTCATCGACCTTTACTCTGATGCCTGCTGCCTTGAGGATATCTGCCACCTCGTTAGCCTTGTCGAGAACGCCCTCCTTGAACTGCTGGATAGGAACGATAACTGCCTGAATGGGTGCTACTGCGGGAGGAAGAACAAGTCCGTCGTTGTCGCCGTGGGTCATGATAACTGCGCCGATAAGACGGGTGGTCACGCCCCAAGAAGTCTGGTGAGGATATACCTTCTTATTGTCCTTGTCGGTGAACATGATATCGAATGCCTTTGCAAAACCGTCGCCGAAATAGTGGGAGGTTCCTGCCTGGAGAGCCTTGCCGTCGTGCATAAGAGCCTCGATAGCGTAGGTAGCCTCAGCACCCGCAAACTTGTCGCTGTCGGTCTTTCTGCCCTTGATAACGGGCATTGCAAGAGATTCCTCGCAGAACTGAGCATATACGTTCAGCATACGCTCGGTCTCTTCGATAGCCTCCTCGGGAGTTGCGTGGATAGTGTGACCCTCCTGCCAGAGGAACTCTCTTGAACGAAGGAAAGGACGTGTGGTCTTTTCCCATCTTACAACGCTTACCCACTGGTTGTAGAGCTTGGGCAGGTCACGGTAGGAATGAACGATGTTTGCGTAATGCTCGCAGAAAAGTGTCTCGGAAGTGGGGCGGACGCAAAGTCTGTCCTCCAGCTTCTCGTTGCCGCCCATTGTTACCCATGCAACCTCGGGAGCAAAGCCCTCAACGTGGTCTTTCTCCTTCTGGAGCAGGCTCTCGGGAATGAACATAGGCATGCAAACATTTTCATGACCTGTTGCCTTGAACATACCGTCAAGGATATGCTGGATATTTTCCCAGATAGCATATGCGTAGGGGCGGATCACCATGCAGCCCTTTACGCTTGTGTATTCTACCAGCTCAGCCTTTTTGCATATATCGGTGTACCACTTTGCGAAATCCTCGTCCATTGAGGTTATCGCATCGACCATTTTCTTGTTATCCTTTGCCATTTGGATTCTCCTTTTCATCATCTTTATAATCGTCGAGGTTCATTTCGCCCTCGTAAATGTCATAGACTTTATAATTATCCTCCACCCTTGCGGGACTCGGCTCGGCCTTGTCATCGGGGATATTTTTCTTTTTCTTGCCTGAGATGCTGTCCCACGCCTTATCAACGGCGGCAGCCATCTTGGGGAGAAATGTGGTGAGCAGATATATGAGTACCATGGCGATAATGCCGGTTATAAGCGCAGACCCCAGCGGCATAGCTGAACCCGAAGCTGTCGTATCAGCAGCCGTAGTCTCGACAACGGTGGTCTCTGCCGCAGTATCATCTGCAAGAGCTTCCGAAACGATAGCTTCAGCGGTGCTTGTCTCCATCAAAGCCGACCTCCCTTCATGAGTAAACATATTTTAAATTATAGCACATATTTTTCCTTAATTCAATAGTTATTTTATAAATTTGCCGACAAGGAGACAAAGAAAAGCTGCCATGTGACCCATGACAGCTTTCGGATTTGATCATTTATCAGACATCAATGCCTCTGGTCATAACTTCCATGCACATTCTGCCGTTGTGATAAGGGCACTTCCACTCGTTTACCATGGTGAATTTGAGCATGGGCTTGCCGTTGTAATCAACTTCTGCCCACCATTCGCTGCCCTTGCGCTTGTCTATCTGGACATCTCTTATCCATTCCCATACCTTGCCCGCAGCTTCAAGGAACTTCTTGTCGCCGCCGTGCTGATATGCGTTGATGAAGCCCACAACAGTCTCTGCCTGTACCCACCATACACGCTTCTTGTCTATCTCGGTCTTGTCTCTCTCGTTGTTGAGGGAGCCGTTCTCGTATGCGATATTGTAAATGTTGTTGGAAATTCTAAGGTTGATGTTCTTCCACTTCTCAATGTAGTCCTTGTCGCCCATTACGTCGCAGGCACGGTCAAGGAGCCATGTTGCTTCGATATCATGGCCGTAGGAATGGATATCGCCGATAACGTTCAGCTCACGGTCAAAGAATACCAGCAGCTTGTTGTTCTCGCTGTCAAATATCTTGTTCTCGGTGATATCGAGGAGAAATTTAAGTCTTGCCTTTACTCTCTCGTCTCCGCTTGCCTGGAGCAGAACGGTGTAGCCCTCGATAAGGTGGAGAACGGTGTTCATGGTCTTGTCTGCCATAAGTCCGTTTTCGCTGAGAGCGTCGTTTTCAATAAGCTTCCAGTTCTTGTCGAAAGCTTCCATATAAGCCACATCATCGGTGCACTTTTCCTCAACTGTGTCAAAAAGCTCAAAAGCAAGGTCGAGTGCTTCCTTATCCTTGCAGGCAAGGTAATATGTGGAAAGGGCATAGATAGCAAAAGCCTGATTGTAGGTGTGCTTCATGCTGTCCATAACTGTGCCGTCGTAGTTCATCATCCAGTAAACGCCGCCGTTCTCACGGTCAACGCAGTGGTTTTTCAGGAACTCATATGCGTGCTTTGCGTTGTCAAGGTTCTTTTCGCCGCCGATGGTGCGGTAAACAGAGGAATAGAACCAGAGTATTCTGGAATTGAGGATAACGCCCTTGCCGCCCTTTTTGTCAAGGTTAAGGTCATTGTCCATCTGACCGTAAAAGCCGCCGAATTCATCGTCTCTGAGAGCGTCCCAGAATGGGATTATATGGTTTTCAAGCTCATTTTTTACTTCGTTTATAAGCATTGCTTTTCCTCTTTTCAAAACATTTTACTTTTTCAATGGATCGAGATATATTCCGCCGCATTCAGCCCCTTTTAGGAGCCGCCTGCTTATACTGAAACGGCTTTCTGTAACCATGCAGTTCTGTATTTTTATGCTGTAATAATTTTTGCTGCAGTCTGCAGCAATATTTGACATAAATGCTGAAATGTCTTCGGCAGAACCGTCAAAGCATATCTCAGGCTCATTCTCACAGGCTTTCAGCACTCCGCTGTAAACTCTGTCGGGTATCACATTCCTGCATTCGGATAAATATATCTTTGCCGCTTCAAAAACAGCCTTTGCATTTTGCCTGTATTCATCTTTGGTATAAAACCTGTGAATGAAAACTGAAACTGCAAGCATAAGCAACAATGGTGAGAATATCATCACTGCATATACAATAACTTTCACTATCCCGTTCGCTGCATCACTAAGAACCATCTTTACAGGCAGCGATGAGATATAGCCTCCTGATGGCTTGGTCTTATAGTCAGTGTTATATATGGGATATCCACCCGTAACGGCACCGCCTGTGTAAAAAGCCGCACATTCTTTTTCGGAAGCGAGGCTTTCGTATTGCTTTGCCAGGCTTTCCGTGTAATACAGAAGCTTTTCATCTATGCACCAGAAGCCCTGGACGGGTTTACCTTTTTTTACGACAACGGAGAAATAACCGTAGCGTTTTTCACCGCCGCCGCCCATAAGATGACGCATTGTTTTCAGGATATCTTCCTCAGAGCCGTCATAAAAAGCCTCATAATTCCTGTAATAGTCTTCAAACCCATCGGAATATGAAAGGCTGCCGCTGTAGATACCGTCTCCTATGGCATTGCTCTCCGCTTCGCATTTTGCCTCATATGTGCAAAAGTTCGTAAAAACAAGCTTTGCGTTTGAGTTTGTAACCGAAAGCATACCGCCAACGGAGCCTGTATCATCAACAAGCTCATAGGCAAAAGAGGTATAATATGAAAGGAGCAGGGAAAGGACAATACCAATAATGAAAAAAATTATAAAATGGCCGTTTCTTCTTGGGATTATCCTTGTCATACCCTTGCTCCATCTGTTTTACTTTAAGTCTCTGCCGCAGCAGTTCTTGTACTTCTTGCCGCTTCCGCATGGGCAGGGATCGTTTCTGCCGACCTTCTTTACACGGCGGGGTTCGCTCTGATAGCTGCCGTCGCCCTGGGTCTCCATAGGCTGAGCAACTCTTTCTCTCTGAGGCTCCTCGTTGTTCTTTATCTGGATAGTAAAGAGCAGTCTTACGGTATCCTCACGGATAGACTCGATCATTGCGTCGAACATCTCAAAGCCCTCGTAACGGTACTCGACAACGGGGTTCTTCTGAGCAAATGCACGCAGACCGATACCTCTTCTGAGCTCTTCCATATCGTCGATATGAGCCATCCACTTAAGGTCAACCACCTTGAGGAGGATAACTCTCTCAAGCTCTCTGAGCATATCGCTGCCCATTTCCTTTTCACGCTTGTCATAGTATGCAAGTGCTCTGTCGGTAAGGAGCTGGATAATATCGTCCTTGGTTATCTTGCCAAGCTCTTCGGGAGTGTATTTGAAATCATCGGGAGTGGTGAGCAGGCCTGCAAAATGAGCCTTCAGACCGGAAAGGTTCCACTCATCGTGAACGGAGCCGTCGATGATGTAAAGATTTACGCCGTCAACGACCCAATCCTTAATCATCTTAAGGATATACTCGTGGATATCCTCGCCGTTGAGAACCTTTGCTCTCTGCTCATAGATGATAGCTCTCTGTGTGGACATAACGTCATCGTAGTTGAGGACGTTCTTTCTGATAGCAAAGTTTCTGCCCTCCACCTTCTTCTGGGAGGATTCGATGACCTTGGAGAGCATCTTGGACTCGATAGGCATATCCTCGTCCACGTTCATGTTGTTCATCATCATCTGGAGACGGTCGCCGCCGAACAGTCTCATAAGGTCGTCCTCCAGTGAGAGGAAGAAGCGGCTCTCGCCCTCGTCTCCCTGACGGCCTGCACGGCCTCTCAGCTGGTTGTCGATACGTCTGGACTCGTGGCGCTCGGTGCCGAGAATAAACAGACCGCCTGCTTTCCTTACCTCGTCAGCCTTGCCCTTGATCTCGTCGGCGTGCTTTGCGTAAAGCTTCTTGTATTCCTCACGGGCGCTGAGGATAGCCTCGTCATCGGTATCTGCGTAGCTGATAGCTTCGCTGATGATCTCGTCCTCGTAGCCCATGCGCTTCATATCTGCCTTTGCAAGGAACTCTGCGTTACCGCCAAGCAGGATATCGGTACCACGGCCTGCCATGTTGGTCGCAATGGTAACTGCGCCCAGCTGACCTGCCTGTGCAACGATCTCCGCTTCCTTTGCGTGCTGCTTTGCGTTGAGGACATTGTGCTTGATGCCCTCCTTGGAAAGCATCTTGGAGAGTATCTCGGACTTTTCGATGGAGATAGTACCAACCAGAACGGGCTGACCCTTGGCGTGGCACTCCTTTATCTGCTCGATAGCTGCTCTGAACTTTGCAGCCTCGGTCTTATAAACAACATCGGGGTGGTCGATACGCTGAACGGGACGGTTTGTGGGGATCTCGATAACGTCCAGCTTGTAGATCTCCCTGAACTCGTCCTCCTCGGTCATAGCTGTACCTGTCATACCGGACAGCTTGTGATAGAGACGGAAGAAGTTCTGGAATGTGATGGAAGCAAGGGTCTTGGACTCGTGATTTACCTTCACGCCTTCCTTTGCCTCGATAGCCTGGTGGAGACCGTCATTATAGCGGCGGCCCATCATAAGACGGCCTGTGAACTCGTCAACGATAACGATCTCGCCCTCGTTTACAACGTAGTCGATATCCTTCTTCATAACGCCGTTTGCCTTGATAGCCTGGTTGATATGGTGAAGAAGTGTGGAGTTCTCAGCGTCGTACAGGTTCACGATATTGAAGTATTTCTCAGCCTTCTTAACGCCCTGACGGGTGATAGTGGCTGTCTTTGCCTTTTCGTCGATGATGTAGTCGCAGTCCTCTGCGATCTCTTCCTGATCGGTCTTTGTGTCCATTTCGGCAACAACAAAGGGCTTCAGGGTCTTGGCAAACTTGTCTGCCATGGTGTACATCTCGGTGGACTTGTCGCCTCTGCCCGAAATGATAAGAGGAGTTCTCGCTTCATCAATAAGGATAGAATCGACCTCATCGACGATAGCAAAGTTGAATTCTCTCTGAACCTTTTCGTTCTTGTAGATCACCATGTTGTCACGGAGGTAGTCGAAACCGAACTCGTTGTTGGTTCCGTAAGTAATATCGCAGTTGTAAGCCTCACGGCGCTGGTCGTTGTTCATGTCGTGGAGGATACAGCCGATAGTAAGACCTAAGTATCTGTAAACCTTGCCCATTTCCTCGGACTGGGACTTTGCAAGGTAGTCGTTAACGGTAACGACGTGAACGCCGTTGCCTGTAAGGGCGTTGAGGTAAGATGCGCAGCAGGCAACGAGGGTTTTACCTTCACCTGTTCTCATCTCGGCGATTCTGCCCTGATGAAGAACGATGGCACCGATTATCTGCACGGGGAAGGGCTTTTTGCCCAGAACTCTCCATGCGCCCTCTCTTACGGTCGCAAGAGCCTCGGGGAGGATATCGTCAAGAGTTTCGCCGTCTTCAAGTCTTTTCTTGAACTCAGGTGTCTTGGCTTTCAGCTCAGCCTCGGTGAGCTTGCCGTATTCTTCGTCCAGATCAAGCACCTTCTGCTTGATAGGGTCGATCTTTTTCAGTTCTCTTTTACTATAGTTTCCGAAAAGTCCGTCTAAAATTCCCATTCGTTTTATTCCACCTTAAAAATTTATTTTTACACGGATGTTCCCCTGCCGATGCAGGGACAGACAGGGCCGTACAATTTGCACTTATAATACATTATACCGCAAAACCAATCCCCTGTCAACAACTATTTTGAAACCTTAACGTTGTGGGGGAAATCATTACAAAAGACGCAAATATGGCTATAGAAACCGGTACAAATAGATGAACGGGGTTCAGTACACGGCAGAAAGTCAAATGCAGGGAGGTAAAAAAGCGGGGGATAGGGGTTCAAGGAAGCTATCTTATCCCATTCTGCCCGATCCTGCGGCAGATGCTGCCGCACATAACAGATTATATCTCACAATATCCCTATACTCAGGCTTTGCCATATAATAAACATACTGCTCCGCCAGATCGGGGAAGCTGTTTCCCCTGCCCTCCAGTTTGAAATTATTATATCCCATTGGCACATATTTGGTATATATCGCCTGGGGTGACACATGAAGCGGCGAATTTCTGCGGGTAAATGCGTTGTTTTTCATATGCGGACACTGCCACTCCTCTATCTTTGCAGTTCCCGCCTGTATCTTCGCCAGCTCCGCAGGATCGCAGTGCTCCAGCTGATATTTGCCTATATAGCGGTAATGCTCCCCTCTTCTCTGACAGTTGGGTGTGCAGACTGCGTTCACAAGTATCTCGCACTTATCCTTATGTGGTATTTTCGCAAGCGTATCAAAGTCATTGTTATAGTTATAGTCCAGCACCACAAGGCTGTAGTCTTTTTCAAGCTCGTTTTCCAATGTTGGCAGGTCTCTTATCTGCTTGCAGGTGGAGGAGATCATCTTCATATTTGGGTGACGCTTCCTGATATGCTCCTCCAGCAGGGGCGAAAAGACTATTGCCTCGTTCATGCCGTTGTCGGCGATATCCAGCACACGGTTGCAAACAGGGTCATTCAGATGCTCACGGGTAAGGAGAGGGTTTGTAAGCGTCAGGCGGCAGGGCACTCCCAGAGAATTGAATCTGCCGAGATACTGGGGGACAAGCTTATCCACGGTTTGCATATCCATATATCCTGCCATGATGCGTCCGCCGTTCCATATCATGGGAAAGCAGTCGAAAACGCTCGCTATCTCCACGCCGTCGTAAAACATCCGGGGCATACGCTTTATCATTGAAATAAGGGTCATATTCATGCTGCCGTTGAATCTGTCAACAAAATTGGGCAGGTGAAATCTTACGCTCATATGCACACTTCCTTAAAGGTATTTACCCTATTATAGCACACGGCGGCAGGAGTTTCAACAGTTCATGCCATTTACGCAATGAAAATACCGTGTTTTTTGATTTTTTATCCCTTGACACAGCGGCGAATTTATTATATAATATATACTCAGGAAATTATATCTGTATATATATGTACGATTGAAAGGATGGTCATATAAATGGCAGTCAAGAAGATTAGAATGTCCGCCGAAGGTCTCAAGGATCTGGAAAAACAGCTTGAATATTTAAAGAATGTACGCCGTGCAGAGGTCGCTCAGAAGCTGAAGGAAGCACGTTCCTTCGGAGACCTTTCCGAGAACGCTGAGTACGATGAAGCAAAGAACGAGCAGGCTATTCTGGAAGCTGAGATCGTTGACGTTGAAATGAAGATCAACAACGCTGAGGTCGTAAGTGATTCCGACCTTTCCACCGATGAGATCGGCGTTGGTTCTTATGTTAAGCTCAAGGATCTGGAGCTGGACGAGGTAATGGAGCTTCAGATAGTCGGTTCCACCGAGGCTGACCCCGAGAACAACAAGATCTCCGAGGACGCTCCTATCGGCATTGCGGCTCTCAAGAAAAAGGTGGGCGATATCCTGGAGGTAGAGGCTCCCATCGGCGTTATCAGAATGGAAGTTCTGGAGATCAGCAAGTAATATTATTGCAAAGGAATGTGAATAATGGCAGAGGAACAGCTCAAGGAAAACACTTCTCCAGAGGAGCCTGAACAGACCGAGGAAGAAGTACACGAATTAAAGAGAATAAGAATGGAAAAGCTTGAAAAGCTCAAGGCTGAGGGCAAAAACCCCTTTGAGATAACAAGCTTTGACTACAATATAAAGAATGCGGAGATAAGAAAGCAGTATTCCGAGCTTGAAGCAAAGCTCACCGCTCAGTACGGCGACGATGCTGAGGCTCTCAAGGCTGCTCTTGACGAGAACCGCATCAATGTTAAGATCGCAGGTCGTATCATGACCTGGAGAAACATGGGCAAGGCTAACTTCATCGACGTTCGTGACAGCACCGACCGTATGCAGGTATATGTGCGCATGAACGATATCGGTGAGGAGCAGTTCAAGGAGTTCAAGACATGGGATATGGGCGATATCGTCGGTGTTGAGGGCTTTGTTTTCAAGACCAGAACAGGCGAGATAACCGTTCACGCTCAGAAGATAACACTGCTCTCCAAGTCCCTGCTGCCCCTGCCCGAAAAGTGGCACGGTCTCAAGGATCAGGACACCCGTTACCGTCAGAGATACGTTGACCTTATCGTTAATCCCGAGGTTGCCGAGACCTTCAGAAAGCGTTCAAAGATAATCGCTGCTATCAGAAGATATCTTGACGCACAGGGCTTTATCGAAGTAGAAACTCCCATGCTGGTTGCAAACGCAGGCGGAGCTTCCGCAAGGCCTTTCGAGACACACTACAATGCTCTTGATGAAGATGTTCGTCTGAGAATATCTCTGGAGCTGTACCTCAAGCGTCTTATCGTAGGCGGTCTTGACAGGGTTTACGAGATAGGCAGAGTTTTCAGAAACGAGGGTGTTGACACCAAGCACAATCCCGAGTTCACTCTTATGGAGCTTTATCAGGCATACACCGATTACCACGGCATGATGGACCTTGCCGAGAACCTTTACCGTCACTGCGCACTTGAAGTATGCGGCACCACAAAGATCACATACGGCGGCGTTGAGATCGACCTGGGCAAGCCCTTTGAGAGACTTACCATGGTCGAGGCTGTAAAGAAGTATTCCGGTGTTGATTTTGAGGCTATTAACACTATCGAAGAAGCCCGTGCGGCTGCTGATGCTCACCACATCGAATACGAGCAGAGGCACAAGAAGGGCGATATCCTTAACCTGTTCTTTGATGAATTTGTTGAGGAGCATCTTGTTCAGCCCACATTCATTATGGATCACCCCGTTGATATCTCTCCCCTTACAAAGAAGAAGCCCGACAAGCCCGAATACACCGAGCGTTTCGAGCTGTTCATCACAGGCAGAGAGATGGCAAACGCATATTCCGAGCTGAATGACCCTGTTGACCAGCGTCAGAGATTTGAGGCTCAGGAAGAGATGAAGCGTCTGGGCGACGAGGAAGCAAACAGCATTGATGAGGATTTCCTCCGTGCGCTGGAGATCGGTATGCCTCCCACAGGCGGCATCGGCTTCGGTATCGACAGACTTGTTATGCTTCTCACTGACAGCAGCGCTATAAGAGACGTTCTGCTGTTCCCCACCATGAAAACACTTGACAAGTAATGTCAGGAACATACTGAAATGCAAATGGGCAATCCTTTTATGGGGTTGCCTATTTTTAAAAACAATAATGCAAAGAAGCATATAAATATGACTGAATTGGAAAAGGCTCAAAACAGCTATTTATACGATGCAAACTATGATAATAAAATGCCGACTTTTGCGTTTAAAAAGTTACAGCAAGCAAAACTATTCTTTCAATATGACTTTATTTTGAAAAGATTACGTTAACAGATAGATAGGTCAATGTATCGACAGCTTAAAGGAGTGTTCGCTAATGAACATAGATAAAGAAACATTGATTTCCCAAATTACACCCCAATTAAAAACAATGGGGTATAAGAAAAGAAACAACACCTGGGCAAAACAAAGCGATCCCGAAATGAATATCTTTATCGTTATAAATATCCAAGGCTCTCAATATGATAAAAAAGATTATTATATAAACCTTGGTGTTTATATACAAGCCTTGGGACAGAAAAATATACCAACTTGTATATCCGACTGCCAGATGCAGGAAAGAATAACAGTCGAAATAAACTCCTCGGAACTGCTCTTGAAAATTATTGAAAAATGGGAAAATACATATGGTTTGTATAATCAGATCTATGATAAAGTTTTAGAAAACAAAATGCCCAAATTTACAGACAAAAAATTATATAGCTATTTTCTTGTTAATGGAAGAAAGCAATAATTTGCAGTTTATCAAACACATTCAAAAACAGAAGGAGAAATTCATATGAACACCGAACAGTTTTTTTCAAAAATAATGGACATCTGTGACTGGGACAGGGCAGGCAATGATGAGGAAGTTTTAAGCCCGTTGATCGAATACCTGTCATGTCAATCCGATGATGAAATATATTCTTTTGATGATATCATGGCAGAATTATTATATGGTCTCGACACAAAGAAAAACTTTAAAACAGCCTGCAAATACTATGACCATTCAGATGATACTTTTTTATATTCGAGATGTGTTGCGCTGATAAATGGCGCAGATTATTATAAAAAGGCTCAGCAGGGAAAAGCCAAAGACCTTTGGACATCGGAATTTGAAGCCATTTTATATGTACCCCAAGCAGCCTGGGCAAAAAAGCATGACTGCGATCAGAATGACTATCCCCATTTGACTGCACTTTGTTACGAAACGGGAAGCAACACCGAAAAGTGGAAATAAGATGTGCTTTTCGCAATATGTCTCAACGAGACGGCAAGTAATGTATAATACTAATCCTCAATCAACCTATAGACAAAGCCGACAGAACGATTAAAGATTAGTATAAAACCCCACCGCCCGTATCTCCGAACGGAAATACGGGCGGTGGGGTTTAGTTATTCGTCCGATATAAGCTTTGCGGTGACGTATATCTTCGGCGTTGCTACGCCCTCGTCGCCGTTGAGCCAAACCTTGTCATAGGAGGATATCAGGAAATCTACCGACATCTTGTGGTCGCCCTCCTGCATATCAAAGTCGATAAGGTCGATCTGTGCGGTAAGGTCTTCCTTGGATATGGCGGCTATCTGGTCGGAGTCGCCCACCACGAACAATGTCATACCCGACGCTACAGGCTCGAACTCGAACTGTGCGGGCTTGTTCACAAACTGGATATCCTTGCCCATAATGGCTATCGCCTTTTTGGAGATACCCTCGCTGGGGCAGGTGACTGTTACGGTATCTATCTGGGTCAGGTTCTCATAGTCCTCGGGCAGGAAGTTTTCCGCCTTGAACTCGAACACGCTGCCCACATCTACCTCACGCATATTTATGGTGCCGATGTTAAGCTCGGGCAGATCTTTTATCTTGTCATTGGGAGCTGCAATGGTCAGCTCATCGACCGAGAACACCAGCTGACTGCGGAAGTAGTCGATATCGAAATTCTCGGGAGCGTTGATGATATTTACGTTCAGCGGCAATGTCTGGCGGACGTAAACGGGTATCTGAATGGCAAACGAGGACTTATCAAAGGTAAGCTGCTGATTGTCATTGGAGATGACCGCATTGTTGTTGTAGAGCACCAGGTCGCTGGTGGTGAACTCGTAAGTGGAGCTAAGCTCCTGCTCGGGAGCCACCTTTGCGCATACCTTGGTAATGGAGCTTACCATATCAAGGGGGCCTGTGACGGTGACTGTGGAGGGAGTTACTATGGGGTCGCCGCTCATATAGCCCGAGGCTATCTTTACATTTTCCAGCTGGGGAGTTATCTCGAACTCCTTGGAAACTATCTTGTCGAAAGTGACGCTGATTGTGGAAGGCTCGATGCTCACCACGTCAAAGGTCTTGCCTGTGCTGCACTCGATGTTCATGGAAAGGTTATACTCCCTTGCCATCATAACGTTGGAAGCATCAAGCACGGCGGTGAGATCCTCGGTCTTAAGGTCGCCTATCTGACCTCTTTTGCCCGAAATGGTAACATTTACAGTCTTAGGGGTCATGGAAATAACATCAAGCTGATTTGCCTGAGCGTAGGTATCTTCAAGGGAAATGGTAACGGGAACGTTGTAAATGGAGCGCTCCATTGTGGGGTAAACGCTTATTGAAACAACAGCCCATATTATCACTGCGCAGAGGATAGAAAGGATCTTCTGGGAGCTGTCCTTTTCAAAAAGCTTTTTGAAAAAATCGGAAACTTTTCCGATGATCTTGTTAATATCAGGCATAAGCTCTTATCCTTTCTTGTTTTTATTGAAAAGTCCCAGCTTTTCGGACTTTGTGCCTTCCTTGCTCTGCTTGTCCTGAGATTTTTCCTTGGGGGTCTTTTCGGGAAGAAGCTTTGCACGGAGAGTCTTTTTAAGGGTGTCCTTGGAATATCCTCTGGTAAGCTCGCCGTTTTCCGCAACAGAAATGGCTCCTGTTTCCTCGGATACCACAATGATGATAGCGTCCGAGTTCTCGCTCATGCCTATGGCAGCTCTGTGACGGGAGCCGAGAGCCTTGTTGATAAGCTCCTCCTTTTCGGGCTTGGGCAGGAAGCAGGCGGCAGCAAGGATAATGCCGTCACGCATGATGACCGCTCCGTCATGGAGAGGGGTGTTCTTGAAGAAGATATTTCCGAAAAGCTCTTTACTGGGAACGGCGTTCAGGATAGTACCCGTGTTTATCTGCTCGCCAAGCTTTGTCTCACGCTCGATAACGATGAGCGCACCTGTGGTGGAGGCTGAAAGGTCTTCGCAGGATTCGCAGATAACGTCAATGGCATATGCCCATTTTGAGGCAAGCTCGCCCTCGGAGGCGCTGTTGCTGAAAACGGGAAGCTTTGACAGCTTGGAATGGCCCACCTTTTCAAGGGAACGCCGCAGCTCCGGCTGGAAGATTATGATTATCGCCAGAAGTCCCACATCAAAGGTCTTGTCGAGGATAAAGGTCAGCGCTTTCATCTGCATTATCCTTGCCAGCATATAGCAGAGCACCAGCACGATGATACCCTTTGCCAGACCGCCTGCACGGGTCTCCTTCATGAACTGTATCACCTTGTAGATAAGGTAAGACAGAACAGCGATATCTATAATATCCCAGAACGATGGGGGAAGAATTGTGAGCAGGGAGCTTTTAAGCTCATACAGCAAGTCCATAAATCACGACCCTTTCATATTTTTGTGTAATCATTATATCATCTTTTCTTTTACTTTTCAAGAGGGGCGGGGCAATTTGCAGCAGCAGGTGTGAAACGTAATTAAATTAACCTAAAAATATTGCCGCAGGGCTTGAAAAATCTGCGGCAATGATTTATAATAGTACGTGCTGGTGTTTTCATCAGAACAAGCTCAACTGATCCTTATCGGGGAAAAGGGTGTTTATGTCTATGCGGCGAACATCTATCCCCTGATTCACGGCATAGCGCAGAGTCTGCCCCGTGCCGCTTTTTTCATTTGCGATAACGGCGATAAGGCGGGAGGAGTTATCCACCATAAAGCGGTTTCGCTGCTGCATACAGGCTCTGGTGTATTCCTCGGAAATGACCACGGTCTCGGAAGCGGCTGAGATTATCCTGCCGAAAGCCCATTTATCCGCACCCTTGAAGCTGCTGCCAATGTCACGATATGGCAGGGCGGCTATCAGTCTGAGTGGCATATCCGCCGCAAGGGAAAGGACTATCTCCCCTGCCCAGAGGTCAATGCCACGCTGCATACCGGTGATAAAAGTATCATAGCCGTCATTCACGGCAGCGGTTATTTCAGTATAGAGCATACTTTTTATGACCTTTGCTTCGGGTGAATCGGAGCTTCCTCCGGGGAGTTTTTCGGGGCGGTGACCTGTAAAGCAGGCTGTTTTTTCTCTGATAATATCCATAGCGCTGTCCTTTCCGTATGTATTGGAATTATTATATCACATGAGAAAGGGATTGGCAAGGAAATTTGGCTGCAAAATGAGGAAATGTATGATAACAGGCTTTATACGACTTTATAAAAGCGGTTAAAAATCATATGTTGGTTTGTCCGTACCTGCGTTTTTCTCTGACAGGGCGGCTCTTGGTTTAAAGGATTTATATATGTCCGTACCTGCGCCTTACGGCGGAAACTGAAATCGACGTTCCTTGCGGAACGTCTCTCAGTTTCAAAGCCGCCTGCATTATAAAGCTTTAATACCATTTGAAATATCATATTTATTTGCAAGGCTCTAAACTCATAGTGCAGGCGGCTTATAGGATTTGCTTGTTTGTCCGCTTACGCCTTACTTGTTTTGTCCGCAAGCGAACGGCTGTCGCCCTCTGCGGAGGGCGACAAGGTGGCGCCGCCCCCTTGACCCCTGCAAGCCTTTCCAGGAAAAAGGCTTGAGCGAAACCCTTTACCTTTGGGCTTGACAGCACGTATTTGCTCACTATGTGGGCTTTTCTGACATTTTTTTCATTTCCAATTTTCTTTGATTTTTTCCGAAACCGCATTTATGCCGTTTCCAACGAATACTATAAAAATATTCTCATCTTTAAAGGAGATAACATATAATGAAAACTTTTTTGAAAAGAGCCTGGACTGAAATACATCTCGACAGGCTGAAGGATAATTTCACCGAGCTGAAAAAGCTCACCGATGAGACCCACACTCAGGTCGCCTGTGTTGTAAAGGCTAACGCTTACGGTCATGACGACGAAAACATCGTGCCTTTTCTGGAGGGTCTGGGAGCAAAATTTTTCCTTGTCTCCAACATCAAGGAGGCTGAAAAAGTCCGCCGCTGCGGAAGCGGAAGCGAGATCCTCATTCTCGGTCACACTCCTGCGGAATATGCTGCGGAGCTTGCTGAAAATGACATCATACAGGCTGCGGTATCAGAGGAATATGCCCGTGAGCTTTCGGAAGAGGCTGTCAAGTGCGGCGTTAAGGTAAAGATCCACCTTGCCATTGACACGGGCATGGGCAGAATCGGCGTATGCGTTTATGACGATGACTCCTGCCGCAGGGCTGCCGAGCAGGCTGAGCGTGTGAGCCGCCTTGAGGGTGTTATCCTTGACGGCGTATTCACCCACTATGCTTCCGCTGACAGCTACGCTGAGGACGATGAAAAATACACCGAGATGCAGACCGAGCTGTTCTTCAAGACCTGCGGATACATAAAGGAAAAGGGCGTAAACCTCCGTCACACCCATTGTCTCAACAGCGCAGGCGGCGCTTTCCATTACGACAGCCGCAGCACTCTTGTGCGCTACGGCATCATGCTCTATGGTCTGAAGCCTGACGTAAGCCTTGATATGCCCTGTGAGCTGAAGCCCGTTATGGACTTGAAGGCGGCTGTATCATATGTAAAGCAGCTCAAAGCGGGCAGCTATGTAAGCTACGGCAGAATATTCCGTGCCGACCATGACATCACCGCCGCAACCATTCCCATAGGCTATGCGGACGGCTATGCACGCAACCTTTCGGGCAAGGCGCACGTTATCATCAACGGCAGAAAGGCTCCCATTATCGGACGTGTGTGCATGGACCAGCTGATGGCTGACGTTACCGGCATTCCCGATGTAAAGGAAGGCACGACCGTTACTCTCATTGGCACTGACGGAAACGAGACCATCACGGCGGACGATCTGGCAGGAATGTACGGCACTATCGGATACGAGGTCATCTGCGGCATTTCCAAGCGTATCCCCCGTGTTATCTACAAGGGAGATGAAATTTCCGACGTTGTGGAATATTATTGATACAAGCACATTACAATAACTGCGGCGGCGCATATTATCACCGAAAGTCTGAACAGCAGACCGATGATATGCGCCGCTTTTTTTGCGGGCTTTTTGGTGCTGTACATAAATGCGGGGTCAGATATCTCACGCTCCAGCTCTGCCATTTTCATTTCCGCTTCCATGCCGACGCCGCCGGGGAGCTTGTCCGTACGCAGAAAGACCACGGCTTTTTCAAAATACTCGCTTTCGGGGAAATTTACTTCAAGTATCCGCTTGTTTACGCCCTTTATCATAATAAGCTTCTCCTTTTTTCGGGATTTATAGGATTATTATGTTCCGATGCAGGAAAAATATACAGAACGTAATGCCATATAATCGCCTTTTCAACGGAGTTTTCAAAGTATTGTTGAAAACTCCGTTGAAAAGTCCTGTTATCAGAAGTCTTTTATATAAAAAGAGTGTTGAAAGCTGTTGAAAAACGGTTATACTCTGCGTAAATTGTAAAAATATGCGGCGGGAAGCCCCCATGCGTGGGCAATACCTCCAAAATATGCGTATGGGTACGGTGGGAATAATGGTTAAAATTTTACTTGACAAAGGAAGGAAAAAATGTTATCATTGTAGTTACGTCGAGTACATTTGTATTTCCAACACGGACTTTGCTATGTACATCATATAACATATATGGAGCTGATTGGTATGACAGTTGAAAAATCAACCGGATCGACACTTCCCGCTGCGGGGAGCGATGCTAAATATGCAGTTGTCAGCTGCGACGTGCTTCCCGAAGTGTTTCTTAAAGTAATGGAAGTCAAGCGCCTGCTTGCCTGCGGGGAGGAGAAAAGCTCCGCTTCCGCCTGCAAAAGGGCTGATATTTCCAGAAGCGCTTTTTATAAATACCGTGACAGCGTTTACACCTACGAGGAAAAGCTGACGGGCAGGATAATCTCCCTTTACGCAGTGCTGCGTGATATGCCCGGAGTGCTTTCATCGGTGCTTGCCTGTCTCCACAAGTGCAGCGCCAATGTGCTTACGCTGAACCAGAGCGTGCCTATTGACGGTGCGGCTGCGGTCACGGTAACAGTCAAGCTTTCGGGCGGCCCTATGGACGGTCCCTCGCTGCGCAGAGCTGTTCTGGGCGTTGAGGGCGTTGTGGAGGCAAGGCTCATATCGGAAGAGTGACCTCTTCCGTGAAGAGTAACCTCTTCCGTGAAGAATGACCTCTTCCGTGAAGAATGACCTCTTCCGTGAAGAATAAAATTCTTCCATCATAACTACAGTACAATATTTTTAAGGAGTTTATATTATGGCTAAATTTGCAGTTCTCGGACACGGCGTTGTTGGCTCGGGCACAGTTGAGCTTTTCCTGAAAAACAAGGAGCAGATCAACAAGAAATCCAACATTGATCTTGACCTCAAGTACATTCTTGATATCAGGGATTTCCCCGGACTTCCCTATTCCGACAAGTTCACCAAGGATATCAACGATATCCTGAACGATGACGAAGTTACCGTTGTTGCAGAGGTAATGGGCGGCGTTCACCCCGCTTATGACTTCGTTCTCGCCTGCCTCAACAAGGGCAAGAGCGTATGCACCTCCAACAAGGAGCTGGTGGCAAAGAAGGGCGCTGAGCTGCTCAAGGCTGCAAAGGATCACAACTGCAACTTTATGTTCGAGGCTTCCACAGGCGGCGCTATTCCCATTATCAGACCCCTCAGAAGCTGCCTTGCGGCAAATGAGATAACAGAGATAGCAGGTATCCTCAACGGCACCACAAACTTTATCCTTACAAAGATGATAACCGAGAAGATGTCCTTTGAGAATGCTCTGGCAATGGCTCAGAGACTGGGCTACGCCGAGAAGAACCCTGCTGCCGATGTTGAGGGCGCTGACGCCTGCAGAAAGATCTGCATTCTCTCCTCTCTCGCTTTCGGCAAGCACGTTTATCCCGACTGGGTACACTGCGAGGGCATCACAGAGCTTACTCTCGAGGACGTTGCATATGCTCAGAGCTGGGGCGGCGCTGTAAAGCTCATCGGCTCCGTAAAGAAGCTTGACGACGGCAGGATACTCCCCATGGTGGCTCCCAGATTTGTTTGCGGCGACTGCCTGCTTTCAAGCATTGACGACGTATTCAACGGCATCATGGTATGCGGCGACGGCTTTGACAAGGTAATGTTCTACGGCAGAGGCGCAGGTAAGCTTCCTACAGCAAGCGCAGTGCTGGGCGACGTTATCGACTGCGCAAAGCACAACACCACCATTCTTTCCCAGATGTGGGAGGACAGCACCGACAACAGCTTCATCGAGGACTACAAGGAAGCTGAGGTACGTATGTATGTTCGTGTAAAGGGTGCAGACAAGGCGGCTGTGGCTGCTCTGTTCGGCGATGTGGAATATCTTTCAAGAGAAGGTCAGCCTGATGACGAGCTGGCATTCATCACTGCACAGGATAAGGAGAAGAACATCACCGAGAAGTTAGAAAAGCTTAACGTTCTCGGAAAGATCAGACTTCTTGATATGTAAAAAGATCACGGACGGAATAATTCCGTCCGTTTGCTTTAGAGGAAAACTATTTGAAAAGAAGTGATAATAATATGATAAAAATTAAAATACCTGCCACCAGTGCAAACCTGGGCGCAGGCTTCGATGCGCTGGGACTTGCTCTCAGCTACTATAACTATGTGAATATGGAAGAGGCCGACGGCTGCCACATAAAGTCGCTGGACGACACGGAAGTCCCCACCGACGAAACCAACCTTATCTACCACACCGCAAAAACTGTTTATGAGATATGCGGAAAGGACTTCAAGGGACTTACCATCGAGCAGACCAACCATATCCCCATGGCAAGAGGTCTGGGAAGCTCCAGCGCCTGCATTATTGCAGGTCTTGTGGGTGCAAACCACCTTATGGGCAATCCACTTTCACTTGATGAGATGGTAAATCTTTCCGCTCAGATAGAAGGTCACCCCGACAACACCGCTCCCGCACTGCTGGGCGGCATAGTTACCGCAGTATTTGACGGAAAGTGCGTTCACTGGGTAAAGCAGGAGGTTTTCACCACGCTGAAATTCATTGCAGTGATACCCGACTTTGAGCTTAAAACCGAAAAGGCAAGAGCCTGCCTGCCAAAAGAAGTGGCTCATTCGGACGCAGTGTATAACCTTTCCAGAGCGGCGCTTTTCTCCGCTTCCCTGCTGACAGGAAAGTACGAGAACCTGAGAACTGCCGTTCACGACAGGCTTCACCAGCCATACAGAATGGAGCTTATCCCCCACGCAAGGGACGTTTTTGACATTGCCTACACCAACGGTGCATATGCTTCCTACATAAGCGGCGCAGGTCCTACACTTATGACAATAGTTGATGCGGAGAACAAGTTCTTTGGCGGAAAGATGCGTTTTGCGCTGGACAACATGGGTCTTGAGAACTGGGAAGTCAAGGAAATGCACATAGACAACAAGGGAACCTGTGTTGTTGATGAATAATAGCAAATGCTGTTGCAGATATGCGGCAGCATTTTTTGTTATTTGCACAAATTTTTTATACTAAGCACCAATTAAAAACTATACAAAAAATTGAGCATAATCTTGCGTATATGGATTATGCGATGATTTTTTTGTCTATAGTTTTATTGGTGATTAGTATTATATGCCCCAAAAAACAAAAGGCTGCTGCACTTGTGCAATCGCACCGTGCAGCAGCCCTTTTTTATGCTCTGTTATCTTGTCTGAGTGGTGGTCATGGTATTATTGTCATGCTCGCCGGGAAGAATATCATCAATGATATCTTCTGCGCCTGTTACTGCGTCGTCAACGATGTCCTCTGCTCCTGTAACTACGTCCTCGATAAAACCGTCGCCGTCAATGTCACCGGTACGGGCACCGTCTGCACCGTTACGGGCATTTTCTGCTCCGTTGCGTGCGCCGTTTTCTCCGATAGCGTTTCCGTCACCGTTCTGAGGGTCTGAAGCTCCGCTTCCCGAATCACCCATTACGCCGTTCTGTGTTGTTGAATTGTTTGCTGAACCGTTTGTTGTTCCGTTTGTGCTGCCGTTATTGTCATTTGCTCCGCAGGCGGTAAGCATCACCGCCGCAAAGCAAAGGGCAATGGGAGCAGCAATTTTTCTAATCTTCATAATATGGTCTGTTCCTTTCTGAGCCGTTGGCTTTTTGCAAAAAGCGTGGACAGAACTGCGCAAACCCTTTCAAGCCGTTTTTTCCTTTATACGGTGCTTAATATACAACATCATTGGATACTGCTACAGTGACTTCATATTCATAGTCATCGTAGTTTTCATAGTCATCATAGTAAGCTTCATTCGTGTCATTTAAATTCATACCGATAAAGTCATTCATAGCATCGTATATAGCGGAAGCTGCGTCCTTGCCATAGTAATACCCAATAGCCGAAACTATTTTGTCCCTGCCGTAATATTCAGTGAATTTACTGAGGAAACGCTGATATGTTCCTGACATATTGCCCGTATCGTCCATTGCCTTAGCTTGTTCAATGAAGCAATCGGCAGCTGAGCGAATGAATACTCTTTCCGCAAGCTCGTTATACTTCGCAGGAATTGCGGCAACAGTTCCGTCCACCTTAATAGTATATCTGACATCATCGGATTTATACCTTTTGCGGCTGACTTCAAGAAGCTTTGCAATATCGTCGTAATATTCATTGATGAATGAGTAGCCGCCTACGTTGTAAACAAACATTCCGTCGTTATTGACGTCCACGTAATCCATGATATATGAGCTGCTTGCAAAATCGGCATTGCCTCTGAACTCCCTGCCTGACGCATAGCTTGCCAGACCGAGGTCGGAAACACAGTTCAGCATATGGTTATTGACATATCCCATTGCCACGCTTTCGGTCATATCGGTGATATTTTCGGCATCAAGTCCGCAGGAACGGAGATATTCAAGTGCTGCGGTATATGAGCCGCTGATATCAAGAGTAAGATAATCGACTGAAAGCTGATATGAGGGCTTTTCGGGTGTGAAATACTCCTCTTCCGTTTCGTCTGTGATGTCATTTCTCAGTGCCTTTGCAAGGTTATCGGTAAAATCTTCGGGGAGTGTGATGTAAGGTACGGAGATCGAACCGTCAGCCGCCTGTCCGTTTTCGTTATACTTCCACTGAGGTGAAAGCACTGCGGTATAATTCTCATATTTATTTTTTTCGGAAAACTCATGCGAATGGAGCTTTGCATATTCCATTTGTTTTTCAAGCTCTTTCAGCTTTGTTTCAACAGCATCTGCCCTTGCATTGCGCAGGTCATCGGTGGTATCCATTTTAATAAACCTTGCCATAGCATCTTCATCAAGGCTTATAAATCTGTAAACCATTTTGCCCGATTTGAGCCTGTACACGACCTCCAGCTGCTGTGTGTAGATATTGTTAAGCTCATTGTTATTACGCTTCTCAATATATTCACTGTGCAGCTCGGTAATGGTCTGTATATTTTCTGGCTGAGTGAGCTTTGTGGGAGCACTACCGTAAATATCAAAATAAGCAAGCTCTCCCTGGCTCTGGTCGTTAAAGCCTGTGTAGGGGATATAAACACATTTTACGGAAGATGGGGCGGGAACATAGCTTCCTATGCCAAAGCCGTCGGTATTGCGTATGAGCATATATGAGCCTGATGCCACGCCCATTGTGAGGACATATATCACAATGCCTTTAATAATATGTCCGAACCCTCTGTTGCGTACCACATGGAACACAAAGTAAACCACTGCGGTAACTATGAGCATGGGAATTACCTCTGCACCGTCATCTATCATAAATGAATAGCAGATGCAGAACATTGCCATGGTAAGGATAACGTGGTAGAATACTCCGAAAACAACGGGCTTTCCCGTATCCTCAGCCCTGCGCCGGCGGTAGATAAGATATGTGCCTGCGCCGAGAAGCACGGTTATCAGCAGGAACAGTCCGCACCACTGGGGATAGGTATAATATGCTGCAAAAATACGGTTGTTATCCTCATAATAGATATCGTTCAGTGAAAGCACCAGCCCTGCCACGCCGCCGAATGGTCCGCAGAGTGAAATCGCCTTGTAGGCATATCTGTCAATGCTTACGCCGTCAGCATTTGTCATTACCGCACATATTATCATGTATGCCACAAGGGGAACGAGAACGTTAAGCAGAATGTTGTAGCCTATGCTCTCAAAAATATTTCCGCACAGCGAAGCCACAAATACGGTCACAGTGTAGAACATTATCATAAGCAGTATGCCGCCTATTATCCCTCTCCAGAGATAGGGCGCTGCTGTGCTGAACAGGTCGCAGGTCCATGAGGATACGATCTCAGCGTGGTTATCGCCTGAATAGGTGTAAAAGACCTTTCCGTCAAAGCCGAGGTGTCCTATGAGCATAAGTATCCATGTGATAATCTGGGCTGCTGCAAAGGGGACTATGTATATGAACAGTCCCGAGAGGAAATCGGACACAAAGCGCTGTGAGGTGCTCATGGGCAGCCCCATTCGCATATCAACGTCCGTCTTTTTGTAAAGGTAGCTGAAAACGCTGAGGGCGCAGATAAGTCCCGCAGCCGCTCCCATTCCCGTGGTGAAAACTGCTATAACAGCATATATGTCCAGATCATACGCTTTGCCGTTTTCGAACATCTGTATCATTGCCGATATGATCAGCATGGGCATTGCCATTATGTGAAGAATGAATATTATCACCATCAGCTTGAAATTCGTGATGACGTTCTGCCTGCCGTTGTGAAGCATTGCCTTGCTGAAAAACTTCTTTTTTGTATCGTTCATATTAACTGAGCTGTCCTGCGTCATAACCCAAGCCCTCCATTTCGTAGATAAATATTTCCTCCAGTGTCAGGGGGATAAGGTCAAGCACAACGGGAGATTTCTCCGCAAACTTTTCCCTTATCTCCTTTTCCGAGCCTTTCATTATGATGTAATGCACGCTCTGGGAACGGTCATAGTGGAGAATACCGTACTTTTCAAAGTCCTCACGGGAATATTCCTCGTTGAACACTGCCTGCACCTTATGGATATTGCCCTTGATGGTATCAAGATCACGGTTGAAAAGTATCTTGCCCTGATGGAGCAGCGCCACGCTGTCGCAGACCTCGTTTATCTCCTTGAGATTGTGGGAGGAGATAACGGTGGTAAGCTTGCGGTCAAGCATTGCGTCAACCAGCATACGCTTTACGATTATGCGCATGGTGGGGTCAAGGCCGTCAAACGCCTCATCAAGAAGAAGATAATCCGTGCAGCAGGCAAGGCCGATTATAACTATCGCCTGGCGCTTCATACCCTTTGAAAAGCGGTCAATGCGCTTATCCTCGGGAAGCTTTACGGTTTTCAGCAGCTCCTGATATACCTCCTCGGAGAATTTGGGATAAAAGCCCTTGTAATAGTTTTTCAGCTCCTTGACGGTATATGTACCGAACTGGACTGTTTCGTCGTTGATGAAAAAAACACGGCTCTTTATGTCGGTATTGTCAAACACCTCGTCACCGTCAACGGTAACATTTCCCGACTCTGCCTTGTATATTCCCGTGAGCAGTCGCAGGATAGTGGATTTTCCAGCACCGTTGGAGCCGAGAAGTCCGAATGACGTTCCTGTGGGAATCATAAGGTCAACGTTGTCGAGAGCGGTAAAATCGCCGAATTTTTTTGTTACGCCTGCAAGCTTAATCATTGCTGCCGCCCCTTTCTTTCTTGTATATCTCTTTTACTGCCGAAATCATAACGTCCTCCTCCAGCCCCGACAGCACAGCTTCGGTGGCAGCCTTTCTGAAATCCGCCATGGCGTTCTCACGAATGGTATCCGACTTTTTTTCGGATATGAAGCTGCCCCGTCCCGGGAGGGAGTATATAACGCCGTCCCGCTCAAGGTTCTGGAACGCTTTGGAGACGGTATTGGGGTTAACGCCCAGTGATTTTGCCAGCTCTCTTACTGAGGGCAGCTTATCTCCCGGCATAAGCTGACGCTTTACCACCAGCTCTGTGACCCGTCGGTAGAGCTGCTCATAGATCGGAGTTCTGCTTTGAAGGTCTATATCGAACATTCTCGGTGCTCCTTTCCAGTTTCAGGCTTTCATGAATGCCGCTGACCGCCAGCATTACGAGCGTTGCTGTCAGAAGAGCAAGTGCAAATATCCCGCCCACTGCTTCGCCTGTGATATAAAATGCGTATGTCATTGTAATGCTCCTTTCGCTTTCTTTATCCTGTATCAACTGTATTATTTATCTTAATGCAGTTATAACATACTTTTTTGCGTTTGTCAAGAGGTAAAATAAAAAAATCATTCAACAGCCTTTTGGCGGTTTGTTCAAAATAAATAATATTTTCGTCAGCCATGGCTTATTTTTGGCGCAATCTGGGATTTTTGTTAAGAGGACGTAATTTTTCCTATAAAGCGATTGAATTTGCGAAAAAATCAAGTATAATGTATAGTGACATAAAACATCTGTCAAGGAGATGCTAAAATGAAAAAAGCTTTTATAACCTTTCTTGCGGTCATTTCAGCTATGATAATGTTTACCGCCTGCGGCAGCAACGGCAGCAACGGCAGCAGCGATAACAGCAATGGCAGCGACAGCAACGACAGCAACGACAGCTCCGCTGATACCGCATCTGATATATCTGCTCAGGACACAACCGTTTCCGAGACCGAAAAGACCTCCGCTGCCACCTCAGGCTCCGATACAGCAGAAAAAAGCCTATCTTCTGCCCTTGACGGCACCCTCTGGGCAGGAACTGACTACAGAACAAACCGTTATGCCGTGGGATTTAACGGCAATCAGGCTTATTTTGCCGACAACGATACCTCTGTCACGGAGGGATATTGGGCGGTAAATGACGATACCCTGCGCATATACCGTGATGAAGCCAATACCGAAAAGCTTTTGGAGATACCATTGTCATATGATATCCAGAAAAATATGCTTATCCTCAACGAATTTGCTGTAATGACCCAGACGGATATTGCTCCCGATCAGGTGCAGGAGGCTTTTAAGCAGACATCGGAGGCGTGTGAGGCGGCAAAGCTGCTCCAGGATTCATATTGGTCAGCTTATAATGACGGCTCGGCAAAAGCTATCCATATTTCAGATGTCTCACTGGAGCTTATAACCGTAAAATCAGACGGCTCCGCCGATACTGCCGATTATATCTGGAGCATTGATAAGGATAACCTTTGTCTTTACGACGATAACTATGCGCTGAAGCTTACCTATGGCTGGCAGGTATCGGATAACGGAAGCAAGATAACTCTCAGCGATGCAGATGAGCAGGACGATACTGATACGGTGGATACTTCCCTTGAATACACTGCCCTTACGGAAGAGCAGTCAAAGGATATAGTAAATTGCCTGCTGGGAATAATTGCGGATAATAAGAATAAATAATAAAAAGGTCAGACCAAAGGGCTCTGCCCTCAGTGGACTTCCTAAACCCTTTACTCTGCTCTCATTTGTGCTGATTTTTTATAAATTCCTTTATCGGTAAATAAAAAAGTGGCTGCTGCATTTTATTGCAACAGCCACTTTAAATTTTTCAAAATCACTTTGCTTCCTTGGCAACTCGCATAGCTCTCATGGCGTTGAGAATCGCTATAATGGATACGCCAACGTCTGCAAAAACAGCTCCCCACATATCTGCCATTCCCAGTGCGCCGAGAATAAGTATCAGTGCCTTTACGCCAAGCGCAAATACTATGTTCTGGTGAACTATGGATATGGTCTTGCGGGCTATCTTCATGGCTGTGGCTATCTTATGTGGGTTATCGTCCATAAGAACGATGTCCGCAGCCTCAATGGCAGCGTCTGAGCCCATTGCGCCCATTGCTATGCCTATATCCGCTCTCGTAAGAACAGGGGCATCGTTTATTCCGTCGCCCACGAATACGAGAGTTTCCTTTTCCTGCTTCTCGCTGAGGAGCTTTTCAACGCAGTCAACCTTGTCTGCGGGGAGAAGCTCTGCGTGATATTCGTCGATACCCAGAGTTTTGGCACAATCAGCGCCGACTCTGCGGTCATCGCCTGTGAGCATGACAGTCTTTCTGATGCCAAGCTGTTTAAGGTCTCTGATAGCCTCCGCTGCGCCGTCCTTGAGGGAGTCGGAGATAATGATGTGTCCCTTGTAAACGCCGTCAACGGCAACGTGTACGGCTGTACCTGTCTTGTGACAATCGTGAGCGCCCTCGGCATTTACGGCATTCATGAGCTTCAGGTTTCCGACTGCAACATTTTTGCCGTCGATAACAGCCTTAACGCCCTGACCTGCCACCTCGGTAACGCCGCTTATGCGTGATGTATCACATTCCTTGCCCCATGCACGCTTGAGTGAAAGCGAGATCGGGTGGTCGGAATAGCATTCAGCCAGACAGGCGATCTCCAGCAGAGCTGTTTCGTCGATGCTGTCGGGGTGAACTGCTGTTACCTCAAAGGAGCCTTTTGTAAGGGTTCCTGTCTTGTCAAAAACTGCGATACCTGCGCTTGCAAGTGCTTCAAGATAGTTGCCGCCCTTGATGAGCACGCCTGCCTTGGAAGCTCCGCCGATACCGCTGAAAAAGCTGAGGGGTATGGAAATTACCAGCGCACAGGGGCATGAGATCACAAGGAATGTCATTGCACGGTATATCCATGTTCTGGGGTCGCCTGTGATTATCGAGGGAATGACCGCCAGCAGCACTGCGCCGATCACAACGGCAGGGGTATAATATCTGGAGAACTTTGTAATGAAGTTCTCGCTCTTGGATTTCTTTTCCTGAGAGTTTTCCACCAGCTCCAGTATCTTTGAAACTGTGGATTCGCCGAACGCCTTTGTTACCTTTACACGGATAATGCCAGAAAGGTTCACGGAGCCGCTTATTATCTCGTTGCCCTCGTTTACGTTTCTGGGGATAGATTCGCCTGTGAGCGCCGAGGTATCGACAGTGGAGTTGCCCGAAACAACAACGCCGTCCAGAGGAACTTTCTCGCCGGGCTTTATTACGATAACACTGCCGCATTCCACTTCCTCGGGGTCAACCTTTTCAAGCTCGCCGATCTCGTTTTCAATATTGGCATAATCGGGGCGGATATCCATAAGCTCGGTGATTGATTTTCTTGATTTATTGACCGCATAGGACTGGAACAGCTCGCCTACCTGATAGAAAAGCATTACCGCAGTTCCCTCGGAATATTCGCCTGTGGCAAATGCACCGATAGTGGCTATGGTCATAAGAAAACATTCGTCGAACACCTGCAAATGGATTATGCCCAGTATTGCCTTGCGCAGAATGTCATATCCGATGATGAGATAGGGCACAAGATATGCCACAAGCTCCCATATGCCGATATCCACACCCGAAACATGGAAGAATATCATTTCGCCTGCAAGGATAATAAAGCTGATTATTATCCTTACAAGCATTTTCTTCTGCTTTTTGGTCATAGCTTCACGCCCTTACATTACGATAGTGCAGTCAGGCTCGATCTTCTTGCAGCGTGCGGCAGCTTCCTTCATAATATCGTTGAAGCGTGCGTCATCTGCAGTAATGGTGAGCTTCTGAGAAATAAAGCTTACGGTTGCGGACTCAACGCCGTCTATCTCGTTGATAGCGTTTTCCATTTTCTTAGCGCAGTTTGCGCAGTCAAGATCCTCAAGCTTAAATACCTTTTTCATAATAATATCTCCTTTAAAATAATTTTTATTTTTACCGCAGATGATTTGCGGATTTTGGCTGTAGTTTTACGAGCGTCACTGCTCTTCAATATGCTCCATACCTGTTTCGATGATGCTTCTTACATGGTCATCGGAAAGTGAGTAGAACACTATCTTTCCCTCCTTTCGGAAGGTCACCAGCTTGTTGTTTTTGAGCACCCTGAGCTGATGTGATACCGCAGTCTGGCTCAGTCCGAGAAGCTGCGCCATATCATTTACGCAAAGCTCCGATTCAAACAAAGCATACAGTATTCTTATGCGGGTGGTATCGCCGAATACCTTGTAAAGCTCTGCCAGATCGTAAAGGGTCTCCTCGGGAGGCATCTGCGCCATTACCTTGTTTACCACGTCCTCATGGACGCAGAGAAATTCATCTCTGTTCTGATTTTCGGTCATTGCAAATCCTCCTCACTTTTTTATTACCGCAAAGCCCAGCGGAACATTTCCGTGGATATACCTTGTGGAATACTCTGCACAGCCGTTTGCCTCGGCATTGTCGGCGATGAAATTGAGGTATTCGTCAACAGTGAACGCCTTGCTGTAATCAAATCCCATAAGCTCATAAAGCTTTATAAGGAGCCTGAACGCTCCCGCCTCCGCCTGAAGATATGTGGGGATAATTATTTTTCCTCCCGGCTTTGTAACACGTATCAGCTCGCTGAAAGCTTTCTGCGGGTCATCAAGAAGATGTATCACATTGCCTGCGATAACGGCGTCATATCTGTTGTCGGGATCTTTCAGGGCGGTCATATCACGCTTTGCAAAGCTGATATTGTATATTCCCAGCCGACGGGCTTTTTTCATAGATTCGATGAGCATTTCCTTTGACATATCGGTGCAGGTGACGTGCTTTGCATTTTTTGCGGCGGCCATTGAAAGCGCTCCCGTGCCTGCGGCGCAGTCCAGGACCAGCGCCCCTTGGGGTATTTCATTTTCTACAGCCTTTGCCATCTGGTCGTTTACCGACTTATTTGTAAATTCAGCCAGATCATAAAGACAGGCTATTTTATCCCAGAATGTTTTCATTTCTGTCTCTCCTTTATATGTTATCATATGTTCATCTGTTCATATGATAACATATAAAGACATTCTTGTCAATAGTTTTGCATATAGTTACAAATATTATATGGCTCATATATATTTTTATATATCTTGGGGTTGGATTTTTGCAGACGATATAGGAAATCATCACGCAGGGCTAAGCAAAACTAACCGCATATACTCGATATAGCACATAAAATCCGATAATACAAGGGAGAGGACATTCTTATAAATTTGCTCTCAAATAAACAAAAGAACTCCAAATAAAAGAACTGAGTGAAACCCAAACCCGTAAACATAGCTATAGAAAAGAGTGCAAATAAATGAATGGGGTCCGGTCTCCGGCGGCAAGCAAAATGTAGGGGATAAAAAACGGCAGGGAATAGGGGTTCAAGGAAGAGATGAGTGCTTGCCTTTTACAAAGCCACGGAGAAACCCTCAGGGGGAAGGGGAATGCCGTTTTTTGCCCTTGCTTTAGTTTAATACTAAGCACCAATTAAAAACTATACAAAAAATCATCGCATAATCTTGCGTATATGGATTATGCGATGATTTTTTGTCTATAGTTTTATTGGTGATTAGTATAATTAACCTTTGGTTAATACTTCCCACCCGGTGGTGTCTCCTTTGCATTAGGTACGGACTTTATAAAAATGAAAAGAAGATTTGGCAGGTAAACGTAGTTTACCACTGCGGCAACAGCGACCAGATGGCTCTGCCCTCAGTGGACTTCCTAAACCCTTTACCTTTGTGCTTATTTGTGCTGATTTTTAAATTAGTCGAAATTCCCTCATCGTTGTCATATGCTCCCATAAATAAAAAAGGCGTCCGCTGCAAGGACGCCGAAATGAGGGATATAAGATGAAATAATATATATTACTCCACAAGGAGGGTGGAGGAGATATTGGGTGCCGCCCGCAGTATCGTGGAAGATGCCTGCATATCCGCACCGCTGCGGACAGCTGTAAAAAATATTTTGATATCCTATTGTTTCAGAGATCAAACTCGCAAGCGTTATAATCGTTGAAAACTTTGCAGGAAAGCGCTTGCATTGTTAGGGGAATGTAGTCCGTTATCGGCGGCTGCCGACAACGGGTACATAATAAAAAGGAGAGAGATGAAAAAGGTTTGAAGCCAATCTGCGGAGAGAGGGGTGTTCTCCGCCTGCCTCATTTCCCTTACCATGCCTTTATTATACAGGGCGAATGTGTTGAAATTATGAAAGCAGGGAGAAAAACACGGAAAAATATTTTCCATTCCCGATTGAAAAGTACAGGGTATCATGCTATACTTATCCTATACTGATCCTCAATCAACCTATAGAACGATTAAAGATTAGTATTACAGATCAGGCTACTATATAATTATATAAGGAGGACTTTGAAAATGCTGTCGAAACTGAGGCTGTCAACACCAAAAGAAGGCTTTATTAAGATCACCCGTGATGTGGAAAGTCTTGTTGCCGAAAGCGGCGTTAAGGAGGGCATATGCGTTGTTTTCTGCCCGCACACCACGGCGGGCATAACCATAAACGAAAACGCTGACCCCGATGTTGTACGTGACCTTACCTATGCCATGAACATAACCAGCCCCGACCGCCCCGAATACCGTCACGCTGAGGGCAACTCCCACGCACATATGAAGGCGCTTATGACAGGCTCAAGCGTCACCGTTATCATCAGCGGCGGAAAGCTCCTGCTGGGAAGATGGCAGGGCATATATTTTGCCGAGTACGACGGTCCCCGCAGCAGAGAGGTCATTGTGAAGATAATGGAGGGTTAAGCCTCAGGCTTTCCTCAGCTTTGCAAGCATTCCTCTGAGCAGGTTTACGTGTATCATCTCATCGAGGGCAATGCGGGAAAGCACTGCAAAGACGTACCTGTCCCCCGAGCGACGTGACAATGAGACATACGCCGAATATGCTTTCTGCTCTCCGTCAAGGTCGTGAAGTATGGCGGAGGCAAGGTCGTCGGTGTAATCGGGGAATGTGCCGTTCCAGTAAGACGGCACCCCGTTTTCATACTCGCCGTAAACAGGCGGAAGCCCCAGCAGCTTCATAAGCTCGCCTATCATATTAAGGTGGCGCATCTCGACCATGGCTATCCTGCCGAATATATCCGCATATTCGGGATAGGTGCTGCGGAAGATCACGCTCTGGAAAACATACTCCGCAATAGTGCCGAACTCTCCCCCGCTGCCGCCGAAAGCGCTGCTCAGCTGCGCCGCAAAGCGCACATTCTCCCTGGTTACCTTTACGGGGGGATAGGGGGAGCTGTCCGCAGTAATAATTGTATTCATAAAAAACCTCCGCATAAAATATCTTATGATATCTTATGCGGAGGCCGTTTTTTATATGTTCCTTATCGACGATAGGCGATAAGAATATCAGTCAAGAAGAGTGATGGTTGCAGTGGAAAGGGCAACTTCCTCGCCGTTGTCCCTGCGGACAACAAGCTTGCCCAGATTGTCGATATCAACGCACTGAACAGTCTCGGAAACATCGTTTCTGGTGATGATTATGCGCTTGCCGATGATAATGGAGCGCTTGCGGTAATCGTCAAGGAACTCCTTGGTGCAGATATCGCCCAGACGTACTTCCAGTCTGTTGAGTATCTCAGCCACCAGCTGGCTTCTGTTCACGCTCTTGCCTGTCTCGGCACGGATACTTGTGGCAATGTCCTCAAGCTCCTTGGGGAAGCTTGTGTTGGAAACGTTGATGCCGATACCGATGACCGCATACTCAAGGCCGCCCTGCTCAACGCCGATAGCCGCTTCGGTAAGGATACCGCAGAGCTTCTTGCCGTTGGAATAAAGGTCGTTGACCCACTTGATGCCGCATCTGAGTCCGCTTACCTTTTCAATAGCCTCGGCAACAGCCACAGCCGCACATGAGGTTATCATCAGCGCATACTCCACCGAGAGCTGAGGACGGACGATAACGCTGAGGTAAATGCCCTGATTGTTGGGAGCATAAAATTTCTTGCCCATTCTGCCCTTGCCTGCTGTCTGCTGCTCGGCAATGATGGTATGACCGTTCACTGCGCCCAGCTGTGCAAGGCTCTTGGCAAAATTGTTTGTGGAGTCGATGGACTTGAATATATCCATCTTTCTGCCCAGTTCCTTTGTTTCAAGGAAGGATATTACAGAGGGTTCGTTGAGAATGTCATTGTCGCTGGTAAGGCAGTATCCTCTGTTTGTAACGGCATTGATGGTGTAGCCCTCCTCACGGAGCTGCTTTACAGCCTTCCAAACTGCACTTCTTGTCATTCCCAGCGATACGGCTATCTTGTTGCCTGATACGCTTCTGCCACGGTTGTCTTCAAGAATTTCAAGTACCTTGTCTTTTAATGCCATTGCGTAATCATTCCTTTCACTAACTTTATCATCATAATGTTTTTAACGGCATATCTGCCGAATGTTTTCACGGTAACACAGTCATCTCCCGCAGCATAACATGATCCGGGAGGTGATAATACGGAGCTTATACTTCTTGCCGCCGCAACTTCCGCCGACATATTCGCTGCCGCCATGGGCATTCGCAGCGCAGGGATAAAATTCTCTCTGATATCGGCGCTCACAGCTGCATTTGCGGGAGCCGCCGTTCTGTGGCTGTCGGTGGTATTATCTGCTGCTGCTGACAGCATACTGCCCCTTGACGGAGCCGTATATATCTCAAAAGCAGTTCTTTTGTTTATCGGTATCCGCACACTTTTCGGCGATATCCTTGCAAAAAAGCAGGACAAACGCCACAGCTGCTTTCCCGACTGCGCCGAAGTCATGACAGACCCCTCCGCCGCCGACAAGGACAATTCCAAGGTGATATCCGCCGCCGAGGGAGCTTTCATGGGCACAGCCCTTTCAGCCGACTCGTTTTTCACGGGGATAAGTGCGGGAATTGCGGGAATATCTCCCCTGCCCATATTCATATTGTCGCTATTATTCGGGCTTGCCGCCATTGCTCTGGGAACGGCTGCGGGCAAATTTCTGTCCGACCGCCGTATCCTCGGCTTTCCTGCAGGCAGAATAGGTGGGATAATGCTGATAATACTTGCAGTTATAATATAAACTCAATCTTTAGGTATTGACCGTATATGATTAAACTAAATTTAAATGTTTTCTCACCGCTCATATTATTATACACAATTCTTATTTTGTGTTTGATAATTTTTTGTGAACATATGCAACTTTTTATATTAACTCATTTAATACCCACCCTGTCAGAAATATTGAGTGCCCAGAAATTATGAACAAAAAATACTTCGACATCGGATACCGCCCGTTCGACACGTAACAATTATATGAACATTGTTACTTAAATGTAGCCGAACTTTCTCTGTCAGATGCGGAATTATCCCTGTAATTCCGCACTATTTTTCGTTAATCAAAAAAATTATATTGATTTGCAGAGCTTTATTCGTTATTACCCCCATATCAGTGTGGTGTTCACACAATTACATACTTGCCCGCAATTTTTAGCGCTATTTTAACATCGCAAGGCGAAATAATGGGTATGATCTCAAAATAACAATGTTAATTTTTTAAAAAGGTTGACCTACCCATTTACCTTGTGCTTATTTGTGCTGATTTTTATAAAAGTGCGTAATCGAATGCTCGCTTATACTAATCTTTAATCGTTCTATAGACAAAGCCGAGGATTTGTCTATAGGTTGATTGATACTAATCACCAATAAAACTATAGACAAAAAATCATCGCATAATCCATATACGCAAGATTATGCTCAATTTTTTGTATAGTTTTTAATTGGTGCTTAGTATGAGGATTAGTATTAAACGAAAAGGGACTGCTGCAATGTGCAACAGACCCTTTTATTGTTATTATGATATTTCTCAGTTCTTCATCAGCTTGACCATAACAGCCTTCTGTGCATGGAGACGGTTCTCTGCTTCGTCAAATATCTCCTCTGCATGAGCCTCGAACACCTTTGCGGTGATCTCTTCCTCACGGTGTGCAGGCAGGCAGTGCTGTACCATTGCGTCACGCTTTGCGGCAGCCATAACATTATCGTTGATCTGATAAATGCCCTCAAACACCTTGCGGCGCTCAGCTGCTTCGCCCTCCTGACCCATGGAAGCCCAGACATCGGTGAAGATAACATCTGCATTTGCTGCTGCTTCAACGGGATCGGCGGTAAGTGTGAACTTGCCCTCGTAGTTCTTTGCAAAGTCAAGAACGGTCTTGTCGGGGTGATATCCCTCGGGGCACGCTGCGGAAACTTCCATGCCAACGGTAAGACCGCCGACGATAAGGGAGTTTGCCATATTGTTTCCGTCGCCTATGTAGCACATTTTCAGTCCGTCGAACTGACCCTTATACTCTCTTACTGTCATAAGGTCGGCAAGCACCTGGCAGGGGTGGCAATAGTCGGTAAGACCGTTGATTATGGGGATATTGCCGTAGTTTGCAAGATCCTCTACTTCCTTCTGCTCGAAGGTACGGATCATTATGCCGTTGAGGTAGCGGGAGAGGACACGGGCGGTATCCTGAACAGGCTCGCCTCTGCCTATCTGGAGGTCACGGGAGGAAAGGAAGAGTGCGTTTCCGCCCAGCTGGTACATACCTGTTTCAAAGGAAACACGGGTACGTGTGGAGGACTTCTGGAAGATCATACCCAAAGTTTTGCCCTCAAGGTGGCGGTGGGGAATGTTGTGCTTCAGCTCGTACTTGAGCTGGTCAGCAAGGTTCAGGATCTCGATGATATCCTCCCTTGAAAGGTCGGACATTTTAAGAAGATTTTTCATTTTATATGCCTCCTGTATATTGGTTTTGAATTTATTTACGTATCGATCCTCACTATTTCGGTGAGTGATTTGTTGCGGTAGATTATATCATTTCTTTCGGTAAAGCCCATTTTCTCCCAGAAAGCGTTGGCGCCTGTGTTTCTGCCGAACACCAGCAGAGCCGCTTTGGCTATCCCCCGGGCTTCAAGAGCGCTTACAGCCTTGTTTACAAGCTCCGAAGCGATTCCCCGATGCCTGTATTCGGGACGGACTGCGGTGTGATAGATATATCCCCTGCGGCCGTCGTTTCCTGCCATGATAACGCCTGTGATGATGCTTTCGCCGTCTGCGTCGTTTTCAACTGAAACAAAGCAGGTCTCGGGATTTCTTTTCAGAAATCTCTCTACGCCTTGGCGGGAATCGTCGATATCGTTAAGCCCCATTCCGCTGCATGAGAGCCACAGGCTGTAGATATCGTCATAGTCGGATATGGTAAGAAGCCTGACAGTCATTACGCCAGCAGCTTTTTAAGTATCTCCATGCCCTTGTCTATCTCCTCATAGGTGATGGTGAGAGGGGGCAGGAAGCGGAGCTTTTCCTTTGCGGTAAGGATAAGCAGTCCGTTTTCGGCTGCAGCGGAAAGAATATCTGCCGCTTTCTTGGTTTTAAGGCGAACGCCCAGCATAAGTCCCATGCCGTCAACGCCCTCGACCTCTGGTATCTCTGCCAGCTTCTTTCTGAAATACTCGCCCTTGGCGATGACCTCGTCGCAGAAGCCCTCGGAGGAAACTGTATCAAGAACCACGTTTCCGCCTGCGCAGGCAAGGGGATTTCCGCCGAATGTGGAGCCGTGAGTGCCCTTTACAAGCACTCCCGCACACTTTTCATCGGCAAGGCAGGCACCCATGGGTACGCCGCCTGCTATTCCCTTTGCAAGTGTGGTTATATCGGGCTTTACGCCGTATCTCATGGAGGTGAGGATCGCACCTGTTCTGCCAACGCCTGTCTGAACCTCGTCGGCAACTGTAAGGATATCGTTTTCTCCGCAGAGCTTGAATATCTCGTCAACAAAGGCTTTATCAAGGGGATTTACTCCGCCCTCGCCCTGAACGAACTCAAACATAACTGCGCAGATCGTCTTATCCTCGGCGATAAGCTTTCTGAGAGCGTCGATATCGTTGGCAGGAACGTTCACAAAGCCCTCTACAAAGGGGAAGAAGTAGTTGTGGAACACGTCCTGGCCTGTTGCGGAAAGGGTGGCGAGAGTTCTGCCGTGGAATGAGTTCACAAGGGTAACGATGGTGTGTCTGCCCTTGCCGTATTTATCGAAGGAATATTTTCTTGCAAGCTTGATAGCGCACTCGTTTGCTTCTGCGCCCGAGTTTCCGAAGAAAACATCGGTATAGCCAGTAAGCTCGCAGAGCTTTGCGGCAAAATCAGCCTGCACCTTGGTGTAGAAATAGTTGGAGGTGTGCTGGATAGCTCTTGCCTGTGCGCACACAGCGTCAGCCCACTTATCGTTGCAGTAGCCCAGAGAGTTGGTGCCGATGCCGCTTCCGAAATCTATGTATTCCTTGCCGTTTTCGTCAACAGCGTCGTCATTGTGACCCTTTTCCAGAACTATAGGCAGCCTGCCGTAGGTCTGCATAACGTGCTTGTTGAATTTTTCTATTGTTTCGGACATTTATATCATTCCTTTCAGTGTGTTGCCGTATCAGATAAACTGTGTACCGATTCCCTGGCTGGTAAGCAGCTCAACGAGAATGGAGTGCTTTACTCTGCCGTCGATGATGCAGGTCTTGTGAACGCCTCTTCTTACGGCTTCAACACAGCAGTCGATCTTGGGTATCATGCCGCCGCTGATGATGCCCTGTCTCTTCATGAAAGGCACCTCGCTGACCTGAACGCTGGGGATAAGGGTGGAGCTGTCGTCCTTGTCCTTGAGAAGTCCAACGATATCGGTCATAAGGATAAGGTTCTCTGCTCTGAGCTCTGCGGCAATTCTTGCAGCTGCGGTATCTGCGTTTATGTTGTAGGTCTGTCCCTTTTCATCGCAGGCAACAGTGGAGATAACGGGGATATAGCCCTTTTCAAGTGCGTCAAGGATAGGTGTGGTGTTCACCTTGTCGATCTCGCCGACAAAGCCAAGGTCAACATCGCCCTCTATCTTGTGGCAGAGTATCATCTGTCCGTCAATGCCGCACATACCGAGAGCCTTGCCGCCGTGCTGTATGAGGTGAGAAACAAGCTCCTTGTTTACCTTGCCCGCAAGCACCATCTTGACGATATCAACTGTAGCTTCGTCGGTGTATCTGAGGCCGTTTATGAACTTGCTCTCGATGCCCACACGTCTGAGCATATCGTTTATCTCGGGTCCGCCGCCGTGAACAAGAACTGTCTTTATGCCGACCAGATTAAGGAGCACGATATCGCTCATTACTGCATCCTTCAGCTCATCATTGGTCATAGCGTTTCCGCCGTACTTGATAACGACTATCTTATCGTTGTACTTCTGTATGTAGGGCAGGGCGTCTATGAGCACCTGCGAACGTATCTCATTTGAAATGCTGTTCTCCATTGAATAACTCTCCTTTATTTATGCTGCCCGGGACATGAGCCTGCACCGCACACTGATAATAAATATCCTTATCAGCTTCTGTAATCTCCGTTTATCTTAACATAGTCATATGTAAGGTCGCAGCCCCATGCAGTAGCCTTTGCATCGCCTGCATTAAGCTCGATGTATATCTCGATCTCGTCCTCGGTGAGTATCTTCTTTGCCTCGTCCTCGGAGAAATCAACGCCTGCGCCATTGCGGCACACTGCAATGCGTCCTGCTCTCGAGCCAAGGTCAACATCAACCTTGTTGATATCAAAATCAGCCTCGGCATAGCCTATTGCGCAGAGAACACGTCCCCAGTTTGCGTCAGCGCCGAACATTGCGCACTTGAACAGAGGGGAACGGATAACGCTCTTTGCAACGATTATTGCAGTGTCAAGATCAGGTGCGGAGGAGCATATGCAGGTGAGGAGCTTTGTTGCGCCCTCGCCGTCCTTTGCAAGCATTCTTGTAAGGTTTGCCATTACCTGATAAAGGGCAGCCTTAAAGGTATCAAACTCTGCGCCCTCTGCTGCTATCTCGGCATTTTCTGCCAGACCGTTTGACATCAGCATACAGGTATCGTTGGTGGACTGGTCGCCGTCAACGGAAAGGCAGTTGTATGTAATTTTAACTATCTCGGAAAGTGCTTTCTGGAGCATGGGTGCGGAAACGGCACAGTCGGTGGTGATAAAGTTAAGGGTGGTAGCCATGTTGGGGTGTATCATTCCGCTGCCCTTTGCCATGCCGCCCAGATGACAAACCTTGCCGCCGATATCGAACTCAACGGCATATTCTTTCTTGACTGTATCAGTGGTCATTATAGCGGTAGCCGCTTCAACATTACCTGTGTAGGAAAGCTTCTCCACCAGCTGTGGAACTGCCTTAACGATAGGCTCAATGGGCAGCACCTGACCGATAACGCCTGTGGAAGCAACGATGACCTCTTCGGGCTTTATTCCCAGAGCATCGGCAGCAAGGCTGCACATTTTCTCAGCCTTTTCCTCGCCGTCGGCATTGCAGGTGTTGGCATTCTTGGAGTTAACGATAACTGCCTTTGCCTTTCCGCCTGATTTTTCAAGATTTTTCTTTGTAACAACAACAGGAGCGCCCTTTACCTTGTTGGAGGTATAAACGCCTGCCGCATTGCACATAACGTCCGAAACGATAAGTGCGATATCATTCTTCTTAGTGGGATTTTCCTTTATGGCGCAGTAAACGCCGCTTGCCTTGAATCCCTTTGCGGCGCAAACACCGCCGTCGATGATCTTAAAATCCATATCAGTGACCTTCTTTTATAAGTTTATTTCGTTTATCAGTCGGTACAGGCATTATTCCAGTCCCGTTCTCTCGTCAATGCCCATCATAATGTTCATGCACTGAACTGCTGCGCCCGATGCGCCCTTGCCCAGATTATCAAGCTGGGAGCAGAGAAGAACGTGGTCGTCATTGCCGTAAACAAAAATTCTCAGCATATTTGTATCCGCAACGGTGTTGGAGAAAAGCTCGGAAGCTTCGGGCATTCCCTCAGCGCCGAAAGGCATTACCTGTACAAAATGCTCGCCTGCATAATGCTCGGACAGCATTTCCCATACATCGTGAGCCGTGACCTTTCTTGCCATAGCTCTCAGCTGAATGGGGATATTTACCAGCATACCATTATAGAAATCTCCTACTATGGGGCAGAAAACAGGGGGATAGGAAAGTCCCGAAACTGCCATCATTTCCTTGACGTGCTTGTGGGTCTTGCCAAGGGAATATGCCCTTGTGCTGGCAAGCTGGAAGTCTCTGGTTTCGTCCTCGTATCTTGCGATAAGCTTCTTGCCGCCGCCGCTGTAACCTGAAATTGCGTGGCAGATAACAGGGTGATAGGGAGCCAGCATACCCGATCTTACCATGGGGTACATAAGGCAGTTGAAGCCGCTGGCATAGCAGCCGGGAACGGCAGTTCTTTTTGATGCCGCAACTGCGCTTCTCTGCTCCTTTGAAAGCTCGGGCAGACCATATACCCAGTCAGGATTGGTTCTGTGAGCTGTGGAAGCGTCGATTATCTTGGTGTGGTCGTTTTCCACCAGTGAAACGGCTTCAACAGCCGCTGCATCGGGCAGGCAGAGGAATGTGTAATCGGAAGCGTTTATATACTTCTTTCTCTCCTCGGTGTCCTTGCGCTTTTCCTCGGGAATTTCAAGTATCTCGATATCGCTGCGGTCCTTGAAACGGTCAGCTATACGCAGACCTGTGGTTCCCTCTTTGCCGTCTATAAAAATCTTGTATGACATTTTCTTATTTCCTTTCAAAAATGCAGTCAGAAACTGTAGTTTTCAGAAATTATGATTTTCAGAAATTATAATTTCTGAGTTCCGCTTTCAGCTGCTCGATCTGTCTCGCAACAGCTTCGGGAGCAGGGCCGCCGTCAACATTTCTCTGCATTACGCAGGTCTCAAGGTTGATAGCCTTGTAAACGTCCTCGTCAAATACATCGGTGAGCTTCCTGTACTCCTTGATGTCAAGGTCTTCAAGGGTGGTGTCAAGCTCGATACATCTTGCAACAAGTGTGCCTGTTATCTTGTAAGCGTCTCTGAAAGGCATACCCTTCTTAACAAGGTAGTCTGCGCAGTCGGTAGCATTGATAAAGCCCTTTGCGGCAGCCTTTCTCATATTTTCCTTGAGAACGGTCATAGTTCTGAACATGGGGATAAATGTGGATAGGCAGAGCTTAACGGTGTCGATTGCGTCAAATATAGCTTCCTTATCCTCCTGCATATCCTTGTTGTAGGCAAGGGGAAGGTTCTTCATCATGGAAAGCAGGGTCATAAGGTCGCCGTAAACTCTTCCTGTCTTTCCTCTGATAAGCTCGGTGATATCGGGGTTCTTCTTCTGGGGCATAATGGAGGAGCCTGTGGAATAAGCATCGTCCAGCTCGATGAACTTGAACTCCCAGCTGCACCACATAACTATCTCCTCGGAAAATCTTGAAAGGTGCATCATGAGTATGGAAACGGCACTTGCCAGCTCTATGCAGTAGTCACGGTCGGAAACGCCGTCAAGGCTGTTGTAGGTGATATCCTCAAAGCCCAGCAGCTCAGCTGTGCGCTTTCTGTTAAGGGGATATGTAGTGCCGGCCAGCGCACAGGAGCCGAGAGGCATTCTGTCCATTCTCTTCTTGGTATCAGCCAGTCTGCCAAGGTCACGGGTGAGCATCTGTGCATATGCCATGATGTGGTGTGCAAAGGTGACGGGCTGCGCTCTCTGGAGGTGGGTATATCCGGGCATTACGGTGTCATAATGCTCCTGAGCTGTGGCGATAAGGGTCTCGATAAGCTCATAGGTGAGCTTGGATATCTCGTCGCACTCGTCTTTAAGGTAGAACTTTATATCAAGTGCCACCTGATCGTTTCTGCTTCGTGCGGTGTGAAGTCTCTTGCCTGTGTCGCCCAGTCTTTCGGTAAGCACCTGCTCAACGAACATATGGATATCCTCAGCATTGGGGTCAAAGTGGAGCGCACCGCTGTCAAGGTCGGCAAGTATGCCTTTAAGTCCTTCGATTATCTTTTCGCTCTCGTGCTTTTCAATAATGCCCTGCTCACCCAGCATCTGCGCATGAGCCATAGAGCCTCTTATATCATGCCTGTACATTCTTGCATCAAAGGAAATGGAGGAGTTGAAGTCGTTGACCTTCTCATCGACCTCCTTGGAAAATCGTCCTGCCCACATCTTAGCCATTTTATTTCATTCCTTTCAAATCATTCTGCTGCCGAAGTTCCTTCTGATGTTGAAGCATCTGAAGCATTTGCCGATGTTTCTTCTCTTATGCTGCCGTCCTCATTGAGCTTGTGTCCCTCTGAATCGGTACCGTAAAGCAGACCAAGATAATCCAGCTGCTTCTGATAATTATCGGCATCAATATAGTAAACACCGAAGTTGCAAACCTCTTCCATGCTCATTTTTCTGTACTGGGAAGAGCCGCCGTTATATATCATTGTAAGAACGTCATTATCTATCTCGATACGGCACTTGGCGCCGTTGCCTACGGTAAGGAAATCATCGCTTATCTCGTAGGTATCTTCCGTATAAACGGAGCCCATTGCCATGGGTGTGTGATAGATAAGTCCGCCCTCGGAGGTGAACTCGTAAAGCTTGTAATAGGGGTTGCCCTCATTCTCGAAATACTCGGGGCCGTCGATATCGCACCAAACACCTACGATATCTGTTTTCAGCTGCTCGTATTTCTTCTGTTTATCGCTACTGCAGGCGGTAAGGCTTATCATCATAACAAATGCCATTGCCGCCGCAAGGAGATTTCGTATTTTAAAATTCATATTGTTACCGACTTTCTTTGTTCTTTTTATTCTAATACCAGTTAAATACAAAAATCAGGTATCGTCCTGCATATAATATTGTTCCCTTATATGCCGATTTTTACTGTGGAAATTTATTCCTGAAAAAACTAATATAACTGCGTATGCCCGAAACGTGGATTTCGGGCATAAACAGCATATATATTACGGGTTATTTTTAATTACTTGCCACGCTTCTGGTCAAGCTTTGCCTTAACGTGAGTGGGAAGACCAAAGATGTTGATAAATCCGCCTGCATCAGCCTGGTTGTAAACGTGATCCTCATCAAATGTAGCAACTTCCTCATCATAGAGGGTGTAGGGAGATGTAACGCCAGCGTTGATAACGTTGCCCTTGTAGAGCTTGAGCTTAACATCACCTGTAACAGTCTTCTGAGTCTCGGTAACGAATGCGGACATAGCCTCTCTGAGAGGAGAGAACCACTGACCGTTATAAACGATATCAGCAAACTTGATGGAAAGGTAGGACTTGATCCTTGCGGTCTCCTTATCGAGGCAGAGAGTCTCGAGAGCTTCGTGTGCTCTGTAAAGGATAGTTCCGCCGGGTGTTTCATAAACGCCTCTGGACTTCATACCAACGAGACGGTTCTCAACCAGGTCAACAAGACCGATGCCGTTCTCGCCGCCCAGCTTATTGAGGGTGGAAACCAGCTCAACACCGTTCATTTTCTTGCCGTCAACAGCGGTGGGGATACCCTTTTCAAAGTGGATAGTTACATATGTAGCCTTATCGGGAGCCTTTTCGGGAGATACGCCCAGCTCAAGGAAGCCTTCCTTGTTGTACTGAGGCTCGTTTGCGGGATCCTCAAGGTCAAGACCCTCGTGGGAAAGGTGCCAGATGTTCTTATCCTTGGAGTAGTTGGTCTCACGGGTTATCTTAAGAGGAATGTTGTGTGCCTCTGCGTAGTCGATCTCTTCGTCACGGGACTTGATGGACCATTCTCTCCAGGGAGCGATGATAGCCATATCGGGAGCAAAAGCCTTGATAGCAAGCTCAAATCTTACCTGGTCGTTGCCCTTACCGGTGCAGCCGTGGCAGATAGCGTCAGCACCCTCTGCAATAGCGATCTCAGCAATTCTCTTTGCGATGATGGGACGTGCAAAAGAGGTACCGAGGAGGTACTTGCCCTCGTAGATAGCGTCAGCCTGAACGGTGGGGTAGATATAATCCTGAATGAATTCTTCCTTAAGATCCTCAATGTAAAGCTTGGAAGCGCCTGTCTTCTTAGCCTTTTCCTCGAGGCCGTCAAGCTCGGTGCCCTGTCCAACGTCAGCGGAAACAGCGATTACCTCACAGTTGTTGTAGTTTTCCTTGAGCCAGGGAATAATGATAGAAGTGTCGAGACCGCCGGAATAAGCGAGAACGACCTTTTTGATGTTTTCCTTATTAACTGCCATTTTAGTGTACCTCCGTTTATTTTTTTGCACTGCACTCCTCAAAGTGCAATGTCGGGTTACTGATATTTATTATACACCCTTTGGCGCAAATGTCAAGACTTATTTGCATATTTTATCCGATTTACGCAAAATATTCATCTTTTAAGCTTAAATAATGAATATTCATGTGTTTTATACTGTATATTATATTGGATATGCATCAAAAAGTGTATATATTCATTTTTCCGCCGAGGGAAGTTTTTCGTCCTCACGGGGCAGACGCACCTTTGAGACCCATTTTTCCTCGCAGGCGCCGTATTTTCTGTAGTTTTTCTGCGCTTCTATGAGGCATATGCTGTTTGCTCCCCCTGCGCAGTCGGGGCTGACATTATCGTCCCGCTCCCAGAAGCATACGGGGCAGATGTCGTATTCATTTTCCACGGTATAATATCCGCAGCACTGGCATTTACCTTTCATATGTCCTCCTCACTGGCGGTTCCAGTAGTCTATGCCGTCATCGGGGATAAAGAACGTTCTGATATAGCCGTCCTCGCTGAGAACAAGGAACTCGCCCGTTTCGGTGTTGAAGAAAAGATAGTCGCCGTCCTCCTCACGCTTGGTAAGAACATTGTCGGAGGTATCGTCTATCAAAGCATTTGCCTTGTCAAGATACTCCTGCTTGGTAATGTCCCCGAACTCAGCGCCGTGCTTCAGGAAGTGAGACTCGAAAAGCTCCTCCGTCCTGAAAGTGTAGTAGGTCGCCTCGGTGACAGTCACCTTTATTTTGCACTTGTCAGACTTATTGTTCTTATCATAAAGGGTAATGGTGCAGCTGCCCTCTTTAACGCCTGTTACCGTAAGGGTGAATTTGCCCTTTCTGGTCTTTCCCGCCTTGCAGGAAACGGCTTTGGTGCTTCGCTGATACTTTATACTTTTGCCGCCCGTATAGACAGTTACCTTTACGGACTGCCCCTCTTCAAGGGTTATGCTTTTGTCCGATACCCTGATGTTCTTTGCGCTGTCCGAAACACTTACGGCAGTCTTATCGGCAGACTTTGCAGCCGCTTCGGCTCCGAAAGTGCATAAGCACAGGGAAAGTGTCAGCAGGATAGTTATGATGCTTCTAATGATCTTCATACCGTCACCTCATTTTTTATGCTATGCCGTTTTTCTTCTTTGCAGCTGTAAGGGTGTTTCTCATAAGCATTGCAATGGTCATGGGGCCAACGCCGCCGGGAACGGGAGTGATATATCCTGCCTTTTCCTTGCAGGCTTCAAAATCCACATCTCCGCAGAGCTTGCCCTCTTCGTTGCGGTTCATGCCCACATCAATGACAACTGCGCCCTCCTTGACCATATCGGGGGTAACAAATTTTGCCTTGCCCACGGCAGCCACAAGGATATCCGCATTTGCGCATATCTCTTTCAGGTTCTGTGTCTTTGAGTGGGTGATGGTAACGGTTCCGTTCTTGTGGAGCAAAAGCATTGCCATAGGCTTGCCGACGATGTTGCTTCTGCCGATCACCACGCAGTTCTTGCCGCACACATCAACGCCGGTGTCGGCAATAAGCTCCATAACGCCTGCGGGTGTGCAGGGCAGGAAGCTGTAGTCGCCTATCATAATATGGCCCACATTCTCGGGGTGGAATGCGTCAACGTCCTTGTCGGGGCGGATAGCGTTTATAATGGCATTTTCGTTTATCTGCTTGGGAAGAGGGAGCTGGACCAGAATGCCGTTTACTCTGTCGTCATTGTTGAGCTTTTCAACCAGCGCCAAAAGCTCTGCCTGAGAGGTCTCTTCGGGAAGAGCATACTCAAAGGACTCAAAGCCCACCTCTGCGCACGCCTTTTTCTTGTTGTTCACATATACTCTGGAAGCAGGGTTATCACCTACGATAACAACTGCCAGTCCAACGGAAATGCCCTTTGCTTTAAGCTCCTCGGTCTCAGCCTTTACAGCTGCCTTTACCTTTGCGGAAACTGCCTTGCCGTCAATGAGATTTGCCATGATTTTTCCTCCCTGAAATTATTTTTCGCCATTTTCCTCAGAACCGTCCTCAGGCTCGTCGGAAACTATCTTCTGGTCGTCAGTAAGCTGATTTTTCTGCTCTTTCTTTGCCTTGCGGCAGTCCTCCTCAGCCTGCTCTGCCTTTTCGGATTCTGCGATAAGGCGCTTTGATTCCTCGGTATCACGGTAGAGGGGAACGGGGTTCTTTTTAAGTCTCACACGCATGACAATGATATATGCCAGAGCCGCAGCCGCACTTATTATCGCCAACAGCTGTGAAGCCCTTACGCTGCCGATGTAAAGGCTGTCCGTTCTCAGACCCTCCACCACAGACCTTTCCAGTCCGTAGAGGAAAATATACAGCGCAAAGATCTCGCCGTCAAATTTTCTGTGCTTGTGGTAGAAATGCAGGATAAGGAAGCCGATAAGGCACCACAGAGATTCATACAAAAAGCAGGGGTGAACGGGGAGCATGGGGTCGATCTCTATTCCCTTTGCAGCCAGCTCCGCCTGATGATTTATAAGGTAGTTCTGTATCCTGCCGCCTGACATTCCCCAAGGAAGATCGGTGTTTGTACCGAATGCCTCCTGATTGAAGAAGTTGCCCCATCTGCCAAGGCACTGACCGATGAAAAGTCCCATGGCGACAATATCAAGGGTGGGCATGATCTTCAGCTTGCGTATTTTTGCCATAATGCAGCCAAAAAGCAGTCCGCCGATTATGCCGCCGTAAATGGCAAGTCCGCCGTCCCTTATGGAAAGTATGTCCTTGATGCTGTGATAACTTGCTGAATGGAGTACCACGTAGTAGAGCCTTGCGCCCACAACTGCGCCTATAACGCCGGCAATGACCGCATCAATGAGCCTGTCGCCGTCAATGCCGTACTCCTTTGTGCGTCTGAAGCAGTACATCATGGCAAGAAGCATGCCCAGCGCTATCATAACGCCGTACCACTTTACGGAAAAGCCGAATATTGATATAGCTTCCGAATTGATAGTAAGGTCTATCCCAAGCTTGGGAAAGACCACATTATCAACAGGAAGCCTTGAAAGTGCTTCCATAGTTAAGCCTTGCCCTCCTGTTCTTCGCTGCGGATAACGGACAGCGTGCAGTTTTCGGTATCAAAGCGCTGACGGAGGAACTCCGCTGCGTCCTCTGCGGTAACGCTTGCCACAGTTTCGATGGTGGAGAATGCGTTGCCTGTGCTCCTGAGGCCTGCCTTGATAAGTCCGCTTGCAATGGCTTCGGGATTGCCAAGGTTGCGGATAAGGCTGCCGTAATATGCCTTTCTTACAGTCTCGAACTCTTCCTTTGTAAAGCCGACCTGCTTGCGGCGCTCTATTTCCTCGGCGATAAGCTGTGCCACCTTTTCAGGCTCTCTGGACTCGCCGCCGAAAATGGGAACGAAAAATCCGTCGCCCGAAAATGTCTCGGAAGAGAATACGGAGTTGATAAGTCCCTCATCGTAAAGGCGCTTGTAAAAATCGGAGGTCTCGTCTGCCAGCATGGCAAGAACCATGTCGGAAAGCACCTCGCACCTTACTATGTCCTCATTGCTCACAGGCTCGGACTTGTAGCCGATGTTGAACATGGGCACTGCCACTTCAAGCTTCTGCTCCACGTACTTTGAAGCCACGGTAACAGGCTCCTCGGGAACTATGGTCATAAGCTCCTTGTTTTCGGAGGGGATAAGCATCTCGTCGCAGAGCTTCATTATCTCGTCCTCGTCAACGTCTCCTGCAATGGCAAGCACCATGTTGTGGAGATTGTAGAAAGTGTAATAGCAGCGGTAAAGCAGGTCGGCATTGATCTGGGCAATGCTCTCCTTTGTACCTGCAATGTCTATCTTAACGGGGTTTTCGTGATAGATGCCGCCCAGCATATTAAAGAACACACGCCAGTTGGGGTCGTCCTCGTACATTCTTATTTCCTGACCGATGATGCCCTGCTCCTTGCGGACGGTCTCCTCGGTGAAATAGGGCTTCTGGACAAAATCCAGCAGTATTTTCAGGGAGGGGATAAAGTTCTCGGTGCAGGAGAAAAGATAGCAGGTCCTGTCAAAGGAGGTATATGCGTTGCCGAATGCGCCTGTCTTTGCGTAAAGCTCGAACACGCCGCAGTCCTCGTTCTCGAAAAGCTTGTGCTCCAGATAATGGGCAATGCCGTTGGGAACGGTGACAAAATCAGCATCGTCACGGGTCTTGAAGGTGGTGTTCACCGAGCCGTAGCGTGTGCCGAAAAGGGCGTGCTTTATGCTGTAGCCCTCGGTCTTCCAGATAAGTATCTCAAGACCGCTGTCGTGCTTTATCCGTGTGTATTTTTCGCCTGTGCGGTCATTGAAAATGATCTCTCTTGTCATGACTTTTCTCCTCAGTTCTGACCGTAGTAGGCATTCTTGCCGTGCTTTCTCAGGTAATGCCTGTCAAGCAGAGCACGGGGCATAGCTCCCGCAGAGGGATTTATGGAAGCGGCATGATAGTTCATGAACGCCACCTCTTCCAGAACAACAGCATTGTGAACAGCCTCCATAGCGTCCTTGCCCCATGTAAAGGGACCGTGATTTTTTACCAGCACCGCAGGGATAGTCATGGGGTCGATGCCCTCAAATGCCTCTGCAATAACAACGCCTGTTTCCTTTTCATATTCGCCGCCTATCTCTTCGGGGGTCATGTTCCTTGTGCAGGGTATCTCGCCGTAGAAATAGTCGCCCTGAGTTGTGCCCATGGGTATGATGCCGCAGCCTGCCTGTGCGAATGCCGCTGCCCATCTGCTGTGGGTGTGGACGATACCTCCCATATTTTCAAAGCGTCTGTAAAGCTCAAGATGTGTGGGTGTATCGCTGGAGGGCTTGTACTTGCCCTCGGCAACCTTGCCTGTGGCAAGCTCCACAACTACCATATCATCGGCAGTCATTCCCTCATAGGAAACGCCTGAGGGCTTTATTACCACCATTCCGCTCTCTCTGTCAACGGCGGAGGCATTGCCCCATGTGAATGTTACAAGGTTATATTTGGGAAGCAGAAGATTTGCTTCAAGAACTTCTTTTTTGAGATTTTCCAGCATATTATCATTCCTTTCCGTACATTGCAAGGCCTTTTCTGAAAGCGGCTATGTACTTTTCATATCCCTCTCTGCCCTTTTCCTCAGGGTAGGAGACTGTCTTTTCCATATCGCCGAAAACTGAGCTGTCAAGCCAGTCGGCAAGCTTTTTGCCGTTGCCTGTCATCATATAAGCCGCAAGGAGAGCAATGCCCCATGCGCCGCCCTCGCCTGCTGTGGTCATAACAGCCGCAGGGGTATCAAGAGCATCGGCAATTATCTGTGCGGCGGCGTTCTTTACCTTGAAAAGTCCGCCATGGCAGGTGAACAGCTGTGCAGATACTTTCTCGGTATCAAACAGGATATCCATACCCATTTTAAGCGCACCAACAGATGAATAAAGCTGCGCTCTGAAAAATTCGCCCAGTGTGGGAGCGTGCTCGGGCGAGCGGAAATATGCGGGATAGCCCTTTTCAACATTTGCGGCAGGCTCGCCTGACATAAAGCCGTATGCCACCGCTCCGCCGCAGTCCGGGGCAGCGTTCATGGCATTGCGGTAAAGCTTTTCGTAAAGCTCCGACTTGTCGATATCACAGCCCATAAGTGCGCCGAATTCGCCGAACATATTCACCCATGCGTCAAGCTCGGTGCAGCAGCTGTTGCAGTGTACCATGGCAACGGGATATCCGTCGGGGGTAGTTACCATGTCTATCTCCCTGTGAACAGCGGCAAGAGGCTCGCTGAGCACCAGCATGGAAAATACGGAAGTACCTGCGGAGATATTTCCTGTGCCTGCTCTTACGGAGTTTGTGGCAACCATTCCCGTGCCTGCGTCTCCCTCGGGAGGGCAGAGGGGAACGCCTGCTTTAAGGCTTCCTGTGGGATCAAGGAACCTTGCGCCCTCTTCAGTAAGATATGCCCCCTTTTCACCTGCGCTCTTAACGGCAGGGAAAAGGCTGTATATATCATTATCATAGCCATGGGAAGCTATTTTATCGGCATATTTTTTCAGCTTGTTCTTGTCATAGCCTGTCATATCAACGGGGAAAATTCCCGAAGCCTCGCCTATGCCAACGGCATTTTCTCCGCTGAGCATGAAATGGATATAGCCTGCAAGGGTCGTTACTTTCTTGGTTCTGGGAACATATTCCTCTTTGTCGAGCACCGACTGATAGAAATGTGCGCAGCTCCAGCGCTGGGGAATGTTGAAATCAAGCAGCTCGGTAAGCTCTGCCGCAGCCTTTTCGGAGGTGGTGTTTCGCCATGTCCTGAAAGGAGTGAGAAGAGTTCCGTTTTCATCAAATGCCATGATACCGTGCATCATGGCGGAAACGCCCATTGCGCCGTAGGTCTCGGGGCAAACGCCGTATTTCTCCTTTACGTCCGCCAGGAGCGAAGCATAGCAGGAGCGAATTCCGTTATGGATATCATCAAGGGAATATGTCCAGTAGCCGTTTTCAAAGCGGTTCTTCCACTCGTGAGCGCCCGAAGCTATGGGCTTCATCTCGTCGTCGATAAGGCACGCCTTTATTCTTGTGGAGCCAAGCTCAATGCCCAGATATGTCTTTCCTGTTCCGATCTTTTCGACAATAGTCATATCAGTTTTCCTTTCCCGTAAGCACGTAAACAGTATCAAGTTTAAGGGAAGCGGCAAATTCCATTACCTGCTCCTTTGTTACCTTTTCAATAAGCTCCGAAAGCTTTTCGGGAGAAAGAATATCCTCCTCGCTCTTGGTGCAGTCGCTGAAATACCAGTCGGCAATGTTCCGTGGGGAATCGTCCGCACCCTTGAGAGCGCACACCATGGCAAGCTTCGACTGCTCAAGCAGCTCATCGGAGAACTCGCCCTTGGCGGTAAGCGCCAGCTGATTTTCTATCTCCCTGCGTGCAGGCTCGATATTCTCGTTTTCAACGCCGCTGTCAACAAACATAACACCCGATTTCTCCGCAAAGCTTGCGGCGCAGTAATAGCAAAGGCTCAGCTTTTCTCTTACGTTCATGAAAAGCATGGATACGGGCAGTCCGCCGAAAAGTGCGGTGAATACTCTGCGGACGGCAGGGCTTTTTATGCTTGTCTTGTACGCCATGACCATCTTGCTCTGGAGCACATCAAGGCGCTCGGTCTCATATCTTACCTCGGGCTTTAAGGGTGAAAGCTTTTCAGAGGGGGAATATACCGTTCCCCTGTCCATGGCGGAAAATCTGTCGTTTATGAGCTTTTCACACTTTTCGGGAAGCTCCCTGCCCACAAAGAATATCTCGATCCTTGCAGTACGGAGCAGCTCCTTGTATGCTTTCCAAACCTGCTCTGATGTAAGAGCCTCAGCATCGGAGCGCTCGCCCTTGACAGGTATGCCCGCAGGCTCGTTCTCGTATATCACTTTGCCAGCCTTTTTAAGGGCATATGAGCGTTTGTCGTTGATATCAGCGTCAATATCGTCAATAAGCTCCTGCTTTTTCAAAGCAAACTGCTTTTCGGGGAAAGCGCCGTTTTCCGAAACAGGCTCAAAAATACAGCCGCAGAGCAGCTCCAGCACAGCAGCGGAAATCTCCTCACCCTCCAGCGCAAATCTGTCTCCTATGCAGCTGGCGGACATAGTAATGGTCTGGCTGTCGGCAAAGCGGCTGATACCGCCTCTTACGCTGGCACCGTAAAGCTCGGCAAGTCTTGTGTTAAAAGCGGTTATGGTAGGATACTTTGCGCAGGTATCCTCAAGCATAAAGGCTATTGCCGCATTGGCAGAGGCGTTCACCTCGGTGAGCCTTGTTATGAAATGAATGATATAGCTGTCGGTTTTGAATTTGCTGTCGGTAAGCACGGTAAGGGCAATGCCTCTGTCGGCGCTTCCGATGGTTTTTCTTTCTCGTTTTATCGCCACGTAATCAACTCCGATATAAAAAAGATAGTGTTTTTTATACTCATATCCACGGAATTATCGTTATAGTCCCTATAATGTGGGGACTTCCCATAATTCAATGGGATATCAGTATTATTATAACACACAGGAAAATATTTTTCCACTGTTTTTCAAACTTTTTTTGCGACCGCAAGGCAGTGAAAGCAAATAAAAAATCCACACAAATAAGGTCAAGGTATGATGGACAATATAGCCAATCTTCACCGCAGAGCTAAACAAAACCGCCTAAAGATTTTTTATAATGTAATTTAATGCACATTCGCATAAATTTGCTCACCAACTTACAAAAGAACAGCAAATAAAAGAACGGAGTGAAGCCCAAGCTTGTAAACATAGCTATAGAAAAAGGTACAAATAAATGAACGGGGTTCGGTCTCCGGCGGCAAGCAAAATGTAGGGGGATAAAAAACGTTAGGGAATAGGGGTTCAAGGAAGAGATGAGTGCTTGCCTTTTACAAAGCCACGGAGAAACCATCAGGGGGAATGGGAATGCCGTTTTTTGCCCTTGCTTTAGTTTAATTAACCTTTGGTTAATACTTCCCACCTGGTGGTGTCTCCTTTGCATTCGGTACGGACTTTATAAAAATAAAAAGTGTATTTGTCCGTACCTGCGCCTTACGGCGGAAAGCAGAAATGCTATTTTTTCAAAATAGCTCTCAGTTTCAAGCCGCCTGCATAATAAATTTTTTTAGCTTATTTCGATTGAATATATTCTTTTGCAAGACTTTAAATTTTCGGTGCAGGCGGCTTTTGGATTTGTTAGTCAGTCGGCTATTGCTTTAATTATGTTTGCCGTCAGCAAAAGGATTTCGCTGTCTGCGGACAGCGACCAGATGGCTCCGCCCTCTGGACTCCCGCCACCTTTGAAAAGCTGGACTAAACTTTTTGCCTTGTACTAAATAGCACGGATTTTCCTATATTCTTGTTTATTCCTTTTATAACAAAAAGCAGCCCGCTATTTCACGGACTGCTTATATTCATTCTGTTATTATGACCTCAACGCCCTTATCTCTCAGCGCATCAGCCACGGTTTCAAGCTTTTTGTCCCCAGTGACCTTTTTAAGCCCTTTCATCTCAAGGAGAGGCGAAAAATCCTCCGCAGGGATATCCTCAATATACAACACCTGTATGCTGTCCATATCGGTCAGCGGAGTAAGGTCGGAGACCTTTGTGTGGGAGATATCAAGCTCCGTAAGGCTCATATTTTCAAGGCAGGAAATGTTGCTTACGGCACAGAGGGAAACGTCCAGCTTCTGCAAAGCAGGGGCAAGGCTCACAAAGGAGATATCCTCCAGATCGGTGCAGTCGCTGTAAACATTTTCCGCTTCCTGTTTAAGTGCATCGGAAACACCTGCGTCGATATCCGTTCTTATTGCGTCCTTGACCTGTGCCTTATAGGGAGTAACTTTAAGCTTTTTAAGGCGTGTGAAGTCGCTGAGGCTGTCTGTTCCGTCGGTCGTCATAAGTGTAAGTGAAAGCTCACGCTCGCTTATGCTGTAGTATTGTCCGTCTATCTGCCTGACAGCACCGCTGATGCCTGACTGGAGCAAATTCACCAGCACAAACACTCCGATAAGCGCCGCCAGTATCAGCACTGCCTCCACCGCTCTTTTTTTCATAAAGCTATCCTTTCAAAATGTCATTTCTTTTTGGGAGCCTTTGCCGCTGACTTTACGGGCAGGCTCATTGTAAAGAGCAGGTCTGTGGTGAATATCTTCACCGCCAGATACATACATACCGCAAAGAACACCAGCTGATATATAAGTCCGCCCCAGACAAGTCCCATATGACCGAACAGCATATTGTTCATAGCCGTATAAGTGTGGGTAAAGGGAATGATGTAAAGAATTATCCTGGGAATGGGAGAAAGGGAATTTACGTCCGCAAACATGGTGACAAAGAAAGGTATCATGGTTATCATCATAATGGGAAGCACCAGTGTCTGGACGGACTTGGTATCGGTGGCCATTGCTCCGAGGATAAGGGACACGGAAAGACCTATGGCAATGGTAAGGAACAGCTGAACTGCAAAAATCGCCATCTGACCGCCCGAAAGGGCAAGTCCAAGAGTTTTCATTGCGTCGCCCATGGAGATACCGCCGCTTGCATCGGAGGATATCTCGTTCACCGCACTGCCCATCATGCCGTTCATATAGAACGCAAAGCCCACGACCATTGATGCCGCATTGAGGAGAGCCACTATAAGTGCAGCTATCATCTTTGCCATAAGCACTGTAAATCTTGAAACGGGTGCGGAAAGCAGTGTTTCAAGGGTCTTGTCTATCTTCTCGGTGGAAATGGCTGTCATTATCATCTGGGAAGCCATGAGAACGAGGAAGAACACCGCAAAGGGAGCTATCATGGACTGGTTCATAAGCATTGCGCTCAGCGCCTCGGAGGAGACTTCAACAGTCTTTCCGTTGGCTGCGGTGTAGGAAACCGCCAGCACAGGCTCGCTTATAAGCTGCATCTGCTCATCGGTAAGCCCCATTTTCTCCGTCTCGATATACTTTGAGGTATATGCACTGATGGACGATGTAAGGCTTGCTGCGGAAATGCTCTTCATGGAAGATGCCAGACCGCCCTTGTCAATAAGGCTCACGCAGTTTACCGATGCCTGACCGCCGTTCATAACGGTCTCGCCGAAGCCTGCGGGGATAATTACAAGATTATCCAGTCCCAGCCTTTTAAGCTCGCTGAAATAATCATCGGACTGAAGTGTTACCACCTCGGGGTCTGCGCCGTAATCGGGCAAAGCCGTTATCATATCCGCTGTGAACCGGGAGCCGTCCAGATCGGCGATATTCACCTGGGAATTGTTGATGGCATCGTCCATAACGCCGCCCATGAACTGACCCAGGCAGATAAGCAGCACGCAGGTGAATATCATGGCAAATATCGCCTGCTTGGTGAGCAGTTCTCTCAGCTCTTTTTTAAGAAGGTTACCTAACTTCATCAGAAGTCACCACCCTTTCAAATACCTCTTCAAGGTTAGCCGCTTCATAGCGCTGCTTCAGCTCGTCGATAGTGCCCACAGCCATTATTTTGCCGTGCGCCATTATGCCCACTCTGTCGGAGACATATTCTATCTCCAGCATATTGTGGGAGGAGAGCAGGAAGCTCATGCCGTCCTCTGCGGAAAGCTTTCTTATAGTTTTTCTGATATCAAGGGCGTTTATAACGTCCAGTCCCGAGGTAGCCTCGTCCAGTATGGCAAGGCGGGGGCGGGTCATTACCGCACGGGAGAGCAGCAGCTTTCTAATCATACCTCTTGAATAGCCGCCTATCTTCTCTTCCAGCCTGTCGCCCAGACCGCACATATTTACGCCACGGTTAACAAAAGTATCTATCTCGTCCTTGTCGGAGGAAAAAAGCCCTGCCATAAAGTAAAGATAGTCCATGCCTGTCATGGTCTTGTAAGCGCCTGCCTCATCGGGGAGGTAGGTTATTGCCTGGCGCACCTTGTCAGGCTCCTTGATAATGCTGTGACCGTCCACAAACGCATCTCCGCCGGTGGGAGTGATAAGCGTGGATATCATTCGTATGGTAGATGTTTTTCCTGCGCCGTTGGGGCCGATAAGCGCAAATATCTCCCCCTCATTTACGGAGAAGTTCACGCTGTTTACGGCAACAACGCCTTTTTTATACTCCTTTGTCAGGTTTTCAACCCTGAGTATCTCACCCATATTGTTCTTCCTTTCTCATGTTTAACATGAATGTCTTTTTATCATTATAGCATAGGCCCGATTTTATTTCAATAATGTTTCGCACTTTTTAATGATATTCTAATTTACCTGAGTGTGCCGTCCTCATTGAATTTGTTTTTAAGCTTATGCTCGGTAACAGGCATAACGGACAGCAGCAATATCTGCTGAAAGGCTTCTGCGGCAAGCAGTCCATAAAGGCAGCCGTTGCCATAGATAGTTCCTGTAAATCCAAGAACTGCCAGAGCAATGGGGCACAAAAGTCCTATCGCTCCGCAGATAAGCCAGTGTATCCCGCTGACCTTGTGGGCATATGCCCATGTGCTGCCGTTTATCATTGATCTTTTTGACCTGTAGCCCACTATTCCGTTTATATTATCGGGCGGGTTTGTGACGAACCAATATCCGCAGGATATCATGACCACAGGCAGAAAAACAGACAATACCACGCTGAAAACTATCTCAAACATCACCGTCACCCTTTCCGCTGCCGTTTTCTTCGTCCAGCTCGCACAGAAACTCACGGAAATTGCGGTAGCGCTTCTTTGAGCCGTCGGGGAGGTCTATCTCAAAGCCCGAATTTGCCAACTCCTCGGCAGTCATCTGAAAGACAAGCTTCGACTTGGATTTTCTGCGCTTGTTGACGCATTCCGTCAGCAGATATTCTATCTGTCCGTTGATGGAACGGAAATCGTCCTCCGCCCACCTTGCCAGCTCATCATAAAGGGAAGCGGACAGCCTGAGCGGCACCTGCTTTTTCACCTTGGTATTTTCATTTTCAGCCATTCACTTCACCTCATAACTTATTTTTCTTTATACATTACAGTTGTTATTATGCTGCCAAGCATTTCCGTAAGCCGTCAAAAATACTTTTCCATAAGCATGAAAAGCCCCATGCGGAAATCGACTGTGCCAGCAACGGTATAGCCGTGCTTTTCATACATTTTCAAAGCATAGGGATTTTTGCTGAAAGCATCTATTCGAACAGCATGAATCCCCTGCTCCGAAAGAAGCTTTTCGATGTGGTCAAGAGCTTTGCCGCCCACTCCGCAGCCCTGAAAATCAGGGTCAACGCAAAATCTGTGGAGCACTCTGTAGGGCACATCGGGGGCTTTCCACGCAGCATGGTTATAGGACTCGTCATACTGCATATTCAGTACGAACATAACAGCGATCCTGCCGCCTGCCCTGCCCACATACATCTGACCCTTTTCAATATCGTCCTGCAAAGTGGCACGGTCGGGATATACCTCGTCCCACTGGAATATGCCCATGGAATCCATTTTCTCCACCGCTCTTTTTATCACCGAGCAAAGCTCATCAAGGTCGGCGGGAACTGCTTTTTCGTATATAATATCCATATGAATTTCCTCTTTTTATCAATATATCGAACCGCTGTTTACTATAGGCTGAGCGTCCTTGTTGCCGCAGAGTACAACCAGCAGATTTGACACCATCTGTGCCTTGCGTTCCTCGTCAAGCTCGCAGACATGGTTTTCAGAAAGCCTTTCGAGAGCCATTTCCACCATGCCCACAGCGCCGTCAACTATCTTCTGGCGAGCTTCGATAATGGCAGCCGCCTGCTGTCTCTGTAGCATAGCCGCAGCTATTTCGGGAGCATAGGCAAGGTGGGTTATGCGGGCTTCAATTACTTCAATTCCCGCATCATCTACCCTGGACTGGAGCATATCACGCAGATGTCCTGCTATCTCGGCGGAAGAACCTCTCAGGGACTTGACATTTTCCCCGTCGCCGTCGTAAGGATACGCCCCTGCCACATCACGGAGAGCGGAATCTGACTGAATTGAAACATATTCCTCGTAGTTGTCCACATTGAAAACAGCCTTTGCGGTGTTTGCTATCTTCCAGATAACAACAATGCTTATCTCAATGGGATTGCCGTCACGGTCGTTTATTTTCTGCTTTTTGTTGTCAAGGGTCATTGCCTTGAGGGACAGCTTTTTGCCCACAGGCGCAGTCGCTTCCTGAGGATTTTTGCCGGAAGCGATCTTCTGGGCAGATGCAGGGTTGACGGCAATGCTAAATGGATTTACGAAGAATATGCCCTCCTTTTTAAGTGTACCCGTATATTTTCCGAAGAGTGTGAGGACAAGCGCCTCGTTGGGACGTATTACCTTTACGCCCATAAAAGGTATCCAGCCGATGCACAGCCACAATACGCACATCACCATAAGAGGTGCGCCGAAAGCTGTGCTGCCGTTATCCAGTGCCATAGCCGCAGGGATAACTCCCACAGCGGCAGCAACATACACCAGCACGGAAAGAATGCCCACAGCAAGCCCGTTGGGAGCATTCAGCTCCTTTTCATCAACTGTACTTATTATCTCTTTTTTCTCTTTCATAAAAGTGCCTCCTTGTTATTTTGCTTTTGTCAGATGATATCATTTTGATATCATCATAATAGCATATATTTCCATGTTTGTCAAGAGGCAAATAATGTTATTTACGCAAGAAAATAAAAATGCCGCCCCTTTTCAGGAACGGCATGGACTGCTTATGAAAAAAATCAGTCGGAAACGTAAGGAAGAAGAGCGATGTGTCTTGCTCTCTTGATAGCAACTGTAAGTTCTCTCTGGTGGTATGCGCAGGTACCGGTAACTCTTCTGGGAAGAATCTTGGAACGCTCGGTCATGCACTTTCTGAGCTTAGCAGTATCCTTGTAATCTATCTTCTCCACTCTGTCAGCGCAGAACTGGCAAACCTTCTTGCGGGTTCTCTTTGCGCCTCTGGGAGCTCTTTCTCTATCCTTTTCCATGAATGAAACCTCCTTATTCAGAAATTGGTCGTTTTCTGCAATCAGAACGGAAGATCGCTGTCGCTGATGACTTCTTCAAAGTCGCTCAGGTCTCCCACCGAAACTGCGGGTGCAGGTGCAGACTGCTGATATGCAGGCTGCTGGGGAGCTTGCTGCTGATATCCGCCCTGGCTGCCGTAATTGTTGTTCTGAGACTGACCGCCGCTGTAGCCGCCCTGCTGATATCCTCCGCCTGCGGAACCCTTTGTTTCACCGAATGAAACATTGTCTGCAAAAACTTCGGTAACATAGTGACGTACATCGGGGTAACGCTTGTCATCATAGGTTCTGGTTCTAAGCTCGCCCTCGACAAGTATAAGTCTACCCTTATTGAAATAACGGCACACAAATTCCGCAGTCTGTCTCCATGCCACAACGTTGATGAAATCAGACTGTCTTTCGCCATTCTGACTTGTATATCCACGTGTTACCGCAACGGTAAACTGGCAGGTGGAAACGCCGTTCGGGGTCTGGCGAAGCTCGGGATCAGAGGTAAGTCTGCCCATAAGGATCACCTTATTTATAGAACACGCACCCAGCATAACAATTCAGCCTCCTTCAGATTTGCTTTCAAAATCGGATTACTTAACAGTAATCAGTGAACGCATAACGCCCTCGGTGATCTTGAGTACACGGTCAAGCTCTGCGGGGAAATCGGGAGCAGATGTGAAAGTGTAGAGAACGTAGTAGCCCTCGGTCTGATCGTCGATCTCGTAAGCAAGCTTTCTCTTGCCCCACTCGTCAACAGACTCAACAGTACCTGCCTCTGCCATCATACCCTTGAACTTCTCAGTAAGAGCCTTAATGCCGTCCTCACCCTGCTTCAGGCTGAAAACTACCATTGCTTCATAGGTTTCGTTGATCTTTGCCATTTATAAGCACCTCCTCTTGGATTACGCCTGCACTTCTATATACAGACGAGGATAACAAATGATATTATACCACTCTCCCCCTGTTTTGTCAAGCACGCAGGCAGGAGTTGTCAGCCGGATATTTGTAAATTTATTGTAAACAGGCAGGTTGAACCTGCACCCTCCCGTGGGTATGCTTTGTCGGGACATCTCATTTGCGGCTCGGTAACTTTTATTTGCACAAAGAGAAGAGCTGCCGCACAGTTGCAGCAGCCCTTATTATCATTCGTATCTGAGAGCCTCTATAGGGTCCAGCTTTGCTGCACGGTTTGCGGGGTAATAGCCAAAGAACACGCCTATTCCCATGGAGAAGCCAACCGCAAGCACTATGGAGCCTAATGATGGCGGTGCCATTGTGCCCACTATCAGTCCCGCAATGTTTCCGAGGCCTATGCCAAGCAGTATGCCTATCGCTCCGCCGATAAGGCAGATGATGATAGACTCGACTATGAACTGCATTCTTATAGCGGAATTGGGTGCGCCCATAGCCTTTCTTACGCCTATTTCACGGGTTCTCTCCGTTACGGATACCAGCATGATGTTCATTACGCCGATGCCGCCTACGAGAAGAGATATGCCTGCGATAACCGATATCGCCAACTGAAGTGTTCCCAGCACCTGGTCTATCATAGCCATCTGGGACTCCGCTGTCTGGTACATTACCTCGATAGAGTCATTGTCACGGTAATAGGTGTTGTTGATATAGCTCTGCACCTTGTCGCAGAATTCGGTAGCATCAACGCCTGTTTTTGTGTTAAGGTTGAAGTAGTAAAATGTGTCATCGTTCATGCCCATATTTCTGTTAAAGGTGCTGTAGGGCATATATATCTCGCCGTTCCAGTCCTCACCGGTCATATTTACCATGGCGGACATAATGCCTGAAAGCTGATATTCATATACGCCCACAACGGTAAGGTCTGTCATCTCACCATCTACCGTAACGGAAATGCTTTTTCCGATAGCGCCTCTTACCGAGCCAAACACCTTCTGAGCCTGTCTGTCGGAGATAACACAGGTGCTTCTCATCTGTTCGCAGTCCTTGTCGGAGATGTATCTGCCTGCGATGACCTTTGTCATGCTTGACCTGATATATCCCGAGCTTACTCCGTAAAGATTGATGTCATATTCCTTGCGGTGAAGTGTCATTTTTCCGCTTGAAGCGCCTGCACTCATTATAACAGCGTCTATCTCGTCACCGAACTTTTTCTGAACGTCCTTTATCATGTCCTCGGTGATGAAGTCCTCTACCATGATATAGTCACGGGCTGCGTCATCCTTCGTGGTCAGCTGGAAGCCTACCAGATTTGAGCCGCCCTGTGAATTGAATATATCCATGACGCTTGCTTCCATTATGCTTCCAAGGGTGCTTATGGCAATTACCGAGCTTATGCCGATAATGATGCCGAGCATTGTGAGGAATGACCTCATCTTGTTTGATTTAAGCCCTGCAAAGGCAAGGGCAATGTTTTCCCAGAAGCCCATTATTCCCCTGCCTCCTTTTCTGCTGTCAGCTCATTTGGGGTCTGCTCGGAATGAACGGGCTTATATTCTGCAATATCGCCCGTGTCGCCGATGATGTTTCCGTCAGAGATAGTGATTATTCTGTCCGTCTCGGCTGCCAGCTCGTTGTTGTGGGTGATGAGCACTATGGTCTTTCCCTGCTCCTTGTGGAGCTTGTGGAAAAGGTCCATTACAAGGCGGCCTGTTTTGCTGTCCAGCGCACCTGTAGGCTCATCGGCAAGGATAATGGCAGGGTCGTTTGCCATGGCTCTCGCAATGGCGATACGCTGCTTCTGACCGCCTGAAAGCTCGTTGGGCATATGCTTGGCACGGTCGGTCATCTCGACTATTTCAAGCAGCTCCTCTGCCCTTTCCTTGCGCTGCTTTGCAGGAACTCCCGCATAAAGCATTGGCAGCTCGATGTTTTTCAGTGCCGATGTTCTTGCGATAAGGTTAAAGGTCTGGAAAACGAAGCCTATCTGCTTGTTTCTTATCGCCGAAAGCTCCTTATCGCTGGCTTTTGAAACGTCTGTTCCATCAAGATAATACTGTCCCGAGGTGGGGCGGTCAAGTGCGCCGATAATGTTCATCAGCGTGGACTTGCCCGAACCCGACTGTCCAACTATTGAAACGAACTCGCCCTTGGGGACGTTGAATGTCATTCCGTGAAGTATCTCCAGCTCATTCGGCGTTCCCACATAGAAGCTCTTTACGATATCCTTTGCACAGATAACATACTCTGAGGCTTCCTTTGGGGGAGGCGCATAGCCGTAGGTCGCAGGGGTGATATTTTTCATTGCGAACACCCCTTACTGTGCTGCCGCAGCGCTCTGAACAGCGTCGCCCAGTGCGCTTGCGATGATAACAACGCCGCCATCGGTAACGTCGCCTGCGTTGGTGATGATATTCATGCCGTCTGTCAGCTCGTCAGAGATTATCTCTATCTCCGCATCGCTCTCAAAGCCTGTGGTAACGGGTACCTTTCTTGCTGTGGCAGTAGTCGCATCGACCATATCAGCCACATATACGCAGCAGTTGCCGTCAGCGTCCTCGATAAGGCTGTCGTAGCCTACCGCATAAACATTCTCGGCGCTGCCCGTAACTGCAGTGCACTTGCTTGTCATGCCGATAAGCACACCCGAATCCTTGGTGTCGTGGATCGCTATCTCAACGCCGAAGGAAGATGTTCCGTCGCTCTTGCCGTCAACGCCCTTGTTGCCTGTGGGGGCTATTTTTGTGACTGTTCCGTCAAATTCCTTGTTGTTGAGGGAGGGGATAGTTACCTTTACGTCAAGTCCTGTTTTCATCTCGCTGATGGAATATTCCTTTACGGAAGCTGTCATTTTAAGGTCGTCAAGATCCTCGATGATGAAAAGCACGCCTGCTGCAGCAGAACCGGATACTGCATTTACCTCGGTTATGGTTCCGTCGCAGGGAGCTGTGATAACGCAGTCAGCCAGCTTATCCTTGAGAATTTCAAGATTGATAAGGTTAACGTCATTTTCGGAAAGCACCTTTTCCCTGTCGGCTGCTGCTTTGAGAGAAGCAAGGGAGGACTCGGCATTTTTCTGTGCGATGGAGTAGCTTTCCTTTGCGTCGTCAAGGGTCTGCTGTGCGGAGTCAACTGCGTCCTTGTAGCTCTTGAGGGAAGTGTCGTTGCCATCCTCTACGGAAGCAAGATTGCTCTTTGCAGTCTCGTAGGAGGTCTTTGCACGCTCATATGCACGCTCGGCATTTTTGAGCTTTACTGAGTTGGAGGAATCAATGTCTGCCTTTGCCTTGGTGTATGCTTCAAGTGCGCTCTCATATGTCTTTTCGGTGGTCTTTACGTTGTACTTTGCTTCAAGCTCGGAAAGCTTTGTCTGAGCTTCGTTCAATACCTGCTGAGCCTGGGCAACGTCATTCTGTGTAACGGAGCCTGACTCGAACTGGAGCATGGTGGAAAGATAAGAGTAATTTTCATATGCTGTCTGGTAAGCTTCTCTTGCCTTTGTAAGCTCGTCGTTCTTGTCGGTGCTGTAGCGGCTGTCATATTCCTTCTTTGCGTCGTCATATGCGTCTTTAAGGTTCTTGATGTCGCTGTAGTCCTCGTTTTCAACGTCAGACTTTGCTTCCATATAATCATCATAAGCATAGTCAAGCTCTGCCTTTGCGGAAGCAACGCTGTTTTTTGCGGAGGTGAGCTGGCTGTCACGGTCGGTACCCGATACCGCAAGCTGCTCGTCATACTTATCCTGAGCCTTTTTCAGTGCGTCCTCTGCGCTGTCAAGGTTCATCTTGGCGTTTCTTATCTCGGGATATGTACCGTCATTTATCTGCTGGAGAGCTTCGTTATAGTTCTTCTCGGCAGTAGTGAGGGAATATTCCGTGTTGATGTTGCTGCTGTCGATAGTAGCCTGCTGCTGGATTATCTGGTTCTGGAGATCGTCGGAATTAAGGGTAGCAAGGACATCGCCCTTTTTTACCTTGTCTCCCACCTCAACATTTACAGTCTCAACATTGTACTGGAGGTTTGCGCTGACCTTTTCAAAGGTACGGCTCTCAACGATGCCGCTTACCGAAATAGTGTTTTCGATATTCTTTTTCTGAAGCTCTGTCACCTCAGCCATGGTCATTCCCGACATCATAGATGCGCTGTATATCATCATAGCCACAAAGCCAATGACGATAGCAAGCACTATCAGAAGAATGATGACCTTTACCTTGGGGCCTTTCCTGCCCGCTGCGTTTGTTTTGCTCATAAATCTGCTCCTTTTTCTGTTTGCCGCAGGGCGGCGTCTTTATTTTCGTTCAGAAGCGCAACCACCTCCGAACGGGTATATCCAAGGCGCTTCATAGCGCCGAGAAAGCTTGTTATCTCCTTTTGTGCCAGCTCTTCACGAAGCTCGCTGAGCTTCATTGGGTCATCGGTGACAAATCTTCCCAGTGTACGCTGGGAATATACCACGCCCTTTTTTTCAAGCTCCGTAAGAGCCTTCTGCATGGTGTTGGGATTTACCCCCGCCTCTGCCGCAAATTCACGGACGGAAAGCAGTCTGTCCCCGGGGGACAGCATACCCGATACTATCATCTGCTCCAGCTGTTCGATTATCTGAATATAAATAGGAATATCAGGCGAAAAGCTCCAGTGCATCTTATCTCCCCTTGTATTACTGATATAATACAATAATACAACACACAGATAAATATGTCAATCGTAATTTTTAACAATCGTCTTCATTGGCTCGGGGGATATATTAGCTGTATTATACAAATAATACAATCAGCTTATGCCCTTACGACCTTATGACCCGAGGCAAGCTCGAAATGGCAAACCGCAATGCCAAGGTCAAGGACAGTTCCCACACCTGCGCCTGCCTGTGCCGTCACCTGCCTGCCGTCCCACCTGAAGAAGAACTTCTGCCTGTTCATGGCGGTGGGAGCAAGCATAGCGCCCTCCATGCCTCTCATGAACCACTGAGGCTCTCCCCTGCATGAGCAAAGCTTTTCAATGGGCTTTGAGTCATGTGGGATACCGTTGTTATCGCCATATCCAAGGGCAATTACCGCAAATATCTTATCCGCTCCCTCTGCCCTTACGAAGCCTTTGCTGTAGGTCATGCCCACCCAGCAGGAATTTATGCCAAGCTCCGCAGCTTTAAGCAGGGCAAGCTCGCCGCAGTAGCCTGCCTCGAACTCCTTATCTTTAGGGGCGGCAACTACAAAATAGCTGTGTACATTTTTAAAAGTGCCTATCTTTGAGATAAGTCCGCCGAAGGCTTTCGGTTCGCCCGTAACAAGTCTCAGGGAAACGCCGTACTCCTTATTTATTCCGTCAATGTATCCGTCAAGAATATCAGCTGCGGCAGAGCCTATCTCCAGTGAACGGAAGCTCCTTACGCTGTGGCGTTTTCTCATTATCTCCATAATATCCATGTCATCGCTCCTTTTCCGTTGGCATAACCGTATTTTACACCGCAAAAATTAAATCTCCCCTTGTGTAAAATTAAAATCACATTAAAAAGGCAGCCGTTATTCTCCTTGACATTCACCCCCACCTCAGTTATAATAGTATGTAAGCGATAATATTCAAAGGCGGTTATAATATGGATATAAAATTTCATCTTCCGGATTTTGTAAGGCATTTCAGACTTAACCTGACACTTGCGGAATATATGTCAAGATTTCCCGACGCTTTCGTTGACGGCGTAAAGATCGGCTCGGTTTACGGCTGCTTTCCCAATATGACCTGGAACGGCGGCAGATTTATCCAGGGCGACATGGATCCACGAATTATCCGTGAGATACTCAGCCAGTTCAACAAGCGTGGCATTCCCTGCCGTTTTACTCTCACAAACCCCGAAATAAAAATGGAGCACCTCTCCGACCCGCTGTGCAATGCCATTTTAAAGGCTGCGGACAACGGCATGAACGAAGCTATCGTGTTCTCCCCCATGCTGGAGGACTACATCAGAGACAAGTTCCCCGATATGCCCATAACCAGCTCCACCTGCAAGCAGATAGAGGACTTTGACGAGCTTTCCGCAGAAATGGAAAAGGACTACTCCCTCGTAGTCCTGGACTATAATTTCAACAATAATTTTGATGTTCTTGAAAAGCTCCCCCACAAGGAAAAGGCGGAGCTTCTCATCAATCCCTGCTGCACCCCTGCCTGCAAGCGCAGAGGCGACCATTACCGTTCTATCGGCAGGAGCCAGATCGCCTGTACCCAGCACATGATGAAGCGCACAGGCACTCCCTACATTCCCGAACCGTTTGAATGCCAGTGCATGAAGAGGACGCTTTATCAGACTGTTGACTCCCCTCTGCATATTTCACCCGATGCTATTTACAATAAATATGTACCAATGGGCTACGGCAATTTCAAGATCGAGGGCAGAAGCGTTCCCGATGTGAATATTCTGGAAAACTACATTTATTATATGGTCAAGCCCGAACTCAGGGACAAAGTCCGCCTTGACATTCTGCTTATGCTCACCAAGGATTTCAAATACTTTAAATAAGAAAGGTCGGTCACTCTATGAAGCTGCTGGCTATTGACGGAAACAGCATTATGAACCGTGCATTTTACGGCATAAAGGCGCTTTCCAACAAAAAAGGTACGTTCACCAACGCCCTTACGGGATTTATGAACATCTATCTTAAAACTGCGGGGGATATCTCTCCCGACTGCTGTGCCGTGGCTTTCGACCTGAAAGAGCCTACGTTCCGCCACAAGGCAAGCGCCGCATACAAGGCAAACCGCCACGGTATGCCCGATGAGCTTGCCATGCAGATGCCGCTTATCAAGGATATCCTCCGTGATATGGGCATAAGCGTTATCGAGTGCCCAGGCTTCGAGGCGGACGATATTCTGGGAACACTTGCGGCTTCCTGCGGCGAAAATGACAGTGCATATATCCTTACGGGTGACCGTGACAGTCTGCAGCTCATCACCGACAACGTGACCGTTCTGCTCCACACTACAAAGGAGCTTATCCGCTGCACTCCCGAAAAGTTCGGCGAGATGTACAACGGCCTTGAACCAAAGCAGCTTATCGACCTGAAAGGTCTCATGGGCGACAGCTCCGATAACATCAGCGGAGTAAAGGGCATAGGCGAAAAGACCGCACTGGCGCTTATTTCCGAGTACGGCTCCGTTGAGGGGCTATATGAAAAGCTGGACAAGGGCGAGGTCACTGCCACAAAGTCCGTCATTGCAAAGCTTGAAGCGGGCGCTCAGGACGCAAAGGACAGCAAGTGGCTGGCAACCATTGTTACAGATGCACCCATAAGCCGAAACATTGCCGACTACAGCTACAAGGAAAAGGACGAAGCTGCCCTTTCACAGCTCCTTACCGAGCTTGAAATGACAAAGCTTATGGAAAAGCTGAATATAAAGCCCTCTGCGGAGGCACCGTCAGAAGCAGAAAAGCTTCCCGAGACAGAATACACCCTGTCGGAAATGTCCGTCAACGACATAAGCGGCAGCTTTGCTTTCATCTTTGTTACAGGCGAAAAGCCAAAGCTTTATGTATCATACAACGAAAAGCTTTGCTGCTTTGAGGACGAAAAGGATATCCTTTCTCTACTTTCAAGTGGCTTTGAAAAGCAGACCTTCAGTGCAAAGCCTGCCTACAGATATTGTCTTGAACACGGCACAGAGCTGAAAAATGTGGTATCCGACGGCGATATTGCCGGCTACCTGCTGAACGCCTCCGCCTCGGAATACACCATAAACGGACTGTGCGCACTTTACAGCTGCCCCTCCTACGAAAAGCTGGGCGAATATGCCGACATTGCCGCCCTGAGCGGACTTTGCACACGTCTTGACAAAGAAATATCCGACCTTGGCATGGAAAAGCTTTACACCGAAACGGAGCTGCCCCTCACCGAGGTGCTGGCTTCCATGGAATTTTACGGCGTAAAGGCAGATACCGACGGCATAAGGGAGTTCGGCAACACCCTCTGCGGCGAGATAGAGGGACTGGAGCAGCAGATATATTTCCGTGCAGGCAAGCAGTTCAACATTGCTTCCCCGAAGCAGCTGGGCGCAGTGCTTTTTGAAGATCTGGGGCTGCCGTCGGGCAAGAAAACCAAAACAGGCTACTCCACCAATGCGGACGTGCTGGAAAACCTCCGTGACAAAGACCCCATTATAGATATGATAATCATGTACCGCCAGTACACCAAGCTCCAGTCCACATATGTTGAGGGGCTTTTAAAGGCAGTCTCCGCAGACGGCCGCATTCATTCCGTTTTCAAGCAGACCGAGACCAGAACGGGACGTATATCCTCCACGGAGCCAAATTTACAGAATATCCCCGTCCGCACGGAGCTTGGACGGAACATGAGAAAATTCTTCGTCAGCGAAAAGGGCAGAACGCTTATTGATGCGGACTACAGCCAGATCGAGCTAAGAATACTTGCACACCTCAGCGGCGATAAAAATATGCAGGAATCGTTCATCAGCGGCAAGGATATCCACACCTCCACGGCAGCACAGGTGTTCGGAATGCCCGAGGATATGGTAACGCCCGAAATGAGACGTGCGGCAAAGGCGGTAAACTTCGGCATCGTATATGGCATAAGCGCATTCTCGCTTGCAAAGGATATCGACGTTTCCGTTGCCAAAGCGGACAGATATATAAAAAGCTACCTTTCAAACTTCCCCAAGGTAAAGGAATTTATGGACAAAGCCGTTGCCGATGCGGAAAGCAAGGGCTATTCCGAGACCATATTCGGCAGGCGCAGATATATCCCCGAGCTTGCGGCGAAAAACAAGAACATTCAGTCCTTCGGCAAGCGTGCGGCAATGAATGCCCCCGTGCAGGGTGCGGCGGCGGATATCATCAAGATAGCCATGGTAAAGGTGTTCCGCAGGCTGAGAGACGAAAAGCTGGACGCTCACCTTATTTTGCAGATACATGATGAGCTTATCATAGAAGCCTCCGAAAAGGACTCTGCCCGTGCGGCGCAGGTGCTGGGCGAGGAAATGCGGAATGCAGTAAAGCTTGATATTCCCCTCACCGCCGATGTGGAAATGGGCAAAAGCTGGTTTGAGTGCCACTGACACATTATAATTATATAACATAAACGAACAGCTGTTCACAAGGTCATAGCCTTATGAACAGCTGTTTTTTATGTATTCTCCGCTGCCGTGCTCATTTTTGTCCAGTTGATATATCCGTATATCGCATTTATAAGGTACACCGCCCACATGGTGGTCATGATAGGGTCGCCCTTGCCTGCCCACATAAGCACGGTTACCGTGTCAACGATTATCCACAGCAGCCACTGCTCACGGTAGCGCATTATCATAAGCAGGTTTGCGGTAATGGATATCACCGTGCTTGCGCTGTCGAGCCATGCGGAGCTTCCGCCCAGAGCCGACAAAAGCAGCTTGTAAAGAACGATAGCCACAGCCGTTCCTATCAGCAGAAGCACTGCGGGAAGTGGCTTCATTCGCCTGCCCTTTACTGTATCGCCACTGTCCTTTTCCATGTTCTTCTTCCACATATATATGCCCACAAACTGGCTGGGGAGGTAGTACAGTGCGTTGAGCATCACCTCGCCGTAAAATCTGCTTATCCACGATACCGCAACATATGCCGCAATATTTACAAAGCCCCAGTAATACTGCGCTTTTTTGCCCGCTGCGCAGAGCACCACGCAGTTTATGCCGCATATCGCCGCAAAGGCGCTGAGGATATTGTACAATGTCAGCCCGATTTCGTCCGTAAGTGCAAAATACACCGTGAACCCCGTTACCGCCAGAACCTCCGCCCACTGAAAGGGCGTGAAATATTTTATTATTTTCTTTATCATATTGTCCCCCTTATAATCTTTACCTGAGCATATCCTCCACAAGCTTTACCGCCTTTTCATACCGTTCAGTATAATTTCCGCTGAGAGATATTGGATAATATCCATGGGAAACATATATCTCCCTGATAAGATTGCTGTACTTTTCACGCTCAGCGGCAATTATGGGGCTTCTGTCGCCGTCCTGCACAAACTTAACGTCCGCCTCGCAGAAAAGCACCAGATCATATTCATTGAAAAGGGATATCGCCTCCGCCAGTGCGGAATTTCTCTCATTTTCCTTATCCCCCAGAAAATCTATAAAAAACTTTGTGATAAGGCAGTCCGTATCCTCGAAAAGCACCTTGTTGGATGATCTTATCAGTTCAATCTCACGCTGCTTGTGGGTGAGGAGTATATCTCGGAAATCCGAGGGTATCATCAGTTCATCTGTACCCGACCGCTCAGACAGCTCACGCCCTGCCTCTTCCATGAAATTGGTATTGAAGTGCATGGCAAGATTTTGCGTAAGCGTGGATTTTCCTGTGCTTTCGCTGCCGATAAGCAGGACTTTTTTGACGTAATAAGGCCGCACATTTGTCGGCAGCCAGTCCCAGTGACCGTAGATATCCTTTCGTATTTCCGTGGAGGATATGCCGTCACGGGGGAATATGACCAGCTCCGCATCGGGATAGCACACATTCCAGAAGCTGTTTTCGTCATAATCGCTGCCGCAGAAAACCGCATCTATCTTCTCCCCCGCAAAGCTTTTCACCTTTTCCGCATCAGCAAACCACTGCTTTTCGTCATACTCAGCCTTTGTGCCGCAGTCGTCCTCAAGAATGAATATCCTTACATCAGGGAGATGACGGGTAAGCTCATATACCCACCTGTACCGCACACGAATATCCACTTCACTGCGTTTTTTGCCGCTGCTTATCACGATAATGAGCCTTTCGCACATATTTGCAGCCTTGATAATGCACCTCACATGACCGATATGAAGCGGATTAAAGCTGCCGCCGTACATTCCGCATCTGTATTTCATAATGTGACCGCCTTTCGTCATTATTTTCCGTTTCGTATAATGGGATAAACATTTCCGCTTACCTCTGTAAGCGCCCTGCCGAGAAGATTTTCCCCACGCCATTTCTTTACGCTGAAGCGGTCGGGAGAGCTCATGGAAAGCCCTATCCCCCACACTCTGTCGCTGACTGAACATTCCGCAAAAACGCAGCCGCCGAAGCTCAGCAGGCGCTCCATAAGCTCCTTATTCTGCGAGAATTTAAGCTGTACCCCACGCTTAACTATCTCATATTTGTTTTCGTCCCACAGCTTTTGGTCAAAGCCCTTTACAAGCCTGCCCAGCGCCTTTATCTCGGCAGGAGAGGAAAGCACCATCACCTGTCGGGCAGTTTCATCATCGCCGAAAAGCACCGCCTTGCGGTACATCATGTACTGCTCTGCCGATGAAAATTCTCCGTATTCATCATCGGAAAAGCTGCTCATGTACCAGTTGCTGAGAAAGCCGTTAGGCTCTTCGGGCTTGTGGAAGCAGATTATGTTGTACATATTGTCACGCTCCTATAAATATCATTCCGGTTTTTTTCTGTATATCCTGCTGGGGCGGTGAGCGTCCCCCGAGGTCATGCGCTCGGTCTCCTCGATAAGGGGAGCCACCCTGCGGCGGAAGTTTGCCTTGTAGAGATGCCTGCCCAGAAGTATCTCATAAACCCTTTGCAGCTGGGGAAGGGTAAATTCCTTGGGCAGGAATTCAAAAGCTATGCGTGAATATTCTGTCTTGTTCCTTATCCGCTCCCTGCCGTATTCGATGATCCTTCGGTGGTCGAAAGCAAGCTCTTCATCGGAAGAGAGAAGCTCCTCCACGTCATAAAGCTCTGCTGATGAGGTTCGGCTTCCTGCGGATAAGGTGAGCTTTTCAGCAGGAGTAAGGGACAGGTACGAAACCGAGATTATCCTCATTCGGGGGTCACGGTCAATATCGCCCCATGTGTATAGCTGCTCAAAGTAAATATCCGCAAGCCCTGCTTCTTCCCTTGCGCCCCTTGCCGCCGCTTCGTCAAGGGTCTCGTTTATACCCACGAAAACGCCGGGGAGGGAAAGCATATCCTTGAACGGGTGCTCGCTTCGCCTTACCAGAACTATTTTCAGCCTGTCGTCCTTTACGGTAAACACCAGCAGGTCAACCGCCACTGACGGCTTTTCATATTCGTTTTTATTGTACGAGCTTAAAAATTCCTTTTCGGAGTCCACATTATCACGTCCTTATGGGTTAGTATCATTTTGCAACTTACCGCAGTTATATGATAGTATATTTTTGCTACTAAGTCAAGAAGCAATATGATGATTTGTAAGATGTTACAAATATTAGTGTTAGATTTGTGGGTATGAAACAAGAATTTGAAAGACAAGAACACAATGAAATTGATTTCGTCCATACCTTTGCCTTACCACAGAAACCAAAATCGTCGTTCCTGACGGAACACCTCTTGCATTTATCTGCATCACTGCTTTTAATAGCCTTTTCACACGCAAAAAACTCCTGCCGTGCTTTTGTACGGCAGGAGTTTTTGTCCGATTGCTCAGAGCAATCAATAAACTGTTTCTATATCAGGAAGTATTGAAACAGAACATCGGCTATTATATCAGAACATCTGAAAGTCCGTCTGACCGTCAGGCATTACTATCGCCTTTCCGTTTATTCCAAAGACCCTTTGGATATTTTCCGTGGTCAGCACATCTACAGGCTTGCCCTCCGCAACGATATTTCCGTCAAGGAGAAGATATATCCTGTCACAGTAATGCGCCGCCAGACGCAGGTCGTGAAGCACGGTAAGCACTGTTTTTCCGCTGTTTTTAAGATAATCCAGCAGGAAAAGCTGATGCTTTATATCCAGATGATTTGTAGGTTCGTCCAGTATCATTGTCTCTGTGTTCTGGGCAATGGCACGGGCAAGGATAACACGCTGCTTTTCACCGCCCGAAAGGCTCAGGTATCCTCTTTCGGAAAGCCCCGACATACCCACGGTCTCAAGGGCTTTTGCCACAGCGTCCCTGTCCTCCTGTCCGCAGCTTTCGGTAAGCTTTTTGCCCGCATAGCGTCCCATAAGCACTACCTCTTCAACTGTATAGTCAAAGCAGGCTTCGTGCTCCTGTGCCACTACGGAGACACGCTTTGCCATCTCCTTGTTGCTCATGGCAAGGACATTTTCGCCGTCAAGAGTTATCTCGCCGCTGTCGGGCTTGGCAAGCTTGTAGATATTCTTGAGTACAGTGGATTTTCCGCTGCCGTTTGGGCCCATTATACCCACAAACTCCTTGTCTTTGACATTGAAGGACACACCGTTCAGTATCTTATAATTACCGACAGAATATTTCAGGTCGTTTACTGTAAGCATATTATCACTTTCCGAATTCGTATCTGCGCTTTCTGACCATCCACAGGAAAAGCGGGCCGCCGAACAGCGCTGTAAGTATTCCCACAGGAAGCTCCGCAGGGGCGCAGACAAGCCTTGCGGCAACGTCCGCCCATATCATGAAGATGCTTCCGCACAGGAGCGAAAGGGGTATGACCTTTGAATGATCCGCACCCGTTACCGAGCGGACGATGTGGGGAACGATAAGTCCCACAAATCCGATACAGCCGCTGACCGCAACGGCAGAGGATGTAAGCACGGCGGTGATGAAGATGAGCAGCTTTCTTACTGCGTTTACGTTTACGCCCAGCGTTATAGCCGAGCTGTCGCCCATCATCATGGCGTTCAGTTGGCGGGCGAATATCATCATTACCACAGCAGACGGTATCAGCACCGCATATGTGATTATAAGGTCAGACCATTCTGCGCTGCCGAGGCCGCCCAGCATCCAGAATGTTGCCTGCCGCACCTGCGCATCACTGGGGGCGGTATAGACGATGAAGTTTGTCAGCGCACGGAATATGGCAGAAACCGCCACGCCCACAAGCACCAGCCTGATAGGTGTAATGTCGCCGCCGCTTCTTGACAGTGTATAAACGATGATTATGGAAAGGAGTGCTCCCACGAATGAACCGAAGGATATGCTCATTTTTCCCCATGGCAGGCTGACCGATGCGATTATGGCAAGCACCGCACCTGCGGAGGCACCGCTGGAAATACCCAGCACATAAGGCTCCGCCAGGGGGTTTTTGGTAAACGCCTGCATTCCCACGCCAGAAAGGGTAAGTCCGCCGCCTACAGCCAGTCCCAGCAGAACTCTCGGTATTCTTATGAACCACACGATGTTCTGCGTTCCTGTTTTGATGTCGTCGATATTTCCGCTGCCGAAAAGCTTGTTGAATATTATCCGCCACACATCTCTGAACGGGATATTTACAGGTCCCAGACTGATTCCTGCAATGACGGAAAACACAAGCAGCACTGCCAGTATCACACAGCAAATGCCTGTGTGTTTGCGCACAAAATTACTGAAGCCTTTCATTATTCTTCTTCAAAGCACTCGGGGTGGCAAGCCTTGGCGAACTTCTCGATGGTATCGGCTGTCATGGAGCTTGCAAAGGACTCGCAGAGTGTAACGGAGATAATTCTGTCATTCTTGATAGCGCTGATATCAGCAAGAGCGGGGTCGTCCTTGAGCTGAGAAAGCTTCTCTTCAAGGGAATGAGAGCCGTAGTCGTTGATGATAATGACCTCGGGGTCACGCTCGATAACGGACTCCCAGCTTACGGTTGCCCATGTGGTGTCCATATCAATGAAGATGTTCTCGCCGCCTGCGTGACGGATAAGCTGTGCGGTGAAGTTGTTGCCGCAGGTGTAAGGGCCGTCATCTGCAAGGTAGTCAAATACGAAAACTCTTACAGGCTCAGTGCCTTCGATCTTCTTTTCAACCTCGGCAACCTTTTCCTTCATGCCGTTAACAAGCTCCTCGGCACGGTCCTCTACCTGGAAAATTCTGCCAAGATTGTAGAAATCCTGATAAACATCGTCAAGGTCTGCACCAAGCTTGTAGCCCTCTATAGAGGAAAGGGACATTATGCCGTAGCTTGAAAGTGTGTCATGAGTGGTGTTGTTCTTCTCGCTGAATGCGCTGCTTCTGCCGTAAACGAAGTCGGGAGAAAGGTCAAGAATAGCTTCCAGAGAGGGTGCCTTCTCGGAAAATTCGGGGATAGTCTCATATTCCTCTCTGTAAAGGGGATTTACCTGGGAATTGTTGTTGCAGGTGCCGACTATCTTGTCGCCAAGACCCAGAGCCATAAGCTCATCGCCGACGTTAACGTTTGTGGAAAGCACAGTCTCGGGAACCTTTGTAAAGGTAACTACCTGGTCGTCCTTTGTAACAAGCTCAAAAGGGAATGCAGATTCGGCAGCTTCACTGTCTGCACTTTCCTCGGTAGCCTCAGTGTCAGCGCTCTCATCGGCAGCTGATGTATCAGCCGCAGTCTCTTCGGATACGGCAGCCTCTGCCGAGCTTTCCGCTGCTGTCTCGGAAGCCGTGGTATCGGTGCTCTCAGATGAACAGCCCACAGCGGACATTACCATTGCCAGTGCAAGCACAAATGAAGCGGCAGCCCTTATTCTTCTCTTTTCCATAAAAAACCTCTCCTCTCGGTATTATCAAAAAAGCGTGCCCCGCACATCGGGACACGCTTTGAAAAGCCATATCAAACGGCATCTGCCAACAGGCAAAGCATCCCCATAGGAAAGCTTCTCTGTGCGGCAAAACCGAGAAAGAGCAAGTTCGGGCGTGACCTCCGGTGACGGCAGAGGCACCGCTTTCCTTCCACGTATCTGACTTATCCCCAAAGGGCTTCACAGTGACCCACTCGCTGAGACTTGCCGACGAAATCCGTCCGCTCACTCAATTCCATGTTCTGCCGAATGCGGCAGATGAAGAAAAACGTTATATTTTGATTTGATGGTTTTATTATATACCCCCTGCTAACAGCTTGTCAATGCGGAATACCACAGAAAAAGCCGTATATTTCCACCAAATACTTGTTTATTCTGCAAAAAAGCCTCAATGTTTATGCACTCTGCAAAGACTATATATGAACATTTGGTTTGATTTATAGATAAAGGTCATTGCAAGGCAGCGATTTTGCAAGTTTTATATCTCAGAAATTCATTTTCGCATATAAGTCCATTCAAGCTCCGCTCCCTGCAAGATCTCCCTTTTTATCACCAAAACGCCGCAGTGCTTGACATTTGTTGAAAATATGCTATAATGTCAATATGATTTCCCGCCGTCAGTGGAAAGGTCGGCGGATATTGAGAGGATTGGTAAAAAATGAAAAAGAACAGAATTGCTGCGCTCCTTATTGCCGCAATGACCGCTGTTTCCATGACTGCCTGCGGCAATACCGCTTCCGACAGTACAAGCGAAACAACTGCTGAGATCTCCGCCGCTGAGGAAACTCCCGCTGAGGAGACATCTGCTGAAGATACTTCAGCCGAAACTTCAGAAGAAACCTCCGAAGCTGCCGAGGACGGCGTTAAGGTGGTAAACGACAGAGAGGGCGGAACTGTCGAGATCAAGGGTGAGATAAACACCATCGTTTCGGGCGCTCCCTCCGTTACCGAGATACTGGTAGGTCTTGGCCTTGGCGACAAGATAATCGCTGCTGACGCTTATTCCGCTGATGTTGAGGGCATTGACCCCTCCATATGCACTCTTGACTTCTACAATCTTGATATTGAAGCCATTGCTGCCATGAACCCCGATGCTGTTATCATCAACGGCATTTCCATGACAGGTGCGGACGATCCTTACTCCGCTCTCAAGGACGCAGGCGTTCAGGTACTTTACGTTCCCTCTTCCGAGTCCGTTCAGGACGTTATGGACGATATCAGATTTATTGCTGAATGCACAGGCACTGATGAAAAGGCTGACGAGCTGCTTATGGGTATGTCCGATGCCATTGCTGAGGTGGTTGAGCTTTCTCAGAACATCACAGAAAAGAAAAAGGTTTATTTTGAGGTTTCCGCAGCTCCCTCTATGTACACCTGCGGCTCCGACACATTTGCAGATGATATCCTTGACCTTATCGGCGCAGAGAACATCTACAGCTCCGAGAGCGGCTGGATAAACAACACCGATGAAAGCGTTATCGCTGCCGATCCCGATGTTATCATCACCAGCGTTAAGTATGATGGTTATGACTACAACGAGATCTACAGCAGAGAGGGCTGGGAGAACATTTCTGCCATAAAGAATCATCAGGTATATCAGGTAGAGCCTAACCCCGTAAGCAGACCTTCCCAGAACGTTGTTGAGGGTATCCGCATTATGGCTCAGATCATTTATCCCGATGTTTACAGCGATCTCGGCAGTGCTGACCTTGAGTCCGACATCGTTGAGGCAGGCAGTGAAGAAACTGCTGAAGCAGAAGCTGAGACTGAGCTTGACGCTGCTGCATAATATTGCCTAAAAACAATAATAATATAAAGCGCACAGATGAAAGGAATGAGTGTATGTACCGCAAGAGGCATTTTCCTATAATCTGTGCGCTTTTTTGCGCCGTTGTTTCAATAGTGCTGGGTATCGGCATAGGCTCGGTGAACATCTCCCCGGGTGAAATTTTCACCGCTATAGGCGTGCGTTTCTTCGGTGCGCAGCTGCCCGAGTATATGCCGATCACCACCGTGAACATCATCACAGACATAAGAATGCCAAGAGTTGTGCTGGCATTTCTCACGGGAGCAGCCCTATCCGCCAGCGGTGCGGCGGTGCAGTCGGTGCTGCGCAATCCCCTTGCCTCCCCCTACACCCTGGGCGTTTCCAGCGGAGCTTCATTCGGTGCAGGGCTTGTTATCGCAGCGGGGTTTACATTTCTGGGGCAGTTCACCCTTGCAGCGGCAGGTCTTGTGTTTGCTCTTCTGACCATGTTTGCGGCGGTGGCGTTCACCTCCCGCATCGACAAGAATTTCGAAAGCAGCACCATCGTCCTTACGGGAATGGTACTGTCACTTTTCATCAGCGCCATAGTAAACATTATGGCAAATCTGGCAGGGGAAAAATACAAGCAGATACTCAAATGGCAGACAGGCAGCTTTTCGGGCCGCGGCTGGAGCAGCTGTGCAGTGGTGGCGGTGGTGTCCGTGATCTGCATTTTCATTTATATGCGCCGCTCCAGGGAGCTTGACCTTATGAGCTTCGGCAATGAGCAGGCTGCTTCCGCAGGCATTGACCCCGCAGGCACAAGGCGCTTTCTGCTGATAATAATGTCCGTCCTTACGGGAACGGCAGTGGCATTTTCGGGCGTTATCGGCTTTGTGGATATGATAGCTCCCCAGATAGTCCGCCGCATATTCGGCGCAAAGCACAGCGTTGTTATACCCATGTCAGCAGTGGTTGGCGGAACGTTCATGGTCATCTGCGACATTGCCGCAAGAACGGTAACAGCTCCCTCCGAGCTGCCCGTTGGTACGGTCACGGCGCTTGTGGGCGCACCGTTTTTCGCCTACGTATTCTTCAAGAAAAGGAGGAACAGCCAATGACGCTACTGAAAGCGGAAAATATATCCTGCGGATACGGCAGCGGTGATATTGTCAGCGGCGTTTCTCTTGAACTAAAAAGCGGCGAGATATTGTCCGTTGCGGGAAAAAACGGCTGCGGAAAAACAACTCTGCTGCGCTGCCTGTGCGGGATAATAAAGCCCTCTTCGGGGCATATCGAGATAGAGGGCGAGGACATCTCACCGCTTATGGGCAAAAACAGGCGTGAGCTTGCCCAAAAGATAGCTCTTTTCTCTCAGACCTCCGCAGGGGGAGCATTCGGGTCATACACCGTTTTCGATACGGTGATGATGGGCCGATACCCTTATATGACAGGCGCATTCGCCTCTCCCGATGCGGAAGATGTGCGGATAGTAAAGGAATGTATGGAGAAAACCAGGATATCAAACCTGTCATCACGGTATATCGGCGAGCTTTCGGGCGGTCAGCTCCAAAGGGTGTTTCTGGCAAAGACCTTTGCCCAGCAGCCGAAAATAATATTGCTGGACGAGCCTGCAAACCATATCGACCTTTCTGGCCAGCCTGAGCTTATAGCGCTTATGCGTGACTGGACAGCATCGGGAGGAGCAGCAGTGGCAGTTTTCCATGACCTGAGCCTTTGTGCTGCCGCATCGGACAGAATGATGCTTATGGACGGCGGAAAAAAGATAGCGGATGGCAGCTGTCGGGACATTTGCAGGAGCGATAAAATATCACAGATATACGGCTTTGATGTGCCGTCATATATGAAAAAAATGCTTTCATTCTGGTCGGAATGAAAGCATTTTTTTATTCTTCTTCCTTTACATAAAAAAGCTTTGCTATAAGCGAGTTCAGCGCCGCTTCATCGGGATAAAACTCCATAAATTCTTCTCCCACCACGGCTTCGCCCTCCATGGCATATATCTCGCCCAGCTCATACTCCCCTGCCTTTTTCGACAGCTCCTGGAGCTTGCTGACGGTGCAGTCGGAGATCATATAGCCTGCAAGACTTGTCATAACATCAGCGGAAAAGCTGTCATCGCCGTCTAAAAGCTGGCGTGCCTTGCTAAAGAAAGCATTCATATATTCACGCTGCCTTGCCATTCGTGACAGGTTGCTGTTGTCGCCAACGCCTATTCTTCCACGGACATAGTGGAGAGCCTGCTCGCCTTTTAGCGTAACAGTCTCGCCCTTTATGAGAGTAGGGTCATAGTCGCCGAAATCATCAAGGACAGTTACCTCAATACCGCCCACCAGATCGTTCAGCACAGGCACAGCGTCCATTGTGACGGACATATAGTGATCTACCTTTATGCCGTCCAGCAGTCCCGAAACAGCCTCTGACGTGTTAAGACAGCTCTGCTCCCTGCCGTTGCCGTAGGTATGGGCAAGGGCTATCTGCTCGGTAACAGTGTTTATCCTTTGTCCCGCAACGCCCAGAACACCAACCTTGACCATAGTGTCACGGTTTATCTGAATTATGTTGCAGGTCTTTTGCTCATCGTCCAGCACCAGCAGCAGGAGCATATCCGCCTGCTGGTCATTGTCGTATGAGGTATCATCAATATCGCTCTCAAACTTGTCAAGACCCATTATAAGGAAAGTCTGGATATTCTTGTTGAGAACATATTTTTCCCCGTCCACGGTGATATTTGCAGTAGTTCCCGCAGTGTTCTCCCCAACAAAAGTGCCTTGGCGCTTTTCCCATAAATTCAGGATCACCAAGGCAGCAATAAAGATAAGTACACACACGAGAACCACGACCGCATACTTCCGTATGCGTGACTTATCGGATTCTCTTGTTTTATTCATAATAATTTATCGGGCTGAAATTATTCAGCGTTTTCCTCTGTAGTGTCGATAACGATAGCGTAAGCAGCAGCCTTCTTGGTCTTGAATACCAGCTTGCCGTTAGCGTTTACCTTAGCGTCCTTTACAACGCTCCACTGGCCGTTGGAGTAGCAGAGAAGTGCAACGAACTTGTCAAGGTTGGGAGCCTTTACTCTTACTCTTGTGCCGCTCTTCTTGTCCTTGGGAAGTACGGAATAGAAGATATCGCTTACAGCGAGATCGGAAACGTCAAGACCCTGCTCTTCAGCAATATCGGCAATATCCTCGGTAAGCTCGGTAAGGTCGGTGTGCTTCTTTACATCATTGTAGCACTTTGTAAACTCTCTCTTCTGCTTTGCAGTAAGAGCGGAACGCTTGGAATAACCGTAAGCCTTGTACTTGTCATGTTCCTCGGTGTTGGCAGCAGTGCTGCCCTGCTCATCGTCCTTTGTGGAGGTAGATGGAGTAGTTGTGCCTGCGGTTGTGGAGCCTGATGTGGAAGTATCAGCCTCGGGACCGTGATGTGAAGGGCTGTAAACAATTTCGCCGTTAGCGGCAAATGCGCTTGCGGAGCATACGAAGGTTGCGGCAACAGCCATAACAAATGCTAATATCTTTTTAGTTTTCATCGTTCATTTTCCTTTCTGTATTTCATTTTTATGTAAGTTAAGAGTCTCAGAGACCAAGCAGGGCATTTCCCGTTTCGGTAATGCGCTCGACATAAGACCTGCCAAGCTTTTTCTCTATATGCTCATATGCGCTGCCGATAGCAGGAGGGCGGTCGGTAAGATTGTGGCAGTCCGACCCCAGCAGATGTATAAAACCGCTGCGGAGCAGGCGCATTGCCTTTCCTCTTGTTACCACGCTGTTGAAAAACGAAGCATTGGACTGTATCACAACTCCGTTTTCAATGAGCCTCCATATATTTTCCTTTTTCTGCCTTGGGAGAGGGCGCTCGATGTGAGCTATGACCACCGTTATCCCCGAGCAGGAAATGTTAAGGACCTCGCTTATCATATACTCGCTCCATGCTGACAAGGGCATTTCCAGCAGCAATGTGCTGCTGTCCCCGATGCAAAGGGAGTCAAGGCCTTCAAGTGAGCTGATGCCCGAATAATAGGCAACCTCTGCTCCCAGAAGTATCTTTGGGGCTTTAGGCGTATTTTCCAGCGCTTCCGCCAGACTTTCGTAAGCCCTCTGCCGCCTTGACAAAAACTTCTCCACGGACACCCTGTCGGCGTAAAAATGGGGAGTTGCCGCCACGGTATCAATGCCCTGATCTATGAGCATATCTATAAGCCCCAAGCTCATTCGAAGATTTTTGCTGCCGTCGTCAATGCCGGGAAGTATATGACTGTGAATATCTATCATTCTTATCAGCTTTCAGTAACGGTCTCAGCGCCGGGAAGCTCCTCGCTCTCAGGCTGCTGATAATAGTAGGTTTTATATTTGCCGTATTTGCTGTATTTACCGTAGGCTGCCTTTTCGTCCTTGGCATTGTTCATAACGCAGCCAAGCACGTTTACGTTTGAGAGCTTCAGCTGCCTTACGCAGTTATCAAGCTCACGCTTTTCAACATATTCCTCACGGACAACAAGTATCATGCCCGATATAAGCTTTGATATTGCAAGAGCATCTGTTACCACATTTACGGGAGGCAGGTCAATGATTATGTAGTCGAACCTGTCTGCCATCATGTGCAGCATTTTCTCCATCTTTGCGGAGCCAAGCAGCTCAGAGGGGTTGGGAGGGATATTTCCCGACATCATGACGTACCAGTTTTCGTGTATATTGGTCTTATACACCTTGGTATCGCCGCCCTGGAGGAAATCCGTAAGCCCCGGCTGATTCTTGTATCCCAGCTTCTTTGCGATACTGGGGAGACGAAGGTCGCCGTCTATGAGCAGTACAGTCTTTCCGTCCTCTGCAAGAGCATAGGCAAGATTTATAGCAGTTGTGCTCTTTCCCTCGCCTCTTACCGAGCTTGTAACGCCGATTATGGGACATTTCAGGTCATCGGGAAGGACAAAGTTAAGATTTGTACGCAGCATCTTGTACTGTTCCTTGGCAACAAAGCTAAGGTTCTGGTGCAGCGTTTTTTTATCGGTAACAGCAAGCTGGTGCTTTTTTGTTTTCGCCATTATTTTATATTACCCGCCTTATCCATTCATTTTCACATCGAAGCCTTACTTGCCGTAAGAAGCATAGTAGCCGTATTTGCTCTTGCCCGAGCCCGAATCCACCAGATCGGGTACCTTTGCAAGCACGGGGAAGCCATAGGTCTGGAGAACATAATCCTCATCGTGGATAGTGTTGTCCATAATGGCAAGCAGAACGATTATGAATATGGAGACCGCAGCACCTATGAACATACCCATTGCGGTATATTTTGTAATGCTGGGAGATACCTTCTGAAGATCGGGAACACCTGCATCAACAACTTCCATTGAGGTTCCGTTGATAATAACGGAAATTCTCTTGGGAAGCACCTCTGCAATGCAGTTGACTATCTTTGCAGCCTCGTAAGGGTCAGTGGAAGTGACCTTTACGCTCATGATCTCGGTGTTGTTTACAGGGCCTGCCTCGATCATCTGACTGAGTTCCTCATATGTATAGGGTACCTGAGACCTTTCAATGACCTCTTCAAGAGTGGTGCGGTTGTTGAGGATAATGGTGTAGGTCTTTACAAGGCTCTGGGCAGCAGTTATCTCGGAGGAGCTGATGCTGAAGCTTGTATTGCCCACGCTGATGGAGCTGTTGTTTACATAAAGAAGTATTGACGAAGAATACTTGGGCTGGATTATGAAAGCCGAGTAGGCAAAGCCTATAGCCGCCGCTGCAATAGTTGCCAGCACAACTAACCAAGCTCTGTGCCAGACGCACTTTGCAAGGTACAGCAGGTCGATCACATAATAATCGTTATCTGTTGCTTTATCGGTCATGGAAATTATAATTCTCCTTTTGATTGACGTATAATGCTGTCCACACAATACAGTCTGCACGTAATGTTCAGATTTAGTATAACATATTATTAACAAAAAATCAAGCTATATCGACAAAAATAATGACTGCAATTTTGCTGATTTTCAGGTCTCGCCAATAAAAAATCTATATTTTTTCAACAAAAGAGCATTTACGAAGCATTATCGTCCGATCTTCTGCCCCATTCCGCTTAACGGAAACGAGAAAGCTCCGCCTTCCATATTGAAAGTTGACATTCAAAGATAAGTTCTTGTTTAATAACGCCGCTTATCACAATGATTATAGCACATCACAGCTTTAATGTCAAGTTTCCTTAGCATTCATCTGTTGACATTTTTCACAAACTTTTGCCTTTGGGAAGCCAAGCGCACCGTCACTGCATTACGCCTCGTAGCCCTTGCTGCGGATAACGTTAATAACACTGTCAACATATCTGCGGCAGATGTCCTCATCGGCGGCTTCCACCATTACACGCACCAGAGGCTCTGTTCCCGATTCACGGACAAGTATGCGTCCGCTCTCGCCAAGCTCCTGCGCCACAGCCTTGACCGCAGCCTGAACATCGCCGTCCTGCTGGGCAGCCTTTTTATCGGTAACACGGATATTTTCCAGCACCTGGGGATATATCTTCAAAGGCTCAGCAAGCTCGCTCATCTTTTTCTTCTTTGCCATCATAACTTCCATCATTTTGAGGCTGGTAAGGATACCGTCACCTGTGGAAGCATACTTAGAGAATATGATGTGTCCGCTCTGCTCGCCGCCTATTCGGCAGCTGTTCTTGGTCATATATTCATACACGTACTTGTCGCCAACGGCAGTCTTTGCGTATCCGATGCCCAGCTCGTCAAATGCCTTGTACAGACCGAAGTTGGACATTACAGTAGTAACGACAGTATTGTTGAGCAGCTTGCCGCGTTCTTTCATGTATGCGCCGTATATGTAAAGAATGTGGTCCCCCGAGATAACATTTCCCTTTTCATCAACGCACAGGCAGCGGTCAGCATCGCCGTCGTAAGCAAAGCCCACATCAAGACCGTTTTCCACCACATATCTGCACAGCCCCTCAATATGTGTGGAGCCTGCGTTCATGTTGATATTGGTGCCGTCGGGGGAAGCGTTTATAACATAAGTCTTTGCGCCCAGAGCGTCAAAGACGGATTTTGCAATGTTCCACGAGCTGCCGTTTGCGCAGTCAAGTCCCACCTTCATGCCCCTGAAAGAGTACATTCCGAGGGAAATAAGGTAGCCCACATAGCGGTTTCTGCCCGAAATGTAGTCAACAGTGCAGCCGATGTGCTCACGGTGGGCAAAGGGAACTTCCTCCCACTTCTGTCCGAACACTTCAAGCTTGCCGTCGATGTAATCCTCAACGAGAGAAATGGTCTCCTCGTCCATTTTCTCGCCGTTTCCGTTGATAAGCTTTATGCCATTGTCATAGTATGGGTTGTGGCTGGCGGATATCATAATGCCGCAGTCAAACTCATCAACTCTTGCAATATATGCAACAGATGGGGTGGTGGTAACATGGAGCAGATATGCGTCCGCTCCCGAAGCGGTAAGTCCGCCGACGATGGAATATTCAAACATATAGCTTGAACGGCGTGTATCCTTGCCGATAACTATTTTTGCAGGGGTATCATCGCCCTTCTGCCTTTTAAGCTCGCCGTAATACCAGCCCAGAAAACGACCTACCTTGTAGGCGTGGTCTGCCGTAAGGTTCTCGTTTGCTTCTCCTCTGAAGCCGTCTGTTCCGAAATATCTGCCCATTTTCTTTACCTCTCTCATTCTACAGTATTGCCCTGATCATATCAGCTCAGCAATAAAATCCAGTGTAAACATATCACAATTTTAACCCAATTAAACGTTTATGTCAATAGGGTGAGGGTGATTATTCACACTTCGCCTCTATAAATATAGTTATCCCACACCGGATATATGTAAATATTCTTCCGAAAACGAAAAAGATCCCCGCCGAAGCAGGGATCTTGCAAGTTCAGTATCATTTAATTATAATCACAAAGCAAATAATGCCTGAAATAATGTTATAAATTGAAGCCCAGAAAGTCCATCTCATATACAATTCCAGACAATCCCAATAAGGGGTCCCATTGTACATCGCTGAAAGTACAATAATGCCAAAAGCAATCTGGATCAAAAACCAGATCAATAAATGTATGTTTTTACAATGGCTTTTTTCTTTGTTGCACCAAGCCCTTTGCACAAAAGGGATATAGAGGAATACAAACGGATCGATCATCCATGATACAAAGAAAAACAAACCGTCCTCCCCGCCGAAATATGCTATTATCACAATTATGTAAGAAATTATGCTGGGCAAAACGACTTTATACAAAGGAATGATTTTAATTTCTTTATGGAAGTCAATTTTCACCATGCCAACCCCTTTGTGATAAAATAATATGCAATAAAATTATATCACTTTTGGCTTGCTTTGTAAAGACCCGATCAGCGTATTCCTAACGCTTTGATCATTCAGCCTTTTCAGTCTCGGCAATATCTCCCTTGAGGAGCTTTCTTGTCTGAGGAACCTTGAAAAGCACATATGCGCCGATGCCTGTGAAGATCATCTCCGGAAGCATATATGAGCCGTTGTAGAGCAGGCTGTAGAGAACTGTATTGTCGGTGGAGAAGCCGTTCCACAGCTCGCCGTAAGAGTGCCAGATAACAACGCCGCTGAGGAAGTGAAACACAAATCTGATGAACACTGCCAGAATAGTTCCGCCCAGCCAGCCTGCTGCGCCCTTGTTTCTGAAAATGCCCGCAATGCCGAGAGAGGTATATGCGAGAACATAGTCAAGCAGAATGCAGGCAATGAGCATTACAGGGGTAAGTCCCCAGCCGAAAAGTCCGTCGGTGATGCCCTGGAAAAGCTGGAACAGCGAGAACACGAAGGAAGCCGCAAAGCCAGCCTTTAAGCCCCTCTTGATGCTGTAAACAGCGATGGGGAGCATGGAGAGCAGTGTGATGGAGCCGCCCCACGGAAGTCTGTACACACGGATAAAGCTGAGAACAGCCGCCAGAGCGACCATTACAGCACCTTCGACCAGTACCTGTACCTTTGAGTTTTTCATTTTTCTTTTTTCCTTTCGGATATGTATTTTGCGATACGATATGCACAAGCAAACAATATGTATTCATAAAACAAATGAAAACATAAAAAAAGCGCACGCCAATAGGCATACGCATAAAACCGAGCATATTTCCCTACGTTGGCATTACCCATATCAGGTTCGGTCAGAACATCAATTTGCCCTATCTCAGCCGAAAAACATTCGGCACCCGTATCTCAATGTATATTATTATATAACAAACGCTCCTGCAATGCAAGAGCGTATTGTTATGTTAATGTGAATTTTTACATTATATTTCGTTGTGCTGTAAGGTGCAATGAATATCAGTCAACCAGCTCGGGGTCGAAGGATTCCTTCCAGGGGAGACCCCACTTGTTGAGAGCGTCCATAAAGGGATCGGGATCGAACTCCTCAACGTTATAAACGCCAGGCTTCTTCCACTTGCCGGTCATTACCATCATAGCGCCGATCATAGCGGGAACGCCTGTGGTGTAGGAGATAGCCTGTGAGCCTACCTCAGCATAGCACTCCTCGTGAACGCACACGTTGTAAACGTAATACTTGACGGGCTTGCCGTCCTTTTTGCCCTGCATTATGCAGCCGATGTTGGTCTTGCCCTTGGTTCTGGGGCCGAGGCTTGCGGGGTCGGGAAGCACTGCCTTTAAGAACTGGAGAGGAACTATCTCCATGCCGTTGTAGTTGATAGGCTCGATAGAGGTCATGCCCACGTCCTCAAGGCACTTGAGATGTGTAAGATAGGACTGACCGAAGGTCATGAAGAAACGTATCCTCTTTATGCCCTTGATGTTAAGCGCCAGTGACTCCAGCTCCTCGTGATGAAGCAGGTACATATCCTTTTCGCCTATCTCGGGGAAGTTATATACACGCTTTATCTCCATAGGCTCGGTCTCAACCCACTTGCCGTCCTCGATATAAGAGCCCTTGGCGCTTACCTCACGGATATTTATCTCGGGGTTGAAGTTTGTTGCAAAGGGATATCCGTGGTCGCCTGCGTTGCAGTCAAGGATATCAATGTAGTTTATTTCGTCAAAATAGTGCTTCTGAGCATATGCGCAGAAAACGCCTGTAACGCCGGGGTCAAATCCGCAGCCCAGCAGAGCGGTGATGCCTGCCTTTTCAAATCTCTCTCGGTATGCCCACTGCCATGAATACTCGAACTTGGCAGTGTCCTCAGGCTCGTAGTTTGCGGTGTCAACGTAATCCACACGGCACTCCAGGCAAGCGTCCATTATGGTAAGATCCTGATAAGGAAGCGCAACATTTATGCAGATATCGGGCTTGAAATCCTTCATAAGAGCGACCAGCTCCTGAACATTGTCCGCATTGACCTGAGCTGTACTTATTTTTGTCTTTGTTTTTCCCTCAAGCTTTGCCTTTACAGCGTCGCACTTGGATTTTGTGCGGGAGGCAATCATAATTTCCTCAAAAACGTCGGAATTCTGGCAGCACTTGTGGATAACAACGCTTGCCACGCCGCCGCAGCCGATAATAAGAGCTTTTCCCATAGCTTTAAAACCTCCGATTGATAAACTTGGACTGCAAAAGTCCGCTGAAAATATAATACCACATTTTATATGAATTTGCAAATGTTTTTTGGTGAAATGCGTGGAATATTTAAGGAAGGTGATATCGTGTGTATAATAAATATATTTTAAATCAAAGTAAATAAAATCGACAAACATTTTGCAGCAGGCGAAAATACTGAAAATTCGCTCAAATCCAAATATCATCACAAGCATTAAGATTTCTTAACGGAATTTTACCGATAAAAAGTGTAAAAGCAGTTATTTAATATTGTACAAATGATTAAATATAAGCTATAACTTTGTGTAATTTATCAATATTCAAAAATGTAATTTTATGGTATTATGTGTATAATAGCATTTATAAACTATAAATATGTAAGGGAGGAATTTTATGAAAAAAACAGCTTTTTTGAAGACTGCCTTTTTGGCGCTGGCGTTCTGTATGGCGTTTGTGCTGATACCGAACAGCAATGCAAGCGTATCGGCAAGTGAAATGCCGTCAGGGCACACCTGCGACGGCGTTACTTATGACATACCCCTTGACAGCAGCTTCACAGGCGGCACTCTTGCTTCGGGCAATTATTACCTGACTGAGGATATTACACTGGCAAAAAAATTTGAGATCAATGCAGACTCCAATGTCAAGATATGCCTTAATGGTAATAGTATCAATACTGAAGATGTTACAGGATTCGGCTATACAATAAATAACTACGGCACACTGACCCTTAATAACTGTGACACCGCAAATGGTATAATAAATACATACTCATTCAATTTTTTTTGTTATAACAACTCTGTACTTTATGGAAATGCAGCGATCTACTCACCGATGGACGTAAAGGGCAGAAGCAAAATAAGCGGCTGTACATTAAATAATGCTATTTCATGCACAGCTAATTCAGAGATAACAGGCGGCACTTTTTTAGATAGAACATATATCCGTAACTCTGCGGTTATCTCAGGCGGCACCTTTAACCAAGAGGTTAAAGTCTTTGATTCCGGCGTTATCACAGGTGGCTACTTCAGCAAAGCAATATCCTCATATAACGGAAATTTCATCAAGGGCGGTTATTTCAAAACAAAGCCCGATGACAGCTATATCGCTGACGGATATGTCATAACAGATTCAGGCGATACCAATTACCCCTACAGAGTAGTAATGCCCCACACCTGTAACGGAGTTACATATGATAAGCCTCTTGACAGCTCCTTCACAGGCGGCGACCTTACCTCGGGCAATTATTATCTGACAGAGGATATCACACTTGCAAGCATAATTCAAATCAATGCAGGCTCCGATGTCAAGATATGCCTTAACGGAAAGAGCATTTCGGGACATTATGTGGAAAACCGTGGCACACTGACCCTTAATAACTGCAATGCTGCAAATGGAAAGCTTAATAACTATTATTGTGGTTATGGTAACTCTGTGCTGTGCGGAAATGCTGTGATAAGCGGCACAAACATCTCACTTATAGACGGCAACAGCAGGATAAGCGGCTGTGTATTTGACAATTATATTCGCTTCCTGGACAACACATTGATAACAGGCGGCACCTTTAATCAAGGGGGTGAAGCATTTGATTCCTGCATTATCGCAGGCGGCTACTTCAGCGAAGCAATATCCGTATATAACCCTAACGAAAAATTCATCAAGGGTGGTTATTTCAAAACAAAGCCTTATCACGGATATATCGCTGACGGATATGTCATAACAGATTCAGGCGATACCAATTACCCCTACAGAGTAGTAATGCCCCACACCTGTAACGGAGTTACATATGATAAGCCTCTTGACAGTTCATTTAAGGGCGGATATCTTGCTTCGGGCAATTATTATCTGACAGAGGATATCGACCTTACAGACACAATAAAAATTGCAGCAGGCTCCGATGTCAGGATATGCCTTAACGGAAAGAGCATTTCAGAATATTATGTGGAGAACTATGGCACACTGACCCTTAATAACTGCAATGCTGCAAACGGAAAGCTTAATAACTATTATCGTGGTTATGGTGACTCTGTACTGTACGGAAATGCTGTGATAAACACTACAGTCTTCTCGAGTACAGAAGGTACCAGCAAGATAAGCGGCTGTATATTTGACCATAAATTTGTCTGCGCGGAAAATTCAGAGATAACAGGAGGTACCTTTAATCAAATGGTAGCCGTCCACGATCATGGCGTTATCACAGGCGGCTACTTTGGCGGAACTGTTGCGAACGGAACAGTCGGCAAATTTATCAAAGGCGGTTATTTCAAAATCAAGCCCGATGACAGTCTTATCGCTGACGGGTATGCAATAACGGATTCGGGCAACAGCAATTACCCTTACAAAGTCGTTGCTACTCACACCTGCGACGGCGTTACCTATGATAAGCCTCTTGACAGCAGCTTCACAGGCGGAACCCTTGCTTCGGGTAATTACTATCTGACAGAGGATATCACACTTGCAAGCGACATCGAAATCAATACAGGCTCCGATGTCAAGATATGCCTTAACGGAAAGAATTTCGCATTATCAAATTATGTGATTAGCTACGGCACGCTTACCCTTAATAATTGTGATGCAAAAAGCGGAAAGTTAATTCTCAGCCGTTACTATTACGGCTTTAGCAACTCTGTCCTGTACGGAAATGCAGTGATAAGCAGCTCATACGCATCAAATATATCTTATAACGGCAAGGTAAGCGGCTGTGTATTTGATAATGAAGTTCGCTGCAACGACAATTCAATGATAACAGGCGGTACTTTTAACAAAGAAGTTGAATTTCATGGTAACAGCACAGTCACAGGCGGATACTTTGGCGGAACTGTTGCGAGCGGAACAGTCGACGACAAATTCATCAAAGGCGGTTATTTCAAAACCAAGCCCAATGACAATTTCATCGCTGACGGATATATCATAACAGCTTCGGGCAACAGCAATTACCCTTACAAGGTCGTAGTTGCCCACATCTGCAACGGCGTTACCTATAGCAACCGACTTGACAGCACATTCACAGGCGGCACTCTTGCTTCGGGCAACTATTATCTCACCGAAAACCTCACCCTTACAAGCGAAATTCGGATAGATAGAAACAGCATCGTCAAGATATGCCTCAACGGCCACAGCATTACTCAGACCGCAAACGCAGGCATATTCGCAAACAACGGAACCCTTGATGTCATCGACTGCATGGCAGCGGGAAAGCTTTCGGGCGGCAAGGGCTGCACTTCAACACAGGCAGGCGGCTGCATCTACAACAGCGGCACAATAACAATAAGCGGCATAACAATGGACGGAAACTCAGCTCCCCACGGCGGCGCTGTCAGCAACTACGGCGATATGCAGATAACAAACTGCACTATCACCAATAACTCCGCAAACGGCGACGGCGGCGGAATAAGCAATTCAGGCACTCTGACAGTTACAAACACAAAGATAACAGGCAACAACGCTGTGAACGGCGGCGGAATCTCGACTATCGGCAAGCTTACTCTTAACAATGTTACCGTTACAGGCAACACAGCAGATTACGGCAGCGGAATAAGAACTAACGCCTCCCCCGACGTTACTGTTTCAGGCGATATCATCATCAGGGATAACTCAGCAGGCAAATACCCCGATATGCTCCTTAACAGCAGCAAGCTGGCTGTTGATGCAAACGGACCGGGAGCAAATTCCTACATCAGCGTATCTGCTATCCCCGCTCCCACAAGTACCGCTCCCGTAAGCCTCACAGGCACAAACAACGCCGATTACAGCGGATATTTCCACACCGATAACCCCGACTACGCAATAATCAACGGCGAAAACAACACCGTAATGCTGGTAATGGGCGAATATACCGTCACCTTCGACGCAAACGGCCACGGAACCGCTCCCACTCAGCAGAAAACCACCTACGGCGGAAAGATAACCGAGCCTGCCGCTCCCACTGCTGAAAACTACTATTTCCAGGGCTGGTTCAAGGAAAGCACCTGCGAGAACATATGGGATTTCGACAGCGACATTGTTACCGCCAATATTACACTCTACGCAAAGTGGTCCGACTGCGACCACAGCGGCAACACAAATACGCTTTCCTGCACAAATAACACTCTCTGCTCCGTATGCGGCGGAACAGTTGCTCCCACAGGTCATACTCCCTCGGCAAGCTGGTCAAAGGACAGCACCGGCCACTGGAAGATATGCGAAAATCCATGGGGCGGCGAGATAATCGACAAGTCCGCTCACACCTACGGCGACTGGACTGTTACGATCCCCGCAACAGAGGAGCATGAGGGCGAACGTCAGCACTCCTGCACAGAATGCGGATACACCGAGACAGAAATTATCTCCAAGGAAGCTCACGTCCATTCCTTCGGCAGCGAATGGAAGCATGACGGAACATACCACTGGCATGAATGTGACTGCGGCGAAAGAACCGACGTATCGGCTCACACTCCCGACGGCGGCAGAACTGCTCAGTCAGGCGGGATATACACAGGAACTCTCACCTACACCTGCACAGTATGCGGCAGTGTAACAGGCACAGAGAGGATAAGGGATAATAAGACCTACGATATCCCCGACTACACATTCGCTCCCCTTTACATCGAAACAGGCATAACCTACGAAAAGCTTCACATTGATGTAAAGACCGATGAAAGCACCGTTACACTCAGCTGGAACAGCATAGGCGGAGCAAAGGGCTACAAGGTTTATGTCTATGACTCGGACGATGCACTTATCATCGTTAAGAAGACAGACGAAACAACCATCACATTCAAAAAGCTCACCAACGGCGAGACATACAGATTTGTTGTAAAATACACCCTCAGCGGAAGAAGCTATCTCAGCAACTACTCCGATGAAGCAAAGGTGACTATCATGTACAAACCCTTTGTAAAGGTGTCCGCAGGGTTTGGAAGCGTAAAGCTCAGCTGGGAAGCAGTTGAGGGCGCAGAAAAGTATGCGGTTTACAAGATAAACGACGGCAGAGCGGTAAAGCTTACCGAGACCACAAAGCTTTCCGTAAGGATAAGCACTTCGGAAGAGGGCATTTACGGAGTTAAGGCATATGTTAACGGTAAATGGACAACGCTCACCACATCTGATCTGGTAAAGGCAAAGGCTGAATAAAAATCAAAAGGACTGTTGCGATCGCAGCAGTCCTTTTTGGTTGTGTGGCTAATAAAAAAGCCGACACAAATAACCCCTTATACTAATCTTCAATCGCTCTATAGGCAAAGCCGACAGATGAAATAAGACCGGTCAAGGAAAGCGACCGCAGGCGGGCTTGCCGCCCGTCAAGGATTTTTAACGCAGTCTGCGGCAAAAAGCCAGTGCTGTCTTCTGCTTGAAAAAATTTTCACAATGTTCTCCTTACTTCTTTTGCAGAAATAGTTATACTTTTTAATTATACAATATAAAAAATGTTTATTTAAGCACATACAAGCAATAATTTGTTGATTTTTAAAACATTTTCTGATATTGACTGCATAAACGCAAAATTATGCAGTATAGGCTGTGAGACTATGAGTAATCGCAAAGAATTAACATAAAATTCACCAAATAACCCGTTAAAAGGATATTAAGTTTGCCGCAAAATGTAGTATAATCACAATCGAGATGTTGTCACTTTATGCCGAAGTGTATATACGAAAACGTTTAACGCTTGCCGCAGACCGCTGACAATATTATGAAGCAACCTTATCAAAATGTTCCGAGATATACGTATTTTTACAAATGTGTTCGTCTATGAACATTCAGTCAGACTGAGACATTTTGAATAACGGCTGTGATACAGATACATATTCATGTGACTGTATGATATCCATTTTAAAATAAACATATGGGAGGGTAACATGAACACAGAACAAAAGAACAGGTCAACTATACTTATCGTGGACGATTCCGAAATGAACCGTGAAATGCTTGCTGAGATACTCAAAGACGATTATGACACCATAGAAGCTGCCGATGGAAAGGAAGCCATCGCAGCTATCAAGGCTCATGAGAATGAGATAGATCTGGTGCTGCTGGATATCGTAATGCCCGAAATGGACGGCTTTGAGGTGCTTGCTCTTATGAACAGGTACAAGTGGATAGACTCCATTCCCGTTATAATGATATCCGCAGAGGGCGATTTTTCGTTTATAAAGAAAGCATATGATCTGGGCGTTACGGACTATATCCAGCGTCCCTATCAGAGCTACCCCATACACCGCAGGATAGACAACACCCTTATGCTCTACAACAAGCAGAAGCGTCTGCTGAACATCGTTGAAGAGCAGGTATATGCAAAGGAAAAAGACAACCGCACAATGATAAACATTCTGGGCCACATCGTTGAGTTCAGGAACGGCGAAAGCGGTATGCACGTCCACCATATACAGACCATAACAAGGCTGCTGCTCCGCAGGCTGGTGCAGAAAACAGATAAATATGACCTTACCGAGAAAGATATTCTCCAGATAATAACAGCCTCATCTCTCCACGATATCGGAAAGATAACCATTGACGACAAGATACTCAACAAGCCCGGCAAGCTCACAGACGAGGAGTTTGCCATAATGAAGACCCATGCCGCCGCAGGCGCAAATATGCTCAGGGATCTGCCCATATATCAGGAGAAAAAGAGCCTTGTCCATGTGGCATATCAGATATGCAGGTGGCACCATGAGCGATATGACGGCAGGGGCTATCCCGACGGATTAAAGGGCGAGGATATCCCCATTTCCGCTCAGGTAGTGGCTCTGGCAGATGTTTATGACGCTCTTACCAGCGAGCGCTGCTATAAAAAGGCGTTCTCACACGAAAAGTCCATGGAAATGATAATGGACGGTCAGTGCGGTGCGTTCAATCCCCTGCTGCTGGAGTGCCTCAAGGACATCAGCAGCAGCATTGCCCATGAGCTTGATATGGACTCCAAGGGCGAGATCGACAAGCAGATGCTTATGAATGTCACCGAAGAGATAATCGAGGACAAGATATCCGACCAGTCCAGCTACAGCTCAAAGCTGCTTGAAGCGGAGCATGAAAAGAGAGTGTTCTTTACCTCCGATATCAAGGAGATACAGTTCGAGTATGACGCTCAGGTGGAGACGGTATCTCTCTCCGAATACGGCGCAAAGCTTCTGGGCTATGAAAGCAGCGTGATATATCCTTACCGTGAAAAGAATGAATTTCTGGGCGATAAGGGAGCAGAGCTTATAAGCAAGCTCCGCAGCACCACAGCCGCCGCTCCCGACATCACTCCATATGAGACGGATATCACATACAACGGAAAAACAAGCAGATACAAGATAATAGCAAGGTCGCTGTGGACCAAGGACAATCCGCCCAAATACATAGGCGCACTTGGAAGAATAATCGACACAGGCAGCGAAGAAAAGAATTAAAGGAAGGTAATTGGTCTATGACTATTGAAGAATGCTACAAACAGCTCGGCGGAGATTACAGCAACGTGCTGAGCAGACTTAGCAATGATGCAATAATCCGAAAGTTTCTTGTAAAGTTCTTATCGGACGGCAGCTGCGGAAATATATTCACAAACCTTGAAAGCGGCAATCTGGAAGAGGCATTCCGTGCGGCGCACACCTTAAAGGGCATCTGCCAGAATCTGGGAATGGACAACCTTTACCGCTCCTCTTTTGAAGTAACGGAAGCTCTGCGTGGCGGCAGCAACAACACCAATGAAGAGATGCTCAGACGCTTAAAGGCTGATTATGAGGCTGCTGTGGAGTCCATAAAGCAGCTCAACTGATATGCTTACGGAATACAAAGATAAAAGGACTGCTGCGGGTGCGGCAGTCCTTTTCGGTGTACATATAGAGGTGATATCGTGTACGAAGAAGGATTTGCACTGCGGCTTGCACAGCTCAGGAACAAAAAGGGAGTATCCGCCCGTGATATGAGCCTGTCTATCGGGCAGAATGCAGGATATATCAACACCATTGAAAGCGGAAAAGCCTTTCCGTCAATGACGGTGTTCTTCTATATCTGCGAATATCTTGATACTAAGCACCAATTAAAAACTATACAAAAAATCGAGCATAATCTTGCGTATATGGATTATGCGATGATTTTTTGTCTATAGTTTTATTGGTGATTAGTATGATATCACTCCCGAGGAGTTTTTCGATTACGGTTCATCATACTCCGCAAAGCTGTCAGAGCTTTCCGAAAATCTGAAAAAACTTGATGAGTCTCAGCCGGAAAGCATCTCGCAGATAGTAAAGGGGCTTATAAAATAATTTTATAGTAAGAAAACCGCCTGTCGCTTATTTCAAGTGACAGGCGGTTCGTTTTATTGACTATCGGTATTATCAGCCTGCGGGCCAGGTAAAATCTCTGCCCGAAAGCACATGGAAATGCAGGTGATGAACAGTCTGACCTGCGCAGTCTCCGCAGTTGGAAACTACTCTGAAGCCGTCCTTCATGCCCATTTCCTTGGAAAGCTGAGCGATTATCTCGAAAATATGCGCCACAACAGCGGAATTATCGTGAGTTATCTCAGCTGCGGAAGCGATATGCTCCTTGGGGATAACCAGAAAATGAATGGGTGCTGCGGGAGCTATATCGTAGAAAGCATAGCACATATCGTCCTCATATACTTTCTTGGAGGGGATATCGCCGTTGATGATCTTGCAAAAAAGACAATCTTCCATCTTAGTTCTCCCTTACTTTACAAACTGAGCAACGATGCCGTCAAATGCGTTGATAGCTTCGTCGATCTTGTTCTTGTCGCCGATACCTGCCATTGCGGAATCGGGACGTCCGCCGCCCTTACCGCCTGTTATCTCAGCAGCAGCTCTTACGATCTTGCCTGCATTAGCGCCCTTGGCAACAGCTGCCTTGGAGCAAGCGCAGAGGAACTTAGGCTTCTCATCTGCTGTTCCTGCGATAAGGATAATGAAAGGCTCTTCAATTTCCTTAACTCTGTCAGCAAACTTGTCGTACATATCGGAACCAACGTTGGTAAGCATATTTGCCATTACCTTAACGCCGTTTACCTCACGGCAGTTCCTGAGAACTTCCTCAAATACGCCATCGGCAATGCGCTTCTTGAATGCTTCGTTGAGCTTTTCAAGGCCCTTGTTTGTCTCGATAACGGAGGTTATCTTCTCAGCCAGCTGTGACATATCGCCGACCTTGAGGATATGAGCCGCTTCTCTTACTCTGTTCTCAACTTCGTTCAGGAGCTTGAGAACGCCGCTTCCTGTAACAGCCTCGATACGTCTGATGCCGGAAGCTACGGAGTTTTCGCCGATTATCTTGAACAGTCCCAGACGAGCGGTGTTGTCGATATGAGTACCGCCGCAGAACTCAACGGAAACGCCCTTTGCCTCAACAACTCTTACGATATTGCCGTACTTTTCGCCGAACAGAGCCATTGCGCCAAGCTTCTTAGCCTCTTCAATGGGCATCTCGGTCATGGTAACGGGGATAGCGTCAAATATATCCTTGTTTACGATAGCTTCGATCTCGGAAAGCTGCTCGGGTGTAACTGCCTCAAAGTGAGAGAAGTCGAAACGGCATCTCTCAGCGTCAACATAAGAACCTGCCTGATGAACATGGTCGCCCAGAACCTTTCTCAGAGCTGCCTGGAGCAGATGAGCTGCGGTGTGGTTTCTCATGATAGCGTAACGCTTTTCAACATTAACGGAAGCGGTAACACTGTCGCCCTTGCCGAGACCGCCCATTTCAACTGTACCGAAGTGGAGGTACTGACCCTTTGCGGTCTTCTTGGTGTCGGTAACTGCAAAGCGGCTCTCACCGATGGTGATAACGCCTGTGTCGCCTACCTGTCCGCCGCTCTCAGCGTAGAAAGGAGTTTCATCGAGGATAACAACTGCGTCATCGCCCTCGTTGAGCTCGCTAACTTCTGCGCCGTCCTTGAATACGGCAAGAACCTTTGCATTTATTTCAAGCTGAGAATAATCATAGCCTGTGAACTTAGTCTTGGGGAGGTCAAGATTGCTCATTGCGTCCTCGTCCCATGAAGAGCCGCCCTTTGCAAGTCTGTCCTCTCTTGAACGCTTTCTGGACTCGTCAACGCAGGCTCTGAAGCCCTCCTCGTCAACGGAAATGCCCTTTTCCTCGGCGATCTCCTTGGTCAGGTCAATGGGGAAGCCGTAGGTATCTGAAAGCTTGAATGTATCCTCGCCGGAAAGAACGCCGCCCTTTTCGATGCCGTCCAGCATCTTGGTAAGAACGTCCATACCTGCGTCAATGGTCTTCGCAAAGCTCTCTTCCTCGTTGAGGATAAGCTTCTTGATGTACTCTCTCTTTTCCTCAAGCTCGGGGTATGCGCACTTGTTCTCGTCGATAACAGTGTCTGCAACCTTGTAGAGGAAAGGCTCCTTGATGCCCAGAAGTCTGCCGTGACGTGCTGCACGTCTGAGCAGTCTGCGGAGAACGTATCCTCTGCCTGTGTTGGAAGCGGTAACGCCATCGCCTACCATGAATGTGGTGCTTCTGATGTGGTCGGTGATAACACGGAGGGAAACGTCGGACTTTTCGTTTTCCTTATAATTTACGCCTGCAATGCGGCTGATGTGCTTCATTATGTTCTGAACGGTATCTACCTCGAAGAGGTTGTCAACGCCCTGCATAGCGCAGGCAAGACGCTCAAGACCCATACCTGTATCAATGTTCTTGTGAGCCATTTCAGCGTAGTGACCGTTTCCGTCGCTGTCGAACTGGGAGAATACCAGGTTCCATATCTCGATAACTCTGTCGCAGTCGCTTGCCTGCTCAAAGCTCTCAAAGGGGCCGTATTCCTCGCCTCTGTCGAAGTGGATCTCGGAGCAGGGACCGCAGGGGCCGCTGCCGTGCTCCCAGAAGTTATCAGCCTTGCCAAGACGGATAATTCTCTCTTTGGGAATGCCGATGTCGTTCATCCAGATGCTCTCAGCCTCGTCATCGCTCTCAAAAATGGTTATCCACAGTCTGTCAGCGGGGATCTCCAGCACGCCTGTGAGGAACTCCCAAGCCCATGCGATAGCTTCCTTCTTGAAGTAGTCGCCGAAGGAGAAGTTGCCGAGCATTTCAAAATAAGTACCGTGGCGGGCAGTCTTACCTACACGCTCGATATCGGGGGTACGGATACACTTCTGGCAGGTAGTTACACGCACATTGGGAGGTGTTTCTGTGCCGAGGAAGAATTTTTTAAGAGGAGCCATACCGCTGTTGATGAGCAGAAGGCTGTTGTCTCCCTGAGGAATAAGATTAGCGCTGGGTAATCTTGTATGACCCTTGCTCTCGAAAAAAGAAAGATACTTTTCACGGAGCTGGTTAAGACCTGTCCATTCCATAATTTATAAGACTCCAATCTTTTTAAGGCAAAATCGCCCGATTTATATACATATATAATTTATTATAGCAAAGCGGAGTGAAATTGTCAAGTGCAGATACTGCATTTTTGAATATGGTTTTGTCCGTACCTGCGCCTTACAGCGGAAATCAAAATCGCCGTTCCTGACGGAACGTCTCTTGATTTCAAGCCGCCTGCATGAAATAGTTTTTTGTTTATATTGAGAGAGGATATTCATTTGCTGGGCTTTGAACTCACAGTGCAGGCGGCTTTGAGGGATTTTTGATTTGTTGGCTCTTGCTTTAATTACATTTACCGTCAGCAAAAAGATTTCGCTGTCTGCGGACAGCGACAATGTGGCTCCGCCCCCTTGACCCCCGCAAGCCTTTCGGGAAAAAGGCTTGACCTAAACCCTTTACCTTTGTGCTTATTTGTGCAAATTCTTTTATTTAGATGCTCTAATGCTTACTAAAAAAGGGCTGCCGCATCTTATGCAACAGCCCTTTTTCTATATCTGTTCTGAAACTCAGTCTCCGAATGAAACGCCCAGGTCTCTTGCGGTGATAACGTAGTTGCCCTGAGGGTCAACAAACTTTGTCTTTCCCGCAACCTCGCTGAGAGGATTTTCGCCTATCTTTGCATTTATCATTGCAACGGAAACGCCGTACTTATCAGCGGCAATGAGCTGTGCTGCTCTTACGCCGAAGCGTGTTGCAAGTATTCTGTCGTATGCGGAGGGGCTTCCGCCTCTGAGCATATGTCCGGGAACGCACACTCTGGTCTCGATCCCGGTTGTTTTCTGTATCTGGGAAGCAATGGTATTTGTTGCTGTGGTGATGCCTGCATCAAGTCTCTGCTTTGCACGCTCTTTCTTCTTGAGCTTTGCCTCTTCCTTGCTGTATGCTCCCTCTGCAACTGCAACGATGGAGAAGCAATGACCGTTATCGGCTCTCTTCTGCATTGCCTCGCATATCTTGTTGATATCGTAGGGTATCTCGGGAATGATGATAGCGTCCGCACCGCCTGCGATACCTGCATAAAGTGTGAGCCAGCCTGCCTTATTGCCCATTATCTCCACCATGAGTATTCTGCTGTGGGAAGCTGCTGTTGTATGGAGACGGTCGATAACATCGGTTGCAATATCCACTGCGGTATGAAAGCCGAAGGTAACATCTGTGCCGTAAATATCGTTATCAATGGTCTTGGGCAGTCCGATAACGTTAAGGCCCTCCTGAGAAAGCAGGTTTGCGGTTTTATGAGTGCCGTTTCCGCCAAGGGTGAGCAGACAGTCAAGCTTCTGCTTCTTGTAGGTATCCTTCATCTGCTTTACCTTGTCGATATTATCCTCGCCGATACTGGATATCATCTTGAAGGGCTGTCGCTTGGTGCCCAGGATAGTTCCGCCCTGAGTAAGTATTCCCGAAAATTCGGAGGGATCCATCTCTCTGGCAATGTTATTGATAAGTCCGTAGTAGCCGTTCTGTATTCCGACTATCTGCACATTATCGGTGCCCATAGTCTCGAAGCACGCCTTTGCAACGCCTCTTATAGTCGCATTAAGACCGGGGCAGTCGCCGCCGCTGGTAAGGATACCTATTCTTTTCTTTGCCATGATTTTCAATCCTCCTGTAAATTATGCCTTTGTTTTCTGAGGCTGACGCTCACGCAGGAACTGCTCGAACTTGTCTGCGGGCATGGGCTTTCCGAAGAAATATCCCTGAGCCTGATCGCAGCCCGATTCTCTCAGTATATCAGCCTGACCTATAGTTTCAATGCCTTCGGCAATGGTCTCTATCTTCTTGGATTTTGCTATCCTGATAACGGCGGAGACTATCTCACGGGAGATAGCGTCGTCCTCAAGATACATTATAAAGGAACGGTCCAGCTTCAGCACGGTTATAGGCAGTATCTGGATATAGCTCAGTGACGAATAGCCTGTGCCGAAATCGTCCATGGAGAGCTTTACGCCCAGCTCCTTTATCTCCTTCATCTGAGCCACCGCATGGTCGATGTCCTTGAGGGCAAGGCTCTCGGTAAGCTCCACGTCAAGCCACTGAGGGGCAAGACCTGTTTCCCTGAGGGCTGTGCTTATGACCTCGGTAACGTTTGTCTGATAAAAGTCGATAGCGGTAAGGTTTATGGAAACGGTAATGGGTGCAAGTCCCATATCCTGCCATGCCTTGTTCTGGCGGCAAGCCTCGTAAAGCACGAAATGGCTTATCTTTGTGATAAGCAAGGACTTTTCCGCCACGGGGATAAAGTTGCAGGGAGGAACTACAGTGCCGTCGGGCTTTATCCAGCGGATAAGAGCCTCCATGCCCACAACGTTTCCTGTTGCAAGGTCTATCTTGGGCTGATAATAGAGCACCAGCTCGTTGTTGTCTATAGCCTTTGCAAGATCCCTTTCTATCTCGTTGCCCTGAATGATCGCATCATGGGCGTGATTATCAAAGCGGAGGATAGAGTTCTTGGTTCCGTCGGAAAGGCTGAGCGCGAACTCGGCACGGTCAAGCACCTGAGCAAACTCGCAGCCGCCGCCGTCTGACATAAGGCAGTAGCCCGCGGAGCAGGTAAGGTTCTGAGCCTCCAGGCCCATTCCGCCGATATCGGCAATATCCGCCTGAACGCTCTTTATTATACGCACGGGCAGCTGATCGTCACCGTCGGTATGGACGATGAGGGCGAAGTTATCGCCGCCTATTCTTGCCGCAAAACCGCTTTCGCTCACGTTTACGGAAAGTGCGGAAGCAAACTTTCTCAGCAGCAGGTTTCCGTTGGCATAGCCGCAGGTATCGTTTATAATGTGGAAATTATCAATATCGAATACGATTATCCAGTAATCAATGCTGCTGTCGTCACGGGTGCATTCCAGAATCTCATTGCCCATGAGCATGAACTTGTTTCTGTTGTAGATCTGGGTAACTTCGTCGATATACGCCATGCGTTCGATTACCAGATCCTTTTCCTTGTCGGCGGTGATGTCGATTATTGCGCCGCCTATGCACTTTTCGCCACTGTCGGAAACAGCCTTGTAACGGAAGTTGTACCAGTGATACATTCCGTCTGCGCTCATGGCACGGAAGTCAACGGTGCGGACTTCATCTGAACGCACATCGTCATGGATAGTCTTCATGCCCGATGCAAAGCTGTCGAATATTACCCTGTCCTGAGGGTGGAAAGCCTTTCTCAGCACGCTTTCTTCAATGTATCCGTCCTCGGAAACTATTCCCAGCATGGAACGGAGACGTGTGGAGCAGTAATACTTGGGATTATCTGCTTCTCTCAGCAGCAGACCTATCTCGGAAAGGCCCGTGGTAAGGGCATATTTTCTTTCCGACTCGCCCAGCTTCTTTGAGTAGGAGATTATCTCGTTCCTCATATTGTTGACCTCGGTAAGATCGGGGCCAATGGATATCATAATGGTCTGTGTCTCGTTATGGGTAACTATCCTTGAAACGATGGAAGTGTTCCAGACGGTGCACACAACAGAGCCGTCCTTTGCCTTGAAGAAAAATTCCTCGTCCTTGTTGTTTACTATGGCCTGAAGATTTTCACTGAAAGCGTCCGCAGGGAGTATCTTTTTAAGGTTTGCAGGGTCACGAAGCTCCTCCTCGGAGTAGCCTGTGATGCGCACGAGAGAGTTATTCACACGGACATAGCTGAAATTAGTATCCCACAGAACCGCCATAGCATTCAGGTGATCTATAACGTGCTCCAGATTTTCCTTTTCCTGTGAAGCCCTCAGCCTTGTAAGCAGCAGCACGATTGCAGCTGTGATAATGCACACGCCCGCTCCCGCAATGCAGAGAATAGATACTATATCGCCCGCACATTCCGAATTTTTCCTGATAAGCTTTATGATAAAAACTGCACAGCACACAACAGTTGCCGCAATGATAACAGATGCGATAAGGATATCACGCATATGCTTCTGCCTTGTATTATCCGTTGATGCTCCCCCCCTTCTTATTGTAAGGTCACGCAGATATCAATGTATTTCTTAGCCTAAAAGCTGATTTTTATGCAATTCAACTCATTATTATTATACAATTTTGTCCCAATTTTGTCAATATAGCTAAATAAACAAATATAAGCTAAATAGTTGCTATTTTGTTCTTATTTAATGTACTAATATTTCTGCATAACAATGGGCTGCTGCACATAATGTGCGCAGCAGCCCATTCTGCATTATTTATCCTCTTCAAGAGTAAATTCTATCTCGAACTCGCTTTCCTCGCCTGTGATGCTCTTGCGGTAAACCTTTGCGGTCACTCTGTCGCCTGCCTTGGCGGTATTCTGGAAGTCCTTAACGTCCTGTGCGGTGAGTATCTGCTTGCCGTTAAGCTCGGTTATGATATCGTCCTTCTGGAGGTCGGTGTTTGCAACATCGCAGTCGGGAGATATCTCGGAAATGAGCATACCGGGCTTTACGTCCAGCTGTGCGGCATATTCAGGTGTGATAAGGCTGTACATTATACCAATTCTGGGTCTGTCGCTCACGTAGCCCTTTTCGATAAGATCCTCCGCAATGGGCACTGCAAAGTCAGAAGCAATGGCAAAGCCGATATTTTCCGAGCCTGTGGAGCTGTACTTGCTCACAACTATTCCGACCACCTGACCGTACAGATTGACCAGCGCTCCGCCCGAATTACCGAAGTTAAGGGCTGCATCTGTCTGAATGCAGGTAATGGGATAATTGGTGTAGCTCTGTATCTCTCTGTTCACGTAGGAAACATATCCCACGGTAACGGTGTCGTTGAAGCCCCCTGCATTTCCTATGGCGATGACCTGCTCGCCCTGCTTCATATCGTCGGAGCTGCCTATAACGGCAGGCACAAGGTCATCTGCCTCTATTTTAAGCACCGCAAGGTCTGTTCTTGTGTCAATGCCCACAACAGCCGCCTCGAACTCACGCTCGTCGTGGAGCTTTGCCTTGAAGCGCTTGATATCCTCCACAGCGTGTGCGTTGGTGATGATGTATCCGTCCTCGGAAATGATTATGCCCGAAGCCTCGTTGTATGCGGCAATGGAAGTATCGGTATAGCCGTACAGATTTACTATAGAGGGAAGCACCTGTTCAGCCGCTCCCACGGTGGTGAAAAGCCCTGTTTCCTTGTCGGCGTAAAGGGAATCGTCCGCAGGGTGGGGCGCCACGTTTATATTGACGGTAACTCCGCTGCCGGATGGAGTGCCGGCGATCTCCTTATCGTCATTCTTATGGCCTGCCGCCAGCAGAAGCATAACTATTGCCAGAAGCGCCACAAGGCAGATAATGGCGATAATGAGCCATGCCTTGGAGGACTTTTTCATCTCTTTCTGAGGTATATCCGACACGGGAGGAACTCCCCCGCCCTGTGTGGGATAAGCCACATATCCGCCCTGCTGGGCATACTGCGCATACTGCTGCTGCGCCTGTTCATGACCCTGCTGTCCCTGATTTGCCGCATAGGGGCTGTGGGGAACATAGCCATTGTTACTGTACATTGAGCGGTACTGCATATCGGCTCCCTGCTGATATGGGTCAAATGGCTGTTGCGCATTTTGCGCTTGCACATTCTGTGCATATCCATTCTGTGCATATCCACTCTGTGCATAACCGTTTTGAGCATATCCGTTGGAAGTCTGCCGATATTGAGTTTCCGCAAAGCTCTGCTCCGCAAAAACATCGTCATGGGGCTTTTCCTGCCCATTTTTCTGAGCGGAAGTTTCCCGAGCCGAAGTTTCCTGAACAGGAGCTTCCTGAATTGGCGCCTGTTCAGGCTCATTGTGAGAAGTCTCACCCTGAGTATCGCCCTGAACGGGAGTGTTGTTTTCAAACTGATCCATTTTATTGACCATTCCTTTTTAGAATTTACATTATAATAAAAAGAAAAGGGGGAAAGATTCCCCCTTATTATTGTTCCGAACGATGCGAGCCGGGATTACCCACAGGCAGGGAAAATTCAAACTCAGTATATTCACCGGGCTTACTTCGTACAAGAATCGAGCCGTCGTGAAGCTTTATTATGGAGCGGACTATGGAAAGACCAAGTCCAACGCCTGTTTTATCCTTACCCCTGGATTCATCGGTTTTGTAAAATCTGTCAAAGACCTTGTTTATCTCGTTCTTTTTCAGACCCTCGCCGCTGTTTCTTATAACTGCATAGACAAATTTATCGTCCTTGCGGAAATCGTAGGAGATATATCCGCCCTCGTCAACAAACTTTACAGCGTTTTCCGTCAGGTTATATATTACCTGCTGAGCAAGATCCTCGTCGGCATTGACGAAAAATCTGCCTGCGTCAAGTCCTCTTATATCAATGTGCTTTGCCTCAATGCGCTTTTCAAAAAGCAGCACCGTCCTGATAGTCAGACTCGTAAGGTCAAACACCTCTGTCTGAAGCTCCAGCTCGCCTGCTTCATATTTTGAGATATTCAACATGGAGCGGACAAGTCTCGCCAGGCGGTTTATTTCCTCGGATACCGTTCTCAGGTACTGCTTATGCTGGCTTTCGGGAATGGTGCCGTCCAGGATTCCGTCAACAAATCCGCCGATGGTGGTCATGGGCGTTCTCAGCTCGTGGGAAACGTTGGAGATAAAGCTCTTTCTGTTTTCCTCGATAGCTTCAAGGGAGCTTGCCATATCGTTAAGGGTATTGGCAAGGTACCCCATTTCGTTCTGGTCGGATATGTTCACCTTTTCGGAGAAATCACCCTCGCCGAAACGCTTTGCCGCCAGCGTCATTTCCTTTACGGGGCTGAGTATCCTGCTTATGGTGTATTTGAGCAGCGGATACACAACTATCATTATCACTGCAAATATCAGCAGGAACGCAAGTATCGCCCTTTTTAGGTACTCCACCAGCAGGTCGCCCGGAGCAGTGATGCAAAGATACATCGTCTGCCCTTCCCGCACCTCAAAGCTTGAAAGCAGATTAAGGCGTGCGCCGTCAAAATAGCCGTTCAGCGTACCCATGGAGTATTTTCCTGTTGAGGTGGCAGACTTTATTGCATCCGAGTTCAGCTTTTTGCCATAATGCGAACAAGGTGATGCTTCGGAACAAGCCAAAACATCACCGCTGCCGTCAAATAGGATAATTAAAGTGTTTGTCCAGTTGCTCATGCTTCTGAGACCGTTTTCCACCTCTGTGACATTACCGCTGTCAAAGCCGTCCGCCAACACCGCCCTGTATTCTGACAGTACTTCATTGGAAACATTGCTCAGAACAGTTCTTCTGTCATTGAGATATGTCGAAAAGGAGAAACTTATGAGCAGCGCAGACATACATATGAGTGATGCGGCGATAAGCGCTATGCACAAGCTGAAATACTCGGAAGCAATGCTTTTACGCATTGTCCTCCTCAGCCTCGAACTTGTAGCCTACGCCCCATACGGTCTTGAGCGCCCACTTGTCGGAAACGCCCTCGAGCTTCTCACGAAGACGCTTGATATGAACGTCGATGGTACGGGAGTCACCGTAATACTCAAAGCCCCAGACCTCATCAAGGAGCTGGTCTCTTGTATAAACTCTGTTGGGGTTGGAAGCGAGGTAGAACAGAAGCTCAAGCTCCTTGGGAGGAGTATCCATTACCTTGCCGTCAACTCTCAGCTCGTATCTGGTCATATTTACTACCAGCTTGTCGTACTTAACTTCTCTTACCTCGGACTCGGAAGAGGACTGACCGATTCTTCTGGAAACGGCCTTTATTCTTGCGATAACTTCCTTAGTATCGAAGGGCTTGACAACGTAGTCATCGGCACCCAGCTCAAGCCCCAGTACCTTATCAAAGGTCTCGCTCTTGGCGGTTATCATGATTATAGGCACGTTGGACTTCTTTCTGATCTCACGGCAAACCTGCCAGCCGTCCAGACCGGGGAGCATGATATCAAGAAGCACGATATCGGGCTTGAGAGCGTTGAACTTAACAACAGCCTCATCGCCGTCGTGAGAAACCATTACTCCGTAGCCTTCTTTTTCCAGATACAGTTTAAGGAGTTCGCAGATGTTATTATCGTCATCAACTACAAGTACCTTACCAAGTGACATATCTTATTCCTCCTGTTTTATTGACCTCAGGGTCATTTTACATCGTAAATTACAAAGCTGTCCGATAAGAAATCGTTAAAAATTATTCGGATATGCTATATTACTCATTATATAATATATTTCACCAAAGTTTATAAATTTTATCAGCAACTATTATGAACCATTTGTAAATTTCATAAAATAAGCCTTCAATTTTTATAGTGAATTAAAACTATATTCATTTTTGCACCTGGCAGATGTACCCGCATATATGTTCGGTTACGTCATGTTTACCGATACTTAAAAATATGGTCACGGCTCATAAAATCCGGGCTTGCTGAGCAGTATTATAAGATCGACCAGCCAGCCGATGCCGAAAAGTCCGCAGGTACAGAGATAAAGCAGACCTGTGAATATCTTGCCCTCATAGAACCTGTGTGCGCCGAAAATGCCGAACAGCAGGCAGAGGATAAGGGAAACTCTCTTGTCCTTGAGCTTTCCATGACTATAGGCATAGGAATTTACGTTGCCGCTGTTAACGTTTGCGGAGGTGTTTGTGGTGGTGGTAGTTGAATAGTTATAGTTGTAGTTATAAACATTCTGGGGCTGCTGAGCCGTCTGGGTCTGAGCCTGTGCTGTCGGTTGGGAATACTGCTGCTGTGTCCGGCTTTGCGAAGAGCCAAAGGTCTTTGCTCCGCATCGGCTACAGAATGCGTCCCCCGCATCAAGGCGGTTTCCGCACTTGGAGCAGAATGCCGCTCCCGTATCGTTGTCATCGACCACTATATTCAGTTCATCGGCAGGCTCTGCATAGGCAGTCTCATTTGTATTTTTATTTTCACGCCGAGGACTGTAAAATTCGTTCATAGTGATGCTCCTTTCGCTGTGTCCTTACCTTAGATAACGTAAATCAAGTTACACTTATAGTATATACCATTCCCTGCTCCGTGTCAAATGAATATGTACCGTTATTTTCGGAAAGAGGTATATTTTTACTGTTCGCAGTGACGGTTATCTTTTTATCTGTCCTTATCACTGCGGGCTGACCTGCAAGGGAAATTATCTTTGCAGATGAAAGGCTGCCCTCAGCCCAGTCAAAGCTTACCTCAAATCCGCCTCGTGCTCTGAGTCCCTTTACGCTGCCGCTTTTCCACATGGGAGGCAGTGCGGGGAGGAAATGCAGCTCGCCACATTCGCTTTGAAAAACAGCTTCTCCTATACCTGCGCCTCCGCCGAAGTTTCCGTCTATCTGGAAAGGCGGGTGCATATCGAACATATTTATGCTGGTGGAATGTGCAAGCAGAGCCTGAATGTTCTCGCCGACCTTTTCGCCGTCAAAAAGCCTTGCCCACATATTGATTATCCATGCCCTTGACCAGCCTGTGTGTCCTCCGCCATGGGAAAGGCGGCGTTCAAGAGTGGCTCTTGCCGCAGCTGCCAGCTCAGGTGTCTTTACGGGAGATATCATATCCGCAGGATAAAGGGCGTACAGCTGGGAAATATGCCTGTGTCCCGGCTCTACCTCGTCATAATCCCTTGCCCACTCCATTATCTGACCGTACTTGCCTATCTGAGGCTTGGGCAGGCGGTCTCTTGCAGCCCTGATGTCGCTTACTGTCTTGGCATACTCGTCGCCGCCCAGGATATCATAAGCGCCTATAACTGCGCTGAAAAGGGTGTAAAGTATCTGGCTGTCCATGGAAGGGCCGCTGCAAAGCGTTCCCGTTCTGCCGTTGGTGGCGTAATAGGTGTTCTCGGGGGAAACGGAGGGGTTTGTCACAAGGCAGCCCTCGTCATTTTCCGTCAGGTAATCAAGGAAAAACTCTGCGCTTTCAACCAGAGTATCAAACTTTTCCGCAAGGAAATCCTCATCACGGGTGAAGAGGAAATGCTCCCAGATGTGGGTGCACAGCCATGCAAGGCCCATTGGCCACAAGGTTCCGGGAAGCCACTTGTCCTGGGGTGCTGTATCGCCCCAGATATCGGTGTTGTGATGACACACCGCTCCCCTGCATCTGTACATACTGTGGGCGGTAACTCTGCCGTTCTCCCTCATGCGCTCGATATGGTCGTAAAGGGGCGTGCAGCACTCGGGCAGATTCTGCATAAGTGCGCCCCAGTAGTTCATCTCGGTGTTGATGTTAATAGTATATTTTCCGCCCCATGCAGGCCACATATCCTTGTTCCAGATACCCTGGAGATTAAGGGGGAGAGTTCCCTCACGGGAGCCTGCTATCATAAGGTAGCGGGAGAAGTTGAAGTACATAGCCGCCAGCTCATTGTCATACACGCCGTTCTTTACGTCCGCAAGGCGCTCATCTGTGGGCTTGGTAATGCTTTCGCCCACAGGAGAGAGGGTAAGGCTGCATCTGTCAAAAAGTGAGCGGTAGTCTGAGATATGGCGGTCAAGGAGCTTTTCATAGGGCTTTCTTGCGGCAGTCTTTGCCTGATTAACTGCCTTTTTCTCATAATCCCCTGTTCTCCATGCAGACTGGGCGGCAATGATGATATCAGCCTCGTCAGCGTCCTTGCAGAAAAGCCTGTTGGCATCGGTGCCGCACTGACCGCCCTTTGCCCTTACCGTTATGGCGCAGGCATAGGGAATACCGTCGGAAACGGTGAAAAGAACTGTCTTATCATCATAAGCTTCATTCTTGTCATAGTTGTCGTCTCTGCCGTCAATGGCGGAGACAAAGGAAATGCTGCCCTTTTTATCCGCAGAGAAATGGACGATGATGACCTCATCGGGGTGGGAAGCGATAACGGTGCGGGTGTATTTTACTCCGCCTGATGTAAACGTTGTCACGCATACAGCTGTGTCAAGGCTCAGGGAACGGACATATCCCTCATACTCCCCTACGCTCTGCCAGATGTGCAGGTCGCCCAGAGGCTGATAATGGCGCTGATTTTCATTGGTGCCGTAGAACGCATCTGCGCACAGCTCTTCCGCCTCGGTGGTCTTTTCCTCCCTTATAAGGGTGCGTATTTTTTCAAGATTATCATACGCCTTGGGATTGTTCCTGTTTCTGAAGCTGCCCGACCAGAGGGAATCTTCGTTGAGCTGGATGAGCTCATCGGCAGGCTTTCCGAAAACCATGCCTCCCATTCTGCCGTTTCCCACGGGAAGGGCGTCATTCCAGTCAGCTGCGGGACTGTTATAATAAAGTTCGGTTGAAGGGTTCATATCTTTAGTTCCTTTCGGTTATTTTGTTTATAAAAAACAACTGCTGATCCAACCGTAATATATAATTGTAAAACGGTTAAATCAGCACTTGCTTTTTGCAGTATAAAAGCTCTGCGGAACGGAAAGACCGTTCCGCAGCACTTCATATTTAATGTCGCTAAATTACATACCTGTAAGACCGGATCTTGCGATACCCTCTGTAAAGTTCTTCTGGAGGAAGATGTACATTACAAGGATGGGTGTGATGGAGATAAGGCAGCCTGCTTCCATCCAAACGATAAGCTCACGGGCATTTACCTTAACGGTACCGTTGTTGAACAGGATACGTGTAAGGGAAGCGTCCAGATTCTTAAGCTGGAGGGCGATCGTGCTGTTATCTGTGAAGAACGAAGTACTTACATAGTAGTCATTCCAGTACCATACTACTGAAAGCAGGAAAACGGTAAGGAATGTGGAGCCTGCGTTGGGGACCATTACCTTGATAAAGGTTCTGAAAGGAGAGCATCCGTCCAGATAAGCTGCGTCCTCGAGCTCCTTGGGAAGGCTTCTGAAGGACTGTCTGAAAAGGAAGATGAACAGGCCTGCACGAAGTCCGTTTGCTGTGATAGCTGGCATATACATTGTAAGAGGGCTGTTGATAAGGTTGATGTAGTCGCCTGCGATCATGTGCCATATTCCCAGAGGATTGAAGTAACGGAAGAACATATACTGGGGAATAAGTATGATCTGTGATGGAACCAGGATCATCATGATTACAACGCCGAAGAGAATGTTTTTGCCCTTGAAGTTAAATCGTCCGAAGCCGTAGCCTGTGATAGCGCAGGTAATTACCTGAACTATTGAGCAGCCGATGTTGATGAACAGTGTGTTGCCCAGAGTGCTCCAGAAGTTCATAACTCTTACTACGTCCTTGATGTTGCTGGTAGTAAAGCTCTTGGATATCCAGATGATCGTGGGGTCGTTCATCTCGGATCTGGGACGGAACGCTGCTGTGATCATATACAGCAGGGGATAGATGATTACGAAGCAAAGACCGATTACCAGCAGCGCACGGCACACGGGCCAAACGGTATCGAATGCTCTTTTGCGCTTAAGGTACTTCTGCTCTGCGGGGGTAAGGGAAGCGAGACGCTTCTTAAAGCGCTCACGCTCCTCCTTGCGGGATCTTTTCTCCTCCTTGGGAGGCTTTTCCGACTGACGCTTTTTAAGGTAGTCGGAAATGGGATTAGACTTAAGTGTTTTTTCTGCCATTTTTTCCAACTCCTTAATCAATCATCGTAGTAAACGATCTTGTTCATGATCGCAAAGATAATGCCGACTGCAATAAGAACTATTGCGAAGTAGCTCCATGCCATCGCCGCCGAGAAACCGTACTTCCAGTCGTCCTGAACTGTGAGCACCTGCTCCATGACGACGTTGGTGGGGTCGGTGAATGTATCAATGATGGTGTAAACCAGGTTTACAAGGATCATAGGCGATACATAGGGAAGAGTGATCTTCCAGAAGAACTCCCATGAGGTAGCACCCTCGATGGCAGCTGCTTCCTTAGCAGATGTGGGGATACCCTGGAGGGCTGACAGGAAGATGATGATCTGGATACCGCACTTCCATACCAGGTTCAGGATGTCCGAAGTCATTGTCGAAAGCATTTCCGTGAGCTTGTCGTTGAAGCCGTAGATTCCCACGAACTCCAGCAGCTCATCTACCATGTCAGCGGAGAACATTGTGGAGAACTGGTCCGCATCTGCTGTTCCGCTGGTATCAAGGTTACCGGTGATGATAGCGTAAACGGGACCTGTCGCAATGATTACGGGCAGGAAGAAAACCGCTCTGGCAAAGGTACGGCCCCTGAACTTCTGGTTAATGATGATAGCAACGAACAGTGAGAAGATAATGATGATAGGTGTCTGCCAGAGGGTCTGTCCCAGCACCTCGACCAGATTTTTTCTGAAATCAGGGTCTGTCATGAACGCTCTCTTGTAGTTATCAAGACCAAGAGGGCTCATAATGAGCTGTCCGACGTCGGGCTTTACATCATAAAAGGAATAGATGAAAGACTTGACAACGGGGATAATGAAGAATATGAGCGCTCCCACGAACCAGAGGGCGATGAAGCCATAGCCGTAAAGTCCTTTTTTCTTTTCATAGGAAAGGTTCAGTCCTCTCATAATCCGATGACCTCCTCTCCAATGTAATCAGCAAGGCTGTAGGTCTCATTGCCTGCCTTGACTGTGTTTTCAGCGAAGTTTACCACGGTGGTGTAGCCGTTGTCATATACAGTCTCGATCTCGTCTCCGTCCTCGGAGATGTTGTAGGAAACGATAGCTGCATCGGACGCAGGTGTGAGCACCTTGTCAGCAAGCTGATAAAGCTCGGAAGCTTCATTTACCCAGTTTGCGTAGTAAGCGTAGTAGTAGCAGTCAAGCTTGGTATCCTTCAGGTCACTTGCCTCGATTCCTACGAAGTCGAAGCTCAGGTTGCTGCCTGCAGCAAGGGAAGTAAGGATCTGCTTGGAGATATTCGCCTCGCTGTTTACTGCTGTGGAAGCGTAAGGAGTTACGCCGTGGAGCACCATCTGATAGAAGGGAATATCGTAATCGAACAGGTCGAACTTACTGGAGGATACGGGAACGTTTGTGAGGTAATCAGCATAAGGGAGAACGTACTCCGCAGGATTTTCCGCAAGAACGCTTCCGCTTGACTTTGCGCTGCTGTAGATATCGGTAACGATACCCTTAGCCATCTCACGGGAAACAGCCTTCTTGCCGTAGTCGCCGTAAATGGTGTTTGCAAGACTTCCGAATGCGAAGTTTGAAACTCCGTTCTTATTGTAGCTGCTGATGAGCTTTGTGAACGCCTTGTTGTAGGAAGCGGGAGTAAACAGCGAAAGCGGGCTGTAGTACTCGTTTGCGATACCGTGAGCCAGGTCGTAAACGGAGATCTGGGAATATGCGTTCGATACTCTGATGGAGGTATTTGTCATATTCCAGTAGCCGTTGCCTGTCTTGAACTGCTGGTTATCAACAGAAGGATAAAGCTTGATGTTGTTGGACTCAGCATAGCTCATAAGATCCTTGAACTTGCTCTTTCCGCCCAGCTTGGAGCAGGGGTCAAAGGAGTCTGTGATCTTCTCGCCGATATTGGTGCTTGAATACTTGTTGTAAGTAACGACCATATCGTCAACGCCGTTGGAGTTGAGAGTTTCGAGAATGTACTGAGCAGTTTCAAACTTTGTAACAGATTCCTTAACGGTAACGGGGAGACCTGCGATGGATTCCTTCTTGAGGGTTCCGCCGTAAAGGTCAACATACAGTGAGGAGGAATCGGTAAGATCCTTGTCCTCAACGCCCTTTTCCTTGATAAGGTAATCTCTGTACTTAGCGGCGATATCGGTGTAATCAACTTCCTCGCCGTTGTCGGAAACGGGATAATATCTTATTTCGATCTCGGGAATGAGGATTCCTCTCTTCTCAAATACCTTCAGGGGGTTGGATTCACCGCCCATGAGATATTCGTCTGAAGTTCTCAGCTCGAAATCAAAATATGTGGAGTTGTAGTCGGTGTTGTTCTGGTTTGATACGTAGCTGTTGATGGAAGCACAGGTATCGCCCTTTGAAGCAACTACCATCATTGCGCTGTCTCCCTTGACGATGCCGTACATGGGGAGATTTACGTTCTGGATAACTGCCTGCTTGGTGGTCTTTACGGCGGTGATATCTCTGCCGTAAACCTTGCCTGTGTATGTTTTAAGACCTGTCTTGCCGTTGTTGAAGTTGATGACCGCACCCGAACCGTCGGGTACAACGAAATAGCCGTCTTCATCAAGTCCTGCGGCACCGAAGGTGGTCATGAAAGCCAGATCTGTTACCAGCTGACCGTCAACAGTGGAAGGATTCTTCTCCTCGATAGCGGAGGTATCTACATACAGCTTGAGGCAATCCTCCTCAAGTGTGAGCTGAACGGGTATAGTGATACCGGGTCCTGCATAGGTGTATGTGATCTCAATTCCGTTGGGAATATCCTTCATCTTGAATTTGCCCTTTGCCTTGCTGGTCTGGACTGTGGTAGCACGGCTGGCAGGCTCGCCATAGATAAGAGTCATACCGGAAGCAAGCTCGTCCTTCTGGCTCTTCTTAGCGTTGGAGGTCTCCAGATCTACGGGGTTTGACCACCAGATCTTGCCTGTTTTAAGGTCCTCGAGAGCGATGGTTCCCTCGTCCTCATTCTTGTAAAGCTTGAGGTTGGAGTTGGAAGCGACCTCGGTCATGAGAGCCATAGCTTCTTCCTCGGTACGGGGAGTTTCCTCCTCTTCCGCATCGTCCTCTTCCTCCTCGGCCTCATCAGCGCTGTCGGCAGCTGATGTATCCTCCTCAGCGGGAGCTTCCTCAGAGTGAACGCCTGTCATGCCTGCTGAAACGATCATTGAAAAGCACAGCATATATGCAAGGGTCTTTTTAACCTTTGAATTCATTATTTTCACCACTTTTCCTTTTTAGAACTATACTCTTAATCTGTAGGAAAGCTCCGTATAGATCGTGAATATGAAGATGAGTACCTGCTGGAACAATGTAAGAAGAAGTACGAGCAGGAACAGTACCAATATCATTGCGACCAGTGTGAGCAGTATCAGCGCCAGTGTCTTGCCGAATGAGAACTGATGAACTGCTTTCATCGCCGAGATGAACAAAACAACTGTCCATGCCGCTCCCACTATCTCAAACGCCTGAATGAAGATGTACTCGTCACGGATCAGGATATGAGAAAGAAGGGTTCCGATGAGTCTGCCGCATATGTACGGTATCAGCGAATACGCTGTTACGATGAAGATGTTTTTCATTGAGCCTTCGCCGTCAAACAGCGTACACATTGCCCAGTTGCACACAACGTACAGCAGGAATATGCCGAAGCTCTGGAAGATAAAAGGAACTATGTTGAAAATTTTGTCGTAGCTTGAGTAATACTGGAATCCGTACATTCTGCTGTACGCAAGAGCCTGAATGAACAGCAGGCAAACAATGCCGATGGCGATCTTCATAGATCCTGCCTTTTTCCATCTCAGGTCTTCAAATCCCTCAAAGGGGTGCATAACAACGTGCTTGACGAACTGACCCTGTGTAAGATCCAACATAACTTATGCACCTCTCCTTCTCTGCCACGGGAATGTGATTATTCCCTTTCTGCTAAGTGTTTTGAGGATCTTTACAGCCACGCATACTATAATGATTATCAGTATTGCGGGAGTAAAGTACTTTTCAAGGACCTGACCTCTGTAGCCTTCGTAAGCTCTGTTGTATCTTACACGGCTGATGGAGATCTTGAAGTACTTCATAGCGTCCTTGTACTGCTCGGCATTCAGAAGAGCATTACCGATACCGATATATGCACGTCTGTAGTTGCCGTCGTACTTGATAACTGTGAGCCAAGGCTCATAGGATTCCTCGTAGTAGCCATCGTTGTAGAGGTTTGTTGCCTTTGTTACGATCTCGCCGAAAGCAGTGCGCTTGAAAACGGTGATGCTGTTCTTACGGGAATCGAGAACATAAAGCATATTGTCGTGGCTTTCGATAGCAGTTGCGCTTCTGAATGTGCCCAGCTGTTCGCCTGTGCCGCCCATAACGAACATCAGGTTAGCAAGCTTGTCATACTGGAAAATTCTGCCGTGAGCAAAATCCAGAATGTTCATCTCACCGTTGGGTCCGATGTCGATATCGGTAAGAGCGGACTCCTTGGTGTAGATGGAGTAGTAAGCGGGAGAGATATCACCGAAGGTAACAACATCTGCTGTGATAGCGGAAAGAATGTTCTGACCCTTGGGGTTGAGCTTCTTTACAGTATCGGTCTTGACATCGGAGGACTCGGTAACGGTGTAGATGAAGCCGTCGTCGTCGATATCAAAATTTGAGAAGCCTACAGGTGTTGTTTTTGTTGAACGTGCTCTCTGGGATTCTGTGGAAATGGTGTTCCAGAAAGCGTTAGCAATGATCTCGGAGGTAGCCTCAACTCGGTTCGCACCGAAGAAGCCGAGGAACTCGCCGTTGATGTCATACATTACAGAGCCCTTTGTTACAGACTTTACTACAATGTAAACATTTCCTGCCTTATCGACCGCAACCTTTTTGGGGTTGAAGGTAAGGTCCTGAGAATAGATCTCGGAAACAGGCTTTTCAAATATCCTGTCAACGTTTCCGTCCTTATCGGACTTGAGCACACGGCTGTTTTCGGTATCACACACATAAATGTAGCCTGTGTACTGGTCAACGAAAACGCCCTCGGGCTTTTTAAGGGTAAGCTCCTCACCATTGTAATGGAAGGTATCCATGTAATTTACGAGATTGAAATCAAGGTCTGTCACCAGTATTCTGTTGTTGCCCTTATCGGCAATATACATAAGATCGTCTGTGGAGACATACATATCAGCCGGCTCCTTGAGGCCAAGCAGTTCCTGCCATGAAGCCTTTTCGGCATTAAAGCCGTCCATTGCTTCGATGACCTCGGCAAGCCCGTTGATAGACTGTCCGTCAACAAAATATTCCGCAGTATATCCGACCTGTGATGCGACGGCATCGCCCCATCTGTCGTAGCTGTAAGGGTCATAGCTTTCAACGGCGCTTACGTTAGCTGCAAGCCCGCTTACGAGAATAGCTCCCGCTCCTGCGGCAGCAATCAGCTTTTTCAAGCCTGACATATCATCACCCTTTTCTTTAGTATTATCACGTCTCATGAAAGCTTAATCCTTCATACCTGCGTGAGCCATTGTTTCCATAACGTTTCTCTGAGCCAGAACGAATACCAGCAGAGGCGGAATCATCAGAACAACGGCGGAAGCCGCAATCGCACCCTGACGGGCAATACCGGCAGCGGCAATCTGCTGAACAACAACGGGAATGGTCTTGAGTGCTTCGTCATATACAAGACCGCCGCCCACTGTGTTCCATGCAGTCTGGAATTCAAAGATGATAATAGTCATAAGAGCAGGCTTACAGTTGGGCATTACGATTCCCCAGCAGATATGCATAAGACCTGCGCCGTCAACCTTTGCAGCCTCGATCATAGCGTCGGGGATGGAGGTCATGCTCTGTCTCATAAGGTAAAGGCCCATAGACGTTGCAATGATAGGCAGGATAAGTGCGGAGTAGGTGTTGATCATGCCCAGTGTTGCCATTACGATGTACTGCATGATGTACAGAACGGTAGAGTTAAAGAGAAGTGCGATAACTACGATCTGGTTCAGAAGAGCATTTCCGGGGAATTTGCACTTTGAAAGTACAAAAGCGGCGGTCGATGCGAACAGAACGTGGAAGATGGTTGCAACAACAGTAACATATATACTATTGAATATGTTTCTGGAGAAAGGAACCCACGAATTGTTTGCGATTTTGAACAGATCCTTGAAGTTATCAAAGGTAGGATCCATAGCATAAAGCTTAGGAGGCATAAGGAATACTTCCTGTACGGGCTTGATGGAGTTTACGACTGCCAGATAAATGGGGAAGATCATAAACAGACCCGTGATGGTAAGGAGCAGGAAAATTCCAACATCGTTTTTCCAGGATTTTCCGACACGCTTGTTGGAACCCTTGGATCTCATCATTTTCTTGTGCTCTTTTTCTCTGCGCTTTCTCAGAGCTTCAAGAGCGGCTGCATTTTCCTCCGCCTGCAAAGCGGCAAGCTCGGAAGGTTTCAAATCTTTTCTTCTTTTCTTCATTTAACAGCTCACCCCTTTATCAGTCCATATACTTGCTGAGAAGCTTGCTTATGAGATTGTTGCAGACAAGCATTGCAATAAACAGCACAAAACATATTGCGGCGGAATAGCCCATCTCGTATCTTACCCAGCCGTAATCGTAAGCGTGGGTCATGATAGTATGTACCTTGTAGTCTGTTGAAGGGAAGCCAGCGAGGGTACGTCCAACGATATCAACAGTGAAAGAGGATACGATCTGCATAACTGCTGCGAACATAAGGGAAGGACCCATTGAAGGGATAGTTATGTAGATAAGTTCCTGCCAGCGGCTCTTGATGCCCTCGATAGCGCCGGCCTCATACATGGATTTGTCGATGCCCTGGAAACCTGCACGCATTGCAAGGAAGCCTGCGCCCATGGATACCCACAGCTGAACTACGATTACGCAGCCCAGAACGTAGTTACCATCGGTAAGCCACTGGATAGCGGAGGAGGTGAAGCCCAGCTCCATAAGGAATGCGTTGAGGTAACCGTACTGGTCGCCCGAGAAGATGAGCTGCCATACGAAGTAGATGTTACCTGCCATTGAAGGCGCATAGAATATCAGGGTGAAAAGTGTTTTAAGGGTGGGGTGCAGCTCATTTATGAGCCATGCAAGCAGGAAGCTCATCGCATAGCTGAGAGGTCCTGTGAAGATGGCGAAAATGAGTGTTGTTCTGATGGACTGAATGAAAACATCGTCCTCCAGGAACAGAGTGTAGAAATTCTGCAGACCTACAAACTTAGGTGCACTTGCCATATCAAAGTCGGTGAAGCCCATAGGCAGCGACATGATTACGGGGATAATGGTAAAGACAAGGAACAGGAGCATGAAGGGAAGGAGCATAAGATAGCACATATAGTTGCGCTTCATATCATGCCAGGTATAATCAAGCCTTTCCTTGCGGCTCATTTTTCTCTCCGAAGGGAGCAGGATTTCTTTTTTAACGGTACTGTCAGCCAAAGTCAAGCCCTCCTTCTTTTATTCATCAAGACCGAGGTTCTTACGCTTACGTGTAATCTCGGCGTTGATATCCTTGTTATACCAGCGGAGCGTCTCACGGGCATTTTCGTTATCGTTAACAACGGAACGGAATGCGTTCATAATGCTTCGGGTAACAACATAGGAAGATGGTATGATAGGAATTTCATCAAGCTCATTGAGCTGAGCGTTGATCTTAGTAAGATCAGACTTGGACCAGTTGAGCTTCTGGAGAGCCTCAACGTTTGCGGACTCAAATCTTCCGAGAGGACCCATTACACCCTCAACATTCTGACCGTAAGTGATCATTGTGTCTGTGGAAGTGAACCACTTGATGTACTCCCATGCACCCTCTACATTCTTGCAGTCCTTGAGGATAATGAAGCCTGAACCTGAGGAGTTAGCCGCATGAGAAATTGTTCCGTCCTCTCTGCGTGTACCGGGAACGGGGCAGAAATCCCACGCACCCTTGATCTCGGGAGCAGCAACATTCAGCTGATTGTAGAATGTGCAGTAGTTCTGGATCACGATGGGAGCCTCACCTGTTCTGAAACGGGAGAACGCATCGTAGGTCTGGTCGAACTTATAAGTAGTATAGAACTTGGTCCATGTATCGAATGCGTTAACTGCCTCAACGGAGTCGAAGGTAGTTTCGGTCTGCTCATCATTATAATAGTTGAGACCGGACTGGAGCATGAGCATTGCAAATGTGTGACCAACTTCGGTAGAAGGAGCAACGGCGTTACCGTTAACGTTTGCGGGAAGGATAAGACCGGGCTGCATATACTTTCTCTGGATAGCGGGAAGCATATCAATAAGGTCGTCCCAGGTCTCGGGAGGCTCGGTGATGCCTATTTCAGAAAGCACGTCCTTTCTGTAGAACATCATGGGGAAGGTACGGGTAATGGGAATGCCGTAGGTCTGGTTATCATATGTATAATGAACCATTGCGGTATCCTGGAATCTGCCCTTTACCTCATCAAAGCCGTCCAAATCGTCCAGAGGAACAAGGAGATTTCTGATAGCAAGGTTTACAGGGAATTCACCGCCGACGAACATTGCTACGTCAGGGCCCTTGCCTGCCAGAACTGCTTCCATGATAGTACCCTGAACCAGGTTGATGGAAACATCAATTCCATAGTTGGGAGTAAATTCAGATTCTGTAAGCTGCTTTACAACGGTTGTCTGGTCACGTCCGAGACCAACCCAAACAACAACGGACTCAGCAGTTGTATCCGAAAGAACGGTATAATCCTCAAAGAAGGAGCCGAAGAAGCCCCGGATTCCGAAAGCAGCAGCCTTGAAGAAGTTTTCCTTAACGTTGCTGAACTCGGCAGTCTTGCCGCTTGCATCATAAGCGGGTGCGACTTCAATGTAATCGACTTCCAGAGGCTGATCTCTGTACTCACGCATCCAGGAGGATACGGAAGTGATGTTATCCTTCAGAGAAGAGTTGGAGATGTATGTAGGGATCTTGTTAGGCTTGTCAACGCATCTGTCAAGAACATCGGCAAGTCTTGCAAGAGCGGTAGCTTCCGAACCGGACTGCTGGGAAAGGTCCTCGATCTTAGCCTGCTCGGTTCTCAGTTCTACGGAAAGTCTTGCGCACGCTTCAAGCAGATCGGGGATCTCCTTGTGAACGTAGTAATCAGTGTACTTATCGGGGCTGGGACCGGTGATCATAAGGATCTGCATATAATACTGGTTAGCCTCGTAAACGATCTCGTCCAGACGTTGCATGGACTCGCCTATCTCACCGGGGATAGCCTCAAGGGCTATTGTATGAGTACCCTTTGTAAGATAAACATAAGCAGGCTCGCCTGTTGCATCATCTGTAGGATAGGACATTACCCAGTCGTTGGAGTAATCGAACTTTACCTGCTCGAAAGGCTCGGAAGGAACTTCGCCGTCAATATAAACACGGCGGTTGGAGTAAAGGCCTCTCATAACGTCCTGACGGCCCTTGATACCTATTTTATAGTATCCGTCCTCGGGAACGTCCATTTCCCATGTAACTATCTGACCGGATGTATCCCATGTTCCGTCGCCCACGGTATTATAGCGTTCCTTAACGGGGTCGGAAGGATCGCCGTTATGGTCTTCGGTAAGGTATGTACCTCTGTCATATGTGGGGAAAATTGTCTGAGAATTGGTGTAAATGTAATTTTCACCCTGTACCTTAACAGTCTCAGCGCCTGCGTTTGCTCTCAGTTCTTCATCGGAAGGAGCGGTATAAGCCTCAGCAGGCTCATACTGATAAAGCTTGATGTAAGCGATAGCAACGGAAGCCTTTTCGGAATTAAGGCTTACGGTATGCTGACCCTCGTCAAAGTAGAAATAAAGAGGCTCGTTGTAAAGTCCGTCAGAATCCTTGAAGGAGGTTGTTACCCACATAGGTTCCTCGATCTGAGGAGGACGGGTTTCGTTTCCACGCTCGTTGGGAGCGATCTCGTAAGCAGACTTCCAGGTTCTTGGGAAGCTTACACGCATTGCAGTACCGAACGGAGTTTCGCCGTCGATGAGCACAGACATTTCGGAAGTGGTATTGCCGCCTGTGATGGGATAATAGCAAACCTCCATGTTGTATGCGCCTGCTGTAGTTACGTCAACAGTGAAGTCAAGTGTGCCGTCTTCGTTTGACCAGATAACGACATCGTCTTTGCCCTCGTATCTTCCGACTTCAACCTTAGCGTCGTCAGAACATGAAGAATACTTCAGAAAGACTTCGTCTCTCGGACGTACTTTGTCAGAAATTTCGGAGTAATAATCGCTGTACGTTTTTTGCTTGACGTATGTGATCTCAGGGAGTTCGTACTTTTCCGCCTCAGTTTGCAGAATTTCGTCAGCAGCTGACTCTGAATCGGCAAATGCTGTAAACGAAAAAGAAGTCATGCAGATCATCACAGCCATTACACCCGACAGGAGCCTTTTTAGACTTGTTTTCCTTGACAAAAGATAGACCACCTTTCGTATAAGAATAGGGACGCTTTGATATTATTTTATCAATATTATCACCGAGAGAAGCAAATGCTGTTATCAAGCTTTTGAGGCGCAACTTCCCCTTTTCGTGATACTTGTGCGAAAATTGCGTTAGCTTTATGGCAATTTGACAAAAAAATTCAGTGAGAACAATGAAAAACTATGGACCCGTATAATAATTATATCAAGTTGACTAATGGTTGTCAAGTAATGTTGTTGTTTTTTGTGTATATTTTGACCGACTTTTTTTGGTTAAATGCTCCAATTAAACGATTAAGTAATTGGTGCATTTTACGATTTGTATAATTTTCTGCACATATTATATCGTCAAAAACCAGATAATATGTACAAACAACATAAGCAGCAATGAAAAATTTGCCGGTCAACAAAAAAATTCCGCTCACAATTTCTTGTGAGCGGAATCTGATTACTTATTAAGTAACTTCAAGAAGTAAACTCCGTATGGAGATTAGCCTCTCTTCTTAGCTACTACAGCAGCTGCAGCAAGAGCTACAGGGATAACTGCGAGAGCTACAGAAGCGTTACCGGTTGCAGGAGAAGGAGCAGGAGCGGGAACTTCCTCAGCAGGAGCCTCGTCCTCAGCAGTATCATCAGCTACTACTTCGTCCTCAACAACTTCCTCGTCGTCAACAGTTTCCTCGTCGTCAGAGATCTCGTCGCCTTCGCCGTCGATACCCTCGCCAGCGTCAACGTTCTCGTCGTCGCCTACTACTACAGTAAGGTTATCCCAGTACCAGTCAGCAGGAGTGTAGAGGAGCATAGAAGTAAGGAAGGTCTTAGCATCAGTGATCTTGCCTTCGTCGGTGATTGTTGCCCAGTCAAAGGTAAGAGTGTTGTTGCCCCAGTTGAACTTATCGGTGTCGTTGAGCTGCATTGTGATGCCGCTGTTTACAACGATAGCGCCGGTGAAGAGGTTGGTGCCCCAAGCAGAGGAGTAAGAACCGTACATATCGTAATCGTCAGTACCGAAGGTGCTGTAGGAATCACCGAGGTTGGTGTAGAGGTGCTGACCGAAGGTAGGATTGTACCAGTCATAAGAAGAAGTCTGGTAGCCGTAAGCTCTGTCAGCTTCAACCCACTGCTGGAAGAGGTGAGACTTAGCGGTGGAAACATATCCATCGTAAGAAGTAAATGTGAAGGTTACGTTCTCGTGGTTAGCGATAGCATCGTTGATAACTGCTACAGGCTTGGTGTAGTAGTTGCCGCCTGCCTTACGAGCATTAAGAGCGTTTACTACGTTAGCGGGAGCGTTAAGAGTGGACTTCATGGGGTAGATCTTATCGGAAGTATCGCCCTGTGTGAAAGCGGAAACAGCTACGGAAGTAGGAGCCTGCTCGATCTGGTGGTCAGAAGTGATGAGGCTCTTGCCGTTGTTGATGAAGATCTCAGCGGTGAGGGTCTTCTCAACATAAGCATCGCCGCCGAGAGCGCCGATTACAGCTGCTGCATCCCAGCTCCAAGCGTTGGAACCGTTAACGATTACCTGTGCAGGAACCTTGTAAGTCATCTTAGCTGTGAGAGCCTGGAAGCCATACTGACCAGCGTTTGCAGTGTAGCCGAGGGAGCCGAGCTCGTAGTTAGCCATGGGGAGAGAACCAGCAACGTTGCCGAGAGAAACAGGCATGTTGAAGGACTTCTTGCCATCGCCGAGATCGCTGGTTACGTGAGAGCCATCAGTCTTAGCAGCATCAGCAGTCCAAGAAATGGTAACAGGAGCACCCTGGTCGCCGGTAGCAACGTTCTTGATAGGTGTAGCAGTTACCTGGAAATCAGACATACCACCGATTGTGGAAGTGTCGTTAGGATATGCCTTGTAGCACTGAGCTACCTGAGCGCAAACGATTGCGTTGTCAAGGCCGAAAGTGATGTAGGACTTAGCATCAGCAGAGTTAAGTTCATCGTTAACAGCCTTAGATACGGAATAGTAAGCGTTGGTGTTGGAAGCAGCGTAGTTAGCAACAACGGTTACCTTAGAGGTAACGGAAGTGTCCTGTACGTACTTCTTAAGGTCATAAGTAAGGGAAATAGTATCCTGATCAGCGGATACAGTTGCAGCCATTGCAGATACGGCCATTGCGCCAGCCATTACGCCAGCAATTGACTTTTTCATGTTCATGAAAAATTCCTCCTTGTTTTGTTTTGGTTTTCTTTATTTATTTCCAAATATGTATGGAAATCAAATATATGGTGATACTGTGCTTCTGCTCACGTTGTATCACGCTATTATTGTACCACTTGCGGGCGTTCATGTCAATGTACATATACAACAAAATTGCCAAAGCCTTTTTATCTTTAATGCACACTTTTTGCCCAAAAAGAGCGGATTTTGCGAATGTTTCCGGGTTTTATCACCCGAAACCCACCGGCATTTCACCCGACCCTTCCGTGGTCTGTATAATACTATACATCATTTCACAAGCAATTTCAATATCCTTAATGCACAAATTTAAAATTTGTTTTTAAAGCTCTTTTATAAAAAATATTTAAAAGCTGCCCATATTTTCCATTTTGGATCAATAGTTCAGTCCGCTGTTGTTAAGCGCTGCCACCATTATCTCGTATCTCAGCTTGTCCTTGCATTCGGGCTTTGCCATATAATCGACTATCTGCTCGCACAGAAGCATCATGTTAGCGCTTCTGCCCTCAAGCTTGAAATTTTCAAAGCCCATGGGAACATATTTTCCGTAAAGCAGGTCGGGCGTAACTCTCAGGGGATATTCCTTTCCGCCGTATGGGTCAAACTTTCTCCACTCGCACTCCCACTCCTTTATGCCGTATCTCCGGCAGATGTCGGGAGTAAGGGCAGGGTACTGCTTTGATATGCCGAGCTTTTCCAGCTGCATCTTTCCGATGTACTCGTAATGCGCCTTTCTGCGTGGACAGCCTGCCACACAGACAGGGTTTGAAAGTATCTCGCAGCGTTTTCTTTCCTCGGGTGTGAGCTTCTCCAGCTCCTCAAAATTATTGTTAAAGTTGTAGTCCAGCACTACAAGGCTGTAGTCCTTTGCCAGCTCCGCCTTTACATCATTCATATCCCTGATGCACTTGCAGGTAGAGCTTGTGACCTTCATATTGGGGTGGGTCTGCCTGATGTATTTTTCCAGCACAGGCGAGAAAACTATGACCTCGTTCATGCCGTTGTCCGCAATTTCAAGAGCAGTGTTGCAGTCGGGATCGTCCAGATATTCCTCGGTGATGAAAGGGTTTGTAAAGGTAAATCTGTAAGGTATCCCCCTCTGGTTATATGCGTCGATGACAGCCTTTGCCCTGTCGGGATAAAACCTGCCAAGTATCATTCTTCCGCCGTTCCAGATAAGGGGCATACTGCCGAAAAATGAAGCTATTTTCACATTTTCCCTGAAAAGCTCGGGATACTGTGAAAGTGCGTCAGCCAAAGCAATATTCAGGCTGACTGTGCTTGTGGCCTCAGCCACATGGAAACCTGTCATTCTGTATATCATTCCTTTCGAGTTATATTCCGAATAATCTTTCGGCATTGCAGGCGGTGAGCTCAGCCGCTTCGTCACGGGTGACGCCCATAAGCTCCGCAAATGCACCCAGCGTATAAACGATATTTCCGCTGTCATTGCGTTTTCCCCTGTTGGGCTCGGGAGCCATGTAAGGGCAGTCCGTCTCAACAAGGAGCCTGTCATGGGGAATAGATGAAAGGGCATTTTTTGCCTTTTTTGAATTTTTAAAGGTAACAACGCCCGTAAAGCCGATGTACATACCCAGTGAGATTATCTCACGGGCAGTCTCGGCTGAGCCGGAAAAGCAGTGTACAACGCCCTTGGGACGGTATTTCCTCAGCAGCGCCATGGTATCCTCCCAGGCGTCACGGGTGTGAATCACCACAGGGAGACCCACCTCCGCCGCCAGCTTCAGCTGCTCTTCAAATGCGGATCTCTGAACTTCACGGTCATGATTTTCATAGTGGTAGTCAAGCCCTATCTCGCCCACAGCCACTACTTTTTTATTGCCGCAAAGCTTTTTTATTTCGTCAAGCCTGTCCGTTTCATCGGCACTGTCAGGGTGAAGTCCCACAGCCGCAAATATCTTGGAATATTTTTCAGCCAGCGCCACAGAGGTGTATGAGCTTTTCACCGAACAGCCGATGTTCACTATCTTGTCGATATCGCCCGCAAAAAGCCTGTCAAGTAGCTCATAGCGGTCGCTTTCAAAAGCGTCATCGTCATAATGAGCGTGAGAATCTATTATTCTCATTTCCCCGCCCCCTTTTTGCGCACCGAGAAGCCAAAATCCCCAAGCTTTCTGCCCAGAGCGAAATATTCGCCGTGGGAATAGGTCATAAGCCCCGCCTGCTGGAGATTTATCTTGCCCTTGCTGTCAACATACCGCTCGTCCACGCTCACTCCCGTGATATCGGCAATGAACATGGTGTGACTGCCAAGATCGGTCACCGTTCTGACCTTACATTCCAGCGAAACGGGACACTGAAGTATCACGGGGCAGTCAACAGTCTGTGCCTTTTCGGTCTCAAAGTGACATTTGGTGAATTTATCAAGCTTTGCGCCGCTTTTCATGCCGCACAGGTCAGTTTCTCTTGCCATTTTCGAGGTGGTGAGGTTGATGACAAACTCCCCCGTCTCCTTTATAATAGCATAGGAATGGCGCTCGGGACGTATGGAAACATACGCCATAGGGGGACGTGTGTTTACGATACCTGTCCACGCCGCCGTAAGGACATTTCTGCCGTCGCCGCTGCCGCAGGTCACCAGAGCCGCAGGAAGAGGCGCCATGAGAGTTCCGCCCTTGAAATACTGCCTGCCCATATCACTTTCCCTCCATGAGCCTGTGCATATCGGCAATAAGCGCAGCTATATCATCATCATTATAGGAAGCATCGTTCCATATTTCATGAGCTACAGCAGCCTGCCATACCAGCATTGCCATGCCGCCGCAGGTCTTTATGCCGTGCCTTTCGGCTATCTGCATTATCACAGTCCTTTCGGGATTGTATATAACGTCAAAGACAAAGCCGCAGTTTGCGATAACATCTTCACTTACAGGGCAGTCATCGTTGTGAGGAAACATTCCAACGGGAGAAGCATTCACCAACACATCATAGCTGCCTGTGATGTCCTCGGGGTGAACTACCGTTATTTTTGCGTCAATATTGTTTTCCTTTGCGTAGTCAAACACAGGCTGGACCTTGCTTTCGGAGCCGTTTCGCACGGCAACCGTCAGCTCTGCCCCATGTCTCACAGCTTCAATAGCTATCATTCTGCCAACGCCGCCGCAGCCTATCTGCAATACCCTGCCGTGAAGCCCTGAGCCTGCCGCTTCAAGGGAGCGCAGGAAACCGTCGCAGTCGGTGTTGTATCCAATGTGCTTACCGTCCTTTTTCACAACGCAGTTGACGGAATCATAGCGTTTTGCCGAATCTCCCAATTCGTCCAGATACTTTATTATCTCCACCTTGTGGGGAATGGTCACGTTGAAGCCGTCCAGCGCCATAAGGTCATCTATCCTGCAAGGCAGCTCTTCCGATGAATATTCTTTCAGCTCATAATTCGTTCCGTCAAGCCCATCCAGTTCAAAAAGCCTTTTGTGAATGGGCGGGGACATGGTGTGCTTCAGGGGATATCCCAAAAGACCGTAGCGCTTCATCTGAAAATCTTCCTTTCGTTTTTCCGCACTATTATAATAGTATATGCCATTTTCACTCAAAACTGTCAGAATATACTATATATAGTATATTCTGACAGTCAATTATCAACCTATGACCTTTGCCAGTGTGTCGGCGTCCTGAACATTCATTGCGTTAACGCCCTTGAGGGTCTTCTTTACAAGACCTGTAAGCACCTTTCCGGGACCGCACTCGACGAAAGTATCATAGCCGTTCTCGCTGAGATATGCAAGCTCCGAGGTGAATTTTACGGGAGATACGATATGCAGCGCCAGTCTTTCGGGCATATTGTCGATGCTGTCAAGAACTGTGCCAGAAATGTTGGAAAGCATAGTTATCTCGGGAGTTTTGAAGGAGATCTGCTCTGCTGCGGGCTTGAACTCGTCAGCTGCTCCCTGCATGAGCTTTGAATGGAAAGCAGCCGCAACATTCAGTCTGATAGCTCTTGCGCCTGCCGCAGCAAGTGTATCGGCAGCAGCCTGAGCAGCAGCCTCTTCACCTGCGATAACTGTCTGAACGGAGGAGTTGTAGTTTACGGGAACAACGTAACCCTCGGTCTCAGCGCATACCTTTTCAATATCTGCGGGAGTGCTGCCGATGATGGCAAACATAGCTCCGCTGCTGTTTTCCGCAGCCTTCTGCATTGCAAGGCTCCTTGCCTTGATGAGCTTGAAACCGTCGGTGCGTGATACCATTCCCGTATATACCATAGCCGCATATTCGCCCAAAGAATGACCTGCCGCAGCTGTAGCTGTGATGCCGTTTATTCTGAGAGCCTCCGCTGCGCAGAGGGAAACTGCCATGATAGCAGGCTGAGAAATTGCAGTCTGAGCCAGCTCCTCAGCAGGAGCGTTTGCGCACTTGTCGTAAAGGTCGAAGCCGAGTATCTCGCTTGCCTCGTCAAATATCTTTTTAAGCTCGGGATATGCCTCAACAAGAGAAACGCCCATGCCTGCGTACTGTGAACCCTGTCCGGAGAACAGGAAAGCTGTTTTTTCAGGTGACATAAAAATAACCTCCGATATTTTATACAAAGCGTATATTTGATTTGATTATTCCCAATCGTACAAACTTTCGCCGTAACACACAAAAAATCACAGGCAAACTTAGGCACACCTTACAGTCCAAGATTATAAAATTTCAAAAATGACAAAATATCTGTTGACAAGCACTGTAAAAATATATTACAATATATAGTGTATCGTATTGCACGGGAATAATGCCATAAATCTATAATAACATATTTGTTCCGAAATTACAATACGCAAAAGGCTATCTTTAACAATTTTCCCGAGGAAGTATGCTTCCGCAGAACAAATTCCCGAAAGGATGAGCAATATAATGAGCGGTATCAATATTCTTTCAACAGGAGCCTACACTCCGCTGCTTGACATCACAAACGACGATATGTCCAAGATCGTCGAGACAAACGACGAATGGATCAGAACACGCACAGGAATAAGCCACAGGCGCATCGCCAACGGCGAGCCTACATGGTATATGGGCTCCATGGCAGCAAAGCAGGCTGTTGAAAGAGCAGGCATCGACCCCAAGGATATCGGTCTTATCATCGACAGCACAATCACAGGCGATTTCGTGACACCCTCCATGGCGTGCCTGGTCCAGAGAGAAATTGGCGCAGTGAATGCTGCCGCATTTGACCTTAACGCTGCCTGCTCAGGCTTCGTATATGCCGTTGACACAGCGCACAGGTTCCTCGCTACAGACGACAGCCTGAAATATGTGCTGGTAGTATCAAATGAGAAGCTTTCCTATATCACAAACTACAGCGACCGCTCCTCCTGCATTCTTTTCGGCGACGGCGCAGCAGCAGTGCTCCTTGAGCGCTCCGACAAGATGTTCACCAGCTGGCTGGGCGCAGACGGTACAGGTGCAAAGTTCCTTTACGCAAAGGCATCTCACCCCGATAATCCTTTCATGACCGAGGACAGATTTACCATTGACGACCAGACCGACCCTGCAATAACCCATACGGGCATTGTTCAGGACGGCAAGGAAGTATATAAATTCGCCACAAAGGCGCTCCCCACAGCTGCAAAGAACGCAGCTGACAAGATAGGTCTTGATGTTACAAGCATCGACCTGTTTATCCCCCATCAGGCAAATATCAGAATAATCGAGACTGCCGCAAAGAACCTTGGCGTAAGCATGGACAAGTTCTTCACCGACATCGACCTCCACGGCAACACCTCCAGCGCATCTATCCCCATAGCTCTCAACGACGCAGTTGAAAGAGGCGTGCTCAAGCGTGGAAACAAGCTCTGTCTGGTAGGCTTCGGCGCAGGTCTCACAATGGGCTCAGTAATCACAGAATACTGATATATATACATCTTCAAAAACGGAGGAAAACCTAATGGAAAACAGAGTAACAAAGCTTCTGGGTATAAAGTATCCCCTTCTTCAGGGCGGCATGGCATGGATAGCTGAAAGCAGCCTTGCTTCCGCTGTTTCAAACGCAGGAGGCGCAGGCATCATCGCAGGCGGTTCCGCTCCCATCGACTACCTTAGAAGCGAGATAAGAAAGTGCAAGGAGCTTACCGACAAGCCCTTCGGCGTGAACATCATGCTCATGTCCCCCAATGCCGATGACCTTGCAAAGCTGGTAATTGAAGAGGGCGTTTCTTTCGTTACCACAGGCGCAGGCAACCCCGGCAAGTACATTGCCGACTGGAAAGCCGCAGGAATAAAGGTAATTCCCGTAGTTCCCTCCGTCGCACTGGCTAAGAGACTTGAAAGAATAGGCGCTGACGCTGTTATCGCAGAGGGCACCGAGTCAGGCGGACACATCGGTCAGAACACTACCATGTGTCTCGTTCCCCAGGTAGTTGACGCTGTGCAGATACCCGTTATCGCAGCAGGCGGAATTGCCGACGGCAGAGGAATGGCAGCTTCCTTTATGCTGGGCGCAGAGGGCGTTCAGATAGGAACACGCTTCCTTGCTTCCGAGGAATGCAAGATACACGAAAACTACAAGAATGCAGTCGTAAAGGCAAAGGACACCGACAATGCCATCACAGGCTTCTATTCGGGAAGCCCCTGCCGCTGCATCAAGAGCAAATATACCAAGGTCCTTCAGGATATGGAGAAAAAGGCTGCTCCTCCCGAGGACTTCGAAGCTCTTACAGTAGGCTCTCTCAGAAAGGCTGTCGTTGACGGCAACACAGACGAGGGCTCAATGCTCTGCGGACTTATTGCAGGTATGATAAACGACGTTAAGCCCTGCGCAGAAATAGTGAACGACATTGTTTCCCAGGCAGGCAAGCTTCTGAACGTTCAGTTCTGAGCTGAATAATTTTCCTGAAAAATGTCAATAGAATAATTACGGAGGATAATATAATGGCAAAAACAGCTTTGATAACAGGTTCTTCAAGAGGAATAGGCGCAGCCATTGCCCTGAGACTTGCAAAGGACGGCATGAACATTGCTTTCAACGACCTTAACATGACCATGTTTGAAAACAACGATATCGTTGACAAGGTAAAGGCTCTGGGCGTTGAGGCAGAGATATTCTGCGCAGACGTTTCCAAGTACGACCAGTGCGAGCAGATGGTAAGGGACGTAAAGGCACGCTTCGGCTCCATCGACGTTCTGGTAAACAACGCAGGCATCACAAGAGACGGTCTTATGGCAAGAATGTCCGAAGAGCAGTACGACATGGTAATTGCAGTTAATCAGAAGAGCGTATTCAACATGATGAAGCTTGTGGGCAATGTTATGCTCCGCCAGAAGAGCGGTCATATCATCAGCCTTGCTTCCGTAACCGGACTGTACGGAAATCCCGGTCAGATAAACTATGCCGCTTCCAAGGGCGCTATCATCTCCATGACAAAGACAGTTGCCAAAGAGCTTGGTTCCAGAGGGATCACCTGCAACGCAGTAGCTCCCGGCTTTATCCACACCCCCATGACCGACAAGCTTACCGACGAGCAGAAGAACGCTATGCTCAATCAGATCGCTATGAAGCGCTACGGCGAGCCTGAGGAGATCGCAAGCGTGGTATCCTTCCTTGCTTCCGAGGATTCCTCTTATGTAACAGGTCAGGTCATTGAGATCTCAGGCGGACTTTCAATGTAAGAAAGGACAGGTATCATATGAAAAGAGTAGTAGTTACGGGAATGGGAATAGTTTCCCCCCTGGGCAACACAGTAGAAGAATTCTGGAACAATATCAAGGCTAACAAGCTTGGTTTTTCCTATATAAACGACATCACCAGCGAGAATTTTGATGTAAAGATCGCTGCCACCGTCAACGACTTTTCTCCCGAAAAGCGCCTTGACAAGAAGGAAGCAAAGAGAATGGACCGCTTCACTCAGTTTGCAGTCACCGCAGCTCTCGAGGCTATTGATGACGCAGGCACAAAGTTTGAGGACATCGACCCATTCCGTGCAGGCGTTATCGCCGGCGTAGGCATCGGCGGTCTTAACCTTACAAATCAGGAACATTCCAAGTATCTGGAAAAGGGTCCCGACAGAATTTCCGTTTTCTTCATTCCTATGATGATAGGAAATATGGCAGCAGGTACTATTTCCATGAAGACAGGCTTCAAGGGCGCTAACTTCTGCACCACCACAGCCTGCGCATCTTCCACCCACGCCATCGGCGAGGCTTTCAGAAAGATAAAGGACGGCTACCTTGATGTCTGCATCGCAGGCGGCGCTGAGGCGTGCGTAAGCGAATTTGCTCTGGGCGGCTTCAACAATATGAAGGCTCTTACCCGTTCCGATGACCTTACCAGATGCTCCATTCCTTTCGACAAGGAAAGAAATGGCTTTGTTCTGGGCGAGGGCAGCGGTATGCTGGTGCTTGAAGAGCTTGAGCACGCAAAGGCAAGAGGCGCAAAGATATATGCTGAGATCGCAGGCTACGGCGCAACAGGCGACGCATATCATATGACAAGCCCCTCCCCCACAGGCGAGGCAGCAGCAGCAGGCATGAGACTGGCTTATGAAGAAGCGGGTCTGAAGCCTGAGGATATTGACTATATCAACGCTCACGGAACATCTACAGGTCTTAACGACAAGTACGAGACCACTGCTATAAAGCTTGCTCTGGGCGAGGAAGCCGCAAGAAAGGTAGCTATCAACTCCACCAAGTCCATGACAGGTCATCTTCTGGGCGCAGCAGGAAGCGTTGAAGCCATCGTTACCGCTCTTTCCTGCCACGAGGACTTTATCCACGCAACAGTGGGCTACAAGGTTCCCGACCCCGAGTGCGATCTTGACTACTGTGTTGAGGGCAACAGAAATACCACTGTCAATGCCGCTCTCACAAACAGCCTGGGCTTCGGCGGCCACAATGCTACTCTGTGCCTGAAGAAATACACAGGCTAACTGCGAAAGGACTGATAACAATGGGAAAGCTTCCCTTTGACCTGGAAATAAAAGACATCTCCGCACTGGCGGATCTTATAAACGACAAGGACCTGGGAGAGATCCTGCTTGAGGACAAGACAAACGGCGCAAAGCTGGTAATAAAGGGCAAGTGCCCTCCCCCTCCCATGCCTATAGGCGCTCCCGCATTCGCAGCACCTATGGGTGCACCCGCTCCCGCTCCTGAGGCCGCTCCCGAAAAGAAGGAGAAGAAGATAGACGGCACTGTGGTAAAGGCTCCTATCGTGGGCACATATTACTCCTCCCCCTCACCCGACAAGCCGGCTTTCGTAACAGTAGGCAAGAAGGTAAAGAAGGGCGACGTTATCATGATAATTGAGTCCATGAAGATAATGAACGAGATACCCAGCCCCTGCGACGGCGAGGTCAAGGAGATCATGGCTCAGAACGGTCAGGCTGTGGAATATGACGAGCCTGTAATGATAATCGGCTGAGGAGGAAAATAATATGCTTATGAACAAAGAACAGATCATGGAAATAATCCCCCATCGTGACCCGTTCCTGCTTATCGACGAGATCGAGGAGCTGGAGCCGGGAAAGCGTGTGGTGGCATACAAGAATATGACCCCCGATGAATTCTGGTTCAAGGGTCACTTCCCCGATTATCCCGTAGTTCCCGGAGTTCTCATGGTGGAGATGATGGCTCAGGCAGGCTGCGCAGCAATGCTCACCCTCCCCGAAAACAAGGGAAAGATCGGCTTCTTCGGCGGCATCAAGGAAGCAAAGTTCCGCCGCCAGGTAGTTCCGGGCGACAGACTGAAGATCGAGGTCGAGATAATCAAGGTAAAGGGTCCCATCGGCGTTGGCAAGGGCGTGTGCACCGTTAACGGCGAAAAGGCCGTATCCGCCGAGATCACATTTGCAATAAAGTAACCGAAAGGCTCTGAATAAAATGTTTAAAAAGGTTCTTATAGCAAACCGAGGCGAAATAGCCGTAAGAATAATCCGTGCCTGCCGAGAGCTGGGCATACATACCGTCACGGTCTATTCCACCGCAGATAAGCACGCACTTCACGCAAAGATCGCCGACGAGGCTGTGTGCATAGGTCCTGCCGCCACAAAGGACAGCTACCTTAACGCTGCCGCAATAATCGAAGCGTGCAAGATGACAGGCGCAGAGGCAGTTCACCCCGGCTTCGGATTTTTGTCCGAGAATGCCGATTTTGCCGAACTGTGCCTTAAAAATAATATAGTTTTCATCGGCCCCCGCCCCGAATCAATCAGAATGCTGGGCGACAAGGCTGCCGCCAAGGAGACCATGAAGGCTGCGGGCGTTCCCGTTATCCCCGGCTCCGACGGAGCAGTTCCCGATATGGAAGCCGCAAAGAAGCTCTGCAAAGAGATAGGCTGCCCCCTTATGGTAAAGGCATCGGCAGGCGGCGGCGGACGTGGAATACGTCTGGTAGAGCACCCCGAAGACCTTGAAGCGGCTATCACCGCAGCAAAGCAGGAAGCCCTGAACTTCTTTGGAAACGATGAGGTTTATATGGAAAAGTTCATCGTGAACCCCAAGCACATCGAGGTGCAGATACTGGCGGACAGCTACGGCAACACCGTTTATCTGGGCGAGCGTGACTGCTCCATGCAGCGACGCAACCAGAAGGTGCTGGAGGAAACTCCCTCACCTATCATGACACCCGAGCTGAGAGCTAAAATGGGCAAGGCTGCCGTTGCGGCAGCAAAGGCCTGCGGATATACAAATGCAGGAACCATCGAGTTCCTCGTTGACGCTGACAGGAATTTCTATTTCATGGAGATGAACACCCGTATCCAGGTAGAGCACCCCATTACCGAAGCTGTTACGGGCATCGACCTTGTAAAGCAGCAGATACTTATCGCAAACGGCGAAAAGCTGCCCTTTGCACAGGAGGATATCACCATCAGGGGCCATGCAATAGAGTGCAGAATAAATGCGGAAAATCCCGCACTTAACTTCCGTCCCAGCCCCGGTCAGATAACCGCTCTTCATATCCCCGGAGGCCCCGGCATAAGAGTGGACAGCTCCGCATATCAGGGCTACACCATTCCCCCCTACTATGACAGCATGATAGCAAAGCTCATAGTTCACGCCCCTACCAGAGAAGAGGCTATCGCCAAGATGAAATGGGCGCTTGCCGAGTTCATCGTTGACGGCGTTGACACAAATATTGATTTCCAGCTTTCCCTTATAAGAGACAGCTTGTTTGAAAAGGGAACCTATGATATAGGATATCTCGGAAGAAAGCTTTCGGGAAAATAAAGTTGAATTGAGGCGAAAAACTTGTTAGAGGATTTGTTTAAGGTCGTCACTGCCCGCTTCAACAGCGAGGACGGGGATAAGATCAAGGAAGAGACCCCTGCGGAAAAGCTCTTCAAATGCCCCAGATGCTCCGCATCATGCGATTACGATGAGCTTGAAAAGAATATGTGGGTATGCCCCTCCTGCGGATATCACGGCAGAATGAACGCCGCAGACCGCCTTGCCATAACCGCCGACAGCGGCAGCTTTGTTGAGTACGACAAGGGTATGACAAGCCTTAACCCAATAGATTTCCCCGATTATCAGGAGAAGATAAGCTCTCTGCGTGAAAAGACAGGTCTGAACGAGGCTGTCATCACAGGCGAATGCACCATAAAGGGCGAGCGCTGCATCATCGGCATAATGGACTCCCACTTTATGATGGCTTCCATGGGAAGCGTCGTGGGTGAGAAGATAACCCGTGCCTTTGAAAGAGCTGCTGAGAAAAAGCTCCCCCTCATTCTCTTCACCGCTTCGGGCGGCGCAAGAATGCAGGAGGGTCTGGTCTCCCTTATGCAGATGGCAAAGACCAGCGGTGCTGCCGCACGTCTGTCACAGGCAGGCGGCCTTTACATCACAGTGATCACCGACCCCACCACAGGCGGCGTAACTGCGTCATTCGCTTCTCTGGGCGATATAATCATCGCCGAGCCAAAAGTGCTTATAGGCTTTGCGGGCAGAAGAGTTATCGAGGGCACCATAAAGCAGCGGCTCCCCGAGGACTTCCAGTCCGCCGAGTTCATGCTTGAAAACGGTTTTGTGGATATGATAACGGAAAGAAAGAATATGCGCCACACCTTAGCGCACCTTATCCGTCTCCATAAGCCCTACACTCCCGATGGAAAGGATGTCACCAATGGCTGAGGAAAATATCATAAACGAGCTTACCCCATATGACCGCCTTGAAATAATCCGCCACAAGAATCGCCCCACTATCAGGGACTATCTTCCTCTTATCTTCACCGACTTTTATGAGATGCACGGCGACAGGCTCTTCGGAGACGATGGCGCCATTCTCGGAGGCGTGGGAAGATTTCAGGGAATGCCCGTTACCGTCATTTCAGAGGTAAAGGGCCGTGACATTTTTGAAAACAAGGCTTCAAACTTTGCAATGCCCCACCCCGAGGGCTACAGAAAGGCACTGAGACTGGCAAGACAGGCGGAGAAATTCCACCGCCCCGTTATCTGCTTCATAGATACCTCAGGCGCATTCTGCGGCGTGGCTGCTGAAAAGCGTGGTCAGGGTGAAGCAATAGCAAGGAACCTTGCCGAGTTCATGACCCTCAGAACTCCCGTTATCTCCGTTATACTGGGAGAGGGCGGCAGCGGCGGAGCACTTGCTCTGGGCGTGTGCGACGAGCTGGCAATGATGGAGAACGCAATCTATTCGGTAATTTCACCAAGAGGCTTTGCTTCCATTCTCTGGAAGGACTCCTCCCGTGAAAAGGAAGCCTGCAATATCATGCGCATAACCGCTGAGGACGCCGTTAAGCTGGGCGTTGCAGAAGAGATAATCCCCGAGCCTCAGGGCGGCGCTCACACCGATCCCGAGACAGCTGCCGAAAATATCAGTGAATTTTTGGCAAAATCGCTGAACAGTAAAATCAATAAAGATATTGACCTTTTGCTGAATGAACGATATAATAAGTTTAGAAAAATCGGTGCCTTTACCGAGGACTGATTTTTTACCAAGCCGTAAGGACAATTTTGTCTTTATATAAAAATACACAAGGAGGAAATTCAAATGGTATTCGATAAGGTTAAGGAACTCATCGCAGAGCAGCTCGACGTTGACGCTGATACTGTTACCGTTACATCCAACATTCAGGACGATCTCGGCGCAGATTCCCTGGACGTTGTTGACCTCGTTATGTCCCTCGAAGAAGAGTTCGACATGGAGATCCCCGATGAAGCAGTTGCAAATATCAAGACTGTAGGCGATATCGTTAAGTACATCGAGGACAATCAGTAATTCCGATGAACACGAGAATTAAAAGGACTGTGGTATAAAGCTGCCGCAGTCCTTTTTTTATAATTTTATCAGTGCATATTTTATACCAAAAATGGGCGCAGTTAAATAACTGCGCCCACTGTGCAAATAGATCGGAACAAAATTTTATTTGCTATCAATTAAAAAGCAACAGATGTTCCTGTGAATGATAAAGTATTTGCGGTATTATTTGAAATAAAGAATTTATAATAGCCTGCTTTACTGATAGTCATTGTGCACGTATAAGTGTATTTTCCCCATGATGGTCCGGAATTGCTCCAGCCGCACTCTGTATAGCTGCCATTATAATAATATCCCATATCCAAAGCTGTCTGGTTTGAAGTAAGCTTAGTGGTTAATGTAACAGTTGTACCGGCATCAATATAAAAATAGCCGTCATTAGATTTTGAATTACCTAAAATCATAGTATATCCATTGTTAATGCTGAAATCGCTATAGGAATAACTGCTTGCTCTCATAATTGATTCCGAAGAATATACTTGATCTATTTTTTTATCATAATTTTCAGCTCCTGCACTTATTGCCATGGCAGTAACCATAGCACCTGCAACCAGAATACTTGTGATCTTCTTTAACATAATTATCTCTCCCGTCATAATATAATGATTTTTAAGTTTTCAATATTTTGAAGCCCAGCACAGGAATTGACAACATAAAACATATATTTTCCATTTTCCTCGGCTGAAAACTCCACCTCAAGCCCTTCAGTATTTATACGCCCCTTGTAAAGCTCTGTAGCAATTCCATTATAGATATAACCAATCTTTACAAGCTCACCGCTGCCGTCTATGTTTGAATAATCGGGGGACAGATCAGGTAAAATACATATAACTGCTTTACTGTTTTTGCTGAAATCAAAGCCCGCCTCATCATCACTGCACAGCACTATAGTTTGCCCGTTACCGTAAGAAACCCGATCTACCGAGTATCCCCTGTCGGACTGAAGCATTGATACAGAATACATATCATTTTGCGGAACCGACATTTCATTGCATTCAAAAGAATCTGGAGAGATCTTTTCACCTATATCATTTATCATGCTGTATCCGTTTATAGGTAATTGATCTTTACCGTATGTTATACTGTTATCATCAACAGCACAAATAACAGTATGTACACTGATATACATAAAAAATAATATCGCTGCGCCAAAAGCAATTCCCGCTGCCTTATGAACAGCGACCATAAATGTATTAACTTTTTTTGTTTCAGGCATCATAATAAACTCCAACCTCCTTTTAAGTTTTTTTGCATTTCCGCTCATATGTACACAAAGCTCACTTTTACGCTGTCTGTCAATAAATTTCAAAAGCATCATTCCATAGGCTTTTCTTTCATCATGGCTTCTGCCTAAAACAGTAATACTATCCGCAATAAGTTCAGATAATTCATACAGTTCATCTGTAAGCATATAAAACAAGGGATTAAACCAGTTCAAGCTTTTAAGCAGCTCCGCAAATGCCTTTTTGGCTGTATCATGTCTTTGATAATGCGCTTTTTCATGACTGACAGCCATTTCAAGCTCATCTCTGCAAAGATCGCTGACAGGAATTACTATGACAGGTCTGAAAACACCCATAAGGAATGGCGATGTCACTGCATCGCTTACCATAATAGTCGGACAGCCCTCCTGTTTTCTTAAACCGGTCTTCTCCACAGCATTTCTGAATACAGCATAACCAACTGCCTTTTTTATCAAAATAACAGCAGCTGTCACACACCAGACAAACACCAAAATATAAATAAATGTGCTTCCTGTTCCGGCTGAACCCGATTTTATTGTTTCTGCACTCACCTCTGCCGCAGAAGCAGTGACAAATGCAAGTACCTCATGACCTACTGTCGGATAGGGCTGCAAAGGGATACTCTCAGCAACAAGCATAATTGCGGCTGATATCGGCTGAAATGAAAGCAGTACCATCAGCACAGTCTCCTTGCTTTCTGCGGAAAGCTCACGTCCGGCAAAATTCAGCACTGCTTTAAAAAGCAGCATAATAATACCTACTACTGCAGATGACACAAGAACGAAAATAAAAACAAGCGTCAATCACGTCACCTCTTACTGAACCAATTTTTAAGCTCATCCATTTCTTCATCGCTTATTGCACCGCAGTCAGCAAGAGATGCTATCATATTTTTCACTGAGCCATTATAAAGTCTGTCGATAACTTCCCTTGCTCCTGCCTGCTCATAAGCACTTTCTGAAATAACAGCGGTATATTCATTTGCCGCACCACACCTTTTCACTGACAAAAAGCCCTTTTTGACCAGTCTTGACAGAAAGGTGCTTACAGTCTGTGATTTCCACCCTCTTTCTTCTGAAAAATAACCCATCAGCACAGAAGAAGTCACAGGCGAATTCAGCTCCCATATTTTCTTCATTATAGCCGATTCTGCTTCAGTTAAATTTTTAATCATATATATGACCATATCCTTTCTATGTCCCTTTAACAGAACAATACTTAGATTTTGATAATATTATCCACTACATTCTGTAGTAGCTTTATTATACTACAGGATGTAGTGGTTGTCAAGTCTTTTTTTATTTTTTTTAATATGATATAACAAAAAACGGACGCCCCGAAGGACGTCCGTTTCTGTGTTATATCTTTTACCCCGCACAGTGTTATTGTTATTATGCCGATCTGCGTGCCTTGAGATGAGTTATCATTCTCTTTGGCAACATTGCCGCATGAGCAGCAAGCAGACCCCAGTGAGCAATTACTTCCCACGCTCCGCATATCTTATCCACCATGATGATAACAACTGTCTCCTTATACTTGGGCAGCGCAATGTTCATGGGGAACATATGCTTTTCAATGATATCAGCCTCCATAGGAGTGATATCGAAATACTTCTGAGCATTGGCAAGAGCTGTTGCCGCATGGGTCCAACCGTGCATTCTCTGACCTTTTTCACGAACATAATCGTGCCAGTCGTAAAGGAACAGGTCATGGATAAGACCCGCTCTTGCACCTGCACGAGCGTCCAGCGAAAGGAGCTTGCAGAAAATGTAGTTGTAGTATGAAACATTCAGGCAATGCTGAAAACAGGTCGTATGACCGTGGTGCATATACTGCTTCATCTGCTGCACAACTTCGCTTTTGAGAAGATCCGCAACCTCTTCGTAGTATCCGCACTCAGTGCCCGGCAATGAAAGATCCTGCTTGGAACCGATAGCTTTTAACATCGTATTACCTTCCTTAGTTACCTTATTTGTATATGGTCGTTCTTACACACTTTTCTATTTTTCTCGCAGCAACGTTTCAGGCGCTGCTGACACACTTTAAAATCATCCTTTTCTATTATATCAGCATAAAAAGCATATTGCAATAGATATTATGCACAGTTTTAAAGAAAATTGTTAGAATATTTTTCAAAAGAATATTTTGTCAAGGAAAAATTTGGTTTCGATTTAGTATCAGGGATTACAAAGCGGTTAAAATATTCACCACTTCTCACCACCGCCGTATAATAGCTTTAAAATTATACAAATAGATAAAAACACTGCAAATTATACGATTTGACATGATATTTTCGTCAAAATGCTCAAAAGCAAAGGGCAAAATTCTTGATTTATTTGGGTTTAAGTTTGCCTTTAATAGTTGCAATTTGGTAACACATAGTGTATAATTAAATCATAGTGGTGAAGCAGCCCCATTTTGTGGTGAAAAGTGGTGATTTTCAACAGCCTGTTGAAAGCAGTGTTGAATGGCTGCCCCAAATTCTGTACGGAAAGGACTGATGACGATGCACGCTCCTCTCATGGGTACATATTACCATAATATGGACGCTAAGGGCAGAATGGCATTCCCCAACAAGCTCAGAGAACAGCTTGGCGTGAATTTTGTCATCACAATAGGCCTTGAAGGCTGCCTTTACGTATATTCCAACGAGGAATGGGAAAAATTTACCGAACAGCTCCGCACCCTTTCAGGTCCCGTTGCAAAGCAGGCTATAAGAAAGTATGCGGCAAACGCTGTCGTTGCCGAGGCTGACAAGCAGGGCAGAATACTCATTCCCCAGAATTTAAGGGAACACGCAGGTCTTGACCACGACATCACCGTTATCGGCAACCTTAACCGTGCCGAGATATGGGATACCGCACGATATAACGAGATCAACTCCAAGTTCACTGACGAAGAGCTTGCTGAGGCAATAGATTCTCTTGCATTCTGATAATAAAGGAAAATATATGGAATTTGCTCATATACCGGTGCTGCTGGAGCAGTGCCTTGACGGTCTTGATATCAAACCTGACGGAATTTATTTTGACGGTACCTGCGGCGGTGCAGGCCATTCCCGTGAGATAGCAAAGCGCCTCACAACGGGAAGGCTCATAGGCATCGACCGTGACCCCGATGCTGTAGCTGTGGCTTCCGAAAGGCTCAGCGGTCTGCCTGCACAGGTGGTAAGGGGAAATTACTCCGAGATAAAGCAGATAGCCGATGATCTTGGCATCTGCGGTGCGGACGGGATACTCCTTGACCTTGGTGTGTCCTCCTATCAGCTGGATAACGCCGAGAGAGGCTTTTCCTACCACAATGACGCTCCCCTTGATATGAGAATGTCAAAGGAAGGCACATCTGCAAGGGATATCGTCAATGAATACTCAAAGGAGCAGCTCACAAAGATACTCTACGAGTACGGCGAGGAGAAATTTGCTCCAAGGATTGCGGAAACTATAATAAAAAGGCGCTCCGAAAAGCCTGTTGAGACCACAACGGAGCTTGCCGATATAGTAAGGGACTCCATTCCCGCAAAGTTCAGGCGGGACAAAAACCCATGCAAAAAAACATTTCAGGCAATACGTATCGCAGTCAACTGCGAGTTTGACCACTTAGACCGTGCCCTTGATGAGGGCTTCGAGCTTTTAAAGCCCGGCGGACGCTTCTGTATCATCACTTTCCACTCCCTTGAGGACAGGATAGTTAAGCAGAGGTTTGCAGGCTGGTGCAAGGGCTGCACCTGTCCCCCTGACTTTCCCGTATGCGTATGCGGCAACAAGCCGAAGGGAAAGCTTGTGTGCAGAAAGCCCCTTGAAGCCTCCGAAGAGGAGCTTGAGGCTAACCCCAGAAGCAGGAGCGCAAAGCTCAGAATAATCGAAAAGCTGTAAAAACAGGAACTTACACTTATAAATAAAAAGACTTGGGAAAGAAGAAAGGAAGGATATTTATGGCAGCAAGGAATACAAATCTCGCCTATAGCCTTTCACAGTACGAGGAAAGAGAAGAAAGATCAAACACCCGTGAAAACACACGGCAGAATATAAAGAGCCACAAGGCAGCAAAGCCCCAGACAGCAGTTCACCCTGTATTTATGGTGATGCTGCTCATCGCAACAGGCGCACTTATTTCGCTGTGCATCACATCAAAGGCTGATATCGCCTCCGTTCACGCAGCTATCGTGGATCAGGAAGCGGTAGTACGCTCGCTGGAGCAGGAAAATGTCAGCATGATGACCCGTCTGGAGCAGAAAAGCTCCCAGAAGGTAGTTGAGGATTACGCCGAAAACGTTCTGGGAATGCAGAAGCTTGACAACGCTCAGGTAGAATATGTAAGCATCGAAAGCGGAAACAAGGCTGAAATAAGCGACAGCAGCGACAATATTTTCACAAAAATAAAGAACGGCTTCAACAGCTTTCTGGAATACCTCAAGGGCTGAATAAATATACATGAATTGAAACGCATGACCGCTTTCACGGCTCATGCGTTCTTGCACTTATAAGAATGTGAACAAAGGAATCTGCCTGAAAAAAATACAAAAAGGCACAAACAATGAAAGGGGCTTTCCAAAGAAAGGAGAACTACCATTGCCGTCCTATCAGCCAACAAAACAGATGAAGAACCGCCTTAACCTGCCTGTAAGCATTGCAGTGCTGGCAGCGGCAGGCGTGCTTATCGCAAACCTTTACCATGTGTCGGTAACCGAGCATGACCGCTTTACCGCCATGGCAAATGACAGTCAGTTCGGAAGCACCACGGTGGAGGCAAACCGTGGAAGCATTTATGATACCAACGGAAAAATACTGGCCCAGTCCGCCACGGTCTATAACGTTATACTCAACCCCAGCGCCCTCACAGGCGTGGACGAAAGCAAGATGAATGCGGACGAAAAGGAACGCCAGATAAAAACTGTTGCAAAGATACTCAGCGAGGAGCTGGGCGCTGACTACACCAAGCTGGTAAACGTATTCAGCGACGAAAAAACAAAGAACAAGCAGTGGTACAAGGTCGCTTCCAAAATCGAAAAGGACATTGTTACCCGGATATACACCCGCATAGATGAAGAGGGTCTGGCGGGAAACCTTGTAAGCACCGAGGACGACACAAAGCGTTATTATCCTCAGGGAGACATGGCGGCTGCGGTCATCGGCTTCACAAACTACGAGGGCGACGGAATTTACGGTGTTGAGGCCTATTACAATGACTATCTTGCGGGAGTGGACGGAAAAATCATCTCCGCAACGGACGGTCTGGGCAACGAGATGCCCTACAAAAACGACAAGATCTATGCGGCAAAGGACGGCAGCTCCCTTTATCTCACAATCGACTCCACCCTCCAGTATTACTGCGAGAGAGAGCTGGCAAACTGCGTTGAGCAGAATAACGTTGATAACCGTGCCTGCGCCATAATCATGAACGCAAAGACAGGCGATATCCTTGCCATGGCTACTTCCCCGGGATATGATCTTAACGACAGAAACAGCATCTATTCAAAAAAAGATCAGCTGACCCTTGAAAAGTACAAGGAAGAAAATCCCGACGATGAGGAAGGCTACAACGAAAAGTATGCCGAGCTTCGTGAAAAGCAGTGGAAAAACAAGGCTATCACCGAGCTTTATGAGCCGGGCTCCGTTTTCAAGGTAGTAACAGGCTCCTCCGCACTGGAAGAAAAGGTCATCGACCTTAACTCCACATTTACCTGCAACCACTCCATTCAGGTGGCTGACCGTACCATCAACTGCTGGACAGCAGGCGCTCACGGCACTCAGGACTTTACCACTGCCATGACAAACTCCTGCAACCCCGCATTCATTCAGATAGGTCAGAGACTGGGAATCGAAAAGTTCTGCAGCTATTTCAGGGCTTACGGCTTTACCGAACCTACAGGCATCGACCTCCCGGGTGAGGCTTCGGGTCTGTACGTTGCCGAGGAGAGCATGGGCATAGTTGAGCTTGCTTCCTGCTCCTTCGGTCAGTCAAACACAGTTACACCCATTCAGATGATAACAGCATACGCCGCTGTAATAAACGGCGGATACCTTTTACAGCCCCACGTTGTAAGCAAGATAGTCGATAACAACGGCAACGTTATCCAGACCGTTGAAAAGACTGTCCGCAGGCAGGTCATCTCGGAAGAGACTTCCGCCGAAATGAGACAGGTGCTGGAAAGCGTTGTAAACAACAAGGGCGGCTCCAACGCATACATCAAGGGCTACCGCATAGGCGGAAAGTCGGGAACCTCCCAGAAGCTCCAGAAGAACAATCAGCTGGGCGTTGAAAACCTTTATGTAGCGTCATACGTAGGTTTTGCTCCCGCAGACGACCCCGAGATAATCATGCTTGTAATGGTCGATGAGCCTCAGGGCAGAGACCACAACGGTTCTCAGGTATATTATGGCAGCATGGTCGCCGCTCCCGTTGTATCGGCAGTTTTCAAGGACGCACTTCCCTATCTGGGCTATTATCCCGAATATACCGATGAAGAGCTTGCGGCTCTTGACGTTACCGTTCCCAGTGTTGAGGGACAGACCGTTGAGGCGGCAGAGCAGACCCTTACAAATCTCGAGCTTCAGTATTATGTGGTAGGCGAGGGCGATAAGGTCGTGGCTCAGGTCCCCTCCCGCTCCTCCTCCGTTCCCAGAAACGGCAAGGTAGTGCTTTACACCGAGGAAAATTACGAGACCCAGTATGCCACCGTTCCCAACGTTATCGGTCATACTCCGTCTGAGGTAAATCAGCTGCTCACCTCCGCAAACATCAACTTCAAGGCAGGCGACGGCGCAACCGCCCATTCGGGTGCCATTGCCTACTCCCAGAACTATCTGCCGGGTGCGGAAGTTCCCGTGGGAACAGTCGTTGAAGTAACCTTCCGTGTAAAGGACGAGGGCTGATATCATATAGGAAAGGAGTGCATTTTTCCGAGGGAAACCCGAAGAAAAATGGTCATCTATGAAAGAAATCAGAAAGAAGCTTTCCGCTCTGCTGACAGATGCGGGAAAGTCTGCTGAATATGCTTACAGCGGCGGCGACTGCGACATCACAGGCATTACCGACGATACAAGAAGCGTATCGGAAGGCTGCATTTTCATATGCGTAAAGGGTGCAAGGTTTGACGGTCACACCGCTGCGGCAGAAATGCTCGAAAAGGGTGCAGCAGCCGTTGTGTGCGACCATGACTTAGATCTCGGCGACAGGCAGATCGTTGTATCCGACACCAGAAAATTCTACGGTCACCTTACCGCCGCATGGTTTGACCACCCCGAAAAGCAGCTTACTCTTATCGGTATCACGGGAACCAACGGAAAAACCACCCTTGCCACCATGGTACATGATATTCTTTCATACACAGGCGAAAAGACAGGTCTTATCGGCACCACAGGTGCGCTTATCGGTAACGAGCCTGTTGAAAGGGACGATTCCACCCCCACCACTCCCAAGGTATATGAGCTTTACAAAATATTCCGAATGATGGCAGACCAGGGCTGCAAATACTGCGTAATGGAGGTATCCTCCTTTGCGCTGGAGCAGAACAGAATTGGCCCTGCGGTGTATGAATGTGCCGTTTTCACAAACCTTACCCGTGACCATCTGGACTATCACGGCACTATGGAAAACTATTATCAGGCAAAGAAAAAGCTGTTCACCGACCACTGCAAATGCGCTTTCATCAACACTGAGGACAGCTACGGCGAAAGGCTTTACAATGAAATATCCTGCCCCAAGTATTCATACGGATTAAAGGGCGATACAAGCATTTACGCAAGCTATATCAAGTATTCGGGCGGCGTGACAAAGTTCTGGTTCTGCTGCCCCGGAAAGAGCTTCCCGTTCACTCTCAGAATGATGGGCGGCTACAATATACTGAACGCCACTGCGGCCATTGCCGTGTGCGCTCAGCTTAAAATCCCCATGGAAAAGATAACCGAAGCCATGGGCTGCTTCAAGGGCGTAAGGGGAAGGTGCGAGATAATCCCCACAGGAAAGGATTTCTTCATCGTCTGCGACTATGCCCACTCCCCCGATGCGCTGGAAAATATGCTTCCCAGCATAAAGGAGAACACCGAGGGCAGGCTCATATGCCTCTTCGGCTGCGGCGGCGACCGTGACCGCACAAAGCGCCCCCTTATGGCAAAGGCTGCGGCTCAGTTTGCAGACTATCTCATAGTAACATCTGATAACCCCAGAAATGAAGACCCCGACGCTATTATTGATGAGATAATGACAGGGCTTGAGGGTTCTGAAGTTCCCCGCGACCGCATCACCGACAGAAAGGAAGCTATCTTCCATGCGGTAAGGATCGCACGAAAGGGCGATGTTATCGTTCTGGCAGGCAAGGGTCACGAGGATTATCAGGTGCTGGCAGGAAATGTCCACATTCACTTTGACGAGCGTGAGATATGCGCCCAAGCGCTGGATCTTCTTGACAAGATAAGCATGACTGTTGAGGAAATGGCTCAGGCCTGCAAAGGCAGCTGCGCAAATATCCCCGACACATCAATAAAGATCGCTGCCGACAGAATAAAGAGCGACAGCCGAAAGATATTACCGGGCGATGTTTTCGTTGCCTACAGAGGCGAAAAGTTTGACGGTCACGATTACGTTAAGGACTGCACCGACAAGGGCGCTGTTGTCAATGTGACCGACCATGAGATAGAGGGCTGCCCCTGCATAGTCACAAAGGACACCGTAAGAGCAGTGCTTGACATTGCAGGTCATTTCAGAAGAAAGTTCTCCCCCGTTCTTGTGGGAGTTACGGGCAGCGTGGGCAAGACCACCACAAAGGAAATGGTCGCACTTGCCCTTTCGTCAAAGTACAACACCTATAAGACCCCTGCAAACCGCAACAATGAGATAGGTATGCCCTTTGCATTGCTGGAACTTACCCCCGCATATGAAGCGGCTGTTATCGAAATGGGAATGTCCCACTTCGGCGAGCTGGAACGCCTTTCAAGATCAAGCAACCCCGATATCTGCATAATAACAAATATCGGCTGGTCACACGCTGAAAATCTCGGTTCCACACAGGAGGGCGTTTTAAAGGCAAAGCTTGAAGTGCTTTTGGGTGCAAAACCCGTCGCTCCCCTTATCGTCTGCGGCGATGACCCACACCTTGCACCTCTGAAAAACACAATAACCGACCGCAAGGTCATTACCTGCGGCATAGTTGATAAAAACTGCGACTATTTTGCGGCAGATATCGAAACAGGCGAGGAAAGCACTTCCTTTACCGTTGTGAAAAACGGCATCAGGTGCGAAAGAATGACCCTCCCCTGCATAGGCAGCCACCATATCACAGACGCTCTCATTGCCACGGCGGCAGCGGAAGCGGCAGGCTGCAACATGGCAGGCATTGCGGAAAAGCTTTCGGGCTTCGGGCTGGACGGTCTCCGTCAGCACAAAGAATATAAAAAGGGACAGACAGTCATAATCGACTGCTACAACGCCGCTCCCGATTCCATGAAGGCGGCTCTGAATGTTCTCTGCGACACAAAGGGAGCAAGGCACATTGCCGTTCTGGGCGATATGCTGGAGCTTGGCGACCTTTCCGCAAAACTTCATAAGGAAGTTGGCGAATATGCCGCACAGAAGGGCATTGACCTGGCAGTATGCTACGGCGATAACGCAAAGCACATTGCCGAGGGCGCAAAGGAAAACGGAGCAGAGGTCTATTACTCCTCCGACAAGGCAGAAGTGCTTGATTTCCTGAAAGCAAACCTTAGAGACAACGATGCCGTTCTTTACAAGGCAAGCCGCAGTATGCGAATGGAAGATATCATCAGGGATTATTACGGCGAGTGACCTGCGGGTGACGCAAATCGCCGTGATATGACAAAACTATCATGATATAATTACAGATAGGAGCAGATAATATGCCGTACTGGATAAATCTGATGGCGGCTGCCATTGCCTTTGCAGTGTCCGCCGTACTGGGAATATACCTTATACCGCTTCTCAAGAAGCTTCACTTCGGAACCACTATTTACGAAAAAGGCCCCGCATGGCACAAGAGCAAGAACGGGACCCCTCTTATGGGCGGCTTCATGTTCATCATCGGAACCATTCTTGCCACCGCCGCAGCCTACTGTGTATGGCGCTTTGTATGTCCTCAGAGCGCAGTGGTACCCGATAACAGCGGTCTGTACAAGCTCCTTGCAGGACTGGGCTACGCTATCCTCAACGGAGTTATCGGATTTATCGACGACTACATCAAGGCAGTGAAAAAGCAGAACAAGGGTCTTGACGCAAAGCAGAAGATGATAATGCAGTTTGCGGCTTCCGTTATGTTCCTTGAAGTTCTCCGTCTGCTGGGCGATACCTCCACAGAGATAATCATTCCCTTTGCAGGCAAGGTGGATTTCGGCTTCTTCTACTACATCATAATGCTCCTGTACCTTATATTCCTCACAAACTCCGTTAACCTTACCGACGGCGTTGACGGTCTGTGCGGAACAGTTACCACAGTATTCTCTCTCTCTTGGCTGGCAATTTTCCTTACCATGGGAATGTACGAGTATTCCATATTCGCCTCTGCTCTGGCAGGCGGCTGCATGGGCTTCCTGGTATGGAACCTTAACCCCGCAAAGGTATTCATGGGCGATACAGGCTCCATGTTCCTGGGCGGCTGCGTGTGCGCAATGGGCTTTATAACCCACCAGCATCTGCTTCTGGCGCTCATCGGAATAGTATATATCTGCGAGGCGCTTTCCGTAGTGCTCCAGGTCATAAGCTTCAAGACCACAGGCAAGAGAATTTTCAAAATGTCCCCTATCCACCATCACTTTGAGATGTGCGGATTTTCCGAGTACAAAATAGTTATCACCTTCTCCGCTGTAGGTCTTATCTGCGGAATACTGGGCAACGTTCTTTACAACATCTACCTTAAATAATCGGATATAAAATATTTAAAGAAAGGAGAGCCGCCATGCCGAAACAACAGTCTCAGCAAAACGCCAAGGCTCAGAAAGAACAGCCTAAGCAGCAAAAGGCACCCAAGCAAAAGCGCCTTGCCAATAACAAGACCTGGTTCAAGGCACTTATGCCCAAAAGCAGGTATCTGGAAAATATCCGCATCGGCGAGATAGACCTCACCTTTCTTTTTCTGGTGCTTGTGCTGTTGGTATTCGGAATGATAATGATGTATTCCGCCTCCTACGCTTTGGCGATACATGACAATAAACCCCAGGATTATTATTTCAAGAAGCAGCTTTTCATGGCAGCAATAGGCCTTGTGGTGATGATGTATCTTTCCAGCCGAAAGTTTGACTATCATATCCTCAGGTCATCGCTGGTGGCAAACGGACTTTTTGTTATCTGCATACTGCTGATGATACTTGTCCACACGAAATTCTTCGGCGTTACCGATAACGGTGCCAGCCGTTGGATAAGAATTGGTACTGCAACCAAAACGTTCTTTACCTTCCAGCCCTCCGAGCTTATGAAGCTTGCGGTGATAATCATTTTTTCCGCAATGATCTCCGCAAATCATCAGAAGCTGAAGGAAAAGGGCGGACTTTTGCCGTATATCGCCATACTCGCCATTGCCGCAGGCTTTACAGTCGTTCAGCCCCACCTTTCCGGTACCATAATCATCTGCGCCATTGCAGTCACACTCCTTTATGTGGGCGGCGCAAATATGAAATCGTTCATTCCTCTGGTAATCGGCGGTATTGCCCTTATCACTGTTGTTGCATTTATCCTGTACAAATACGCCGACTACTCATACATCAAAAACCGTATCGACAGCTGGCTTTATACCTTTGATGACGCAAACCGTGATATCGCATGGCAGACACGAAACTCCCTCATTGCCATAGGCTCGGGCGGAGTGTTCGGTCTTGGTCTGGGAAATTCCAGGCAGAAGTTTTTGTATCTCCCCGAGTCGCAGAACGACTTTGTTTTCGCCATCGTGTGCGAAGAGCTGGGCTTCCTTGGCGCAGCAGTCGTTATCATTCTTTTCCTTATGCTCATATTCAGAGGCTTCAAGATAGCCGAGAACGCACCCGATAAATTCGGTATGCTGCTTGTTACAGGTCTTACCGTACAGATAGGACTGCAGGCACTGCTGAATATCGCCGTTGTGTCAAACGCTATCCCCAACACAGGAATATCGCTGCCGTTCTTCAGCTACGGCGGAACGGCGCTTATAATCCAGCTCCTGGAAATGGGGCTGATACTGAACGTGTCACGACAATCCATGCCCGACAAGGAACAGCCTGACGCCGCTCCCTCGGAACAGTCCCGTGAGATCGAACTGGCTAAAAAGCAGCTGGGTCAAAATGCACGTTCACGCAAAAAATAAAATGTACCTATCATCTGAAAAGGAAGTAGCTTATGAAAGTTTTACTGGCAGGAGGCGGAACGGCAGGTCATATCAATCCTGCTCTCGCCATTATATCCATAATAAAGGACCATTGTCCCGATGCTGAATTCCTCTATGCTGGCACACCAAACGGAATGGAATCCCGCCTTGTGCCTATGGAGAATATCCCATTTGCGCCCATAAAGGTCAGCGGATTTCAGCGAAAGCTCACCCCCAAGAACATCGTCAGGAACATAAAGGCAGCCGCATATCTTACCACCGCAGGTCATACCGCACGTAAGATAATCAAGGATTTCGGCCCCGATATCGTCATCGGAACAGGCGGATATGTAAGCGGTCCTATAGTTCTGGAAGCTGAAAAAATGGGTATCCCCACTGCTATCCACGAGCAGAACGCATACCCCGGAGTTACCACAAGGATACTTTCCAAAAAGGCTGATATAGTAATGCTCACCATGGAAGAAGCGGCTGAGTATTTCGATAAAAGCGTAAAGTACATAAAAACAGGTCTGCCCGTAAGAAAGGGCTTTGACCCCTCACGCATCAGCCGTGCGGAAGCCAAGAAAGAGCTGGGGCTGGACGAAAACAGCATCTGTATCTTCTCATGGGGCGGAAGCCTGGGTGCGGGAGCTATCAACAGCAGCGCCCTTGCCCTTATAAAGTGGGAAAAGGAAAGCGGACTGAACATCTCCCATATCCACAGCTACGGCAAAATGGGTCACGGTACCTTTGTACAGAGCCTTAAAGAAATGGGCATCGACCCCGAGACAGACCCCAAGCTCATGGTCAAGGAGTACATACACAACATGGACGTATGCACCGCAGCAGCCGACCTTATCATCTGCCGCAGCGGAGCTTCTGCCATAAGCGAGCTTGAAGCAATGGGACGTGCTTCCATTCTTATCCCCTCCCCCGTGGTTGCGGGAAATCATCAGTATCACAACGCAATGGTGCTCGGCAAAGCCGGCGCTGCCATCGTTATCGAGCAGAAGGATCTTACGGACGAGCTTATCATAAATGAAGCAAAGAAGCTCTGCTCCGATCCCGCAAGGCTGGACGATCTGGCACGCAAGGCTCACGAGCAGTGCATCACCGACACTCCCGACAGGATATACAAGGCAATAACCGACGTAATGAAAAAATAAGCTTTTTTCACACTTTTCCGCAGCGCTCATAATATAAGTTATAATCAACTTATAAAGGAGCGTCGGATATGCAGAAGCTGGTGATCGACGGAGGCCGCCCTCTCAGCGGTGAAATAAAAGTCCAGGGAGCAAAAAATGCAGTGCTGCCCGTCCTTGCCGCCTGTACACTGTGCAGCGGGGAGGTAAGGCTCAGCAACTGCCCCTGCATCTCCGACCGATACGGCGCTGCACGTATCCTTACCAGCCTTGGCGGAAAGGTCCGTGCCGACGGAACAGACATGACCGTTGACTGCACCGGCATCGACAGTTCTTCCATAAGCTGCGAGCTTATGCGCACCATGCGCAGCTCTATAATCTTTATGGGGGCGCTGATGGGCAGAACGGGCAAATGCACATTGTGCTATCCCGGCGGCTGCGATCTTGGCCCGAGGCCTATAGATATGCACCTTTCGGCTATGAAGAAAATGGGGGCTGTAATAACAGACGAGCACGGAATTATAGAATGCTCCGCTCCCGAGGGTCTGACAGGCTGCAAGATATCCCTTTCATTCCCATCGGTGGGAGCAACGGAAAATATTCTGCTGGCGGCTGTCACCGCAAAGGGCGAAACTGTTATCTCCAACTGCGCAAGAGAGCCTGAGATAACCTGCCTTGCAGATTTCCTTATCGCCTGCGGCGCTCATATAAACGGCGCAGGCGGAAGCAGGATAACCGTTGAGGGCGTTGAACGCCTTTCAGCTCCCCGGGAAAGCTTTGCAATAATCCCCGACAGAATAGCCGCAGCCACATATCTTTCCTGCTGTGCCTGCGCAGGGGGAGAGCTTATGCTTACCGACTGCTGCCCCGCTCATATGGAAGCCATACTTCCCCTTTTTGAGCAGATGGGTATGTACGTCCGCAGCTTCGGCTCAAATATATACATACAGAAAACAGGCGGTCTTAAAGCCGCCGATACCATACGCACAATGGTCTATCCGGGATTTCCCACGGACGCTCAGGCGATCATAATGGCTCCCCTCTGCACGGCGGAGGGAACCACAGTGTTTGTGGAGAACATCTTCGAGAACCGCTACCGCCACACGGGAGCGCTTAGCCGAATGGGCGCAGATATCCGTGCGGAGGGAAAGGTCGCCGTTGTAACAGGCGTTCCCGCTCTTTACGGAGCTGCTTCGGAAGCCCCTGACCTGAGAGGAGGCGCAGCAATAGTCTGCGCAGCTCTCGGCGCATCGGGCAGGTCGGAGATAACAAGGACAGAACTTATCGACAGAGGGTATGACAGCATAGAAGCTATCCTTTCATCGGCAGGAGCAAAAATAAGCAGGATAATATAATACCGATCACCAATAAAACTATATACAAAAATCATCGAATGATCTATACGCTATTTTTTGTATAGTTTTTAATTGGCGTTTAGTATAACAAGGAGTTTTTATTTTGAGCAGTCAGAGTCAGCCCTACCGCCGCAGGCACAAGCAGCGACATACGCTTACGGGCATTGTGGTATTTATCATAGTGGCAGGAATATTTCTGCTGCTTTCAACAACAGTCATATTCAATGTTGAAAACATTCGTGTAACGGGTGCATCAAACTACACCCCACAGGAAATAATCGACGCCAGCGGAGTTGAGGCGGGCGATAATCTTGTCCGTCTCAGCACCGATAAGGTAAGCAGTCAGATAACCTCCAGACTGGTTTACATAGAAAAAGCACATCTTAGCCGCTCATTCCCCTCCACGCTGATAATAAACGTGGAAGCCAGCGAGCCTGAGGCGAATTTCATCACCGACCACGGCATATATCTCATAAGCAAGGGCGGCAAGATACTTGAAAAGATAGACGAGCCTAAGGCAAACCTTTTCAATTTCACGGGAACTGACCCCAAGCTGGAGCTTCTCCCGGGGGACAAGTACGCTTCCAACGATGAGCACAAGGACACAGTGGTCTATCAGATGATGACCCTGCTGGACACGGGCAATTACAGCACCGTTACCTCGGTAGATGTTACCGACCGTGCGGATATCAAATGCGTTTTCGATAACCGTATCACAGTAAGTCTCGGCTCGGTAAACGACCTTGAATACAAAATGAACTTTGCCAAGGAGATAATCAAGACAAAGATAGGCGACAAGACCGAGGGCACTCTTACCATTCTTTCCGACGCAAACAGCGCATCATTCCTTGACAAGGAAAGCCTGGAAAACAACGCCAAGGTCTATAACGACAACATTGCTTCCATGACCACCGCCGATACTCAGGAAACCGATGAAAACGGCAACCCCATTGAAACTGAAACGTCGGAGACGACCTCCGCCGCAGTGGCAATGGAATAATCATGAAGCACGGTTGTGAAATGTGAACAAAAAGGGTACTATATTATCATTTTTTTGTGCAACTGCGTTTTTTTTAGAAAAATCACTTGAAAAAAATCCGCAGGTGTGTTAAAATAAATGTTGTGTATAATATAATCAGGAATAATTCAGATTTTTCTGTATTTACATATAAACAGTAAACAGGAGGAAGAAAAATGGCGATCATGGTTGATAACGAGAAAAACACCTATGATGAGATTATAAAAGTTGTCGGCGTGGGCGGCGGCGGCGGAAACGCTGTTAACCGCATGGTTGACGAGGGCATCAAGGGCGTTGACTACATAACTGTCAATACCGATGCAAGAGCTCTCAACTCATCTAAGGCTGATACAAAGGTACAGATAGGCGTTAAGCTTACAAACGGCAAGGGCGCAGGCGCCAAGCCTGAGATCGGTGCAAGCAGCGCCGAGGAAAACAGAGACGAGATCAAGGCCGCTCTCAGCGGTTCAGATATGGTATTCATCGCAGCAGGTATGGGCGGCGGCACAGGTACAGGCGCAGCTCCCATCGTTGCAGAGATCGCTCAGGAGCTGGGAATACTCACTGTTGCAGTGGTAACAAAGCCCTTTGAGTTTGAGCAGAAGGCTAAGATGAGACAGGCTGAGGCTGGTATCGCAGAGCTTAAAAAGCACGTTGATTCACTTATCGTTATCCCCAATGAGCGTCTTCTCCAGAGTGCTGACAAGGAGCTTACAATGAAGCAGTCCTTCGCACTTGCTGATGATATCCTCAAGGTCGGCGTAAAGTCCATAGCAGAGCTTATCACTGTCGAGGGCGACATCAACCTTGACTTCGCTGATGTAAAGACCACTATGAAGGACGCAGGCTATGCTCATATGGCTATCGGTCACGGTTCAGGCAAGGACAAGGCTGCCGAGGCTGCAAAGCAGGTCATCTCCAGTCCTCTGCTTGAGACCTCCATTTCCGGCGCTACAAGACTTCTCGTTAACATCGTAATGAGCGAGGACGTTCTTGCAAGCGACATCAACACAGCTACAAGACTTATCTCCGAGGCTGCCGATCCCGATGTAAACATGATCTTCGGTACCTCCTTCGATGAGAACCTCAAGGACGAGATCAACATCACTGTTATCGCTTCCGCTTTCAATGATGATATCGACAAGCAGGAAGAACCCGCTCCCGAGGTTGAAAAGGTTCCCGCAGCATCTGCTGCATCAACAGCCGCACCTCAGCCCGCAGCACCCAAGAAGTCTTCCTACGATGAGGAATACAGCGACTTTTTTAACATGATCAACAGAAGATAACTTCCATATTGCCATAAAATATCAGGCGGTCAGGGTAACTTGACCGCCTTTTTTTGAAGCACCCGACAAATATCACTTCCCGATCGTTATAATTACAGGAGGTATTATATGCCGTCAAAGCCTGATTTTGCAGAATTTTACAAGCGGCATTTTGAAGCCGTTTACAGGATATGCTACATTTTTATGCAGAACGCCGCCGATGCCGAGGACTGCACCGAGGACGTTTTGTAAAGGCAATGAGCGCAGAATTCAACGATGAAAAGCACGAGCGTGCGTGGCTCACAGTCACCGCCAAGAATCTCTGCCGTGACAGACTGAAGCACTGGTGGCGCAAAAAGACTGAGCCTATAGACGACTACGCCGAAACACTGAGCGGCGGCACAGACAAGGACGACATGATAAGCCTGATAAAGCATTTTACCTCTCAGGCGCAGTAATCATGGTAATATTGCTTAAAATTTCCAGCATCAGACTGTACAAATGACGAAATCTCGGCAGGCATGAAATTTTCGGGCAGGGTGAATTGTGTTTTATATAGGTGATTAGTATAAGACACAAGGAGGATATCATATGAAAAAATACGCACCTCTTATCGCAGTTCTCATTGCCCTGACTGCCTGCACGGATACAGCACAGACCGATAACGCCGAAACAACAATAAAAGTCAAGGTCACAGAAGCCACTGAAGCAAGCGAAGATGAGCCTGTAATGGTGTCGGAGGGCAGCATTGACGCTATCCCAGCCGATATACGCACACAGCCTGAAGAAATAGGCTGGGAAGCTGAGGCTCAGAACGTTCAGACAGAAGTTGTCCCCCAGTGCGCCCCGTCAACAGGCTTTTCCTTTGAACTTCCTGCAGGCTGGTCATACACGTCCGCCCAGACAGAAGACGAGCCAACAAGCAGCATTTCCGCATATCTCAGCCCCGACAATGAAGCCGAGGGCACCATAACCATAGAATACAGCAAAAACTTCGCTGTCTGCGGCACGGGGCTTGTGCAAAAGCCCATTGACTTTAACGGATATTCCGCAACACAGTGCTATTATGACGGCAGCGAAAACTGGAGCTTCATCATGCTTGACGGCGAATACACCGACTGCGTGATAATAAACAACGCCCCATGGTACGACGACTATGCAAATGATATAGAAAAGATACTCTCCTCCGTAAAATTCAGGCACTACGAATAATACTAATCACCAATAAAACTATAGACAAAAAATCATCGCATAATCCATATACGCAAGATTATGCTCAATTTTTTGTATAGTTTTTAATTGGTGCTTAGTATAAGCATATTTAATACTAATCTTTAATCGTTCTATAGACAAAGCCGACAGATGAAATAAGACCAGTCTAGGAAAGCGACTGCAGGCGGGCTTGTCGCCCGGCAAGGGAGCTTGACGAAGAATGGGCTTATTTCAGCCGAGGATTTGTCTATAGGTTGATTGAGGATTAGTATAAATATTAAGCAACAAAAAAGAGATGCTCCGAAACGGAACATCTCTTTTTATTATCTCATCATATCGTGAACATGGATTCTGTTGAGTGCACGCTGGAGTTTAAGCTCCGCAATGTCAAAGTCAAGCTGGCTCTCCTTTGCGGCGATCCTGCGCTCTGCGTCCTCACGGGAACGCTTTGCCCACTCGATATCTATCTCGTCAGCCCACTCAACGGCATCGGCAAAGATGCTCACCTTGTTTCCGCCGACCTTGATAAGTCCTGCGGAAACCGCCGCCAATCTGTAGCTGCCGTCCTCCATCATGACCTTCAAAGGACCTGAGGGAAGGCTTGCCACAAGGCTTGTGTGGTTTGCGAGAATACCGATATCGCCCTCTGTGGTGCGGACGATTATCTGCGTGGTCTCACCGTCAAAAAAGATCTTTTCAGGGGTTATGACCGTAAGATGAAAGGGTGTTGCCATTTGCTGTCAACCTCCTTATCAGTTGCCCGACTGCTTTGCTTTTTCAACAGCCTCGTCAATGGTTCCGACGAACAGGAACGCAGACTCGGGAAGATCGTCGTGCATTCCCTCGATTATCTCCTTGAAGCCTCTTATGGTCTCCTTGATAGGAACATACTTGCCCTTCATGCCCGTAAACTGCTCGGCTACGCTGAACGGCTGGGACAGGAAACGCTGGATCTTTCTCGCTCTGGCAACGATAAGCTTATCCTCGTCGGAAAGCTCGTCCATACCCATGATGGCGATGATATCCTGAAGCTCTGTATATCTCTGGAGAATGTTCTGAACGGCTCTTGCAGTCTCATAATGCTCACGGCCCACGATATCGGGAGAAAGTATTCTCGATGTGGAATCCAGAGGGTCAACGGCGGGGTAGATACCCAGCGAAGAAATGCTTCTGGAAAGGACTGTTGTTGCGTCCAGGTGAGCAAATGTGGTCGCAGGAGCAGGGTCTGTAAGGTCATCGGCGGGAACGTAAACTGCCTGTACCGATGTGATAGAGCCCTTATGTGTAGATGTGATACGCTCCTGGAGAGCGCCCATTTCGGTTGCCAGTGTAGGCTGATAACCAACTGCCGAGGGCATACGTCCCAGCAGAGCGGAAACCTCGGAGCCTGCCTGTGTGAAACGGAAGATGTTGTCGATGAACAGAAGAACGTCCTGTCCCTCAACGTCACGGAAATATTCCGCCATGGTAAGTCCCGAAAGACCTACTCTCATTCTTGCTCCGGGAGGCTCATTCATCTGACCGTAAACAAGAACGGTCTTGTCGATAACTCCCGACTCGGTCATTTCGTTGTAAAGGTCGTTGCCCTCACGGGTACGCTCGCCAACACCTGTGAAAACGGAAATACCGCCGTGCTGGTTTGCAACGTTGTTGATAAGCTCCTGGATAAGAACGGTCTTACCGACACCTGCGCCTCCGAAAAGACCTATCTTACCGCCCTTGAGGTAAGGGCAGATAAGGTCGATTACCTTGATACCTGTTTCAAGCACCTCATTGGAAGCTGTCTGCTCCTCGTAGGATGGTGCTTCACGGTGGATAGCCCATCTCTCCTTTGTTTCGGGAGCAGGCTTGTTGTCAACGGGTTCTCCGAGAAGATTGAAGATCCTTCCCAGAGTATTTCTTCCGACAGGAACGGTGATAGGTGCGCCTGTATTTATGGCATCAGTGCCTCTTACCAGTCCGTCAGTGGAGGACATTGCAATACATCTTACAACGTCGTCACCGATATGCTGCGCAACCTCGCACACCAGCTTCTTGCCGTTAAGCTCAATTTCTATCGCATTGAGAAGATTGGGCAGGTTATCCTTTTCAAAGCGGATATCAACGACCGCTCCGATTACCTGAACAACCTTTCCAACATTGTTCTGCGGCATTTAAATAACCACTCCTTTCAGTTCCGTCTGCATATTACAGACAGTATAATTGTAAAGCGGTAATAATACTTATAGTAAAACGTCACTCAGCGCTGTTTGCACCGCCGACGATCTCAGTGATCTCCTGAGTAATGGAAGCCTGTCGTGCACGGTTATACATAAGGGAAAGGCTGCTTATCATCTCGGAAGCGTTGTCGGAGGCGTTCTCCATAGCGTTTCGTCTGGAAGCCTGCTCGGAAGCAAAGCTCTCAACGCACGCACCGAATATCATTCCCGTAACATATCTGGGAACGATGTGGTTGAACACCTGACCTGCGGAAGGCTCATAAATAGGCAGCGCCTTTGAGACCTTCTTCTGTCCGTCAAGCTCCACAGGAAGCATTTTCTTTGTTACCGCCTGCTGAGTTATGGAGGAAACATATTCCGTATAGAAAAGCTCTACTCTCTCGTAAATACCTTTCACATACTTGTCCACGATCTCGCCTGCGATATCGTTTGCCTGATGGATCCTTATATTTTCGGAAAAATCGGGGTAAGAGCCAAGCATATTGAACTCTCTCTTGCCGAAATATTCCACAGCCTTTTTGCCTATGGCGATGATATCCGTTTTATCCTTTCCGCCAAGCTCATCAATTCTTGCCTGAGCAAGCTTGAAGATGTTGGAGTTAAATCCTCCTGCCAGTCCTCTATCGCCTGCTATAACTACCAGAAGTGACTTGCCCTCCCCCGCCTTGCGGGTAAATGGGGAAAGGAAGCTGGGATTTTCCGCCTGTATCTCGCACATTGTTTCGTAAAGGGCGTCAAAGTAGGGGCGGGCTTTATCCGCCTTTTCCTTTGCCTTCCTCAGCTTAGAAGACGCAACCAGCTCCATTGCCTTAGTGATCTGCATAGTGGACTCGACGCTTTTTATACGCCGCTTGATGTCCTTCATATTGCCGGAAGCCAATTCAACAGTCCTCCCTTGCCATAATAGTCACAGCGCTCATCAGAGCGCCGCAGTGAATTTCTTTACAAACTCGTCGAGAGCTGCCTTGAGAGCCTCTTCGTTTTCCTTGGTCAGATCCTTTGTTTCCTTGATGGAGGAAATGATATCGGGATAGCTGTTGTCAACGTAATCGAAAAGCTCAGCCTGAAATTCGCCGATCTTATCTACGGGAACATCTTTAAGATAATTGTGAGTTACGGCGTAGATGATAACTACCTGATTTTCAACCGCAACGGGAGAATTTCTGTCCTGCTTGAGGACTTCCACAACACGCTCACCCAGAGCAAGGCGCTCCTTAGTGTCCTTATCAAGGTCGGAACCGAACTGGGAGAATGCCTGAAGCTCTCTGTACTGAGAGTATGTGAGCTTCAGTGAGCCTGATACCTTCTTCATTGCCTTGATCTGCGCAGCGCCGCCGACTCTCGAAACGGAGATACCGGGGTTAACGGCAGGTCTTACACCTGAATTGAACAGGTCAGTCTCAAGGAATATCTGACCGTCGGTAATTGAAATAACGTTTGTGGGAATGTAAGCGGAAACGTCGCCTGCCTGTGTTTCGATGATAGGCAGTGCGGTAATTGAACCGCCGCCGTAGTTCTCGTTCAGGCTGCACGCACGCTCAAGCAGACGGGAGTGGAGATAGAATACATCTCCGGGATAAGCCTCACGTCCGGGCGGTCTTTTAAGCAGCAAGGAAAGTGTACGGTAAGCCACTGCGTGCTTTGACAGGTCGTCATATACGCAGAGCACGTCCTTGCCCTGTTTAAGGAAATACTCACCCATTGCAACGCCCGAGTAGGGAGCGATATACTGCAGGGGGGCAAGCTCGGACGCTGTAGCGGATACTACGATAGTGTAGTCCAGAGCGCCGTTCTTTTCCAGAGTTTCAACAACGTTTGCAACGGTAGAACGCTTCTGACCGATAGCAACATAAATGCAGATAACATTCTTGTCCTTCTGGTTTATGATTGTATCGAGAGCGATAGCGGTCTTACCGGTCTGTCTGTCGCCGATTATCAGCTCACGCTGACCTCTTCCTATGGGTATCATGGAGTCGATAGCCTTGATGCCTGTCTGTAAAGGACGGCTTACCGACTTTCTTGTGATGATGCCGTAAGCGGGCTGCTCAATGGGCATCTTTTCTTTTGTGAGAATGGGTCCCTTGCCGTCGATAGGCTGTCCCAGAGAGTTTACAACTCTGCCGAGAAGCTCCTCGCCAACAGGCACGGAAACTACGCTGCCTGTTCTCTTGACGGTGTCGCCCTCTTTGATCTCAACGTCGGAACCCAGCATAACAGCCGCAACGAAATCCTGCTCCAGGTTCATTGCCATAGCGTAAACGCCGCCGTCAAATTCCAGCAGCTCTCCCGACATACAGTTATCGAGGCCGTGTATCCTTACGATACCGTCGCCTACTGTGATAACAGTACCCGTATCGGACTGCTGTATCTCGGAGCTGAAATTCCTTATCTGACTTTTGATTATTCCGGTAATTTCATCCGGGCGCAAATCCATCTGATTCACCCTTTCGTTTATATGATATTCCGTCAGCTGACGAAATCCTGCCGTTTTTTAATCGGCAGCCATATCTCTGATCTGTTTCTGCATATTTTCAAGCTTTGTTCTGACAGAGCCGTCCAGCATATTATCGCCGCAAACAACTATCATTCCGCCGATAATTGCGGGGTCGGTCTTTTCCACAAGGTCGATAGTCTTATCGTACTTCCTGGAGAGCTTCTCGATGAGCCGCTCCCTTGCGCCGTCCTTCAGCGGAACAGCGGTGGTAACAGTAACTTCCGCAATGCCTGCGTCCTCATAATAGCCCTTTTTCAGCTCAGCAGCTATCTTGCCCAGATAAGCACATCTGTTTTTCTCAGCGAGCACGCAGAGAAAATTCAGAGCAGAGGCGGATATCCTTCCCTCAAAAACAGACTTTATAAGCTTGGTCTTTTCATCGGGGGTCATTGACGGAGATGACAACAGCCTTGCAAAATCACGATTTTCATCGAATATCCCGCTGAGCGCCTGTATCTCCTCATGAAGCTCTTTAAGATTACCGTCCTCACGGCCTATTTCCAGCAAAGCCTGCGCATAAACATTTTCAACCGAACCTGCCATAGCTGCACAACCTTTCCTGAAAATTACTTGTCGCCGTCATCATCAAGCTCGCCGATAAATTCATCTATCAGGCGATCCTGCTCCTCATCGGTGGAAACCTCCCTGCCGATGACCTTGCCTGCGATATCCACAGCCATATCGGAGATCTGATCCTTGATCTTATTGACAGCACGCTTGCGTTCTCTTTCGATATCCGCATTGGCCTTGGTAACGATGCCCGCAGCTTCGTTTCTCGCCTCGGCGATGATCTCGTCGGAGCGGAGCTGAGCTCTCTTGGAAGCAGCCTTTACCATCTCGGCAGACTCTTCCTTTGCGCCCTCCAGCTTCTGAGCATATTCGCTTTCCATGTCCTTTGCTTTTTTAAGAGCCTGGTCAGCCTCGTCATAGGTCTTGGAGACCTGAGCCTTTCTTTCCTCTATGATCTTGTTAACAGGGCCGAAAAGAAACTTTTTGAAAATCAGAAACAGGATAAGAGTATTGCACAGAACGCCGATTATGGTGGAGGGTTCTATGCTGAAAAATTCAAAATTTATATCCATTCAGATATCCTCCCATTCCTGCTGAAGCAAATCAGCCCTCAAGATGCTTAAGGAACGGATTAACGAACAACAGAACAATACCTACAAACAGGCCGTAAATACCTGTGGACTCTGCAACTGCGCAGCCGATAAACATTGTTGTTGTGGCAGAGGATTTTGCCTCAGGCTGTCTGCCGATGGTCTCGATAGCCTTGCCTACGGCGTAGCCTTCACCGATACCGGGGCCGATACCTGCGATAAGCGCAAGACCTGCGCCTATGCCCTGTCCTGCGAGAACGATAGCCTTTGCAAGAAGCAGGGTCTGTTCATATGTCTGTCCTTCCATTTTTATATACCTCCAAAAAAAGAATTTTGAGACTGAGTTATCACTCGTCCTTGCAGCCTGCGGCATCGCCTACGTAAGCCATTGTCAGCATTATGAATACATAAGACTGGATAATGCCCGAGAAGAAATCGAAGTAGATCGACAGCGCAGCGGGAACACCGATCTGGAAAATGTGGAAATAGTTGAGTGCAGCCAGATGCAGGCTCAGTGCATTATAAACCACATTGCTCAGAATGGTAAGGAAAGCGTAGATTATCGTTGTGATTATCATACCGCTTGAGATGTTGCCGAACATACGCAGCGCCATAGCCACAGGTGTTGCTACTTCGCTGAGTATATTGATCGGCGTGATGACAAAAACAGGCTCGGTAAAGCTCTTGAAATAACCGCCTATTCCGTTGGACTTTATCTTGTAATAGGTGATCATTATAAAGGTCAGTGCCGCCCACGTTCCTGTGCAGTTAATGTCAACCGTCATACTTCTGAAACCGAGCACACTAATCAGTGAGCCTGTCAGGGCAAATGTAAATATCGTGGCAATGTAGGGCGCAAGCTTTACCATTCTGCTGCCCATATTTTCCTTGACAAGGTTATTGAAAAATGTCACGAACCATTCCGCAAGGACCTGCTTTTTTGATGTGGGCTTTACTTTAAGATCCTTTGTGAGCCATCTTATAAGTATATACAGCAGAATAATGAGCAGCCAGCCTGTAACAACGGTTTCCGAGATAGAAAATATCTCGTTTCCGTCGCTGCCCAGCAGCGTTATCATTTTTCTGGGGCCTACCACATCTACCTGAAGCTCGGTGTCATAGAATTTCAAGACGGCCTCAGCCGCCAGAGCGGTTCCCATATATTTTCAAACCTCCCTTCATATTTCATGAGTGTTTCTGCCTGATGATCGCACTTCCTGTATAAAACGTCTTCGGATACAGCAGAGGGATAAACGTGCAGACGGAATTAAACAGGTCAGATCTGAAGCCCAGCACCAGCGCCGCCCCCATAACAGTCAGCCTGATAAGATAGAAGCTGAACATATATCGTTTGGCGCTTTTTGCCGTTCCTCGCTCCACGGCTCTTTCCGAGGACATACCCAGAAGGATAATGTTTGCGGTCATTGCCGCCGTTCCCAGAAGAAGCCCCAGAGGGATCTGTATATTAAGCCCGTAAAAGGGCAGTGCGGCCACGAATATCAGCAGATCCGCCAGCATTGCCTTGGGAAGCAGGAAGCGGAGCTGCTCATTTATCATATTGCTGAAAAGTTTTATCTTCATAGCTTGTACGACGCTCCTTTGCACCGCTTCGTAAAGACACTGCTATACACAATAATATTACAACAATCCTCAGCCAAATTTGCAATTTTTTTGCCGATTAAGTGGAAACTTTTTCTTAACACTTCCTTTATAGCTAAAAAACTTATTAAATCTGACCACGCAGCACCGCCGCAAAAGGCTTGTAATAGTCAAAAACGACGAATTTACGTTGTTGACGAAAATATCGCTTGACATTTGTGCATTTTTATGATATTATAATCAAGCTGTGTACAGCGGGGCGTAACTCAGTTTGGTAGAGTGCTTGCTTTGGGAGCAAGATGCCGCAGGTTCAAGTCCTGTCGCCCCGACCATTGACGCCCGTATGGCGTTTATATAAAATGCCGTGCCGTGTGCACGGGTTTTGTATCCTGATGAGGAAGCTCATCGGATTTAAAATAAGCATTGGCGCTAAGGTCAATGCGGTTTGAGGAAGAGTTCCCGAGCGGCCAAAGGGGGCAGACTGTAAATCTGTTGCTTCGGCTTCGGTGGTTCGAATCCACCCTCTTCCACCAGGTCCCGTACCTTTCGAGGTGCGGGATTTTTTTGTCCTGTAAATAATATTATAGCTGAACGGTTGGTCATTTTCAATAGACAAAATCAGAAATATGACTAAATAAGCGTGTAGAATTTAAGCTATTCTGACAAGTAAAATTAAGGCATTTTAACGATAGCCTGTTTTTATGATCATATTTTCTGCCGTATGATGTCTTTATATTCCCACAAAATGTTTATTAGTAAAAAAACTGTACCTATTTGGGAGTACAGAAATTTTATATGAGCTTGAACTTTGTTTAGGGGTATGTTTGTCCGTACCTTCGCCTTACGGCGGAAACTGAAACGCAATTTCTGCGAAATTGCTCTCAGTTTCAAGCCGCCTGCACTTTAATAGTTTTTTACTTATATTGATAGAAAATACTCATTTGTAGGACTTTAAACTCATAGTGCAGGCGGCTTTATGGATTTATAATTTGTCGGCTGTTACTTTAATTATGTTTGCCGTAAGCAAAAGGATTTCGCTGTCTGCGGACAGCGACCAGATGGCTCTGCCCTCTGGACACCCGCAAGCCTTTCGGGAAAAAGGCTTGACCTAAACCCTTTACCTTGCTTTTATTTGTACTGACTTTCTCAATAGCACGCTTATACACAAAAAGGCGATGCACTCTTTTGAAGAGTACATCGCCTTGATTATTATAACTGTGATCAATCGTGAACGGAGTAGTTGGGAGCTTCCTTTGTGATGTAGATATCGTGAGGGTGAGACTCCTTGAGACCTGCGCCTGTGATACGTACAAACTTTGCCTTCTCGTGAAGAGTAGGGATATCGGGGCAGCCGCAGTAGCCCATACCTGAACGGATACCGCCGACCAGCTGGAAGATAGTATCGGAAACAAGTCCCTTGTAAGGAACACGTCCTTCAACGCCCTCGGGAACAAGCTTCTTTGCGCCCTCCTGGAAATATCTGTCCTTGGAGCCGCAAGCCATAGCGCCCAGTGAACCCATGCCTCTGTAAACCTTGAAGCTTCTGCCCTGGTAAATTTCGGTAGCGCCGGGAGCCTCGTCGCAGCCTGCAAGGAGAGAACCGAGCATTACGGTGCTTGCGCCTGCTGCAAGAGCCTTTACGATATCGCCGGAATACTTGATACCGCCGTCTGCGATGATGGGGATATCATACTTAGCTGCAACGCACGCTGCATCATATACTGCTGTGATCTGGGGAACGCCGATACCTGCAACAACACGGGTGGTGCAGATAGAACCGGGGCCTATACCTACCTTTACGCAGTCAGCGCCTGCCTTGATAAGGTCCTCGGTAGCCTCAGCTGTAGCAACGTTGCCTGCGATGATAACTGCGTTGGGGAACGCATTCTTTATCTTGTCGATGCAGGTCATAATATTCTTGGAGTGACCGTGTGCGGAGTCGAGAACAAGCACATCGACCTGAGCGTCCAGCAGAGCCTTTGCTCTGTCGAGAACGTCGGCGGTGATACCGATAGCGGCGCCGCAGAGAAGTCTTCCGCTCTTATCTCTTGCGGAATTGGGGTACTGAACAGCCTTCTCGATATCCTTGATGGTGATAAGGCCCTTGAGAGTACCCTCATCATCAACGATAGGAAGCTTTTCGATCTTATGGTTCATAAGTATCTTCTGAGCAGCCTCAAGGTCAGTGCCTACAGGAGCTGTTATCAGATTTTCCTTTGTCATTACTTCGGAAATGGGAGTATCGAAATTCTTGAGGAAACGAAGGTCACGGTTGGTAAGGATACCCACCAGCTTGCCCTTGCCGTCAACAATGGGCACACCGGAGATCTTGTACTTGCCCATAAGCTTGTCAGCCTCAGAAACCAGCTTGTCAGCGGTCAGGGAGAAGGGGTTAACGATAACGCCGTTCTCGGAGCGCTTGACCTTATCTACCTCGTCGCTCTGCTTTTCGATAGACATATTCTTGTGGATGATACCAATGCCGCCCTCTCGTGCAATGGCGATAGCCATCTTAGCTTCCGTTACAGTATCCATTGCGGAAGTGATGATAGGGGTATTAAGGTAAATATCCCTTGCAAGCCTTGTTCTAAGGTTGATCATATTGGGTGTTACATCGGATTTTGCGGGGATAAGAAGAACATCATCGAAAGTAAGTCCTTCCTTACCGAACTTGCTTGACATATCCGTATCCAGCATTTTAAAATCATCCTCCAGTTCTCAGTTAATACTTTGCTTTCATTAAGGTATTTTATTTATTTTACTACTCTTTGCCCTTCAAGTCAACAGAGAAAGTGTGAAATCGCATAAAAAATTATACTCTGCTTACCAATGTTTTTTTGTGCATAATCACTTTTTGTTCTGCTCGCTGAGAAGATCTCTTATCTCGGTAAGGAGAAGTTCTTCCTTGGTAGGCTCGGGCTCAGCGGGAGCTTCAGGCTCAGGCTCTTCCTCGGGCTTATTGCCTATAGACATTGCCTTGTTTACAGCCTTTACCATTGTGAAGAGGATAACTGCCATGATAAGGAAATTAAGTACAGCTGAAATAAATGCGCCATAGTCGAAGGAAACGCCGTTGATGGTGAACTGACCGCCCACAAGGATAAGGTTGCCTGCCTCATCGTGCTCACATCCGCCTGTGAGAAGTGCGATAAGGGGATTGATAAAGCTGTTGGTAAGGGCTGTAACGATGTTCTGGAACGCAGCACCGATAATAACGCCCACTGCCAGGTTCATAACATTTCCCTTGGAGATAAACTCCTTGAATTCGGCTATAAGCCCTTTCTTTTCATTGTCTGCCATAACATTGACCTCCTGCATCCTATAAAATATAAATACATTATACCGTAAATTTATGTCATTTTATCATATATTATGTTAGAAAATGTAAAGTCAGCGTGCCCTGCCCGTCAGTCACAAAAACTGCGAAAGCCGCCCCCTTTCGGAGACGGCTTTCGCAGTATATTAAGGATGGGGATAATCGGTATCACACGGACAAGCCGTGCAACACCGTGAAAATGAAGATGTCTCATCAATTAGCTTCGTCATCGTCGGTAACGGGAGCTTCTGTCTGAGCGCTCTCGCTCTCGTCCTCGCCTGTGAGGGTAAGTGTAACATCAATGTTTCCGTCAGCTCTTGCAAGAGTGAGAACCATAGTGTCGCCGATCTTCTTGCCGCTCTTTGCGGAGGTAAGTTCGTCCATGGAGGTGATATCCTTGCCTTCAGCCGCAACGATAACATCGCCTGCGCTGATGCCCGCAGCATCGGCTGCGCCGCCCTCAACAACGGAAACTACCATAACGCCCTTGTCAACGGGGAGGTTATAATATCTCATCATAGCGCTGTTGATATCGGTGCCTGTAATGCCGATCTGAGGAGTGGTATTGGTAACATAGCCCTTGTTCATAAGGTCGCTGATAAGGGGCATTGCGTCGGATATGGGGATAGCAAAGCCAAGTCCCTCAACGGAGCTATCGACAAGCTTTGAAGAGGTGATGCCGACTACCTGACCTCTGTCATTTACCAGAGGGCCGCCGGAGTTGCCGGGGTTGATGGCTGCATCTGTCTGAATAAGAGTCATGGCAGCGGAACCGCCGTTTGCAAGCTCCACATTAAGTGTCCTGTTAAGTCCCGAAATAATGCCCTCGGAGGTGGAAAGTCCCAGTCCGAGAGGATAGCCTATAGCCACTGCCTTGTCGCCCATGGTAAGCTCATCGGAGCTGCCGAACTCTGCTGTAGTAAGGTTAAGACCTGTTGCATCTATTTTCAGAACAGCAAGGTCGCTGTTTTCATCTGCGCCGATTATCTCAGCCTCATACTCAGTGTTCTCATCGTTTGAAAGAACGATGGTCACCTTGTCGGCATTCTTGGTGGAAGTCTGGTATGAGCCGCCTCTGCCGTTGCCGAAGAAGTATTCAAAAATGTCGTTGTAGTCGTTGTATCTGTTGTTGCCAAAGTTATTGGAGTTGTTATTTACATATTCCTGAACCTCGGTCTGGATAACGTGTGCGTTGGTGATGATGTATCCGTCGGAGCTGAGGATAATACCCGTACCTGTTGCGGAGCTTTCGCCCGACTGTGTGGAGAATGTGGAATGTACGCCCACAACAGAAGGAGTTACCTTTTCAACTATCTGCTTTGTGGTAAGTGAGCCGTCGGAAGAAGTTGTGCCAAGCAGGCTGCTTACCATGCTGCCCGCATCGTCCTTGACGGAAACATCTGTTTTATATTCGGAAGCCGTTGTTGAAGTTGTCTCTGCGGGAGCTGTTTCGGAGGAAACGGAAGTATCAGCCGCAATGCTCTTGTCCGAGACCGCATTCTGGAGATATGCACCGCCGAAGCCCGAAGCGCCGCCTACGATAGCAACTGCAAGTATCATGGCAATGGTTTTTCCTGCGCCCTTGCCGCTGTTCTTCTTGCCGCCGTTGTCCTCGGGAACGTCAATATAATTATAATTGTTTTCGTACATATAAATCATCCTTCCAGATCATTTTATTCTTTTGTTCTTTATTCTATGGGCCTCATCGGCTCATCTTTGTTTCTATGCTTATATAATAATGGCTCAATGTGTAAAATATGTGATATGTCATTGAAAATACTTAAAAAGCGTTATGAAAAACAGGTCATTAAAGGGAGCTTGCCCGCATATCTTATATCAGCTACACCTTAATTCTGTAAATACACAAGGAAATGGAGCGCTGAGATATGAGCAATGATCTGTCAACAGGAAGAGCAAAACGGAAAAGGAGCGCCAAGTGGATATTTCTGTCGGCGGCGCTGATAATTCTGGGCGGACTTGCACTGTTCGTGTTCGCCGCAGGAGACAAAGCGGAAGCGGATAAGCTGTTCACCTTTGAATGCAATTCGGAGCGTGTGGAGTTTCTCAACAAGCAGGGGCTTATAGTCGAGCCGGATCCCCAGCGTGAGAAAATAACCATACCCGCAGAATTCAACGCCGCTTTCACGGAATATAACGAACTGCAAAAGCAGCAGGGCTTTGATCTGGAGCCGTATGCGGGAAAGGAAGTGACCAAATACACCTACACAGTCCTGAACTACCCCGACTATCCCGAAAATGTTGTTGTGGACCTGCTTTTTGACGACCACCGAATGATCGGCGCAGACATCACCTACAACGATGCGGAAAACGGCTTTACCCGTGCGCTTATAAATGATACCATGCAGTCGGGTCTGACTGTCACGCTGACGCAATAAACAAATGGCTGCCGTGTTAGATCGGCAGCCATTTATTTATATACCAATTATAGCCGAAGCCACGTCCTCGGCAGATATTCTGTATTCCCCGTCAGAAATGATACGGGAAAGCTTTTTAAGGCGTTCATCGGAAGCAAATTCCCTTTCGCCGCCGAAAACATCTTCTGCCGTAAATTTTTTATCCGAGCCGAAAAGGAAATTACAAGCGCTCTGGTTTTTCATATCCATTTAACAGCCTCTTTCATCAGTTTAATAACATCATTATCACTTATTATATCGGCAGAAAGTGTGAAAAGCTTAGTTTTTCAGTGCAAATAATTATAATTTTTCCGTATCAGATAAATATAGACAAATGTATGACGTTAAATATGTGAATATATAACAAAAGGTGCTGCGGTTATATTTTGTGTTTTGTCCGTACCTACACCTTTCGGGAAAAAGGCTTGACCCAAACCCTTTGCCTTGTGCTTATTTGTGCTGACTTTTTCATTTGCCTGCTTTATTGCAAAAATGGCTGCTGCATCTTGTGCAACAGCCATTTTCTTATCTATTATTCTACCGCACCTGTGTCATCAGTGCTGACAACGTCATCGCCCATATCCATGGAGAACCATCTGGGCAATGCCTGAACAAAGCTGTCGTCCAGGACATACATCTTGCTGTCATCATACACGCCCGAGGGAATTACCACCTGTGCAGGAGTGCTTGTTGCGTCCAGCACATATTCAATGGCGGGCTTTGCCTCGTCATAATCGTACTTGGTAATATCGGTCTCAAGGTCGCTGTTTATTACGGAGGTGAAAACGGAGTCAAGTCCGTCTCTCAGCATACCCGATGCACCCGAGTTGATAAGATCCACGGTAATGGTTCCGACTACCTTGGCACGGTATTCCTCGCCGCCCTTGAAGTTGGGGAAGGTGAGCACCTTTCTCAGTGTCCCCGAATCAAGGGTCTGTCTGCCGCTTTTGATAATGGTGCTTTCCCCTGTTGTTTCGTTTTCATAAACCAGATTGTAGGGCACTTCATAATCCACGTTGCCCATGAAGTTTGAGAAAAGCGTGAAGCTGTCCTTGGAAAACTTCATATATCTGTCGATCTCTATGCCCGTTGCGGCTGTTATCGCCTTTTTGGCATCGGAAGCTCCGCCTAAGCGGTAAAACTCATATATAGTGTTCACCTTGCCGTCAGCCTCCGCCTTAATATCCGACTGAAGAGGGACAATGACCAGCTTGTTTTCCGCAGGCACGAACCTTGCAAGCACAAAGCACACCGCCGAGCTGCGCTTTTCAGCGTCATATATGGCAAGTACCGTCTTGCTGTCCGCATAGCTGGGAGCATATTCCTCCGAAGCCGTGGTAACGGTCTGGCTGCCGTCGGGCTTTATGCCGCTCAGGTCGTCCTTAACGCCCGAATCGGTAAGGTATGGCCTCAGCAGAAAAAATCCCGTTCCGCCTATTACAAGCAGCGCCACAAAGATAGTTATAAAATAAGTAGCCGCAATTTTTGCAGTTCTTTTCGACATATAATACACCCTTTCGGAAAATATCATTAAACATCAGCATAAGTATATCATATCCCCATGGCATTTGCAATAAAATATTCATTTTGATTACTAATTGTAATATTTATGTAATTATATACAGCCCGACCATTGGCAATTTATTTTGTTGTAAAAACAACAGACATTTGTGCGAGGGTGATGTATAATATCATCATAGCAACAAGCCCGATAATATGTATAATCGAAAGGAACAATATTATGATAAGAAAAATAATAAGAATAGACGAAGAAAAGTGCAATGGCTGCGGCGCCTGCGCAAATGCCTGTCACGAGGGCGCAATAGGAATGGTGAACGGCAAAGCAAAGCTGCTGAGAGACGATTTCTGCGACGGTCTGGGCAACTGCCTCCCAGCCTGCCCCACAAACGCCATATCCTTTGAAATGAGGGAAGCCGCTGAGTATAACGAAGCCGCCGTAATGGCAGCAAAAGCACCCAAACCTCTCCCCTGCGGCTGCCCCGGCACGGCTGCAAAGTCATTTGCGCATAAAAAGCCTGATCTTGGCACAGCCGAGAATTTCGGCGAAATAGAGAGCAGACTTAACCAGTGGCCCGTACAGATAAAGCTTGCCCCCGTCAATGCGCCCTATTTTGCAGGTTCAAGCCTGCTTGTGGCAGCTGACTGCTCCGCCTACGCATACGGCGATTTTCACCGTCATTTTATGAACGGAAAAATCACGCTTATAGGCTGCCCCAAGCTTGACGGCTGCGATTACACTGAAAAGCTGACGGCAATAGCAGTAAGCGGCGGAGTGTCGGACATTACCGTGGTAAGAATGGAAGTCCCCTGCTGCGGAGGTATAGAGCTTGCGGCGAAAAAGGCTGCACAAGCGGCCGGAGTACCGTTCAGATGTGTTACCATATCCACTGACGGCAGGATACTGTAACTTATATTGGGATATCAATACTCTCACGTATCGGTCCGTAAATTCTTATACTTATTTGAGGCAGCTGATAATATCGGCTGCCTCATTTTGCGTAAAAGAGGATTGATTGCTCTCAAAAAAGTCAGCACAAATGCGAGCAAGGTAAAGGGTTTAGGAAGTCCACTGAGGGCAGAGCCATCTGGTCGCTGTCCTCAGTGGTAAACTACGTTTACCTACGAAATTCCTTTGCTGACGGTTAAAGCAATTAAAACGTTAGCCGACTGATTAAAGTATGGCGGACAATATACCCAATCCCCACCGCAGAGCCAAGCAAAACTAACAGCAGATACTTGATATCGAAACGCCAGACCACAAATGAGAGGGGCGGCGGTGAAAGGTACGAAACAATATTCAATACAGGAGATAAACAAAAAGTTAAAGACAAACTGTAAAAGCGGGCTTAGTGGGGGTGAGAGGGTAGGGAAAAGGAGTGCAGAGGAGAAACCGTAGGAGAGAGGGGGGAATGCCCGCTTTTGTTGGGTTTTGGTTTCCTCCCTCTCTCCTTAGGTGTCTCCTTTGCATGGTACGGACATATTAAATTGAAATGTAGAATAGTCCGTACCTGCGCCTTACGGCGGAAACTGAATTGCAATTTCTGCGAAATTGCTCTCAGTTTCAAGCCGCCTGCATGGAATAGTTTCGGGTTTATTTGAGAAATTATATTTGTTTGAGCGTTTTTGAAATCACGGTGCAGGCGGCTTTAGGATTTGTTAGTCAGTCGGCTAACGATTTTATCATTTATGCCGCAAGCAAAAAGATTTCGCTGTCTGCGGACAGCGACCAGATGGCTCTGCCCTCTGGACACCCGCAAGCCTTTCGGGAAAAAGGCTTGACCCAAACCCTTTGCTTTGTACTCATTTGTGCTGATTTTTTATGATCTTTTTTCTCTCTAATACAGTTGTTCTTGCCTTTTTTGTATATCTATACAATTTTATACAGTTAGTATATTGTGATAAACAAATGAAAATTCCGCTCCCTTATTCTTCCTTTAAGCTTAAATTAAGCTTTGGCAATTATCATTGATTACAGAAATCGAAAGGAGCACGGAACATGAACAAAAAGATATTCGCAGCAGCGGCGGCTGTGGCTGTTACCGCAGGAGGTGCGGCTGCTATAATCGTCAACGCCTCCTCAGCCAAGGCGGAAGAAGACGTAAGCTACAGAGAATACAGCGTTTCCAAGGGAAACATCACCGTTGGAACAGAGGAAAGCGGCACCCTCTCCCTTGACAGGGAATATGTCTCATTCCCCTGCACCGCCGAGGTCACAGAGGTATATGTAAAGACAGGCACAAGCGTGAAGGAGGGCGACGCTCTTCTTAAAGTTGACCCCGATGATGTGGCGGAAGCCAAGAAGCAGTATGAGCTGAAGCTTAGATCTGCTCAGAACGCTCTTGATGAGGCAAAGGACAACCTTACCTCAGGCACCCTTAAAGCTGAGCAGGAGCTTGAAAGCGCCAAGCTCAAAGGCACATCGGCGCAAAGCGAATATGAGCTTTACCTCAGCAAGCAGGAAAACGAAAAGGAGACCTCTGCCAAAAATCTTGCCGACTTGAAAAAGCAGCTTGAAGAATATGAGAATATGACCCTCACCTATGACGATGACTACGCCAAGCTCACCGCATACGAGAATAAGCTCAGCGCGCTTGAAGCGGATCACAAGGCAATGGAAAAGCAGTACAGGGAATATCAGAAAACCGACACTGCCAACAACGAAGCCCTTGAAGCCATAAAGGACGAGTACAGCGCATACACCGAAAAGATTTCCGACACCAGCGAAAAGATAAACTCCCTGAAACAGGCTTACGAGGAAGCAAAGGCAGCTTACGAACAGGCTCAGAGCGAATATGAAGATGCCAAGGAAGCCTACAATGATTCCGTTTATATATCGACTTCTTCCTCCGACAACTCTTCGACCACTCAAAACTCCCAGAACTCAAACACCTCCGCCGAAAGCAAGTATGAAGCCGCTTCCGCAGCACTCACCAAGGCATATAACACCTACAGCGCCGCCAAGACCGCATACTCGGGCTATTATGTCACTTTAGGCGAGCAGATAAGTGACAAGATAGAGGACTACGAGGACAAAATCTCCGCTGCTGAGGAAGTCTGCAAGGCTCACCGGAAGATAACCGACGCATACAAATGCGAAATGGACGACTTTAACTCCGACATATCCGATTACCGTGAGGAATATGAGGACTACAAGTCCGATTACACCGACATTTACGGCAATAACGATGCAGATTCCATCAGCGACAGCATTGAAAAGCTTAAATCGGACATTTCTTCCGCACAGCTGAACATCGAAAGCAGTGCGGTAAGCGAAAGCTCCGACAGCCTTAACGCCAAGCAGGAAGCACAGTCCGCACAGTCCGCCGCAGAGCTGGCAGAGCTTACCTATGAGCGCACCATAAGCAGCCTTGAAAGCGATGTGGAGACAAAGCAGGACGAATATGACTCTCTTGTTGAGGAATACGCCGAGTTCTGCGAAAATGCAGGCGATGACGGCGTGATATACGCCCCCATTGACGGAATAGCTTCCTCTGTTTCCGTTTCCGAGGGGGACAGCATTATGCAGAATGCCACTATCGTTACCCTTATGGACACAAGCTCCGTTTACCTCAGCACATCCGTATCCGAGGAGGATATAACCGCTCTTACGGTAGGTCAGGAATGCACCGTCTCCCTTACCGCCTATGACAATAAGAATTTCAGCGGCGAGATAGACACCATTTCCGCAGAGCCTGCCCGTTCCTCAGGCTCAGTAAGCTACACCGTCACCGTAAAGCTTGACACCCGGAACAGCCTTAACGTGCTGGAGGGCATGAGCGGCGATGTTACGTTCTTACAGCATCAGGTAACAGATGTTCTCACCGTCAATGTAAATGCCATTACCTTCCGTGACGGTCATTCCTACGTAAAGGTATATGACGACAGCGGAAATATCGTTGAAAAGGAAGTTCAGACAGGCTTTACCGACGGAAGAAACGTTGAGATAACAGGCGTATCCGCAGGCGATAAGCTGCTGGCGGAGATCACTCTCAGCGGCGGAAAGGAATGATCTGAATGAGGATTTCCGAGCTGATAAAAACAGTTTTTATAAATATATTTTCAAACAAATCAAAATGCGCCCTTACCTCTCTCGGAATAGCCGCAGGCTCGGCGACCATCGTGCTGGTGATCGCCATTGGACAGGGCGGCAAGGCTGATGTTGCCGACCAGTTCAAGAACCTGAACGCAGGGGCAATAGAAGTCACCGCAGGTCAGACCGCCGATACCATGATGGAGGGTATGATGGAAAACTTCGGCGGCTCGGGCGGCCCTCCTTCAAGCGGAGGAATGCCTGATTTCGGCGGTATGCCCGACTTTGGCGGTTCCGGCAGCTTCCCGTCAGGCGGCGGAGGACCTGCAGGAGGAGGTTCCTCAGGAAAAGGCTCTTCCGGCGGATTTTCAGGTGCAGCCCGAACAGGAGCCGTGACCCTCACAGAAGAGGACGTTGAGGACATTGCCGCTGTAGTTCCGAACATTGAGTCCATATCTATTATCACCAGCGGAGACGCAGCAGTTGACGGCGGAGACCTCGACGAAGAAACAAATTTCACCACCGCAGGCGTTATGCCCGAATATGCGCAGATAAGCAACCTTTCCGTGCAGTACGGCGAGTTTTTCACCGAGGACGATGAAGAGGACAAAGCAAAGGTCTGCGTGCTGGGCTACAAAACAGCGCAGAACATTTTCGGTGCTGCCTATCTGGCACAGGGCGAAAGCATTTCAATAGAGGGCAAGAATTACGAGGTCGTGGGCGTTCTCTCATCAATGGGAACAGTCTCCTCGGGAATTTCCCCCGATGAAGCAATATACGTACCCTACTCCACAGCCGCAAAGTACATTTTCGGCTCGGACAGCGACCCCAAAATAACCGCCGTAGCTTCCGATGTATCGGAGGTCGAAAACGTAATGGCGGATATCGAGGCGGTGCTTACCCAGAACTATCCCTCAGCCACCTTTACCATAACCGATGCAGGCAACCAGATGGAAGCGGCAACAAAATCCGCCGACACTCTCCAGACGCTTCTTATCGCCGTGGCTTCCATAGTATTTTTCGTTGGCGGCGTTGGCATTATGAATGTGCTTTTCGTAACGGTCAAGGAACGCACAGGCGAGATAGGTCTGCTGAAAGCCCTTGGCAGCCAGAAATCGGTGATACTTTCCGAATTTCTCCTTGAAGCGGGAATGATAGCCATATTCGGCGGGATCACAGGCGTGGCGGCAGGATATGCGCTTATCCCTGCGGCAGAGCTGCTGGGCACAAGAGCAGAGCCGTCGGTGCCGGCAGGCGTATTGTCGCTGGTATTTGCAGCGGCAACGGGAACTATTTTCGGCTTCTACCCCGCATACAAGGCTTCACGCCTTACACCTATCGAAGCCCTCAGCGGAGAATAAATATGAACATAAGAAAGGCAGATAATATGAATAAGAAAAGCTTTTTCCTTTTGCTTGCCCTGCTGACCCTTAACCTCACTGCCTGCTCGGACAGCGCAGAGGAAACTCAGCAGATAACCACCGCCGCTCCCAACAATTACACTGCAGTTTCAACAGATACAACGGTTTCGGGCAAAGTCACAGCCATTGCAGGCAACTATGTTACACTGGCGCTGGGAACGGTGGAAGAAAACAAAGACGACAGTGATAACAGCAATCCCGATGATAAGTCGGACGGTAATTACGATATGCTGTCGGATCTCCCCGACGCTCCCAACAATGACGGCAACGGCACCCCGCCCGAAATGCCTGACGGAAATATGCCGTCAGGAGATATGCCATCGGGAGATATGCCCGAAATGCCCTCGGGTGATATGAACGCTCCCGACGGCGCAGGCTTCGGAAGAGGCGGCAGGAAGAGCGCTTCTATCACTAAAAGTGGCGAGGAAAGCAGCTACATGATCCCCGTGGGAATGACAATAGCCGGACTTTCGGGACGTTCCTCCGACTATAGCGGCATAACCGTCGGAACGATCCTCACCCTTACAGTCAGCGAGGACGGCACGGTCCGTGCGGCAAGCGCAGAATAGGAGACAATATGGACGTTATAAGCATGAAGGATATCAGAAAAAGCTATGCCATGGGCGACAGCGTTCTGAACGTGCTAAAGGGCATCGACCTGACAGTAAAGGAGGGGGAATTTCTCGCCATACTCGGACCCTCAGGCTCGGGAAAATCCACCCTTATGAACATGATCGGCTGCATGGACAGCTTTGACAGCGGCGAATATTATCTCTCAGGCAACGCCGTGCATAAAATGAACGACAAAAGCCTTACAGACCTGCGAAACCGTTATGTGGGCTTTATTTTCCAGAAATATCACCTGATACAGAAATACACCGTGCTGCGCAATGTGATGATGCCACTGCTGCTCCGTGGGCTTACCTCGTCGGAGGCGGAGGCTGCCGCACGGGAGCGCCTTATTCAGCTGGGAATGGGCGAAAGAATGGATCACAAGCCCCATGAGCTTTCGGGCGGTCAGCAGCAAAGAGCAGCCATTGCAAGGGCACTGGTGGGCAACCCAAAGCTGCTCCTCGCCGATGAGCCCACAGGCGCTCTTGACAGCGCCACAGGCAAGGAAGTTCTGAGGCTTTTCGGCGAACTTAACCAAAAGGGTCATACCATAGTCATGATAACCCACGACCTGAACGTTGCCAAAAGTGCAGGCAGGATAGTCCGCATTGTTGACGGAGAGCTTTTTGAAAATGAGCAGGGATAATAAAAGGAGCTGTTGCAAAAAAATGCAGCAGCTCTTTTATTATTCTATCCCATGTATCACACAATCCGCCCGAGAAAGCTCATTTTCAAGCTCATCATCGGCAGGAACAGCGCATATATTTATAGTTCCGCCGCCGTAATAGGAGTAAAGCCCCACATCTCCGCTGCGGTAAAAGTCCGAGGGCGGGAATTTGTAATCGTCACCGTAAAAATTTGTTCCGGCAAGTGCATACAGCTCCCTGTAAAACGCCTCTGTATCTGCCATATCGGGCAGAACGGTCTCTATCATGTTCATGCTTATGATGCCGAACTTCTTGTTGAGCCAGTCCTGATAACCGTGGTCATCAAAGGTCACCATTATCTCATATACACCGCCGTTGTCATCGGTAAACAAAGTTATGTTCGGCATGGATAATATCTCCCTGTCCTCGGTGAAGCAGTACGCCATGCCGTCGTTATCCACTAAAGGGGAACACGCCTCATAGCAATTCCACTGAGAAACGGGAGTGAGATAATCCTCCCCGTATTCATCACTGTAAACCGCATTGAAGCTGTTCACAAACTCATCTGCGGTGAAGCCGAACATCAGCACGCCGTCATTGCGAACGGCAGAAATCTCCGCCGTTTCAGCACTCTCGGTCTCCTGAGCTTGCTCAGAAATATTTTGAGTAATCTCGGAAATGTTCTGAACAGTCTCAGAAACATTGCCGTCCCGCACCTCTCCGCAGCCGCAGAGAAGCAGCAATATGAGCGGGAAAATTCTTTTCGTCTTAGTGATGCTCGAAAATAACATTTCCGTCCTTTCTGGGCTTTGCCTCGGGAACAGGCTTGTCGGAGTAGCCGAGAATGCAGTTTCCTATGCCCACATAGTTCTCATCAAGTCCCCATTTTTTCATAATGTCCTTTCCAACGGGAGTAGAGAACACCTCACGGGCACGGTGTATCCAGCAGGAATCAACGCCCAGCGCATGAGCCGCATTCATAAGGTTGCCCATAACAAGGCTGCCGTCCTCAACGTAGGTGGGAACACGGCTGTCGGCAAATACAACCACAACAACGGGAGCGCCGTAGAACGGGTCGCTGTCTGTTCCCATGACCTTGGCATTAAGGAAAGAGATGTCGGATATCCTGTCTCTGTCCCTGAGCACCACCATAACGGCGGACTGCTTGTTCATTCCGCTGGGGGCATATGAGCCTGCATCAAGTATCTGGTCAAGCACATCATCGGGAATGCTCTTGTTGCTGTAAGAGCGCACGCTTCTTCTTGTAATAAGGTTCTGAATGGTTTCGTTCATGATCTTCTACCTTCCTTTTATCAATACACTATAACATCATCGGTGCGCTCCTCAAGGGAAACGTCCGATATTTTCATATCCACGCCGTATTTTGCGGCAGTCCTGTGAGCCTTGGCGATTATCCTCACCTTGTTTTTGTCAAAGGTTTTCAGGATAAGCTCGTCCTGCTTTTCCCGGGGGATAAATTTCAGAAAATTCTCCAATACTCCCGGAGATTCGGCAGCACTCAGCACCATTTCGGGCAGCGGGATATCTTCCTTTTTCACAAAGGGCAGGATAGCTCTTATTGCCTGAGCGTAATTCAATTCGTCAATATCTATTGTAAGTCTGAATTTCATATATTATCGTCCTTTCGCATTATGTGATTATATTATACAGCAATGGTATAAAAAATTCTACAGATATAAATTAAATATAATCTGCATACAAGAAAAAGCACGTACCTAAGGGTGCCCCTTTAAGTACGTGCTTTCATTGTTTAAGAATTCAGCTTAGTCCGAACGATCAAACATCGTCCTCGTAAACCTCAACATCGCAGTCGCCTGTGTAAACGACATACTTGCCGCCCTCGGTGATCTCGAAGGAGAATGTTCTGTCATCACCAACGGAACCGTCGGAAATGAATCTGAACTGACCCTCGGAGGTTCTGTCAAGAGCTGTGCCGTCTGCACCCTTGGAAGCGCCGGTCATTGTCATGGTGATCTGTACCTTTGCAATGCCCTTGAATGCGCTGAGGTTAAGCTGTCTTACCTCGATAGCGCCGTCAAACATTGCCAGCTCATCAGCGGTAAGGAACTTGCCCTTGTTGGAAAGGTCGATATCTGTTACTTCGTCAGCATCGATATCGTCGCTGTTGATGGTTACGGAATATCCGCTGTAAACGAATGTTGCGTTTACATTGTCCTTCTGAGCAAGAAGCTCAAGAACTCTTCTGAGGATAATGTCATCGGATTCCATGATGATAACTACCTCAGAACCGGAAGCTGCCTGACGGATGGCATAGCCTGCTCTTGCTGAGCTGTACGCATTGCCGCCTGCATAACGGCTTGCTGCACAATCTGTGCTGCCGTTGGAAGGATACTTTGCTGTAGGATCGGTGCCGTCTCCGTTATATCCTGTGGGAACAGGCTCGGGATCAGGCTCGGGATCGGGGTTGGGGTTAGGGTTAGGATTGGGATCTACAGGATCGGGATCGGGCTGTGAGGGCTTGGAGCTGTCAGAACCGATATTAACTGTATATGTAACAGTTACGGAGCTTGCAGCCTCGCCGGATGCGCCCAGTGTGTAGTTGGGATAGTAAACATCGCCCTCGTTCATTACGTTGCTCAGACCGATAGTAACGGGTACTGAAACGGAAGAATCAGCGGTGTAGGAATCGGGAAGAACGATAGAGGTCATAACGTCCTCAATAGCCTTTGCAGGGAGAGGAGCGTGGTTTGCTTCGGAAGCGATAAGCTCCATTGTGATTGTCTGAGAACCGATAGCAGCTGTGATAGCGGAAGAAACAGCGGAAGCGTCGGAGTTGTAATCAACATCAATGGTCATGGGACCGCTTACGGTGTAATCATCATAGAAGGTAGGCTTCCAAGCCTCAAAGTTGATAACGCAGGTAGCTGTGGTAACCGCATCGGCAGAAAGCTCATACTTTGTTTTTCCAACAGTGGTAAGAGCAAATGCTGCAACACCTGCTGCTCCGTCAGATGAAACTGTAAGAGTGTAGTCATCGGAAGTAAGCATATCAATGCCGCTTACCTTGACAGCACCCTTGATAAGCTTTACCTGAGCATCTGTATCGGTAGTGTAAACTGTGATGGAATCGGGAAGTGTTACTACGGGGGTAATGGTCTTTATCTTGCTGCAGTTTGAGTAAACGGAAGCAGAAGATACGGTAAGATCATTGGCGCCTGCGGAAACAAGGAGCTTGGCAACATCGGAGAAATCTGTGCTGCCGCCTGCTGCTGTCCATGCTGCAGCCATATCAGCCATCATGTAGTAAGCAACGCCGTCGGCAACGCCGTCAGGCTTTACCTTTATCCAGTTAAGGGGAGAAGTATCACCCTTGCTGTCGCTGAGAACAAGGTCAGGGCGATCTGAGCTTGTATATTTGACAGCAATTACAGAATTGTCTGCCAGTACCTCGGGGGTAACGGTCTTGTCAGTGCCTACTTCGGTGAAAGCAGCCTGACCCCAAGCTCCGCAGCTTCCGCTGGACTGGTCGAAATCATACTTATAAGCGGGAAGTGTGGGAGCAGAGAAGCTTGATATCTCAACAAGCTCAACAGATTTCAGTGTTGCAGTAACGGCAATATAGTTCTGAACATTTCCGGCTATATGGTCATCAACCTTAAAATCCGAAGCAGGAAGGTAGCAGTAATATTCTGTATCCTTTGAACTGGTAGCAGGAACCAGATTTTTACTGCTCTTGATGGTTCCGTCGTAGAACTGACCTGCATTATACCAGCCGCTGTAGGAGCCCCAGCCCCAGCCTGCGACCTCGCTCATTTTGTTTTTGCCGTCACCGATCTCAGGTGCAGTGTCAAAATCCATGGTTACCTTTACATAATTTGCGGAAGTAAAGCTTGACTCGTCGATTCCGTAAAGGCTTACCCAGCAGGAATCATACTGAGACATAACGGGGTTGCCGTCAATGCTGAAGGTTTTGATAACACTTTCAGTGCCATTAGGTCTATCGACCGGAGCAGCTTCAGCAGTCATAGGTGCAAATGCCATAACGCTTACGGTCATCGCAAGAGCTGTTGCAGAAGCTATACATCTTTTAAGCTTCATATTTGTCTCCTCCTTGAAAAAATTTGATTAAATCCTTTGTTTATGAAAGAAACATCATATGCCGATATCTCTCCCATAAATATTCACAAGCTAATTTTAACACATTTTTGCCAGATCTTCAACTGTCATTTTTACAGATTAGCCAAATGTGTTTTTTGTATGTTTGCACAAAAATTTTTCAGCTGTATTCAATTTAACTTTCCATTATTCCTAAAATTGTGAGTGAAGTGTTGGTGCTGCCCTCGGCAAGCTTTATCTCAACCGTGTGCTTTTCGCTGTCCTTGGAGATAAGTATCTGCTGAGTTTCGCCATAGTTGCCCCAGCCGCCCTTGAAATCAGCGTCAAGAGTGCCCTTTCTTTCGCCGTCAACGTAAACATCATACTTGCCGCCCTTGCCGTCAACCTTTTTCAGGTAGAAGAAGCCAAGGCACTTGCACTCTGTCTCGAATTTAAGATATCCCTCGCCCTCGGTAACGAAGTTGTCAGGGAAAAGCTCGGGATAAACGGAGTTTCCGCCCTGCTCAAAGCCACTTATCTCCTGGGGAGTGATATCCGATGCGCCGAGCATCTTTGCGTCCTTGTAATAATCGGCAGTGTAAGCGGGAGTATCAAAAGCAACGCTGCTGTCGTCAATATTGTCAAGGTCGTCATAAACACTGTCAAGATATCTGCTTACCAGCTGACCGATAAGCTTGTGGCCCTCGTCATTGGGGTGGATATTGTCGGGGGAAATGTCCTTCCAGTCAAGAGTGCCCGCAGAGACCTCGGGATAAACCACAGCCCTGTAGCTGAGCATGGGCAGGTCATATGCAGCGCCTATCTCCTTGTGGGTCTCCCACAGGCTGGTGCCATCCTCCTGAGTGGTGAACAGCAGCATTACCGCAGGCTGGCTGTCGCAGTTAAGTATCTTTCTTACAAGGCTGTCGTAGGAATACTTGTTCATAAGCTTGTCGGTGTCGTTTACGGAAAATTCCACGATGACTGCATCGGGCTTGCTGTCAAGAAGCTGAGTGTCAACTCTGTGCACGCCCAGATAGGAATTTGTGCCGCCTATGCCCGCATTCACAAAATTAACATTGCTCTGAGGGAATTTTTCCACCCAGTACTTGTGAAAAAGCTCGGCATAGCAGTTGTTGTGGTCAGTGGCACTGCTTCCCTGAGTAATGGAGCCGCCGATAACGCCCACAGTGATGTCCTCGCCGTTTGCAGCCTTTTTCATAGCCTTTGCAAGGCGAGCCTTGTTGCCCTCGCTGACAACAGCTCTCTCGTACATAGCGTCCGTAAGCCCCTTGGAGAGGTCAACAGGCTCAGTGGGAACAGCCTCGGTCGCCATGGTAACAGGAGCTGGAGCGCTCTGGGCAGCAGTTGTCTCGGCAGGAGCGTCCTCTGCACCGTCAGTCTGACCGCAGGCAGCGGCAGAAAGGCATATTGTAAGAGCGCACAAAGCGGCAATGATCTTTTTATTCATATCAAAACGTCCTTTCAAATCACATTTGCACACATTATAACACACAAGCGCAGTTTTTACAATAGATAATATGAATCATCTGCCTGATGCGCCCAAATATCGCCAAAAACTCCGCTCCCCTATTGACACTTTTTCGAACTGATGGTATAATTTAGTTAGTATATGCTAATATAAACAAAGGGGATTTGAAATGAAAGAATATGACCCTGAGAAAATGATCTCAGACAGCAGATTTACCGTGCTTTTTGCAGATTCGGACAAAGCTATGCAGGAAAAGGTACTGAGCCGCATAGGCAGGCTTGTCAGCGACAACAGGCCATATGCCGATGATAAGAACTACGGCTTTTTGTGCAACCTTTTCACCTCGCTGGCGTTTGTGTTCTCGTATGAAGAGCGGGGCAGAACAAGGGAGGAAAGCATAGCAATAGTGCGGAACGCCATGTACGACTTTGTAAAGCCACAGATAAATACGATAAAAAAGCTGTCACGGCTGCCTGTGTTCGTGCCGTTTCTGAAAGTGTATATGCCAATAAAGATCCGCAGAACAGCAGGCTACGGCTGGAACATCGAGCTGCCGCAGGCACCGAAGAACACATTTTCCATGATAACCCACGACTGTATTTTTGACCAGCTGTTCAGGAAATACGGCATACCCGAGCTTACGGCTGTGTTCTGCCATGTAGATGATATCATTTACGACTCGCTTCCCGGAGCAGATTTTGTTTATACCCAGCAGATAGGAAACGGCGGAAGCTGCTGTGATTACAGTTTTGTGAGGAAATAAGATATATTAACGATATTAACGGGGACTTGCAGACAAAATGCAGGTCCCTGTTGCTTTTGTTTGTGCTGATTTTTCCAACAGTCCACTTATCACGCAAAAGCGGCAGGCTCTCGCCTGCCGCACATAAGGATACGCATTGCTGCGTTATAATCATCTGCCCCTGTGCTTTTCATCTCGCCCTCGGTAAGTCCCAGCCATGAAAGGAAAATATACGCTTTGGCATCTCTGCCGCACTCTGCGGTGCACTTGCTGATATCGTCAAAACAGGTTATAATTTTGATATACCTCCTCGCATCGGGATACTGTAATTGTCATACTCCTATTATACAGTTCGTCTGAAAAAGTCAAGGCGGCATAAATACGTGAGAAAAAAATCCCGACACACCGCAGTGCATCGGGATTTTCTGTTACCGCAAAATTAAAGCATATGTGCTCTCAGCTCGTCAGGAGTCTGGGGGCAAAGGTATGCGGGAGCTACGTCGAAAATGGTCTTGCAGCCGCTTGCGCCCTCTGCGTTAAGCTTGTATGCTGCTCTTGCAAATGCAACCAGCACGCCTGCGGTGAACTCAGGGTTGGAGTCAAGCTTCAGGCTGAATTCCATAATGTGCTTATTATCGCCGTTGCCTGTCTTGCCGGTTCTGATAACAAAACCACCGTGAGGTATTCCGCTGTGGTTCTTTTCAAGCTCCTCCTCGGTGATGAAATGAACGGTAGTATCATAGTCGGAGAAGTAGTTGGGCATGGTCTTGATATCATGCTCGATCTGAGCCAGGTCTGCACCCTCCTCAGCAACTACGAAGCACTCTCTTGTGTGCTTTTCACGGGTGGTGAGAACGGGATTTTCGCCGTTTCTTACCTTCTCGAGAGCGGACTCAACGGGAATGGTGTACTGCTTGCCGTTCTTAACGCCCTTTACACGTCTGATAGCATCGGAGTGACCCTGGCTTACACCCTTGCCCCAGAATGTGTAGTCGCTTCCCTCGGGAAGAACTGCGTTGCCGTACATTCTCATAAGAGAGAACAGTCCCGGATCCCAACCAACGGAGATAACACCGATCTTGCCGGACTCCTTAGCAGCCTTGTCAACATCTGCGAAATGCTCGGGGATCCTTGCGTGAGTATCAAAGCTGTCAACTACGTTGAAATACTTTACATACTCAGGGGTCTGGGTGGGAAGGTCATTTGCGCTTCCTCCGCAGAGGATAAGAACGTCGATCTCGTCCTTGTGAGCTGCTGCATCGTTTACGGAATAAACGGGAACGCCCTCTGTCATTATCTTTACAGAAGCGGGATCACGGCGTGTAAAAACTGCCTTGAGGCACATATCTTTGTTCTGACGGATAGAGAACTCAACGCCTCTTCCAAGGTTGCCGTAGCCTAAAATACCGACACGGATCATAAATATCAATCTCCCTATAAAATAATAATATTCATTAACGCAGAAAAGCAAAATGACCGACCTGCGGACGTCCCTGCCGCCCATATGCAAGCCGACTGTTATTTTCCTGCAAAGCAATGCACAAATTTATAATAACAAAAAAATCCGTAAAAGTCAATACCCTCCGAACAAATTAAGTCAGAAAATATAAACCCATGCGGACTTTTTTATTTATTTTAATGCAAGTAAGCGGCTTATGCAGTTGCATCATTCGCTGTATTTTGAATCTATTCCCAGATATTCTTCCAGCGTAAGGCCGCTGTCATAGACCTTTTTGGCAGTCTCCTTACCAAGGTATCTGATGTGCCAAGGCTCATACATATAGCCCGTTACATCCTCGCCGTCCTCGGGATATCTGATGATGAAGCCATATTCCCAGCAGTGTGCCTTGACCCACACATACTCGTCGGTATCGGCAAAGGAGATGTCGATGGTGTTCATATCAAAGGCAAGCCCCGTCTGATGCTCGGAATGGCCCGGGCGGGCGGAATAGCGGTCTGCCTCTGCCTTGCCGCTGCGCTGTACATATCTGTCGTAAAGCCCCGACTGATATTCATAGGAGCGAAAGCCCGATGATACGTATATGTTCAGTCCCTCCTTTGCGGCTGCGGCCTGCATATCGTCAAAAGCCGCCTGAGCCTCGGGGTCAACGCCCGGGTTATAGTCCGCAGGGAGAGCGTAGGTCTTGTTTGCAATGAGAATACCGCCTATGTATGTAAGTCCCGGAGCCGCCTTGACGGTCACGTTCACTTTTGCTGTAATGTTGGGGCTGGCAGCGGAAGCCACGGTGACAACGCACGTACCCTCACCCACAGCGGTGATATTTCCAAGCCCATCTACCTTTGCAATGCTTTCATCGGAGCTTGTCCATATCTCGGATTTATCGGGAGCGCTTTCGGGTGACATGGTAACAATGGGCATCTTGTGTTCGCCCTGAGAAAGCGTCACATCGTAAAACGTAAGCTCAATGCCTGTGACAGTGCCCGTGCTTTCTGCCTGAGCGTCCTCATAAACCGCCTCGGTTGTCGTAGTTTCAGCCGCTGAGGTCTCTTCTGCCGAATTTTCAGCAGCCGCAGGTGCTTCGGTCTGTACCTCCTCCGCAGCAGTTGTTTCCAAGACTGTGGTTTCATCGGCAGGCTTTTCACTTTCGGATATCGTCTCCGATGTTTCAGGCTCGGTTTCCGATGTTATTTCTTCCGAAACAATTTCAGATGAAACAGCAGTGGTGACATCGACAGATGCGTCAGTGTCCTCGGTCACAGCAGAGGTCTCCGCCATTACGGGTATATTTTCTTCCACCTGAGTGCAGGCGGTAAGCATAAGAACAGCAGCCAGCGCCGCCGCAAATCTTTTCATATAGCTTCCTCCGATATACATTATAATAGTATAAAAGGATAAAAAAAACGCCGAGACTATTGTCTCGACGAATCGTGGAGCGGATTACGAGGCTCGAACTCGCTACCTCCACCTTGGCAAGGTGGCGCTCTACCAGATGAGCTAAATCCGCAATATGGTGCCTCCGGACGGAATCGAACCATCGACACGGGGATTTTCAGTCCCCTGCTCTACCGACTGAGCTACAGAGGCAAAATGGCGACCTGGATGGGACTCGAACCCACGACCTCCGCCGTGACAGGGCGGCGTTCTAACCAACTGAACTACCAGGCCGAATATTGTGCGGAATTGTTTTTGCGAACAATTCCGCATCATTTTGGTGGGAACAATAGGGCTCGAACCTATGACCCTCTGCTTGTAAGGCAGATGCTCTCCCAGCTGAGCTATGCTCCCATTCGCCCGATATTGTTGGGCTTCCGCTTGTCTTTTGAGAACCGCTGTCCTCAACCGACTTGTTTATTCTACTACATTCAGCAGAAAAAGTCAAGGGGTTTTTCAAAAAAAATTCCGGTTTGTGACATTTGCCGACAGATATGCTGTTTTGCACATATACAGTTAGATATTATGCACATCAAAATCAGCACTTTTTTGAAATATCCGCAGCAGAGATCCCGCTGCGGATATAAAATGCCGAAAAATATTTTTACAGACTTTCACCGAAACCAAATTTATTTCCAAGCCATGTTTTTACAAGCTCTATCCACACAACACACTCACGCTGAATGCCATATCCGCCCTTGTCCTGGGTGAACTCATTGGCAAGCGCCAGCCCATGTCCCCCGTCGGGAAAAATGTGCAGCTCGCAGTTTACGCCCTTTTCTTTCAGCGCCATGGCAAAAAGCATGGAATTTTCCGAGGAAACCACATTGTCCGTAAAGGTGTGCCAGATAAAGGCAGGGGGAGTGTTCTCCGTCACCTGCTTTTCAAGGGACATTTTTTCAAGCATCTCCTTATTCTCGCCGTATGGTACCCCCAGCAGTGCCTCAAAGGAGCCACGGTGAGCATACACGCCCGAGGATATAACAGGGTAGCACAGTATCATTCCCGCAGGCCTAAGCTCCTGTGCTGTAAGCCCCACAGAGCGGCATATAAAGTCCTCGCCGCTGAAAATGCCGTAGCTTGCTGCCAGATGACCTCCAGCAGAGCCGCCCATAATGATGATCTTGTCCGTCAGAACGTTCCACCTGTCCGCATTTTCACGGATTATCTTCCATGCCTGAGCGATCTCCAGCAGCTGTGTGGGATATACCGCAGGCTTTACCGAATATGTAAACACCGCCGCATGACAGCCCATAGCAGTGAACTGGAGCGCCAGAGGCTCCCCCTCCTTGTGGGACACAAATTCATATCCTCCGCCCGGGCAGATGAACACCATAGGTCTCCTGCTGTGCTCAAAATATTCCGAGCTGTCAACGATATATGTGCGCAGATTGGCATTATCCCCCGAACCCTCTGCCTTTATCTTAAAATTCTCAATTATCATAGCTTCTCCTTTAAGCAAGACTGCTCATTACAATATTTTTTATCTTTCTCACCAGTACGCCCGATCTGCCCACGCCTGCCTGCTGTGTACCGAAAAGCAGCGTGATGCCATGGGCAGGCTCATTTGAAAAGAACGTGCCGAGCCAGCCGTCCCAGCCGTATTCTCCCTTGGTTGAAAACAGCGATGTCATGCTCTCGTCGTCGCATACACGCATAAGATTACCGTATGTATAGCCTGTCATCCAGCCCCAGCCCTCTGCCAGCTGATGCTTCCGGTGGGGTGCCAGACCTCCGTGAGTGAGGAATCTCACCGCCGCCTGCGGCATTATGCGGGTACCGTTATATTCTCCGCCGTTCATAAGCATTTGGGCAAACTTGGCATAATCATCAAGGGTGGAGCACAGACCCGCTCCGCCTGACTGGAACGCAGGGATGTTATCCCTCTCATACGCAAGACCAAGATGATTTGTTTTCATCTCATACAGACCGTTTTCCGAATAGTCATACACCTTTGCAAGACGGGATGATTTTTCCGCAGGCACATAAAAATCCGTGTCATTCATGCCCAGCGGCGCGAAAAAGCGCTTTTTGAGGAAATCACGGAATGACATTCCGCTGACCCTTTCCACAAGCGCACCCAGAATATCGGCGGAAGCGCCGTACATGAACCGCTCCCCCGGCTCAAAGCAAAGGTCAACGTGGGACATCATCTCCGCAAACTCCCGGGTGGTCACAGGCGAGTCGGAGCGCAGCCGCTGCTCTACTGTCCAGAACACCGTTCCGCTTTGCCTGCCGCCCTCAGTGGCGCCGTCAGGGTATGGGATACCCGAGGTCATGTTCAGCAGGTCACGGACTGTGATGTGATTTTTCGCCCCACGCCTTTCGCCGTTGGCGTTCACATATGAGCAGGCAAATTCGGGCATATAGTCCGACAGCCACGCTCCCATGTCTATCTTCCCCTCGGAAGCCAGCAGCACCACCGCTGCGGCAGTTATTGGCTTTGTCTGGGAATACAGTCGGAAGATAGTATCACGCTCAACAGGCAGGCTGTTTTCAATGTCCCTCATACCGTACTGGCAATACACCTCCCTGCCGTTATGCAGCACAAGCACATTTGCGCCTGATACGTCGCCGTTTTCAACAGCAATTTTCAAAGTTTCGTTTATCTGAGATATCATTTTGCACCTCTCACGGGCTGACCCGTGCCTTATTTTTACTTTACCTGTATTTTAGCACATATCGCTCCTCTTTGCAAGACAATTTGACAGAATAAAACCGCCTGCGTCAACACACTGTAAACAAAAAAACTGTATTTTATCCTTGCAACCTTGGTGATTGTGTGATATAATTATTTGAATAGGGGAATTTCATTACACGAAAGGATCATCAGAATGAACAACGATTTTTATTCCGAGCAGCTTGTGGCAAAAAAGTCAGGCGGCTCCGAAACAGCCAAGAAAATACTCATAGGCGTGCTTACCGCTCTTGTGGCAGCCTTTCTTTTCCTTATAATTATTTTCCCGCTGAGCCTGCTGCTGGTGGGTCTGGTGTTTTACGGCGGATATTATCTTATGACAGGCATCGACACCGAGTATGAATATATCCTCACCAACGGCGACCTTGATATCGACAAGATAACAGGCAAGCGCAAGAGAAAGCGTCTGCTCAGCACAAAGATAGGCGACTTCACCGCCTTCGGCAAGCTGGAGGAAGCTCCCGAGGCAGCCGACAAGGTAACTACCGTCCTTGTTACCGACGGCACAAACGAGGGCGCATATTACGCCGATTTCAGGCACCAGAGCGCAGGAAATGTCCGCCTTATCTTCACTCCCAACGAAAAGACCATGGAGGGCGTAAAGATGTTCCTCCCCAGACAGCTCAAAGCTGAAATGATGAGAAAGAAGTAAGCGAATAAATACTCATTGTATATATTCGATCAGATATATACAATGAGTATTTTTATATGCTATGAAAAAGCCGCCTCAAACGAGACGGCTTTTGATTTTATATGGCTTTATCAAAGAATTTTGATGTCGCCGATAAGGGGCAGGGGCTTATCGCTTGCCTGGCACGCATTAACAAGGTTAATGATAGCAAAAACAAATACAACAAGACTGATGATACCCGAGATATACTTTATAATGGGTATGTAATTAAGGATTGAGCAGGCAACAGAGCAGCCAAAAATAATCAGTGACTGATTTGCACGGAACTTGAGATATTCGGAATTTTTCTGGCTCTCAACTACCAGAGGAAGGAAGAACAGAAATGGGAAAACCGACATAAGGATACCCATACCCTTGTTTGCGTTTGCGTCTTCCTGGCTGAAATTGTAATTTGCCATTTTTTTACCCCTTTCGTGATAACAATGAAGTTTTATTCCAAAGTAAGAGTTACTTGATAACCCTTACTTTGATTACGTTCTCTGCAGCGGAAAGCTTTGCAGCGATGTCCTCGCTGATGTTGCCTGCTGCGTCAATGAGTGTGTATGCGTAATCCTTCTTGGAAGCATTTATCATGTTGTCGATGTTGATGGAAGCCTTTCCGAGGATAGTTGTAAGCTCGGAAATAACAGCGGGAACATTCTTGTGCAGAACGCATATCTTTGTGCCTGCGGCGTTCATCTCAGCATTGGGATAGTTTACGGAATTTCTGATGTTTCCGTTCTCAATGTAGTCGATAAGCTCGGAAGCAGCCATAACTGCGCAGTTGTCCTCGGACTCGGGAGTGGAAGCGCCCAGGTGAGGAACGCAGATAACGTTCTTTACGCCGATAAGCTCATCGGAGGGGAAGTCAGTGATGTAGCAAGCGATCTTGCCGCTTTCAACAGCAGCCAGAACAGCAGCGGTATCAGCCAGCTCGCCTCTTGCGAAGTTGAGTATTCTTACGCCGTCCTTCATAACAGCGATGGACTTTTCACAGATAGTGCCCTTGGTATCAGCATTGTAAGGAACGTGGATAGTGATATAGTCGGAAGCAGCATAGAGGTCGTTAACATCGGTAACGGTCTTTACGCCGGGCTTAAGGGAAAGCGCAGCCTTTACGGAGAGGAAAGGATCGTAGCCGATTACCTTCATGCCAAGGCTCATTGCGGCATTTGCGACCAGAACGCCGATAGCGCCCAGACCGATAACGCCCAGAGTCTTTCCGCTGATCTCGGGACCTGCGAAGTTGGACTTGCCCTTTTCTACCTTCTTGCCGATATCTTCCTGACCCTTGAGGGTGGAAACCCAGTCAATAGCGTCAGTTACCTTTCTGGAGGAAAGGAGGAGACCTGCGATAACAAGCTCCTTAACAGCGTTTGCATTGGCACCGGGAGTGTTGAAAACAACGATGCCCTCTTCTGCGCAGCGGTCAACGGGAATGTTGTTTACGCCTGCGCCTGCTCTTGCGATAGCGAGAAGCTTATTGCCGAACTGCATATCGTGCATAGCTGCGGAACGTACCATGATAGCGTCGGGATTTTCCACAGCATCGGCAACTGTATATTTTGCCTTGTCAAATGCGTCTGTGCCGCACTTGGCGATCTTATTGAGTGTAAGAATATCGTACATGGTAAAAGAACCTCCGATCAGGAATTTTCTTCTTCAAACTTCTTCATGAATTCAACCAACTTTACGCAGCCCTCCATAGGCATTGCGTTGTAAACGGAAGCTCTCATGCCGCCGACGGTTCTGTGACCCTTCAGGTTGATAAAGCCGGCCTTCTTAGCCTCTGCAACAAACTTTGCATCAAGCTCGTCATTGCCTGTAACGAAAGGAATGTTCATAAGAGAACGATCCTTGCCGTGAACGGTAGCCTTGAACATCTTGGAGTTGTCGAGGAAATCATAGATAACAGCAGCCTTCTTCTCGTTAAGAGCCTTCATAGCCTCAAGACCGCCCTGCTCCTTTACCCACTTGAGCACCAGACCAAGGATATAGATGGAGTATGTAGGAGGTGTGTTGTACATAGAACCATTGTCTGCGTGGGTCTTGTAGTTGAGCATTGTAGGAGTGATATCCTTTGCATTGCCGATAAGATCCTCACGGATAATAACAACGGTAAGACCGGCAGGGCCCATATTCTTCTGTGCGCCTGCGTAGATCATAGCGAACTTGCTTACGTCAACAGGTTCGGAAAGAATGCAGGAAGACATATCAGCTACCAGAGGAACGCTTACATCGGGGATCTCAGCCCACTTTGTACCGTAAATGGTGTTGTTGAAGCAGATGTGGAAATAGTCAGCGTCTGCTCTGCACTCGTTCTTGTCGATCTCGGGGATATAAGAGAAGGTCTTATCCTTGGAGGAAGCAACAGCCTTGCAGTCGCCGTAACGAGAAGCTTCCTGGAATGCCTTTGTAGCCCACTGACCTGTGAGAACGAAATCAGCCTTGCCGGACTTGTTCATAAGGTTGAGGGGGATCATTGCAAACTGTGTGGAAGCGCCGCCCTGAAGGAAAAGCACCTTGTAATTATCGGGAATGGACATGATCTCTCTGAGGAGAGCCTCAGTCTCGTCGATTATTGCCTGATACTCCTTTGAACGGTGGGACATCTCCATAACGGATTCGCCTGTTCCGTTGTAATCAAGCATTTCAGCAGCAGCTGTGCTGAGTACCTTTTCGGGCAGCATTGCGGGACCTGCCGAGAAGTTGTAAACTCTGGACATTGTAAATTCTTCCTTTCATTGAAAAGCCCTGATACGGCATAGCCGCACATCAAGGTCATTATTAGATGACATAAAAAAATATACTATTCAATATTATAACATTGACGGCAATAAAAGTCAAGGAAAAAAGTTCCGTGACCTACCATAATGACATTTTAAAGCTTTGAAGTGCGGATATATACCGCACACAAAGGTCAGTCTCGGCGCCATTTGTTGTGCAACATCAACAAAGAGCATATCTCAAATTTAAAATTTATATATAATTTGCCGTAAAAGTATTGCAATATATTGGCAAATGATATATAATATCCCTATAGTTGCGATTTCTAATTGTGGATTTCCAACAAAATATTATAAATATACGAAGAAAAGGAGCATCGTCATGAAAGACTATCACGCAGCAGATATAAGAAACATCGCCATCGCAGGACACAGCGGCTCGGGCAAGACCACTCTTGCAGAAGCCCTGATATATAAAGCAGGCGCTTCCGACCGTCTTGGAAAGACTGCCGAAGGCACAACAGTATGCGACTATGACCCCGAAGAGATAAAGCGCAAGGCATCGCTGGGCGCTTCCATAGCTTCATTTGAATACAACGGTCTGAAGCTCAATCTTCTTGACGCTCCCGGCCTTTTCGATTTTGAGGGCGATATGCTTGAAGCCGTAAGAGCCTCCGACACAGTTATGATAACCGTTTCGGGCAAGTCGGGCGTAAAGGTAGGCACTGAAAAGGCATATGCCGCAGCACAGAAGATGAACAAGGCATCTATGTTCGTTATCACCAAGGTAGATGACCCCGATGCAAACTTCTACAACGTGCTCACTGACCTGAAAACAGTTTTCGGCCCCACAGTGTGCCCCGTTATCGTACCTGTTATCAAGGACAGACAGGTGGTATCCTACATAAACCTTATCGAAATGAAGTGCTATAAGTACGACGATAAGGGCAACGTTTCCGAAACAGATATGCCCACAGCCGAGATATCCGAAAAGATAGACTACCGTCTCGACGGCCTTGTTGCAGCATTCTCCGAGGCAGTCGCCGAGACCGATGACGCTCTTATGGAGAAGTTCTTCGAGGGCGAGGCATTTACTCAGAAGGAGCTGGTAAAGGGCCTCCACGACGGCATGAACAAGGGTATGATAACCCCCGTTGTATGCTGCTCCGATGTTACCATGGGCTGCATAGATATGCTGCTCAAGGAAATATGCCTGCTGCTCCCCTCCCCCGCAGACTGCCCTCCCGCTATAGCATACACAGCTGACGATATGGAAGAGGTAAGCTGCGACGATTCCGCTCCCGCAAGCGCATTCGTGTTCAAGACAGTTGCCGACCCATTTGTTGGCAAAATGTCCTTTATCCGTGTAATGAGCGGCGTATTCAAGGCTAACAGCGAATATGTGAACGCCACCACCGGCGAGACTGAAAAGATAGGCAAGCTCTACTCCCTCTGCGGCAAGAAGCAGACCGAGATAAACTCCGCAAATGCAGGCGATATCTGCGCAGCCGTAAAGATAAGCGCTGCCACAAACGACACCCTCTGCGGCGGAAAGATACTGTCCTACGACAAGATAGTATTCCCCAAGCCCTGCTGCAAGATGGCTGTTAAGCCCAAGACACAGGGCGATGAAAGCAAGATAAGCGCAGCATTCGCACGCCTTACGGAAGAAGACCCCACCCTTACTTTTGGTCAGGATAAGGAAACAGGCGAGTTCATCATCAAGGGTCTGGGAGATCAGCACCTTGAAGTTGCCTGCGCAAAGCTCAAAAACAAGTTCGGCACGGAAGTTACCCTTGCGCCCGCAAAGATAGCATACCGTGAAACTATACGCAAGAAGGTCAAGGCAGAAGGCAAGCACAAGAAGCAGTCGGGCGGTCACGGTCAGTACGGTCACGTATGGATCGAGTTCGAGCCTTGCCTTTCCGACGAGCTGGTATTTGAAGAAAAGGTATTCGGCGGAGCGGTTCCCAAGAATTTCTTCCCCGCTGTTGAAAAGGGCCTCAGGGACTGCATGGGCAAGGGCGTGCTGGCAGGATGCCCCGTAACAGGCGTAAAGGCTATCCTCGTTGACGGCTCCTACCACCCTGTTGACAGCTCCGAAATGGCGTTCAAGACCGCCGCAGCTCTGGCATTTAAGGAGGGCATCAAGCAGGCAGACCCCGCTATACTGGAGCCTGTCGGAACCCTAAGAGCAGTTATCCCCAACGAAAACACAGGCGATGTTATGGGCGACCTTAACAAGCGCAGAGGCAGAGTTCTGGGTATGCACCCCTCCGATGAAAAGGGTATGACCATCATCGAGGCGGAAGTCCCCGAAAGAGAGATGCAGAACTTCACCACTCAGCTCAGGCAGATAACAAGAGGCAAGGGCAGCTTTGAGTTCAATTTTGTAAGATATGAACTTCTCCCCGCAAACCTTGTGGGCGATGTTATCCTCTCACTCAGCACAGGAGAATAAGAAAAACACAGCCTGCCCCTTTCCTAAACGAAGGGGGCAGCTTGTTTGCAGGTAATTGCAGAAAATTTAAACGAAATGATATTTTTATCAAAAAATCCTATTGACAAAGCGCTGATTTTATATTAAACTAATAATATTGTAACTTATTTATGCAAGTGGGTACGTCCCTGGGGACGAAAAAATTGCAGTAGATCCATATGGCAAATAATTCGGAGAAAGATGGTCAAGGCATATGAAAAAACTTTTATCACTGATACTCGCCGCTGCTTCCATTTTTACAATGGGTACAGCCGTTTTTGCTGAAACTGAGAAAACAAATTCGTCAACCGACGCTACAATAACCTTTGATACCGATAAGGCACTGGATTATGTCCACACCTTCGGAAATGCTTCCGATACGGGTCTCAAGACCGAGATATCCGAAAAGGAAGTTATCTGGGGCAGATCGCTCCTTATGAGCGAGGATTTCAAGGGAAGCCTTAGCAACCGCTATGGCGGATTTTACCTTGACGCTGCCGACTTCGGCCTTGCAAACTTCGGCGGCTATACCGTTACTTTCAACATTCATGCCACAAAGGAAGCCGCAAAGGCTACCGACAGATTTGAGATATTTGCCGACGGCGACCAGTGGTCATCCACTCCCTTTGCCACCAGCAGCAACGGCACATGGGTAACAGCTTCCATGATAGTTCCCGCCGATTCCAAGAACACAAAGGTGGGCATCTCCATTCCCATCACCGAGACCTTTACAGGAAATGTGTGCTACGTGGATAATATCGACATCACCGATAACTACGGCAAGACCATTGCAAACATCGGCGACATTGATACATCGGTTTATACAGGCCCCAGCGGATTTACAAGAGTTATAACAACTATCCTGTTCATCGTGCTCATAATCGCAGCCGTAGGCGGAATAGTGTTCTTTGTGCTGAAGGTCGTAAGAAAGTTCAGATAACACAGCAAACAATAAGATATCCCAGACCCGAGGAAAACTCGGGTCTTTTTATTGTAACCGCATTGATACGGAATTTTTGTTGACTTTTATGACAGCTTTGGTATAATTATATTAGCTGTAATTTTATTCTTTAGGATTGGAGTTTTCATATGAATAAATTCATGACAGTCGTTACAAACAAATGGTTCAGAATGGCAGTCAGCCTGCTGGGCATTGCCTATTCCATCGTGCTGGCGTGCTTTGACTACAATGTTTTCTTCTACGATATAGAATATGTCAGCCGAAAGGAATTTGCTATAATCGGCTCGGTATTTTCTCTGGTCATATGCCTGCTGTTCATGTACACAAGAAAATCGGTGTTCACCTGTATTTTCGGAATGGTGAATATGCTGCTGTTCTTCCCGCTGCTATTGCTTGACTGGGGCAACTGGCCGCTGCTTCTGCCTGCCGCAGTGGTAACACTTTTCGGCTTCTTCTGCTGCCATATGAACGAAACCGCAAAAACTATCTTCGGCACCATATTCCTGCTGATGTACATACTCGGCGGCATAGCATTCTTCCTGATAATGAACGTTTTCAGGGTAACAACGGTAGATACGCTTATCGAGCAGGGAGTTTCACCATCGGGTGCATTCAGATACTACGTGCTTGACGTGCAGAACAAATCCACGGGCAAGAAGTGCGTGTATGTTCAGCCCAATACACTTGACGTTGACAAGGGCTTTATAAAGCTTGATACCACCATCAAAAAGCTTGTAAAGCAGGCTCCCAAGCCCTGCGAGTTCAGCTGCGAGTGGAGCGGAACAAAAATGATAATCGACGGCGAGGTTTATTTCGACGAAACAGACGCTCTTGCCGAGCAGAACGGTCAGCTGGTGTATAACATTGACGACGGCACATGGAGCTACACATATTTCTCCATCGAATATCCTATCTTTAATACCATCGAGGAAGTAAAGGATAAGCTGGGCAAGCTCAGCGATAAGCTTGAGGAGCAGAAAGCTGAACAGACCGCTCAGGCTGAAAGCGATACATCTGCATCGGAAGATAACAGCGGAACGGAAAGTCAGCAAGTCTCAGAATAATGACAGCGTGGCATAATATAAGATAATTTCATAGCTTCCCGAAAGCTGCCCACGATGAACCGTGCGGCAGCTTTTTTTAGAAAGGTTTTGCTTATGTTAGGCTTTTATCTCTCGCTTATAGACGAACCCGACGATAAGGAAAAATTTGCCGAGATTTTCAGAAGCTACGGCAATATGATGTTTTCAAAGGCAATGTCTGTGCTGCACAACACCGCCCTTGCCGAAGAAGCGGTTCAGGAAAGCTTTCTGAAAATAGCGAAAAATATTTCAAAAATTTCTGAGCCGAATTGCAGTAAAACAGCCGCATTTATCGTTATTATAGTAAGGAACACTGCTCTTGATATGCTGAAAAACGAGCACATAAATGATACGGAGCCGCTTGATGAAGCAATACCCGATATATCCTCCGATGTTCTGAGCCGCATAATAAGCAGTGATGGCTACAGCGCCCTGCTGAACGCAGTAAACGGGCTGGACAGCATTTACAGCGATGTTCTTATGCTAAAGCTTGTATATGGCTATGACACAGCAAGTATCTCAAAGCTTATGAACATTCCCGTGAAAACAGCCGACTCACGTATATACCGTGGAAAAAAGCTTTTAATGACAAAACTGGAGGAACTGTATGGAACGGAGAAAAGCGGCAAACAATGAGATATTTGATATACTGCTGAAAAGCGCACTTATAACACGATATGAAAATGAAGTATCAGCCGCCATGCTTTCGGCAGATGAGCATACCTATCCTGCCGAATTTCACAGGCGGCTCAGACAAATAAAAAACACAGCAGGCAGAAAGGAGCGCATATCTGCGGCAGGCAGAGTGTTCAGCCGACTGGCGGTCACGGCAGCGGCGGCAATGGGAATACTTTTCGGCTGTCTGCTCACTCGCCCCGAGGTATCTGCCGCAGTGGGGAATGTATTCAGAAGCATTTTTTCTACCCATGACAGCTACAGCTTCACGGCAGGCAGCGACACTGATTTTAACCAAAATATCCGTCTCGGCTATGTGCCTGAGGGATATGAATTAAGAGAAGCGTATTATTCAGAAAATAATGTTACATTGACCTATGAATCAACAGATAGCACATATATATTTTTTGAATATGGTTTAGGAAGTAATTCTCAGATATCCTATGACAATGAGCGACACAAATTTATTGAAATAAACAATAATAATACAACTTATTATTTCTACGAAGCAATGGACGCTGACAGCGAAAGTTCTCTTATATGGTATCAAGGCGGTTATTATTATAGCATTGATGCACAAATCAGCAAGAAAGAATTTGTTAAAATGGCTGAAAACATTCAATTCTGAAAAAAATCCTTTTATTTTGCAGTAAAACAGAAAAATTTGTCGTTATATAAATGTAAGGCAATTTAAAAGGAGGGTATATTATAAAGAAGAAACTTACAACAATTCTGGTTAGTGCATTAACAGCAATTTTAATTTGTTGTTTACCTGTATTGGTATATGCTGAACCACGTTATTCAAACAGCAATAAAATCACGCTAAGTATCACTTATTCATCAGACGAAGCGGTATGCTACGTAAAAATAAAAGGTGATATAGGCACTACAAGTATTACTAACTGCACAGTATCATTAACAGACAGCAATGGTAATGAAGTCAAGTCTTGGAGTAATTTATCATCACAAAGCACCATGTTAATTTGCACTAAGACGGCTTCAAGCGTTACAAAAGGTGAAACATACACATTAAGCGTATCCGCTTATGTAAACCGCAACGGCTCAAGCGAACACGTTACAGATTCTATTTCCAAAAAATATTAAAAATCATAAAAATAATTGCCTTACCGATTATGTCCCGCACCACGTTCAGTGCAAATATGACCGCCAAATTCTATGAACGTAAAAACAGCCTTTAGTGCTGAAAATGAAAGGATTGAATGTTATGAATAAGTGCTTTAAAAGAATTATTGCTTCAGCAATGTCCGTTGTTACAGCTCTTTCCGTTACCTGCACACCTATATACGCTTATTCGGAGAAAGCCATATCCGATGAGCAATACGTTATGCTTCAAGCCAACAGACTTATGAATTCCGTAAATATGGACACCTTAAAAGAGGCAACCGAAAACAGTATCATTGATTACTCCATTCCAGCCTCTATCAGAGACGGTATCGGCGCAAATGCAGAATTTATTCCTGTAAGCGGTATCTCCGAAGATACTCTTACAATGGACGTTAATTCCACAGTAAGAAAAATCGGTGAAGTCAAGAATAAAGCAGGCAAAACATCAAATATGTATGTAACAGCATCAGTAGTATCAGCAACAGTTAAGGAAAACTGGGACCCAAAATTCCAGTATGATATCAAAGCATGGGCTTTTGTATATTGGATCGATAATTTGGGTCCGAACAACGAACTTGTTGCCGCAGCAGCTTCATGGGAAACAGGAAATGTTGCTGTTAACAGCCGCACCGTAACTTACGGCGTATCCGACGCTGCGGCTTTAATTTGGAAAGAAAGCACAACCAAAAGCACTTCGCTGAATGATGTTTATTATGAATCAAACGAGGGTTATGTTGGATACACACTCAGATGCCAGTCATCTATAAACGTAGTCAACAAAGGTACCGTAATATGTAATACATTTAGCAGAATCACAACCTAAGTCAAAAATCCGTCAGGCAATTTCTAATAAAAATTGCCTGACGGAAAATAATATACAAAGGAGCATTATAAATATGATTATTTTCGCACTTCCTCCCATACTCGCAGCCGTTTTATGCCTTATCATCAACAGGCAGCGAATAGGAACAAAGCAGATGCCGGAGCTGAAAGCAAAGGAAAATTTAACAAAGCTGATGATAGGCCTTATAATTTCCGCAGCAGTTGTTGCAGCGGGACTTCTCCTTGAAAAATTCCGCCACGAGCTTTTCGGAGGCGCAATGGAACAGGCTTTGCTCCTGCTGACCAACGCTTCAATTTACATCTGCGTTGCACTTTTCATATTATGCTATGCTCTGGTATGCTTTTTCTTTGTTAAAAGCAAATAAGCTTTCAGCTTGTCCCATTTGTGTGATATTTCACTTATTTCGCAATAATTTTTGTGCTAAAGCAACAAGAAAACGTTTTCATTATTATAGATAATACTTCTTGTTTTATCCGATAAAATCTGTTATAATTGAATAAATTTAATGGGAACTGTTTTTTTGCAAATGCAAATCCAATGACTGTTGCAAAAAGCACGATTTTAAGGAGGATAAAACCAATGAAGGAAAAAAAATTGCTCAGAGGACTGTGTGTACTCACCGCCGCACTTATGCTGGGTCTTACAGGCTGCGCAAACGGCTCTGACACAAACGGTTCAGATGCACAGTCTCCGGCAGCTACCGCAGAGGTACAGTCTGCATGGACTGAGCTTGACCAGACAACCATCACCAAGGAAATGGGCATGGGCTGGAATCTGGGAAATCAGCTGGAAGCATCAAACGCAGGTATTCCGTCAGAAACAACCTGGGGCAATCCCACAATATCCGAGGACCTTATCAAGGCAGTAAAGGAGCAAGGCTTCAAGACAGTCCGTATCCCCGTATCATATCTGGATAAGATCGGCGCTGCACCCGATTATACCATCGACAGCGCATGGCTTGACAGAGTTCAGGAAGTTGTTGATTATGTGGTAGGCAACGACCTTTACGCTATTATCAACATTCACGGCGATGGCTACTATACCGTTGACAAGAGCTGGCTCCGCTGCGTTGACGACAACCAGGACGAAATAAAGGACAAGTACGAAAAGGTATGGGCGCAGATCGCTGACCGCTTCAAGGATTATGACCAGCACCTTATTTTCGAGTCCATGAACGAGGAGTTCGACAACACCTACGGAAAGCCCAATGCAACCGGCTATGAGAATATCAACGCCTACAATCAGATCTTTGTTGATACTGTAAGAAAGACAGGCTCCAACAACGAAAAGCGCTGGCTGCTTATTCCCGGCTGGAACACCAACATTGAATACACTGCAGGCAACTACGGCTTTGTTATTCCCACCGACAGCGGCTGCAAGGCAGACGGCAATAGGCTTATGATATCCGTTCACTACTATGACCCCTATAACTTTACTCTCGACGAGAACATGGCAACAGCAAAGACTCAGTGGGGCAAATACGCAGTTGAAAATTACGACAACTGGGGTCAGGAGGACTACGTTGACAGCACCATGAAGAAGCTGAACGACGCATTTGTAAGCAAGGGCTATCCCGTTATCATCGGCGAGATGGGCGTTCAGAATAAGGAGCACGTAAGCGACACCTTCGGCGGCTTCAGATGCTACTGGATGGAATATGTTGTAAAGGCTGCCAAGGACAACGGCTGCATTCCCGTTTACTGGGACAACGGCTGGAACGGCGACAAGGGCTTCGGCGTAATAAACCGCTCCACACGTGAGATAACTCAGCCCGACCTCATTGCTGCAATGATGAGAGCTATCAATTCTGACGGCGATTATGAAATAGCAGCTCCCGAGGGCTTTGAAAAGTAATTATCAGGATAAATGCAAGTGGCTGCTGCAGCGTATGCTGCGGCAGCCACTATTTGTATATGCTCTATTTGCATTTGTCGGGTATTCGATTTTTATATGTCCGTACCTGCGCCCTACGGCGGAAATCTGAATTGCAATTTCTGCGAAATTGCTCTCAGTTTCAAGCCGCATCGCCATTGGAAAGCTCAGCGGTAAAATCCGCTCTGCATTTCGGGTGTAACTGCGCTCAGATCAATATCCTCAGCGGCAAGGTCAACGCAAAATTCGCTGACATAGCGCTCGGGCTGTGCAGATGAACGGATATTATCATCATTGGTCATAAAGATATCCACATAAGGGTTGTTCTGCATAAATTCGTTAAGATGCTCCGCACCCACCTGCTCATAGCCAAAGGAAACATTGGGATATATCTCGTTAAAGCTGTTGGTCACAGCGTCAAGAGCCTCATAATTTCCGAAAAATCCTGCAATGTCGATAGTGATTTCCGCCTGTGTATCAAGACGTGGAACAAAGCCCTCTGCTTCCTCGGTCTTTCCGCAGGCAGTCATAAGTGATACTGAGACGGCTGCTGCAATAAGCATGGCAGCAGTTTTATCAAATCTTTTTTCATCTTGATATCCTCCCAAATTATTCACCCTTGTTTTGTACGCTTCGCAAAAATCTCAGTACCTTTTTAACATCTACAGGCTTTGAAATATGAGTATCCATGCCGCAGTCAAGGCAGTTCTTTATATCGTCCGCAAAAGCGTCAGCCGTCATGGCGGCTATGGGGATATTGCGGATATATAACGCAGGGCTATGGTCACTTCCCTGTCGTTCATAACGGGCATCTGGATATCCATAAGGATAAGGTCAAAGGTCCCCACAGGCTCACGGTGCATGATGTCGATACACTCTCTGCCGTTTTCGGCACGGTTGAAGGAGTCGTACATGGTTTTCTGAAAATCCTCGGTCATGCCTATGCCGTTATCGGTTATCCTGCCAACAAGTATAATGTGACCGTCATCATCGGAGATATCCTCTTCATAAATATCCATGCGCACCTTTCCGCCGATGCCTGTATATTTTGCGGCATTGGTGAGCAGGTTTATAAATATCTGATTTAGCCGCAGCTCGTCGGCAACAAGGTATTCATACTTAAATTCGGTGTAATCTCCGCTGAACTCAATGTTCTTCTCGGCCATCTGCGGGCGGACAATGGCAACCAGATGAGCCGCCAGCTGCTTTATGGAGAAGCGTGCGGCATTAAGGACCATTTTTCCGCTCTCCACCTTTGAAATGTCAAGAATATCGTTCACCAGCGTAAGCAGATGATTTCCCGCAAGAGACACCTTGTCAAGACATTCAAGAGCATACGGAGTGTCGGTTATGTTCTTCTTTGCGATTTCCGTCATACCCAGAACAGCGTTCATGGGCGTCCTTATATCATGGGACATTGAGGAAAGGAACTCTGTCTTTGCATGGTTTGCCTTTTCCGCTTCATCGGCAGCCTTGCGGAGATTGCGGTTTATGTACATGATGTGGGTTCAGTTCACCGCAATGATAAGGGCAATGGCAGTGCAGATGATGATAACTATTGCCCAGTTGCTTGTGCCCGCAGTCAGGTCATCGGCTGGGATAGAACCGAGAATGTCAAGTCCCGTATCGGAGTTGAACTCGGAGTAGTACCAGTAGCGGTCAACGCCCTTTGAGTCCTTGTATCTGAGAACGCCGCTTTCCGAATTTATCAGATATTCTCCCAGCTCGTCAGCTCCATGGTAATCATCGGCAAAGTTATAGCTTCGCAGAAATTCGATGAAATTCTCCGCTCTCAGGGATTTTGAGGGAACAACATATGAACCGTCACCGGTGATGATGCCCACCTCGGCAGTGTGGTACTGCATGGGGAATATCCATATTTTTAAATGCTTTCCACGGGAATGATGCGCAGCAGCAGATAATCCCATTGATATTGCATAATCTAGCATTTTAAGTTTTTTTAAATATTACATCGGTTAATGTTCAGATTTTTTACAAACAGAGTTGGATTTTATTGGAGGGAGGCGGGTTTTATTTGTCGTTTTCGGGATATTACTTTGTCAAAACCTTTTTATGCCATACCTTTTTTGAACACTTAGGGCATCTGAGGAGACGGTCGCTTCCCACATGAGTGGCAAATATAACAGCTTTTACAGAGGGGATATATCTGTGCCTGCAATTTTCACACTCATAATAGCCCGAATCATGTTCAAGTATCACCGAATAAAATGCGGACACCAACATGACAATTCCCCCGAATGACAAAAGCGCTATGCTTATCGAAGCGCTTTTACCTGCTATAAGAAAGCCGCATACTATCATAAAAAGCGAAACTGCCACACCCGACCACAGCACAAAAAGTTCAGCACGGACAAGCTTAATATTTTTATTCTTTTCAATATCCGCTATCTCTGCAAGATTTTTTTCAGCAATTTTCCTGTAATCCTCCACAGCGATTTTTTCACCGACAAACAGCTCGTTTATGCTTATTCCGAGAATATTGCAAAGCTCCGGCATAATGGAGGCATCGGGCAGACATTTCCCGTTCTCCCACTTAGAAACAGCCCTGTCGGTTATTCCCAGCTTCTCAGCGAGAGCCGCCTGGGTAAGCTCTTTTTCTCTCCTGCACGCAGCAATGAATTTACCTGTTTTATTCAGATCCATAACTAAAATCCCCTTTCTGAAATCTATTATAGCTTAATTTCAGAAAAATGTACACATACTGTTGGTTGAGTTCGTTGATTTTAGGGGCTTTGAGTCAATTTTCGGGTGATTATTTGATATGAAAGATCCACCTCTGATAAAGATGTCTTATTTTCTAAAAAATAAAACCGCTTAACTGAATGTTAAGCGGTTTTGGTTGGCAATATCTGCCAAAATTTGGCAGGGGCAGAAGGATTCGAACCCTCGGCACGTGGTTTTGGAGACCACTGCTCTACCAGCTGAGCTATACCCCTAAAAGTAAAATTGGTGGGCCATCGGGGACTCGAACCCAGGACCGACCGGTTATGAGCCGGTTGCTCTGACCAACTGAGCTAATGGCCCTTTAAAAAATCAGCAGCTAAGTTATTACTTAGCTGCTGACACAAAGGGTGTCGGCGCAGCCCTATTTTCCCAAGACGTCGCCATCTTAGTATCTTCGGCGTGTATGAGCTTAACTTCTGTGTTCGGAATGGGAACAGGTGGAACCTCATAGCTATTTGTACCGACTATGCCCGAGAGGTGGCTTTCCAACTCTCTTTGGTGACCCGTAGGAGATTCGAACTCCTGATGCCGCCGTGAGAGGGCGGAGTCTTAACCACTTGACCAACGGGCCGTTTGGTGCACCATCGGGGACTCGAACCCAGGACCCACTGATTAAGAGTCAGTTGCTCTACCAACTGAGCTAATGGTGCATTTCCTTGCGGAATGTTGGGGATTTGTTTTTATCAAACCCTGAAAATTGAATAAAGGAAGTAACAGAGAAGCGTAATCAGAAGAGATGAAATAAGGTCAAGCCCTCGACCGATTAGTACCTGCAGGCTGAACATGTCACCATGCTTACACCATAGGCCTATCAACCTCATAGTCTTTGAGGGGTCTTACTCTTTCGATGGGATATCTTATCTTAAGGGCGGTTTCACGCTTAGATGCCTTCAGCGTTTATCCGTTCCGCACTTAGCTGCCCGGCTGTGCCGTTGGCACGACAACCGGTGCACCAGAGGTGCGTCCATCCCGGTCCTCTCGTACTAGGGACAGCTCCTTTCAAATATCCTTCGCCCACGACAGATAGGGACCGAACTGTCTCACGACGTTCTGAACCCAGCTCGCG